>Ga0105239_10000005_pt1 | contig 496066 bp, 444 predicted proteins | sample KBSC44metaG_FD_92761 | JGI IMG/M metagenome (GOLD analysis project Ga0105239, IMG submission 92761) | Corn rhizosphere microbial communities from Kellogg Biological Station, Michigan, USA - KBS C4-4 metaG | ecosystem: Host-associated > Plants > Roots > Rhizosphere > Soil | place: Michigan...
TATCTACGCATATCACCTGGTTGCCCGTCTCGGCTAAACAGGTACCGGTTACCAAACCGACGTACCCCGTTCCTACTACAGCTATTTTCACAAATGTTTCGTTTAGATTGTTTTATATTTATCTCTGCCGAATATAATGAATTCTTTTTTTAAATATTGCCGACTGAGCGCCATTACTCCTAATTAAGCGCTGATAATTAACATTAATTTTTTTGTGATTTATAGTATTAGTTAATTATCTTTAAAAAAGGTAATTGTATATGCAGGTTATGCCCCTAAATATTTGACTAACATATATTATAAAATATATTTAATATTAACCTGGATGTATTTTATATATATAATTTGACTAATTATTTTATTTTTGTGTAAAGCCGATAATAAAAAGCCAATTATTAATCACCATATTTCTCTGTTACGCATATTTAATATAATCCTATGCTTAAGCTATTGATAGTAGACGATAATCCATTAGAGCACTTGATTACAGAGATAATGGTAAGAGAGAGCAAGATATTCGAGCATATATCGCACAGCATGGAAGCCGATATAGCCATTACCGACCTGGAAAGGAATATCGATAAAGTGGAGATTTTACCGGATGTAATATTTCTGGATCTTAATATGCCAGTTTTTAACGGATGGGATTTTATAGAAAAATTTGAAGAACTATATCCGAAGTTAAAAAAGCCTATTGATATATACATTGTATCGTCATCGATAGATACCGGGGATATTTTCAGGGCAGGGAAGTATAAGTTTGTTAGGGCTTATTTTACCAAACCCCTAAAGAAAGAAACACTTACAAATTTATATACTGTCTACCATCCCGAAGGATGAGCAAACGGACGTAACTTAACTTTCAACTAAACTAAGATTCTTGTTGTACAAGCTCAGGCTCCACATGATTATAATCAGAATGATCATAATGAGTTGAAGATACACCCATAAGTATTGCGCCGGGGCTAAATGTATGCATCATGTGCCAATCCAATGGCTCAACAATTAGACATTGCGACGGGCTGTTAAGAAAAAACTCTTGTTTTGTTTTGCCATTGTTAATAACAACAGTAAAAGAGCCATTTACACAAAATAAGGCTTCAACAGTAATGTAATGCAAATGGCCACCACGGTTGGCCTGGTCAGCAATATCATGAATATAATATATGCGCTTAATATCAAAGGGCAATATTTTATCGATTGCTGTTAAGCGTCCGCGTTCGTCAGAGAAACTTTTTATATCTATAAGGTAGGCCATAAAAATTAAATTAATACGTTGTTTGTTTTGTCTAACATATCGAAAATGTTTTCATCTTTATTTATATCGAGCTTACGTGCAAAGATACTGTCTGATGCCATCATATTATCAAAATCCTCAGTTAATAGTACTTTAGGGCGACTTTCGCCCGGAGGCCAATCAATATAACGGTAGTTTTTATTAACTACATTATCTTTAAAAGGAGAGGCCATGATTATGGTTTGGAATATAAACTCATCGCTTCCCCAGGTATATTTTAAAAACCTCTTTAATTGCGGATTCGTGTCGATAACATTTACAACATATTGTGCACATTGCATACTAAGGGTCCAGAAGGTTTCTTTACCATACAGACGGATATCCAATGGAAATTTTCGTTTACCCATAAACATGTTAACGATTTTTTCGAGCCTGGTGTGCCCTTTAAAGGTCATCTCTGTAAAATGATACCTGTTAACCCGTTCGTTAGCTTCGCTCCATTCTGTTTCAAAGTCTTTATAAAGTATAAATTCTTTACCAATGTTATCTTTAAGGAATTTTGAAATATATTCCGCCGATTTTATAGGGTAATCCTGACCTGTTATCAGGTTTATGAATTCATATTTTATGTTAGACGCGGTAATTTGACGTACACCATTTAAGGCAGCCTCTACAGTGCTAAAGCCGGCCCATTTTATATCGACCCGATCCTCAATAAAATAAACATTTGGGACATCGAACAACTCTTTATGGGTATCCATGTCGAGCTTTTTATCTACATGGATGTAGAAATCAAACGAGCCATTATTGAGCACATCGACAAGCCTTTTGGTTTGCTTCGGCGAGGTATAAGTGATTATTAAAATTGCGAATCTCAATTTAAGTTAAATTAAAGATTAATATGGTTTTCGGAAAATACTTCTCAAAAATGGTAATTTATTTTGACATATTTAAATATATAGAAAGCCAATTAGTAAAATATTTTTTTTCGTAAATGGCTCATTACGTTATTAATATATACAATTAAAAGATGTATGATATAAATGTATTCATAGCTTATGTTTAATGATGAATTTCTTTTAATAGGATAAAAAATAAGTATTAGTTAAGAAAGTTGTTTCCTTGCGCGAATGATTTTAATAATAAGGATATTGAAGCTCTTGACCACATCAAAATCAAAATGCCCGGTTATAATTTTTGTGTAAAAACAAAAGCATTTAGGCAAAATTAATTTTAACTGGTTTGCTGCAGAAAAATAGATTTTTGAGTAAAAAGAAATTATCAGACCTGCCGGGTTTTAATTTTTTTTAATTTTTTTTTAAAATTATTAACATCTCCAAAAAGCCTTTAAACATAAAAATAATCAAGTTTTTTGGCCATTTTATCAGACATAATCGTCGGGTTTTCAACACATTTTCTGGGCATTCTTTTTTTTGTGCGAAACTTAATTTACTTCGTCGGCGTACAAGTGCTCAAGAAAACGATTTGTGATTTAAATAACCCCCCTACTATGAACAAGAAATTTAAAGCTCTTACTTATATTGCAGCAGCAGCATTACTTTTTAGCTCGTGCACAAAACCATTAGAAGTCCCGACACCGACACCAATAACTTCAACTGGATCAACCGGAACTACAGGAACGACCGGAAAGACAGGAACAACCGGAACCACAACAACAGGATCGACCGGAACAAGCGGAACCACAACAACTCCTCCTGTAGTAACCCCACCAACAGGAAGCACTATTAACGTTGGCGACGGTAAAAACGGAATTGTGATTGACGGTAAAGTAAAGAGTTATCCTGCCGGAACTATTATAGTTGTTAAAGCAGGTACTTACGACGGTGGTATAACTGTACAAAACTTAACAGGTGTTACCATACAAGGCACAGGTGTAATATTAGATGGTTTAAATAGTACATCTGCCGGTTTTGGCAATGTGCTTAACCTTAGTAACCTCACTAACGTAACCATAACAGGTATAACTACTATAAATCAAGGGTACCGTATGGTTAATATCAACTCACGCATGGTGGGCCTGACATTAGACAGACTTACTTTTACTAACTGCGGTCAGGGTATTTACCTGAGTGGTGGCGGTAACCTTGTATGGGATGGCACAGACAACACTGTTAACTTATTGAACCTTACCATATCTAACTCAATATTTACTAATTGCGGAGGCAATGAGTTAGGCGGCAGCTTAACCAATGGCCAGGTAATTAACCTGATAAAAAATATTACTGTTAGCGGTAACAAATTTAGCGGCGGTAACCCCGGTGATATTTTATACTGCGGCGCCGTTGACAATTTTAAAATATTCAACAATACTATTACTAACATCAACGCAAATGATAACAACGATAACAGGTTGTTTATGATGACAGGTAATGGCGATGCTTATAACAACACTTTCAATAACTACGAAGGGCACGCTATAGGTGTATGGCCTTTAAGTTTCGGAAGTACGGTTAAAACGAGTCATTTAACCAATAACACTTGTACAAATTCAAGAAGATATTCGGCTTTCGAATTCCAGGAATTTGCAGCATATGCTATCTCAGGCAAAACTATAAAATCTGACATGGTGGTTAGCGGTAATACTTGCGGTAACATTAATACCGATCATTGGACAGGATATCCGGGTACCTTTATTGATAACTATATGTTTGGCTACTTAGGTGGTAAACTTACCCTTACTAACAATAAAGGTTATAATTTCTTCCCTGCACCAATACTGGGTGTATTATGGAACCTTGCTGCGCCTTTCCTTTCAAGCGGAAATACTTACAGCGCAACACTTTAATTTTAGATTTAGTATAAAATAAGTGATAATGTAAACGGCCTTGTGAAATTTCACAAGGCCGTTTTTTGTTGACATAAATCTAATTCCGTTGTTAATCAATATTATAGTATATATTAATTAAGATTTTCGACAAAAATAGGAGTCTCGGTAATTTTAAGTTTTACAATCGGTTTAGAGGAATGAATAATCTCTGATCTCACCTGGTCTGCCCCGGGTACCAAATAACTGATGCGTATAGACGATTTTTTATTGAAATTTAAATTATAAAAGGATTCTCTGCCTTTTTCATCGGGTATGTATAATACATATATCTCTTTGTAGCCTTTACTATAAACGTCTACAATAGGATCACTATGAATGGTTTTTTTGTAACTATAACCGCCAAGCAGTTTTTTTACTTGCAGAAAGTAATCTGCAACCGGACGCTTTTTGTCGCCATCAATAAATCCGGAAGATGAATACTGAATAGGGTCGTTGATATTAACATCATCCACCATATAAAAAAAAGATTTTTTTAATTCATGCCTGGCGTATAAAAACGCAGATCTGATCATCCAGTCGGCCTGCGTGATCAGGGCTGATTTATTACCCATTTTAATTGCCCTCTGCGGACTTTTTGGATTAACATCATATCCTGATTCGGTGATCCATACCGGCATATTGTTGGCATATTTTTTTGACATAGCCACAAATAAATCAGCGGTAACAGCAGCCGTCGACAATTCCGGAGCCTTTCCAACCGTGCGGGCATCACCATCCAAAACAGCGTCACTGTTGTATAGATGATAATTAATAATGTCAAAACACAGGTCTACAGAGCCATCCGGCTTAAGTCCCCTGTGTTTCCTGCACCAGTTAATCATACCAATAACGTAATTAGGGGTAGGTGCAGACAGGCCCGACATTACAACAAACATGGTTGGGTCTGCCGCTTTTATGCCGACATTTTTGCCTAATCGCCCTTTATCGCCATCATAAAATGCTGACAGATTAGCCGCGTATTGCTCGGGGCTTTGCCGGATCTTCGGGCCTTTCCAGTCTTTATCTACCTCGTTACCGCACTCTATATAATGTACATAACCCAATCCTATTTTGATCGCATTTAATTGGTCATAAGGCCATCGCGGGGTTTGATCAACCGCTATAAGTGCCTTGTTGACATTTTTATTATTACCATACCGGGCAGCAAATTGAAAGGCAGCTTTAGCCTGGTATAAATAGGAGCGGGGATTGGAACGATCTGACCCATACGGAATAGGAACATTATCACCGCTTCGCTCATCCTTCGGATAGGTATTTAACAGCCATTCAGGCGTGTTTTTAAGGCAGGTGAGTACTTCAATATGGTTTTTTTTACACGCCAGGTAAACACTATCATAGCTATAGCCTCCTGAGTGTGTGGGGTTGAAGGTATATTTTTCTTTTTCAGATTCTATTCTTTGCCAATCCATATAATGCCTAAACCCGGCAAACGACCGCATGTTTTCAAGTTCGTGTTTATCTATCCTGCTGCTGGTTTTATCAAGAAAATTCCACTCAAATCCATTTATTCCCAAAAAGTTGTCAAACGTGGGACTATTTTTTTGCACCACGTTTAGCTTTACAGTTTCTTTGATAGAATGCTTTTGCGCACAAGCCGGGCCAAATAAAACGTAAATAATTACAATTGTTTGGATGGATATTTTTAACATACAGGGGCGAATTTCAATTTGAAGAGTTTAGATCTTTATGAAACTTATAGTAACCATCAATTAACACCCCAATGCTGAACTTAACGCCCTCACTTTGCTAAATAGCCAATAGTAAACTACTGTAAATTTATAAAATATATTTTTGTAATTGACTTTAACCCACAATTCAAATGCAAGCTAATCTTCATCAAACTAATATGTTAATATTAGAGTAATGAGATAATTGTATATTTATAGCTGTTAAAAAAATCCATGAACTTGATTAAAATATACTTTGGTATTCAGAAAGAATTATCTGCCGAGGGCCCCCTTAAGGATATTATGCGTGACGTTATGCGCGAAGAGTATAAACGTGACATCAGTACTTATATACATGAGGCTAACAGCAGGATTGAAAATTTGGACGAGGTAAAGCGAATTGCTTATGAGATAGTGAACAATACTAATGTGAAGTACGAGGACATAAGCATAACTTCAAAAATAGCACCCGAACCCCACCAGGAAGATTGGATAATTGACGGTACACCAAGACATAATTTCGATATGATCATCAATGCAAAATCCATTGTGTATAACTGTTTCCAGGTGATGGATATTAACCGGTTTATTTGTATCGATCCTATTACCAATGAGGTGATACAAATTATCACGGATCACGAAATAAAAATATTTGTCAATAAATAAGTGGCGGTAACAAACTTATTTAAAGAACCAATTTATTCAGAGATAACAGTTGTTAAAAACTTTTTGGGTAAGCCGACAGGCCGGGTTACGTATTTTGCTGTATTCTGATATCTTTGTGACAGACGGTTCATGGAACATCTGCAGATAGTTTGTCTGCCCCCTTACATGCAGTGTTAGGATCAATGAAAAAAACGATTTTTGTTTTAATAATAGCTTTTATTGGATCTATCGCTAAAGCCCAGGTAAAGATGTCTTCTTCAGATTCGTCTGCTGCACATACTATCGTTTTAGGCAGCGGCGAAGGTTTCCTGATCATTGATGGCGCCACCAACACTTATGCTCCGGGTACCCGCATTATTGTTAGGCCGGGCATTTACACCAACGGCTTAATAGTTCAAAACCTTAAAGACGTTACCATATGCGGGAAAGACGTTACCATTGACGGCCTTTCTCAGACCGATGAGGGATTTAACAGCTGTCTTAATCTAAGCAAGCTTACTAATGTAACCATAACGGGCTTCACAACTCAAAATAACGGGTACAGAATGCTTAATATTAATTCGCGTATGGTGAATGTAACTTTAGATAGTTTAAGTTTTATTAATTGCGCACAGGGTATATATGTTAATAGCAATAACAAGCTGATATGGGATGGCACAGATGCAACGGTTAACCTGCTAAACTTTAAAATAACCAATTCTGAATTTATTAATTGCGGCGGCAATGAACTGAGCGGCGGGATAGAAAAAGGGTACATATACAACCTTGTTAAAAACCTGATCGTTAGCAATAATATATTCTCGGGTGGTAACCCGGGGAATTTAATTACCTGCAGAGCCATTGATGGTTTTAAGGTTTTTCATAATACCATTGATGGTGTTAACCCTACTAATAATGATGACAACAGGTTAATAATGATGACCGGTAATGGCGACGCTTATAACAATAAATTTACCAATTACGAAGGGCATGCTATTGCCATCTGGCCGGTAAGTTTTGGTAAAACCGTAAAAACCAGCCATATTTATAATAACACATGCATTGGCGCCAGGCGATATGCGGCTTTTGAATTCCAGGAATTTAAGGAATACGCTATCCATGGCCTCACCACAAAATCAGACCTGGTAGTTAATGGCAATATCTGCGGAGATATTAATACCGACCATTGGACGGGGTACCCGGGGACCTTTATCGATAACTACCAGTTTGGCTACATGGGCGGAAAGGTAACGCTCATCAATAACAAAGGCTACAATTTCTTTCCCATGCCAACTAATAATATTTATTGGAACCTGGCCAAACCTGCCGTTGTTCGCGGAAATGTTTATCAACATACCAAATAATCTAAATAGTGATAAAAACCGTAGTTACGGTCAAATTTGGGCTTGTCCCTTATCTATTGATGTTTTTGATAAGGCATAACAGGTTTAATGAATTAACAGGCATAAAATATTTAATTGAGACAAAATTTTTGGATTTACTGTACGTTAATTTTTTCGTTTCAAATATAAACTGTAGAACTATTTCCACGACCGAGCAACAATTCACACGTAAACTGGGTAAGCTAATAGTTAATTTATATATAATAAGGTAATGGCATATTAATGGATAAGGGATACCTTGGATTTTTGTTGATAGCCATTAAAAAGCAGGTATGAGATATCTTGTAGAAATAATACTCATATCAGAAAATGTTATTGAAATAAATAATGATAATTTAGGACTGTAAAAGGTGGATTTATTTCATAGATTTATAGGATTTGTTATGAAAGATAGGATGTTCAAGTTTTTAAGATATTTTTCTATTTTTGTATGAGTAATAATGCCACAACATATATCCGAATTTATATAATTAATAATCAAGTATATAGTGAGTTTATGCAATTTTGTACCTAAATCCAAAACAATGTTTACTCAAATACTTAACCGGATAAAAAAATCATTACATATTAATTAGTAACAAAATAACTTATAAGCAAGCATCACAAAAAAGCGCCAGCAAAAAAATAGGGTGCGGCTTTAAAAAGAATATAACTATTGCACACTAAATTAAATCATTAAACTATTAATCAAATGAAAAAATTATACCCGGTACTCTTCTTATTAGTTACCTTATTAAGTTTTAAGGCTTCTGCACAAGAAACTGTAATGAGTGAGATAAACTATAATTTTTTAGAAAAATGTATTCAATCTGCTAAAGATCATTATATCAGACGAAAAATATTTGATCTCAGGACAAAAGATGCTCATGTTAATATACCAATGAGTATCGTTTCTTACCTGGATATCTTTAATGCTTCTTATTACTATAGGCCCAGCGATAAGGTTGTAATTACTTCTCCGGGTATTCCGTCCGCAAATCCTTATTCTGTAAACGGGTTTCAATTTGGCGCGACTTTAAGCCTTGGTGGTTATCTTCAAAAACCATTTCAGGTTAAGAAAGCAAGGTATGAATATGAGATGGCTAAATTGGAAGAGGAGGAATATGACCAAACCCTTGCAACGGAGGTTAAAACAAAGTATTACGATTATATACAACAGCTAAGCCAGCTTAAACTGACTAATCAAACTGTACAGGATAGCAAGAGTGTTGCAGAAACCACAAGGAGTAAATTTCAAAAAGGCGAAACCACTCTGGATGCTTATAACCAATCAAGATCTGTTGAATCTGCTTCAGAAAGTGCAAAAATACAGGCAGAAATTGCTTTCTTAAAAGCAAAGGATGCTTTAGAGGATATTATTGGAGTTAAGCTTACGGAAATTAAATAAAAGCGGTTCTCCCCCAAACATAGTATTACATAAATGGATATAAAATCATTTTTAAAAGTTATACGCAGATACATATGGCTGCTCATTTTGGTGCCTGTTATTGCTGTAACCATAACTTACTTTATGGTTCAAAACCTGCCAAAGCAATATAGTTCAGAATCACAAATTGCAACCGGGTTACTTGATCCTACTAAAAAAGTGATTACCAATGAAAATACCGATTTTTTCAGAGTAAGTCAGCAGTTTAGCAGTATGATGGAAAAATTGAAATCCAAAAAACTGGTTAACATTCTTTCTTATAATTTACTGATCCACGACCTCGAAAATCCTGGAAAGCAATTTAAAAAATATAGTGAGCAAATAGACTCCCTGCGGCCTGCAAACCGCTTACAGGTTATTACCCTACTTAAACAAAAACTTTTAAACAGGGAGATATTAACTGTTGCGGATAATAAAGGCTCGTACAAATTGTATGACCTGGTTGAGTCAATGGGTTACGGCGAAGGCGCTTTTGGAAAAAGTTTAGATATAACGCATACAGATAACAGCGATGCTATCAGCATAAAATACACATCAGCAAATCCTGATCTTTCTGCTTATGTTGTAAACACTTTGGCTACAGAGTTTATCAGTAGTTACAGTACTGATATGAATTTTAATCAGAATAATTCACTCGCGCGGCTTGATTCTTTACGCAAGGCAAAAGAAATTGTTATGAATCAAAAAAATGCCGCTTTGTCTGATTTTAAGAACAAAAAAGGTATACTTAACCTTACTACCCAGTCTACAGATGTTTCCGGCCAGATTTCAAACTATGAAACCCAAAGAGCAGAGGCGCTTAAAACGATCCAATCTGACGAGGCTGCTGTCAGAACTATCATGAGTAAGCTTGGCGGTAGTGATGCTTACCTGAACGGAAGCAGCAGGGCAGATAACGCGGAACTTATTAATTTGCAAAGGCAATTAAAAATCGCGAACGGAGCATTGGTTGACAATGGTTTTAGACCGGCCGACCAAAGGCGTGTAGATTCTTTAACGAGATTGATCAGTACCAAAAGTATCCAGAACAATGACGATAACATAATTGATCCAAAGGCATCAAAAGCTACCTTGATAGCTCAGAAAACTAATTTTGATATCGATATACAGCAAAAGAAAAGCACTTTAAGCGGAATTGAATCCCAATTAAATTCGCTCAGAGCCAAATACAATGCAATGGTGCCCTATGATGCCGACATTACAAGTATGCAACGCGATGCTGATTTCGCTACTACAGATTATCAGGCCTCGTTAAACATGTATAACCAGGCTAAAACAGATATCAACACGGGTATTCACTTAACCATTGATCAATACGGTTTACCGGGCGGCCCCGAACCATCTAAACGCAGCTTATTTCTGGCCGGAGCAGGTATCGGCGGCATTGTATTGTGCCTGGGGTTCCTGTTTATTGTGTTTATAGCAGACAACTCTATTAATGACGTACGTAATCTTGAAAAAGCTACCAAGTCAAAAACGATAGGCGCTTTAAACCTGATCACAGGGAAAGAAAAAAGTATAAGAGAGATCTGGGAAGACGCCGAAGATAAAAGCTACGGGGTATACCGCGATCTGTTAAGGTCACTCAGGTTTGAAATAAGCGGTAAACTTGATGAAGATGATAGTAAGATACTGGGTATAACAAGTTTGGTTAACGGCGAAGGCAAAACGCTGATTGCATATAGCCTTGCTTACGCGTTTGCGATGACCGGCAAAAAGATATTGCTGATAGCTGACGAGTTCCCGATGACTAAATCTGAAAATACTGACCTTATCACAAGCCAAAACTTTCAGACTTTTTTGGTGAAAAAAGAGATCCAAACCGAGGACCTGATAACGGTTATGAATAAAAACATGGCACAGAACTCCTTGCTTGAAATTCATAATATCAAGAGTCTTAAAGTCGGTTTTGAAGTGCTCAGAAAAGAGTTTGATATCATCATCATCGATATCAATAGCCTGCACAATATGAATATTGCTAAAGAGTGGTTATTATTTACAGAGAAAAATATAGCTGTTTTTGAAGCCGGCCGAACCTTAAGCGAAAACGATCTGACATTTGTAAAATACATAAAGGAACAACCGGGCTTTATTGGATGGATCCTGAATAAATTTAAGGTTTAACAACGTAATTACCATTTGATATTATTGTAAAATAATAATATGATATAATTTAAAGTCCCTTGTTATAATATTAGCTATGATGGTGGTATGAGGAATTTTCTTTTATATTTATTAGTAAGTTATTGTTTTGCATTTGGTATCCTGGGCCGCGAGATCGGCGGGCTGCCTTATGGTATATTCATTGAAGCCATTATCCTGGTACTCTGGATAACTGTTGTTGCTACCACCCCCGGAGAGCATTGGAAGACCGGCGGCGCTGACATCATCTATTTATTTGTAATATGGCTGCTCATCAGCATTGCTGAAGTAACTAACCCGGGCGCAAGTACTATTGGCTGGCTGCAAGAGATCAGATCTGCTGCACTTTACCCTTGTTTATGCATTCCGTTGGGTTTACTTATCCTTAGGACAAACAGGCAATTAGATATTTTTATCATCGTAATAGTTGCGTGGTCAACACTTGCTGCTTTAAATGGTATAAAGCAACTCTACATACATCCTTCACCCGGCGAACAGCGCTTTTTGGATGGAGGCGGATACATTACGCACATATTGTGGGGCAGGCTAAGGGTTTTCTCATTTTATAGCGATGCCGGTCAATTTGGGGCGTCGCAGGCTGCAATTGGTATTACAACCTTAATATTGGCTTTAGGCCCATTCAAAAAAAAGACAAAATATATTCTGTTTGTATGCGCCATACTGCAGCTTTACGGCATGCTTATTTCTGGAACCCGGGGCGCTTTATTTGCTTTGATGGTGGGAGCCTTTATAGCAATTATATTAAGCAAGAATTTTAAAGTATTTCTTATAGGCGGTATCCTTGCGGTTGGTTTTATATGCTTCCTCAAATTTACACATATCGGTAATGGTAATTACCAGATCTATAGGTTACGAACAGCTGTTAACCCGGAAGACGCATCCCTGAACGTTAGGTTTAATACACAAAGAAACCTGCGTGAGTATATGAGTACAAGGCCATTTGGCGGCGGCCTTGGCGTTATCGGTGCCAACGGCACAACCTATAATGCCGATAAATACCTGTCTACCGTACAGCCGGATAGCTACTTTGTTAAGATATGGGCCATGTATGGCATTGTGGGCTTAACCATTTGGTTATGTATTATGTTATATGTTTTGGGTAAATGTTGCGGGATAGTCTGGAAGATTGAAGACGAGGTGCTCAAAGTAAAAATGATGGCGCTAACTGCCGGGTGTGCAGGTACATTATTCTGCAGCTATGGTAACGAGGTAATTAATACTATGCCATCGTCAATTGTGGTGTATATATCATGGGCGCTTATATTTGCAACACCTACAATAGCAGCGTCGCCAAAAAGTACATTAATAACTTAAAAGATCTTTTATGCCATTTGAAATATTTGCCGGCCCCGTATTAATCTGCTTTGTTATAGGGATATTTAGCGGGATAAAATTGATGACCAGGGAAGATGATGATACATTTTAATATCTAAATCAACAATGTCGATAGTTTCAAAAGTAAAATCAAACCCGAAATTAAAAAAGATAGCATTATCTCTTTTAATCCCTAAAAATGAAAATAGCCCCAGGTTATGGGTGAAATTATTTTTGAATCCGTTTAAACATAAAAAAGGGGCAAATGCTGTTGTTAAAAGCAGAACCCGAATGGATGTATTTCCGTTTAACCAGTTTAATTTAGGTGCAAATTCTGTGATAGAAGATTTTGCAACGGTAAACAATGGGGTAGGTGATGTTAACATTGGCGATCATAGCTTTGTTGGAATAGGTAATGTAGTTATCGGGCCCGTTAATATTGGTAACCACGTAATCCTTGCCCAGAATATTGTAATGTCCGGGCTAAATCATGGATATGAGGATGTAAACATACCACCCGCGTTGCAAAAGGTTACTACTAAAGCAATTAATATAGAGGATGATGTATGGATAGGTGCCAATAGTGTTATTGTAGCAGGGGTTACCATAGGTAAGCACAGCGTTGTTGGCGCAGGCAGCGTAGTAACAAAAGATATTCCCGAGTTTTCTGTCGCAGTAGGAAACCCGGCAAAAGTTATAAAAAAATACGATTTTGAGGAGAAGGCCTGGAAGAAAATATAAAACACCGCAACTTTAAAACAGCTTAAGTACACTCACAAATTCAAAAATGATCATGAAAGAAAATAAAGACCATTTTAAAGACGTAACGCTTTTAATTACGCACTACAACAGGAGCAAGTCTTTAGAAAGATTATTAGATCATTTTGATAAAATAGATGTTTCGTTCGGTGAGATAGTGGTGTCTGACGATCACAGTAAGGATGAGCACGTACAGTATATAAACAAGCTACAGGAAAAATATGGTTTCAAGTTTGTAACCACGCCTCAAAATGGCGGCTTGGGTAATAACATTAATAAAGGGCAGGACGCGGTAACCGGCGACTACATATTATATGTGCAGGAGGATTTTTTCCCGCTTGCGCTTTTTAATGAAGTGTTTAAAAACGGGTTAAAGATCATTAAAGAGGACCAGAGTATAGATAGTGTACGCTTTTACTCATATTTAGACTATCCTAATAAAAAACCTTACAAAGATAATTTCTCCGAGCTGGTGTTCAGCCCATTATCGCTCAACCTGGATAAATTCCCGCTTTATAGTGATCATCCGCATGTTAAAAGAGCCAGCTTTTCGAAAAAATTTGGAAGGTATGCTGAGGGTAAGAACCCTGAAAAAACCGAGTTTGATATGATGATCTCCTTCCTGCAGCATAAAGGCCGCGGATTGTTGTATAACGATTATAAATCGGTATTTGACCAGGTAAACACCAGCAGCGAACCCAGCACGATGAATGATAACAGGAACAAGAAACCCTGGAGAAACAGCGAAAATTTCTTTGTGAAACAAGCCAGGCATTTGTACCGCCATGCTATTTTTAATTATAGCCTGTTTTTTAAAAAGTATTAATGATCAATTGGTTATATTGAAAAGCTATTATAACATTTCAGAACCTCATGAGCAAAGATACTTCAGGCAGAAACTTCGTAATTATTGGCCAGCAGCCCTGGGATACTGAAATAGGCAGCAATTGTAAAAACATAGCGCTCGAGCTCAGTAAAAATCATCGCGTACTTTACGTTAATTCACCACTTGACAGGGTAACCCTGATGAGGGGCAAAACCGATCCTAAAATAATTAAGCGTGTTAGCGTAATAAAAGGTAAAGAAGATGGGTTGATAAAGATCCAGGATAACCTGTGGAATTATTACCCGGACTGTATAGTTGAGTCTATCAACTTTTTAAAAAGTCATTTTCTTTTTAACCTGTTTAACAAACGGAATAATAAAAAATTCGCCCGATCACTTACCAGGGCATTAAATACATTGGGCTTTAAAGATTTCATATTATTTAACGATAATGAAATGTTTAAAGGCTTTTACCTTCAGGATTTTTTAAAGCCGCATTTAGGCATATATTATTCACGAGATTATATGCTGGGGGTTGATTACTGGAAAAGACATGGTATGCAGTTGGAGCCGGAACTTATCCGCAAAAGCGATCTTTGCTTTAGTAACTCTGAATACCTGGCAGAGTATTGCAGAAAATACAACACCAACTCTTACTATGTAGGGCAGGGCTGTGATATTGATGATTTTATAAATGTTAGCAGCGATGTACCTGGAGATATCCAATCGGTAAATAAACCAATAATTGGGTATGTAGGGTCGCTTAACAGCGAACGTTTGGACCTGGATATCATTGAAATGATAGCGACAAGCTATCCGCAATACAGCGTTGTTTTGGTAGGGCCCGAGGATGATAAATTTAAAGCCAGCAAATTACACCAATTGCCTAACGTAATATTCCTGGGCCAAAAGCCGGTGAGCATGTTGCCTAACTACATAGCCGCGTTTGATATTTGTATCAATCCGCAATTGGTAAACGAGATAACCATAGGTAACTATCCAAGAAAAATAGATGAGTATTTGGCTTTAGGTAAACCCACCATCGCAACTACAACCCGGACAATGGAAACTTTTCGTGATTTTGTTTATCTTGCTGATAGCCCGGCTGATTATATTAAATTTATAGCAAAAGCGCTCGATGAGAATAGTGAAGCTTTAAAAACTAAGCGAACAGAATTTGCGCTAACACATACCTGGGAACAAAGCGTAAAGCTGATGATGGATCAAATAATTAAATATGAATCAGGACGTAATGGTTAAATCTTTGCTAATCAACTTATCATGAACTTGTTGCTGATCATATTCCTGATTATTCAGCTGTTAATTGGCTTTTTTTTGATATTTCCGTTCCTGTTATACCTGATTGCGAGTATCAGGGGTGGCGAAAAACTTAAAGCGATTGATGCAGCTGTTGAGGCCGATTACGCTATCATTGTTACGGCTTATGAGCAAACAACCCTGATCCCAAGCGTTGTCGATTCCATCCTGAAATTAAATTACAGTAATTATCTCATCTACATTGTTGCAGATAATTGCGATATAACTGACCTTAAATTTACCGATCCCCGTGTTTTTGTGTTAAGGCCCGAAGAAGTGCTGGCAAGTAATATCCGTTCGCATTTTTATGCTATCAATAATTTTAAACGTCCTCATGACAGGCTGACAATTATTGACAGCGATAACCTGGTAAATGCAGAATACCTGAACGAGATCAATAAGCTTTTTAACGAAGGTTATTGCGCGGTGCAAGGTGTAAGGCAAGCCAAAAACTTAAATTCAACTTATGCCTGTTTAGACGAAGCAGGCGATATTTACTACAGGTATATTGATCGTAAGTTGCTGTTCAGCGCAGGTTCGTCAGCATCATTAGCGGGATCAGGCATGGCGTTTACTTTGGCGATTTACCGGGAGTGCCTGGAGCATTTGAACATGGGGGGTGCCGGGTTTGATAAAATTTTACAGTACGAGATCTTGAAGCGCGGTTTGCGTATAGCCTTTGCAGAGCAAGCCGTGGTTTTTGATGAAAAAACTGCCAAGTCAGATCAACTGGTAAAACAAAGGGCACGCTGGATCAATACCTGGTTTAAGTTCTCAATTTTAGGCCTTAAAATGAATTTGAGCAGCATTGTTAAATTTAGCTGGAACCAGTTTCTATTTAGTTTGATGCTGATGAGGCCGCCACTGTTTATCATCTTCATGCTATCGGGCCTGTTTTTCCTGGTAGATATCTTTGTAATGCCCGCTATGCTTATTGCCTGGGTAGTTGGGGTAATCATATTCGTAGCGATGTTTTACAAGGCACAGGGGCATTTTAAAGCCAGCGACAGTATATATAAATCGTTAAGACAAGTGCCTAAGTTTGTGTTCTTTCAAATACTAGCATTAACAAAGGCAAATAAGGCAAACCAGCTTTCTGTAGCTACCAAACACGAACATCAATCAACCATTAACGATATAAAGAATTAACCCCATTTAACGGATACAAGAATGGCAAATAAAAAAATTAAGATCTTACAGACTATTCGTCAAGGTAAAATTGGAGGTGGTGAATCTCACGTTATTGATCTGGTTGAAGAGTTGGATAAAGATCGTTATGAAAGTATAGTGCTTTCATTTACCGAAGGCCCGATGGTTGACCGTATGAAGGCTAACGGCTATACAACCTATGTCATCCCGACAGAAAAGCCATTTAACTTCACCGTATGGAGTAAAGTAACCGAGATACTTGAAAAAGAAAAAATAGATTTGGTACACGCGCACGGTACCCGCGCAAATTCAAATACCAACAACAGCGCCCGTAAATTGGGCATCCCTGTTGTTTATACCGTCCACGGCTGGTCGTTCCACCCCGATCAAAAATTCCCGTTAAGGAAATTGAGAATAATGGGCGAAAAATACCTGGTTGATAAATCAACCCTTACCATTTGTGTATCTGACAACAATCACAACGATGCCAAAAAACTTTTCCCGATGGAACGGTCTACGGTTGTTAAATATGGCATCAACCTTAAAAAATTTAATCCTGAGGGTACTTTTACAGATATCAGAAGCGAGTTAGGCGTAGACAAAAAGACGATGCTGGTTGGTTATGTGGTGAGAATGACCATTCAAAAAGATCCATTAACATTAGTAAGAGCAATTTCATTGATCCCGAAGGAACTCGATATCAAATTTTTGTTTGTAGGCGATGGAGACCTGAAAGAAGATGCGATTAATCTGGCGAAAGAACTGGACGTTGATTCAAGGATCATTTTTATGGATTTCAGGCAGGATGTGCCTAACGTACTAAATGCTATTGATGTTTACTGCCTGCCATCACTTTGGGAAGGATTGCCTATTGGTATGCTTGAGGCTTTAGCCATGGAAAAAGCAGTTGTTGTTACCGCTATTGATGGCGCCAAAGAGGTTATTGCAGACAAAGAAAATGGTATCCTGATCCCTGTTAAAGAGCCTCAAAAACTTGCCGACGCTTTAGTTTTATTATATAATGACCCGGCGCTTAGAACTAAAATAGGCAAGGGAGCTGGCCAAACCATCCAGAAAGATTTTAACGTTGTTAAAATGACCCGGAAGATCGAAGCTATTTACGATAACCTGGTTAAAGTTTAATACAGCTATATTCAAAACAATAAATTAGCCAGACGCTAATTTATTGTTTTGCTTTTGATTCGTGAACGGCGTCTTCCGGCAGTTTAGAGTTGAAATTTTTAAAGAAACGTTTTGTTTCCTTCTTTATACGGTTTGCAAACGCTGTACCTAAACTCCCATCCCTTTGTAGAGTACGCGGTCCTGTCCACACACGGGCCTTATTACTTCTAACTTGTTTTACTTTTCCGTATTTCATTAAGCCAAGACATAACTGGCCGTCATCGCCCCAAAAACTGGTTTCAATAAAGCCAACCTTTAGGCCCAACTCCCTGACATAACCCATACTTAGTCCGTACGCATTAAAGTAAGGACGGTTTAGCTGCCTGAACTCTGCGATAACATCCTTCATTTTTTCCAATATAAATAATTTCCATCTTGGGAATTTATCTTCACTGATGAACGAGTAGCGCCCGTAGATACATACCACATCAGGCTGTTCAATAATCTTGGTCATTTCCTCAACCCAGCATGATGGATAAAAGCAATCCGCATCGGCTAACAATACATATTTTCCTTTAGCTTGTTCCTGCCCGAACTGACGTGCAGGGCCGCAGCCTTGTTTAAGTTCAAAAAGGCCGGTTATATGCAGTTTGTCAATGGTTTCCTGTGTTTTATCTTTCGAGTTGTTGTTAACAACAATAATTTCTATCGGGAATTTGCACTTGGTTTTTGAGAGGCTGCCGATACATCTTAAAATATTGATCTCCTCGTTCCAGGCGGCAATTAATACGGTTACCAGCGGGTTGTCGCCGGTTATTTTATCCAGATCTGTGTTGATAGAATCAAATATAGATTGAGGAACCTCATCTACCGTTTTGTAGTCATATTCAAACTCATTAAGCCACTTTGGGTTGTTGAACAAAGTCATACTTGCTATGTGATTTATTGCACCACAAAATAGGAAATAAAATTCATAATTTCCTAAGCTAAAACCATTATCGAAAAGAAGAAAGGTGTAAATAATAATGGCTGAAATATAAAATTGTTAATTATATTTACTTATCCCTAATACAAGACATGAATAGAAGGACTACGATAAAAAGCTTACTCGCATTTGGATTTTTAGGTGCGTCGGGTTTCTCTATATTTAAGTGGGTTGATATCAACAAAACACCTGATACGAAGTTACTGCTATCTAAAAAAGACCTGATAGCCGACCTTGCCGAAACCATTATACCGGCAACAGATACCCCCGGGGCTAAAGACGCTAAAGTAGAAGACTATATCATAAAAATAATGCTGAAATGTACTGATGTGAGAAATCAAAATCTTTTCATAGATGGGTTAGCCGATGTTGACCATTATAGCAATAAGCATTTCGGGAAGCCATTTCAAAGCTGCAAGCCTGCGGATAAAGTCGGGGTCTTAAAACATTTTGAAGCAAAATCGCATAGCTTTAACTCATTGGTAGCTAAAGTTGAAGGCAGGTACCTGGGCGATCCCTTCTTCACACAATTAAAAAATTTAACGGTAACGGGTTATTGTACCTCGCAAACCGGGGCTACCAAAGGCCTTGTTTACGATTATATACCCGGAATGTATAACGGCTGTATGCCTTTAGTTCCACATCAAAAATCCTGGGCCACTAAATAATCGCAATGGATATTAATATCAAGACAACAAGCCAAAATACTTATGATGCAATAGTAATAGGCTCGGGCATAAGCGGTGGCTGGGCAGCTATGGAACTATGTAAAAAAGGGTTAAAGGTACTTTTGCTTGAAAGGGGCAGGGATGTTGAGCATGTAAAGGATTATCCTACCGCGCTTTTAAATCCGTGGGATTTTGAATACCGCTTGCAGCATACCCAAAAAGAACTTGAGGGAAACCCGGTTCAAACCCAAGCGTCTGATGCAGGAAGCCAATTATTTTTTGCTAATGATAAAGATCACCCTTACATACAGGAGAAACCTTTTAATTGGTTTAGAGGATACCAGGTAGGGGGGCGTTCATTAACCTGGGGCAGGCAATGTTACCGCTGGAGCGACCTTGATTTTGAAGCTAATTTAAAAGACGGAAACGCGGTTGACTGGCCGATAAGATATAAGGACCTTGCGCCATGGTATGATTATGTAGAGTCATTTATAGGCGTTAGCGGTACCAAACAAAATTTGAGTCATTTGCCCGACGGAAATTTCCTGCCCGGTATGGAACTTAATTGTATTGAGACCCATTTGGCGCAGTCGATGAAGAAAAGCTACAACGACCGCCTGCTAATGATTGCCAGGGTTGCTAATCTAAGCCGCGGCTGGGATAACCGCGGCCCGTGCCAGTACAGAAATTTATGCAACAGGGGTTGTCCGTTTGGTGGTTATTTTAGCAGTAATAGCTCTACTATTCCGGCTGCAATAGCTACGGGCAATCTTACGCTAAGGCCGTTCTCTATTGTTTCTGAGCTTATTTATGATGATAAGATCCGGAAAGCTACTGGTGTACGGGTAATTGATACCAATACGCGCGAACACCTGGAGTTTCACTCAAAGATCATCTTTGTAAATGCTTCTACCATTCCTACCACATCTATCCTGATGAACTCAAAATCAAACCGGTTCCCGAATGGGTTGGGCAATGATAGTGGCGAGTTAGGTCATAATTTGATGGATCACCATTCGTCTGCAGGTGCTGTCGGATCGCATGACGGGTTCAAGAATTCTTACTATAAAGGCAGACGGCCGTGCGGGTTTTTAATTCCACGTTTTAAAAATATAAAGCCTGATGAAAAGAATGACTTTTTGCGTGGTTACAACATTCAGGGTACCGGCGAGCGCCAGGGATTTAATGAATTGGCAGGTACACCCGGTTTTGGTGCCGACTTTAAAGACAAAATAACCACACCCGGCCCATGGACCATCTGGATGGCAGGGTGGGGCGAATGTTTGCCTTATTATACCAACCAAATCAGTTTTGATGAGCAGCAAAAAGATAAATGGGGACTGCCTGTTGTTAAGATAGATTTTTCCTTTCGCGAAAACGAAGATAAGATGATGAAGAATATCCAGGATTCATCTTTAGAAATGTTGCAGAAAGCCGGCTTTAGCGCCAGTAAATTTAATTATAACAAACCCGGAGGTTCTACTGTGCACGAAATGGGCACAGCAAGGATGGGCAGAGATCCTAAAACATCGGTTTTAAACGGTAATAATCAAATCCACGCCGTTAAGAATGTATTTGTGACAGATGGCAGTAGTATGACCTCGTCAGCCTGTCAGAACCCTTCATTAACCTATATGGCATTAACTGCAAGGGCATGTAACTATGCTTTTGAACTGCTTAAAAAAGGAGAATTATAAAAAGATGATCTGATATTCATCAGATCATCTTTTTGAACTTTTCAAGGATATTGCTTAGCTTTTTGATATACCTTTTAGTTTCGCCAACCGGTTTAAAGTTTTTCCATTCGGTTTGATTCAGGTACTCAAAGAATATGGCTTTATAGTCTTCACTAAACTCGTAAGTTTTATAAATAGGTTTCCTGCCTGTAAAATGGATCAGGAATGGTCTTTTCTCTTCAGAGTAAGCAAACCGGTTCCATAGCGGGTCTAAGTGAAACCAAACCTTTGCCAAAACAGCATTCAGGCCGTACTGATCCTGGAATTGGGCCAAAGCACTGTTTTCAAATATACAATTGATCACCTTGTTGGTGATATCGGCTTCATTCCACTTATCTATATCTATCACCATCAGGCCGGCATTAAAGTATTTGTTATCGGCATCAATACCCAACTCTGCATAATTGCTTACACCGCCCCATTTACTAACTATCTGGATAAACTGATCCTGAACCGCGCCAACAATGTTATCGCCGAGGTCTGTGTGCCATAAAACTGAAATATCTTCGAGCACGATCATATCCACATCAAGGAATATCACCTTTTTAATACCCTTCGGTATAAACTGTGGGATATATAAACGGGTATATATATTTAGTGGCAGGCTACTTTTATCAACAGGCACTTTGGCTCCCTCAGGCAGGCAATCCTTCATTGGTAGCCAAATAATGCTGACCAGGTCACTTTTAACAGAATTGCTTACCTTGTTTTTATTCTTACCGGTAAAGCCATCCTCAACAACAAAAACATCGATCTTCTCCTTAGTTTTATGGTTTGCTTCAATTGATTTTAATAAGGCAGCCAATAAAATTGCGTAGTGATTGTCGCAAACACAAACGATGCTAATAGTTTCTTGTTCTTTCATTATGCCTATAAGTTACAAGGATTTTTTTAATTCCATTACTTCGCGGAATGACATTTTAAATTTAAATGTTAATCCTATATAGATCGCGGCGCCAATTATTACCTGGGGGATGATATTTATCAGGCCTGTACTGCCAATAAAATGCTGATATATTAATAAAACAACACTCATTGCCAGGCAAAAAGCCAGCGGTTTATAAACATTATTAAGAAATTGCGCGAAGAAATTACCCACCAGGCTATGAACCAGGTACAGGCACACCAGGGTCTCGATAGTTGAGCAGATCAGGTAACCATAAGTGATACCGAACAAGCCATAATATTTAGCCGCTAAGTAAATGATAGGCAACTTAACAACCAATGCGATAAGGTTTGACATAAATACCAGGTTTGGTTTTCCTTTTGAAAAAGCAATTGCCGAAAACGGTGTGGTTATACAAGAAAGGAAACCTACAAATACAACAATTCTTACCAAAGGTATGGATGGCAAAAAGTTATGCCCAAACACTATCGGCACCACGCCTACTGCTGTCAAAAATAAGCCGGTAAGTATCGGGAAATTACAATAAGTGATAAAATCAACAATTTTTAAATATGCTCTTTTCAGGCCTTCATTGTCCTTCATCTTAGCCATGATGGGGAAAGACACCTGCATGATAATAGGGTTGAGCTTATAAATTGGGAATATGGCCAGCTGGTAGGCAATGTTAAAATATCCCAGCGCCTCCATACTTACAAACCTGCCTATAACAATGTTTTCAAGGTTGCTGTTGGCAAATCCTAAAAGGCCCTCGCCTATACTGTAAATACCAAAACGCAGGTGGTGCTTTATCTCTTTTAATTTAAAGTGCCATACAGGCTGAAATAGTTTTGAACCTGCAATAGAATAACTGATAGCCCTTGTAGCTGCCAAAGCTAACTGGCCATACATTATAGCCAATTCCTGGAAATTTTGGTAAGCTAAGATGATAGTAACAGTTATACCAACAAATGCGCAAAGCATATCATTAATAGCGATGGTTCTAAACCGCAGCTCTTTCTGTAATAAAATGCTGTAAACCTGGCAAACATAAACCAACGGAAAGTTAAATGACGCTAAAGGAATGATCCTTGCTAATTTGGGCTCATGATAAAAGTTAATAACGATAGGGGCGCATAGGTTTATCACTCCGCAGAAAATAATCCCTAAAGCAATACTGGCGAAGAAAATGGTAGATAACCTTTTTCTGTCGGTTTCTTGCGTTGATATAATTGAGTTTGCAAATCCCAGGTTAGCAAAGATGTAAAAGAAGTTAAGCATCATGGTACAGATGCTTACAATACCGAATATGGATGGCGCCAAAACCCTTGCAATGATCGCCATTTGTAAAGAGTTAAAAATGGTGTTTACAACTGTAGCGGAAGTTGTCCATTTAGCACCATTTATAGCGGTTTTTTGGTTGCTCATTATTTATATTAATATTCTGTTTAATTGTTTTGCTGCATACAACCAGGTTGGTTTTATTCCATCAAATTAAATTTGTGTTGTTGTAGCTTTTTTGATAAATTTTTTAAATGATCTGCCGCTATTATCGTGAATGATCCGCGCTACATACGATATATGTTTGTTTAAAGATTCAGTCATTATAGTTTGTTAGTAACAAAGGCAACTTATATCAATAATACTAAATTTCGCTATTGTTTTATGATGTAAATATAATAATTAGATTTAAACGCAGGGTTAAGTATGCGACCTATAAATTAGCAGGGTATATAGTATGATGTTAATATCAAACCGGGTGTTATTTCTGCAGCAAACGGATGTTGAGCTTTAAAAACTTAATTTTTAAATAAAACCACCTGGCTATTGAAATGCCGGGGATACCGCGCTTAGCCCTTTCTTTTCTGAATGAAGCGGTACTTGGTTCCTGCTCAGAGTTGATCTGGTCAAGTAGTCCATAATGATCGTCATAAAACAATCCCTTCCCTTTATGCTTTATAAACGAAAGGCTCATTTCCATTTCTGTTTTGTCGCCATTTAAGCCTTCGGGATATTTGCCGAATTTAGCCGGGAAACTGCTTCTTCTTAAATGGGGATGATCGCCGTACAAATAAAATTTCATATGATTTGCATACAACGGATTGCTATGGAACACTTTTTCTGAGAATCCTTTTTTGAAAGGTTTTAAGTAAGGATATGAAGAGTAAGAATAAAATGTGATCAGGTCCCATTTCTTATCTTCATTCATAATATCCAACGCATCCTTAAAGTGTTCAACAAATTCAGGTTTGGGTACAAAGTCTTCCTGGATATAAAGCGTGTATTCAGTAGTAACAGCATCTTGCCCTTTGTTAATGTTATTACCTAAGCCACCATTAACAGGCGTAGTAATTAACCTGAAACTATGTGCTTTGCTTAACTTTTTAAGCTGCTCCAAATGTTCTGCAGAGCTGCAATCGTCAGATACTACAATATCGCCAAACCGGCAATTAATATTTTCGAATGCTATTAGCAGGCGTTCTAATGAACTGCTTCGGTTATAATGCGTAATAAGTAAGGTAACGTCTTTAAAAACTGCGGGCTGCTCAGTCATATTTTATTATTAAACAAGTTCATAGCAAATATAATATAAAGTCAATAGCACTACGCAGTTGTTTTGCCTGTTTTAACGGGTTGTGTATTTGTGTGTATTTATCTGTCCGGTTATTCTACTGCACCTATGGAAGGAGGAACGCCTCTTGGATGGTTATAAAAATCTTTGACAGCCAGGCTATCAGCCACTCCACCTTTCCTGGCCGGCGAATCGGGGGTTAACTTAAATTCCTGCTCGTCAACTATACCGGCTTCTTTTGATGTTTTAAAATACAGGTTATTATATGCAACGGGTTTCAGCACAGACTCTTGCCCCGCTATTACGTGCGGGCCGGGCAGGTTAAAGGCCAGGTTGTTAAATACCTTACAGGTGCCACCTATCAGGTTATATACATCAGCTACGTTACCTTGCCAGTCGTTACTTAAATTTAAGTTGCCGCAAGTGTTATTAAATATCAGTGCGTTTATATGGGTAGTTCTTTTTGGGATAATATTGGTTGCAAAAGACTGTACTTCGAACGCCGAGTACTTACGTGAATTGAAAACTATATTATTATAGATCAATACATTCTTAGGTTCGTTGCCAACTGTAAAGCCAAACGCACGTATGGCATTGCCCTGGTGGTTGCTGATCTTGTTATTATGGAACTTTCCATTGCCGTTAAGCAGAAAAATACCGTTATGATTGTTGTTTTTGGTGTTGATATTATTGATGGTGTTGTTATGGATATCATAGCCTTCGACATTCCCAAGCCAGACAATCGTACCAACATCCGGTGAGTTTTTAAAGTCGAGATGTGCTATCTCTATGTTTTTGATGTACCCCTTTATGTTAGCACCGTCAACAGAGCCGGCGCCGGATATAAATTGTCCGGTGTTGTCGCAATCATTATGTAAAAACTTAAGGTTCTTTGAGTATGAACCTTCAGATCCATCATAGTCCTGGTTATAGTGGTAGGTAAATACATTGTCGCCAATATTTTTAAACGACATGTATTGAAGTGTGAAATTATTTAAGACTCCGTCGACCTCGATGGATCTGTATTTCATATCTTCAAACAGAAACCCCTTACTTATGCCGTCCGTACCGTTGCCGGTTATCACCACGTTTGAGAGATTTTTCAGACGCATCTGGCCGTCTCCGGTCATTCTGACTAAACCATTGTTTGTGATAGTAACTACACCATGCTCGCCGGTAATGTTAGAAATATTGATGTTATTATAAACACCCCCTTTGATTTTTATAAGTGAATTACCGGGAGTAGTTAGCAAGTTGCCATCTATAACCAGATCGCCGAAACCTTCTCCAACTTCCTGAATTTTTGCAGCAGACGGGGGCGGTGGTTGATCGATTGCTTTTTGATCATCGGCATGTTTTAATGTTTTTACGCCACAGCCGGCAATACATACAATAGCAATAACATATAATAAATAACGCATTGTTTTTTTTGGGAAAGGCATAGTGTGTTTGGGATCTGTTGCGATTATTATGCTAAATTATGACTGAACTGTAAACACTCTCTATCTATTTTGTCGAGTATTCTTGAATCAATTTCCTGGTCAAACTTTCGGGCAAAAAACATTCCTGAATCTTTAATGTGATCAAAATCGCCTATGCCCAATAATTTGGGACGGGCATTTCCTTCCGACCAATCAATATAACGCAGGTTATGATTAACTGCCTTATCCCGGAACTTAGAATTCATGATCAAACTGCAAACCATAAACTCATCGGCACACCACGAGTATTTTAAAAAATCCCAAAGCTTTTTATCAAGCAGCAATTCATCAACAAGGTATTTTGCACAACCGCCGGTAATTGTCCACCACGATGCATTTCGGCCACCAAATAACTCGAACGAGTAAGGGAGTGTTCGCTTGGGCAACACCGTGTTTACTATTTTTTGCAATAAATATTTCCATTTAAAATGCAGATCAGTAAAATGATATTTCTCATATCTGTTTACAGCGCCTTTCCACCAATCTGATTCTCTTGACGGATCGTACGAGATGAAATTTTTATCGGGGTTTTTACCCCAATAATTATAAATATCATCTGCCGTAGCAATGGGGTAGTCCTGGCCGCTAAGTAAATTAATGAAAGCGTAGTCTTTATTTAAATGAAGTACTTCGCTTACAGAGTTTATAATAGCCTTGAAAAAATTGTTGCCTCCCCAGTTGCATTCCACACGATTTTTTATAAAAGTGATATTGGTTTTTTCTGTAAGAAATTTAAATTTATCCGAAGGGACTTTTTTATCGATATGTATATAAATATCAAAATTGGGATGTTGTAAACGTTCTATCAGGCGTAAAAGCTGGGGCGGGTTTTTATGGGCCATTATAACATGTGCAATACGCATAACAGTACTAACTAATGGGAAATAAATTGCTTAAAAGTAATTGTAATAATTAATTTATTATCCATTTTTTTCAAGTTTGATGTGACAGTAAGATTTATTTGATCCAATAAAAATACTATATTTAACTGGTAAATTACTCATAAACAGCTTTGTATTTTAAAACTGTTACATAATTATTGTTTGCCGGCTAAAAGTAAAGTAAATGCAATATGAAACTAGCAATATTTGCATTTTATCGTTAAATGAAACTGTAATGTCTTATTTAAACTATGCCCGGAATTGATTACTTTTACAAAGGCATGAAACTAACCTCAATCATCACAGTTAACTTTAATCAGCCGGGCGTTACTATTGCTTTTTTAAATTCAATAAAAGAAAATGCCAAGAATGATAATGTAGAAGTTGTTTTGGTTGATAACGGTTGTGACGAAGATCATGAAGCCGAGTTTAAGAACACTTTCCCCGGGCTTGTATATATCCGCTCTGATTACAACCTTGGTTTTGCCGGTGGTAATAATCTTGGCATTGAACATGCAAAAGGCGATTACCTGCTACTATTAAATAATGATACAGAGATCACCGAAAACCTGATCAGCGAATTAACTACCGAGTTGGAGAATAATCCGGAAATAGGGATGGTCTCACCGATGATCATTTATTTCGACAACCCTAATACCATACAATACGCCGGATTTACTGAAATGAATTATCTAACCTGCAGGAACGCCGGTATTGGCAGTATGGAAGTGAACAAAGGCCAGTATGATCATGACAGCCGTGAAACCGCTTTCTGCCACGGTGCCGCAATGATATGCCGCAGCAATGACCTGAAGCAGGTAGGGCTAATGGAAGAACACTATTTTCTATACTACGAGGAACTTGACTGGTGCGAGAAATTTAAACGGGCCGGCAAAAAGATCTGGTTTACCGGTAAGACCAGGGTCTATCATAAAGAATCAATGAGCGTAGGTAAAGAAAGCGCTATTAAAACCTACTTCATGACCCGCAACAGGATGCTTTTTATCAGGCGAAATACAGGGGCGCTCAATACCTTTTTATTCAGTATTTATTATATTTTTATAGCCTGCGGCAAACAAATATTCAACTATATTTTAAAAGGCCGCCGGGATTTGGCCGGCTGGACGCTAAAAGGGATATTTTGGAATTTTAGCAATGCAAACGACAGTAAAAACTTAGGATTCAAAATAAAAAAAGCTAAATGATCATCACTTTCTGGATTTGTCTTTTTCTTGTAGTTTATACATTTGTTGGCTATGGGTTCTTACTGTACTTCATTATAAAAATTAAAAGGCTTTTTGTAAAACCGGTTTCATTTAGTGCCGATTACCCACTACCCACTGTAAGTATACTCACTGCTGCTTATAACGAAGAAGATGTTATTGATGCAAAAGCAATAAATACCGTTGAGCTGGATTATCCTAAAGATAAACTGCAGATCATTTTTACTACAGACGGCTCAACTGACGGAACGCCGCAAAAATTGAAGAAATATGACGATTTCCTGCTTTTACATGAAGATGTAAGAGGAGGGAAGATGGCAGCCATAAAAAGAGCCATTCCCTTTATTAAAGGCGAGATAATGGTTTTTACTGATGCTAACACGCTTTTAAACAAAGAAGCGGTCCTGGCGCTTGTTAAGCATTATCAGAACGCGAAAGTAGGTGCGGTTGCAGGCGAGAAAAAGATAATTGTTGGTGAAACAGCAGATGCCAGTTCGGCTGGTGAAGGTTTTTATTGGAAATATGAGTCGGCATTGAAAAAATGGGATTATGACCTGTATTCGGGTGTAGGGGCTGCCGGCGAGTTATTCAGTATCAGAGCTGCTTTATACCAACCTGTTGAGACCGACACGATTATTGATGACCATATGATCGCTATGCGGATTGCCGAAAGCGGTTATATCATTGCTTATGAGCCTAAAGCTTACGCTATGGAAACAGCATCTGCCGATATTAAAGAGGAGCTTAAAAGAAAAGTTAGAATAGCAACAGGTGGCATCCAGTCTATTATGCGCCTCAAGAAAGCAATAAATCCGTTTTTAAACCCTGTGTTTACGTTTCAATATATAAGCCACCGTGTATTGCGCTGGACGATAGTACCATTTTTGCTGGTTCTTTTATTTATCATAAATGGGTTGATTGTTTTTACAGCAAACCCGCAGTTTTCATTATATGAAATTGTATTTATATTGCAGGTAATATTTTATGTGCTTAGTTTTCTTGGGTTAATGTTTGAGAGAAGGAATATCAGGATCAAACCATTATTTATTCCATATTATTTTTGTATTATGAATTATGCAGTATTTGCCGGTATCATAAGGTATATGAAGGGAAGTCAGAGCGCTGCCTGGGAGAAATCTAAAAGAAAGTAAAAACTAAATGTAACAAGGATGCAATTCTACATCCAAATCTGATTAAATTTTATATTTTAGTAGCATAATTAATACCCCTAATTAATTATTTAAATTATTGGTATTGATATGATCACCGTTCACCAACTGGTTGCTAACCAGTCGCATAAATTTTCTGATAAAGTTGCAATAAAGCAGGGAACAAAAATATTTAGCTATAGGGAAGTAAATGAAATCTCCAATCAACTGTCATTATACTTAAAAGATCAAGGCGTAAAAGCCGGCGATGTAATTGGTTTGGCTATTGATCGTTCCCCGGAGATGGTTATCTCATTACTTGCAATTATGAAAGCAGGGGCCACTTATCTACCAATTGATATAGGGTTTCCTATCGACAGGATCAATTATATGCTTAATGATGCGTCAGTTAAATTATTGATCACATCAGGCAAGTTCCATGAAAAATACCAGGATCATACCCAATTGTTGTTTATTGAAGATGCCTGGCAAAAAAGTACCACATATAGTGTGCAAGACTTCACTGCAGATATTAATGAAGATACTGTAGCTTATATCTTATACACTTCGGGATCAACGGGTAAGCCAAAGGGTGTTGAAGTTAAGCATATAGGACTGGTTAATTTTCTGATCAGCATGCAGGAGTTGCCGGGTGCCAATAGCACCGATGTTATCCTATCTTCGACAACAATTTCTTTTGATATTGCCGAATTAGAAATATATCTGCCTTTAATTACCGGGGCGTCTTTGGTTATCGCTTCTCCGGAAATAGTAAAAGACGGCAGGTCTCTATTGGATATTGCCAGAACTGAGAAAATTACCATTATGCAAGGCACGCCATTTATGTGGCGTATGATGCTTGAAGCGGACTGGAATGAAGCACTCCCGATGAAGATACTTTGCGGTGGCGAGGCAATGACCAAAGAACTTGCAGCAAGTCTGGTTGACAAGTGCACAGAGCTATGGAACATGTATGGGCCTACAGAAACCACAATCTGGTCAACCATAAAAAGGATAACTCCCGCCGATGATTTAATAACCATTGGTTACCCTATACTTAATACCCGGATCTATATATTAAATGAGCGTTTTGACGAGGTGCCAAAAGGTGAGGTGGGCGAAATTTATATTGGTGGCACAGGCATTGCAAAAGGATATCTTAACAGGCCCGAACTTACTATAGAAAGGTTTATTGATGATAAATTTTCGAATATTGAAGGGCAAAAAATATATAAGACCGGCGATTTAGGGAAGATACTTGAAGATGGCGAAATTTTATGCCTCGGCCGAATAGACCATCAAATTAAAATAAGAGGTTACCGGATCGAAACAGAAGAGGTTGAGCATCAAATTAAGCAATTACCTAACATTAAAGAGGCTATTGTATCCATATTTAAAGATGCTTTGGAAAATATGCATTTGGTGGCTTACGTGGTGCTTGAAAACCCGGAGATTAATAGCGATCCGCATGTCTGGAGGACCGATTTAGGAAAATTATTGCCTGAATACATGGTTCCGACCAATTACACTATAATTCCTGCTGTACCATTAATGGCCAACGGAAAGACAGATCGTAAAGCTTTACCTGACCCGGTAATTAACGCGCAGGTAAATAACGAATACGAACCACCTGTTACCCCTGTTGAAACTGCATTGGTTGATATTTTTCTGAAAAATGTAGCTGTTAATAAAATTGGCATAACAGATAACTTTTTCGAGCTTGGCATTAATTCATTAGTTGCTGTTAAGATCATGCTTCAAATTGAAAAACAATTTAATAAGCGATTACCATTATCGACATTAATTAAGTATCCAACAATTAAAGAACTTGCTTTAGATATCCAAAACGAAACTATTGATTCGCTTTATAAATCGTTAACGCCTATTAAGCCGACCGGTTCTAAACCTCCTTTGTATATAGTTCATGGCATAGGTCTTAACGTATACAATTTATATAACGTAGTAAACCTGTTAAGTGCTGATCAACCTGTTTACGGCTTACAGGCATTGGGGCTTGATGATACTGTCGAGCCACTGGATAACATGGAGGCTATAGCAAAATACTATAACAACGAAATAATTAAGCATGACCCAGTTGGCCCTTACGCAATAGCTGGCTATTCATTTGGCGGATTTATTGCTTACGAAATGGTTAAGCAGCTTAAAAGTATGGGTAAGACAGTTGAAATGCTGGGTATGTTTGATACCAATCTGCAGCAACCAACACACCAATATTCATTATTAAAAAAGATCTGGGTAAAAGGGATCAGGCAGTTCCATAAACTTGCGTTCAGGCTGGGCACATTATGCACTAAGCCGATGACTACATTGGCGTATTTGAAGATTTATTATACAATAAAGTTTAAGTTCAACCTTAAAAGGTTTGGATTTTTTAAGGATTACGATCCGGACAACATGCCTCCTTTTATGCAGGAAATAGCTCGTAAACTAAATCATGCTTTTGACAATTATATAGTAACTCCATATGACGTCAAGATCGACTTGTTTATGGCAGATGAGCGGATATTTTATGTTGATGACCCTCAATATTTGGGTTGGAGCAAATATGCGTTAAACGGAGTTGAAGTGCATAAAGTTCCCGGCGATCATAAAGATTTATTCGATCCGCCAAATGACGCTATATTAGCCGGAGTTTTACAAAGTAGATTGGATCAAATCAACAGTGAACAAATAGTTTTTCCTGATTTTTATGAGGTTAGCACAGTTGATCCTGGCACACGGTAATAAGTCACAATTGGAGCGGCTGGTAAAACGGCTTACCTATCCTAATACAGATATTTATATACATCTGGATGCAAAAAGTGACGTGGCCGAATTTGCTTATCTCGAATCGTTAGAAGGTGTATCTTTCATTAAAAAAAGAACCGGCATTAAATGGGGTGATTACAGTATGATTACAGCCACACTTATTAGCTTCGAAGAGATACTAAAAACCCGCCAGGACTACAGTCATATTAATTTATTAAGCGGGCAGGATTACCCTCTAAAAAGTGCAGCTACTATACAAAAATTCTTGTTTGAAAATTCGGACAAAAGCTTCATCAAGTATCTTTCCATATTTGATGATTGGCAAGAGTCTAAATCAAGGATCATTATGTATAGCCTTGGCGATTATAACTTCCCGCTTAAATTTAAAGTACAGGACCTTTTAAATAAGTTTCTTCCGGATAGAAAAATGCCATTAGGGTTAAAGCCCTATGGATTTTCGCAATGGATCACTATAACGCCCGCTTGTGTAGTCTATGCGCTTGATTATTTAAAAAAACACAGGTCTGTAAGGCGTTCTTTCAGATTGATCTGGGCCGTAGACGAAATTGTTTTTCAGACTATTTTAATGAACTCTCCTTTAAAAGATAGTATCGTAAATGATCACTTGCGATATATTAAATTTAAAAAAGGGGCATCCAGGCCAAATACATTAACCATGGCCGATGCAAAACTACTTGTTGATTCGGATAAATTTTACGCCCGTAAGTTTGATCCTAATGTTGATAGTGAGATCTTAGATTACCTGGATGCTGCTGCTGAAAAAGAGAAATAGATAAGCTATTTAAATACGTATAATTTATCTAACCGTTAAAAAGTGGGTCAATCAATAAAAATTTTAAGTAAAAATTAACATTACACTTTTTTAAAAATGCTAATTAAAACATTTAGCGCTAAATTATTGACCAAAAGAAATATAAAAATATTAAATGCGCATATTTTAATCTCGTTCTAATCTCCGGCTAACAAATAACACTAAATTAGCTTGAGTTTTACAGAGCTGGTTAGACCAAATAAAATAATAACCTAATTGTTTCGATAAATTATGAGGTTAGCATATTTGATACTGGCACATGGTAATAAATCACAACTGGAACGGTTGGTGAAAAGCCTTATATATGCTAATACAGATATTTATATACATCTGGATGCAAAAAGTGATATGTCGGAATTTGCCGACCTTGCAGCATTAGAAGGCGTGTCTTTTATAAAAAAAAGGATTAGCATAGGATGGGGCGACTATAGTATGGTTTCCGCGACACTGACTGGTTTTGAAGAAATACTGAAAGCCAGTTTTGATTATAGCCATATTAATTTGTTAAGCGGGCAGGATTATCTTTTAAAAAGCGCGGCTACTATACAAAAGTTCTTGTTTGAAAATCCGGATAAAAGCTTCATTAGATACCGTTCCATTCTTGATGACTGGCAGCAATCCAAATCAAGGATCGCCATGTATAGCCTTGGCGATTATAATTTCCCCTTTAGATTTAAAATTCAGGGCCTTTTAAATAAGTTCCTTCCGGATAAAAAGATGCCTTTAGGATTAAAACCCTATGGATTTTCGCAATGGATTACGATAACGCCCAATTGTGCGGCCTACTCGCTTGATTATTTAAAAAAGCACAAATCTGTAAGGCGCTTTTTCAGACTAACCTGGGCCGTAGATGAAATCGTTTTTCAGACTATTTTGATGAACTCGTCATTAAAAGATAGTATCGTAAATGATCATTTGCGGTATATCAAATTTAAAAACGCCGCATCCAGGCCAAATACGCTGACAATGGCCGATGCAAAACTACTGGTTGATTCAAATAAATTTTTCGCCCGCAAATTTGATCCGCAAGTTGACAGCGAGATCTTAGATTACCTGGATGCTGTTGCTGAAAAAGAGATAGATAAGCTATTTTTGAATTAGTATAACTTAACTAACTTTCAAAAAAAGTGAATCGCTCAACAAAAATTGCAGGTATAATATTTGGTGTTTTACTGACACTGGCGTTTTTGATAAGTTGCAAACATGTACCTTATGGCAATAATAAAGCTGCGGGCAAATATTATACTATCCGTGGATTTAAAATGTACTGCGAAATCTATGGTAGTGGCAAACCTTTATTAATGATCCATGGTGATAATGGCAGCATTAGTACCTTTTCAGACATCATTCCCGCTTTTTCTGATGAGTATAAAGTTATTGTAGCCGATAGCCGCGCGCAAGGCAAATCTAAGGATCTTACCGATTCGATAAGCTTCGAGATGATGGCTGATGATTATGCGGCTTTGCTTGATTCATTACACGTTGATTCGGCTTACGTTATTGGCTGGAGCGATGGCGGGGTTAACGCTTTGTTGTTAGCCATGCGTCACCCTGAAAAAGTGAAAAAAATCGCTTCGTCAGGCGCTAATTTATGGCCTGATTCTACCGCGATTAACGGAACAGACTGGTTAGCCGCAAAAAAGGAATACGAACAAAATAAAGACAGGGTGAAAATGACGGATCAGGATAAGCGAAACTGGAAACTTTTAATGCTTGACTGGGCACAACCACATATAACCCCTAAATCGCTCAACACTATTAAATGCCCAACCTTGGTTATGAGCGGCGATCATGACTTGATTAAAAAAGAGCACAGCAAAATTATTGCGCAAAACATTCCTCAATCAAACTTGTGGATAGTACCGCACTCAGGGCACGGAATCCTTTTTGAACACCGCCGGAAGTTTATCAGTACGATAAAAGACTTCTTTGACCGACCCTTTGAGGCGAATTACAGTTATTAGTGATTAGCTGGTTTTAGCAAAAGCCTCGCGGTATTTTTTAGTACATTATTGAAGAGCAGGATATGTATCAACAATACGATCCATGCGAGGGGTTGCGTTAATGCTGCGAAAAGCAATAATGACACAGGATAAAAAAAGTGATAATAATCGGCCATAAGTATTTGGTAAGAATTACCTTCAGGCGCAATGACCAGAATGAGTTTTCGGCTTAATTTTTTGTAATTTATAAATACCAGTATAAAGTATAAAGCCAAAAACACCAGCGTTAGCGGTATAAATACTTTAACCAACATAATGCTAAAAGCAATCAATTCGACTACAGTAATTAAAATAGCTATGCTTTTAAATGATTCAGGGTCAACACGGGTGGCGAATGTTTTTAAGTTTACTTTCAGATCATTACCGCGGTCATAAAACTGGTGCCATAATATACCTCTTAATCCATAGGTAAAAGCCCATACACCTACAGCGGCAAACCATAGCCAGTCTATCGGCCTGCCTGTAAATGCAGATACGCTTGATACGATAAGCAAACTAATAAAAACATGCGATCCTGAAGCATCAGCCATCACACCCCAAATGCCTCTTTTTTTTAACCTGACAGGAGGGAAGGAGTACAGGCTAAAAGAGATCCACGGTAGAAAATATAAAACGCGTGATAACGTGTCTTTTAAAAAGACCGAAATAAATACCAGGCCAAGTAAAATACACGCCGCAGGTATTAGCCACCTGTATTTTGCCGGTATTTTGGCCATCCTGTTTGATTTACCGCTGGCCAGGTCTTCGTCCATATCGGTAATGTCGTTAATTGTACTAACGTATATGGCGCCGATGATAATTGACAATAGCAGCAATAACAGCCAGCCCCCGACTTTATATAGCGGCATTGTTGAAGATAGTGCCGTTGCGTAACCCAATGCTAATAAAGGCGGTAATTTAAACTCCCACCATTCATGCGAACGGATGATCTTTAAAGCCTTTACCATTAGCTATTTGCTTTAAAATGGGTTAAGCAAATATCTTTCATTGTATTCGCTGGCGTAATTGCTATAGTAAATTCCCCAAAGATCTTCTTTCTTCATTATCTTAAATTTATAAGGATGAGGGCTGATTGTTTAAGCGGCCTTGTTTGGTTTGAAACTTTACTACAAAATCTTTAATATGTCGGTTAACGCCAAAAAACAACACATCAGGGATGGCTTGTAGTGTGTATAAAAAGTCTGTTTTAAATGCGTTATTAAGTAGTTTTGCGGATTTGTTAACATTAAAATTGCGTACTACATGATGCTTGGACAATTCGACCAAGCCTCTTATATACCGCTTATTTAATATTAAAACCTCGGCATCATTAGTTTTGTCTTTAAAGCGATCAATAAACTCAAGCGTATCCTTTATGTACATTAATTCTAATACTTCATTTCTTGCCCGGCCGTCGTAGATATTATTTGAGTTGATAAATTTATTCCAATGCACATCCATGGTAAAGGCAGCCTTGCAGTTTTTTGACATGATGATATCAAGGAACAAACACCAATCATCGCAAATATTAATTTTAGGATTCCAGCCTGCTACGATAGAAGATTTACGTATAACTGCCGATGATGAGGGAGAAGGGCAAGCCTTAAAATATAGTGCGCGTAAGTCGGTAGCCGATAGATCCTGCCACTTGGTATCTTTATTCCTGATATAGGGTTTTAAAAATATATCACCCGAAAAAAAATCATTTACTTCGCCATTAAGTAGTTGTTGGTTCCAGTTAGCAAATACAAAATCTATATTATCATTCTCCAGTTTTTCTACACATACTTCAACAAAATCAGGGTTCCATTTATCGTCCGAGTCAAGCGAAGCTATAATTGTACCCTTAGCTTTTGCCAAGCCATTGTTTCTGGCAGACGCTTGTCCGCCATGTTCATTCATTGTGTAATCTATGCTTGGGTAATTCTTTTCGACAAAGGCTTGGGTACCGTCAGTCGACCCATCATCACTCACAATTAACTGAATGTTAGGGTATGTTTGACTTAGTGCACTTTCAATTGCAGTGACTATTTTATCCCGTCTGTTATAAGTAGGTATAATTACAGAAACTAAAGGCTTGTCAGTCATTTATTAGTTTATTTATAATATTTGCAAATTCTAATTCAGGTTCTTTCGGAACCGTTTCGGCAATATATTCAGCTGCTTTTTTTCCTATGCTTTCCCAATTATTTCTTTCGTTCCAGGCTCTTTCCATTGCATCGTCAAACATGTCGTGATCTATTTTTCCAACAAATCCTGTTACGTTATCTTCAACAACTTCCGCCGTTCCGCCGGCATTTGTAATAATTACAGGCCTGCCGCTGGCCATTGCTTCAACAACAGACAATGGCAAACCTTCGCTACGAGAGGGGAGAATTAGCGCATGGTAGTTGTGCCATATATTTTCAATATTATCAACCTGGCCGGTAAATTCAACGTTTTGGATGCCCAAAAGTTTGGCCATTGCGCGCAATGGTTCCAGATCATCGCCAGAACCAACGAAAGATACGGTTAATTGGCGATTTTTCCACTTTTCTTGTCCTAAAATCCGCAACAGCATATCCTGGCCCTTATCAAGTAAAAACAAACGTGCAACACATGCCAGTTTATAGCCTTTTATTGTATCCGGAAATGGTAAAGGATGGCGCGAAACCTTAACCGGGTTAAAAATTACGCTGCCGTTTGGTAATCTTACACCAAATTGTTCCTCGGTTAACTTGTAGTTATGCTGTGATACAAAAAAGATCTGTTTTGCATTTACAAGGGCTTCGATCATAAATGGCCGGTCGCCGACACCCGGCCAATAAAAATCAACCGCCTTTTGGCAGATTATAACGTATGAGATATTTAGCAATAAACATTGGTAGGCATGTTCTAAACCATCAAAATTTATCCCTTGTGAAATGATTACAAGGTCTGGTGTGTGCTCTTTTAGATTGGCTATAAACGCCCGATCGGCTTGCTTAACGGGGGCAAGCTTTTTAATTTCTGTGTAGGCGTTGTTTAATGTGATCAATCCTCTTGAAATTATACGCCGTCCCAGGTTATAGGTTGACCTGGTATCTGTCAACGTCACACCTTTTGCGGCAAGCTCGGCAAATTTGGGGTGATGGTGATTGAGGTGCTTTTTATAAACAGTTACTTTATGCCCGCTGTTTAAAAGATGAGGCACGCTCTGCGCCCAAAGCTCTTCGCTACCGCCCCAGTCAATAAAACAGGTACTAACAATAAGGATGTTTTTAACAGGCATTTTATATAAGCTTAAGCAGGATCAGATTTTACAACGTCCTTATTGAATAATAGGGCATAATCGCCTTTCATTTTTAACAGCTCCTGGTGCGTACCGCTTTGGGTCACCTTTCCGTTCGATATCACATAAATATAATCCGCATGCTCAACCGATGATACACGGTGGCTTATCACCAATGCAGCTCTTTTACCTATGCGTTGCCTAAACGACTGGAAAAACTCTCTTTCAGACAAAGCGTCCAGCGCACTGGTAGCCTCGTCAAGGATCAGCAGTTGGGCAGGGCTGTACAAAGCCCTGGCTATTGCAAGTTTTTGCCATTGGCCGATGCTTACCTCATGCCCGTCGTCAAATAACCGGCCCATCATGGTTTTGTAGCCATCAGGAAAATCTTTTATATAACCATGGGCCCCTGAGTGCTTAGCGGCTTCAACAATGGCTTCTTCGGAGTGTTCGCCGTCAATGTTTCCAAATTTAATGTTATCATCAACGGTAAAATTATATCGTCCAAAATCCTGGAAAACAACACTTACCTGTTTATGATAATCGGTAAGATTAAATTTTTTGATATCAACACCATTAAGTGTAATGCTGCCTGCGGTAGGGTCATACAAACGCGATAAAAGTTTTATAAGTGTTGATTTCCCGGCGCCATTTAAACCAACTATGGCAATGATCTTACCCGGAGGTATATGTATATTGATATTACTTAGCGCAGGTTGTTGCGAATGCGGGTAGATAAAATCTACATTCTTTATCTCTATATCCAGCGTTTCATCAGGCATACTCATAGTGCCTTCATTATCAGCTATATTAGGCTTAAGGTCAAATAGTTCAAATATGCTGGTTACAAAAATATTGTTTTGATATAACCTTGAAATAGAAGCCGATAATGATTGCATCTGGGCGAATGATTGTGGAAACACGACTAAGAACAAAGTAATGTCGCCCACACTTGTTTTACCTGTCACAACGCCATGAGCTATGTAGCCTATACACGCAAAAAAACCTGCTGTTGCCAGTACAGTAGTTACGATTTCATTGATCGTGCTTTTCCTGCCGATATTAAGTTTTTCTGAAAGTAAATTTAAACGGATGTTTAAGTACATGTCTCTTAAATATACGCCTAATCGCAAAATTCTTATCTCTTTTGCTGATGTATCAGAAGTGATCAATCCACTCAGGTATAAAGATTTTCTTTCTAATGATGTTTGTTTAACCCGTAAGGCGTGCAATTTTCCTGCAAAAAAAATTCTCACCAGCATAGTAGGCAATACAAACAGTACCAATAAAGGCAGTAAAAACCAGTCGATTGTTAATAAAACCGATCCTAATGCCAATAGCATCATGGAGTTTTTTATAGTTTCTACCAGGTTGGTGATAACAGCGTTAGGACGGTCTGGGCCAGCCTCACGCGCTCTTCTTAAAATATCAAAATAAGCGGGGCTTTCATAAAATGACAGATCAAGCTCAATGGCCGAAGCATGAATTTTGTCGTCGATATATTCTGATACTTTAGATGCCTGCACCTCTGTAGTAAAGCTTGAAATTGCTTTACTTACTGCATAAAATATAGCTGATAAACCCGCCGCCAAAACATAATATACCAATAAATGATCGGTTGCAGGTGTACGCTTGGCCAGTTTGTCAATTAATATTTTTAAAAAATAAAGAGAAGCAAAAAATAGCCCACTCTCCAACACTACCATTAATAAAGAAATTGCCGTCCACTTAGGTGCTACAGACCATACTAAATTTATAGTGCGTCTTAAATTTAGAGTAGATTTTAACTTCTTTATTTTTTCTGAGAAATTATAACTCATTTATCATAGTGTTTTATTATTGAGATTATTACAATTGTTACTGTATCAAATGATCAATTGTAAGTTCAGATATATTTATTTCCGCGTCTTTTTGTGTAGCCAGGTAGCTTTTATAGTTATTATTAATATCCAGCTGCACTAATTTCCACTCTATATTTTCACAAATTGCTGTGTCGTCATTTAATAAAACACCTGTAAACTCAATTTCAAGTCCTTTCCCATTTGCTTTCATAACCGCTTCTTTTTTTGTCCAGATTGCATAAAACTGATTTAATGCATCCGGATCACTTAAAAGCTGTCGTAGTTCGTCCTTCGTTAATACGTATTCAAAGTCAAGGATGTTTAGCGGGACGATCTTTTCAATATCAATTCCTATCCGATTGTTTTTTGAGATCGCACAAACCACATAATCGCCTGAATGTGAAATATTAAAGTCTATTTTATTGTTTAAAAATGGCCTTTGATATTTGTCAATTTCTATATGATTTAAAATGTCTGCCTGATAACCTTCTTCGATCAATAAATTTTTTAAAAGGATTTTACCAACTACGCTTCGTAGCTTATCTTCTTCAAATCTGTATTTAAGTGCTTTTTCCTGCATGAAAGCAGGGATACCATCAATAAGTTTTTCATAATTAATTTCGGGGTAGGGTGCAATTTTGGAAAACTTAACTTTTACCATTTTATTTTACCAACATATTTTTCAATATAAATAATAAACATATTATTCATATTATTATAATAATGCTGAAGTTCGCCGCAATAACCATACTTAAAAGAACAGTTTGATTATATTTTTTAACAGGAGCGGCTAAACATTTTCTTTTTGAAGCAATGCCGGTACAGTTTTTAAGATCACTAACAGATCGTTTTTGAAACTGTGGTTTAAAGCGTATGAATTATCAAGCATCAACCTTTCATCCTCATTCATATCTCCCTTGCCTCTTTTTTCAACCTGCCATAACCCGGTTATGCCTGCCGGCGCAATAAAGCGTAAGGCATATTTATCTACCGTAAGCTTTTCAGCTTCGTATAAAGGTAGTGGCCTGTTGCCAACTATGCTCATATTGCCAATAAAAACATTCCACAATTGTGGTAATTCATCAATACTGGCGTTCCTTATAAAATTACCAATTCGGGTAACCCTTGGGTCATTTTTAATTTTAATGAATGCAGACTTGGCATTTGTTTTCTTTGATGTCATGTACTGCTTTTCGCACCATGTGGTATTATCGGCATATAGCGGGAATTGGCATGTACCATACGAAACGCAGTCGTTGCATAAATTAAGTTCGTATTTGGTCTCTTCAACCTCACCAACAGTGTCGGCTTCATATTGGTTTAAGTGTTTAAGGTCTTTAAGGCGTTGATCTGCATTGATATACATCGATCTGAACTTATAAAATTTAAAGATCCGATAACCTGTTCCCGCACGGTATGAATAATAAAATGCCGGCCCCGGCGATTCTATCTTGATCAATATATATATGATCAAAAATATAGGCGAGAAAAACAGTAGTGCAAGGCCTGAAAATACAATATCAAACAAGCGCTTACCAAACGGGGTTTTATAAGGGGCTGATGATTTTTTCTTGAATTTTTGTTGCAATACTTCCCAGTTTTTGATGGTGAAGTTTACCCTTTTCTCTACGTTTTCGGGTTTAAAAGGCAATTCAAAAACATCAACGATCCCGGCATCAAGCGCTACGCTCAGCAAGTTTTTGTTAAAGTGTGTAACCAACAAAAAAATAGGAATACGGGGTAATTTTTTACTTGACAGGATTTCAACCATGCCGACCCCATTACTGCCCAGCATCTCGCTATTTGAAATTATAGCTACTATTTCAAATAGCTTGTTATCCCAATTTGAAATCAGTTCTGTCTCATCGGCGAAACTAACTAAATGCCTTTGTCCAAAATCGCATTTACTTATCAGGTCTTTAAGTTGTTCATCAAAATTAATCAGACCAATAGCTTGCATTTTCTGGTATTTAAATTATTAAGTATTAATAATTATTTGTTGTTTCTCTTTAAAACAACCCTTATACGAGCTTCAAGCTCGGCAGGGTTAAAAGGTTTAACAATATAATCATCAGCCCCTGAATTTAAACATTTTATCCGTTTGTCGGAAGAGTCATCGCCAGAAATCATTATAATTGGGATAGATTTGAAAAAATCACTCGCTTTTAATTGGTCAATTAGCTCTAAACCACTAATTTGCGGGGTGTTTAAATCTGATATGATGAGGTCGGGTATATTGCCATTTTGCAAATAGGTAAGTGCATCAAGTACAGTATCACATGTTTCTATTTTATATGTTTCATTTAAAAACTCTGATAAAATGAGCTGCATGTATGCATCGTCTTCAATGATTAGAATTTTGGTTTGGGTAATAGTTGAAAAACTCATATATTGTACATGGAAATATTCTACTAAAATATAAAATTATAGTTTACGAAAACTATAAATAATAGTTTCTTTATCTTTATGAACAATTATAAAGATGCTTTCTAATTAATTTACTAAAAATGAAGCTTACGTTTAGTCAGGAACAACTTAATAGATTTTTTCCATATCATTTAATTATGGATAAAAATTTAGCTGTTTTATCCTGTAGTAATGACATTTTGAACCTTATTGATACTGTAGAGGGTAAAAGCTTTTTGGATATCTTTAATATTAGAAATATTGGTTATACTCAAGAAAGTTTTACACCTGATACCCTGCATAACTTCATTAATCGTCCTTTAAAGATACAATTAAAGTCGAACCAACAGCTAATTATTGATGGTAAATTTGAAGATTTAGCAGATAATGGCCGTTTTTTATTTCATGGCGACCTGTGTCCGGCTACCAACGAAGATATTATTCACGATGATTCTGCCTCTGACAATGTATTGCCGGAGTTGGCATTCCACCAGCATATTATTAATGAAATACCGTCTGATATAGCCGTTTTTAATATTGACAGAACCTATTTGTTTGTAAATGCGTCTGTCGAACGTGATCCCGAGATCAGAAAATGGATGATTGATAAAAAGGATGAAGATCATTGCGTCCTTAAAAATATCCCGATGAGTATAGCCTTAAACCGTAAAAGGTTATTCGAAAAGGTTTTAAATTCAAAGAAGATCAAATCCTGGGAAGAAAAGATCGTTGAGGACGGAGAGGCAAATTATTACCTGCGCAGTTTTTACCCGGTACTGGATGATAATGGCGACGTTAAGCAAGTAATCAGGTACGGTGTAAACATTACCGATCGTAAACTTATTGAAGAGCAACTGGTAATTAATGAAAAGCGGTACCGCGATTTGTATGCTTACAGCCCGGCGCTGATCTATACGCATAACCTGGATGGAAAACTGCTGTCCTGTAATCCGGCAATATTAAATATACTGGGTTATAGCGAAGAGGATATTGTGAATACCAATATTCAAAACCTGTTGCCGGTATATGACCGTAAAAACATAAGACGTGATTATTTTGATAAAATTATAAAGGAGGGGAACAGTAAAGGTATTTTCCGTGTAATTCCGAAGCAGGGTAACAAGGTGCTGTACCTGTATTATCAAAATTACCTGGTAGACGAATCTGATTCATCATCCTATGTGATTGGGTTTTCGCAGGACATTACAGACCGTATCAATACGGAGAAAAAGCTGCGTATGGCTAAGTTGGCTACAGAGAACATTGCCAAACAAAAGCAGATATTCCTGGCTAACATGAGCCATGAAATACGAACGCCTATTAACGGGATTTTAGGGTTAAATAAACTACTACTTAAAACCAAACTGGATGCACAGCAAGAAAATTACGTTAAACTAAGTTCAGAATCTATCAATAACCTGTTAATTATTATTAACGATATACTGGATATTGAGAAAATAGGCTTTGGGAAAATTGAATTCGAGAACCATCCGTTCAATATTTCTGATAAAGTACTCAGAACTATACAGCTGTTTCAATATAAAGCCAAGGAAAAAGACCTGGAATTGCTGTTTGATAACAATGTATCTACAGAGTTCGTGGTTAATGGGGACCAGTATCGTTTCGCCCAGATCATATCAAACCTGCTTAGCAATGCCATAAAATTTACACAGGCCGGATCTATTACCATGTCAATGAATGTGGTTAGTGAGATGCAGGGCAAAGCAATGCTTGAGTTTTCTGTAAAGGACACAGGTATAGGTATCAATGAAGAAGATATATTAAAAATATTTAAACCTTTTGAGCAGGCATCCTTAAGCATTACCCGCAAATATGGCGGTACGGGCCTTGGTTTATCCATTTGTAAAAAATTAATTGAACTGCTGGACGGTAGCATAAATGTTTATAGCCAGGTAGGTAAAGGATCAGAATTTATATTTACCATTCCGTTTGAACGGAATTTTGAATATAAAGAAGAGAAAAATCAGTCGTCAGTAATTAACTATTCAAAATTAAGGGATAAGAAGATATTGATTGGAGAGGATGTTGAATTAAACCAGTTCCTGATCAAAAATCTGCTCGAATCATGGGGTTGTGCCGTTGACGTTGTTGACAACGGGATAAGAATAATTGAAATGTTAACATTGAGTGATTACGACATCATTTTGATGGATATACAAATGCCTGTAATGGACGGTTTAACGGCTGCAAAACACATTAGGGGTATGGATGATCAGGTTAAGGCTAATATACCCATACTGGCCTTTACTGCAAGCGTTATGCAGGAAGACATTAACAAATACCGTAATGTCAAAATGAACGATTTTATTTTAAAACCATACTCTGATGAGTTGCTGCATGAAAAGCTTATCTCGGTTTTAAATATAAATGATCCCGGCGAAGTTTTGGTAAATGTTGAAAGTGATGAAGCAGAGGCAGAGCCCGTTTTAGTATCAAAGCTATATAACCTGTCAGAGATCAGATCATTAAGCAGGAATGATGAAAAGATCTTTAATAAGATCATAAATATGCTTATCAGCACGCTTTCAGTAGAAGGGGAAAATATTAAATCATCAGCGATGGATAACGACTGGGAAACCGTATCCGGGATCGTGCATAAAATAAAAACATCATTAATTCATATCCGTGTAGATTCTTTAAAAGATATTATTGTAAAGCTGGAAAAGAATTATAGCAATTATGATTTAGAAAGCCTTAACTCGTTTGTGGATGAGTTATGTAACACATTGACCGAAATTGTTGGCTGCCTGAAAAATGATATCGATACCCTAATTGAAGGATAAACATGTTTCAGGCAGTGCTTGCCAATTATAATTTAAGCTTTTATTAAAATTCAGCCAGTTCCTTAGCCAGGTATGGCGCCAGATACATTAATCTCGAAGCGTTTTCTAAATGCCAAAAGTAGATCCTGTTATTGCGGTTGCCGCCAAGTAGCGGCCCAATTACATATAAATTAGGTGCGGCTTCAAATTTATCGTTCACGTAAATGCCTTTTCCTGATAAATTCATTTTGCACAGTTTATTATGTACAAGGTTATACAGCAACCGGCTTGATGAACTGTCCAGGTTATCAGAACCTGAGCAGTTTATAACTATTTTAAACCGGGCGTCGTGTTTTTTTTCCAGGTTGTTTTCGTCAATGTAATTTATTGCGCCAAGCCCTTCAGCCAATTCTAAACTTATCGCTGCTCCTTTCACTAATTGTAGTTGGCCACTATTTATCCATGATTGCGCGCCACCTTTATAATCATTACCTGCCCTTCTGAATATATTGCTTAACTGCATCCCATAAATGCCGAAGAAAGCATTCTTTGCATCGTCATCAAGCTGATTGAGCATTTCAATGGTACATCCAATTATTTTGTCAATGCTTGAAATAATAACTACGCCATCTTGTGTCGCTATCCTGATATCTTTCCTGGCTGCATCAATTAAGGTATTGATGTCGAAACTGTCCTTAGTTTTTAGCTCGTTCAGGTGTACCAATGGGTTATCTACAAAAGTATCGTTTGAAATATGATTGGGTAAACAGCCGCTCTTGGATAGTACAGTGATCTTATTGACCATGGCCTTAATATCTGCATGGCCTGACAGGAGATATAAAAATTCAAGGCTGCTGGCGTTTGATCCTATTATTAAAATATTTTTTTCAGATTCGCCCGCATTGTTCAACACCTGCCTGATCTTTTCAATATTAGTTTCTGTACTTGGGTCGTAAACATCTTTTATATAAAGGATATTGTCGTCTAAAGTGGACGGATCAACAATTTCTCCGGATGGTGCAGAACCTGTTGCAACTACTAATTTACGGGCCTTAATTTTATCGGTTGATTGATCGGCTTTCTCAAAAGTAACTTCATACAGATTGTTTTCGTCAACCCTAACATCAATGGCCTCGGCATTTATGGTGTTTAGTGTAGCCAGGCCTTTTTCTTCGACAGTTTTTAAAGCCTTGTTAAATCTAAGCAACTGGTATTTGCCAAAAATAAACCTGGGGATATAAACCTTATACCAATCATGCGCTTCAATTGCTTTACGATTATTCTCATACCATGTTTTAGCGGTATCGCCATTATTTAATATATAATGATGATTCAATTCCTCCATGTTTGCGTAAAGCCATTCAAAAAATAAAGCTCTTTCCTTATCCGAGGTGAAAAAATCATTGATAGAAGTAATGGTTAACGCATTCTGCGATGACCTTGAGCCGTACGGGATGCCTTTCCACAATTCATGATGCTTTTCAATAACGGTAATTGATAGTTTATCCTGCGGATTGTTATTAGTAATCAGGTTATTAAATAATTCTATCAGGGTAGAAGTACAGGCAATACCACTCCCAATTATTACAATATCATTAGTTTGCATAGCTGTAAATTAATAATTGTTTAGAGCTTCAATTGCCTGCAATATCTCATCTTCGGTATGCGAAAAAGAGCATGGTATACTAAGCGTGGTATTATGAATTTCGTCCGTTATCGGGAAATCTCCTTTAATATTTTCACCCTTTAATGCATTTTGACGGTGCGGCGGGATAGGGTAGTGTATAACCGTCCCTATACCTTTGTTAAGCAGGTATTTTTGTAAATCATCACGCTTTTCATGCCTGATGCTAAAAATATGGAATACATCGTGGCGGTCTTCGCTAACGTTAGGTAAAATGAAATCGCCTTTTAAATTATCAAGATAAAGCGTTGCAAGTTTTTTCCTGTGCGCGTTCATTTTATCAAGATATTTCAGCTTAACACTTAAAAATGCTGCCTGCATTTCGTCAAGCCGGTTATTGTATCCTACAATTTCATTATGATATTTAATCTCAGAACCGTAATTGCGTAATTGTATGATAGTACGTACATGCTCGGGCGAGTTGCAGATAATTCCACCGGCATCGCCCAGAGCCCCCAGGTTTTTAGTTGGATAAAAACTAAAAGCGGCAAACTCGCCAAACGTGCCTATCAGCTTGTTTTTATAGGTGGCCCCGTGTGCCTGCGCGCAATCTTCAATTAAATAAAGATTGTATTTTTCTTTTATGCGCATGATCTCGTCCATATCACAAGCCTTACCATACAAATGAACTACCATGATAGCCCTTGTGTTAGGGGTTATTGCCTCCTCTATTTTAGTAACATCGATATTGTAAGTATTTATATCGGGTTCAACCAATACCGGCTTTAACTGGCAGTTTAAAATAGCCAGTATAGTTGCTATATAAGTATGCGCAGGTACAATAACTTCGCTACCGGCCGGCAGATTACATGCTTTTAAAGATAGGATCAAAGCATCCAGGCCGTTTGAGATACCGAGGAAAGAGTTTACCGAGTGGTAAGCAGCAAATTCTTTTTCGAACAATTCAAGCTCACTACCTAATATGTAGTGGCCATTGTCAAGTACCTTGTTAAATTTTTCGTGAAATGCTTCTGTGAAAGGTGCGTTTAAGCGTTTAAGGTTTTCGTATGGGATCATAGCAATAAGGGGGTTCATTAAGTATCCTCTTATAATAATTATTAAGGCTGAGGTACCGGTTAATATATCAAATAATCAGCATCACTTAACTATAGCTATATAATCTGCGTTTGCTGTAAATATTTTGAGCCTAATTTATTAATAAAATTGGATTTATTTTAAGTTACCTTAATTTATATGCAAATATTAAAGATATATAATATTGATACAAGTATTATTTAACAAATGGTGTAAGGCTAAAAATCAAAAAGGGAAATTATTTTCAGGATTTGTCTTATTCAGCACTAACGGGTTTGATATAGATATATAAAAAAGATGTAAACCCGTTTATTAATTTGATTGTTATAAACAAATCAATTGATAAACGGTGTTCTCTTGAAATTAATACGTATGCTTTAGTATTGAATTACAATTTGTCCTGTAATTTAAAAACTATACAGCCCGTGCGTTTTGTCAAACGTTTCATCCGGGTCACAAATGGCATTTGAGCACTCATAGATAAAAATAACACGCAGTAAAACTACGTAAATAGCGAAAAAAAATACTAACGTCATGATGCCGATTTATAACTATTGGTTGTGCAATTAACTAATTAAATAGTATTTCATTGCACAACAGGGATGTTTTATTTTAATCTTAATGTTACAATAAATTAAAATATAGTAATACTTAAATTATTTCTTTTTAGTTGATTTGTAGCATGAAAATATTTTTAAGAAAACCTATGCAGTTAATGCCTCGCATGTTATCGTATATAATGTTTAACAAACAAATTGCCATTCTAATACCGATCTAATTTACCTTTAACAACTAAGTCTTAGATTTGGTTGTTTAAAATAAACTACTCGTTTTAAAATTGATCTTTTTCTTCAGTTTTTTTGTATCACAGCTTTAAGAATTAATTTTTTACTTTTTTAAAGTCTAATAACAAAATCCTTTTAAAGTTTCATGCTCAGGTAATTATTCTATTACATCCTTTGTATGCGTAAGTAGTCGTAAGATTTATAATTATATTAGTAAACAAAAAAATTGATAATGGATCCACTCAATTCCCGGTTTGTATATAACGAGAGACGACTAAACTGGATAGACTATGATAAGGGAATTAGTATAATTTTAGTAGGCTATGCCCACTGCTTTTTTACTTTAAAAGGTTATGGTCCGGATCTCGATTCGTACCCCATCCTGAATGATCTTGATGTTTTTTTATATGGCTTCAGGATGCCGTTATTCTTTATCATTTCGGGTATGTTTTTAGCTAAGAGCTTGCATAAGAAATCACTCTCTGGCTATATTAGTGCACGTGCTGATACCATTTTGTATCCATTATTTGTTTGGGGTATATTTGAAATAACCTTAAAGATCATTAATGCACGGTTTAATCCATCCATTGTCCATGAAGGTTCAAGCTCGATGGATTATCTCTATTTAATTATTAACCCTCGTGTCACGGGGCACTTCTGGTACTTAAACACGTTGTTTTGTATCGGAGTAATTTACGCTATACTTAAATCAAAGCTTAAGTGGTCGGCAAATTTTCAAATAGTATTAGGGCTTATTCTTTACGCCTTCTCTTCTTACATCCATATTAATAAGCTCAATTACGGTCTAATAACCGATATCTGTGAATACTATTTCTTTTTCGCTTTAGGAGACCTTATTTCAGATATCGTTCCAAGCGGAAAAAATATACAAAGATCTACTTTATGGTTAATGTTTGTGCCTTTAATTATTGCGTTTTTGGTAGTGCAATATTTTTGCATGGATGTTAATATTAAAAAAAGTGTTGATGGCATAAGCTATGTCGAACACAGGTTACCTCATTTATACCTGGCACAAGTGTTAGTTGGCTGTGCTTTTTCTGTAATTCTTTCTTTTTTATTACAGGAATATAAGGCTTTTAAATTTTTACGCGTAGTAGGCTATCACTCGCTTTATGTGTATGCCATGCAAATTATCATGATGACTTTCGCCAGGATCATTTTCTACAAGATCTTTAAGATCTCCTATGTTCCTGTTCTTTTTATTTTGGTATGGGTATCAGGGGTGTTACTTCCAATTGTATTTTATAACTTTTGTTTACGCTATAATTTATGGCGGCTTTTTACCTTTAAAAAGCCGGTTAGGCAAGTAGAATATTTACGAAATATCAACATCTTTAGCTTTAAAGATTCAGACAACTTGAGTAAAGTTAATAAATGATTATTTTTAATGCTGGCGTTTTCAGTCCTCCTCAGTATTATTTGATCAGACATACTATTCAGCAAAAAGCCACCCAATAGGTGGTTTTTTTGTTTAACATGACTATACAAGAATAATTGTTGTTAAATAAGTTATATTATTATAACTTTATCGTTAACCAATTGATAATACATCGCCTAAGGTGTATGCGCGGAATTATGAAACGGAATATATATTATATATTGCTTGTTTGTATGTTGTGTATTTTATACACAGTGTATTCCTGTAACCATTTTTCGGCGGAGCAAAGCGCGACCGAAGAAATACCAGATACCATTAGCTACAATTTTAACATCAGGCCTATACTGTCTGATAAATGTTTTAAGTGCCATGGCCCTGATGCCAGTAAACGCCAGGCCGGTTTAAGGCTTGATATCCCTGAGAGTGCTTATAGTGCACTAAAGGACAATCCCACTGCACATGCATTAGTGCCGGGTGACCTGGATAAGTCTGAGCTTTTTAAGCGGGTGTCTGCGTCAGATTCTGCCATTTTAATGCCACCACCCAGTTCAAACCTTAAAAAGCTTAACCAATATGAGTTGACGCTGATAAAGCTATGGATAAAGCAGGGTGCTAAATATGAAAAGCATTGGGCATTTGTACCTCCAAAATATACCCCGATACCCGACGTAAAAGACAAAGCCTGGCCAAAAAATCCGATGGATAATTTTATTCTTGCCCGGTTAGAAAAATATAATATTAAACCTAATGCCGAAGCCGATAAAGAACGTTTGTTGAAACGGATAAGTTTCGATCTGACCGGCTTGCCGCCTGATCTGGCTATGATGGATAAGTTTTTGGCAGATAATAGCCCGGATGCTTATGAGAAAATGGTTGACGAACTAATGGCAAAACCCCAATACGGCGAAAAAATGGCGCTGCATTGGATGGATATTGCAAGATACGCAGATTCGCATGGCTACCAGGATGATAATTACCGCACCCAATGGCCCTGGCGTGACTGGGTGATACATGCCTATAATGAAAACTTATCATACAAAAGCTTTATCACCTGGCAACTGGCCGGCGATCTGATGCCAAACCATACCAAAGAACAACTACTGGCAACGGGCTTTAACCGTAATCATAAAATAACCGAAGAAGGTGGCGTTATAGACGAAGAATACCGCATCAGTTATGTTACCGACCGCACCAATACATTCGGTAAGGCTATGCTGGGTGTTTCGCTTGAATGTGCGCATTGTCATGATCATAAATATGATCCTTTTTCGCAAAAAGAATACTACCAGGTATTTGCATTTTTTAATAATGTAAAAGAGGTTGGTATAGAAACTACCGTCGGCGGCCCTGAAACATACGCCAAAAAACCGTTGATGCAGATCAGTAATGATGATGTAAAAAGCGTACTCAAGTTTATAAATAAGCAGGATACCGGTAAACTGATCGTGTCTATCATGGGTGATAGCTCAAATTACCGCAAAACTTACCTGTTAAAACGCGGAGCCTATGATGCTCCCGGCGATGAAGTATCTCCAAATACGCCAAAAGCCATTCTTCCTTTTACTAATAACTATCCTAAAAATAGGTTAGGGTTAGCCAACTGGTTATTTGATAACGAAAATCCTTTAACGGCAAGGGTGTACGTGAACCAGATATGGCAGGAGTTTTTTGGACGGGGTATAGTTAAAACACTAGGCGACTTTGGTATGCAAGGCGATCTGCCATCTAACCCGCAATTGTTAGATTGGCTGGCTCTGGATTTCAGGGATCATGGCTGGAACATCAAACGGCTGGTTAAACAGATCGTTATGTCGGCAACTTACCGGCAATCAGCTGTAATATCACCTGAAAAACTGAAAGACGACCCCGAAAATATCATGCTTGCCCGGGGCCCGCGCAGCCGCCTGCCAGCCGAGTTTGTACGCGACGAGGTATTGGCCAGCAGCGGGCTTTTAACAAAAACTATCGGCGGGCCCAGTGTGAACCCTTACCAGCCACCGGGTCTATGGGAAAATACCACCTCGGGCAGGGGGCAGCTTGCAAGCTATAAGCAAGTACATGGCCCCGATCTTTATCGCCGCGGAATGTATACCTTAATTAAGCGCACCGTTCCACCGGTTGAAATGGCCATTTTTGACGCCAGTAACCGCGATCAATGCGAGGTGCAGCGACTACGTACCAATACACCGTTACAAGCCCTGCTGATGATGAACGATCCTACTGTTTTGGAAGCCGCACGTGTTTTAGCAGCTAAGCTGTTGCAAGAAAAAAGTACCTCGAACGATAAAATATATAAGGCTTTTCGATTGATCATCTGCCGTAAGCCTACAGATAAGGAAATGGGTATCCTTACGGCTTATTATGCTGATCAGTTACAATCAGCCAATAAACAAAGTGCAGATAAATTATTAAGTGTTGGCGAGTATCCCATTCCGCCTGACCTGGATAAACTCACATTAGTTGCGATGATGAAAGTAGTAGATACCATTTATAATTTGGAGGAAGCGATAACAAAAACCTGAGTGCCATGGAAAAAGATATATTAGAACATAGATTAGGCATTAACCGCCGCCGTTTTCTGTCGAAATTAAGCCTTGGTTTAGGCAGCATTGCATTGGGGTCGCTGCTGGTGCCTGATCTTTTTTCAGGAGTTAAGGGTGATGATACGGATTTCATACCGGGGATACCAAACTTTGCACCTAAAGCAAAAAGGGTGATCTATTTATTTCAGGACGGCGCCCCATCTCAATTAGAGTCGTTTGACTATAAACCCAAATTAAGGGAGATGATGGGGCAGGAGTTGCCGCCATCTGTAAGGGGTAATCAAATATTAACCGGTATGACCGCCAAACAAGCGTCATTCCCCTTGGTAGGTTCATTTTATGATTTTAAACAATATGGGCAATCAGGCGCCTGGGTAAGCGATATCTTTCCGCATATCGGTAAGATTGCAGACGATATTTGCATTATCAGGTCGATCCATACCGATGCTATTAACCATGATCCGGCACTTACATTTTTCCAGACAGGCGCGCAGCAAGGTAACAGGCCAAGCATGGGTTCGTGGGTAAGCTATGGGCTTGGCAGCGAAAATAAAAATCTGCCCGCTTTTACCGTATTGCTGTCAAAGGGAAAAGGCAACGGACAAGGTGTTTATTCAAAATTATGGAGTAACGGATTTTTAGATTCCATTCACCAAGGCGTGCAGTTTAGCAGCAGCGAAGACCCGGTTTTATATTTGAATGATCCTAATGGAATGGACAGGTTGGAGCGTCGTAAAATGCTGGATAAACTTGCCGAACTAAATGACATATCGAGCAAAGAGTTTAATGACCCCGAAATTAATGCTAAGGTAAAGCAATATGAAATGGCCTACCGGATGCAAACTGCTGTACCCGAGATCATGGATATATCAAAAGAACCTGACGATATCATAAAATTATACGGTCCTGATTGCTTAACTCCGGGCACTTATGCGGCTAATTGCTTGCTGGCACGCAAGCTTTCAGAAAACGGGGTGAGGTTTGTGCAGCTTTATCACCAGGGATGGGATCAGCATGGCAACCTGCCTATAGAAATGGGCGGCCAGGCAAAGGATGTAGACCAGGCATCGGCAGCATTGGTAACTGATTTGAAACAACGGGGCTTGCTGGATGAAACATTGGTGATTTGGGGCGGCGAGTTTGGCCGCACAAACTTCAGCCAGGGCAAATTGTCAAAAGATAATTATGGCCGTGATCATCATCCGCGTTGCTTTAGCATGTGGATGGCTGGTGGTGGTATTAAACCGGGCATAGTTTACGGCGAATCGGACGAACTGGGTTATAACATCGTGAACAATCCTGTACACGTACACGATTTTCATGCAACTGTATTAAACCAGCTTGGTATCGATCACACTAAGCTTACTTATAAAAGCCTGGGCCGCAGATACAGGTTAACTGATGTGGCAGGTAATGTAGTAAGAGATATCATATCCTAAAAATAACCAAATATGGAAAGAAGGAGTTTTGTAAAGCAAACAGCCATTGTATCGGCAAGTTTTTTTATTACCAGGGATCTTTTAGCAAAAGACAAGGGGCCTGTTTATGGACACAACGGTATGCGTTACCGCATGGATAATGCCTGGAGTAAAGCTGATCCGAAGATCAATCCGGTAAATGATTGCCATGAAATGGTTCAGGACGCTAAGGGCAGGATATTGTTACTAACCAACGAGACAAAAAATAATGTCTTGGTATATAATAAATCAGGTAAACTATTAACCACCTGGGGGCATGATTTTCCCGGCGCGCACGGTTTAACTTTAGTTAATGAAAACGGCACAGAATTTCTATTCATCACCGATACGGTAAAACACCAGGTTTACAAAACTACCATTGATGGGAAGCTATTAATGACTATTGACGTCCCGCTTGAAACCGGCGTTTATAAAAAAGCAGAAGAATTTGTGCCAACCGAAACTGCGGTAGATACCAACGGCGATTTTTTTATTGCTGATGGCTATGGGGCACAATACATCACTCACTATGATAAAGATGGTAAGCTGAAAAACTTCTTCGGCGGTAAAGGCGATGGGGACGAACATTTGGATAACGCACACGGGATTGTGATAGACAGGCGTAACGCCACACCTACTCTATTGATCACAGACCGTACCCGCAATTGCTTTAAGCGTTTTAGTATGGATGGGAAATTAATAGAAGTTATTAAATTGCCCGGCGCCTGTGTATGCCGCCCGGTCATTAAAGGCGATCATTTATATGCTGCTGTGTTGCGCTCGCCAAATCTTGGGGCAGAAAATTCAGGATTTACCACCATCCTGGATAAAAATAATAAGGTAGTATCAAACATAGGCGGTACTGAACCGATTTACCAGGACGGCATTCTTCAACCTATGGCACAGGCCGAAAAGATCTTTTTAAACCCGCATGATGTATGCGTTGACAATGACGAAAACCTGTATGTAGCACAATGGGCGTCGGGTAAGGTATACCCGTATAAATTTACGCGCGTTTAATACTGCTATCTTTTATATGATAACAAGCCGCTACCAAGGTTTTGCAGACAACCTGTTAATCGCCTTAAATATATTTATTGTTTTTTTATTAATGGCCGATGGCCATGTGATAATACCGCAATGGTTGCAACCGACAGGGCGTATGCACCCGTTGGTGCTTCACTTTCCAATTGTAATACTCATCCTGGCAATGCTGCTGGAGTTTTTCCGTTTCAGGCCTGAATTTATAGACGATAAGCTGTACCAGCAATTTACCACGACACTACTATTGGTTGGCGCGCTTTTTTCGGCTATTACAGTTATCATGGGTCTTTTTCTTTCGCATGAGTTGGGCTATGCAAGTAGTAATTTACAATGGCATAAATGGTTTGGCGTATGCGTAACCTTTATGGCAACAATTATTTATTGGTTTAGAGGTAAAAGCCGGTATAGCACGACGGTGGCTCGTGTAAATGCTGTTGTGTTGGTTTTTTTCGTAATAGTAGCCGGACATTTTGGCGCTGATATTACGCATGGCGATAATTTTATACTGGCCCCTGTAATGCAGAAAAAACCGGTACCGGTTGATAAGGCCATAGTGTACCGGGATGTGATTCAGCCCATTTTTGAAAGTAAATGTAATGGTTGTCATAATGCCGAAAAATCAAAAGGTGGTTTAATGCTGACAGACCAGGCGTCGTTATTAAAAGGGGGGAAGACAGGTAAGTTATTTGTACACGGGCAGCCGCAGGTAAGTTTGCTATTACAACGCATCCATTTGCCTGATGACGAGAAAAAACATATGCCGCCAACCGGAAAACCCCAGCTAACAGCAGATGAAATGAAGGTGCTTTATCTTTGGATAAAAGAGAATGCCGGCTTTGATCAAAAAGTACTTAGTTTGCCTGCGGGCGACTCGTTACGCGCTGTAGCTTCAACTTTTCTGAAACCGGCCGAAGCCGTAGAGGAACAATTTGATTTTGCCGCGGCAGACGATAAAACAATAAAAAAACTCAATAGTAATTACCGGGGGGTATATCAGTTAGGTACAAGTTCGCCGGCTTTGTCGGTTGATATATTTAACAGAAGCGCGTATGATCCTAAGATGCTAAACGATTTGGTTGAAGTAAAAAAGCAGATCGTATCACTTGACCTGCATAAAATGCCGGTTAAAGATGCTGAGTTAAAAACTATCGCGAAATTTGAGAATCTACGAACACTTAATCTTAATTATACGGATATCACGGGAAGCACATTAAAGGAATTAGCTTCACTTAAATACCTGCGGTCGTTATCACTTGCAGGTACACAACTAAAGCCTCATTCGCTTGATCAGTTGGGCGCATTTAAAAGCTTGAACGAACTGGTTATCTGGAACAGCGGGTTAAGTGCAGCAGATATTCAGCAACTTAAAACTGTCAATAAAAAAATACAGATCATTGACGGTTATAAAGATGATGGTAAACTTATTCCGCTAAATCCTCCGCAAATAAAAAACACGGCCTTTGTGTTTTTCAAGCCAATACCTTTAGTAATAAACCACCCGGTTAAAGGAGTGACCATCCGTTATACAACTGATGGCACAGACCCGGATAGCGTGCATTCTGCAATTTACCAACCGGGGGCGATGATCAGCGATAACGCCACAATTAAAGCAAGGGCTTATAAACCCGGCTGGTATGGCAGCAATATACTTAGCGCTACATTCTATAAAAATAGCTATAGGCCGGACAGTATTCAGCTATTGACCATTCCAAACGAAAAATACCGGGCCGGGGGTGCAAAAGCCCTGACAGATGGGGAATTGAGCACGATGGATTATAACAGCGGAAAATGGTTAGGATATCAAACAGATATGGAGGTACTGCTTTATTATGATCAACCGGTAACGCCACACACGCTCACACTAAATTGCCTCAAAATTATAAATACCCAGATCTTCCTGCCTAATGAAATACAAGTTTGGGGCGGGAGGGATAAAGGTCATTTAAGACTGATAGGCACATTAAAACCCGGCGAGCAAAAGAAAGATGATCCGCCTGTTATAACAGGTATGGTTTGTAAACTGAATGTATCAGCTCCGGTATCATGTCTTAAACTTATTGCCAAACCTATTTATAAATTACCGCAATGGCATCCGGCAAAAGGCAAACCGTCATGGGTGTTTGCAGATGAAATATTTGTGAATTAACCAGGTATTGCTTTAGTTTTAATATTTCAATAGTTCGATCACGATTAACAAGTTTTTAATAACGCCTGATAATCGTTGTGATATTACTAAATTTGTAGTAATGACTGAACTGAATGAATACGAGTGCGAAATGCTTGACGCGATGCTGGAGGCTTTTGGTATTCCCGATAGCTTGACGCGTGCACAGTTAATGAACCTTTTTGACCAGGATGAAGCTACTGCCTTTACGATGGTACAGATCCTGACCCGCGAAGGCCTGGTTGCCGAAGCCGGTAAACATGGCAATTTTGAGCTGCCCGAAAAACTGGTGCTTAAGCCAAAGGGAGAAAAGTTTCTTAAAGAAGGGGGCTTTAGCCGGCGCCATAAACAAGAACAGGAGAAACCCGCAGAGATTGGCGGCACCCTTTCTAAATTACAGCAGCAGAATATGCGGCTTCAAAACCTAAAGTTGGCTAACGAATCGCAACTGCAGGATCTTCAAAAAAAGATTGATTCGTTCCAGTTACGTCAATATATCTCCTGGGCGCTGATCATCGTCGCGCTCATCATAGGTTACATTATTGGGCATGCGATGAAGAAATAATTGGCCTCGTTGTGAATTGCCAATTAACTCGTCACTGACGATAGCTTTGATAAAAACAATTGCAATTTTTTTGCGTTAAAATTAATACGCATGCAAACAGAGTTTGAGCTATACCGGAAAGTCGTCCCGCTGGTTGGTTTTGTAATGGATAACTACATTTCTGCAAGCAGCAACCTATGTAAAGCACAACTTTTGCGTTACAATTTGATTTATAATTTGTAATTACTAAAATCGTTTTTTAACTTTAGCACACGCACTTTTAAAACTCAACGTTATGACAGAAAACCGCACTTCATTGCTGGCTGTTATTCTCAGCAAACTCAGCCCTGCTGATATTAGTTTAAAAGAAAACCGTCAGCTTATAGCCGAGCGTATAGAAAATATATTGCACCAAAACAGCTGGTCGAGGCAGCACTTTGCAACCCTGATGCGCCTGGAAATACGCCCATTAAGAGCTTGGTTGGGCAATACTTATTCTATGACTGTGGAAAACCTGAATGACATCTGCCAGTTGCTGAATGTGTCATTGGGTGATCTTGTTGCAGCGTAGTAATTATTTACACTAAAACCTTGCTGACAGGTATACAAGCCTGTCACTAAAAATCCTGCCTGTAGTATATCCTCATACTGCGATAAATTATTGTGCCAACATAATTAGTCCGGATCTGATTGGCTATAGCGTTTACAGTTTTTAGCTTAACTGTGCTTTTCATTAAGATGTATTCCTGCTTTTTGTTAATGATAATTTGCAACCCTGATGCGCTTAATTGACGGACTTAACCTTTATATTCGTTCAATATTTATTATGAAAACAACGCTTAAAACTTCGTTCCTGCTATTGGCTGCCATCGGTTTAACGCAGATGCAGGCCAATGCCCAAATCAATAAAGTGAAACACGTTGTGGTGATCTATATGGAGAACCATAGCTTTGATAACCTTTGGGGACAGTTCTCCGGTGCCGATGGGCTTGATCAAGCTAAAAAGGAAAACATCATTCAGGTAGATGCTTCCGGGCAGCCTTACACAACATTACCACCGATACCGCGCAACAGCGCGTTCCCGACAAACCTTCCCAATAACTATTTCAATATTGATCAGTATATGGCTGCCGACCAGATCAGCCCCGATCCTACACATCGGTTTTACCAGGAACAATTCCAGATAGATGGTGGCAAAATGGATAAATATGCACTTTATAACGACAATAAAGGTTTTACCATGGGTTACTACAACACAAAAGATCTGCCGTTGTATAACCTTGCCAAAAAATATACAATTTGCGATCATTTTTTTCACAGCGCTTTTGGCGGTTCATTCCTTAACCATCAATGGCTGATCGCCGCGGCATCGCCTGTGTTCCCTAATGCGGCGGAAAGATTAATCGCAAAAGAAGATGCCTCAGGTAAATTGATCAAAGATGGAATGATAACGCCCGACGGTTATGCAGTTAATACTGCTAATTCGGTAAATCTTCACCCCAAAAAAGACGATCCGGCCAAACTGGTACCAACGCAAACCGGCCTAACTATCGGCGACAGGTTGTCTGATAAGAAAATTTCGTGGGCCTGGTATTCGGGCGGCTGGAATAATGCCATAAAAGGAAAGCCGGATCCTACGTTTACTTACCATCATCAACCCTTTGCCTATTTTACACGATTTGCCCCAGGCACACCGGGAGGCAAGAAACACCTTAAGGATGAAACAGAGTTTTTAGAGGCTGCAAAAAAAGGTACGTTGCCTGCCGTATCTTTTGTAAAACCCATTGGCTTAGAAAATGAACACCCGGGCGAATCAACCGTTACAGGTGGTGAAAACCATGCTGTAGAGCTGATCAACGCGGTACTAAACAGGCCGAATGGCAAAAATAGTGTAATTATTCTAACCTATGATGAGAACGGTGGTTTCTGGGATCATGTGGCCCCGCCGGTGATAGACAAATGGGGGCCCGGTACACGGATCCCAGCGTTGATCATCTCGCCCTTCGCCAAAAAAGGTTATGTGGATCATACAAACTATGAAACCGTAAGTATATTGTCTTTCATTGAAAAGCGCTGGGGCCTTAAACCGCTTAATGAGCGCGATAAGAAAGCCGATCCGCTGAGCAATGCATTCAAGTTTTAGGATCATTGCGTTGATTTCATTAAGGATAACAAGCTGGTTTTCGAACAGTTAAATCACTGGTTATTTTTAGTTAACTATCTACCGGTTAAAAATTAATTTTCAAAATTGCAATAGTATCGCTAAATTGCTGAAAACCAACCTTTTTATGCAATTAGTCATCAATTCGCTGTCTAAGACCTATCCTAATGGGGTTCACGCGCTCAAAGACATATCTTTAACCATTAACCAGGGTATGTTTGGTTTATTGGGACCAAATGGCGCAGGCAAATCATCTTTGATGCGCACTATTGCCACTTTACAGGAGGCTGATGCCGGATCAATTTTCCTGGATGGTCTCGACGTGCTCACGAAAAAAGCCGAAGTAAGACAGCTGTTAGGTTATTTACCCCAGGATTTTGGTGTTTACCCACGCATTTCTGCAGAAGAGATGCTTGATCACATAGCACAGCTAAAAGGTATCGGTGTAAAGTCTGAGCGTAAAGCGCTGGTTAGCGCCCTGCTTGACAAGGTTAACTTAACCAAAGACAAAAAGAAGAACTTAGGCACCTATTCCGGCGGTATGAAACAGCGGTTTGGTATAGCGCAGGCATTAATGGGTAATCCAAAACTGATTATTGTTGATGAGCCCACCGCCGGCCTTGATCCCGCCGAACGTAACCGCTTTTACAACCTGTTAAGCCAGATCGGCGAAAATACCATCGTGATCCTGTCTACCCATATTGTAGAGGATGTACGTACCCTCTGCTCAGATTTTGCCATTATTTGTCAAGGTGAACTGATGTACAAGGGCGAACCTGATGCGGCAATTGTAGAAATAGAAGGAAAAATATACAGTAAAACCATTAACAAGGAAGATGTTTTGCAGTACAAAGAAAATTACAGCATCATATCAACACAATTAAAAGGCGGGCAGCTTAACCTGAGAGTATTCAGCGAAACAGATCCCGGTAACGGCTTTGTACCGGTGCCTATCATTCTTGAAGACTTTTACTTTAATAAGATAGCGCAGAAAGTAGACGTGATCACTCTGTAATTTCCCTAAACCCACCGGCTTATGTTTTGGCAGATATTTACTTTTGAATTAAAGTACCGGCTTAAACGCCCGGCTACTTATCTATATTTCATTACTTTTTTATTGCTTACCGCCGCAGTTTACGGCGCGGGATTGGTTAATGGTTCTGAAAAAGTGTATTATAACTCGCCCATTTTTACTGCCATTATCTTTACCTTTTTAAGCCTTTTTATGATGCTGGTCAGCTCGGCCGTGATGGGAGTACCCCTGTACCGGGATATAGACTATAATACCAAAAATTATTATATGGCCTATCCGATAACAGAAAATGGTTATTTCTGGGGGCGTTATTTAGGTTCGTTTATTTTCGTATTGCTTATCAGTACATCTCTGATTTTTGGGGCATATGCAGGTACGTTTTTGGGGCCATTGTTTGATTGGGTGCCGGCTAAACGCATTGATCATAATCATTTGGTTTATTTCATTCAGCCTTTTTTCTGTATAGTAATACCTAACCTGTTCTTTACTTCTTCTATCTTTTTTGGCTTGGTAGCCTTAACGCGCAATGTAAAGATCATTTACACGGCAAGTATTTTATTATTGATAGCTTACCTGCTTTCAAATTTTTTGATCAGGGATATTGAAAATAAAAACCTGGTCAAATTGCTTGATCCATTCGCGCTTAATACCATAAGCCTCGAAACCAGGTTTTACACACCTGCCGAACAAAACGCGCTTATGGTGCCAATTAAGGGATATGTTTTGTATAACCGTATAATATGGACATGTGTTGGGTTACTTATACTTCTGGCTACTTATTTTGGTTTTAGTTTTAAACGGTTTTTTGGCGGGGGCCGTATGAAAAAACAGGCAGCCGAGACAGGGGAAGGCCTGCGTGCTTACCTGTCAGCATTGCCAAAGGTTTCTATTAGTTTTGCCGGTAACTACTACCGCCGTATCATGTTTAACATGGCTAAGATAGAATATCTGAGCATTATGCGCGATGTTTATTTCAGGGTGATTTTGCTTGGCGGGGTTGTTTTTCTGGCACTTGATTACTGGATAGGCGATCAGCTGTACAGTGTTCCCAACTATCCGCTTACAGTTAACCTGATGACGTATAAAAATTATGACTACCTGTTGTTTATTTTCATCATCATTGTTTTTTACACCGGCGAAACTATCCATCGCGATAAAACAAGCAGGTTTGCTATCATTAACGATGCCCTGCCGACGCCCGACTGGGTTTTATATGGATCGAAATTATTGGGGTTGATCACACTGGCATTTGCACTATCTACCATACCATTAATAGTAGGGATAATTATACAACTGCTCAAAGGATTTACAGACTTCAGGCTGGATGTTTACTTTACGGAGTTGTATGCCATCACCTTTCCGCAGTTTATACAAATGATCATGCTATCATTCGCGGTCCACATCATTGTAAATAATAAGTTTGCCGGGCATGGTATATCTATAATTATATGGGTTATCATGTTTTCGCTCCGCAATTTCGGGCATATGGATTATAACTTGCTGTTTTATTCGTACATGCCCAACTATATCTGGTCTGACATGGATGGGATAGGACACATGGCCCAACCTGTATTTTGGTTTAATTTTTACTGGATGATCTTTGGCTGTGTGCTGCTGGTTATCGCTGCCATGTTTTATTCAAGGGGAGTGGTATCAACATTTAAAGAGCGCTGGGCCATTTTTAAGCAAAGGTTTCATGGCACTCCCAGGTACTTGTTTTTTATGTTGATGATAGGCTTTTTTGCAGCAGGCTCATATATTTATTACAACGTAAGTTATATCAACAATTACTTAAGTACAACAGAAACAGAATACAGGCAATCACAATACGAAAAGGCCCTCAAAAAATTTGAAAAGCTGGATCAGCCGAAAGTGACCAGCCTTAAAATGTTTGCCGATATTTTCCCGATGGAAAGAAAAGTACTGGTAAAGGGGATAATCAAGCTGGTAAATAAAACCGGCGTAGCTATAAGTACACTTCATTTAAACGGGGCGGGGTTAGAAAGTTTTACGGTAAAATACAATAATAAAACCATGCCGGTAACTTACCCGCTGTTGTATAAGAGAGGGCAGTTCAACTGGTTCAGATCGCGAAAGGATACCGCCAAATATCGCATTTACCAATTACCGGCAATTATGCAGCCGGGCGACAGCGCTGTACTTGAGATCAACTCGGTTATAGCCTACAGGGGTTTTACCAATGATATTTCAGGGACAGATATAGTTCATAACGGTACGTTTTACGCCGGCGGTTTACCTACTATTGGTTATGATCCGGATAACGAATTGATTAGCGACGAAAAACGGACCAAATATCACCTGCCCGAGAAAAAAGATGAATATCCGCCCCAAACCGATAAAAAAGGAATCAATACACTTTTGTTTAATGACGATGCGGACCTGGTAAACTATGATATCACCGTAAGCACTGTTGGCGATCAGTTGGCCGTTGCTCCCGGCTACCTGGATAAAGCATGGAAAAAGGGCGGCCGAAACTATTATCATTATATACAGGATGACCCAAAAGTAGACCTATTTTTTGATATTGTTTCAGCACGGTACCTTACAAAATATGATAATGTGACCATGTTTAATGGCAAAAAAGTAAAGCTGGAACTATACTTTCATTACGCGCACCAGTTTAACCTTAACCGTTTTATGGCTGCATATAAAGACGGTATTGATTATTATTCCAAGTCTTACGGCCCTTTCCAGTTTAAACAAATGCGTTTGCTGGAGTTTCCGAAATACCGAACGTTCGCGCAATCGTTTCCAAATACGGTATCTTATGAAGAAGGGTTTGGGTGGACAACCGATTTCAGGGATCCGAAAAAATTTGATTACGCCTATTTTGTAACCGCGCATGAGCTGGCACACCAATGGTGGGGACACCAGGTGGTACCTAACCGCACCCGGGGATCAAACCTGATCTCGGAGTCGTTGGCAGAATATACGGCACTGATCCTTACCCAGCGGAAATATGGCAGGGACAACATGAAGCGCTTTTTAAAACAGGAGCTTGATGGTTATCTGCGCGGCCGTGCCAGTGAGACCAAAAAAGAAAATGTATTTATTAATTGTAATAAGCCCTATGAGTGGTACCAAAAGGGATCTTTGATCCTTTTTGGACTACAGGACCTGATAGGTGTGGATACATTGAATACTGCTTTAAAAGAATTCAGAAATGCGTATGCCTTTCATCCAAACCCACCATTTCCCGGTAGCAATGATTTATACAGGTATATTAATAAACATGTTCCTGACAGTATAAAGTATTACCTGGACGATACCTGGAATAAGATCACTTTATATGAAAATAAAATGGAGGATGTTACATCGGCGCCAACAGGTAAAAAAGATGAATATAGGGTAACCATGAAAGTAAGCACCCGTAAAATGTATGCCGACAGCGCAGGTAATGAAAAACCTGCGTTAAAAATGAATGATTATATAGACATTGGGGTATTTGCAGCCGAAACCGAAGATAAATTGGGCCGCACACAAACCAACCCCCTTTATTTAAAAAAATACAAACTGAAAGCCGGCGAACATACCATCTCAGTAATTGTAAAAGGTAAACCGGTAAGTGCCGGTATAGATCCGTATGTTAAATTGATAGATCGCATTCCTGATGATAATGTGAAGGATTTATAAGGCTATCCGCTCAGCAAGAAATCGGGCCTTAGGAAATACCGTTGGAAACTTAAAAGCAAATCACTTAATCGCTTTCATCTTATATATGATATAAAAAAAGCTATTTTTGATCAGAAACCAACTTTATGAAACACGGATTATTAATTGACATGGACGGCGTGATCTATAGCGGCGAGCAACTCATTTTCGGCGCAGATCAATTCATTAAAAAATTAGTAGATGAGGATATTCCCTTCGCTTTTATGACCAATAACAGCAAACCAACAAGCCTGGAGGTAGTGCGGAAATTAAAACGATTGGGCATAACGGTTGAAACCAAACACATTTATACGAGTGCAATGGCTACCGGTAAATTTTTAGGTGACCAGTCAACAAATGGAACTGCTTATGTGCTTGGAGAGGGGGGATTGCTGACCAGCTTGCATGAAAACGGGATCACCCTGGTAGACAGCGATCCTGAATTTGTAGTTTTGGGCGAGGGGAGGAACTTCACACTTGAAATGGTGCAGCGGGCCGTTGATATGATTCTTGCCGGTGCCAAATTTATCACAACCAATCGTGATCCGTCCCCTAAAAAACCCGGCTGGAATAATCTTGGTATCGCCGCGACAACCGCAATGATAGAAGAAGCGACCGGCAGAAAAGCTTTCGTGACCGGTAAACCCAGCCCTGTAATGATGCGGTCGGCCAGAAAATACCTTGGGCTGGAAACGGCAGAGACCACTGTTATTGGCGACACCATGGAGACCGATATACAGGGCGGCGTTCAGATGGGCTATAAAACTATCCTTGTCCTTTCGGGAATTACCACCAAAGACCAGTTGAGCCAATTTGCTTATAAGCCGGATCTTGTAGCCGGATCAGTCGATAAAATCGAATTTCCTTTAAAATGGTGGAATAGCTGATGGTGTTTTGTATAGGGAATCCTGGACGTTATAAGGGAGATCATTAACAAAAAATAATTATTATTCCGAATAAAATAAGGCTCCTTATCGGAGCCCTTATTTTATTCGGAACGTTTATTTTAATGACTGAACCATCGCCTTAGGCGGTAGGTTAAGGGTGGAGGCTATGCCAGAAATCGCTATCCCAATTTTGGAGTAAGTCCGAATTTGGGATAGCGATATTGTCCACAAGATAGTTTAAAGCCCCCAGCTTTGGTGGGGGATGTTTACTTGTTACGTCTTAACCGAATCTACACCCTAATACCTATCCTCTAAAAATCGGAATACTCGGTAGGGTAAAGGAAAAAGCTTTCGCCTTTTGATACATTATGCTGGTACTCGGGCATTTTACCTAAGGCAACAAATTGCGGATCACTGCCAAACAGCTTCCATTTGTCAATATTATCCTGTTTGGTGTTATAGGTGGTCATGTACATCAAATTAGGCATATGACCACCGGCGATAACTTCCGAATAGAATACACCATTCATGTCATACTTCTTAAATATGGCCATTTCATCGCCTACATTAAACATTTTAACTTTACTGGCATGTAGTTTTTCGGTTGCACCTTCGTAGCTGCGTAACTCATATATCCGGTCTGCTTTTTTCCCGGTTAGGTTGGGTAAGTTTAGTTCGGGAGCATTAATAAACGCACGTGTTATAATTGTTTCGATACGCGTATAAGGAGAGTTGTTATAAGCAGCGTCTATATAATCTTTACCCGCATCAAGGTACGTTTGATCTTTTAGTATTTTCTGATCAGTATTTTCTAACGCATCCCAGGTACGGTATGGAACAAAAACATATATTTTTCTGTCCAGGCTATCCTGTTTGATCGGTTTAAAAACCCCAATATTTTTTACCCCTGCTTTATGCAATGCGGGTATGTATGCATTTTGCAGGTAAGCATCTAAACGGCCCTCTTGAGTTGCATTTTTAAAATGGTAGATCTTTAGCTGGTAATAATCCCTTGCCGGCGCATTGGCCCCAGCGCTTAAAGTAGCGGTTAAAATGATTGAAAAGCAAAGGCAAATAAATCTGGACAGACGGGATAATTTCATAGCTTATTTTTTTAATGTTCATCACAAACTTAGGTTAATAACATTTTAAAAATAAAAACGGGGCCACTAATAAATCAATTAGTGTAACAGTTACACCTCGTTTAAAGCAATCAAAACTGCATTTTGCTTTCTGCAAAATCGCATAGTCCGCCTAATATTTCGCTTAGTTCTTCGCCTTTATTTGTTAAGGTATATTCCGTTCTGGGTGGGTTACCCGGCATACAGGTTTTATAGATCAGTTCATGTTGCTCAAGGTGTCTCAAACGGTCGGCAAGGATATGATCACTGATATGCTCCAGATCTTCTTTCAAACTGTTAAAGCGCGAATTACCCTCCTCAATACTAAAGAGCACTTCGGTCATCCATCGCTTACTCAGTAAGTAGAGGAGTTCATTAAGGGCGCATTTTTCTTCCAGGAATGATTGATTATAAAAATTCGTCGAACTTAATTTTCTTTCTGACATACTAACTTGTTAATGAGTTACTAATTAAAGGTTAAGCTATTGGCCGCCCCGGTCATTAATTGTCCCTTTGTGCTGTTAATGCATTAACAAAAATGGTCATTGACGCGCAATAAATAAGGAATGTAACTAAAATTAGACAAATTATGAACTAACAAAAAAAGGGAAAAATTATCCGTTTTGGATCATTTTTCCCTTTTAGCGGAGAGCTAGGGACTGTAATCGAACACCTGATATCATTTTTGACTTTTCTGGATGGGTCAAAATAATATTTATTATTTGCCAACCACTTCCATCTGCATTGGATTCATCCGTCCACCATGAATTTTTATTTTAGAAGATGCGGTGTTAAGTTCAGCAATATCTACAGGTGTGAGCTCAACATTAATTGCCCCTAAATTTTCATGCAAATGTTCCATGTTTCGTGTTCCCGGGATTGGAACAATAAATGGTTTCTGCGTCAGCAACCAGGCAAGTGCAATTTGTGAAGCTGTTGCATTTTTCTTTTCTGCAAATTGTTTAAGTAAATCAATAATGGGCATGTTTGCAGCAATGTTTTCAGGAGAAAAACGGTCAAATCCCGAGCGGAGATCTGTTTTAGGATCAAGAAATGTTTGCGTGTTTATTTTGCCTGTCAGATACCCCATGCCAACCGGCCCCCAGGGAACAAAACCGATTCCAAGTTCCTCGCAGGTATCCAGGACATTGTTGTGCTCCACATCTCTCGTCATAATTGAGTATTCGGTTTGAATTGCTGTTACAGGATGAATAGCGTGCGCTCTGCGAATTGTTTTTGCACTTGCCTCCGAAAGCCCATAATGCAACACTTTTCCTTCTTCAATAAGCTCCTTAATAACACCTGAAACATCTTCGATTGGCACTTTTGGGTCAACCCGATGCTGATAATAAAGATCAATGTGGTCGGTTTTAAGGCGTTTTAGCGATTGCTCCACGACTTTCCTGATGTGCGCCGGTTGGCTGTTAAGCGTACCACCTGCTTCAATATCAAAACCAAATTTGGTAGCTATAGTCACTTTGTCTCTGAAAGGTGCTAAAGCTTCGCCAACAAGTTCTTCGTCTGTATATGGGCCGTAAACTTCTGCCGTATCAAAAAATGTTACGCCTTTTTCATATGCTTCACGAATTACTGTGACGCCTTGATTTCTGTTTGCAGGGGGGCCATAGTTAGCCATAATACTCATGCAACCGGCTCCTAATTCTGAAACTTCTAAGTTTCCAAGTTTTCGCTTTTTCATATTGTTTAATTGTTTTTTAATCTTTTTGCTTTCTGCAAAAAGTGGAGATGAACCTGCAAGCATAATTCCTACACTTAAAGCAGCAGACTGCTGAATAAATTTTCTTCTTGAATTATTATTACTCACGATTATTCTTCCTTCTTTTTAGTGTTAAGCTACCTGAGCTTGAGGTTGCAAAAAATCTATTTTCAAATTGAACGCTTTCTCCAAAAACACCGGATAGTATTCAAGGTCTTTAACTATATCACTTCTTCTGAAAATATCAAAACAGTTATAGCCCGCCATAATTTCATAGCCACAAAAACGATAGTTACTGGAAATATTTAAGAAAAGATCGGCAGTACTTTTCCCTTGCATCAGTCGTTGTGAGGGGTTATCAAACGCTTCTGCCGGCGCATTCCAGGTTGCGCAAATCATAAATTTCTTCCCATGCAAATTTCCGCCTGTTCCATACTGCTTTGTCGGGTCATTCTTAGTTCTGCCGTCACCAGTCAGGAATGATTTGCTGAAGAGCCCGCTGTTGAACACCTCGTCAACATATTTTTTATATATCCACGGTGCACCAAACCAGTTTACTGGCATTTGCAAAATCACAATATCAGCTTCCAAGTGTTTCTTTTCTTCTTCTTCAGCACTATAACCGTCTTCAATGCTTGTTTCCAAAACCTCAAATGATTGAGCTGCAAAAAAATCTTTTGCAATTTGATAAAATGAGTTATTTAATTTTCCTTCTGTCCAGTTAGGGTACGTTAAATGAGCATTGATAAGCAATACTTTTTTTGCTTTTGTTGTCATCGTTTAAAATCTAATTATTAAATTATTGAAATCGCTTCTTTTAATTGTATCTTGATAGCACAAAATTAGATTGGGGCCCTAAAAGCGGCAGGGACATATCACTACAAAAAAGTAAACAAATTACTGATCGGGAAAAGCCGTCAATTACAGAGATTGGAAATTGCGTTGTTTAGCTGCTACCTGCAGCCTGTACTCTTTGGGGGTAAGATTAACTTGCTTTTTGAAAAACCTGGCAAAGTAATTTGGGTATTCAAAGCCAAGCTTATAGGCGATTTCCGTATTATTTAAATCAGTTCTTTTTTCGAGCATTTCTTTTGCTTTTTTAATCACTATCTCGTGAATGTTTTCAAGAGCTGACTTTTGTGTAAAGTGTTTAATAATATCGCCTAAGTAATTCGATGTCAAACCTAATTTGTCTGCAAAATACTGAACTGTTGGAGCGTGATTAATCGGTTGGTTATAATAATTCAGCAGGAGTTGCTGAAAGCCGGATACGATGGGACTGTATTGTACAGGATTTGATGAGAACTGTCTTTTGTAAAATGCCTCCACTAACGAAACTAAAACATGAACATAAGAAAGTAAGACCCCCAAATTTTCTTTTCTGCTTTCATAGTATTTTAACATCAGGTCGAAGATGGTTCTGATTTCCTGTTCTTCCTTTTCTGTTAAGTGTAATGCTTCATGTTCGCCATAGTCAAGGTAGTTTTTAAACAAAAAACGGTTTTCTTCAATCAGTTTTTTAGAAATCTGCAAATACATTCCGTTATATGTAGGTTCCACGTCCCAGCCATTTGGCAGGCCAGGGCTGTTAAAGAAAACAGCTGTAATGGGTTGGGGATTACTGGGGTCAAAGTCAGCAGCAGTTTTGTCTATGAAATTGCTTTTGATAGAAATCCGGTAAAAATCAACCGACACAGGTTCCGATTTTAAACGCATATTAGGAACGTCATAGTAACCAATGTCAATATCGTTGTCCAAAGGTTTCTCCAATCCTATGTATTTATTATATGATTCAAAGTCTTTGAACAATTCCATTTTGCAAAGTTAAAGATTTCTGAGTAGCATCCCGCTATTAAGGAGATGCGGGGACTTGGCGTAGGGACGCTCTGAAAAGTGCGAAGTAAAGGTGTTGATCTTCTGATCTGTGTTCTCTTTATTTTTTCGCCTTTTGCGTTGTTCACTTCGTCCGCGACAAAGCTGATTTAGCGTAAATGGAAAGAGGGATTCGAACACGCATACAGCAAAAATGGCTAATTTTTAATTAGTTATACTAATTGTTGTTTGAGTTTTTATTTAAGGGTAATACTTCGATAATAAATAGCCTGCTAAAAATCAATACTTTAGCAGGCTATTTGTATTACAAAGCGGAGAGCTAGGGATTCGAACCCCAGGACCTGTTACAGTCAACAGTTTTCAAGACTGCCGCAATCGACCACTCTGCCAGCTCTCCGGGGACAAAAGTACAAATCCGGCCCGAATTGGCAAGTGGGAATTTCACTTTTTTTAACATTCTGTTAAAAAGATGATAACTCACTGTAAATTAATTTGTTGAAAACTTAGTTTGTCAACTTTTCGGCGCGGAAAGAGTTAAAACGTGGTTTTACGATCTTTAAATTACGCTTGGAAAGATCAATACTTGCATTTAATTCGAAGCCAATTAGTAAGATCATGGAGTTTAAATACAACCATAACATCACTACGATAAGTGTGCCTATGGAGCCATATAGCTTGTTATAGGATGCGAAATGGTTAATGTAATACGTAAACCCCAGTGAGGTTAAAATTGCCAACCCGGTGGCTAATATAGAGCCGGGGCTTAAGAACGGCCATTTTAATTTATGCGATGGCCCGTAGCGGTATAAAACAGAAATGGTAACAAAGAATATGATAACAATGATGAACCATCGCGATAAGGTCAGCAGGTAGATCCAGAAATGGCTTTTGCTGGCTACGTGACTTTGCAGATAATTAATTACGCTTTCGCCGGCTATCATTATGGCTATGGCAATGATAAGCGCTATACTGATAATTACGGTAAGCAGCATAGCAATACCACGTCGTTTTAGCCAGCTGCGCTTTTCAAGTATCAGGGACGAATCGTTAAATGCCTGCATGAGCGTACCTACGCCATTGGTGGCAAAGTACAAAGCCGTAACAAAGCCCAAAGATAACAGCCCCGCATTTTGATGTTTCAGAATGTCTTCAATGGTATTTTCAAGCGCCAGGTAGGCATATGTTGGCATAAGTGTGCGGAGCAATTCTAATAACTTATCCTGGAAGTTATGGATGGGCACATAAGCTATCAGCGTAAATAAAAACAGCGTGCCCGGGAAAAGCGCCAGCATGAAATTATAAGCCAGGGATGATGCTTTATTTAATAACGAATCTTCAAGAAACTCATTGATCAAAGAAATAGTTACGGCGTAAATAGAAAGGTTGCCAAATCCGGGTAAAACTACAGATTTGGTCCATTTAATAAAAGCCCGGTAAAGTTTTACCCGGAGTAGTAAACGATGCAGCCATCTCATTCGAAGCTAATTTACTTAAAAAAAGGCTTTATTTTATCTAAAAATTCAGAAGAGGGCAGGCAAGGGCGGTTTGTGGTCATATTAACAAAAACTAACAGTGTTTCGCCCTGGTGTATCAGTTCTTCCTTTTCGTTGTATAACTCGTACCTGAAATGAATTTTCACACCTGGCATTTTATCCATGATCACTTTTACAGTTATCTCTTCGTCATACAACGCAGGTTTTAAATACTTGCTTTTCATTTCAAGTACGGGCATCATAATTCCTGATGCTTCCATGCCGCTGTAGGTAAGGCCAAGGCTGCGCAACATTTCAACACGGCCAACCTCATAGAACTCGGCATAATTGCCGTAGTACATATAGCCCATCTGGTCGGTTTCGCCGTAACGTACCCTTATTTTGGTTGAATGCTCAAACATTATTTTTTAATGTTATGTTCATCAAGCGCTTTGCGGAATTTCTGCGCGTTAATATTATGCTCGGCCTCGGTAACAGCAAAATTATGGCGATTTGAAAAGTCCTCTTTTGCTACCATATACAGGTAATCGTTCTTTTGGTAATTGAGTACAGCTTTAACTGCGTTTACAGATGGCATCATTACCGGGCCGGGCGGCAAACCGGCATGCATATAAGTGTTGTATGGCGAGTTAACCAAAAGATACTTATTCAATACCCTGTGTATGGTAAAGTCATTCATGGCGAAGATAATGGTAGGATCTGACTCTAATTTCATGCCCTTGCGCAGCCTGTTTAGATAAAGGCCTGCAATGGTTGGCATCTCATCATCATAAACCGCCTCACCATCAACTATCGAAGCTAAAATAGATACCTGCGGAACAGTAAGATTAATCGCGGCCGCTTGTTGTTTACGCTCAGGTGTCCAAAAATTTTCATAATGCGCATACATGCGCTTAAAAAATTTATCCGGCGCAATGTTCCAGTAAAGCTTATAGCTGTCCGGCATAACCATCACAAAGGCATTGTCGGTATCAAGACCAAACTGTTTTACAAAATCTGCAGAATCAAGATAGCGCAGCAGCGTTAATGAATCAGCCTCCAGTTTCTTACTTACAAACCCAACAAATTGTTGCTTTGTCCTGAAAACGTGGAAAGACAGGTCGACTTGTTCCTGCTCGCCCAACTGCAGCATCCGGATGAATTTACGATTGTTCATCCCTTCATGCAGGCGGTATTTACCGGGCTTAACATGATTGGTATATTTCATGTTACGGGCTGCCCACGCAAAGGTGATGGTATCTTTTACTATCCCTTTATCACGAATAGTTTTATATACGTCATTAAAATCCTCGCCGGTATGTATATACAGGTAATCTTCCTTGCCGGTAACGTTGGCATCAAAATATCTTAAGTAGTAAAATATTAACGTTCCTCCCAATCCAATAATGGCCAGAACTACAAGGGTGATAATAAATTTTTTTAGTGTGCCGCCCGAAGGTGCTTGTTGTTTAGTCATAGTGTTAAAATAAGCTTATGCCTGCAATCTTTGCAACGCTAATAATCCGCCTGTTAAATTCTTTACGTTTTGATACCCGTTTTGTATCAAAATTGATTGAGCCGTACCGCTTCGTAAACCGGCTTTACATATAACAATAATTTCGTCGGTTTTGTTATAACCTATTAATCCGGGGTTGTTTGTTAATTTAGATAGCGGAATGTTTTTACCGCCGATATTATAGGTATGATATTCTATCTCTTCGCGCACATCCAGTAAATTTAAACTTTCGCCGCCCAACAGCCTGCTTTTTAAATTTTGTGCATCAATCTGCTGCATTACTTTTTGCCCTGGGTAACTACTAAATTAATTTTTGTGCCGATGCTAACTTTAGTTACAGAATCTGTTTTCATTGGCGATTGGCTAACTACGACCACGTCACTTGAATCTGTTATGGCGCCCTCGTAAGTGATGGTACCTAAACTCAGGTTCGAGTTTTTCAATACAAATCGTACGGCATCCAGGTCCTGGTTGGTGAGGTCGGGTACTTCAACCTCGCTGGCGCCAACACCGTCGCCTAATACCAGGTCAATTTTTGAGCCTTTAGGTATTTTGGTGCCGGCTTTAATGGTCTGTCCGGCCAGTTTGGTTTCCAATACCACGTTAAGCGCTATGTCTGCCCGGTAGGTAGTATCGCCCACTTTTAAGCCGTTGTTTGATAAAGTAGCAACCGCTTGTATGTAGGGCATTTGTTCAATATCAGGCAGGTCAACCGGTGGCGCTTTAAGCGTGACCATGGTTAAATAGATCACACGGTTTTCTTTAACGCTGGTTTCCGGGTCCGGATCTTGTTCAATAACCGTTCCCGGCGGCGCGTCGCCTACGTAAACCGAATCTATCTGGTAGTTAAACCCCTGGTCTTTTAATATACTGATGGCTTTTTCAATAGGCATACCTTTCAGCATAGGCACCGGTATGCCAGAGCCATGATTAGTATAAAAACTTAAACTAAAAAAAGCTATCAGCACCACAGCAATAACAGAGCCTATAGCCAGCAGTATATTGTTTCTGAAAGATGTGGTTTTTAAATAAGCCCCGAATTTACTCATCTGCAGTTAGGTAATATATACTTAATTAAGCACCAAACATAAGGATAATTTCGGATTTTACAGTTTGAAAAACTAATGTATTAATTAGATATCAGGCTTTAAAAATATTTATATTTGGCCGTATGACAACAAAGAATATAGCGCTTTTGGCCGGCGGGTTTACCGGCGAATACGAAGTATCATTAAACAGCGCAAAAAATATTGCTGCTAATTTAGATAAGGCTAAATACAATGTTTATACCATTTTGGTTAACCGCGACCGCTGGTTTTATGAGGATGAAAGCAATAGGATAGATGTTGATAAAAACGATTTTAGTATAACCGTTAAAGGTGAAAAAATAAAGTTTGATTTTGCATTTATTACCATACACGGTACTCCCGGCGAGGACGGTAAAATGCAGGGATATCTTGATATGATAAATATCCCATATAATACCTGCGACGTTACTACATCGGCAATTAGTATGAATAAAGCTTATACCAAAACCATTGTGCATGGTATTCATGGCTTGAATACAGCCAAGTCTATCCGCCTGTTTAAAAATAGTAGCCATGATATTGGCGGTATAACATCGTCTTTAAAGTTCCCGTTGTTTATTAAACCTAATAACGGTGGTAGTAGTGTGGGCATGAGCAAGGTTTATAGTGCTGCCGAACTGCCCGACGCTTTACACAAAGCATTTAATGAAGACGACGAGATATTGATTGAAGAGTTTATAAAAGGCCGTGAGTTTAGCATTGGTATTGCCCGCCTGCATGGCAAGATAAAAGTTTTGCCGGCTACCGAGATCATCAGTTCGAAGGATTTTTTTGATTACGAGGCCAAGTATACATCCGGGGTTACTGAAGAGGTCACACCTGCCAACTTAAGCCCTGCAAAGAACGCGCAGATAGCAGAAATTGTCACCGAAGTTTACCTGCGCCTTAACTGTCGGGGTATGGCCCGGGTAGATTTTATTTTACAGGAAAGCACAAACGATTTTTACTTCATTGAAATAAATACTACACCCGGCCAGTCATCAAACAGCCTGATCCCGCAACAGGTGAGGGCTGCGGGCATGAGCGTGCCTGATTTTTATGGTGAGTTGATTGAAGGGGCAATTTAGATAGATAACATTTGTGCAAATTACCCCCTGTAAAAGTCCTTTTTACCCACCGCTGTTTTGTAAAACCTGCTGTACTTTTGGTTTATAAATTTAAAACGATCACTTAAAAAATAAAGAAATGGAAACTACAGCAAAATCAACAATTACTGTACAAGCTACAATTAATGCACCCGTAGAAAAAGTTTGGGAACTATGGAACGGCCCGGAACACATCACCAAATGGTGCCAGGCCTCTGACGATTGGCACGCACCTTATGCAGATAACGACCTGAAAGTTGGTGGTGAATTTAAAACCACCATGGCAGCCAAAGACGGCAGCTTTAGCTTTGACTTTGGGGGCGTTTATACCGAAGTGGAACCAAACAGCCTGATCGAATATAAAATGGGCGATGGCAGGGCAGTATCGGTTACTTTTATACCAGAAGGTGATACAACCGGGGTTATTGAAACTTTTGATCCTGAAACCATAAACCCAATCGAAATGCAACGAGGCGGATGGCAGGCCATTTTAGATAACTTTAAAAAGTATGCTGAAAATAATTAAGCCGTACTTATAAATGATATTTAAACGCCGGTCGCCATTACGTGACCGGCGTTTTTTAATTGGTAAACGATGTATAGTGTTCAATAACGGCGGCAGGAATGGGGATAGCTTTGCCGGAATCGATGGCCACCATCACAAAATCAAACCAGCCGTCGCAGCATACTTTATTAGTTGCTTTGTTTTTGATGCTGAATTTTACGCGGCAATTTTTTTCGTTGATACTTTCAATACCTGTAGATATGATAAAGTAATCGCCTAATAACAGCGGGCGCTTATAATCAACAAATACACTGCGCACCAGCCAGCCAAAACCCTGTTTTAAAAAGTGCTCCATGGACATACCGTAGCAGCGTTCCATTTGGTCGTAACGTGCAGCTAATACATAATCAAAATATTTGCTGTTATGCACATGGCGGTACATATCAATATCGTCGGGACGAACACGGTATTCGGTTTCGAAGGTGCTGTAGTTCATGGAAAGTCAAAAATCAAAAGTAAAAATTCAAAAGGGAATAATTAGAATAGATGTCCTTTAAAAAAAAAGAGATCGACAGTTTTAATATGTAACTTTAATTACCAATTCAAAGCCAATGCAACGAACTATTTTCATGTTTTTCTTGTTGATATGCTTTATCGGTAGCCGCCGCTTAAAAGCACAGGTGATATTTAACGGTGATCTTGAAAAAATAGACCCCAAAACAAATATGCCGGTGGCCTGGACAAACGCTATGAAAGGCGGCTATACCTACAAGCTGGATAGCAATGTTGTGCATCACGGCAAATATTCCATTTGTATTACATCAAGCGATACTTACCCTTATGGTGCTATTAACTGTGTTATTCCGTATAACTTTAAAGGACACACGCTTAAATTAAAAGGATTTATCAAAACAGAAAATGTTACCAACGGCTACGCAGGTATATGGATGCGGGTGAATGGTATCGATGAGTTTGATAAAATGGAAAAGCAAAACCTGCACGGTACCAACGATTGGAAAGAGTATACAATTTCAATGCCTTATAACAGCGATGTTGCACGCAGCCTTAATGTAGGTGCATTATTAACAGGTAAAGGCAAAATGTGGTTTGATAATTTGCGGCTGTATTTGGATGGGAAGTTGATTGAAAAGGTACCCTATAAGCCCGTTGTAGAGCCGATTGGCAAATAAGTATCCAAACGTTTGGGATTTTATTTAAGTACCAGGGTGTTTTGATTGAAATAGCAACGGAGAGTTAATCACATTTAAACTTTTGAATTTTAACTTTTTAATTTTGAATTTAAAACCTATCTTTGCACCCACAATTAACAAAATTATTTACGCTTTAATATTATTCAGGTAATGTATTTAAGTACAGAGGCGAAACAAGAGATTTTCGCAAAACATGGTAAGAACGCAGCCGACACTGGTACAACCGAAGGTCAGGTAGCATTGTTCACTTACCGCATCGCGCATTTGACAGGGCATTTGAAAAAGAACAAACATGATTTTTCAACACAGCTATCATTGCAAAAATTAGTAGGTAAACGCCGCGGATTGCTGGCATACCTTTACAAAAAAGATATTGAAAGATACCGTGCCATCATCAAAGCTTTACAGCTTAGGGATATCATTAAGTAACTTAAACTTATTTTTTACAAAAAGCCGTCTCTTTAAGGAGATGGCTTTTTTACTTTACGAAACCATATACACACAATAAAAATCAGATGCGCTCTAAAGATGAAAAGTGCATCACAAAACAAACAAGATGAGTTTAAACGTAATTAAAAAAGTGATCGATTTAGGTGACGGCCGCACCATCGAGATCGAAACAGGAAAACTGGCCAAACAAGCTGATGGATCAGTAGTAATAAAAATGGGTGATACCATGTTATTGGCTACTGTCGTTTCATCACCTGAAGCAAAAGAAGGTGTTGATTTTTTACCGCTTTCTGTTGACTACCAGGAAAAATATGCTGCTACCGGACGTATCCCAGGTGGATTTTTACGCCGTGAGGCACGTTTATCAGACTACGAGGTTTTGATCTCGCGTTTGGTTGACCGCGCTTTACGCCCTATGTTCCCTGAAGATTATCACGCTGATACACAAGTAATGATCACGCTGATATCTGCAGATAAAGACATTATGCCTGATTGTTTAGCAGGTTTAGCCGCTTCGGCAGCATTATCTGTATCTGATATCCCTTTTAATGGCCCAATATCAGAAGTGCGTGTAGCTAAAGTTGATGGTAAATTGGTCATCAACCCAACTTTAACCCAACTGCAAACTGCAACTTTAGAGTTTATAGTTGCCGGTAGCGAGCATGACATTAACATGGTTGAAGGCGAGAGTGCTGAGATACAGGAAGCTGAGCTGGTTGAAGCTATTAAATTTGCGCACGAAGCCATTAAAGTACAGTGCTTTATACAAAAACAATTAACTATTGAGGTTGGTAAAACCGAAAAACGTGTTTACAGCCATGAGCATAGCAATGATGAATTAGAAAAAGCTATCTACGCTGCTACTTACGACAAAGTTTACGCCATAGCTGCCGAGGCCTCAGGCAAAGACGAACGTGGTGCTAAATTTAAAGCAGTGCGCGACGAGTACATTGCTACTTTAGGCGAGATAGACGACATTACAAAATTCCTGGCTAAAAAATACTACCATGATGTGGAGTATGACGCTATCCGTAACCTGGTATTAGACGAAGGTAAACGTTTAGACGGTCGTACAACTACACAGATCCGCCCGATTTGGAGCGAAGTTGGTTATTTACCATCTGCTCACGGTTCGGCTGTATTTACCCGTGGCGAAACACAATCATTAACTACTGTTACCTTAGGTGCTAAGGATGATGAGCAAATGATCGATGGCGCGTTCATCAACGGCTATCAAAAATTCTTGCTGCATTATAATTTCCCTGGTTTCTCAACCGGCGAGGTTCGCCCTAACAGGGGAGCTGGCCGTCGTGAAATTGGCCATGGTAACCTGGCTATGCGCTCGTTAAAACGCGTATTGCCTGCTGATGATGCAAATCCTTATACTATCCGTATCGTATCTGATATTTTAGAATCAAACGGTTCATCATCAATGGCAACGGTTTGCGCCGGTACATTGGCGCTGATGGATGCAGGTGTGAAGATCAGCAACCCGGTATCTGGTATCGCTATGGGATTGATCACTAACGAAATGGGTACCAAATATGCTATCCTTTCTGACATCCTGGGCGACGAAGATCACTTAGGTGATATGGACTTTAAAGTAACAGGTACCAAAAACGGTATCGTTGCTGTACAAATGGACTTGAAGATCAATGGTTTATCATACGAAGTTTTAACTAACGCGTTAAACCAGGCTAAAGAAGGTCGCCTGCATATCCTTGGCGAAATGGCTAAAACTATTACAGAGCCCCGCGAAGATTACAAACCACACGCTCCGCGTATTATCACCATTAAGATAGACAAAGAGTTTATCGGTGCTGTTATCGGGCCCGGTGGTAAGATCATCCAGGAAATGCAACGCGAAACCGGTGCTACAATTTCAATTGAAGAAGTTGGCAACCAGGGTATCGTTCAGATCTTTGCAGATAACAAAGAAGCGATTGACAAAGCAGTATCACGTATCAAAGCCATTGCTTCAAAACCTGAAGTGGGCGAGATCTACGAAGGTAAAGTAAAATCAATTATGCCATTTGGTGCATTTGTTGAAATTATGCCGGGTAAAGACGGTTTGCTGCACATTTCAGAAATAGACCATAAACGTATTGAAACTATGGACGGAATTTTTGAGGTTGGCGACGAAGTTCGTGTAAAATTACTTGATGTTGATAAGCAAGGTAAATTGAAACTTTCCCGTAAAGTTTTATTGCCTAAGCCGGAAGCAGCTAAGTAAGAAAGCCCCCTCTAAATCTCCCCCGGTTGGGGAGACTTGTAATTTGCCTTATTTAAGCCCTCCCTTCCGGGGAGGGTTTGGGTGGGGCTGATTATTAAACAATAAGAGCCTTATTTCTAAGGCTCTTATTGTTTATGGAAACTTTGTTTCGTTTTTTTTTATTTTTTTGAAACAAAACGTCCTTTTTTTAGCTTTATATCTTTTACAGAGTTGATAGGACTCTTGTAACAGTTGATAAAAGCTAAAAGGCCGATCCATATTGAAAATGACGTCTACCACCAACGATCCTTTAGACTTTCTCAACAACAATAATAGTTCAGGCAAGCCGGCCGGACCCCAAGCCGACTTAGTGCAATTATTGTTGTATGAAATAATAAGGGTAAAAGAATTAATTTCTTATTATGACTCCATTCCCAATGGTGGCGGTAAGTTAGGCTCTTCTATATTGACCGAACTGGTTACCGAAGCTTACAATTCATTAGTTAATTATGACCTTGTGCTAATGAAAAAATACTATGATCTTCTGCAAAATTGTGACTGAGATTTTTGCCTGATAATTTCGGATGAAGACACATTACCTGATATTTATAAATTCCCTGTAACCCTTCTTTAAAATATCCTGTCTGATAGGTTATTATTGTTCGGAGATGGACAGTTATTGCATCAAAAGCGGACAGTTTTAAGTTGAAGGATTTATTTTAAATAATTGTAAATCAGTACATTAATTCGGTGGTATCATCTTGGTTGACGCTAAATCAAAATTGCGCTTGCTATGTTTAAAAGCTACTTCAAAATAGCCTTCAGAAACCTTTGGAAGAACAAAGGCTTTTCGGCCATCAATATCTTTGGTTTGGCAATTGGTTTGGCCGTTTGCCTGCTGATCACGCTATTTGTAATTGATGAACTAAGTTATGATAAGTATAACGTCAATGCCAACCGCATCTATCGCGTAAGCTCAGACTTTAAGGTTAACGGCAGCTTGTTTAATGACCGAGAATCGCCGGCGCCTATGGCAGCCGATATGATGAAAGATTATCCGCAAATTGAACTGGCCACCCGTTTACAATACACCGGCAAAACACTGGTTAAAAAAGGCACCCAGACAATTACAGAAGACAATACCTTTTATGGCGATGCTAATATATTCAAGGTTTTTACGCTGCCTTTTATATCCGGCGATCCTAACACGGCGTTAAGCCAGCCAGGCTCGATAGTGATATCAGAGGACGTTGCAAAGAAATATTTTAACAGTACAGACGTCGTTGGCAAAACGTTACAACTTGATAACACCCAATATAGCAAAATAACAGGGGTGATGAATAATACGCCCGGTCGCTCGCACCTCCATTTTAATATTATCAGGGCAATGTCCGGATTAGATGAGAGCCGCAGTACGCAATGGACAAATGAGGATTTTTTAACCTATATACTGGTGAAGCCGGGAGTTACCCAACGTGATCTGGACAGCTATTTAAGAAGTGCTACAAAAAAATATGCCGAGCCGGAATTGTTGCAGTTTATACACACCTCCATATCCGATCTTGAAAACAAAGGCGATCATTTTCGTTTCGCCAGCACACCACTTACGGCAATTCATTTACATTCAAACACAAGCGGCGAAGTTGAGCCTTCGGGTAATATGCAATACGTTTATATATTTTTTGTGATAGCGGTTTTTATATTGCTGATAGCATGCATAAACTTCATGAACCTTTCTACCCCCCGGTCGGCAGGACGCGCGCGCGAAGTTGGTGTACGCAAAGTATTAGGATCAGACCGCGGATCATTGATCTACCAGTTCTTAATAGAATCAACGCTGGTTAGTTTCCTGGCAATGATCATCGCTTTATTATTTGCCGCGCTGTTATTGCCTTATTTTAATATCTTGGCGGGTAAACAGATCGCGTTCGGTTTCATGACTACGCCATGGCTTGTGCCGGGGCTGTTAGCGGTTACTGTAATAATAGGCTTAATGGCAGGGCTATACCCTGCATTCTTTATGTCGGCATTTATGCCCGTCGAGGTATTAAAGGGAAAACTGGCTTCGGGTTTTAAAGGCAGTTGGCTGCGCAACAGCCTGGTGGTTTTTCAATTCGCGGCTGCCATCGTATTAATAATTGGCACATTGGTGGTTCATAGCCAGCTGAGCTATATCCGTAATAAAGACCTGGGATATAACCGCGAACAGGTACTGGTTATTAAAAATACTTACTCGCTTTACCTGCACGCTAATTCCTTCAGGCAAGACGTGCTTAAGTTAACTGGGGTGCGGTCTGGTACCATAACCCCTTTTTTACCAACCGAAACGCACCAGAATACTGAAGTTTATAGTAAGGACGCGGCCTGGAGCCCGGGGCAGTCTACAGGTCTCGCTTCATGGATAGTAGATGAAGACTACGTACCTACATTGGGTATGAAAATGGCCAATGGTCGTAATTTCTCAAAAGATAACCTTACCGATTCTACAGGTATTGTTATAAACGAGACCGCCGCGGCTTTACTGGGCTTTAAAGAACCGCTTAACAAAAAACTTTACCTGGGCAGCGGCAAGGGGCAACTTGCCCTGAACATCATCGGTGTAGTAAAGGACTTCAATTTTGGTTCGATGCGCAATAAGATCCAGCCGCTTGTTTTACGCCTTGGTGTGAACAGGGGGGCGATGGCCTTTAGGGTGGATACTAAAAATCTTCCCGGGCTGATCTCACAGATCGAAAACCTATACCACAATGCCGACGCCAATATGGCGGGGCAACCTTTTGCTTATTCATTTATGGATGATGATTTTAATCACGTTTATCAATCAGAACAAAATACCGGTAAGATCTTTATGTGTTTTGCCTTCTTCGCCATTTTCATCGCCTGTCTTGGCTTATTTGGCCTGGTTACTTACGCGGCCGAGCAACGTACTAAAGAGATCGGGATCCGGAAGGTATTGGGTGCCAGTGTTATCAATATCGTAAACATGCTTTCAAACGATTTCCTGAAACTGGTAGGCATTGCGGCTATAGTAGCGTTCCCGATTGCCTGGTACGCCATGAATAACTGGCTGCAGGGATTTGCCTACCGCACAACCATTAGCTGGTGGGTATTTGTCGCGGCAGCCGTGTTAGCTGTACTCATTACCATCGCGACGGTAAGTTTCCGTGCCATTAAAGCAGCGCTAACTAACCCGGTGAGCAGTTTGAAGAATGAATAGGGTGGTCATTAGTCATTATGATTTAGTAAGGTAATTATAGTTAAAGATTTAGAGATTAAAATTTATCCTGTCATGATAAAAAACTATTTAAAAAGTGCCTTTCGTAACATCAAAAGGCATCCGTTTATTTCGTTCATCAATATATTTGGGTTAACCGTAGGGCTAACCTGCTGCCTGCTTATATTAAGCTATGTTATTAATGAGCGTAGCTATGATAAATTTAATGCCAATGCGAAGGATATCCGCAGGGTTACGCGCATTTTTTATGCCGGTAAAAATGTGGAGAGCATGCATTTAAGTGCAATTGCGCCGCCGTTTGGGCCTTTGCTGCAAAGTGCATTTCCTGATATAAAAAAAGTAACACGGGTTTTGCCTATCCGTACTACGGCCTTTCATTATAACGACAAGCTGTTTAACGAAGAGAATAGCGTCTTTGCTGAAGAGAATTTCTTTGACTTTTTCACTGTCCCTGTGGTTAAAGGCAACCAAAATAACGCGCTGAAAGAGCCTTACAGTATTATGCTGAGCGAGGCAATGGCCAAAAAATATTTCGGTGATACCGACCCGATCAACAAAGGCATATTTCTGGATAACGTTTTCCTGGGTAAAATTAAACACGACTTTAAAGTTACCGGTGTATTTAAAGCTTTTCCTGCCAACTCGCACATGCACCCTGATTTACTGATGTCATTCAGTACCTTAAAAGATCCGGCAATGTATGGCGAAAATAACCTGGAGACCGATTTCGGCGGTAATGCCTTTTTCACCTACCTGCTTTTCCCGAAGGACTATAATACCGACAGGATTGAAAGCCAATTGCCTGTTTTCCTGGATAAATACGTACACCTTGGCGGTATGGCCGGAAACGCTAAAACACACGATGCTACTAAACTCACATTTGAAAAGCTAACCGATATACACCTGCGCTCACACCTGGATGATGAGTTTGAAGTAAACGGCGATATTAAAAGGGTATACATATTTTCGGCTATAGCTTTGTTTATTTTGCTGATAGCTTGCATCAACTACATGAATCTATCTACCGCGCGTTCGGTATTAAGGGCAAAGGAAATTGGTGTCCGCAAGGTTATTGGTGCTCAGCGAAAGGAGATCATTAGCCAGTTTTTAAGCGAATCGGTACTGATCACCTGGCTTGCGCTTGCATTGGCTATGGCGGCAACGTCATTACTATTGCCAATGATAAATCATTTGACAAACACCGGTCTTGCATTTAACAGCCTGCTGCAATGGCAAATTTTAGTGCCTGTATTGCTGCTGCCGTTTATAATAGGCATCATCAGTGGCATTTACCCCGCTATTTTTATGTCGTCGTTTTTACCGGTAAAAGTTTTGAAAGGCATTATAAAAACCGGCTCAGGCGGAGTGTCATTCCGCAAGGTGCTGGTTGTTTTGCAATTTTCTATTTCGATCATCCTGATAGTAGCCACTACCGTGGTGTACCGCCAACTGCAATACATTCAAAAAACCGATTTGGGTTTCAATAAAGATGCAGTTTTAACAATGAACTATGTTGGGCAGCTACATCCTCAATATGATGCATTTAAAGCAGATTTGCTGAAAAGTGCAGCGATAAAAGATATTGGCCGTTCATCGCGTATTCCATCGGGCCGCTTGCTCGACTTCCAGGGCGGGTCTGTTTTGGTAGATGGCGTAATGAAACTCATTAAAAGCGACTTGAAATACATTAGCATTGATTACGGCTTTATACCAACTTATGGCATGAAAATGGCCGCCGGACGTAATTTCTCCAAAGAGTTTTCGACCGATAATAATAATTTTATCGTAAACGAGGCGGCGGTGCGGTCATTGGGTTGGAAAACCCTGCAAAGCGCTATTGGTAAAGATATTAAGTATGGAGATGTCAGCGGCAAAATTATCGGTATTGTTAAGGATTTTCATTTCGAATCGTTGCACCAGGCAATTACTCCGCTGATATTTCGATTGCCATCAGACAACGGTTATCATGAAATGTCGGTAAAGATAAATAGCCGCAATGTCCAGGCCGCAATAAGTACACTGCAAACTACCTGGCATAAATATCTGCCGGAGACTCCGTTTGATTTCAATTTTCTGGATGATAAATTTGGTCAACTATACAACAGTGAGCAACAACAGGGCAGCCTTTTTACCATATTCTCTTGTATTGCCATATTTATAGCATGTTTAGGATTATTCGGCTTATCGGCGTTCACCATTACCCAACGGGTTAAAGAAATTGGGGTACGAAAGGTACTGGGCGCCAGTATACAGCAAATAGTGCTTGTTCTGTCAAAGGACTTCATGCTGTTAGTTGTTGTTTCTATAGTAATAGCAATCCCGGTAGCTGGCTGGTCTATGCATGAATGGCTTGCTGATTTTGCTTTCCATGCCGAAATGAGCTGGTGGATGTTTGCAGCAGCAGGTATTATAGCATTGATCATCGCATTTTTGACTATAAGCTTCCAATCTATCAAGGCAGCAACGGCTAACCCGGTGAAGAGCCTGCGAAGCGAATAGTCAGTGGTCATTAGGCATTGGTCATTAGTTGATTTGTAATCGGTAATGACCAATGACTATCTAATTTGTATAGCATCGTCAATAAGCTATATTTGCAATGACAAATGACCAATGACTAATGACCAACGACCGTCTAATATCCCCATCAATTTTAGCTGCTGATTTTGGCAACCTGCAACGCGATATTGAAATGCTTAACAAAAGCGAGGCCGACTGGATCCATGTGGATATTATGGATGGATTATTTGTGCCTAATATCTCATTTGGTTTCCCGGTGGCAGAGGTGGCAAAGAAACACGCTACCAAACCGCTTGATGTTCATTTAATGATCGTGGAGCCTGACCGGTATCTGAAACGTTTTGTAGATGCAGGGGCTGCCGGTTTAACTGTACAGCTCGAGGCTTGTCCCAATTTGCATCGTACTGTACAGGTTATTAAAGAATTAGGTTGCAGGGCAGGGGTAGCCATTAATCCGCATAGCCCGGTGTTATTACTTGAAGATATTATAACCGAGCTTGATCTGGTGCTGGTCATGTCGGTAAACCCGGGATTTGGCGGCCAAAAATTTATCGAAAACACTTACAAGAAGGTAGCTGATGCTAAAAACCTGATCGAAAAATGCGGCTCAAAAGCGTTGATCGAGGTTGATGGCGGAGTGGATATTAATAATGCCGGTAAATTATATTCGGCAGGCGCAAATGTGCTGGTTGCAGGCAATTCGGTATTCGCGGCACCAAGCCCGTCGGATATGATCTCGAGGCTTAAACACGCTTAAAGTTATTACAATCGTAATAGTAATAGTACATTAATTTTAATTTTATTTAATAAAACTGTTTTAAAAGCGTGTTTTATTAAATATTTGTATTTTTTAAAATAAATGCAAATAAAGCCTGCAAATTTTGTCAGATTAATTACCTTTGCCGCAGCAAAATACGAAGTTTTCAATATTATATTTTGCTGCAAACCAATTTTCAAAACATATGAAACATAATTTTGGTGCCGGACCAGGCATCTTACCTCATGAAGTTTTAAAGCAAGCTGCAGCGGCAGTTGTTGATTTTAATGGAATCGGATTATCTCTTTTAGAGATCTCACACCGATCGTCAGAATTTGAGGCGGTTTTAGCTGAAGCCGTAAAATTAGTGAAAGAATTATTAGAAGTTCCGGAAGGTTACTCGGTGTTATTTTTACAAGGCGGTGCAAGTACACAATTTGCAATGGTGCCTTATAACTTGCTGCCATCAACCGGAAAAGCTGCTTATGTAGAGTCGGGCGTATGGGCAAATAAAGCATTAAAAGAAGCTAAGTTTTTTGGCGAGGTTGATGTTATCGCTTCTTCAAAAGAGAGCAATTTTACTTATATCCCTAAGGATTATACTGTACCGGCTGACGCGGCTTATTTGCATTTAACATCAAACAATACCATTTACGGTACGCAGTTGCATGAGTTCCCTGCATCGCCGATACCTGTTGTTTGCGATATGTCGTCAGACATTTTTAGCCGTAAAATAAATGTTGCCGATTTTGGTATCATCTATGCAGGCGCACAAAAAAACATGGGCCCCGCCGGTACAACTTTAGTAATTATTAAGGACGAGATCTTAGGCAAGGTTGATCGTAAGATACCGGCTATGTTTAACTACCAGGTACAAATTGAAGGTGGTTCAATGTATAACACGCCGCCGGTATTTGCTATCTATGTTTCTATGCTTACCTTAAATTGGTTAAAAGCTAAAGGCGGCGTTGAAGCAATAGCAAAAGAAAACAAAGCAAAATCAGCTGCATTATACGAAGAGATTGACCGTAATCCGCTATTTAAAGCAGTTTGCGCGGTCGAGGATCGCTCTGATATGAATGTATGTTTTGTAATGGAAAACCCCGAACTGGAAAAACCATTCCTGAAACTATGCGATGAAAAAGGCATAGTAGGTATTAAAGGCCACAGAAGCGTGGGCGGTTTCCGTGCTTCCATATACAACGCATTGCCAATAACCAGTGTGCATGTATTGATAGACGCCATGCAGGAGTTTCAAGAGAAAAATAAATAATTTAGTGAGTTGTGAATGGTGAATAGGGAGTAGTTACTCGTTAATGCCATTTACAACTCACCACTTACCATTCACTACAATGATCAAAATATTAGCTAACGATGGGATAGACCCTATCGGAAAAAAGATGTTGGAAGATGCCGGTTTTGAGGTTGATACCAATAATATTCCACAGGATGAATTGCCTGTTAAATTACAGAATTACGACGCGATTACCGTACGCAGCGCGACTAAAGTACGCAAAGCATTAATTGACGCCTGCCCAAATCTTAAACTGATTGGCCGTGGCGGCGTTGGTGTTGACAACATTGATGTTGATTACGCTAAAGAAAAAGGCATTGGTGTGTACAATACACCTGCTTCTTCGTCATTGTCAGTTGCCGAACTGGTTTTCGCGCAATTGTTTACCGGTGTGCGTTTCCTGCATGATAGTAACCGCAAAATGCCGGTTGAGGGCGGTACTAAATTTAACGACCTGAAAAAAGCTTATGCAAAAGGTATTGAGCTGCGTGGTAAAACTTTAGGTATTGTAGGTTTTGGCCGTATCGGCCGCGAAGTTGCAAAGATCGCGATCGGCGTTGGTATGGATGTAATTGCTTATGATCTGTTCCCCTTCAATCCTGAAGTTGAAATAACTTTAGGCACAGGCGGTATCAAAGTTAACGTAACGGTTAAAACGGCTACGCTTGACGAGATCATCAAAACTGCTGATTTTATTACTCTGCATACACCATTCATCGACAAAGCATTAATTGGTGCTGAAGAACTGGCACAAATGAAAAAAGGTGTTCAACTGATCAATATCTCACGCGGTGGGTTAATTGACGAGTTAGCATTGATCGACGCGCTAAATAGCGGGCAAGTATCCTACGCGGCATTAGACGTATTTGATAACGAACCAACGCCTCGTGCAGAGATCCTTTCGCACTCTAAAATATCATTAACCCCGCACATCGGTGCTGCTACAAACGAAGCACAGGAGCGGATAGGTGTTGAACTGGCCAGCTTAATTATCGGGCATTTTAAGAAGTAATAACTTACACGAATTATTACGAATTAGATCGAATTTCACAAATTGTGGGATTCGATTTTTTTGCTTTTAGCCCGCGTACCTAATTCGTGAAATTCGATTTAATTCGCGACAATTAGGTGTGCTACAGCATGTAGCTTACTCCCTTTTCAGGTATCGTAACCGTATAGCCATCCGCTGTCAAACTATCGCTTAGGGCTTGCATACTGCTTTCTTCGCCGTGTACCAGGTAAACGTTTTTTAGTTTGGCTTTATCCTGTTGTTTTACGTTGTCTATAAGATCTTCATGGTCGCCATGGGCGCTGAGTACGTCTGTTTGTTTGATAGTGGCGTAAACGGCCAGATCGCGGTCTTTAATATGGACGATAGAATCGCCGCGCAATAACCGGTGCCCCAAAGTGCCCTTTGCGCAATAGCCAATAAATAGAATGGTACAGTAATAATTCTGGATGTTATAAAAAAGATGGTCCTGGATACGGCCACCCTCCAGCATCCCGGCCGAAGAAATAATAATGCAAGGCTCAAAATAATTAGAGATCTGGCGGCTGTCCTTCAGCGTCTCAACATAAGTAAGGTTATCAAACTCAAATTCATCTCCCTGTAACTTATAAAACTCCTGCGCTTCTTTGTTTACCAGGTTATGGTATTTGCGGAAGATGCCGGTAGCCATGCTAGCCATCGGGCTGTCGACAAATACCTTTACAGGCGGCAACAAACCACTGCTGAAGATCTTATTAAGCGAATAAACCAGGGACTGCGTACGACCGATACTAAATGCCGGGATGATCATTCGGCCCTGCTCTTTGATGCAGCACCTGTCAATATGTTCTATTAGGGTTTCTTCAACGCTTTTGCCGGTGGTATGCATGCGCCCGCCATAGGTCGATTCGGTCACCATAAAATCAACAGGAGGCAAAGGTTGCGGATCATCCAACACGGGGTAATTTTTTCGGCCGATATCGCCTGTAAAAGCGATGGATTTTTCTGTTCCGTTATCGTTTATTTTAAACACCGCGGCGGCAGCGCCCAGCAAGTGCCCAACCGGGATAAAAGTTAACTCAATATCACCCGTAATGCGGAATGGTTTATTAAAGCCGATGGTAACAAACCTATCCATAGCATCCATTACGTGCTTTTGCAGGTATAGTGGCTGAGCGTTGGTGCCAAACTTGCCTTTACCATGTTTGCGGCCTTTGTGGGCCTTGTTCATGAAGATATTTACCGAATCAAGCAGCAACAGCTCGGTCAGGTCGGCAGTAGGCGGGGTGGATAAGATCTGCCCATTAAAGCCTAACCGCACAAGGGTAGGGATGTTCCCGGAATGATCGATATGCGCGTGGGTTAGCACCACTACATCAATATCCGCAGGATTAAATGGAAAATCCTCGTTCGATTGGATGTTGCGGTCTTTTTCGTAATCAAGCCCGCAATCTATTAATATTTTATATTGGCCAACTTCAAGCAAATGCATGCTGCCTGTAACTTGCCGGGCAGCACCGTGTATAGTTAATTTCATTAAGATTTTTCTTTGCGGCGTATCTGGTTCCTAAGCAGGAATAATATTATCCCAACCAGTATAAAAACAATGATCTTAAAGTTAAGTGATGCTTTATCCTGTAGCCTGATATTCTCGTCTTGTTCTTTTTTTAATTTTTGCAGCTGGTTCTGTAACCTGTTTATGGTGTACATTGACTCAAGCGCGGTACCCTCTGTTTCTTTTGATTTGTCTACAGCCTGGTTTTGTTGAAACGCGCGGTACTCTAATAATATTTTAAGCTGTTGGTAAATATCATTGTCGGTTTTAACAATATCCATCAATATATCGTTGCTTCTGCGGATATCTTTTTTGGTTTGCAGGCCAAAAATACCGGTATGTTGGCTCAGGCTTTGATCATATTGGCCAAATTTTTGGCTGCGTATGGCCAGCATGCTGTTAATTTTTGTTCGCTGTTGCTGATAGGCCAGCGAATCTGAATTGGCCTGTGCAAAAGCGCCCGAAAACAAAAAGCATAGCAGGCAAACTAATATTAAATTTTTCTTCATGCTGTATAGTCAAAATCAATAATTACGCTGTCGCCTAAATTAAGGCCCAGCAGGCCAGCGGCGTTGCCTTTGTTAATCGCAATTTCAAGGTGGTCGCTAATACCAAACAGGCAAAGTTTTTCGCCTTCGGGTACTTCGCTATAATGCCAGCTAAGGTGATTAATGGTTTCGTTACGTTTAAAGTATAGTGTAAACTGCCTGCCCTTTTGTACCTTGTTAAAAAACTCTTTGGTAATATTAGTAATTACATTCTGAAAAGAGTCAATATATATTACAGCACCTTTTATCAGGCTCTTTTCTATCACAGGCTGCAGCGTCATTTTATTTTCAATACCGCTAACCGGGATACCAATTTCTTTTAATTTGCCGCCCTTAGCCAGGTGACAAGCCGCTTTTACAAAGATATCCGCAAGCGGGAAATGTAAAAATTTAAGGTCCTGCATAATGTTTATTTCAACCATTTCGTCAGGGTCCTGGTTAAACATCAGCGAAAATATGCCATTGTCTGATCCCACAAAATAATGGTTCTTATAGCGCAAAGCCAGGTATTTGGTATGGTCGCTGTAAACAGTATCGATACCAATAAGATGCACAGTACCGTCCGGAAAATAATAGAAACTATTTTTTAAAATGAAGGCTGCTTGTTGTACATTGTAAGCGGCAACACTATTGGTAATATCAACAATATTTACTGTGGGTAATAATTTCAATATGCTTCCTTTAAGGGCAGCCTGATAAATGTCTTTATCACCCAAATCAGTAGTTAAAGTTATTATTGCCATTAATTTTTTAAATATTTATTGCTAATCTTGTACAAGCGTTAGACGCTGCAAATATTCAATTTTTAATTCATAAAAACCGGCAACTAATAATCAAATTTACTATTGAACGAGCTCAAAATATCAATTGAAAATATAAACCCCGCTGTTTTATGGGGTCCAAACAATGATCACTTCGAGATCATAAAAAAACAATATCCAAAACTTAAAATAGTTGCGCGTGGCAGTGAAGTGAAAGTATTGGGCGACGAGCGGGAATTAGTAATTTTCGAGGAGAAGTTTAACCACCTGATCCAGCATATTGAGAAGTACGAGAATTTGAACATAACCGACCTGGAAAGGGTATTAGGCTCAAAAGCAGATACTTCGGCATCTGCTGATCCTGCTGCCGATAAGTTTGCCAGCGGTGAAGTTATTGTGTTTGGCCCTAACGGTGTTATGGTTAAAGCACGTACAGCCAACCAGCGCAAAATGGTTGATTGTATCAATAAAAGCGACATCCTGTTTGCCATTGGCCCAGCTGGTACCGGTAAAACTTATACGGCTGTTGCGCTGGCAGTAAGGGCTTTAAAGAACAAAGAGATCAAACGGATCATCCTTACCCGCCCGGCTGTTGAGGCAGGCGAGAACCTTGGTTTTTTACCGGGTGACCTAAAGGAAAAAATAGATCCGTATTTGCGCCCGTTATATGACGCGCTGGACGATATGATCCCGGCCGAAAAGCTGAAATTATACTTAGAGAACCGTACCATAGAGATAGCGCCGCTGGCCTTTATGCGCGGCCGTACGCTTGATAATTGCTTTGTGATATTGGACGAGGCGCAAAATGCTACCGATATGCAGTTAAAGATGTTTTTAACGCGTATGGGCCCGTCTGCCAAGTTTATTGTTACGGGTGATGTTACGCAAATTGACTTACCAAAAAAGCAGCAATCAGGCCTGCATACTGCGTTGCGGATATTAACAGACATAAAAGGAATAGATATAGTTTACCTGAGCGGCGAGGACGTTGTAAGGCACAAACTGGTGCGTAAGATCCTGGCAGCTTACGGGGATATACAATAGGGTAGTGAGTGGTGAGTAGATAGTGGTGAGTGTTAAGCTTATCGCAATTGATTCATGACTTATAATTCACAGAGTTTTGAATTGGTGAGTAGATAATGGTGAGTAATTAAGCTCATATCATTAACTCACTATTCACAACTCACAATTCACAAAAATGAATTCAATAAAAGAAACACATTTTAATTTTCCTAACCAAACCAGCTTTTATAAGGGTAAGGTTAGGGATGTTTATACCATAGCAAATAAATACCTGGTAATGGTGGTGAGCGACAGGATCTCGGCATTTGATGTCGTGTTGCCTGAACCGATCCCGTACAAAGGGCAGGTGCTGAACCAGATAGCGGCTAAATTTTTAAAAGCCACTGCTGATATTGTCCCTAACTGGGTGGTGAGCGTCCCTGATCCAAGTGTAACCATTGGCCGTATTTGCGAGCCGTTTAAAGTGGAAATGGTGATCCGCGGGTATCTTGCGGGCCATGCCGCACGCGAATATGCTGCCGGCAAGCGCCAGGTTTGCGGCGTAAGCTTACCCGAAGGTTTAAAAGAAAATGATAAACTGCCCGAGCCGATCATCACACCGACAACAAAAGCTGCTGTGGGGCATGACGAGGATATCTCGAAAGAAGATATTTTAGCCAAAGGCATCGTATCTGCCGAAGATTATGAGCAGTTGGAAAAATATACCAGGGCCTTATTTGCCCGGGGAACTGAAATTGCCGCTAAGCAAGGGTTGATACTGGTTGATACTAAATATGAATTTGGCAAAGCCGATGGCAAGATCTACCTGATCGACGAGATCCATACGCCTGATTCATCGCGCTACTTTTACAGCGAGGGTTATGAGGAAAGACAGGCAAACAACGAACCGCAAAAACAACTATCGAAAGAATTTGTGCGCAAGTGGTTAATTGAAAACAATTTCCAGGGGAAAGACGGGCAGGTGGTGCCGGTTATGACACCCGAAAAGGTAGAATCTATCTCAGAACGCTATATCGAACTTTACGAGCAGATCACCGGCGAGGCCTTTGTAAAACCTGCGGGGACTGATGTAATAAACCGGGTAGAAAATGCAATTAACCAAGCGTTAATTTCGTTGTGATTTTTATTTATGAATAATACCTATATTAGCATTTAAATAACTCAATAAGAAAAATGAAGTTTGCAGTTGATAAACACGAGAAATATATTTTGCTGAAACTCAATGAAACGAAATTGAACTCATTGGTTACACCGCAATTAAAATCCGAATTAATATTGATCAATACCGAGGGCCAGAGAAACATCATCCTTGACCTTTCGCAAATAAAGTTTGCAGATTCGTCGGGTTTGAGCAGCTTATTAGTGGGCCATAGGTTATGTAAAAACTCGGGCGGGTCTTTTATTCTTACGGGTTTAAATGATGCTGTTTCGCGCTTAATTACTATTTCTCAATTAGAAAGTGTTCTAACTATCGTTCCAACCCCTGAAGAAGGCGTCGACGTTATTTTTATGGAAGAGATAGAAAAAGAATTAAAAAAAGAAGCAAGATAATCCTTACATTGTTTACCTGATATGAAGTTTGAGGTAACAATACTTGGAAGTAGTTCTGCAACACCTATTTATAATCGAAACCCTACATCACAGGTACTTAACATTAATGAGCGCCTGTACCTGGTTGATTGCGGCGAAGGCACGCAACAACAAATGCTGCGGTTTGACGTAAGAGCCAGCCGCATAGACCACATCTTTATCAGCCATTTACATGGCGACCACTACCTGGGGCTTATTGGCCTGCTGTCATCATTGCATTTAAACGGACGTAAAAAAACGTTAAAGTTATTCGGCCCGCCCCAACTGAAAGAAATTATCGATCTGCAGTTTAAATATTCTGAAACAACGCTGCAGTATGAAATAGAGTTTATAGAAACCGACCCGAATAAGGCCCGAACTATCGTTTCAAACGAAGACGTAACGATCGAAACCATTCCGCTTGATCACCGCATACCCTGTACCGGATTTTTATTCAGAGAGAAAAAACGGCTCCGAAAATTATTAAAAGATAAACTGGAGCGGATAGGGGTGCCGGTTGAGTACTTTACAGCTTTAAAAAAAGGTGCTGATTACACCAATCCCGAAGGTAAGGTTTATAAGAACGATGTGTTGACTACCGATTCGGACGCGCCCAAGGCTTATGCCTATTGTTCGGACACTTTATACAGCGATCAATATTTTGACCAGATAATCAACGTTGACCTGCTATACCATGAAGCCACTTTCCTGAATAATATGCTGGACAGGGCAAAAGAAACACACCACACTACCGCACTACAAGCAGGAGAAATAGCGCTGAAAGTTAATGCTAAAAAGTTATTGATAGGACATTTCTCGGCACGCTATAAAAGCCTTGATGAACTACTTGAAGAAGCACAAAGCGTTTTCCCGGAAACAGGATTGGCTATTGAGGGGAAGACTTTTACTGTTTAATATAGAATATAACTATAAGCCCTGTCAATTGTTTATCGTCGTCTTACGACTTGTTATACGGTTGCCTGATAATAATATATTTTGCCAATGTTTGTGTTGTTGTCAAAATGTGTCGTATTGTCCTTTTTCCTTTTAGCAAGCTGTCTGAGATTTTATTATGACAAAATTAAAAGGCGATATAGCCAGTTGTATTCATTTAGATAAATTGTATATTTATTGCAAAACCTAAGTGATAATAAACTTAAACTTTCACATAATGTAATGAAAAAGAATCTAATTATTCTTTGCTTTTTATCTCTATTGTTCGCTTGCGATGTACCACAGGCCACTCAATTAAATACCGTGCAGATTCGGTTACGTAAAATTGATCCAATATTGAACCAACTTGAGAAAAAATTTCCTAATTATAAGGACAATCAAATAGTAAGAGATAATGCAGCAGAGTATTTACAACATAAAATAGACAGTGTATTACCGCTGGGCTATTTAAATGATATTCCTTTAAAGATTTTTCGTTTAGGAAAAAATCCACATGGCAAGGGAGCTCTTGTTCAATTTTATGCAAAAAATTACAATAGCGATCAACCCACCAGATTATCTGACAGATTGAACTTTGACATAATTGGCTTTATGGACGACAAGCTTGCGGCTACTTTAAAAGAAAACGGCGAGTATTTTGTTTATGGAAAGAAATTTAAAAGATTAACAGAAACGGAAACGTTTCTTATTGTCAATCAAGTTTATTATTCTCCAGAAACCAAGATAACAAAAGATGCGATTTGGGACGTATATAACTTTTACATAGGAGATTTAATATGCCAAGTAGATTCTGTTAAATAACACAACATTATGCACTTTGTCATATCTAATACAGCACAAGTCAGGCATTCTCAATGCGCTAAGACTTGCGCTATATTAAGTTTGGCTATTGAGGGAAAGACTTTTGTAGTTTAAGTTATTACTTAAAAAGATACGCCTACTTGTAATCCTGTACCTACCGAAACAGGCTGGTCATTGCCGAGCCTAACCGGGAACGGAACTGAAACAAATATACTTGCATCCTTCCCTTTTTTAATTACCTGGTTAAAAACAGGCGTTACACCAAAGCGGCCGTTTGTTTCAAAAGCCATACGCCCTATAAAAGTAAAGCCATGCTTAAAACGAAACATAGCGCCGGGATGAAACAGTACACTGCTAACTTTTGAGATATTCTTTTCGGTGCGAATAGTCGGAGCTAATTCAAAACTAACCCCCAAATTATCACTTTTTAAAAGATTCACACCAAAGGGAAAACCAACTGCATACACATTACCAAAGTTACTGGCAAAGCCGCCTTTTGTCCAGCTTGTCAGTGGTTGGACGATACTAAAATAACCGGTTACCTTTGGATAAGCTGATGTTTGAGCACGGCTGATTTGAAAAGCAGCTAAAAGTAAAATTGATAAGATAAAGCGATTAAACACATTATAGGGTTTTAATCAGGACACCGATTATGGCGGCTATCCCGATGATATAAGGTTCTTGTAATTTCTTAATATAAATAAGTGCTAACACTGCTGCAATAGCGATCAGCATTGTCTGAATATCAATGATCGACCGTAAACCGATAATAATTACAGAGCCTACTAATGCGCCAATAACAACCGCCGTGATCCCATCCACAAATGCTTTGATGCTGGTGTTTTTAGCGATTTTTTTAAATGATGGCGCTAAGGCTACCGTAAATAAATAACATGGTAGAAAAGTTGCCAGTGCGGCTACACACGCGCCGGGGAAACCGGCAACAAGGTAACCTATAAATCCAACTGTAATAACCACCGGCCCCGGAGTGATCATTGCCACGGCAACTGCATCTAAAAATTGATGTTCGTTTAACCAGCCAAACTCTTTCACAACGCCACCGTGCAGAAACGGTACAATGGCCAAACCACTGCCAAACACAAATGCCCCGGCCTTTAAAAAGAACCAACCTATTTCCTGCAGGTTTTTGCCATCGTATTTCCAGAAGCCGGTGCCAATAAAAATAGCTACCGGTAACACAGCAGGTTTTTTGAGCCATTGTGGTGGTGCTTTAACTAACATATAGCTAATGCCACAAACCAGGAACAGCAAAATTTCTTCTTTTTGAGTAATAACAGTAACTGCAATACCTACAATATAAAACAGCCAGAGTAACCACTTTGCCTTCATGGCAGCCACCTCAAATTTACTGATGGATTTTATGGTTAGCTTGTATGCGCTCATCGCAATGATACCGATAACGGCAGCACCTACTCCATAAAAAACAGCATGCATCCACGGCAGGCCACCATAAAGTTGGTAAGCCATGCCCAATAATACTACCATAAAAAAGGATGGTAGTACAAATGCCAACCCGGTTAGGGTAGCACCAATCAATCCATAATGTACAAAACCGATATAGATACCCAACTGTGCAGCTAAAGGCCCCGGTGCCAGTTGTGCTAATGCCAAACCTTCTTTATATTCTTCCTCGGTTAGCCAGCCTTTATCATCCACTAAATCACGTTGCATATAGCCAACCAAAGCCACAGGCCCGCCAAAGCCCCAGGTACCGAGTTTCAAATAATACAAAGTAATCTCGGCTAAAGAATATTTTGGTTGTGATTTCATTATAATTGGGGATAATAATTCCATCCGGCCAATTTCAGTCGTTCAGGAATGATATTAATAATTTACATTTTCATTCCGCCCATCGGTGCTTTGCCCAACACATCCAATGCCGCACGGAAACCCTGTGCCAACTCCGTTGCTTTTCCACGTCCGTAGTAATGCAGGAAGATCATGTGCGGGTCGTCACCCAGCATGTGGTTATGTACTGCAACCACTTCCAGGTTATGCGCCCTTAACGTTTTGATCACCGTATTTACCTCGCTTTGCAGCATAGCCACATCACCCGCGATATGCGCGTCATCGGCTTTTCCTGCAAAGGAGGCCCAGGTATTCAGGCCGATATTGGTGGTCATTTCTACACCCATCGCCATGACTTTCAAATCGCTGCGGCCAATGGTATATTTATAGGTTGGGCCGTTCACTGTACCGGTTGCTTTAACGATAGCATCCAGTGCCGGAATGTCGAAAATGTCTTTGGCTGTGGTGGCCGGTGGCGCTGACGGCGCAGGCTGGTTAGCTGGATATATTTTGCTGTCGCGAATAGTATCGGCATATTTTTTAGCCAGATCAGCAATTGAACCTATACCATGAATGTGCATATAAAATATGCGCGGTTCTTCGTAAAAAAAGTGGTTATGGATAGCGGCTATTTCTAATCCGTTATCGTGCGCGGCAGATATTAATGGATTAACTTCTTCCATCTGTAAAACAGTATCACTCATTACCATCGCTGATTTTCCATCGGCGGTTTTCTTGAATGATACCCAACCGCCGAAACCAAAAGGAATCGGCACGGGTTCACCTTTAATTTTCATTTTCAGGTCGTTCCGGGGCAGCGGCGTTGTATAAACCTGTTCGGCATCTTTGTAAGTGCCTTTTTTACCTAAAGCGGCGTCGATTGCAGCCATTTCTTCGGCCGTTATGGCAGGAGTTTTCGCAGCGAGAGTTGATGGCGTTGATGCACTTACTTTTTCAAGTGGTAGCAGCATCCCTGTCCCTAACAAAGCAGTGGCCTGTAAGGCTTGCCTGCGGGTAAATTTATTTGTGTCCATAGTTTGCTTGTGTTAACAATGCAATACTACCCACATAAAAACCCTTAAACTTGTACGTAATTAACTATTTGTATCCTTTTTACTTTTGATGAGATCTTTTTTATAAACAGAAGGGTTATGGCCGGTTTGCTTTTTAAAAATACGGTTAAAATGGCTCTGGTCCGAAAAACCGGTAAGGTATGCGATCTCGGTTAACGAGTAATTGGTGTCAGTCATTAAACTAATGGCTTTCTCTATTCTTAACTTACGGATATAGTCGCCGAAAGAAAGATTATCAAAATATTTCGAGAACTCGCGGGATAAATAGGCCGGATTAATTTCCAGCTCTTCAGATACCTGCTGCAAACTTAAAGCCATATTGGTATCAAGTTGATCCTGGATCATTTCCTTAAGTTCATTTGCCCATTCGGGTGCTTTTTTAGAATTGGTTTGCTTGATGTATTTATGAAATACCTCTAACAGCATTTGTTCTACCGGCCCTGCCTGGCTATGTTTTAACTGGTGCAGGTGTTTGGCCCAACTGTATAAACCATCGTATATGGTCATCCCCAATTCCAGCAGTTCATGGTCGTCCTTAATATTATAAGCTAATCCTGAAAAGATAGCTTCAAGTCCAGCCGACTGAGGGGCAAAATCATGCCTGTCCGTATCGGCACCACGCACAATATTGGCGATCCGGTTTAATGCTGCATCTTTTAATTGGTGCTTTTTAATAAAGTAGTCGAAAGTGCATTGATCTTTGTAGTGAGTGTATTCCACATCAGGCAGGTCAAAAGGAGTTGCTCCTAATTCTTGAGCCTTAGCTAAAACCTGGTCAAATGGTACAAAAATAATTTCTGCATCTTCATCAATAAAACGTTTAATTAACCAGGGGCAAGCTATGCGGTCAATTTTAGGGCGTTCACGGGTGATCCATTTCATCTGTCAGGTTTCGAAACACAAATGTAATCAAGCATGGCCTGACTTGTGACCTGTATCAAAGCACAAGTCAGGCTTTTTTCAGTTCCGCCCGCTAAGACTTGCGCTATGGTAGGTTTATTCACTTCGAAGACTTTTGACCGGATTGGTAAGTGCGGCGCGGATGCTCTGGTAACTCACCGTCAGCAGCGTAATAACCAGCGTAGCTATCGCCGTTAAGGCAAAAACCAGCCAGGGAATTTCTGTATGGTAATCGTAATGTTGTAACCAACTGTGCATGAAATAATAAGCCAGCGGCATAGCCACAATTAAAGCGATCATTATAAGGATCAGGAATTCTTTTGATAACAATTGCCAGATGCCAAAAACTGTATCTCCCAGCACCTTTCTGATGCCAATCTCTTTGCGACGCTGTTCGGCCATAAAAGAAGCCATACCTAATAATCCCAGGCAACTGATAAATATCGCCAGCACTGCAAAGCCTCCGGTGAGCCGGCCTACGCGTTGTTCGTCGCTAAACTTTTGCGCGTATGCTTCGTCTATAAACTGGTAGTCGAATGGTTGGGCAGGATTGTACTTTTTGAACACGGCCGCTATCCGGGCTAAAGCCGTCCGGTTACTCATCCTTGGGTTAATACGAATATCGACGAACGGCAGCGCTGATCCGTACAATACGAACACGGCCCTGTAAACCGGCATATATGGCGAACCCATTACCATGTCTTTAGCTACCCCGATAACGGTATAATTTCGTTTATCCCAGGTTATAGTCTGACCGACAGGGTGCTTCAGCCCCATGAATTTAGCGGCCGTTTCATTCAACACCATGGCTGCCGAATCGGTAGCAAAATCTTTAGAAAAACCGCGGCCCTCCTTAATCTGCCAGCCGAGGGTTTTACCCATATCCACCGAACCATAAAACGTAGCAAAATCCCCCTGCACAGCAGGATCCTTCCCCGGCCATTCGAAACCGTTATCAACCTCATTGATATTGGTCGGCATTCCCGACGCTTCCGCCATTTCGCTGACCACACCGGCGCCTTTCAGTTCGGCAGCCACTGCGGCAAAGTTTTTATGCAGATCATCACCTGCTACAGGCAATGCAACCAACCCGGCCTTGCTGTAACCTACCGGCCGGTTCATGGCATACCTGACCTGGCAGATAACCACCAGCGTACCGATGATCAGGATAACCGAAATCCCGAATTGCAGAACGATCAGTATTTGCCGAGGCAATACCGCATTGCGCCCGGCTCGAAATGTTCCCTTAAGCACCTTTACCGGCTTGAACGAGGATAGGTACAACGCCGGGTAAATGCCCGCAAACAGGCCGGTAAACAAGGTGAATGCAATTCCGGCCAGCCAAAATAAGGGTTCACGCCATAGTATATGCATGTTTTTGCCTGCAATGTTATTAAAATACGGTAACAGTAAACACGTAAGCAGCAACGCGCAAATAAATGCAAAAACAGCCACCAGCAGCGATTCGGTAAAAAACTGGCGGATAAGCTGGCCGCGCAGCGATCCGATGGCTTTACGGATGCCCACTTCCATCGCACGTTTTTCAGAACGGGCCGTGCTTAAGTTCATAAAATTAATGCAGGCCAGCAGCAATACAAAAAAGCCGATCACGCCGAACTGCCAGACATTAGAGATCCGGCCGCCGGTATTGATGCCGTTTTTAAATTCATTGTAAAGGTGCCACATACTCATCGGCTGCAGGAAGACGACAGGTTTAAAGGCGGCATCGGCTTTGGTTACCTGCCTTAATTTGACATCCTTGATCTTAGCCGAGACCTGTTCCATATCAGCATTGTCATTGAGCAGCACGAGTGCCTGGAAACTGTTGGATCGCCATGGGTTGGTCGCTTTCTCCGACCAATTGTCATTGTCGATCATTAGCTGCCATGGCGCAATAAAAGTTACATCCTTAAAATCCGAGTTTTCCGGAAGGTCCTCGTAAATCCCCTTTACAGTTACATTGAATGTATTTTCGATCTTAATGGTTTTATTCATCGGGTCGGTGTGACCAAACAAAGCTTCCGCGGTGGATTTGGACAGGATGACCGAATATTTATCTTTTAAAGCATCCGCCCGCCCGGAAAGCATATGCAGTGAAAGCATGGAGGTGATCTGTGGTTCATAATAATTGCCGCTTTTAGTGATTTTTTTCTCACCATAGGCCAACAGGCGCCCATCTATCCATGAAGACATGCAAACCTGTTTAAAGTCTGCGCCATATTCTTTTCTCAGTTGATCGCCCATCGGAAAAGGTAACGCAGTCTGTGTCCCAACCTCGCCATTAAAGGTTTGATGCTGCATGACTTTTGCCAGGTGCTGATAATTGGGAAACATTGTATTGAAAGTCAATTCGCTTTGGATCCATAAGCCTATCAGGATAGCAACGGCCATGCCGGCAGCCAGCCCGGTAATATTCAGGGCGCTATAAGATTTATGCCTGACGAGGTTGCGCCAGGCGACTTTAAAATAGTTTTTGAGCATCTCGCGCGTTTTTATTGTGGTTGCACCTAAAAATATGCCATAGATGTAAGTAGTTGATAATCAGAAATATACTAAATATTGGCTATGGTGGCTGTTCGTTTTCGTTACACCCGCTGTACGCTTATAAACATTACGTCCCGCGCCATTGGCGCAAGTCTTAGCGGTATTAATGCTAAAACTGTTTTTTGATGCAATTAATTGACGGATATTGACGCAAATTGACGGATTTCGTATTATTTAATATAGCGTCGATTATCGCTGTCCCAGCCAGCCGGCAGACGAACTCTCTGATGTAAAAGTTAAATAAGGATGATAACTTTTAAGTGATCACTAATCCTTTTTACTACCCCCGCCAAACACCGAGAAGTGCACATAGCGTTTAGGGTTAGCTTTCAGATCTATAAATAACGCATTCATGTTATCAGATGCCGATTGTAAGTTTTTATACAGGTTGTCATCGTTTAATAACAAGCCTAACGAGCCTTTAGTACTGTTGATATTACTTAAGGTAAGCTGTAGGTCGGACACCGCTTTGTTGGCGTTATCAAGTGTTTGTTTGATGTTTGAATTGGCAAGGTCGCCGCTAAATTTCTGGAAGTTGTCGGTCACTTTGTTTAGACCCGCGGTAGTAACCTTTAAATTACCTGATACAGCTTCGGCGTTAGTCATGATGCCGTTAATATGGCCGGTTTGTGAGCCTACCAAAGCATCAATCTTTTTTGTTGTACCCTCTAAAGTTTGTAATGAATTGGCAATGCTGGCAAAGCTGCGATCGACATTTTTCTGAAAATTCGGGTTTAGTATCTTATTAACAGCAGCAAGGGACGAATCTAACTTAGTCATTAAGTTTTCGGCCTTGGTTTGTATTGGCTGCAAGCTTTCTGCTAAACTGCCCTGTATGTCAGCACGTAAAGTATCTTTGTTTTCGGCATATTGTTTACTGTCGCCCAATAAAAATACAACTGCCTTGGTACCCAACAGGTCAGAGCTTACCAGTTTGGCAAGCGTATTAATCGGTATATTATATTTTGATTCAATTTTAAATTCGACCGTGGTACGGCCATCTGCGCCCAGTTGCATTTTTGATATGTGCCCGATCTGGAAACCATTTACCAAAACAGGTTTTGACACGGTTAACCCGTCTACGCTTTTGTATATGGCATAAAATTTATTAGATCCGGAGAATACATCGTTGCCCCGTAAAAAGCTGTATCCCAGTATTAATATAGCAATGGCAATGGTAGTTAAGGCGCCTATTTTGGTCTCGTTTGATATCTTCATATTATAGATTTGTGATAATAGATTGCAGATGTTAAATGTTCGGCACGAAGCTATTAAGTTTGTTAAATTATTATTATTTTCTGTTCTACTGCAAAAATCTTACCCCTCTATAACCAATTATTTTGCTACTTGTTCTACGTCGTCCCTATAATTCTTCAGCGCCCGTATAATTGAATCGACAATTTCATCCTGTCCTTTGTCAGAATTCAGGTATTCTTCATCATCCGGATTGTTAATATATCCCGTCTCTACCAATACGGCCGGCATGGCGCTATGGCAAAGCACCAATACACCTTGTTCTCGTATGCCTTCGCTCGGCCTGCCGTCGGTTTCAGTAAATTCAGTATTAAGCAAGGTTGCCAAATGAATACTTCTTTGCCTGAATTTGCTTTTATACTGGTTGATCAGGATGATAGACTCCGGATCGTTGGGGTCTAAACCCGCGTTCATTTCCGCGCCATCGCCTTCACTTTCGCCGCCGCTGTCTTCCAGTTGGTTTTTGCTTATCGCTTTTTCTTCTTCGCGGCTGCGGTGTAAACCATAAACCAATAATAGTACGCCTTTGCCTGATCTGTTTGGCACACTTACGGTTCTGTAAACAGCTCTGCCATGTTTATGGCCCACAACTTCGCGCACACGCCTGTCTGAAAGCGAGTTGCAGTGCAATGATATAAAAAGGTCGCCTTTATTTTCATTGGCTATCTCTGATCTTCGCTCCCAGGAAACATCATCCTCGTTTGTTCGGGTCAGTATCGCCTTGACTTTATTTAACTCTTTTTCTACTGCTTTCTGCAATTTTAATGCGATCGCCAGCGTTACACCTCTTTCGGTAGAAAAGGAACCCGATGCACCGTGCGAAAAATGCCCGGTGCCGGTTGGTTTCCCACCATGTCCGGGATCGATAATAATGGTTTTAAGTTTAAAGCCACTATTTACAAGGGTATCATTTTTTGTTGTCGGAAGTAATGTAAAGGAAAATAGAGAAAAGCACACCGGTAATGCCACTAATCCAAAAATCAATCTTTTCAATGCCTTATTTTTCATTATTTTTGAACGCTGTTAACTTATATCTGCAAAAATACTATTCATAACCAATTTTGAAATTCATCAACTTAATTTTTCTATTTGCAATTATTTTAATGGTAAACATAATAGCTTTTGCGCATAAAGGCAGGGCTACTATCAATAAAAGTGTTGCAGATACAATTATACCGATTGATTCAGCAAAATATCCTAAACTCTTTAAAGGTAAAAAATCTAAAGCAACTCCTGCACGTAAAAACGATACTTCACGAAGGGTTATTGCAAATGATACCACAAAAAAAGGTTCAGGAGCTGATACTACCGAAATAAAAGACATTGCCGACTCCAGCTATAACGATGTAAAAACCGAAGTAAGTTACCGCATAGGTAATGCCAGGGTAACTTATGGCGATTTTGAGCTTGATGCCGAATATATCCGGATTGACAGAAAGAACCACCTGATATTTGCCAGCGGGCGTAAGGATCCTAAAACCGGCCGCTATATAGGGCGGCCAATTTCAAAACAGGGTAAAGATTCGCCGCTTACGTCTGATTCGTTATTGTTTAATTACGAAACAAAAAAAGGATTGGTGCATAACGTTTTTACCGAGCAGGACGGTAATTACATTTCGCATGGGCAGGCTAAGAAGCTTAATGAGGACGAGGTTGCCTATCATAATATTATATTCAGCGCCTGCGATAAGCCATCAAGAGGAGAGGATCCGGATTATGGTATAGTTATTACCCGTGGTATTGGCGAGAAGACGCATATTATTTCAGGACCGGCTTACCTTGAGATTGAGGGTATCCCTATTCCCATAGGTATTCCGTTTGGTTTTTTCCCTAAACCCAATACCAGGTCATCCGGTGTATTATTGCCAACTTTTGGCGAGGACGCCACATACGGTTTCTTCCTGCGTGATTTTGGTTATTACTTAGGATTTGGCGATTACGCTGATCTGACCAACCTGGGTACCTATTACTCAAACGGGTCATACGAAGTAAGCAGCTCGCTCGATTATATGAAACGTTATAAATACAATGGTAATTTAACTTTAAGCTATAGTTCACATAATAACGGATTGCCGGGCGATCCGGCTGCAAAAGATTTTCACATCAACTGGCAGCATAGCCAAAACCCAAATGCCAGCCCGGGCAGTACTTTTAGCGCGTCGGTAAACGCGGGTACATCCAGCTATTTTCAAAATAACGGGGCATCTTTAGGATATAACCTGCAGCAGCTTACCCAAAACGCGCTACGTTCAAGTATTGCTTATTCAAGAACCTGGGATGGTACGCCGTTTAACCTTACCACCAGCCTATCACACAGCCAGGATCTTACCGCAAAAACGGTTTCTTTAGAGTTGCCGAATATTAACTTTAGTATGTCGAGCATCAATCCTTTTGACACAAAGGATAGGGTTGGCGTGCAAAAATGGTATCAAAAAATAACGGTTGCCTATAACATGACGGCAACAAACAAGGTAAACAATGTACCCGAGGCTGAATTGTTTACAAGCGAAACACTTACCAAGCGGATGCAAAACGGTATCCAGCATCAAATTCCGGTTGGATTAAACTTTAATGTTTTAAAATATTTTCAATTTAATATAAACGCCAACTATACAGACCGCTGGTATTTTCAAACCATACGTGAGCATTATGCAAGGGCTGACTCATTGGTTACGGATACTGTACCTGGTTTTAGAAGAGTTGGTAATTACAATTTGGGCGCAGGTTTATCCACCAAAATATATGGTACCCTTAACTTTAAGAATAGTAAACTTATGGCTATACGTCACGTGATAACGCCTTCTATCGGTTTTAGTTACTCGCCTGATTATTCAAGCCTTGACAGAAGTTATAACCAATTAATTGTAAGTAATGCTACTGTACCATACCCGGTGGTTTATCAGCGATACTCAATTTTTAATAGTTCTGTATACGGCGGGCCCGCAGGTGGCAGGCAAGCAGGTATAAGTTTTAATGTTGATAATAACCTTGAAGCGAAATTTCGGCCTAAAAGTACCGATACATCTCAAACAAACAGGAAGATACAGCTATTACAAAGCCTGTCTTTTTCATCCTTTTATAACTTCGCTGCCGATTCTTTCAGGTTACAACCTATATCGTTTTCAGGCCATACCAGTGTATTGCATGATAAGGTAAATATCAGTTTTAACGGGGTCCTTAATCCTTATGTCACTTTTATACGCGACTCTATTTCTAACGGCCAGATAACTACTTATGCCAGGCAAATAAACCGTTATACCTGGCAGGACGGAAGATTACCCAAGCTTACAAATTTTGGCTTTAGCGTAAGCGGAAGTCTAAATCCGGCATCGTTTCATCCTTCAACAAATAATAATAATAGCAATCTTCCCGGATATAATCCCAATGCGCCTAATACCCTGGCTAATGCTACTGACGCGCAGCGGCAAAGCCTGGCGCTTTTAAACAGCGACCCCTACGCCTATGTTGATTTTAATATACCATGGAACCTGGTTATAAATTACAATTTTAGCTTTTCTGATGCTTATTACAGAAGTACAAGATCAAATACAGTGATGCTAAGCGGTGATTTCAGTCTCACGCCTAAATGGAAAATACAATTTAACACCAACTACGATTTGGTAGCCAAACAGATAAGCAGCGCGACATCATTCGCAATTTACCGCGATCTGCATTGTTGGGATTTGTCGGTAAACTGGGTCCCGTTTGGTTATTTTAAATCATACAATGTTACTTTAAAGGTAAAATCGGCTATTTTACAGGCACTAAAACTGAGTAAGCGAAGCGATTATACCAGTAACGCAAACTTCAATCAATAAAAGCATGCTTGCAGAAATTATAACTATAGGCGATGAGATATTAATAGGCCAGATTGTTGACACCAATTCGGCCTGGATGGCGCAGCAGCTTAATAATGCAGGTATTAGTGTAAAGCAGATCTCTTCTGTGTCCGACGACAAGCAACATATCCTTACCGCATTAGCCGAAGCAGCAAAACGAGCGGATATTATACTAATTACAGGCGGGCTTGGGCCGACAAAAGACGATATCACCAAAAATACCCTTGCCGAATATTTTGGCGTAGGCATGGTTGAAAATAAAGCGGCGCTGGATAACGTGCTGCGCATATTTGAAAAATATAACCGGCCCATGCTTGAAATTAACCGGCTGCAGGCGCAGGTACCGGCAAATTGCGAGGTTATTGTCAATAAAAACGGGACGGCTCCGGGCATGTGGTTTAACGAGAGCGGCAAAGTTTACATGTCAATGCCGGGTGTGCCGTTTGAGATGATGTATTTAATGGAGGAAGAGGTGATCCCGAAATTAAAATCATTGTTCAAGCTGCCTGTTATCATTCATAAAACGATATTGACCGTGGGTGAGGGAGAATCATTCCTGGCCGAAAGGATAGCCGATATTGAAGACTCGTTACCTACACATATTAAACTGGCCTATCTGCCAAAGCTGGGCTCGGTGCGCTTGCGGTTAAGCGGGCATGGTAATAATGAAAGTGCGTTAAGCACCGAGATCAATCAGTACGCCGCGAAGATTGTAGAGCGTGTAGGCAGTTTTGTGGCTGCCGAAGAGGATATTCCGCTTGAAAAAGCGATACTGAATTATATGACCGAAAAGGGGCTTACCCTTTCTGTAGCCGAGAGCTGCACGGGCGGATACATATCGCATTTATTTACCCAGCACGCGGGTTCGTCAAAAGTGTTTTTTGGCGGGGCTGTCTCATATTCGTATGAGCTAAAGGAGAGCATCTTAGGCGTTAAAAATGAAACGCTATGGCAGCACGGCGCCGTAAGCGAGGAGACCGTTGTTGAAATGGTTGAAGGCGCGCTTTTAAATTTTAAATCAGATTACGCCATTGCTGTTACCGGTATTGCAGGCCCTGATGGTGGTTTGCCCGATAAACCTGTCGGAACGGTTTGGATAGCAGTGGCATCGGCACAAAAAACCGTCAGAAAGAAATTCACATTTGGTAATAAACGCCAGCAAAATATAGAACGCAGTGCTACCAGCGCGTTATTTATGTTGAATAATTTACTCAGGGATGTAGAGAAGTAAACAACTATTTTTCTAATTTTGAGCAAAGAACTATTTTTTATTTTATGGCTAAATACCAACTGTTGTTGCCGAAGATGGGTGAAAGTGTTGCCGAAGCAACTATAATTAAATGGCTTAAAAAACCAGGTGATTATATTAATGCCGACGACGCAGTAATGGAAATTGCCACCGATAAAGTAGATTCTGAAGTGCCTTCGCCGGTATCCGGCAAATTAGTTGAACAGCGTTGCGGGGAAGATGAAGTTGTACAGGTAGGTTCTGTTATAGCTATTATTGAAACAGACGAACCCGAACAAGAATCAATACCGGCGCCACAGCCAGCCCCTGCACAGCCTGTAGCAGCAACAGAGCCAACCTCGCAACCGGCGGCAGATACAACACCCGAGCCACAAGAGATACCGGGTACGGAGCAATTAGAGCAAAGAACCCAGCCTGTAGCTGATCCTGAATCACCACAAACTTCAAGCGAGTTCAGGAGCGAATCAAGGTTTTATTCGCCGTTGGTTAAGCATATCGCGCAGCAGGAAAACATAGGCATTAAGGAATTAGACAGTATCCCCGGTACCGGTGCCGAGGGCCGCTTAACTAAGGATGACCTGTTAAGTTATGTACGTAACAGAACCGGCTCTCCGGATCAAACGCAATTTCAGCCTGAAACACAAGGATCAGAGTCTGTAAAGCCGACAATATCAGTATCAGGTGAGGATGAGATCATTGAAATGGACAGGATGCGCCGTTTAATAGCCGAACACATGGTGATGAGCAAGCATACTTCGCCCCATGTTACTTCGTTTGTTGAAGCCGACGTAACCGGTTTGGTGTTATGGCGAGAAAAAATAAAGAGCAGCTTTGAAAAACGCGAAGGCGAAAAAATAACCTTCACCCCAATATTTATAGAAGCCGTTGTTAAAGCTATCAAAGATTACCCGATGGTTAACGTGTCAGTAAACGGCACACAGATCATTAAAAAAGCGGCTATCAACATTAGTATGGCAACCGCTTTGCCAAACGGTAACTTAATTGTACCGGTAATAAAAAAGGCCGAAGAGTTGAACCTGCTTGGTTTTACCAAAGCCGTTAACAGCCTGGCCAACAAAGCGCGTACGGGTAAACTACAACCCGACGATGTAAAAGACGGAACTTTTACTATTACCAACGTTGGTACATTTGGTAACGTAATGGGCACCCCTATAATTAACCAGCCACAGGTTGCTATTTTAGCGGTAGGGGCAATCAAGAAAAAGCCTGCCGTTATTGAAACCCCGCAAGGCGATGTAATAGCTATAAGGCACATGATGTTCCTGTCGTTATCTTATGATCATCGTGTGGTTGACGGCGCTTTAGGAGGCTCTTTTTTAAGCAGAATAGCGCATTATCTTGAAAATTGGGACACCAACAGAACGGTATAGGCTCTGTAAAAATCTTTCTTAACAATTCAAACAAGCATCCCTGTTTTGTAGTTTAAATAAATACAAGGCGACGTTTTGTTGCCCTGTATTTATTTAAACTATACTATCATGGGAAATTATGAAACTTTAGTGGATGCCACTAATGATTTGATGAAAAGAGGATATACGGCTAATTTAAGCATGGAGGGAGATACCATTGACGATAAATCGAAGAATATCCACATGACTGCGGATGATTTTTCGATAGACGAATTTTATCGCTTTGAGGGCGCAAGCAACCCTGCCGATACATCTATTGTTTATGCGGTTAGCTCGCCAAAATACAATTTAAAAGGGATTATTGTAAATGCTTATGGCACCTATGCTGATGATAGCTCGTCGGCTATAGATGCAAAACTGCATCATTACATGGTAAGCCATAACCTGCATGGCAGCGATAAGCCACAGGCATAAAAACATAAGGTGGAGACGCCTGATGTATTGGGGCGTCTCTATAAATTTTTTCTCTTATTATGGATAGGAGATAGTATACAGCTTTGACTATACATGGCGTTTACAACGAATACTTGCTTTCGATAAAAAAGTCGTTAATTAGTATTCGTTTAATCAAGACCATGCCAACCGCAACCTATCGTCATCCTATCTTCCGGATCTCCTTGTTTTTTTTAGTAATTGGATTGGTAAGTTGCCAATCGACTGCTTTTAATAAAAAAACAGACACCGTTACCAGATTGGCTATTCGCTACCTCAACGAGCATAAGCCTGATAGCGTTTATCAGCTATTTGGAAGCAAGTTTAGGGAACGTATGACGCCAGCGCGCTGGGCCAGTTCTTATAAAGAAAAGCTGGCTGATTTGTTACCTTTAACTAAACTAACTTTTGTAACCGGTAATGATTCTGCAAGCATATACAAAATTGACGGCAAGATGCCGCTCAATTGCTATGTCAGCCTGGACAAACAGAATAAAATTAACTGGATCAATTTGCTTCCTTATCAAGAAGCCATTAAACCGGTTACCATAAAGGCGGACGAACGGGAAACAGACGCGCTTGCACGTAAAATTCTCGACCTGATAAATCATAAACAAGCTGACAGTGCTTATCTTTTTGCGGGTGATGATTTTAAAAGTAAAATGAGTGCAACCCAATGGAGAGATTTCGCAACAAGTGCAACTCTTATTACATCGAACTTACCAGCCGTTTTTATACAAAGTAAATGGGGGAGTAATGTGTACGCTATGGGATCCTATCGATTTATTTTTGGTTCAATTGATAAAGACGACAAGTTCAATCAACTTAATTTGCAGCGTTATGAAGAAACCACCCTTAAAACAAAAAAGGCATCAACGGATAACAAGTTGAGCACCCACATGGATAGTCTTGTTGACAAAGCCGTTTCCGCATATATTCAAATTAAAGGTAATGTTGGATTAAGCGCCGGTGTTTTTTATAAAGGGAACAGTTATTTTTATAATTATGGCGAACGCAAAAAAGAGATCAACAGACTGCCCACTGAACATTCGCTTTATGATATCGGCTCTATAACAAAAACATTCACCTCAACACTGCTGGCAATAGCGGTCAATCAAAAAAAGGTAACGCTTGAAACTTCTATTACCCAATACCTGCCCGATTCTGTCGCTATAAATCCTGCCCTTAAAAAAATAACATTTAAAGAGCTTGCCAATCACACATCAGGATTACCAAGAGAACCCGACGATATGGCACGTACAATAACTGATGCGAATCAGCCCTTCGGCAATTATGGTAATAAAGAAATGTTTTCGTTTTTAAAACATTTCAAACAAGTAAGGCAACCCGGCACGCAATATGAATACAGCAACTTAGCTGTCGGATTACTAGGCCTATTGCTCGAACAGATTTATCACACGTCATACCAGGAACTCATCCGTAGCTACATTACTGCACCGCTAAAAATGAATGAAACGATGGTTACTATCGATACATTAAAATATAATAACCTGGCGCAAGGATATGATGAATTACTTGAGCCTGTCCCTTTCTTTAATTTAGTTTCGTTCCGGTCGGCAGGCGCCATTAAAAGTTCAACATCCGACTTGCTGACCTATGCAAAGGCGCAATGGGCTACACCCGACTCAACACTTAGTAAAGGGTTAAATCTAACTCATCAGGTCACATTTAATAACGGATCTGCGATAGTTGGGTTAGTCTGGAATTGCTCTGCGGATAATCAAAAAGTAATACAACATTCCGGAGCAACAGGCGGCTATCGCAGCAATGTTTGTGTAGACCTGGATAAGCAAATAGCTGTGGTGGTACTTACAAACAATGCAAGCACAGGTGATATGGTGGGTGGAAATTTAATGAAAGCCATACAGGCGATTAAATAAGATAGCAACTTAAACAGTGGATTGCTTGTTTAATATTTTTCATTCGTACCCTGTATAAAATTGCATTTTATTTTAACTCACTTAATAATTTCTTTCCCCTGCTTTGGATGGCAGGACTTCCATTGCGCATTAAAAATTGTAATTGCTCAATAAGTTCTTCGGTTATCCAGTCGTACCGATTTCGTAGGTTAAATAAAGCTTCCGCAGCAAAAGCTTTAACAGCTATTTTTATTTTCGGATCGATCATCCAGTCAAATAATTGTTCAATTACCGGTTCAAGATCTATTAAGTCAACTCTTTCTTTAATGACCTTTGGCGCATGCTTATCTGTTATGTGCATAACGATCTTAGCGTAATGTCTTTTGGCTCCGGCTGATTTTATCGCGTTTATTTTTGATAAAAGATATTCCAGATCCGGCAGGTAAACCTCCGGGTATTGCAAAAATACATTTTCAAGCAACCAGGCTGCCCTGAAGGCAATGGCCTCATCATGGTATAGGGTAACGTCTACCAGATCGCGCAGGTTGAATTTTTTTTCATGTAGTATTTTACCCAACTCAAGTACTTTTATTTTACCTATAGTGGCAGTGATTTGCTTAATGAGTTCGGCCTGGTTCATGACGGTTTAATATGCTTCGCTAAACGAAAATAAAAAATATAACATTACGCTTACTTATACAAATTGCCTAAAATCAATACATTTGTCGACTACTTTTTATAACGAATAACTTATACATGGTTAAATTCAACCGATTTACACTGGACAACGGCCTTCGCGTTATTGTTCACGAAGATAATACCACTCCAATGGCCGTAGTTAACATTTTGTATGATGTTGGCTCGCGCGACGAAAACCCCGAACAGACCGGCTTTGCACATTTATTTGAGCACCTGATGTTTGGCGGCTCGGTAAATATCCCAAACTATGACGGGCCTTTGCAAAAGGTAGGCGGCGAAAATAACGCCTTTACCAGCAACGATATTACCAACTATTACATCACCCTGCCATCTGCAAATTTAGAGACCGCCTTTTGGCTGGAAAGCGACAGGATGTTAAACCTGGCCTTTAGCGAGGAAAGCCTTGAAGTACAGCGCAAAGTTGTGATCGAAGAATTTAAACAGCGCTATCTAAACCAGCCTTACGGTGATGTTTGGTTGCGTTTAAGGCCAATGGTTTATAAAACGCACCCTTACCTTTGGGATACCATTGGCAAAAATATCGAACACATTGCCGACGCTAAGATCGAAGACGTAAAAGCTTTTTTTAAAAAACATTACAATCCGCAAAACGCCATAATGGTTGTAGGCGGCGATGTAAAGCCGGAGCAGGTTAAAGAGCTGGCCCAAAAATGGTTTGGCCCCATCCCGGCAGGCGAAAAATATACCCGCAATTTACCGCAGGAGCCGGAGCAGCACGAAGTGCGCCGCGAAATAGTTACTGCTAAAGTACCTGTTAACGATGTGTATATAGCGCTGCAAATGCCGGGAAGGAGAGAGGACGAGTTTTATGCTGTCGAACTGATGTCTGATATCCTTTCGCGCGGTAATTCGTCGCGCATGTACCGTAATTTGGTGAAGGATAAACAGCTTTTCAGCGAGGTTCACGCCTACGTATTCGGCAGCCTGGATAAAGGCATGTTTGTGCTGGAAGGTAAACCGACCGAAGGAGTTACTATTGAACAGGCTGAGGCCGCTTTATGGGAAGAAGTAGAATTGCTGAAAACACAGGAAGTCCCGGCTGACGAACTGACCAAGGTTCAAAATAAGACGGAATCGACCATGATATTTTCAGAGATGTCATTGTTGGATAAGGCTATGAACCTGGCTTATTATGAACTACTTGGCGATGCAAACCTGTTCAACAACGAAATTGAAAAATTCCTGGCAGTAACCCCGGCACAGATAAAAGAAGAAGCTAACAAGCTTTTCAGAAAAGATAATTCCTCTACACTAATATACTTAGCGGAACAATAATGATTGATAGAAAATTAGCACCCGAATTTAGGGCTATAGAAAATATAAACTTACTACGACCGGAAAAGAAAATATTAGCCAGTGGCGCTGAAATTTTTTGCTTTAACTCGGGCGACCAGGAACTGGTGCGCATAGAATGGATCTTTAACAACCTGCGTTTTGATCCGGCGAAGCCGTTGTTAAACATGGCAGTTAATACTATGCTTACTGACGGTACTAATAGTTTAACCGCTGCGGAAATTGCTGATAAAATTGATTTTTATGGCGCATTCCTGTCGGTTGATTATGGTTTTGAGCAATCGCTGGTTACTTTATATTCGCTAACCAAACACCTGGATAAAACGCTGCCGGTTGTAAAAGATATCTTGACCGATTCAATTTTCCCGCAGAAAGAGTTGGAAACATTTATCCGTAACCAACAGCAAAAACTTCAGGTTAGCCTGCAAAAAAATGACGTGGTTGCCCGTCGTACTTTTAATAAAGCACTTTATGGCGATACTATATATGGATTAACCGCCGAGGTTGAAACCTATAACACCTTAAAACGTGAAGACCTGCTGGCGCATTACAGGCAAATGTATCAGCCCTCAAACTGTACCATCATTATCGCCGGTAAAGTTGAGAAAAAAGCGCTCGACCTGCTGGCCGGTACTTTCGAAAACGGATGGAAAAACCAATCAACCACAGCAGATATAAACCAGCCAACGGTTAACCATGCCGCAGAACATTTTTATTTTGTAGAAAAACCCGAAGCACTACAATCGGCTATCCGGATGGGTTTGCCGTTTATTAACCGTGAACACCCGGATTTTCCGGCGGTGCAGGTATTGAACACTGTTTTAGGAGGCTATTTTGGCTCCAGGCTAATGAATAATATCCGCGAGGACAAAGGCTACACTTATGGTATTGGATCAGGCATAACGTCTTATAAACAGGGTGGAGCATTGTTTATAGCTACCGAGGTCGGCGCTGATGTTTGCAAAGCGGCAACTATCGAGATTGAAAAAGAGATCAGCTTGTTAAAAACGGATTTGATACCTGATGAAGAGTTGACGCTGGTGCGCAATTATATGCTGGGCTCGTTATTAGGTAGCCTGGAAAATGTGTTCTCGCATGCAGATAAGTTTAAGAACCTATATTTCTCGGGGTTGGATTATGCGTATTATGATCGCTATACCCAAATCGTAAAAACTGTTACTGCCGATGAATTGCTGAAACTTGCTAATCGATATTTAAATTTTGATGAGTTTTATAAGGTAATAGTTGGGAAATATTAAATGTTAAACATTGTCAATTTCGACGAGCCCGACAGCCGGTGGGCAGGGAACGAGGAGAAATCTATACATATATTAAATAGGCGTATAGGTTTCTCACTATCGTCCGACAATTGATATTAGTATTTGGAACCAATAAATTACAAACATCTTATATACAGCCATTTATAACACTTTTACCTATAAATTTACTGACTTATCCTTTGTTTCATTTTGTTTCACCGGTTTTTCACAAGTAATTAATTTAGAAATAGTTAACTCAAAATCCTGTTTCACTTGTTTCATTTGTTTCACACTTTCGTGAAACAAACACTGTCATCGGGCGTCGTGATTTGCAATTGATACGCCATTGTAAATCTCAAACAATTCCTTAATACTGCTTTTCAAATCCGGAATATTTCATTAGCTTTGCCCGGCAAATAATACCTCCAAATAATTATTTGCTATGCTGTCAGACCCATCAAAATTTGTCGGAGAAGGTTTAACCTACGACGACGTACTATTACTCCCGGCTTATTCAGAAGTTTTACCGCGCGACGTAAACACCGGCTCATTTTTAACCCGTACAATCAGGTTAAATGTACCGCTGGTATCAGCCGCTATGGACACCGTTACCGAATCGCAAATGGCTATTGCTATGGCGCAGGCTGGTGGCTTGGGTATGTTGCACAAAAACATGAGCATCGACCGCCAGGCAGACGAGGTGCGTAAAGTTAAACGCTCTGAAAGCGGAATGATCCAGGACCCGGTTACACTCCACGAAGCATCAACGGTAGGCGACGCGGTAAAGATCATGCGTGAATACAAAATAGGCGGCATCCCGGTAGTTGATGAAACGAACAAGCTGAAAGGCATTATCACTAACCGCGACCTGCGTTTCCAGAAAGAAATGAGCAAGCCGGTTCAGGAAGTAATGACCAAAACCAACCTGATCACTGCTGCAAAAGGCACCAACTTGTCGCAAGCCGAAGAAATACTGCAACAGTATAAAATCGAGAAGCTGCCGGTTGTTGATGATAACGGCATCCTGATCGGTTTGATCACCTTTAAAGATATCCAGAAATTTAAAAACTTCCCTAATGCCTGTAAAGACGAGCATGGCCGCTTGCGCGTAGGCGCAGCGGTTGGTGTTACTGCCGATACCATGGATAGGGTAGATGCCCTTGTAAAAGCCGGTGTAGACGTTATCGCTATTGATACCGCGCACGGCCACTCGAAAGGTGTTATCGACAAATTAAAAGAAGTAAAAGCAAAATATCCTGACTTACAGGTCATAGCAGGTAACGTAGCCACAGGCGAAGCCGCCATAGCATTAGCAGATGCCGGTGCGGATGGTGTTAAAGTAGGTATCGGCCCAGGTTCTATCTGTACTACCCGTATCATTGCCGGTGTGGGTGTGCCGCAATTGTATGCGGTTTATGAATGTGCCAAGGCTTTGAGAGGCACGGGTGTCCCGGTTATTGCTGATGGTGGTATTAAGCATACAGGCGATATTGCCAAAGCAATCGCAGCAGGTGCAGGCACTATCATGGCAGGTTCACTATTTGCAGGAGTTGAAGAATCGCCCGGCGAAAGCATTATCTACGAGGGTCGTCGCTTTAAATCATACCGTGGCATGGGCTCGATAGAAGCCATGGAGCAGGGCTCAAAAGACCGGTATTTCCAGGATGTTGAGGACGATATCAAAAAGCTGGTTCCCGAAGGCATTGTGGGCCGTGTTCCCTATAAAGGTACCCTGTCTGAAGTGATCTACCAGTTTGTGGGCGGTTTACGTGCAAGTATGGGCTACTGCGGTGCAAAAAATATCGAAGCCCTGCAACAAGCCAAATTTGTCCGTATCACGGCTTCAGGGATCCGCGAGTCTCACCCGCATGATATTACTATAACCAAAGAAGCGCCGAACTATACGAGATAATTTTTCAAGTCGAGAGTCTTTAGTCTGGAGTTCAAAGTAGTTTATTGAGTCCGGACTCAAGACTTTATAAATTAGGCTACATAAGGCGTGATCCTGCTGTACCACGAATTGGCAAACTGTTTTTGCGATGGATCAGCGGCAATAATAGCATCATATTTTGCTTTGCGTAGGTTACCAATTGCGGTGTACAATGCTTGTTTATCGGCATTGTTTACCGCCGCGATGCTTAACTGACCAATTTGGCCATCCACAGTAAGTTGGCCCGGGGTAAGCATGTTTACGGCTTCCTGCATAAATTTAGCGGCCCTGCCGGTACCCATATTTACAGCGATATCGAAAAGCTGGTTTGCGGTTTGCTGGTCGTTTACATTATCAAGCGATTCGGTGTCCCAGAAATTGGCTTTGTAAAATGATTTGATCATTTGCTGCAGATCGGCGTTGGCTGCAAGAGCCGCGTTTAAGCTTGCCGGATGGGTTGCAATTATACCGTGTACAATAGGCCAACCGGGCCAGTTGGGCCAAAACTTTATGGCGATGCCTTTATAAGTTTCGCCGCCGTGGTCTGAAGGATTATTAGCATAACCGCCTTCATACCGCATTGTAATATCAAATGCAGGGTCAAATTGTGCCATGATTGATTAATTTAGATTTGATACTAATGTACGTTATATTTTTGAATACAAGTAAGTTATGGCTTTTTTCGCCAGCAAAAAATTCCGACATTCACCTCACTAATCATCATCTGTAAATATGAAATCTATCTGTATATTTTGCGGCGCCAATTTTAACAATGACCCGGTTTTAAAAGAAGCTATTGAGCTGTTAGCCGAGGTTATGGTGAATAAAAATATCGCGCTAATTTTTGGCGGTGGTAAGGTAGGTGTAATGGGTATTATAGCCGATGCCGTTTTAAAGAGGGGTGGAAAGGCCGTTGGTATTATCCCAAGATTTTTGATGGAAAAGGAGGTTGGCCACACCGGTTTAACCGAACTGCACATAGTCGAAAATATGCACCAGCGTAAGCAAATGATGAATGACCTTTGCGATGGCGTGATTATGCTGCCCGGTGGTTTTGGCACACTTGAAGAATTTTTTGAAGTATTGACCTGGCTACAGTTGGGTTTACACCATCATCCGGTAGGCGTATTAAATGTAAATGGCTTTTACGATCTTTTGCTGCAGCAGATGGATGTAATGGTCGAGCAACGCTTTCTTAAACCAGCTAACCGTAAATTGGTCATTGCATCATCAAATGCTATTGAATTGGTAGACCTGATGGAAAACGCTCAAATTAAACCTGACGAAGTTTGGTTCAGGGATAGAAACCTTTCTTAAAAAATTAAAGTGATTTTATTGGCTGGTAAGCAAGAAATGCGGCCAGCGTAACTGCAGGTATTTGTGTAATGAGTACCAGGCTGTACACACGTGCCAGCACATTATAACGTTTGCACAGATAGGCAATAGTTAACAGTATCATTGTTATTAAATTAAATAGTCAGTTATGCTAAATAACAAAATGATAACCATACTTTCAAGTTTTTTGTAATATAAATGTTACGAAATCGTTTTTTAGCTGTAGATTATACAAAATAATCTTACCCATCGTTTTTTACCTAAATTGTATTTCTGTTACAAGCTACTATGGATATTGAATTTAATAAGCAAGAGGATCTGAACAAACAATTGGTATTTGAGGTGAATACCAGGTTAAAGAAAATATACCAGGGCGGCGGCGAAAAAGCTGCGGCTAAACAAAAAGAAAAAGGCAAGATGCTGGCCCGCGAGCGGGTTGCTTATTTAATAGATAAGGATTCGTATTGGTTAGAGGTAGGTGCATTTGCCAGTGATGACATGTATATCGAACATGGTGGCTGTCCGTCGGGTGGGGTAGTGACCGGTATTGGTTATGTATCCGGCAGGCAATGCGTTATTGTAGCTAATGATGCTACTGTAAAAGCCGGCGCATGGTTCCCTATCACCGCTAAGAAGAATTTACGCGCTCAGGAGATCGCCATGGAAAACCGCTTGCCTATAATTTATTTGGTCGACTCGGCAGGCGTTTACCTGCCGTTGCAGGATGAGATTTTCCCGGATAAGGAACACTTCGGCCGCATATTCCGCAATAATGCTTTAATGAGCAGTATGGGTATCATCCAGATCTCGGCCATTATGGGTGCTTGTGTGGCAGGTGGTGCTTATCTGCCAATCATGAGCGACGAGGCCATGATTGTAGAAGGTACTGGATCAGTTTTTCTTGCGGGATCATACCTGGTCAAATCGGCCATTGGCGAGGATGTGGATAACGAAACCCTTGGCGGCGCTACTACGCATTGTGAAATATCCGGTGTTACTGACTATAAACAGCCTAATGATCAAGCCTGTTTAGATGCTATCCGCAAGATCATGAGTATGACCGGCGATTTTACCAAAGCCGGCTTCGACCGGATAAAACCGGCAACACCTAAACTAAATATAAAAGATATTTATGGACTGCTGCCGGATAACAGGGAGAAGGCTTACGACATGCGCGAGATCATATTAAGGTTACTGGATGATTCTGAATTGGAAGAATATAAAGAGGGCTACGGCCAGTCTATTATATGCGGCTTGGGCCGTGTTGACGGCTGGGCCGTGGGCATTGTGGCTAATCAGCGTAAGGTCATTAAATCAAAAAAAGGCGAGATGCAGTTTGGCGGGGTGATCTATTCAGACTCGGCAGACAAGGCCACCCGATTTATCATGAATTGCAATCAGAAGAAAATTCCCCTCGTGTTTTTACAGGATGTTACCGGCTTTATGGTAGGCAGCAGGTCTGAGCAAGGAGGAATTATAAAGGACGGCGCCAAGATGGTTAACGCGGTGGCCAACTCGGTAGTACCAAAATTTACGTTTGTTATAGGTAACTCGTACGGTGCGGGTAACTATGCCATGTGTGGCAAGGCTTATGATCCGCGTCTGATCTACGCCTGGCCGTCCGCTAAGATCGCGGTAATGGGTGGCTCGCAAGCGGCTAAAACGCTGGTACAAATACAATCCGCCGGTATGAAAGCAAGAGGCGAAGATGTTGACGCACAAAAGGAAGCCGAACTGCTAAAGCAAACCACCGACCGCTACAATGCACAAACGACACCCTATTACGCGGCAGCCCGCCTTTGGGTTGATGGTATTATTGACCCGTTAGAAACCCGCAGAATCATATCAATGGGTATTGAAGCCGCAAATCATGCACCTATCGAAAAGCAGTTTAATGTCGGGATAATACAAACATAATCCTGAAATTATACTTTAAAGTTAAGATTTAACGTTTACGAAATAAACATAAGAAATTATATCTTCGCAAAACTGAATCTTAATCAAAAGCCATGAAAAAACTATTTATTACGTTAGTAATTTGCCTTACCACGGCATACATATCAAATGCACAGGTTATCCCGAGTTTCCAGTTTGGGATTAAAGGCGGCATGAATTTAACAAGCCTGTCAAAAACCGGGACATTCAATACAAGTAACCAGGCCGGCTATTTAGGAGGGGTATGGATGCGGTTTGGCGCGCTCGGTTTTAATTTCCAGCCGGAAGCCTATGTAACCAGCAAGAATGTAACCGTTGATGATATTAAAGCCAAATTTACCAGTGTAGATGTTCCTTTATTAGTTGGCGGTAAAATTGGTGCTTTTGGGTTAGGTGCAAGGTTCTATACCGGCCCTGTGGTGTCTTTCGCTATCAACAAAGATCAAAGCTACAGCAACGCGGCAAGCAATATCACCAAACTTAATTACAAAGATCAGAATTATGCCTGGCAGTTAGGCGCCGGTGTAGATATCCGTGACCTGTCTGTCGATCTGCGTTATGAGGCCGGGCTAAGCAAGCAGGAATATAGCACCGGTTCAACCAAGATAAACCTGTTCAATCTTTCGTTAGCTTATAAGTTATTTTAATCGAACAGGGCCACAATTATTACTAAGCCCATCATACAAAAACTAAAAACGAAGAGGTAGCTAAAAGCTAAACCGATCATTTTTGATATGGTTCTGCCTGTCGAGCGATGGTAAACAACCTGCAATGACCTGTAGATATACCATATGACAATGAATGTAGCCGCTATGTTTAAACAATCAACAACGCCACTCCATGCTTCGGGTATGGCCATTTTAAGCAATATCATGATTCCCAGGAACAAGAACAAAAAGCAGTGGAAATGAAATGAATAGATGAGGTGTTCCACATAAAATTTCTTGTTTCTCCAAAAGGTTATTTTCAATAATAAGGCAAATAACGGTAACAGCAGGAACATCATTTTTGGTGTGTTATGCTTTAAGCCCTCTATTAAATTAGCCTTTACCTCTTTTGCATTGGCATTGAGTTCAAACTCTCTCTTCCTGATCAACCGATGGAAAAAACCATCCCGTTGGTCTGCCGGCATTTTTTGCTGCGAACTTAAATAGAGCTCGTAAGTAGTATCGTTTTTGCGTTTGGGGTCATCAACATCATCGCCAAAAATACTGTAATGAATTTTTTTATGATTGGCGCTGACTGTATTATTGTCGTCATCATCGTCCCTGTCTGAAGTATCTATTTTGCTTAAGTTAGAGTCAACTTTAGTTTTTACTTTTGCAATAATTCCCTTTGCCATATTTGGTGTATTAGGGTCTTTACTTATGCTATCTAATTCTTTATCAGTAGTTATCAAGGTTTTCTTGCCTTTGGCTTTACCTCCATCGTTGATCTTTACCGGCTCAAATCCGCTTTGAAACAACAATACAAAATAAACCAAACTGATAAATATGTACATTTTTACCGGGTGCAGGTATTGTACCCGCTTACCTGCCATATACTCGTTAGTGAGTTTGCCAGGCTTAAATAACAATGGTTTTAGTGTATGAAAAAATTGATGGTCGAAGTGAAAGTAATCGCTGATGGCATGGTTCATCATGTGGCCAAAGCTTTCCTTAATTTCAAGATTCTCCTGGCCACATACATAGCAATATTTGCCTTTAAGTTCTGCTCCGCAGTTTAAGCAATCATTTTCTTTACGGTAATGTTTTTTCATGTAATAACAGCAGGTTGTGGTATGGTTGCAATATTAATGTTGTACATTTTGTATGGCGCGCTCTAACGCCACATTATGTTTATACTTAAATACAAAAGGAAAAATAACAGCTATAACCAAAGCATAAGCAGCAAAACAAAGCCAGATGCCATGCCAGTCTTTACTTCCATCGGCATGCAAGAAAAATTTATCAATAATAAAGCCGCTGGCGATGCTTCCAAAAAAAGCGCCAAAGCCGTTCACCATCATCATAAATAAACCCTGTGCGCTGCCACGGATCTCGGGCGAGGTTTGGGTTTCTATAAATAGTGATCCCGATATATTAAAGAAATCAAACGCCATACCATATACGATGCACGACAGGATGATCATCCATAACCCCTCTGCAGGGTTACCAAACGCGAATAAGCCAAAACGTAAAACCCAGGCCAGCATGCTGAACAACATTACATTTTTGATACCAAACTTGCGTAAAAAGAAAGGGATAGCTAAAATGAAAAGTGTTTCGGACACCTGCGAGATGGATATGATCGCGCTGGAATGTTCTACCGCGAATAAACCTTTGTAGGCAGGCGTTTTTGCAAAATCCAGAATATAGGTGGTGCCGTACGCGTTGGTAAGCTGCAGGGCTGCACCTAAAAGCAATGAAAAGGCAAAAAAGATTGCGAATTTGGGTGTCTTGAATAATTCGAACGCATTTAGACCGAGCGCATCCCTCAATGTTTTCTTACCTGTTTTTCCTAATAATGGCGGACATTTAGGTAGCGTGAAAGAAAATATCCCAAGCACCAGGGCCACCGCAGATGCGATATAAAATTGATTGGCGGTAGTTTCACTTTTTGTTACATCAACCACTAATAATGCGGCAATAAACCCGATCGTTCCCCATACACGTATAGGGGGATAGACATTAACCACGTCTTTACCTTCGCCTTTTAAAGCTGAATAAGCAACTTTAATGGATAAAGATAACGTGGGCATATAGCACAACATATTGAGTAATATCACCCAAAAAAATACGGTAGGGCTGGTTACCATAGGTACGCAAAAGAGAACTATCGCACCTGCAATATGTAATCCGCCGTAAAGTTTTTCGGCATTTATCCATTTATCTGATATAATACCCGCAAGCGCCGGCATAAATATCGACGATATACCCATGGTTGAAAAAATTGCCCCGAACTCGGCACCAGACCATCCTTTATTTTGAAACCAGTAAGCGCCCACGGTGAGCAGCCACGATCCCCAAATAAAAAATTGCATGAAATTCATCAGTATTAAGCGAAACTTAATAGTCATATAGCCGGATTTAAAACAACAATGGTCAGTTAAAATTCAAAATCTGAAAGTAGTGATTTTAATGGGGATTTGAAAGGGAGAGATGATGTATTTCGAATTTCGAATTTTCAATTTCGAATTTTATATAACTATTAGAAAATTGATAAGCTGACTGCCTATCGTTAAAACAATAAATTCGAAATTGAACATTCGAAATCCGATATTTACGACGCTTTCCTACGATTCAGCTCATCCCGGATCTTAGCTGCCTTTTCGTATGACTCTTCAGCAAGGGCTTCCTGTAGCTTGGTTTTTAATTCGTCGGTACTTAAGGCGCTGAACCCGGACGCGGTTGGCGAAACCGGGGTGACCTCTTCTGGTGTTTCGGTGATATTCTCCAGGTAAACAAAGTCGTTGCCCTCGATGACAATACCCGCGCTTGACAGGATAAATTCGTAGGTAAAAATAGGGCAATCAAACCTTACGGCAACGGCTATGGCGTCTGACGTACGCGCATCTATCTCCATTACTTTTTTACCATCGCTGCAGATCAGCTTTGAGTAAAATATACCGTCGACCAGGTTGTAAATAATAACTTCCTGCACCATAATATGGTATGCCTCGGCAAAGCTTTTAAAAAGATCATGCGTTAATGGCCTGCTCGGGGTCATTTTTTCTATTTCTATGGCAATGGCCTGTGCCTCAAAACTGCCGATAATAATAGGTAACCTGCGCCTGCCGCTAACTTCGCCTAATACCAATGCGTATGCGCCCGACTGCGTTTGACTGTATGACAAGCCAACTATATCAAGCTTAATTTTTTTCATGTTATTACCCATCACAACAGTCCTTTTTATACCAAGGCTTTATGTTCTTTAATAGCTGCTATCAATTTTGGTACCACTTCAAAGGCATCACCAACTATGCCGTAATCGGCTACTTTAAAAAAAGGAGCTTCTGCATCCTTGTTTATCACCACAATTACTTTCGACGAGCTTATACCCGCCAGGTGCTGTATGGCCCCCGAAATTCCTATTGCAATATACAAATTTGGACTTACAGCTATACCAGTTTGTCCAACATGTTCGCTATGTGGCCGCCAACCCGCGTCGGACACCGGTTTTGAACAGGCCGTTGCAGCACCTAAAAGGCTGGCCAACTCTTCTATCATGCCCCAGTTTTCGGGCCCTTTTAAGCCGCGTCCGCCTGATACGACGATCTCTGCATCAGGCAAAGAAACCTTGTCTGTCGATCTTACGATCTCTTTCAGCATCGCTTTAAAGTCGGATTCTTTTGTTTCAGCATTAAAGTCTTCAATCTGCGCCGCTTTCGCAGCCTCAAGTATTTTGTATGAATTTGGCGTAAGCGCAATAACTTTATTGACTGATGTCAGCTCAACTATCGCGAATGCTTTACCCGAGAACGCTGTTTTTTTAACAGTAAACTTATCGCCGCTTTGCTCCGGTAATGCTACCGCGCCGTCAACCACCCCTGCATCCAGCTTAACCCCAAGCCTCGGCGCTAAACCGCGGCCGGAGAATGAATTGGATAATACTACGGTATCAGTGCCTTCTTTCTTTACTGCTTCGGCTATAACAGAAGCGTAAGCCTGGTTTACAAAGTTTTTTAACTGCGCATTAGCTACATTTAATATTTTATCTGCACCATATTTAGCCAGCGAGTTTAGCTCGCCGGTACTTACATCGCCGATAGAAATGGCGGTAAGAGTGGTGTTTAATTGATCGGCAATTGCGCGGGCATAGCTTACGGCTTCAAAAATTGACTTTTTGAATTTGCCATCAGCGTTTTCCGCATATATTAAAACTGACATAGTTTATGTTGTCTGATATAAATTATATAACCTTTGCCTCTGTATGCAGCAATTCAATTAGCTTACCGGCATCATCGGCCGGTACAAGTTTTACCTGCCCGCGGGGCGCCGGTGTTTCATAACTAATGATCTCTGAATTTGTTTTTATAGCTACGGGCTCAACAACGGTTAATGGTTTTGTTCGTGCCGACATAATGCCGCGCATGTTGGGTATTTTAGGCTCGGCAACACCTTCGGCAGTCCCGGCCACAAAAGGGAAGGGGATGGTTAATATTTCTTTACCACCTTCAATTTCGCGCTCGACAATGGCTTTGTCGCCTTCAAGCTCTAATTTTTTGATAATGGAAACCGATGGCAGGTCGAGCAATTCGCCCAGCATACCGGCAACCTTTGATCCGTTGTAGTCTATGGACTCGCGACCGGTCAATATCAGGTCGAAAGGGTTTGCATTGACATATTGTGCTATTTGGTAAGCTACGAACCAGGCATCGTGCGGTTTGGCATCGATACGCACGGCATCGGTAGCGCCAATGGCCAGCGCTTTGCGGATAGTAGGTTCGGTATTGGCCTCGCCGACATTTATTACAGTTACCGTACCTTTACCGTCATCAGTTAGCTCGATAGCCCGGGCAAGGGCAATTTCGTCATAAGGGTTTAAAATGAATTGCACCCCGTTGGTATTAAATTGCGTGTTATTATCAGTAAAAGTTATTTTTGTCGTTGTATCAGGGACATTACTTATACACACCAGAATGTTCATAACAGAGGTTTTTTACAAATTTAGTTAAAAAAGATAGCGTATAAAAATGGAGATAAACAGGTTAGGTAAATTACTTGAATTTATAAAAAGTGAACCCAATGACGAGTTTTTAAAATACGCACTGGCAACCGAGTATCTCCGTTTAAATCAGGCGGATAAGGCATTGGAATACTATGAGGACCTGGTTAATAATCACCCGCAATATTCTGGTACTTACTACCATTTGGGTAAGCTATACGAGGCGCTTAACCGCAAGGATGATGCCGTAAAAACTTATGAAAAAGGCATGGAAATAACCAAAGCCAAGCGCGACAACCACGCTTTTTCTGAACTTCAGGCTGTATACCGCGAAGCAATAGGTTATGATGACGACGATGATTATTAGGCAAATCCTAACCCTTACATTTGTGGTTAGGCGCAATGAACGCGGGCCGTCGACTCACCCCGGCTACGCTGCGCTGGCCGACCCTCTCTTCGCCTTTGGCGGAAAGAAGGTTGAAAAAATAGCCCTCTTTCCCGCTTGCAGAAGAGAGGGCGGTCGAGCGAAGCAAAGACCGGGTGAGTTATTGCCGACGCAAAAGCCATCGTTCATATGAAAAAACGCCAGCTTCTTTTTCTTCGCGATGCCTTTATCTATACGCTAAGTGCATTTGGCGGCCCGCAGGGCCATATCGCTATTATGCTGCGCGAGTTTGTGCAAAAGCGCGGTTACATTACTGAAGAAGAGCTCATGGAACTGAACGCGCTGGCGCAGGTACTTCCCGGCCCGTCATCAACCCAAACACTGGTGGGTATAGCCTGGAAGGTAGGCGGTTTGTGGCTGGCTATCATTACTTTTTTAATGTGGATATTGCCGTCGGCCGCTATAATGTGCATGGCTGCCATTAGCTATAAAATGTTTGCCAACCAGGGGAAAATAGTTGCTATTTTGCGCTACATCCAACCCATGGCGGTAGGTATTGTAGGATACGCCACTTATACCTTTGCCAATAAGTTTTTAAAGACGAGGGTTAGTATCATGCTGGCAGTAGGTTCGTTGATAGTTACCCTTATTTTGCAAAACCCTTATGCTTTCCCATTGCTTATTTTGCTGGGTGGGATTGTTTCGTCGGCGTTGGAGACACAGCCGCATGAGAGCGAATTAAGGGTAAAGTTATTCGCAAATGTTAACCCAAACAAGGTAGCTTACTTTATCGGGATCCTGCTTACGTTCGCGGCTTTGGGCGCGGTGATCAACCGAACGTCGCCGTTTAGTTTGCCTATCCGTTTGTTCGAGAATTTTTACCGTAACGGCATCCTGATCTTTGGAGGTGGGCAGGTACTGGTACCGCTAATGTACACCGAGTTTGTCGAACTGAAACATTACCTCAGCAGTTCAGAATTTCTTTCGGGCTATGCATTACAACAGGCATTGCCCGGGCCGACGTTTTCTTTTACTTCCTTTTTAGGCGGTATTACCCTGGGCAACAAAGGCTACGGCATAGCTGGCGAGATCTTGGGCAGTGTGATTGCTGTAATAGGCATCAACCTGCCGGGAATGATCCTGATCCTGTTTATAGTGCCTTTTTGGGAGGACCTGAAAAAGATAGCCCGTATAAAAAACTCGCTTGGCGGCATTAACGCCGTAGCGGTAGGTTTTATGGCAACCGCGTTTATTTTACTGACAAGGCCGTTCGGCGGCAACTGGATGGCCTATGGCTTAATGGTAGCCACATTCCTGTTACTACAATTCACCAAAATAAAGGCCCCGGTAGTTATTTTGATAGGGGTGGTGCTGGGATTAGTGTTAGCCCCCTAAACACCTGAAGAGGAAACAATGGCGGCAGTTTACTTAAAAACAAATCAGTCCCAAAAACGCCCTTATATTGTCGCGACTGCCCCCTATGCTTATGCTTTGTTAAATTTAACTTTGGGTGTTATTAAATTAATAGCGAAAGAAAACAAGAAAAATCAAATTTAACAATCTAAAAAATAGCAAAATGGCACTAATCAATCCTCACATTAACTTTAACGGAAATGCCGAAGAAGCATTTACCTTTTATAAATCAGTATTTGGCGGCGAGTTTGCAAAAGTCGTTCGTTTCAAAGACCTTGCAGGCGCCGGGTTCCATGTGTCAGAAAAAGAAGAAAATAAAATTATGCATATTGCTTTGCCTATCGGTAAAGGTAGTTTCCTTATGGCAAATGACGTCCCGGAAATTATGGGAAGAACAAACGAAAACGAGAACAGAAGTAAAATTGTAATAACAGCGGAAAGTAAAGAAGAAGCAGATAAATTATTTAACGGCCTTTCGGTAGGCGGGGAGATAGAAGGCCCTATTGGTGATAGTCCATGGGGTTCATATTTTGGTTGTTTCAGGGACAAATATGGTATTGAATGGATGGTTGACTTTGATCCAAAATTTAACGCAACAGTATAAAGTACAGATTCGAAGTATCTTCGGATTATTATGTCGATGGTTTTTTGACAGTATCCGCAGGGTTCTCATTGAGGACCTACTTTTTTTTGAAGATGTGTGCCCCACGGAAGGGGGAACAATAATTGACTATTTATGCTGCGTTTGGCTCACGCAAGTGTGTGCCAGGTGAGACAAGTGAGCCACGATTTTTGATTAAGTATTTATTAATCAGTTTTTTAATAAAAATAGGTGAGCCAAAATGAGCCAAAAAACTGACATAGTTGCGCCACCATTTTATTGAATATTATTTATAGCCTGTGGTTACTTGAGCATACATAAATGATATTTGAAAAGTATGGGTATAGTCGTTCTAAAATATAGTGCGTTCAAACAGTAATTGAGAACAAATTAAACAGACTAATTTCCTCCAACCCAAACATAGCCTTGTTTAAATGAATAAAGTTCTGTCGAATCGTCAATTTTAGTTGTACGATGTGGCTTTTTCATCATTTTGTTAAACCATCTTCTATCTTCTTCAGACTCATCGAGATCATTATTATCAAATTGGTATTCATCTAAACAATGAATCCAGTCAAACACATCAAGTTTTATTTTTGACTGTCCAAAATTATCATTTTTTAAATATCTTATTTTATCAGGATTTATAAATAAATTCTCGTAGTAATTTATTCTATTACCTACCGCACATACAACCTGGGACTTTGAAAAACGCGGTTCATAAAGCCAGATTTTTAAATAGTATGGTTGATTTATTTTATTTAATTGTTCTTTCCAGGAATAATAAATATCAATTAAACCATCTAACATTAACTGCTTGGTTTTTCCTTTTGGTTCAGGTATTTCGCTATTAATAATAGAAATATCACACCATGGATGCACTACAATATCAATGTTGTCATAGTCGTACTTTTCTATTAGGTCTAATCTAAGTTCAAGATTTGCTAATCTCCATTTTTCAATATCTCGATGTCTTCTTTTAAATCCTCGAATTTTCTGTTGCTTCACTATATTATTAATAAAAAACTGTGCCTTTCAAAAACCTCCCCTTCAGGGGGCGGGCCTAAAAAGGAGGCTCATCATCAATATCATCCATCCTTGACGGGCGGATAATAAAGTTGCTTGGCTTGTCAAAATCTGCGGATGGGTTAAGTCCGGTAAACGCGGCATTTGATCCCGGGAAACTATCACCGGTGTCCAAATCGGTAAACTTAACGTACTTGCCAACAAATTTCAATCGTACAGTACCGGTCTCGCCGTTACGGTGCTTGGCTATAATTACTTCGCCCACGCCTTTGGTCGGATTGTTATCTTCATCCACATCCAGGCCGTAATACTCAGGGCGGTAAAGGAACAATACCATATCCGCGTCCTGCTCGATAGAACCTGACTCCCGCAAATCCGAAAGCATTGGCCGTTTTGAGGCACCCGGACGGCTTTCAACAGCCCGGCTTAATTGCGACAGGGCTATCACCGGTACGTTCAGCTCTTTGGCTACTGATTTTAAGGCACGCGATATGCTACCGATCTCCTGCTCGCGGTTACCGCCACCCTTACCATCTGCCGATTTACCCTGCATCAACTGCAGGTAGTCAATGATGATGAGCTGGATATCATATTGCGACTTTAAACGGCGGCATTTAGCACGGAATTCAAATATATTTAATGCAGGTGTATCATCAATGATTAGGGGAGCTTGCTCCAAACGGCCAATCTTTGAGTGGATCTGTTGCCATTCCCATTCTTCTAAGGTTCCTTTACGGATCTTTTCCTGCTCGATCTCTGTTTCGCCGGATACCAAACGGTTAACCAACTGAACGGACGACATCTCAAGCGAGAAAACAACAACCGGCTTTTCAAAGTCGACCGCCGCGTTACGGGCGCAGGTAAGTACAAAAGCCGTTTTACCCATGGCGGGACGGGCTGCTATAATCACCAGGTCGGATTTTTGCCAGCCCGACGTCATACGGTCAAGGTCTGTAAACCCGGATGGCACGCCGGTAAGGCCGTCTTTTTTATCTTTTAATGCTTCAATTTCTTTTAATGTCTCCTGCAACAGGTCGTCCATCTTGCGCGAATCGCGGCGTAAATTATTCTGGGCGATGTCAAACAGGTTCTTTTCGGCCTTGTCTAACAGGTCAAGTACGTCGGTAGTATCCTCGTAAGCGGTATTGATGATCTCTGTCGAAATGCGGATCAGCTCGCGCTGGATGAATTTTTGAATAATGATCCGCGAGTGGAACTCGATATTTGCGGCCGATGCCACGCGGTTGGTCAGTTCGGTAATATAATAAGCACCGCCAATCATTTCCAGCTCGCCCTGGGTGCGCAGTTGTGAGGTTACGGTCAAAATATCTACCGGCGACGTTTTCTCGAACAGGTATTGTATCGCCTTAAAGATCTTTTGGTGATTGTCCCGGTAAAAAACTTCGGGCTTTAAAATATCAATAACTGATGATAGCGCGTCTTTCTCTAACATCAATGCACCCAGCACAGCTTCCTCAAGATCAACTGCCTGCGGGGGTAATTTTCCGAGCCCGGTATAAGGGGTTGGGCTGGTTAATCGGGTGCGTTTGTCGTTTGTGTTTGGCTTATTATATTGGTTGTCGTTCTCGAAATTCATACCTTCAAAAATATACTAAAAGTTGGCGGATGTAGCCATAGTTGACATCTTTTTTTCGTTAAAGGAAAAACGCCCAAATCTTTAAAATTTTGACCTTTGTTATTAACAGCCGATTGTTGGTAAATATAAATTTTAGCTGTAAAACGCCATTTTTTTAGCGTTGTTAGTAAAATACTTTTGCTAATTAAACCGAAAATTTATAATTCAAAACAGCATTATCGCGTGCCTGTACAAAGTTAATTAATATGGCTATTTTTACACTCTTAATTAAAAGATAAAATGTATAATAATAACAGGGAGCCTCGCGAGAGCAACCAGGTAGTTTTTGGTATCCGCGCGGTTATTGAGGCCATTAGGGCAGGTAAAGAAATTGAATCATTATACATTCAGAGAGGTATTGGTGGTGAGTTACTTAACGAGCTTAGGGGTTTATTAACCGAGTACAATATAACGACACAACAGGTACCGGTTGAAAAGCTTAACCGCATCACCATGAAGAACCACCAGGGGGTGATCGCTTTTATTTCGCCGATAACTTACCAAAAGGTTGAAGATATTATTCCGCAGATCTTTGAAAAAGGAGAGGTGCCGCTGATATTGGTGCTCGACTCGATCACCGACGTACGCAATATGGGCGCCATTGCCCGTACGGCAGAGTGTAGCGGCGTCCATGCTATTGTGGTGCCGGCCAAAGGATCTGCGCAAATTAATCCCGATGCGATAAAGACATCTGCCGGGGCTTTATATACTATTCCGGTTTGCAGACATGACAACTTTATGCAAACCATTAAGTTTTTACAGGAATCGGGCCTGCAACTGGTTTGCTGTACTGAAAAGACCAAAGAATATATCTACAAACCGGATTATACTGCGCCGACGGCTATTATCATGGGGTCGGAAGAGGACGGTGTGCGTAACGATATTATCCGCATAGCGGATCATTTGGCCAAGATCCCCATGTATGGCGAGATTGAGTCGCTGAACGTGTCGGTAGCAACGGGGGTGATTTTGTATGAGGCTATAAGGCAAAGAATGAATTAAAAATTGTCATTTCGACCAACGGGAGAAATCTATACACAAGCATATCGCCAACCTGTCTTGTATGGATCTCTCACTATCGTTCGAGATGACAATTCTATCTAATTAGTTTAGTTATTTTTATCGATGATCAGCGATCTGGACAATTTCTACCTGCAACACTCAGAGCCTATAAACTCTTGTTTGCTGGCGTTACGAAGCATGATCCTGAACCAGGAAAGTAACATCACCGCCGAATGGAAATACCGGATGCCGTTTTTTTGTTATAAGGGCAAAATGTTTTGTTATTTATGGGTGCACAAAATAAGCCATCAACCCTATATCGGGATTGTTGAAGGTAAACATATCGATCATCCCGACCTGATCATTGAAAAACGCTCACGCATGAAGATCATGCTGTTCGACCCAAATCAGGATCTACCGGTTGAAACTATTGAGGCTATTATTAAACAGGCGCTTGATCTGTATAGGTCAGGAACGATAAAAATTAAGTGAGGTATAGCCACTAATTTTACGAATTGTATCGAATTTCACGAATTGACCTTCTCCCGACCGCGCCGTTGTTTGGTGTTGTCACCAACAACTTGACGATGCAATTATTGCATCTTATCTCTACATCATGATACTTATTGGTGTTACCTCCAGGCACCCAATATTGCACCCATGATCACCAACGAAATGATACTATAACCACCATTGATAAAAATATGCCGCCAGCTTTTTTGCTCGAATAGGCTATGTGTAGCTATGGCTCCGAAGGTCCATATACCGGCTAAAAAGCCTGCCGTCGCTCCCCAGGATGTGGTTGTTGTCGGCTCGGCCAGGAACGCCGCAAGGTTGGCCGACGATATCAGTGCGAACAAAGCTGTAAAGCCAAATATCTTGCCGGTGTTACCGGCTTTCATATCCTCCTGCGTTAGTTTGCTGTCTGCCATCCAGGAATTGCCAAAAACTTTCGGGTTATACCAAAGGCCGCCCACTGCAAAGGCAGAAATCGCTGCCACAAAAACAGCCGGCCAGTTAATTAATTGAGGGTTCATGATCGTGAAATTTGCCCCTGAAGAGGTACAAGGGGTGGTTAGTTAATAACTAAAGCTAAATAAATTTAAAACAATAATAAAATAAAAAACACCTGGTAACTTAAAACAAACTGGTTTGCTGGTTTTGCGTCGGCTTTAAAAGCGATGGTTTTGGCGGGGCAAGGCTGTATTGGGTTTTGCCCTCAAACGGCAGTTCTGTAAACGGCTCCCACTTGGCAAAGCTGGCAAATGTTTCGCGCTGTAAAACGGTTAAGGCATTTACGGTGAAAGTTTCTGTCCACTCGATGATTTTAAAATGCGGCCAAAGTTTTTCAAAATCGGCCACGGGGATATTGCGACAGATGGTGATATGTGGCACCATAAACTCTTTGATGTGCAGGTGATGTTTCAGCATTTTAAACCAATGGCCGGTTTCGGGCGAGTTGCGGATCCGGGCGTAGATAGTTTTAAATTCCTCGCCATGGTTAAAGTAATCAAACCCATCAATAGTAAGCGTTACGGGCGGGATCAGGCAAAGCCGTTTTCTGAAAGCCAGGATCTGCGGCTCGGTTAAAAAGGTTTTTTGCTGGTGCAACATTTTTACAGAAATATGCGCCGTCGAATGCATGCTTTCGTAATTGCCAATTATTTTAGCTGCATAAAATTTATGATCATGTACCACAGCTTTAACCTTATCCGAAGGAGAAAGCAACATTAAAAAATCTGTATATCCTTTCATTGCCTTAAAAATTACGGGAAACAATAATACTAATATTTTTAGTATTATTCAAAATTTATTTTATATTTGTGACATGGAAGCTAAGCGCTGCATTGTGCATATTGACCTGGATTCGTTCTTCGTATCGGTTGAGCGGAAATTTAACCCCGACCTGATCGGTAAACCTGTGCTGATCGGCGGCTCAGCCGACAGGGGTGTGGTGGCGTCGTGCAGTTATGAGGCACGTAAGTTTGGGATCCACTCGGCCATGCCTATGAAACAGGCCATGAAATTATGCCCGCATGCTACTATCATCCGTGGCAGCCATGGCAGGTACAGCGAGGCATCGAGAGAAGTAACACAGATCATCCATAATAGTGTACCGCTTTACCAAAAAACCTCTGTCGATGAGTTCTATATCGATATGACAGGGATGGACCGCTTTCATGATTGTTATCAACTGGCTACGGACCTGCGCCAACGGATCATCAGGGAAACCGGCTTACCTATTTCTTTCGGGATGGCATCTTGCAAAACGGTGGCTAAAATGGCTACCAACGCCGCCAAACCAAACGGGCAATTATTGATAGGACATGGTAAGGAAAAAGAGTTTATGGCGCCGCTTTCCATCCGCAAGATCCCCATGCTGGGCGAAAAGACCTGCCAGAAACTATACCAGTTCGGCATAGAAAAAATAGGCGACCTGCAACGGGTAGAACTTAAATTTTTGGAGACTGTATTCGGCAAACACGGCCGTTATATCTGGGAGCGGGCAAACGGGATAGATGATAGCGAGATCGTTCCGCATAGCGACCGTAAATCCATATCGACAGAAAATACTTTTGAATCAGACGTAAATGATGCCAAAACGCTGGAGACCGTGCTGGTATCCATGACCGAAGAACTGGCCTATAAACTGCGGAAAGAAAACAAGGTAGCATCATGCCTGGCCATCAAGATCCGTTTTGCCAATTTTGAAACCCATACCGTGCAGGAAAAAATTGCCCTCACCGCCGCCGAACATATCCTGATCCCCGGTATTAAAAACCTGCTTAAAAAAGCCTGGAACGGACACCGGCCCATCCGCCTGATCGGGGTTAAATTAAGTAACCTCTGCCCGGGTAGCTACCAGATCAACCTTTTTGAAGATAATGAAGAGCGTATTAATCTATACCAGGCCATGGACAAGATCAACTTTAAATTTGGCGAAAAGACAGTTTGTAGGGCGGCGGGTATGGCTATTGGGACAAGGAATTTTAATCCATTTTTGAAAGATTGATGAACGCTAAGAAAACTGTCATTCTGAGCGAAAGCGAAGAATGACAAAAGCTATATATTTGTACATATTAGAGTTATTCTGTAATGAAAGATATACATGTTGCACAAATCGGTAAAGGGTTTAATAATGAAGACAGTTTTGATTTTCTTTCTGATCAAAACATGAATGAATATGATTTTATCATTATCGAATCTGACATTTTTATTAATAGCATAACTGAAGGCTTTAGTAGTGAGATTAAAAAGAGAATTGAAGAGTTAAAAGAATTTATAGCACTGAAAGATATACCGGTTGTTTTTTTATGTTTTAAAGGGGGAGAATTTTACACTCGACTTGGAGATACAAGCCTAACAATTACCCAATTAATTGGCCTTGAGGCTAATGAAGTGCCATCTATTGGACGAAAAATTGAGATAAACCCTGATAGTTTATTTACTGACTTAATGAAACGTTATCATGAATCGTTTGAATATAATCTAAGTTTTTCAAAACATCCTGGAACTAGTATTGGAAAAACGAAAGGCAAACCTAATTCTATTGGTTTTTACACAAGAGATTTTGTTTTTCTTCCTGTTTTAAATGAATTTAATAATGTTGATAATGAGATCTTTCTGAATGATTTGTATGAAGTCTGTTGCTTAGTGCGAAGAGGTGATGATATTTTGCAAGTGCCCGATTGGGCTAAGACTTATTTACTTCCTGGCGAAAATGACGAAAGAGAAAGGCTAAATAATATAAGCAATGAAATTATAAAATTACAAGAAGATAGAAATAAAAGCGAACTGCGTTTGGCAAATTTTCTTCCCTTAAAACAACTTTGGACAGCTTCCGGTACTGCGCTCGAAAGTGCTGTAAAAAATGTATTTTTAGAATTGGGTTTTACAATGTTGCCGACCGAGGACAGTAGAGATGATATTATAATGAAGTTTGATGGACAGATTGTAATTGCGGAAATCAAAGGACAAAATAAGTCGGCTGCAGAAAAAAATGCAGCTCAACTCGAAAAATGGGTGTCGACCTATATCAGTAAACATGAAGGCGGAAACCCAAAAGGTTTATTAATCGTCAATACTTTTAGGGAACAACCGTTGGAAGATAGGGTACAAGTCTCTTTTCCTAATCAAATGTTAAGCTATTCAATAGCGAGGGGACATTGTCTACTCACCACATTGCAACTTTGCACTTTATTGCTGTTCTGTCGTGATAATCCTAGCGAGAAAGACATTATAATTGGGAAATTGTTAAATACTATTGGTTGCCTTGAAGATTTCAATAATTGGTCGGATTTTATAAAAAGCAAAAAGGAACGTAAAAAAAGTATTAAAAAAAATGTCTGAACTCTATCAATGACAGGATAGTCGTGGTTTTAAAAGTTTTCTGAATTAGCTGTAGTGATAAGCCAGCGTCAGTATTTTGAAAAATCATGCTTAATAACTATCTTAAGCCTGCAATAATTAACTCAAATTCAGGTTTATGGCAGATACCGGTACGGAGCAGTTAAAACGAGTATTAAAACCTGTGCATTTATGGGCAATCGGCGTGGGCCTGGTCATATCAGGCGAATACTTTGGCTGGAACCTGGGCTGGGGTGTTGCAGGCACTATCGGGTTGCTGATAGCTACGCTTGTGGTCACCGTAATGTACGTCACCTTTATATTTAGCTATACCGAACTTACTGCCGCTATCCCGCACGCGGGTGGCGCTTTTGCCTATGCTTACCGCGCCATGGGCCCGTTTGGCGGCCTGATTGCCGGGTATGCCACGCTGATAGATTTCCTGCTGGCTACGCCGGCCATTGCGGTTTCGCTGGGCGCTTACCTGCATTTTTTATACCCGGCTATCCCTATCATGCAATCAGCCATGCTGTTTAACGCAGCGTTTATTGTGCTGAATATTTCGGGCGTTAAGGAGTCGGCCACGTTTTCTGTTTTTATTACGCTTTTGGCGGTGGCCGAGCTCGTGCTATATATGGGTGTGGTGTCACCGCATTTTAAAATGGAAAATTACCTGGCTAACCCCATGCCTTTTGGCTGGCCGGGTGTATTTGCCGCGTTGCCATTTGCCGTTTGGTTTTACCTGGCGATAGAAGGAATGGCCATGGTGGTTGAGGAAGTAAAAGAACCAAAAAAAAATATCCCCAAAGGGTATATATCGGCCATTATAACATTAGTACTGCTGGCGCTGTCTGTAATGATATTAACAGGCGGCATTACCGACTGGCGTAAGTTAAGCGCCCTCGATTACCCGTTGCCCGAAGCTATCGGCATAGTTTTAGGCAAGGGCAACGGCCTTACCAAAATATTTGCCAGCATTGGCTTATTTGGTTTGATAGCATCGTTACACGGAACCATATTAGCCTCGTCAAGACAGGTATTTGCCATGGCCCGCAGCGGTTATTTACCAAGGGAACTTGCCCAGATCAATCACCGGTTTAAAACCCCGCACTGGGCGCTTATAGCTGGCGGACTGATCAGTTTCATTGCCATTTATATCGGTACTACCGCACAGATCATCATCTTATCGGTATTGGGCGCGGTGGTGATGTATATGATGAGTATGGTAAGTCTGTTCATCCTGCGTAAAAAAGAACCCGATTTGGAGCGTACTTTTATCGCCCCGGTTTATCCCGTGTTCCCGGCTATCGCGTTAGTGATATCGCTGATCTGTTTGTTCGCTATTATCTGGTTCAATGTAACTGTGAGCCTGATCTTTTTCGCCGTTATGGCAGTAGCAATTATTATTTTTATGCTGATGGGCAAACATAAAGTAAAGATCTTGGACGACGTGCTGATGGTACAGGCCGAAAGCATAATGAAAGGAAAAAGCTAATCATGTACCGGCACACCATAAAAGGCAAAGTCTATCGGTTTGATGATCTGAAAGATCTGCTGGCCAAGGCATCGCCATACCGGTCGGGCGACGAACTGGCCGGGGTATGCGCGGCAAGTTATGAAGAACGTGTAGCAGCGCAGATCACCCTTGCCGATGTGCCTTTAAAAGCCTTTTTGAATGAAGTGGTTATCCCTTACGAAAAAGACGAGATAACCAGGCTGATCATCGACACCCATGATGTAAAAGCCTTCGAACCCATAAGTCACCTTACGGTCGGTGATTTTTGTGATTGGTTGCTGAGCGATCATACCACATGCGATACACTTAAAGAGATTTCGGCTGGCATTACGCCTGAGATGATTGCGGCGGTTTCAAAACTGATGCGCAACCAGGACCTGATAGCGGTAGCAAAAAAATGCCAGGTGATTACTCAATTCAGAAATACCATCGGGTTGAAGGGGCATTTCTCTACGCGCTTGCAACCCAATCACCCTACAGACGATCCCAAAGGTGTTGCAGCGAGTATTATCGATGGCCTTCTCTATGGCAGTGGCGACGCGGTTATCGGTATAAACCCCGCAACGGACAGCCCAGCCGCGGTTGCAGATCTTTTGCGGTTGATAGATACCTTCAGGCAGCAGTTTGACATCCCCACGCAATCATGTGTGCTTAGCCATATCACAACAACCCTGCAACTGATCAATGAGAACGCGCCGGTTGATCTTTGCTTTCAATCCATAGCCGGTACAGAGCGTACAAATTCAAGTTTCGGCTTGAATTTGGCTTTGCTGGATGAGGCATATAATGCTACACTATCCTTAAACCGGGGTACGGTAGGCAATAACGTCATGTATTTTGAAACGGGTCAGGGTAGCTGTCTGTCGGCAAATGCAAATTTTGGGGTCGACCAGCAAACCTGCGAGGCCCGGGCATATGCCGTCGCCAGGAAATATAATCCGCTGCTGGTTAATACGGTAGTGGGGTTTATCGGGCCTGAGTATCTATATGATGGCAAGCAAATTATCCGTGCGGCGTTAGAAGACCATTTTTGCGGAAAACTGCTTGGCCTGCCCATGGGCGTGGACGTATGCTATACCAACCATGCAGAAGCCGACCAGGACGATATGGACAATCTGTTGACCTTGCTTGGCGTGGCCGGGTGCAACTTTATAATGGGGATCCCGGGGTCAGATGATATTATGCTGAATTATCAGTCTACCTCATTTCACGACGCTTTATACCTGCGCAAGGTGTTGGGCCTGCGCACGGCGCCCGAGTTTGAGCAGTGGTTAATGAAACAAGGCATTGTTGATGATATGGGTAATTTATTATCGGTTAATGATTCGCACGGGCTGTTGACAGGGGGCAGATTATGAAAAAGGTAATAAAATCTTCCGAACCATTAATCGCACTACAGGAATTTACCTCGGCGCGGATAGCTATCGGTAGGACGGGTACAAGTATCCCCTTAAAACAATCGCTTGAGTTTAAATTGGCACATGCACATGCCAGGGACGCGGTTTATTCTGAATTAGATGTAAACGGTTTGTCGGAAAGCCTGAAGCAATTTAATCTGCCAATAACATACCTGCACAGCATGGCTTGTTACCGCGAACAATACTTGCAGAGGCCCGATCTTGGCCGCAAACTAAATGAAGAATCTATAGCCGAATTGGCTGATCGTACCCAACCAAAAGATATTGCCGTTATTATTGCCGATGGCTTGTCGGCTTCAGCAATCAATATTAATGTCGTAGGCCTGTTAAAGCAGTTGATACCAATGCTGGCATCCGCTAATTTTAAATTTGCTGATATCGTATTGGTTAAACAGGCAAGGGTTGCCATAGGCGACGAGATAGCCTCAGGTTTAAAAGCGAAATTGTCGCTGGTGTTGATAGGTGAACGGCCGGGATTGAGTTCAGCGGACAGCATTGGCGCTTATCTTACCTACGATCCTAAACCGGGTTTAACAGACGAATTGCGTAACTGTGTTTCAAATATCCGGCCCAATGGCCTAAGCTATAAGCAAGCATCCAAAAAGATCTTTTACCTGGTGCAGGAAGCTTTTAAAAGAAAGCTGTCGGGTGTTGAATTAAAAGATAATGCGGGTTTGTTGGATAATATATTTTAGCCTTTACCTTTTGCTTTTTCAATAATTCCATCAAACACTATTCGTTCACGGTTTGCAAATGAAAGCTGAAGGCTTGCAGTTTTGTTGGTTTTAATACTCATAGTAATTTCTTTAACATCTTTCATAGCTACTCCGGTCTTGCTGTTTGGCTTGAATAATACATTCCAACCAAAATCTTTTTGCTGAACAAAATAATCAAAATCCTTAGTGTTAAATTTAACACCCTGGTCCGTAAAATCCATTGATGCTACCTGGACTGTTCCAAAATACGGCAAAAGGCAATCTATCTCGCCATTTGATGCTGTAAAGCTATAATTATCAGATAAATTAGTTGCATTACCGTGTTGTGGATATGCTTTTTGCGCATAAAATACAAAATCGGCAGTATCTATCATTTTTTGAACAGCTGCAATACGGGCGGCCTTCTTATCGATTTTTTCTTTTTGGGCGTATGACCTGCTAAAACTCAATAAAACAATAACGGAAAGTAAAATCGCTTTTAATAAATTTTTCATTTTTATAGGATTTGTTATTTATGATAAAACTTTGGTATTTTAAAACTACTAAAGTTTTATCATAAATAAAACCGGTTTTTAATGGTTATTTATCTTTTGGTATCTCATCAATATAGCCATTAAAAGATATCGGCTGTTTGTTAAGCGATGTTACATGTAATGAAGCATAACCATCAGAACTTACAGATAATGACAACGACCGTACATCTTTAACTCCCGGAGGGTTGTTTTTATCTTGAGGTGTTATTTTTATTTCCCAGCCTTTCTTTTTTTCTACCGCCTTATAGTCAAAGTTTGATGTCTTTAACTTTATGCCACCATCCGTCAAATCCCTGGGTGCAGCGTAGGCACGACCAAAGTAGGGCAAGTAAACATCCAGGTTATCCTTGGTTATGGTCACATCATAATTGCTGGTTAAATTACGTGCCGGCATTGCCATCGGTATAGCGTAATTGGCTACAAAAACATAATTTCCGGATGTAATCAGGCGCCTAATTTTAGCTATTTTTTCAGCTTTTTTGTCAATTTTGGTGGCTTGCACAAAGCTTAAGTTTACGCCGATGCCAACAATAAGTAAAACGCAGAATAATTTTAAGTTTTTCATAATAACAGAATTTAAAAGGTTTAACAGGTTTATAACGATTGGGTTTCGTTACCTGATATAAAGTTAACAAATAACTTTTGTAAAAACAAAAGCCCCTTACAGTTAAATAAGCGGCTTTTGAAATAGATCTGCTTGATTATTATATTAAATTGACACTGCGGTTAACAAACTCGGTAAGGTCCGCACCGGTTAATAGGCCTTGCGAAAGCAGTGCCAGGTCAAATGCCTGTTTAGCTAATTGCGACTGTACTTCTTCGCTCTCGTCCTGCAAAATGCGGCTTACCAGCTTATGGTTGCCGTTAACCACAACTTTATAATTATCAGGCATGCTGCCATAAAAGCCCATACCGCCGCCCATGGCTGCCATATCTTTCATGCGGCGCATAAACTCGTCCATGGTAACGGTTACAGGCAGTTCGTCAGGGTTAAGGCTTTCCAGTTCAACTTTATAAGCAGGGCGGTTAATCGCCTTGTCAAAAATGGCTTTCACTTTGGTTGCCTCTTCTTCGGTTAAAATATGCTCAGGCGCGTCATCTTTGTTGATCAGTTTATCAGCAACGTCGGCGTCAACTCGTTTAAGTGATGTTTTCTCTAATTTTTGTTCCAGGTGACTGATAAAGTGGGTGTCGATCGGCGAATCCATCAATAACACATCGTATCCTTTTTTATTGGCCGATTGTATAAATGCGTCCTGTTTAGACGGATCGTTGGTATATATGTAAACCAATTGGCCATCTTTGTCAGTTTGTACCGGCTCAACTTTATCTTTGTACTCGCTTAAAGTGAAGTTTTCTTTAGCAGTATTGGTCAGCAAAACAAAGTCTTTTGCTTTGTCATAAAACTTATCTTCGCTCACCATACCGTATTTTACAAAGAGGCCAATGTCGGTCCATTTGTCTTCGTAGGCTTTGCGGTCGTTTTTAAACAGCTCTGCCAATTTATCAGCGACTTTTTTAGTGATGTAGCTATTGATCTTTTTGACGTTGCTATCGGCTTGTAGGAAGCTACGCGATACGTTTAAAGGAATATCCGGCGAATCGATGATGCCATGCAGCAACATTAAAAACTCAGGAACAATGTCTTTTACCTCGTCGGTAATAAATACCTGGCGAGAGAAAAGCTTGATCTTATTGCGCTGGATCTCGAAATCTTTTTTCAGTTTAGGGAAATACAATACACCGGTTAAATTGAACGGATAGTCCACATTCAGATGGATCCAGAATAACGGGTCTTCGCTAAAAGGATACAGCTCTTTATAGAAAGCCAGGTAATCTTCATCTTTAAGATCAGCCGGTGCTTTTGTCCAGATAGGATTGGTATCGTTAATGATATTGTCAACCTCAACCGAAGTATATTTAGGTTTACCTTCCTCGTCAATACCATCTTCAACCGATTCGGTTTTAGTGCCGAATTTAATAGGTACCGGTAAGAAACGGCAATATTTATCCAGGATCTCCTGTAAACGGTGTTTGCTTAAAAACTCTTCAGAATCCTTGTTGATATGTAGCGTGATCTCGGTACCACGCTCTGCAAGGTTGCCTTCGTTTATTTCAAACTCTGTGCTTCCGTCGCAGGTCCAATGGGCAGGTTCTGCACCCTCCTGGTATGACAGCGTTTCAATCTCTACTTTATCAGCCACCATAAACGCCGAGTAAAAGCCTAAACCAAAACGGCCGATGATCTCATTGGCGTCCTTGGCTTCTTTAAACTTCTCCACAAATTCGGTAGCGCCCGAGAATGCGATCTGGTTAATATATTTTTTGATCTCATCGGCTGTCATGCCCAAACCATTGTCAGATATGGTGATGGTTTTCTTCGCCTCGTCAAAAGCGACTTCAACCCGCAGATCACCAAGATCGCCATTATATTGGCCTAACGATGCCAGGCGTTTGATTTTTTGGGTAGCATCAATAGCATTTGATACCAGTTCGCGTAAAAATATCTCGGTATCAGAGTACAGGAATTTTTTAATTATCGGAAAAATGTTTTCGGTGTGGATCGAAATGGTTCCTTTTTCTTGCATAATTCTATTATTGATTTTTAGATTAAATGTTTGGTAACAATCCTGCTTATCAATGAGCGTTCCAAAGGTCAGTTCATTGTCAAATTGGCAGTAGAGGTCTGAATCACAGATTAAGCGGATTTGATTGATAGCGCAGATTTGAGTATCAATCCAATCAATTTTAGAATTAGTGATTCAGGCTATTTTGTATTTTGACCGGTAGTGGCAGGAGATGGGTTTTCTTTTGCCTTTTGCTGTATATACTTTATTACATCGTAATCAGACGCGTATTTCATAAACTCATAGGTCGGGCGGTTATCTATCATAAAATTATCAAGCTGCTGCCCTTCATATCCTGTATATTTTGTCACCAGGCTTTTAGTAAAGCGGGAGTCGACGATATCAGCATAATAATCCCTCACCAGTGTTTTTTGCAGTTTGCGCGCGTTTTTTCCCTCCCTGCTAAAATGGCTGTACAACGCGTCGATACTTATTGCAAAACCCGCGAACCCGAAACCGCCAAGTGCATTGAACATATGGCTATCGTCGCCGATGCGGTAGATCTGTTTGTAGTCTTCCTGGTTTTTCCTGAATTTTTCAAGCGGGGTAATTTTAAAGCCTTTAATTACTACTTCGCCTATTTTGTTAGTTAGGGGTTTAAGCGTAATTAATAGCGAACTTTGTTCATAAAAGATAAGCGTATCCGACTTAAAACCTAAATAGCTTGTTACAACCGTGTCGCCGCTATTTAGCTTCAGTGTAAAAGCGCCTTCATCGCCACTGATGGCAAGCATATTTAACTTTAAATTTTTAATTGTTGCCCCGTTCAGCGGTTTCGAATCACCTATCACTATACCAGACCTGCTTTGTCCGTAGGCAAAAGATCCTGTTATTATAGCCAACAATATGAAGAAACAGCATAGAGATGAATACTTATTTGTTAATGAGGGTAGAAGACTCATTTGCTGATATGATTTAAGTAGATCTAAAATAGGTAATTTACAGTAAAAATTAATTTATTTAATTTAAAAAAGCGTGGTCAATAATCTGAAAATGTGTGTAGGTTTTTATAGATTCTGTTACTTGTTCAACCTGATCAAAAAAGCATTTAATAGATCTTGCAAATTTTTCGCGGTCTCCTCGTCCTTGACCTTCCCGTTTGCATCCATCTTAGCGCGAATAAACTGTATCAGCAAAGTAGTCTCATCAACAACATTTGCTGATAGAGCGCCCAAAGTAAGCAGGAGTGAGGCATGAGCATATTCACCGCCTAATGATGCCGTGATCAAGGCCACCGGTTTATCAACCAGGGTGCTGCTGGATACCAGCCAGTCGAGCATGTTTTTTAATGAGCCGGGTACGCCAAAGGCATATTCAGGCGTACAGATGATTATTCCGTCGGCTTTTGCAAATAATTGACGCAAATCTGCAATTTTTGCAGGTGGGGTATCATTATCAAGCCCGGGATCAAATGGCGGTATCTGTGCAAGATCGTTATAGATCTTGTAATCAATATCCTCAGGCACAATTGAACCTAAATATTGTAAAATAGCATGGTTTGATGAACCATGGCGCAAACTGCCGGATATTGCTAAGATGTTTTTCATGGCTTAAAACGGCAAGTTATTACATCTGTTTTAAATTAAAGAACGTTAAAGATACCTAAGTCAGCCACACCCAAATCTAATGGCAATATACTGACTAACGCCTATTGATGAGCACGGCAAATTATCCTACTTTTGTGCTTCATTTTTAATTCGATGTCTGAAAATACTGAACATGTTAAATGCCTGATCATTGGGTCGGGTCCCGCAGGATATACTGCAGCCATATATGCGTCGCGTGCTGATCTGAAACCTGTAATGTATACAGGTATGTTAGCAGGCGGACAGCTTACCCAAACTACTGATGTAGAGAACTTTCCGGGCTACCCGCAAGGGATCATGGGCCCTGACATGATGGAAGATTTCCGTCAACAAGCAGAAAGATTGGGTACCGATATCCGTTTTGGTTATGTAAGCTCGGTTGATTTTTCAAGCCTGCCGCATAAGGTTGTTGTTGATGAAAATAAGACCATCCTGGCTGATACGGTTATCATATCAACCGGCGCTTCTGCCAAATGGTTAGGATTGGAGTCCGAACAAAAATATAGCGGTTTTGGAGTTTCGGCTTGTGCTGTTTGCGACGGTTTCTTCTTTAAAGGACAAGACGTTGCTATTGTAGGCGCCGGCGATACCGCTGCCGAAGAAGCTACTTACCTGGCTAAATTAGCCCGTAAGGTTTACATGATCGTACGTCGTGATGAGTTCCGCGCTTCAAAAGCGATGGTTCACCGTACGTTGAATACCCATAACATCGAGATTTTATATAATACCGAAACCAAAGAGATTTTAGGCGATGGGCAAAGCGTGAACGGCGTTAAGGTGATCAATAATAAAACCAACAAAGAAAAGACTTTAGACGTTACCGGCTTTTTTGTGGCTATCGGCCACTCGCCAAACACCGAAATATTTAAAGGCTGGATAGATATGGACGAAACCGGCTACATCATCACCAAACCGGGATCAACCCAAACCAATATTGAAGGTGTATTTTGCTGCGGCGATGCACAGGATCATATTTACCGCCAGGCTGTTACGGCGGCTGGTACCGGTTGTATGGCTGCCATTGATGCAGAGCGTTACCTGGCAGCAAAAGAACATGTAGTTACCGCTTAAGGTGTCTTTAAAACATTAACATAAAGGTTGTCTATACAGGCAACCTTTTTTTGTGGCATATTTTTTACAACATACCCTGCGATATTTTTTTAAAATCTTTTAACTTCACCATCTTTAAATTATTGACCGATCTATAATTATGTATAAAAAAACAATTTTACTGCTGGTTACCACATTTGCTCTTTCCATATCAGTGCAAGCACAAGATACCGACCCTAATCTGGGGATAATACCTGCACCGGTATCTGTAAAAAAATCGGCAGGTACATTTGTGCTTAGCCAGGAAACGCAGCTATTTGCAGATTCGCTGGATAATAAGGCCGTTATTTTTTTATCAGATTATTTAAAAAATACCGCCATGCTCCACATCCCGCTTAAACAAAACAGCGGGCAAAGCATAAGCAACAGCATTATACTAACCAGCGTTGGTACTGATAGCTTACCGGCCGAAGGTTATCGCTTAACTATAACCCCAAACAATATCACTATAGCGGCTAAAGGTGCAGGGTTGTTTTATGGCATCCAAACGTTAATTCAGCTGATACCTGCCGATAAGGGCGCAGTAGCTAAATTGCCATGTGTGCAGATAGAAGATTATCCGCGTTTCGACTATCGTGGTTTGATGCTTGACGTTTGCCGTCACTTTTTTTCTATCCAGTTTGTTAAAAAATACATTGACCTGATGGCTGCTTATAAGCTTAATACTTTTCACTGGCATTTAACGGACGACCAGGGTTGGCGCATTGAGATAAAAAAATATCCTAAGCTAACAGAGATCGGTTCACGTCGTGCCGAAACGGTTATAGGTAACTACCACGACCGTACACCACAGCAATTTGATAATACGCCTTACGGTGGTTATTATACGCAGGATGAGATCCGGGACGTAATTAAATACGCCGCCGATAGGTACATTACCATAGTACCCGAAATTGAAATGCCGGGTCACGCCATGGCAGCCTTAGCCTCTTATCCTGAACTGGGTTGCGAGCCAAGCTTAAACTACCAGGTACAAGGTACATGGGGCGTATTCAGGAATGTGTATTGCCCGTCAGATAAAACATTTAGTTTTCTGGAAGATGTACTGACAGAGGTTATCGCGTTGTTCCCGAGTAAATATATCCACATCGGCGGCGACGAAGCACCTAAAGATGTTTGGAAAGAATCGAAATTTTGCCAGCAGTTAATTAAAAAACTTAAACTGAAAGATGAGCATGGTTTACAAAGCTACTTCATCCAACGGATCGAAAAATTTGTAAACTCAAAGGGCAGAAGCATTATAGGCTGGGATGAGATCTTGGAAGGTGGTTTAGCGCCAAATGCGACCGTTATGAGCTGGAGAGGCGAAGAAGGCGGTATCGCGGCAGCTCAACAAAACCACGATGTTATTATGACACCAAGTAGCGGCGGCCTCTATATTGATCATGCACAAGGCTTTCTTAATACAGAGCCGTTAAGTATTGGCGGTAACGAACCATTAACAAAAATATACCGATATGATCCAACCCCTGAGGTTTTAAGTGACGATCAGAAAAAACATATATTAGGTGTGCAAGCCAATTTGTGGACTGAATATATCCCGACAGAAAATAAGGCCGAATATATGTTGCTGCCGCGTATGATGGCGTTATCTGAAATTGCATGGGCACCGCTGGCTAACAAAAATTTTAAAGACTTTTCTGAAACCCGTTTACCGTCTCATTTAGCATGGCTGGATAAAAACGACTTTGATTACCGCGTGCCATCAGCCATTGGTGCAAAGGATACCGTATATTTTGCTGATAAGGTAACTGTTGATCTGAAATCGTCGGTAAAAGGAGCAAAGGTTTACTATACTATTGATGGCTATACACCGCGCGAAACGGATATAGAGTTTACCATGCCGATGACTTACAATGTACCAGTTGATCAATATCGCGAAATACAGACCATTGTTATAACCCCAACCGGGAAACGCAGCGTGGTAACCAAAACAGTGGTTTACAACAAAGCCCCATTAGCGCCGGTTAATTATAAAGGCACAAATCAGGGTTTACGTTATGAGCTTTTTCCGGGCGAATTTAACAGCACCAATGATTTTAAAATATCTGCTGATGGTGCTGATTCATTAATCAGTAAGAGCTTTAATATCAATCCATTTAGAAAGGCTTCGGGTTTTGGTATAATATATAGCGGTTATATCCGTATTGATAGTGACGGTGTTTACGGCTTTTCGACCGCGTCTGATGATGGATCGACCGTATTGATTGATGATCAGATGGTGGTAGATAATGATGGAAAACATCCTATCAGTGGTAAAAACGGTGCTATCGCCTTGCAAAAAGGGTTTCATAAGTTTACCTTAAAATATTTTAACATAGGTACTACCGGCAGCCTTAAAGTGTTTATTACCATACCGGGCAAACCAACCGGCGAACTGGGTTCGGATTTGCTGTTTAATTAATAAAGGGAGATATGAGCGTAAGATCTTGTTTTTTTATATTGAGTTGTTGTATTATCATAGCGGGTTGTTCGCAAAGCGAGAAAAAACCGGTTAATGTTACCAATGTACCTAAGGCGCCGGTTTTGACAGATCCGTTTAGGTTTCATAAGTTGGTTGAAGTATCACCTGGCCAATATTATGATATTTTAAGTTGGGGCAGGGGTTCTGTTGATACAGGTTCATTCATGATCCTGCATTCTGATTCGGCAGGAAGAAAATATACTACTACTACCGGCGACCTGACCGGAAAAATAGTAGACGTTTACAACGCCGATATGGATATTGACGGCCACCCGGAAATATTGATCCAGGCTAAACGTAATGATACCACCAATTATACAGGCATTTACGCTTTCGAGTTTTATGAAAGCCGGGTAGAAAAGCTTGACTTTCCTAAGCTAACCAGTTCGCAGAGAAAGGGTTATCGTGGCAATGATAATTTTTATATATCAGAAGGTAAGTTTATCAGAGAGTTTCCGATCTACGAAGGAAGCGGGCCATCTGCCAAGCCAAGCGGTGCAAAACGTAAGCTGGAATATACCTTAAGTAGCAATAGCTTTAATGTTAAACAGCTAAGTAAAGATTCAACCTCGGTTAAAGATAAAACGGTAGTTGCTCAGCCACAGAAAAAACAAAGTGAAGAGAAGCACACCACCACAAAGAAATCAGAAAAAAAACACCATAAAACAGAATCGCATAAAAAGAAACATAAAAGAAGGCATCATTCAGATTAATGCCATTCTATAGTTCTTAAATAAGATAGCCAAGAGTAAAAATTTTGTTTTTGCAGGTGCCAATTCTTTGCGTTAAAAATTCGCACATTTGTATATCTACACATTTGCACATCAAAAAATGCACTTTTTATACCCGGCTTTTTTATTTGCATTCATATTCCTGGCTATACCTGTACTGATTCATCTATTTAATTTCAGGCGATATCAAAAGGTGTATTTTAGTAATGTGCAGTTCCTTAAAGAGATTCAGGAGCAGCAGTCGTCCCGCAGAAATTTAAAAGAACGGCTGATATTAGCGGCCCGGTTGCTGGCACTAACTTTTCTTGTTCTGGCGTTTGCCAGGCCTTACCTATCTAAAAACAACAGTGCCAATGCGGGCGCTCAGCGTACAGTCAGTATTTTTTTAGATAACTCATACTCCATGCAAACCCTGAACCGGGAAGGTTCATTGTTGGATGAAGCCAAACGTCGGGCCAAAGAAATTGCATCCGCCTATTCAATGAACGATAGGTTTCAACTGCTTACGCAGGATTTTGAGGGCAGGCATCAACGCCTGTTGAGCCGAGACGAATTTAATGATGCTGTGGATGAAGTAAAGATAAGCCCCCGCAGCCGCAGTTTACAGCAAATAATTGGCAGGCAGCAAAACTTGTTGAACATGCAGCCCGGTCTAAGCCGGTCGATAGATATCATATCCGATTTTCAGAAAAACATCAGTAACGGGAAGGCTTTAAAAATTGACACGGGTATACACATCAGCCTTGTACAGCTAAGCGCGAACACCCAGGCCAATGTCACGGTTGATTCGGTGTGGTTGTTAAGTGCCATCCATCGCCCAGGCGAAACCGAGAAATTGGTGGTAAAACTGCATAACTATGCAGGCGAAAACTCAGCAAAGATCCCTCTGAAATTAACCATCAACGGCGAGCAAAAAGCATTGGGCGGTTATATCATTAATGCCCATGCAACCCAAAATGATACGCTTGCATTTTCAGGCTTAAAAGCGGGCTGGCAACGCGGTGAGATCTCTCTGCAAGATAATCCTGTAACTTTTGACAACCAGTTTTACTTTAGCTTTAATGTAAAGCAACAAATGCAGGTGCTATTAATTGATGATGGCACGGCTAACCCATACTTAAAAGCTGTTTTTGCAACAGACCAATTTTTTAACGTTAACCGTGTCCCCGCCGGGAATGTTGATTACGCCGGATTGGGCGCTTATCCGTTAATCGTGCTAAGTGATGTTAAATCGGTTGCGGCCGGGTTGGCTCAGCAGTTAAAAACTTACGTAAGCAAAGGTGGTACATTAATAGTTTTTCCGGCTGCGGATGCTGATTGGGCAAGTTATCGGTCATTCTTACAACCATTAGGTGCGGTATACCCTGAAAAACTATTGACAGAAAATATAAAAGTATCGGCATTAAACTTACAGAACCCGGTATTTAAAAACATCTTCGAGGATTTTCCTAAAAATCCTGATCTGCCCGTAGTAAAAAAATATTATCAGTTTGGCTCATCTTCAAGCGGTAACGAAAGTTTAATGCAATTGCCGGGTGGACAACCTTTCTGGGCGGGATATAATAATGGCAAAGGTAAAGTTTACATAGCTGCAGTGCCATTAAATGAAGATTTTAGCAACCTGCCGCGTCATGCGCTGTTTGTGCCCATCATATTCAGGATAGCCTTATTGAGCGGGCACGATCAACCTTTATTTTATACACTGGAGCGTGACGAAACGCTTGAAACAACACCCATACAAACATCAGAAAAGCAATTGTTGAAGCTGGTTAAAGGCAAACAAAATATCATTCCCGATGTGAAGCAACAGGAGGGAAGCACATTGTTATTTGTATCAGACCAGTTGCAGGAAACCGGGGTGTACGAACTTAAAAAACAGGATAGTATAGTATCTGTAATGGCCTTTAATGACAATCGAAGCGAATCAGACCTGAGCTATTATACGCCTGTCGAACTTGATAAGATATTGCCCGATAAGGGTAACGTGATCCAGGCCAACAAAGGCTCTATAAAAGATATTGTGAGCCAGACAGATTTTGGTGTGCAATTATGGAAACTTTGTATAATTTTGGCACTGATCTTTCTGGCTGTCGAAATATTGCTTACCAGGTACATCCCGATAGTAAACAAGCCTGGTAAACAAGCGTTTTCGCAAAAAGAAGAATCAACCTCAATCCATACATAAAGCAGCGCTAATGAATTTGCTTATCAAATCCGCTACAATAACTGACCCTAATTCGCCATTTGATCAACAGGTTGTTGATATTTTAATAAAAAACGGAACTATTACAGAAATTGCCAATGACATTAAAACTGACGCTACAGTTTTTGATGCAACCGGCAAACAGCTTTCGCCCGGTTTTTTTGATCTTAACTGCAATATCGGCGAGCTGGGCCTCGAGACCAAAGAGAACCTGCAAACCGGAACAGCCGCCGCTGCTGCCGGTGGTTTTACGGGGATAGCGCTAATGCCAAATACAAAGCCACCGGTACATTCAAAAGCCGAAGTAGAATACCTGCTTAATCGCGCCAAAGGTAACCTTGTTGATGTTTATCCTTTGGGCACATTATCGCATAAGCGGGAAGGAAAGGACCTTGCCGAAATGTATGATATGTATTTAAGCGGTGCTAAAGCTTTTACAGACGGGGATCATCCTGTGCAGGATGCAGGTTTGATGGAGCGTGCCCTGCTTTATACCAAAGGTTTTGAAGCCACTGTTTTTTCCTACCCTGAAGATACCGCTATAGCCGGAAAAGCCAAAGTGAATGAAGGCGAAATGAGTACTTTGCTGGGCATGAAAGGTATCCCGTCATTAGCCGAGGAGTTAATGATAGCCCGCGATCTTTACCTTGCAGAGTATACCGATTCTAAGATCCACTTCAGTACGATATCAACAACACGTTCTGTTGAACTTATAAGAGAAGCAAAGAAAAAAGGGTTGAAAGTCAGCTGCGATGTAGCAGCACATCACCTGGTGCTTACTGACGATGCTTTAGCAGGCTTTGATAGTCTTTATAAGGTAAAGCCGCCCTTGCGTACCCGAAATGACGTAAATGCGCTTATAGAGGGCTTAAAAGATGGAACTATCGATGCTATCGTATCACAACACACGCCGCACGAGATAGAGTTTAAAGATGTAGAGTTTGAAGTGGCTGAATATGGTATGATTGGTTTTCAAACTGCATTTTCACTTGCTTTAAAAGCAGGTTTATCAATCGAGCTGGTCATTCAAAAACTGGCCATTAATCCGCGTGTAATACTGGATGTAGAAGTGCCGGTTATTGCTGCCGGGCAACAAGCTAATCTTGTAGTATTTGATAAGGATGCCGAATGGGAATATAATAAAGAAAATAATAAGTCTAAATCATATAACTCGCCTTACCTGGGACAGAACTTAAAAGGACAGGTATTGTTAACCTGTAACAATAATCACTTATATAAATTAAACAGATAATGATCGACCCGAAAATAGAAATAGCACTTGGCGCTGCGCTGCAGGCCTTTTCAAAATACAATGGATTTGAAGTTAGCGGAGTTCATACCGAGCTTCAATCTGTATTTGAGTTGGAGGAAGACTTTTTAACTAAAGTTGACGCTTTGGACGAGGTTTTTGATAACTATCCGCAACTGGAAGTTTTACGTGAGGTGTTTTTTGATCTGTTAATGATCAATTTCTTTAGCTCTGACGTGAAGCGACTGGAAGAAGATTACCTGGATACGCCTGAGTGGGAGGATATTGAAGAGCAAACGTTAGACAGGGGCACCGAGCTTTTAAACCTGTTGCTTTACCTGAATGAATGTGAAGACGAAGATATTGAACCCGAACTGGAAGATTACCTGAAAGAGTTTTTGTTGGTTGATGATGATGAATTTCAGGACGAATACCGCATTTATGAACCGGTTATAGCCAATCAAATCCTGATGGAAAGCCCGGCAATTGAAATAGCTAAGGTTGCGGATAAGTTACCGGAAGACTCAGAACTAAAGGAGTTGTTTTACCCGATCATGTGCTTTTTTCAGAACACTAACCCAACCATCGACGAAAAAAATGTGGTTGCCGAAAATGCAGTAGACCCAGAATTTGATATGCCGGTACTGGCAATTTTAGAATCATTTATTTAAACTTAAAAATCATCACAATGGAAGAAGTAATAAAACCGGTAGTGAAAAACAATCCTACAAAAATAGCAACTAAATGGGCGTTGATAAATGCATTAGTTGCTATTGTAATTACTTATGCGTTCGAACTTTTTAATGTAGACACCAACTCTTCATTAAAATACTTATCCTACATTCCTTTTATTATATTTTTATTTTTAACACAAAAGGAATTTAGAGACCAGATTGGTGGCTTCATGACCTTTGGAGAAGGATTTTCTGCAGCGTTCAGGTATGCATTATTTACAGGGTTGGTTATGGCCATATTTATTTATTTATACTGCACTGTTTTAAGTCCTGCTTTTTTTGATAAAACAATTGAGCTTTCCCGTGCAAAAATGGAGGAACAGGGAAAGCTGTCTTCTGAACAAATTGATAAAGCAATGGAGATATCTAAAAAATGGGGGCCATTGTTCGCCGCTTTCGGTACTGCGGTTGTATATCCGATTTTTGGTGCCATAATTGGCCTGATAGGGGCATCGATATTTAAAAAGGAACGTACCGCTAATGATATAATTGAAGATGCAGTTGATCCGACGGTATAAATTAGAAAAAGTAAAAAGCAAAGGGCCGTTTCAATTTGAAACGGCCCTTTGCTTTTTGTGTATAAGACGCTTTAGTGCCTGGCTTTCATTACCTGTTTAACAATATCATTGCCAAACACAAATACCATTAACGATATCAATAAAACAAAGCCAACCAATTGGGCACGCTCTAAAAACTTATCGCTAAGAGGCTTGCCTTTTATCATTTCAATAATTAAAAATATGGCATGGCCGCCGTCAAGTGCCGGGATAGGTAATAGATTTGTAAAGGCTAACACCATTGATAATAAACCAACCATGGTCCAGAAATGTACCCAATCTACCTGGGTGCCAAACATAGTCGCGATAGCAACAGGGCCGCCTACTACTTTGTTAAATTTAGCTTCGCCGTTAAATACCTTGCCAATTGCTTTTGCATTGTTTGAGAAAGTACCCCATGCTTTATCCGCACCTACAGGTAACGAGCCGAAGAAACCATAGTTTATTGTTTTTTCTTTCGGCAGGTCATAAGCTAAACGTACGCCAATAGTTCCGTCCTTCGTAACAGTAGCTTTTAATAATTTAGTTTCGTGGTTACGGCGTACCGTAAGATCAACCGTTTTTTCTTTATTAGCCTGCAACTCGGCTTGAAACTGATCAAAATAAACCACCTTGGCAGTGTTTACCGCAACTACGCTATCGCCATGCATTAAACCGGCCTCCTGTGCTCTGCTTTTTGGTATAACAGAATCAATTGCAAATGTGGTACGTGGCAAGCTGCTGATGAACTGCTCAATGCCATAATCAGACAGATCATTGATAACGTTTGCCGGAACTGTCAGATTTAATGTCTGGCTGCCTCTTTGTACGGTTAAAACGGTATGGTCTAACAATACTTTTGAGCTCATCAGGTCTTCAAACCTGGCAATAGGCTTGCCATTTACAGCAATGATCTTGTCACCTGCTTCAAGGCCCATTTTTTTACCGATGGTGCCCGGTACAATGCCGTATTTAATGCTTGAGTTTGCAATGTAGCTTTCGCCTAAACGCGCAGTAAGCATCCAAAAAATAAAGATCCCCAATACCACATTTACAAAAATACCGCCAAGCATTACAATTAAACGCTGCCATGCCGGTTTTGAACGGAACTCCCATGGTTGCGGTGGGCCGGCCATTTGTTCGGTATCCATAGATTCGTCTATCATACCGGCAATTTTTACGTAACCACCTAAAGGCAACCAACCAATGCCGTACTCAACATCCTTATAAGTAAATTTAAAAAGGCTAAAGCCCCATGCATCAAAAAACAGGTAAAATTTATCTACCTTAATACCAAAAGCCCTTGCGGCTAAAAAGTGGCCCAGCTCATGCAATATCACTAATATCGACAGCCCCAGTATTAACTGGCCAACCATAATTACTATACTCATTCTTATTTATTTCAAATTATATACGATGCTTTTGATGGCATCCGGTTTATTAAATTGTGCGCAAATATGCGTGTTTCTTTGTCAGTATTCAAATAATCGTCAAGGGTAGGTTGTATTTGATAGCTAATGCTTTGCATGCAATTCTCAATAATATCACTCATCGCCATAAAACCTACCGCGTTATTCAAAAATCCGGCTACGGCAACTTCATTGGCAGCATTGATAATGCAAGGCATATTACCGCCTTTATTTAATGCCTCAAAAGCCAAACCTAAATTGCGAAAGGTTTCCAGGTCGGGCTTTTCAAATGTTAGTGTTGGGTGATCTGCAAAATTGAACCGCTTAAAACTATTTTTTAAGCGGGCGGGGTGGGCCAGCGCATATTGTATAGGCAGCTTCATGTCGGGTACACCCATTTGTGCTTTTATCGAGCCATCTTCAAACTGAACCATAGAGTGGATAATGGATTGCGGATGCACAATAACATCTATCTGGTCTACCGTAAGGTCAAATAACCATTTGGCTTCTATCACCTCTAAGCCTTTATTCATCAACGTAGCCGAATCAATAGTGATCTTGGCGCCCATAACCCAGTTAGGATGTTTTAAGGCATGTTCGCGGGTTACGTTGGCCAAATGCGCCAAAGTTTTACCCCTGAACGGTCCGCCTGATGCTGTCAGGATGATCTTCTCTATCGTATTATTTTCCTCGCCAACCAGGCATTGGTAAATGGCCGAATGCTCAGAGTCGACCGGTAAAATTTTCACATCATGTTGTTTAGCCAGGTCGGTGATTAACTCACCGGCTACCACCAAAGTTTCTTTATTTGCTAACGCGATATCTTTACCGGCCTTAATAGCTGCAATGGTAGATTGCAAGCCGGCAAAGCCCACCATGGCAGTTAATATGGTATCAACTTCTGGTTGAGAAACAACTTCATTTACCGCATTAATACCTGCCAAAATTTTAATGTCTGTATTGGCTAATCCTTGTTTTACCTCGGCGTATTTGCTTTCGTCGCAAATAACCACGTAAGCGGGTTTAAATTGCAGGGCTTGTTGTACCAGGAGAGAGGCGCTGCTGTTTGCTGTTAAAACATAAGCTTTAAATAATGTAGGGTTTGCGCCTATCACTTCTAAAGCTTGTGTGCCTACGCTTCCTGTAGAGCCAAGAATGGCAATGTTTTTAATACTGTTACTCAATTGTGTTTAAACTATATACTCCTTTAATCCGTCTGCTATCTTCCTGTCGTTGGCCAATCGCGGCACTTTGTTTTGTCCCCCGAGTTTACCCTGCGAACGCATGTAATTAATAAACGCATCCCTCTTTACGCTTTGGACAATCAAAGGTTGCAAAATGTTACCATCAATCAGGTCAAAATAGTAAATATTTTTTGTTTGCAAGGTTTTATCAACTTTTAAAGCGAAAGCTTTCACATCTTTTGGCGTTGTACCAAACTCTATAAACCACTCGTGATAAGGTAACTGGCCCGTCGGTGGATTTACCTGCGGCGCTACTGTAAATTCAATAATTTCTACGCCCTCTTCATTAGCTACGCTCATTAATGCCTGTTCAACTTCTTCGCCAATAACATGCTCACCAAACGCAGAGATATAATGTTTGATACGCCCGGTCACCACTATTTTATAGGGATCTTTAGAAACAAACTTAACGGTATCGCCAATGCTATAGCCCCATAAACCGGCGTTGGTATTTAATATCAGCGCGTAATTTTTATCCAGTTGAACGTCTTGTAAACTAATACGGGTTGGGTCGTTGTTAAAATATTCGTCGGTTGGCACAAACTCATAAAATATGCCCGAATCAACCAGTAACAATAAGCCTTTTTCTTTCTGCGAATCCTGGAAGGCTATGAAACCTTCTGAGGCAGGGTAGGTTTCTATCGAATCGATAGCAAAACCAATGCTTTCCTGCATACGTGCCTTATATGGCTCAAAGTTAACGCCGCCGTAAACAAACAGCTTGAAGTTGGGAAAGATCTCTTTTATCTTTTTACCGCCTGATACCGCCGATAGCCTGTCGAAATACATCTGACACCACGGCGGAATTCCCGAGATCAGCCGCAGATCTTCCGTAATTGTTTCCTGCACGATGGCATCAACTTTTTCTTCCCAATCTTCAATACAATTTACCGTGTAGCTGGGCAAACGGTTCTTCAGTAAATAAGCGGGGACATGGTGCGCCACAATGCCCGACAGCCTGCCGGTTGGTATGCCCGCTTTTTCGGTCAGCACCGGGCTGCCCTGTAAAAATATCATCTTGCCGTTTACAAAATCAGCCTTGCCTGTTTCATGGATATAATTGAGCAAAGCGTTACGCGCGGCCTTAATATGCTCGGGCATACTTTCCTTACTAATGGGAATATATTTTACGCCTGATGTTGTTCCGGATGTTTTGGTGAGATAGGTGGGTTTGCCCGGCCAAAGCACATGAGCCTCGCCGTTAACTACGCGTTTAATGTAGGGGCTAAGCTCCTCATAATCACGCAGAGGTACATGCTTTTTAAAATCGTCGTAAGTTTTTATCTGATCGAAATGATGATCCTGCCCGAAAGAAGTGTTTTTCGCTTTGCTGATCAGTGCCTCAAAAGTTTGTTGCTGTATAGATACGGCGTTCTTTCGGATCCGGTTAAGATCTTTATTAACCCATGCCGCAAATACCTTACTCAATATGGACTTTAAACCCATCGTTTAATTTGTTTCGGCAATATCATCGTCCACATCCTGGTGGCTGTATATCAGCTTGCGATAGGTTACCGCGAGTATAATATTGACAAACGGATAGGTAACTATAATAGCTGCTGATATAAAGCTTAATCCATTATATTGGGATAACGCGGCTGGCAGCGCAATAAATAATAATATGATGCCCAGCATAGCTAATATTTTAAAAAAGTAGCCTTTTGTCAGCTGAAAACTTTGACGCAGCGATTCAAGTCCGCCCGATTTATCATCAATAATAAATGTAACAAAGAACATTATCCGCAACGCAAAATACAGAGCGGCAATGGCTGCCACATCTTCTATTAATTGTTGCAGGTATGGATAATCATCCAGTTTTGTCATTAAAAGGTGAAATGTAGTAACGATAAACGCCATCGAAAAAATAACACCCAAATAACTCATTATACTTTTAAAAGGCGGTAAGATTTGCGAAAACTCAAATTCATAATATTCGCTGTCTATCACCGTAAAGATCAGCTTATAAAGGCCAAGTGTAGTGTAGGTTTGCACAAACACCATAAACAGCGATACGATCATTTTGCCGGTAAATTCTTCGGGAGCAATTACAAATTCAACCACGCCACCTAACACCAGCAATAAGAACGAAGCTGCAATTGAATAAACAATTATGGTTGCAAAGTTCTTCTTAAAGATAGTCCAGGCCGTTTTTGTTGTTTCTGCTACCGAAAAAGGATGATACATATACCGCTTAAAATCTTTTTAATATTACCCGCCTCCAATAATCCTGCATAAAACCAAGCCCGTAAGCGGTTAACTGGATGAAGGAAGCCAGTACGCTCAAAAATGCAATTTTTACCGACTTATTTTTACTTAATGAATGAAAAAATATCAACAAAATAATAAGTAGTGCTATAACATTACATAAAATAGCAATTGGCCAGTTAAAAATGTTTGAAATAAGTGTAAATAATACACCCAGCGTGAAAATCGCTGGGAAAAAATGTACGGCTTTTAACTCGTTGGGGAAGAACTTATAAACATTTATACGCGCCCTGCCAAAGAAATGAAGCTGTTTATAAAACTGGTAAAGGCTGGTACGGCGCTTATGATATACCTTGGCGCGTGGGATCAGCCCGATCTTAAAATCCATGGTGTGGATACGGATACTGTACTCAATATCCTCGCCCGAACGGGTGATGATAAACCCGCCTGCTATTTCCCATACCTGCCTTGATATGCCCATGTTAAAACTGCGCGGATGGAATTGGCCAAGACTTTTTTTATTGCCGCGAATGCCACCGGTAGTAAAAGGTGAGGTCATGGAATAGCTGATGGCTTTTTGTACAAGTGTGAACGACGGGTGCGCAGCATCAGGGCCGCCATAGGCGTCAAGCCAATTTTCGGCAAGCGAATTATTGACTACCTCCAGGTAATCTTCAGGTATCAGGCAATCAGAGTCGAATATGATAAAGTAATCGCCTTCGGCACGCTCAAAAGCGTAATTACGGGCAAAGCCCTGGCCTGCATTTTCTTTTACAAAGTACCGTACGTTTAACTGGCCGGTAAAACCGTTTACAATATCTTTCGCATCATCAATAGAACCATCTTCAATAACCAATACCTCGAAGTTTTTATAGGTCTGCTGTGTAAGTGTTTCAAGCAGCTCTTTTATTTCTTGCGGACGATTATATAATGGTATGATGATGGAGAAAAACATTCTTTAATTTGATGATTTGAAAATTAAACGATTTGAGAATTATTTAAGCTGCGCCACATTTTCAAATTAGCACATTTTCAAATCCTCAAATTCGATCTTCTATCTGGTAATTATTCCGCTCGGGCGCGCTGCGGGCCACGAGTTCGGCCACAAAGCCCGTTAAAAATAATTGCGAACCTATAATAATTGCTACCAATGCAATGTAAAACAACGGTTGTGCCGTTACCTCGCGCGAGTATTTGATATGATGGGAAATATCATAAAGCTTATCACTGATGATCCAAACCGCGCAGATCAAACCTGCAAAAAAACTCAAACTGCCCATGGCCCCAAAAAAATGCATAGGGCGTTTGCCAAATTTACCCACAAAGAATATAGACAGCAGGTCTAAAAAACCATTGATAAAGCGGCTCATGCCAAACTTGGTAGTGCCGTACTTTCGGGCTCGGTGCTCAACTATCTGCTCGCCAATTTTTGTGAAGCCGGCCCATTTTGCAATAACCGGGATATAACGGTGCATCTCGCCATAGATCTCGATATTCTTGATCACTGTTTTGCGATAGGCCTTTAAGCCGCAATTAAAATCATGCAGGTTATTGATGCCCGACATTTTGCGGGTAGCCAAATTGAACAGCTTGGTTGGGATAGTTTTGCTTGGCGGGTCATACCGTTTAGCTTTCCAGCCCGATATGAGGTCATACTTTTCTTCGGTAATGCGGCGGTAAAGTTCGGGGATCTCATCCGGGCTGTCTTGCAGATCGGCATCCATGGTAATCACAACATTGCCCTGAGCGGCTTCAAAGCCTACATTTAGCCCTGCCGATTTGCCATAATTACGCCTGAATTTTATACCCTTAATAAAAGGATTGTTTAAACGGAGTTTATTGATCATCTCCCATGAGCCATCGGTGCTGCCATCATCAATTAAGATAATCTCGTACAGGAAACTGTTCTCGTCCATCACTTTGCTTATCCATGAGGTAAGTTCGGGTAATGATTCAACTTCGTTATATAAAGGTATTACAACTGATATATCCATTGATTAGTGATAGGGTTAAAGCTGTTGCTTATTTAAAACCCATGCAAAAATATAAAAAATGTGCATTGATTTTACGGTAGATATTTTCTTGCCGGTTAAATAATGTTAAATGTACAGGAACGTAAAATAAGCAAGAAATATTACCTTTATCATATGCGCCGTAAATCAACCCTCAAATATTTGTTTGTGACCTTAATTATCAGTAGTTTAATAGTTAGCTCTGCATACAGGTACCAAGCTGGTAAGGTTATCCAGGTCGATGTAGATGATCTTTTAAACGTTCGACCGGTAACTACATTTACCAATGGCAAACTGGTGGTTTGGGACAAAGGTGTAGACCGCGAAAATGGATACCTGACCATGGCTGCCGCGTTATTTAACAAGGAAACAGACCCTAAAGCTATTCCTGATGATCCATTGATCCCGGCTGATCAACACCATCCTGCTATTTTGTTGCATTATGCTAATAAAGAGAGTGTGAAAAATCAGGCTAAATTATTATCAGATACTAACTCTTTTATAGTAAAAGTTCCCAAACACAATTACAGTAATTTATATCTGTGCCTTACAAGTGCCTACGGCACCTCGAACCTGGAATACTCCCTGATCTACGCCGGTGGGGCAGAGGTGAAACATATCACCGTGCCCGATTGGGCCAGTGATGTGCCCAATAACGACCCTGACTTTAGCTACGTAGTACATGACCGGGCCAAATGGAGCAACAAAAATACGCTGACGGAAACAGAGCATCATAATATTCATGCCCTTAATGTTCATCCGGATATTAAAAGGATCTTGACCGCAATCCGGGTAAAAAATCTGTCAAAAACTTATATGTTGTTTTGGGCTGCTACAGGAGTAGTGAAATAGCAGTTAATCAAACTGATTTTGCAGGCGTATCAGGCGGTCAATCATCAGGTTAAGTTTATCCTGCTCGCTTTTAACAAAACGCCCCTTTAAATAAAAGGTACAAAACAATAACCAGGCGGTAGTTAATGTATATGCTAATATTTTAAACATGGTCGACGCGCTTTGAAGTACCTCGTAAAAATATAATAAAAGGCCGCCGCTTATTAAACAAACATACAAGTAGTATAAGCCGCCATATACTTTAGCACGATTTTTTTGGTATTCTTTAAGGTCCTGTAAATAATCTGCCGGATTGATGGTAATATCCTGTTTATTGATAATGCGATAATCCCTGATCATCATAATTACATATAATACCATGGTGCTGAGTATGATAAATATGCCCAGGTATGTAACCCATGAATTAAAAACAAAAAACACCATTACCACAAAAATTCCGGCTAATGAAATAGCCATACCGGTAATGTTCCAAAACAGTTTCCTGCTTAGTCCGCTCATTCCCTTCTTCACCTGCTTCAGCGCATCATCTACTGAAAGCTGATCCTTTTTTGGCTGTTCCTGCCAAACCGACATTAAATGATCAAAGTCTTTCATACTGATTATATAATTCTGTCAATTTCTGTTTAATACGGAAAATCTTAACCCGCAGGTTGCCTTCAGATATGCCCGATATCTCTGCTATCTCCGGATACGGCAATTCATCAAGCACCATGGTTATGATTATCCTTTCTGATTCTTCGAGTTTAGATATACACTTATACAACAGAGCAACCTGTTCGGTTTTCTCTGATACTTCTTCAATTTTGGTTTCGGCTATCAGCGGTGTGAGTTCGTCTTTAGCCTGGCGTTTTTCTGATCTAAGATAGGTTAAACATGTGTTTACTGCAATACGGTAAATCCATGTCGAGATCATTGCCTGGTTACGGAATTTATCCAGGTTTTGCCAGACTTTTAAAAATGTTTCTTGTAACAGGTCGTTCGCAGCATCATCATCTCCGGTGTAACCATAGCATAAATGGAAAATCTTTTTTGAATTAGCTTCAAATATTTGCTTAAAGACAATTTCCTTTTCGGCCACAGTTATTGATCAGTTTTTTTCTGGTTAGATGCAAAGATAGGCAGATTGTTACAACAGGTAATCGTTCTTGTTAAACCAACTTAATTTTTTTTCGGCATCGTCAAGCATTGCGTTGTATTCGTTAACGAAATCATATTGCAGATCTTCATGCAGTTTACTGACGGCCGTACGTATTTTTTCAACCTGCCTGATCAATATTAAACGCAACGGTTTGTAAGCGGTGCGCCTGTCGGCATATTGGATATAATTGGTGCAGAAGTTTATTAGTAATTCTATCTCGGCTTCTTTTGATGTCATGAACTTAATGTATTTGCCAATCAACCTTAATATTTTACGCAGATATTTTGCTGCTTCGTAACCGCGTACCGGCAATTGGCTAAACATAAACCCGGTTTCGGCTTTTACTTTCTCTATAAACGCGGCATCGTTATCAGCCTCAAACAGTAAATAAGCCAGCAACTCTTTGTTTTCCTTTTTATGCCGCGCAAGGCGCAGGCATAATTCGGCTATCTGCAAACCCGACAGGTGTTGCAATTCTTTTTTAATATCCTGTAAGCCATAAGTGGCTGTGCTCATCTTTAAAAATTTATATTTTTAGCAAAATAGTAATTAGTTGTAGCTTCGCACCGTAAAATTTATAAATGAAACAAAGCAAACTCACGCTTTACATTTTTATTGCACTTATTTTAGGTGTTATTGTTGGCTACATATACAACATAGCTGTAATTACCGCCTATAATAACAAAATTATTGCCGCCGAAACCGCCATCAAAGTTATTGATAATAAGCTGGTATCAGCAAAAGATACTGCATCAGTAGTTTACAAAAACCTAAGATTACAACGCGTAGCCGCAGCCAAAATACACAAACTAAATGATGGGCTTCGGGAAGATAAGATCGAATACTTTACCATTTTAAGCGACATCTTTTTGCGTTTGATAAAAATGATTGTCGCGCCGTTGGTGTTCACAACGCTTGTTGTGGGCGTGGCTAAAGTGGGGGATATTAAAGCGGTAGGACGCATTGGCGGTAAAACACTGCTTTGGTTTTTAAGCGCTACATTAGTGTCATTGCTATTAGGCATGTTAATGGTTAACCTGTTCCAGCCAGGGCATGAAATGCACCTGATGTTGCCCGATAGCCACCTTAATACCGGGATACAAAAAACGGCATTATCATTAAAAGATTTTATCAGCCATGTTTTCCCGAAAAGTTTTTTTGAATCGATGGCCAACAATGAAATATTGCAGATAGTGGTGTTTGCTTTATTTTTCGGCGTAGCGACAGCGTCGATCGGCGAAAAGGGAGAGATCATTATTAAAGCCTTTGACGCGATAGCGCATGTTATTTTAAAGATCACCGGCTACGTGATGAAACTTGCACCGCTGGCAGTATTTGGCGCTATCACAGCTATTGTTGCTAAACAGGGCTTAGGTATCATATCAACCTACGCTATATTTATAGGCGAGTTTTATTTCTCGCTTATTATACTTTGGGCCGCCATTATTTTAGCCGGATTTTTTGTGTTAAAGGGCCGTGTATTTTCATTAGTAAATAACATCAAAGATGCTATGCTGGTTGCTTTTGGCACATCAACAAGTGAGGCTGCTTATCCGCGTGTACTAATAGAAATGGAGCGCTTTGGTTGTAGCAACAAGATCGTAAGTTTTGTGCTGCCGTTGGGTTATTCATTTAACCTGGATGGTTCTATGATGTACATGACGTTTGCGTCGTTATTTTTGGCGCAGGCTTATAATATTCATTTGTCTTTCGCGCAACAATTGATCATGCTGTTAACATTAATGTTAACGAGCAAAGGGGTAGCGGGCGTACCACGGGCATCGTTGGTAGTAATAGCCGGCACCATGGCCATGTTTAACATCCCCGAAGCAGGGTTAGCGCTGCTGATAGGTATCGATCCATTATTAGATATGGGCAGATCCGCAACAAACGTACTGGGCAATGCCATGGCTACAGCCGTAGTAAGTAAATGGGAGGGAGAACTGAGTAATGAATGATTTAGTGAATGAATGATGAATTACTTTTTTACTTTTGCCTGCAATTAAAATTCATTCATTCAAAAATCACTCATTCACCCCATGGCTTATATAGGTTTTAAACTTAGCAATACAAAACGAATATTCCTGGCGCTAAGTGTTATTTTGCCATTCCTTTTTTACTGTTTATATTATTATGGGCATATGTTAAAAAATGCGCCATATAGGTTTGTTGAGTTTGATTCAATGAGTATTCAGTATGGCGATCGGGATAGCTTATTAAATAAATACGACTCTAAAACAGGTAATTATCAATACCTGAATAACCGTGATTCATTGGTTAAAAAGCATTTACACCTTAACCAAAAAGATCTGCTTTACCTGCACCGTAAAGCTGCCGATCTGGGTTTTTGGGATTTTCCTTCAGATGAAACAGGCGATAGTGTAAAGACAGGCCCTAAACCGACACGTTACATCATTGAGTTTAAATACAAACGTAAAAGCAAAAAAGTAATATATGATGCCAATTTTTTTGGTGACCAGCGTCTGATCGACGCTAATCAGTCGTTGATCAAAGAAATTATGCAGGTTATAGCCGGTGAAGAAGGTGTGGATAAAAAATAAAAGGTGTATTGTATATTGCAAATGTAATACCTATATTTGCACCTCGAATTTTAAAAACATTAATTAACAAACCATGTACGCAATAGTAAGTATAGCAGGACAGCAATTTAAAGTTGCTAAAGACCAGCAGATCTTTGTACACAGATTACAAGGTGACGAGGGCGCTAGTATTGAATTTGACAATGTGTTGTTAGCAGAAAACGAAGGTGCTTTCAAATTAGGAACTGATTTGAACGGCGCAAAGGTATCGGCTAAGATCCTGTCTCATTTAAAAGGTGATAAAGTAATTATCTTCAAAAAGAAAAGAAGAAAAGGTTACAAAAAGAAAAACGGTCACCGTCAGCAATTTACCAAGATCGAGATCACCGGTATAACTTTATAATCAGATTTTTAAAACGATCCGTTTAAACCGGATCATAAAAATATAAGAAATGGCACACAAAAAAGGGGCCGGTAGTTCAAGAAACGGCCGCGAGTCACATAGCAAACGTTTAGGTATCAAGATATTTGGTGGGCAGCCCGCAATTGCAGGTAACATCATCGTACGTCAGCGTGGTACCAAACACAATCCGGGCCTTAACGTAGGTATCGGTAAAGATCACACTTTATTTGCTTTAGCAGCAGGCGAAGTAGTTTTCAAAAAGAAAGCAGATAACCGTTCATACGTTTCTGTTATCCCTTTTGCAACTGCACCTATAGCAGAAGATGCTGCACCGGCACCTAAAGTAAAAGCAGAAGCTAAGCCAGCACCGGTTGCTGAAGCTGCTCCGGAAGTTGTAGCAGAAACCGCTGCTCCAACTGAAGAAGCTCCAAAAAAGAAAGCTGCTCCAAAGAAAAAAGCTGCTGACGCTGAAGAAGCCCCGGCTGCTGAGTAATTAGCAAGATAATTAGAATACAAAAGCCTGTGTCATTTTGATACGGGCTTTTTTTGTATTTCAATAAGTCATGCTGAACTTGTTTCAGCATCCCACTCGCTGATTAGACGAATACTTGTCCTGTGGGATGCCGAAATAAATTCGGCATGACGTTTTAATTTATTTATGCATGCTTCAACGGCATTTCGCCCATCTCCAAAACTAATATGCCGCCGTTTAACATCTCCTGGTGCGAGAACCACAGTTTATCCAACTTCTTGCCATTCATACTTGCCGACTGGATGTATTTTTTAGTTTTCGAGCTGCCACTGGCTATCAGTGTAAAAGTCTTGCCGTTGGGCAGGTCAATAGACACCTTAGTAAATAACGGGCTTGTGATGGTGTACATGGGAGATCCCGGTTGAACGGGAAAAAAACCCATTGCCGAAAATACTACAACTGACGACATGGAGCCACCATCTTCGTCACCCGGTACACCTAAAACGGTGTCTTTAAAATAGACATCTAATATAAACCTTGTCCATTTTTGTGTTTTCCACGGCGAATTGGTATAGTTAAATAAATATGGGATTTGGAACGAGCATTGATTACCCATGGAAAATTGGCCTATCAACCCCGTCATATCCGGGAATTTATTATAAAATGTCGCGCGGCTGCTTCCCAATCCTTCCCTGAAAAGTTGGTCGAGTTCGTGCTCAAATTTATCTTTGCCACCCATCAGCGCTATCAATCCCTCTATATCATGCTGAACGTTCCATTTATAGGTATAGCCATTATTCTCGTTATAATAAGATTGTCCCTGCGTTTTCGGATCGATATCAACCCATTCGCCTTTATCATCTTTTGGCATAAACAGTAGCTTATCCTTATCCCATAAATTTTTGTAGTTATTGGCTTTTGGGACATATCTTTTGTAAACGGAATCCTCGCCCAACTCCTTAGCTAACTGGCCCACCGCCCAATCATTATAACTTGCCGCCAGTGTAACCGCCACTGCCGACCGCGCGCTGTGATGTGCTTTGGCAAACGGATCTGTTTCCGCTTCGCCAACATGCAGGGCAGGGTAGTAGCCTTTATCATGATAAAAATCCTCTAACGCGCCTTTGGGGCCGTTTGTTGATGCCAGCATGGTTGCCTGTTCGGCGTTTTTTAACATACCTTCAAGCGCTTTTTTAGCATCAAAGTTTTTAATTCCTTTGCGATAAGCATCCAGGAACATCACTGCCGAATAAAATCCAAACATACCCGGGCGGTCGCCAAACACTTTCGGATATTCGGGCATCCATCTGCTTTGCTCATACATGTTTACGTATGATTGCAGCATATCGCCCTCTTGCTCCGGGTTTAGGATGGCTCGCAGCGGATGCTGCGCTATATAGTCTCCCCAGGTATAATCATCAGTGTACACGGGCCGTTTATCCTGGTGGACCTTATTATCATATCCGCTGAAGTATTTACCGCCTTCATTAATATTTACCATACGCACATAACTGCGGTATAATGCGGTGTAAAAAGTTCGTTTTTGACTAATCGTACCACCCTCAACCTTTATCTGCCCGATAGCTTTCTTCCACACTGCTTTGCCTTGGGCAGCCAGTTGATCAAACGTGATATTGGTTAATTCATCTCTGTAGTTTTGCTTTGCCTGTTCGGGGCTAATAAATGACACCGCGAACCTAAACTCAACCATGTCCGGATCACTTTCTGCATAACTCATAGCTACTTTTTGGCCGTCCATCATTTTCGGTGTTGCCAGCGCGCCCTGCACGGTGTATTTACCCCAATCTTTATCACCCTCAGATTTTGCACCGGCGGGTTTGCCCGAAAAAGTACCATACATATACGCCTTACCTTTTTGCGCATGGATGCTGTCCAGCACAAACTCGGTGCCGGTAATGGTATTGTCGGCAGCGATATCGTACAAACCGTTATCATAACAATGTGTAAGTAAAACATGCTTTTTAACCCCTTTGGGAAATTTGAAACGATATATGCCACATTTTTTACCTACAGTATGCTCAACCCTGATATCCTTATCAATTAATGTTGTGGCATAATACCAGGGACGGGTTATTTCCATATCATGATCGTAGGTCATGCGTTCGTTCCAGTCTGCGTCTGTAATTGTACCTTTTGCCGGGCGTACAGAAAAAATAACTTGCGGCGTAATTACATTTAATGACAACAGCGGGAAACCTGTGATCTGGTCGTCCAGGTAATCCTGGCGGCGTGGATGGGTACGCACCATTTGATTAGGCAAATGCACCACTGGCCGGTTTGTGTTAAGCAGGGGGGCTATATTGCCTATTGTAGGGTCGATATATTGCAGGTAGTCATCCTCTGCCCCGATAGATTTATTATCGGCAGGTTTATCAGCAGCTTTTGTAATTTCAATGGGGAGCGCGGCGGCAGCGGCTAAAATGCTACCGGCCTGCATGAATTTACGTCTTGATATTACGTCCTTTTTACCGGCAGCATTATCAGTCAATGACAATTCTTTAGATTTCATACACCAGGGTTATATTGGATCATATAAATATGCTAAATCTAATTAGCATAATGTACGCTGATGGCTGTAAAAAAGCTGATACCTGACTGCTTTATGTCACTTTAAAATTCCCTAACCATCAAGCCATCCGCGAAATTGCGCAGATATTGTTTGTTCTGCTCGGGTAAGTTTATTTTCTCAAGGGCTTCAAATGCTTTATCCGCATAAGTCTGCATGGTGGTTTCTGCATGATGTTTTACCTGTATATCATTATAAATAGCCGTAACAGCTTCCACCTTTTCCTGGCTATCAAATTCTTTTGCATCCAGCCACTTATTTAATTCGGCAGCCTGGTCGGCGTTTGCCAGTTCGAGCGATTTGAGCAACAAGTAGGTTTTTTTGTTGGAGATGATATCACCACCAACCTGTTTGCCAAATTTTTCGGGCGAACCATAAACATCCAGCAGGTCATCCTGCAGCTGAAAAGCCAACCCAAGGTTTTCGCCAAATTCGGCTATCAGCTCGGCGTCTTTTATTTCGGCCCCGCCAATTATCGATCCTATTTTTAAAGCTCCGCCCAATACCACCGCAGTTTTAAGGCGGATCATATAGATATATTCGTCTATCTTTACGTTGTTTCGGGTCTCGAAGTCCATATCCAGTTGCTGACCCTCGCAAACACCTACAGCAGTATCATTAAATATATTCAATATCACGCGCAGCAGCCTATCCTCAACATTCATCATGAGCTTATAGCCCTGTATTAACATTACATCACCGGATAGAATAGCCGCGTTCTTATTCCAGCGCTCATGCACGGTTACTTTACCCCTGCGCAATGGCGCATTGTCCATAATATCATCATGCATCAAAGTAAAATTATGGAACACCTCAATAGCCAGCGCGGGCAATACCGCCATCTCTACGTCACCACCAAACAGATCGCAAGCCATTAAAAGCAGGGCAGGGCGCATACGCTTGCCGCCCATGCTCAGGATATATTGAATAGGTTCATATAACTCGGCAGGATAAGCCGGGTATTTAAGTTTGGTTACTGCATCGTCAATTAGCAACTGTAGATCTTGTAGTTTTCTCATAGTTATAGTTTACAGGAGCAATTAATCCTGTACCAACGAAAAATCGATCTGCTTTTTAGTCAGGTCGACGTTTTTTACACGTATTTGCACTTCATCGCCCAATTGGTATACCTTCTTTTTGCGTTGGCCGATGATGGCATAATTTTTCTCGTCTAAAGTATAAAAATCATCAGAGATATCACGCAGCCTGATCATGCCCTCGCATTTATTTTCAATGATCTCTACATACATACCCCATTCTGTAACGCCCGAGATAACCCCGCTGTAAACAGTACCTACCTGGTCTTTCAAAAATTCTGCCTGTTTGTACTTAACAGATGCACGTTCGGCATCGGCAGCTTTTTTCTCCATTTGTGATGAATGCTGGCATAGCTTCTCATAATGCTCGGCATTGACAGATTGACCGCCATCCAAATAATGTTGCAATAAACGGTGCACCATCACATCCGGATAACGGCGGATTGGCGAGGTAAAGTGGGTATAATGATCAAATGCTAAACCGTAATGGCTGCTGGTTTTAGTGGTATAAATTGCTTTAGCCATTGAGCGGATAGCCAAATGGGTTAATACGTTCTGCTCTTTTTTGCCCTCTACATCCTCCATTAAAAAATTAAGGGATCTGGCAGTTTCCTTGTCAGACTTGGTATTGATCTTATAGCCAAACTTTGATGCAAAATTTGCGAAACTGGCAATCGCATCAGGTTTTGGCGCGTCGTGCGCCCGGTATACAAACGTATATTTCTGTTTACCCTTGCCTTTTTTACTTACAAACTCGGCCACTTTGCGGTTGGCCAAGAGCATAAAGTCCTCGATCAGCTTATGCGCGTCTTTACGTTCTTTAACGTAAACGCCGGTAGGTTTACCTTTATCATCCAGGATAAACTTAACCTCGGTAGTTTCAAAGCTGATGGCGCCGTTTTTAAATTTGCGATCACGCAGGATATAAGCCAACTCATTTAGTTTCAATATTTCGCTGGTATAGTCACCTTCTTTAGTTTCAATAACTTCCTGTGCTTCCTCGTAAGTAAAACGCCTGTTAGAATTGATGACAGTCTTTCCAAACCATTCGGTAACGATATTGGCTTTTTCATCAAGTTCAAATACGGCCGCGAAACAAAGTTTATCTTCGTTTGGCCGCAAAGAACATAAACCATTTGATAACCGCTCCGGTAGCATCGGTATAACCCTGTCAACCAGGTAAACCGACGTCCCGCGGTCAAACGCTTCCTTATCCAATGCCGAATCCGGGATGATATAATGCGATACATCCGCAATGTGTACACCCACTTCATAATTCCCGTTATCCAGTATTTTAAAGGATATCGCATCGTCAAAATCCTTAGCGTCAAATGGATCAATGGTAAAGGTAGTCACATCCCTGAAATCTCTTCTTTTAGCGATCTCCTGCGATGTTATATCAGCAGCTATTGCTTCAGCATCATGCTCAACTTCAGCAGGGAATGATAACGGGAACCCATACTCGGCAAGGATGGCGTTCATTTCAGTATCATTCTCGCCCTGGTTACCTAAGATATGTTTGATCCGACCTACAGGGTTTTTGGCCTGCGCCGGCCAGTCGGTAATTTCCGCGACTGCCTTAATGCCGTTCTTAGCACCGTTAAGCTCACCCATCGGGATGAAGATATCGTGCATCATTTTACGGTCGTCCGGGATGAAGAACGCGTACCTGTCTGATAGTTTAACAATGCCGGTAAACTCCATTTTGGCACGTTGCAGTATCTCTATCACTTCGCCTTCCTGGCGTTTGCCCTTACTTTTGGCATAAACGTAAACCTTAACCCGGTCGCCGTTTAAGGCGTTTCTCAGTTTTCGCGGGGCGACAAAAATGTCGCTTTCATCAGGGTCCTCGGTAACAATAAAAGCCGAGCCGTCGTTGGTCAGATCAACCTTGCCTTCAACAAAGGTCTTTAGTTCGATCAGTTGAAATTTGCCGGGAGATACCTCTTTTAAGGTTTGCTTAAATGTCTCTTCCTTTAAAATATCAAGTATGGTATATTTTGCATCAGGATCACGCACATTTAATTTTGCCGATACCTGTTTATAGTTAAGTGGTGTATTGCCATTTTGCTCAAAAATATCAAGCACCATTTGGGTGAGCACTGTATTTATCGTCGCGCTGTGTTTCTTTTTATTAGACATAGATATGTATTTATGCGAAGATACGCAAAAGATGAATGCGGAAGTCGGAATGCCAATTGCGGAAATTTAAATGTTGTTTGAATGATATTTTATTAATGTAGTTATTTCTTAACGTTATTTTCTTTCGCCGTTTTGCCTGAACTTGTAAATATTGCTGTTAATTCATTAGCCTCTTTATGCAGAAGTTTTGTAAAATCATTATTTAAAGTATCAGATTCCATTATCAGTTCAAGCCATAGTGTTGTTTCATCAGCTTCTTCTTCAACAATCGTTATTTTAGATATGAAATCAGCTTTAGAACGAGCTTTGCAAGCCGACCGGTAATTGGCAGCTACAGATGTTCCGGATCTTAACATTTGATTCCCAAGTACCCGACCAATTCTGTCTTCAGGCATCGATTTAACAAGTTTAATAATATTGAGCGCAAAAGTTTTAGTTCTCAGTTTAAGTTCATTTACAGGTTGCATATTTTATAAAATTTATATTTAGAAATTACCACATTCCGCAGTTGGCATTCCGACTTCCGCATTCAATAAGCAGGTATAGCACTTATCAATCGCTTTGTGTATTCTTCTTTTGGGTGAGTATAAATATCATCAGGATCGCCAATTTCAACTATCTCGCCTTTGTTCATCACCATCATGCGGTCTGATATATGTTTGATGACAGACAGGTCATGTGAGATAAAGATGTAAGTCAAATTAAATTCCTGCTGCAGATCACGGATCAGGTTCAATACCTGTGCCTGTACAGACACATCCAAAGCCGAAACCGATTCATCACAAATAATAAATTTAGGCTGCAAGGCAAGTGCACGGGCAATAACTATCCGCTGCCGCTGCCCGCCCGAAAACTCATGCGGATAACGATTAAAATGCTCAGGCAAGAGATTGACACGTTCCAACAGCTCAAGTACCTTTTGTTTACGCTGTGTGTCGTTTTTGTACAGGTTATGGACTTGTAGCGGCTCCATGATAGATTCGCCGATAGTTAGCCTTGGGTTAAGCGACGAGTAGGGATCCTGGAAAATGATCTGGATATTGCGCCGGATATTACGCAGGTCGGTTTTATTCAAGCCACGCAGGTCATTCCCTTCAAAGTTGATGCTGCCGGCTGTTGGTTCAATCAACCTTAAAATGCTTCTGCCTAAAGTGGTTTTGCCACAACCCGACTCACCAACCAGGCCCAGCGTTTCGCCGGGATAAATGTTGAAACTTACTTTGTTAACGGCTTTGATCATCTTTTTCGATTGGCCAAAGATCCCGGAACTTACCGGGAACCAGGTGCTTAAGTCCTTTACCTGTAATAACGGTTGTTGGCTGTATAGCTTACTATTTCGTTCGGCTATTTCTTTTTTGGGATAATTATATACTTCGCGGATGTCATTGATAGTAATATCGTTATCTATAAAGTCGGCAATTACCGGAAGCCTTTTAAGGTGATATTTTGCCGATGGCCGGCACGCCAGTAACCCTTTGGTGTATGGATGCTGCGGGTCTTTAAATATCGTTTTCGCGGGGGCCTGTTCAACTATCTGTCCCTTGTACATCACCAGTACACGGTCGGCAATCTGGTTGACTACGCCCAGGTCGTGCGAAATGAAGATCAAACTCATCCCACGCTCATCCTTTAACTTTTTAAGCAGGTCGATGATGGTTTTTTGTACAGTGACATCAAGGGCCGTAGTAGGTTCGTCAGCGATCAGTATATCGGGATCGCAGGATAGGGCCATGGCAATCATTACCCGCTGCTTTTGCCCACCCGATAGCTGGTGAGGATAGCTGTCAAAGATCTCGTCAGGGCGGGGGAGTTGTACCTCTTTAAAGAGGTCTATAGTCAGCGCTTTTGCTTCGGATTTGGTTGAGCCTAAGTGTAGTTGTATAGCTTCGGTAACCTGGAAACCACAGGTAAGCACCGGGTTTAAAGAGGTCATGGGTTCCTGGAAGATCATGGCCATGCGGTTACCGCGCACCGCCCGCATTTCGTCTTCGTGCAGATCAAAAATGCTGATATCATCCAGCATCACTTTGCCGGATACGGCCGAGTTGCCCTTATCCAACAACCTCATCAAAGCCAGGGACGTAACAGATTTGCCTGACCCCGATTCGCCTACTATGCCGATGGTTTCGCCTTTGGCCAGGCTGAACGAGATACCCTTAACCGCATCGAACAAACCGTTTGCTGTTTTAAATTGGATAGTAAGGTCACTTACGCTCAGCATGTTATCCAACTATGGTAATGTTTTCGTCGGCTATCAGCGCTTCGCCGCGGTAGCGCCTAAGCAGTTGCGCGGTAGCTACCACATCTTTTTGGCAATAAGTGCATATGCGTTCCAACTGGTTTTCATTCCAATAGATAGCGCCTACCATACTGCCGTCGATATCATCCTTTGGGGTAGGGATGTTGAATATGGACGTAAGCAGGTTCAACGACGTATAACTTTTATAATCACCGAATTTCCATAGCTCCATGGTATCCAGGTGACCTATTTCCCAGGGCTTTTTGCCGGCTATATCCAGTTGCTTTGGCAGGGGCAGGCCGTTCACCAGCATCCTGCGGCAGATGTACGGAAAGTCAAACTCTTTGCCGTTATGTGCAACCAATACCAGGCTGGCAGGCTGGCTATTCAGCATAGCCGAGAATCGTTCCAGCAGATCCTTTTCGTCATGCCCGGCAAATGATTTGATTCGTAAACCACGCTCGGCACCACCGGTAAATATGCCTACCGATATACAGATGATCTTGCCAAACTCGGCCCAGATGCCGGCGCTTTCATAGAAATCTTCGGCGGTTTCATCCTTGCGGATGCGTTGGGTCTTCAGGTCCCAGAGCTTTTTAAAATGTTCGGGCAGCTCGTCATGTGTGTTGTATTGTGGCACGGTTTCAATGTCCAATACCAGTAAATTACTCAGGTCGTACTGTTCAAGCATCCGGATAATAGGTTAAATACAGGCAATATAATAATTGGGTTTGTAATCGCGATAATTAAATAGGACAACTGACAGGATACTGACAGATAAAAGTGACGTAATATCATGCTAACCGATGAAGTTGGCAAGGAATAAGATGCGATTTGTTTCACGAAAGTGTGAAACAAATGAAACAAGTGAAACAAGATTTTAGGTTAAAGCGTTGGTCTTTAATTAGATGCAAAAAATCAGTGAAACAAAATGTAACAAAGCATAAGTCAGTAAACTTATAGCTAAAAAAGTTATAAATAACTGTCTATAAGGTGATTGTATTTTCGGTATTTTAACTGAGCGACACTTGATTTTTTATAAGGCACCACAAGCCGGGAGGCTTGCGGTAGCGAGGGGCTTCATGACTTTGATTTGTTAAGTCATTATAGCCAGCCTACGTTTGTTGGTAATAACACCAACAAAGGTGCGAAATAAACCAAAACAAGACGATTTCCGTCACTTTCCGTCAATAAAAAGCGATAAAAAACAATTCATAACATTAATAATCACTAAGGCGCAAAAATGGTTAGAAATGGTGATCTTTTGGCTGATGCATATTCTCAAGTTCATACTTAATGTTCAGACTGCCCTGGAATTTCCGGCACACCGGGATCATCTAAAATTTGCACAGCTGTGCCGTCGCCCACGGTTTTCCAGTCATGCAGTACCCAAACCACTTTTTTGTCTTTTGTTACTTCAATCATTTGCGGGCCTTTACCGTTTTGCCCGCGCGAGGTGAAGATGGTATTACCATTGGCCAGCCTGGTGCAGCTTTGCGGTGCCGATGTAAATTGGTATTCGGCAGGCAGATCTGTTTTGCAGTTAAACTCCCATACCGTTTCTTTATTGGTGTTCACTTCGCGGGTAAGCCAATCTTGTTCGTCGGTAATTAAGGTATTTCCATTTTTTAACCTGATTGCGGCCCAGGGTTTTGGGGTATTATAGCTCCAGATCTCTTTAAAGTTCTTATCATATTCAACCACACGGCCCTCGCTCAGGTAAGAAACCAGGTAAGTTCCCTGCGCGGTGACACGGGCGCGCCTGAATTGCCCGTGGATCCCTCTTTCGTCAGGAGGATGATTAAAGGTTAATTCATGCTCAACCTCAACTTTACCTGTTTTATAATTCACAACGTATAATTTTGCCGGCAAACCATTTACCACAAACATCACTTTATCCAAACCAATAGGCTGGCAGGTATGTACCTCGGTATGGTCTGCGCCTTGCGGTACTTTAAAGTCCATCTTCCAGAGTACTTTTTTGCCCGGCGTTATCAGCGCGACGTATTTCATCCGGCTAAACAAAATGTTACCGTTAGATAGCATCCATACATCATCAAACTCAGGCCCTTTGCCGGTATTGTATGTCCAGGTAACCTTGCCATCCCTGACCAGGAACATCCTGTTACAATTTTCGCCCACATACAACATTGGATGCTGCGCTAAACCATTTCCCGGCAGGTTTGCCGGGGTTTCTTCCGTAGAGTTGATCAACGGTGCCAATTCTTCTTCGGGAGCCATAGCGGGCACATTAGGGGCTGTAAACAGGTTAAGCACATCCATGCACGGAGTTTCACTTTTAGACGCGACTTTGGTTTTGCTTTTTTTCTGTGCGAAAACTATGCATGAACAAACCGTTAAAATCAGGATAATAAGAGTGCTTTTTTTCATGATCATTAAGTTTATAGGTTTATAGAATTACAGGTTGTGGTGTATAGCAAAGGATGCCCCGGTTTAATTGATTAAGCGATATTAGCAGTTTTTAAAAGATCATGACAGTAATAAACGAGAAAAATTAACGCAATCGTTACCGAAATTTATAATTTCCTGACCGACTGTAAATTTTATGTTACAAAATAGTTTTGTTTATTATATTTGATTGATTGTTAAGCGCATATAAACCCGCTTTACCCAACCCTTCTTAATTTAAACTTGAGTATGAAAAGACTTTTACTACTATTATTTGTGGTGCTTTTTGCTGTTGCCTGTAAAAAAGATAAAACAGCTGTTAAAGATAAGCCGGTGGTTGATACCACAAAAGTTATTGTCCCGGTCGTACTTCATATTCCGGAAGAAGCTATTAAACTTAACCCATTTGGCAACGCACCTTTATCTGCACTGATCAGTTATACAACCAGTGTGCCGGGCCATACAAAAATCGAGGTGGAAGGCCGTGATGGCATAGGTTCTGAAATAACGCAGGAGTTTGCGGATGCCGGTTTAACACATAATATCCCGGTATTAGGCTTATATGCCAATTGGGATAATATCATAGATCTGTCGTTTCTGGATAGCCAGGGAAATGTATTAGCGGAAGCTAAACTACACATCAGAACCGCCGCTTTACCGGTAAACACGCCAACTTCTATAACTGTTGATAATGCCGACCGGGAAAAAATGGAGCCCGGCTTTAACCTGGTGAGCAGCTTTAGCGGTTTGCCCAACCCACCGCAAACACCTTATATACTGGATAGTTACGGCAGAATACGCTGGTATCTTAATTTTTCGAACAATAACGATTTGAAGAACCTGTTTTACGATTGCGGAATAGCAAGGCTAAAAAATGGCAACTTTTACTTTGCCGATCAATCATCCGGAAAAATATATGAAGTTGATATAATGGGCAAAATAATCAACTCGTGGTCGTTTCCCGGTTATACCTTTCACCATAACGTTTTCGAAAAACCGAACGGCAATTTCCTGATCACCGTTAGTAAAAACGGCAGCACCCACACCGATGGCTCGCCAACAGTCGAAGATTTTGTGTTGGAAATTGAGAGAACGAGCGGCAAAATTTTAAACGAATGGGATTTGCGGGAATCATTAAATGAGTACCGTACAACCCTTAGTGGTGATTCGCAGGATTGGCTGCATGCTAACGCCGTAATTTATGATCCGTCAGACAATACCATCATCATTTCGGGCCGTGTACAGGGCGTGTTTAAATTGAGCTATGACAACCATGTAATATGGATAATGGGTCCGCATGTAGGTTGGGGCAAAAACCGCCGCGGCGAAGACCTGAATAATTACCTGCTTACACCGCTTGACGCCGCCGGTAATAAAATTACTGATGCAGATGTTTTAAACGGCAACAAAAACCATCCTGATTTTGAATGGAACTGGTACCAGCACTGCCCTACAATTATGCCAAATGGCGATTTTTTACTATTTGATAATGGAGCCACCCGGAACTTTAACGGAGCGCAGCCATCTTACACCCGCGCAGTAGAATTTAAGATCAACCAGGCCAACAAAACCGTTCAGCAGATATGGGAATACGGTAAAGAACGCGGCCAGGAAACGTTTTCAAGTATTGTATCATCGGTGTTTTACATGCCGGGTACAAACCATGTGCTTTTCTCGCCCGGATTTAACGTGCAAAATGCCGGCGGCAGCGGCGGCAAAATCGTAGAGATTGATTATACTACAAAAAAGGTTGTATTTCAGACCAGCGTAAACAACGCTAATGGCTGGGGATGGCACCGGGTATACAGGATACCGTTATATTTTAATAATAATGGTTACTAAGTAAATTTATTGGCTTACAGACAGACGCTTAATTTATCAAAGAATTTCTATAAGTTGTTGTAACTTAACCAAGAGTTTGTGAATGATAAAAAAGATTATGCCTATTCTAAAAATAATGCCCTGCATAGCTATTACGCTGTTAAATTGCCTTGCTACGGTGGTTGTTTTTGCACAGTCAAAAGTTTTACCAAGCCCAGACCAGGTTAAATGGGCCGATGCGGAGATGGGCGTAATCATTCACCTGGATATCAATATTTACGCGCCCGAAACTTTTGATTATAACGATAGTAAGACATTACCAAATGTTAACACATTTAATCCAAATAAACTTAGTACCGATCAGTGGATCAGAACAGCAAAGGCAGCTGGTGCTACTTACGCTTTATTGACAGTAAAACACGGCACAGGGTTTTGTCTGTGGCCCTCGGCTGTAAATGATTATAATGTAGGCCATACTAAATGGAGAAACGGTAAAGCGGATATATTAAAAGAATTTATCGCTTCTTGCAAAAAATACGGCCTTAAACCCGGGTTGTATTATAATACCAATTCCAGCACTTATTACAGTTCTGGCTATAAACCTTTTGTAAGCGATATTGCGCATAAACTTTACAATGAGGATGTATTGGCACAATTGAAAGAAATTTGGAGCAATTATGGCGACGTATTTGAAATTTGGTTTGATGGCGGTATCAAAAATGATGATGAATTTGGTATAGTAAAGCAAGTAATGAAAATGATCAGGGAAAAACAGCCACACGCCATCCTGTTTCAAGGTCCGGCTGAGTACAAAAATATCATTCGCTGGGTTGGGAACGAAAACGGTACTGCCGGCTATCCGGAATGGAGCAGGACCAATACATCCACCTCTACAGATGGCGCCACAGATTTTAATCAATTTGATGGCGATCCTGAAGGCAAAATATGGTGTCCGGCGGAGACTGATTTTCCTATCAGAAGAAATTATGCGTGGAACGGGGGTTGGCTTTGGCACAAGGGCCAGGATAACATGCTTTTTACAGTTAAAGAGCTTATTCAAAAGTATTATAAAAGTGTCGGTAATAATACTAATATGCTGGTAGGAATGGTAGTAGATACCAGCGGATTAATTCCAAAAAGAGATTCGCTGGTGTTTGATAGTTTGGGAAGAAATTTAAAGATGTTGTTTGATAAGCCTGTTTTCGTAGAAGAAAACATCACTAAAAAAATAATTGAACTGCATATGCCGCGCCCGCAAACTATCAACCAGGTGATGATAGAGGAGGAGATAGAAAATGGAGAGAACATCCGCGATTATTTGATTGAGGCTTTTGTAGATAATCACTGGCAAACGGTCGCAAAAGGAATATCTGTAGGACATAAAAGATTGCAAACCTTCAAACCTGTTAAGGTCGATAATATTCGTTTAACATTAAAGGTGCATGGTAAGAATGTTAACGTCAAAAAACTTGCTTTTTACCTTGTTGACCAGACTAATTAGTCATGATATTTTATCATCACTTTGGATGCTTCTTCACCCATTCCCAATTAAAGTTATCAGGATCCCAGCCTTCAAGGTAGCTTATCTTCCAATTATCGCCCTCTTTTCTTGTATGCACCTTATAAAAGAAATTATCACCCCAGGTCCATTTAAATGTGGCCTGATCTTTATCAAATTTGAGATCGGTAAGGGTTAAAGTTTCCCAATAATTATCCGGATTATCCTGGCAGTTGCACCATTCGTCAGCATCTGAAAAAAAGGTAGGTACCTCACCATCGGGCCACAGTGATGTTCCTTCACGCAATTCTTTATCCATACGTACAGCAAGATTGCGGTAGTTGTCTAAAAATTCATCAGCAAAAAAGCCGGTAGCTTTTAATTCCTTAATTGCTTCGGTATTTTCTTCCAGGTCGATACTGTTGGATAGTGTATCAGTAGGTTTGCTTTTTAACGCCTTAAACCCATCATGTTTCATGGGCTTTTGATGCCATTGATACAAATCCCTGGTAAGTTTGGTTAATTTGATACTGTCATCAGCCCAGGTTGAAACAGTATTTACAACCAAAGTAGTTTGCTTTACGCTGTCTTTTACGCTTGTTTTACTATCTGTTGTTTTATTGGTACCGCAAGCACCAAGCAATATTATTAGCGACAGAAAAGTGAGATTTGATATGCGATTCATAGTTAGGTTTTATAAAACTAAGATATACAATAGTTTTTATTAGATGTTGCCATCTTCTTCTCAATCCCAGTGTTTTGTTCTTTTATCACGAAGTGTTAGTTGTATGGCTATATCAAATGCCAATAATCAACCATGAAAAAACGTATTTTAGAACGCAGATGATATTAGGGTATAAACATCTAAGCAGCGGTGTTTCACTACTACAATTCCAAAAGATAATATAAAATATCCCCGGTGCTGCCGCCAGGCCAGTTAACAGCTTCGCGATGGGTGTATTTAAATCCGTGATGTTGATTGGCTCTTTTTGATGCTATGTTATTTTCTCTGTGGCCGACTTGTAAGCTATTTAAACCACGATCCCTGGCCCATGCAATTCTTGCATCATACAACAAGGCTGACAATCCTTTGCCTCTGAACTCTTTACGGATGTAAGACTGTGCTAATTGCCCCAAAGCCGCATTGTCCGGGTCGATATAGATCCCGGTGAGCCCTATCAGTTCTTCGTTATAAAATAAGCCAAAGCAAGCGCTCGAGTTATTATTTATTCGTGACAACCATTCTTCCTCTGTAAAAGCGGCCTCCCGTGCATAATTACTTCCAAAAAAACTGGGCTCTGATTGCAAAGCTTCCAACCGGATGTTTTTATAAAGCTGCACGTCTTTTAACGAAAAAACACGAATTGTATAATGTCCGGACTTCATCTCTGTAATATTTGTGCAACCTTCATTTAAATATTTTCTTAGTCACCCATACTTTAACTAAAACAAAAAGCCCGGTATTTTTACTACCAGGCTTTGTATAAAGTTGTTCATTAAAGCTCTTAGGTTGTATATCCTAATATCTTTAACACCTGTTTGCTGTTTTGCTCCTCGCCAAATACTTCGAAGTTAAAGGTCTCGTCGCGGTTGCGGCGGATGATAACGTGTTTGGGTGATGGCAAAAGGCAATGGTGGATGCCGCCGTAACCGCTTAACACTTCCTGGTAGGCGCCGGTATTAAAAAAGCCCAGGTATTGCACTTTACGGGTTTTTGGCATAAATACACTGTTCATGTGCGCTTCCTGGTTATAATAGTCCTGGCCGTCGCAGGTAATGCCGCCAAGGTTTACACGCTCGTATTCAGAGTCCCAGTTGTTTATGGGCAGCAGGATGTATTTTTGGTTCAGCGCCCAAACATCAGGCAGGTTGGTAATGAATGATCCATCCAGCATCAACCAGCGCTCGCGGTCGTTCTGTTGTTTACGGCCCAATACTTTGTATAATATGCCCGAAGCTTCAGCACAGGTATATTTACCAAATTCGGTGATAATATCCGGTTCCATCGTATCGTTTTCGGCGCAGATCTCTTTGATCCGGCTAACGATCTCATTGATCATGTATTCGTAATCAAAATCAAACACCAGCGAATCTTTAAACGGCATACCGCCGCCAATGTCCAGCGTATCTAAAGCAGGGTTGATCTTTTTAAACTTACAGTATAGGGTAACGTATTTCTCCAGTTCGTTCCAGTAATATGGCGTATCAGAGATACCCGAGTTGATAAAGAAATGTAGCAATTTAACCTGGAAGTTGGGGTTTTGCTCGATCTTGTTATAGTAAAAGTCAATAATGTCCTCCATGCGGATCCCTAAACGCGAGGTATAAAACTGCGAATCCGGCTGCTCTTCCGCAGCTATGCGGATCCCCAGGTTGCATGGGGTAGTCAATTCTACCTCATCGTCGTATAGGTTAAACTCTTCTTTATTATCCAATACCGGGATGATGTTGCTAAAGCCATCATGCAGCATATCGATAATATATTGCTTGTATTGAAAAGTTTTAAACCCGTTACAAATAACGGTCATATCCTTGGTTATAACACCTTTCTTTTCAAGCGCGTCAATCATCGGCATATCAAAGGCTGATGATGTCTCCAGGTGGATCTCGTTTTTCAGGGCTTCTTCAACAATGTGTTTAAAGTGCGAGCTTTTGGTACAATAGCAATATTTATAGCTGCCGCGATAGTTGTTTTTAATGATAGCCTGCTGAAAAAGCAGTTTTGCCTGCTGGATCTTTTTAGTGACCATGGGCAAATACGTAAAACGCAGGGGAGTGCCATACGTTTCGATCATCTCCATTAAATTAAGATCATGGAAGTATAATTCGTCGTCGATGATCTCGAAGCCTTCTTGCGGAAAGCCAACACTCAAGTCAAGAAATTCCTGGTAACTCTGCATTTATTAAATTTTTGGCAAAAATGTAATTTTTTAACGGAATTAACGGCTATTTATTAGTGTAAAATTTATAGTTGAAATGTAATTTGTTTTGATAGTCGATAGACCATAGTCTATAGACGATAGTATTGTTCCGGTCAAACTATGGTCCATGGACTATCGACCATGGACTAACACCGGCAAATGTACCTCCGCTATCATGCACCTTGCACTGCCGCCGCCATTGGTTTCAATGGTATTAATGTCGGCATAAATAAGTTTTCCGAATTTGGATAGGACGCTTATTTGTTCCTCGTTTAAAGACTTATATGCACTTTGCGACATCACAATTAAAGTATCACCATTGGTGTTTTTTACCTCGAGCATGTTCCCTGCAAAGTGGTTCATCTGGTCGAAGGAGATCTCGATGATCTCTTTATTAGTTGTTTTTAATGAATTTATAACAGGCTCTTTTTCAGCGATATTTTTTATGCTATCTAAACAAATAACACAAAACCGACTGCCAATGCACATTAACACGTTGGTATGGTAAATAGCCAATCCATTTTTGTCAACGGCATGAAAGTTAATTGCTTTATAACCCGCCTGGCGACAAAAGGTAGCCAGCGTATTTTCGTCCGTGCGCGGCGAGAGGCAGGCATATGCTATCTTGTTTTCACGGTCAAGCACCATGCTGCCGGTACCTTCCAAAAACCTGTTCTCGTGCTCAAAGCGGCTCAGGTCTATTACGTGTTTGATGTTAAAGTTATCGGCTAAAGTCCTGATGATATCCTCACGGCGTTCAAGCCTGCGGTTAACGGCCTGCATGGGGTATAAAAACACATCGCCGCCGGCATGAAATGACACCCAGTTATTTGGGAATATCGAGTCAGGCGTATGAGGTTGCGGTGTATCGTCAATAACCGTCACGTTTACGTAGTTATCTCTTAAAATTTTCACCAATCCGTCAAACTCCGTCAACGCGTTGGCTTGCACTTGTTGCTGGTCGGTGCCTCGGGTTTGGAAAGCGTTACTTTCTGCAGTTTGCTCGTTAAAGCCAAAGTTTACCGGCCTTATCATTAACAGGTTTGATGTTGATTGGTTATCAGTCATTGGTCAATAGTCATTTGTCATTGGTTTTATATCATTTTTATTAATCAGCCCTAAAATCCAATATATCGCCGGGTTTACAGTTTAGTTCGCGGCAAAGTGCTTCTAAGGTGTCAAAGCGTACCCCTTTAACCTTACCCGTTTTAAGTAACGAAAGATTGGTCATGCTAATATCCAGGCGCTCGGCAAGGTCTTTCAAGGAGATCTTGTTCTTCGCCATTTCTACATCCAAATTTACAATTATTGCCATTATACAAACTCCTCGTTTTCTTTTTGCAAGGTAAAACCATATTTAAATACATCGGCCATTATATAAATAACTCCACCCAGTATTAACCCCGTTAAACTTTCAACCCAAACCATATTAACCAGGCTAAAGTCTTTTACATAGTTTTTTAATATAAAAGCGGTGTCAATACCTAACAGGATGTGCAAAGGAGTAAGTAAAGCAAAACATAAGGCTATGAGTCTTAACCGTCTTATATTATCATATAAAAAAGGTGTGTTTTCTTTAAGCGTATCAAAGAACCGGCGTAATTGATAAATGATGACCGTAATCAATGTCTCTAATGCAATAAAGAAGAAATAAGCTGTAACAATATGCCAAAATGTGTTTTTTAACTTCATTTTGAGTATGCCCTGATCGTTACTGATAGTGATATCTTTCACATTGGGCGAGAGTGGTATCGTTTTTATAACCTCTGTATGCGATGTATACTTTACCGGATTGCTAAATTCTGTAAAATCAGAAGTGCAAAATTTTAAGGTTAGCATGCAAAAAGCTGCTACTATCAATATGATATTTACATACCATATAATGTTGAGTACAATTTTAATAGTTTTTAATAGCCAGTGTGAATTAGTTTTCATGTCTGTAATTTTTAGTATCACAAATATGAAAACTAATATCCATAAAACAAAAATTATTTTATGTAAAACATAAAATAATTATAAATTATATCAAATCCCTTTGCAAAGGCATGCTCATACAATGAAACCCACCGCGCGCCCTTGACAGCTCGGCCGACGGCATCAGGATGAGCGTATCTTTTAACGATTGCGGGTCGGTTTCATCGTTTTCAAATTTCTTTAGCAGGTCTTTAACCTTTACCACATGGAAGCCATTCTTTTTAAATGCCTCGATGGTTTTGTCGTTACGGTCATAGCCTAAAACAACACCCTCTTTTATGGCAAGCAGGTTACACGAGTCGGTCCACTGTTCACGGGCATCATACGGGAAGGTATCATTGCCCGAGTAGATGAATTTAGTTCGCTCCGCACTTTGTAAATCATTCTGGCTGATATCATTCAGCAGATCTTCAATACAGCTAAAGGTGCGTGGTTTCTTTTTGCCTTTTTCAAACTGCATGATATCTGTGCGGTCCTTATCTTTTGTCTTTTTATCGGCCAGCCAGGCAATGGGCTCACTGTCTTCAACCGGGTTTTGGGTAACCGCCAGCGAATGCAGCAGCACCCATACATTGCGTTTTACCTGCGTAAACACGGTATCAATGTGCATATAATCGCGACGGTACGGAATTTTTACTACAGTTATCTTTTTCACCACATCGTTGGCAAACAACAGTTTTATAGCCTCGTTGGCCCCGCTGGCTGATGTCCGTTCGCTGCAGCCTATAATTAAATGTTCCGGGCTGATCATCATTACGTCGCCGCCCTCAAGCGTTGTTTTTTCGTCAAGGTCCTCGCCGGGGCGTAAAAAATGTTGAACGGTTTCAGGTATCTCCAGGATATTATCCCGGTAGCCGTCAAACAGCGGATGGTTAAAAAAGATATATCGCGCCAGCAAAGTTTCACGCGACCGCGCTTTTTTAGCCGGCTTATTTAAAAGCATAAAGTTGTTGATAGCAATACCAATATCCCTCGAAAAGATCAGGTTAGGGATAGGCGCGAAGATCATCTCATTAGTATTTAATGAGCCAGATATAAAGATCTTGGCCAGTTCAACCGGGTCGGTCTCTGTTAATTTTTGCTGTAAGCGATAGTTGCAGCTCTCAATAGCGCAAACAGAAGCTGTCAGTTTATTGCGGATATCCTCATCCTCCAAAATATCAGCCAAAAGGGTTTGGATCTCAATTACTTTGTCAGACGCGTAAAAGTCTTTATTGTCGGGTTTAAAAAAGTTGCGGTTATTTTCCCTGGCGTCAATCTCTTTAAGCTTACCCTTTATTTTTGCAGGATCAAGAAAGTACAGCAAAAGTTTAATATAATAGTCGTATTCGTTTTTGCGCATACTGTCCAGGTGCACAATATCTTCAAACAGCCAGTCTTGTGCCTTTGAGGGTACAACCCGGCCAAGCCCGTTATCTGGGCTATGGATAAGCAGCGCGCGCAGGTCGCCAATTTCTGAACTTACATTTAATTTAAAATCGCTATCGGGTAATATCATAGATGTTATTTAGCAACACAAAGCTATCGAGAATAAATGTTATTTCGGATGTCGGATTTTCGATTTCGAATTTATGAGACATGCGGTTTTCTAACATCCCGACTAAAATGTTAATTTTGCCCCATGAATTTTATTATTGATGCTACTGTTAAAGCCGTTAAACAATTATATCAAACAGATATAACACCTGCCGACGTAAGTCTGCAGGAAACCCGTAAGGAGTTTGAGGGCCAGGTTACCATAGTTACTTTTCCGTTCACTAAATTTTCGCGTAAATCGCCTGAGCAAACAGGCAGCGAAATAGGCGATTACCTGAAAAATGAATTAACAGAGGTATCAGCATTTAACGTAATAAAAGGATTTTTAAATATCTCTATATCCAGCACCTATTGGATCACACAGTTATACCAAACAATTACCGCTGATGATTTCGGCGTTTTTAAACCGAATGGTAAAAAGGTAATGGTGGAGTATTCATCGCCAAACACCAATAAACCGTTGCATTTGGGCCACGTGCGTAATAACTTGCTGGGTTATTCGGTAGCGCAGATCTTAACCGCCGCCGGGTACGAAGTGATCAAAGCTAACCTGGTGAACGACCGGGGCATTCACATCTGTAAATCAATGCTGGCGTGGCAAAAGTGGGGTAATGGCGAAACGCCTGAGTCAACCGGCGAGAAAGGTGATCACCTGGTAGGGAAGTACTATGTGATCTTCGATAAAGAATACAAAAAACAAATAGAAGCGCTAAAAGCAGCGGGCCAAACTGAAGAAGAAGCAAAAAAGAACGCGCCGTTAATTAAAGAGGCGCAGGAAATGCTCTTACAATGGGAGGCCGGTGATGATACCGTAATCGACCTTTGGCAAACCATGAACGGTTGGGTTTACGAGGGGTTTGCCGAAACTTATAAAAAACTGGGTGTCGCTTTTGATAAATACTATTACGAAAGCAATACGTATTTGCTGGGTAAAGACATTGTTGAAGAAGGTTTAGCCGGCGGCGTTTTCTTTAAAAAGGATGATGGCTCTGTTTGGATCGATCTGACCGAAGACGGCCTTGACCAGAAACTGGTTTTGCGTGCCGATGGTACATCGGTATATATTACCCAGGATATGGGTACCGCCCAGTTGAAGTATGATGACTTTAAGATGGACGAATCTATCTATGTAGTGGGTAACGAGCAGGATTACCACTTTAAAGTGTTGTTCCTGATCTTGCAGAAACTGGGTAAAAGCTGGGCCAAAGGATTATTCCATTTATCTTATGGGATGGTCGACCTGCCATCAGGTAAGATGAAATCCCGCGAGGGAACGGTAGTTGATGCCGACGACCTGATAGCCGAAATGGAAAGCACAGCCAAACAGGTAACTGAAGCTTTAGGAAAGATAAATGACTTTAGCGAAAAGGAAAAAGCGCAGCTATATCATACCATAGGCATGGGCGCGCTAAAGTATTTCCTGCTAAAGGTTGACCCTAAAAAACGGTTGTTGTTTGATCCTAATGAGTCGGTTGATTTCCAGGGACATACCGGTCCGTTTATACAGTATACCCATGCTCGTATAAAGTCGGTGTTAAGCCGCGCGAATATTACCAATGTAGAAACAGAGCCAACAGAACTTGCCCCCGAAGAACGCGACCTGATCGTTATTTTAACACAATTTCCGGATGTAATTAAACAGGCTGCTGCTGGTTTTAACCCGGGGGCTATTGCTAATTATGTGTATGAGTTGGCTAAAGCTTACAATAAATTTTACCATGAACATTCCATACTGCAGGCCGATGATGAATTGGCTAAGCAATTCAGGTTACAGATCTCGGTAGCATCTGCAAAGGTGATCAGCAAAGGTATGGCGTTGTTGGGTATTGAAGTACCCGAGCGAATGTAAAAAATATCGCTTTTAAGTTGCGTAGGTTTTATAAACAATTCAGTTGAAAATAACTATTAAATTAGCATTTCCATGCGATCGTAAAAAAATAAAAAAGCATGTTACGGGGAAAATGAAAATAAATAGATAAATTTGAGTCAGAAAATTATAATTCGGCTTAATTATTGCTCTGATAATAATATTAAGTTTAAGATATTATAATATCTATCTATGAAACAAAAACTTTTACCTGAACCTATGGACTCATCTGTTTATTACGTTAATAACGAACAGCGGGCAAAAAAAATGAAGATCAATGCTTTGTTAGTTGTTGCTGTTGTAATTGTATGTATGGTTATTCACTTAAGTGATAAAAATAACGGGGCCGGATTTACAGAAAGTAATAAAAACCACTATTTTGATACACCAAAACACCCTAAGGTTTCAAATTTGCACATTATTCAGGTAGCATAACCTTTTAATGTATTGATAATTGTTGCCTGCTGATCTGAAATTAGTATAGATTTCTGATATTTTGAACACATACGATCATCTTATTTATACAGGATGATTTTTTTTATTATGTTTGCTTACCAAACATCTCTTTTAAATTATGAAGAAAAAACAATTACTATTACTGTCAGTAATTCTTGCTGCGGGCACTTTAACAGCTTATGCGCAAAAACCTGAGGATACAGAATTTTACGAACCTGTACCAAAAGTAGTAACCCCCGGAAAAACAAATAGCGACGCACCATCAGATGCTGTAGTTTTATTTGATGGTAAAAACCTTGAACAGTGGACAATGACAGACGACCGAGGTAAACCGGCCGAATGGAATGTTGCTGATGGGATCCTGACGGTTAACAAACACAGCGGGAATATTGAAACTGTAAAATCGTTTTCCAGCTATCAGCTGCATGTAGAGTGGCGCATACCTTCAAACATTAGCGGCAGCGGCCAGGCACGCGGCAATAGCGGTGTTTTTTTGGCATCATTAGGTAAGGGGGATGCTGGTTACGAGTTACAAGTGCTTGATTCGTACAATAACAAAACCTATGTTAACGGACAGGCGGGCAGTATCTACAAACAATTTATCCCGTTGGTTAACGCCAGCAAGCCACCGGGCGAATGGCAAAGCTATGATGTGATATGGACTGCCCCAACCTTTAACGAGGATGGTACAGTTAAAACCCCGGCCAAAGCTACAGTATTGCATAATGGGGTATTGGTTCAAAACAACGTATCATTATTAGGCCCAACCCAATACATTGGTAAAGCTTCATACAATAATGTAAAGCAAGGGCCTGCGCCTATAAAATTGCAAGCCCATGGCGACCATAGCGAGCCGATAAGCTATCGGAATATTTGGGTTAGAGAATTATAATATTATAAAAGTATTTTTTAGCGTTACTTAGGTGGTAAAATATATCCCATTTAAGTAACGCTTTTTTATGCGATTATAATTTTGTTATCCCAACACCTATATACAATTAACAAATATAAAATTTGAAGATATATTTAAATTTGTTTTTAAATAATACATAATGAAAATGTCGTATTAGTTATAATATTAAAAACTGTATTTTTTTAATTACTCTATAATAATGATATTGATTTAATAAGCAATTATCATTACATTAGAATGATTTAAATTATTGATTTTTAATTATTTGCTAATTAGACATGAAAAAACTCCCCTTAGTTTTTTGTTTGTTACTTTTTGCCTGCTCTGAGCAAAAGCAAACCGTAGATAATACCCCCCTTTTTAGCCGTCACCCCGAGCCATACCGTGTGTTTGCCATAGGAACCTGGAACGCTGACTACAGTATTTTAACACTTACAGATGCCCGGAACGATTATTTTAATATTAAAACTGTTTATAATAATAATTATAAAAAAGGCGCGGTTTACGTCCCCTGAATTTATTAACTATCATTGACAAGTATGAGGTTATTTATAACTTAGCAATTTGGCGGCATTGTCCAATTGTGTAGTGCTGTTTAACCCATTAATACGTTATGATAAAAGATTTAAACTCATTAAACCAGGTAGCAGAGTTTCATACCACATTTAAACATCCTATTTTACCGGAGCCAACTATTCCGTCAAAAGAGCGCTGCAAATTGCGTGTTGAGTTATTAGCAGAGGAACTGAAGGAATTGCAGCAAGCAATTGACGACAATAATATGGTTGAAATTGCCGATGCGCTTTGTGATATTCAATATGTATTGTCAGGTGCTGTTTTGGAGTTTGGTTTAGGCGAAAAGTTTAAAGAACTTTTTGATGAGGTTCACCGCTCAAACATGAGTAAAGCGTGTAAAACCGTCGAAGAAGCAAACGATACCATCGCGTATTATAAAGGAAAAGACAATACAGAATCTTATCATAAAGAGATTGATGGATTATTCCTGGTATACAGAACCCAGGATAATAAAACATTAAAATCGATCAATTACTCGCCTGCTGATCTGGATAAGATATTGAGATAATTCATGCTCGATATACTTTACCGCGACGAACACCTGATAGCCATTAACAAACCGCATAGCCTGTTGGTCCACAGGTCGCCAATAGCGGCCGATGCCGAAGAGTTTGCTCTGCAGTTATTAAGAGACCAGGTTGGTTTAAAAGTTAACCCTGTCCACAGGTTAGACAGAGCTACAGGTGGCGTGTTGTTATTCGCGCTGGATAAACAGGTTGAAATAACCATGCAGCAGCAATTCTCTGATAACCTGGTACAGAAAAACTATTTAGCTATTGTACGGGGCTATACCCCGGATACCGAAGAGATCGATTACCCGCTCAGGAAAGAAAATGGCATAATGCAGGAGGCGTTTACAACTTATAAAACGTTAAGCCGAGCAGAAATAGCCGTACCGCAGGGTAAACATGAAACCTCAAGGTACTCATTGATAGACGTTAAGCCAACTACGGGGCGCATGCACCAGATCAGGAAGCACTTAAGCCATGTTGATCACCCTATAATAGGGGATACCACCCATGGCTGCAATAAGCAAAATAAACTGTTTAGAGAGCGATGGGAAATGACCACTTTGTTACTGCATGCCTCAAAACTAATGTTTACCCATCCTGTCACTCATCAACCCATAATTATACAAGCGCCGGTACAGAAAGAATTTAACCGGGTTATGGGTTTAATGAACTGGTGAAAACGCAAACAAAGTAATCTCAACTTTGTAGTAACTGCATGACAGGTGCAATAAATTATACCATTGTTAAAGATAACCAGGAACATAAAATTACCATTACCCCTGTAACCCAGCCTATACCCGGCAGTAACCTCTACACAACGGGTGTTTTTAAACTAACTGAAAATGGTGTGAGCATAGGCGATATCGTATTTGACGATAATATGAGGCAATGGGAGTACACCGGTATGGGTGATCTGACACACCAGGATGCCGCGGAGATTGCAGGCTTTATACAGATGAAGAATGCATCAGGCGCCAATGATAACGAAGTGGTGTAAATTCGTTACACAACAGTATTGCAGGTAAAATATCCTAATTTTACCTTTATAAAAAATACCCTTATATAAATTATACATGGACGAAATAGAGAATTACGCCGAACATATTCATGAGCAAAGTAATGAGCATGCACATCATATCCTGTCAGAAGGTAAAGATAAATGGGTGTTGTTTGTGGCCCTGTCTACAGCATTAATAGCCGTATTGGCGGCGATAACCGGCTTGCTGGCCGGTGAGCATGCCGATGAGGCCATGCTGGCACAGATCCACTCGTCAGACCAATGGGCGTATTACCAGGCAAAAGGTATCAAGTCAGAAACACTTAATGAGACCAGTAAAATATTATTGGCGATGGGAAAAACACCAATTGCCGCCGACGAAGAAAAGATAAAAGAGAATAAGAAGGAGCAGGCTGAAATAAAGGAAAAAGCCGAAGATTTTCAAAAAGAATCAAACACCCATGTTGCCAAGCATAGTATTTTTGCACGGGGTATAACATTGTTTCAAATATCTATCGCCATAGGCGCCATATCAATTATTGTTAAACGTAAAAGCTTGTGGCTGGTAAGCATAGGCTTTGCGTGCATTGGTATTTTCTTTTTATTACAGGGAGTATGGTTTTAATCTATAAAATTTTATGAAAAATATTGTAGGCAGCTGCGCTGTGATCTGCTCAGTTCTTTTAGGGTTTTCTGCCCACGCTCAACTTAAAGAAAATGAAAAAATAAAGTTAATTACTTTAGATCCGGGACATTTCCATGCGGCACTGGTACAAAAAACAGACCTGCCCGATATTGCACCCGATGTTTACGTTTACGCCCCTAAAGGCCCGGATGTAAAATCGCACCTTGATAAAATTGATGCCTACAATTTTCGCAAAGATAAACCCACACATTGGGCCGAGATAGTTTATACAGGCAATGATTTTTTTGATAAAATGATTGCTGAGAAAAAGGGGAACGTTGTAGTAATGGCCGGCAACAATCAAAAGAAAACAGAATATATCAAAAGATCAATTGACGCGGGTTTTAATGTTTTGGGCGATAAGCCGATGGCTATTGACGCCGAACATTTTGAAATGCTTAAAAGCGCGTTTGCCGAAGCAGCCCGTAAAAAGCTGGTTTTGTATGATATCATGACAGAGCGTTATGAAATTACAAATGCCCTGCAACGCGAGTTTGCCATGATCCCCGAGATCTTTGGGCAGCTTAAAAAAGGTACACCGCAACAGCCGGCTGTCGAAATGGAAAGCATTCATTATTTTTATAAATATGTATCGGGGAATGTGTTAAGCAGGCCCGATTGGTTTTTTGATACCAAACAACAGGGCGAGGGCTTACAGGATGTAGGTGTACACTTAGTAGATCTTACCCAATGGGAGTGCTTCCCTGATAAAACAATCAGTTACAAAAGAGATATAAAGTTTAACAGCGCTAAAAGATGGCCATCGTATGTTACACTTAACCAGTTTAATACCATCACCAAATCAAACGGTTTCCCTGAGTTTTTAAAGAAGTATGTTGTTAAAGACACCTTGTTAAAGGTTTATGCTAACGGATCGGTAAATTACCAGCTCTTTGGCACAAATATCAAGCTGACAGCCAGGTGGGAGTATGCCGCACCACAGGGAAGCGGTGACAGCCAAAACTCGGTATTGCACGGCACAAAGGCCGATCTTTATGTGAGACAGGGAGAGGCGGAGAAATACGTACCTGTTTTATACATAGAACCGATAGACCAAAGCGCCGATTATGAAAAAGCGCTGATGGAGAAATTAGAAGATGTACAGGAAAAGTATCCCGGTGTGACACTTAAAAAGGAACCCAAAGGTTGGGAAGTTATTATTCCCGACAAATACAAAGACGGCCATGAAGCTCATTTTGGACGGGTAACAGAAAAATACCTGGACTACCTGCGCGAAGGGGATATCCCCGAATGGGAAGTGCCTAACATGATAGCCAAGTATTATACTACGACAACAGCGCTTGCTTTGGCAAAAGGTAAGAACTAAGATTTATAGGATTGACGGATTATAAGATTTTAAATGGATAGGTAATCCTATAATCCGTCAATCCTATAAATCTTAGTGTATCTTCGCCGCATGATAAAAAAAGCTCTTGAAAACCTTAAAATCACGGCATTGAACGAAATGCAAAATGCGGCAATTAATGCCGACCCAAAACGTGATCTTATATTGCTTTCGCCAACAGGCTCCGGCAAAACGCTTGGGTTTTTATTGCCGGTATTAAAATCATTACGTACAGATGTTAGCCTGGTTCAGGTGCTTATCATGGTGCCCTCGCGCGAGTTGGCGCTGCAAATAGAGCAGGTATTTAAAACCATTGGTAGTGGTTTTAAGGTAAATTGCTGTTACGGTGGCCATTCCACAAAAATCGAGAAGAATAATCTGTCACAACCACCTGCCGTATTAATAGGCACACCGGGGCGGATAGCTTATCATTTACGTCACGAAAATTTTAGCCCCGAAGCTATCCATACTTTGGTGCTGGACGAGTTTGATAAATCATTAGAGTTTGGTTTCCAAACCGATATGACTATCATTATCCGTCAATTAGAACATTTAGGCAGGCGGATCTTAACCTCGGCAACACGGATGCCTGAAATACCTGATTTTACAGGCGTTGTTGACCCGATAGAATTAGATTTTCTGAAAAATAAAACCAATACGCCCGACTTGCAGCTTAAAGCCGTAATAGCCGACGCTGCCGATAAGCTGGACGTTTTATTTTCGTTGATCTGTAAAATAGGTAATAAGACCACGCTGGTTTTTTGCAATCATCGCGAAGCGGTTGAACGCATAAGTGATCTGCTTTGGAACAGGGGAATCATCCATGATATATTTCACGGCGGTATGGAGCAGGATGACCGGGAAAGGGCCCTGCTTAAATTCAGGAACGGGAGCCACCGTTTATTAATTACTACAGACCTTGCATCGCGTGGGTTGGATATTCCCGAGATAGAATATATCATCCATTACCAGTTACCGCATAACGAAGAAGCATTCACGCACCGCAACGGACGCACTGCCCGGATGCACGCCAAAGGGACCGCTTACCTGATCCTGAACGAAGACGAAAAACAAGATTACATAAAACAAAATCCTGAGATAGAGGAATTGCCTGAAAAGCTATCTTTACCTGAAATTACACCCTGGGCAACGTTGTATATCGCCGCAGGCAAAAAAGATAAGGTCAACAAAGTGGATGTTGTAGGCTTATTACTGAAAAAAGGAGAGTTGGCCAAAGAGGACCTGGGTTTAATAGAGGTTTTGGATAATACCTCATACGCCGCAGTAAAACGGACGCAGATCGAGAAGGTGGTACAACGTTTAAAAGGCGAGAAAATAAAGAATAAAAAAGTAAAGATCGAAATATCAAGATAGAACGGTATGAGTAACAATGATATAATGAAAAAGCTTAGGGTAGCCATGAAATTTACAGACGATGATATCGTAAAGGTTTTGGCGCTGGCAAATTTCAGGATAACAAAAACAGAACTGGGCGCCATATTTAGGGCCGAAGACCACCCTAACTTTAAACCTTGCGGTGATCAGATCTTGCGCAATTTTTTAAACGGGCTGATCATTCACCAAAGAGGTCCAAAGCCTTAGTGCCCGCGCGCATCGCCCTGTATAATTCTTACCCTGCCACTCTTTATCATCCGTTTCATTTCGGGCGAAAACTCTTCACGGCCGCCAAAATCCTGTACCCAGTAAGTATCGTATAGCCAAATACCAACTTCTTTAAAATCAGGGTTCATTAAATTTCTGCAATGACCCTCGCTGTTCAGCCAGCCTTGCATTACCACGGCAATTGTGGGTTGGCCCTGTGCAATGTTTTCGCCAACAGTGAAGCTCTTATAGCCGGTGCGGGTATAACCTGCATTTTCAACACGCATAAACGTGGTGCGGCCGTCCTGGCTAACATGGCTAAAATATTGTTTTTGCGCCATATCCTGCGCGTGGCCCCTTGCAGCTTTTTCAAGCAGGTTATTCCATACCAACGGTGGGGCGGGCGGCATATACATAGTGCCGCAATTACATCCTTTTTGCCGGGTGCGGTTTATTGCCTTTAGAAACTCTTTTTTAAATTTATTGGTGCCCGGGGTTTGGCTATGTACGCTTTGGGTTAAAAATACAAACCCAAGCCCTAAAATTAAATACTTCATATCGGTTAAGACAATAATTGGTTTATGAAGTTTAATGCTTTCGTTTTTTGCGCCGCCTGCGCCTGGTATACCGAACCATAGCCAGTAAACTAATCATGACGACGATAATGATCAGTATTATATTGAGGCTATCCTTTTGGAAGAGCTGTTTTTGTAGATCTTTCTGCTGACTTGTATAAACTTTTTTTTTGTCTGCAGCGTATCCTGCGTTTTAACTATGGCCTGTTCCTCCTTTTTTAAAAGGCTATCTTCAATAAAGTCATGCCTTTTTTGGGCGAGGGTGGCTTTAGTATAATTTTGCAGATGCGAATATAACATAGCATAGTTTTCCTGCACGTTTGATTCGGCTTTAGCGTCATGGCTGGATTTTGATAGTTTTAATACCTCGTTCAGATCGCGCATAGCAAGCGTGTAATCTTCTATATCCATCTTAATGTTTGCCAATACGATAAGCGACGACATGATATTAGGCACGTCTTTTTTAGCCCGCGATAATGAGTTTGATTGCAGGATGAACCATTTGGCTTGCGGATATTTTTTCTGCGACTTATAAACTTTGGCCAAGCTATTATAACAATCGCGCAGGCCAAGCGTATCATGCATTCGTGAATACAAATGCAAAGCCTTGTAACTGTAATTTAATGCTTGTGTTTGGTAGGCTTTCCTTTGCTTGAAATTAAGGCTATCGTACTTTAAATACTCGTGTGCTATTTGACTATATAATACTGACCTTACAGAATCGGTAATAGCAGCTTGTGCCTGTAATAGTAATCCGTCTAATAGGGGCATGGTAGGTTGCGGCTGTTTAACCACGCTGTCGATAGGTAACGTATAAGCAAAGGATTTTATGCCGTAGAATAGGATAGTGATAAGTATGATAAGTTTCTTCATATAAACAGCTTTACAGCTAAAAGAAACTATTCAAATAGTATGCCCGTTACGTAATTAATTGGATTAAAGGCGGATGATGATAGAGAATTCAATTAATACCCGCAGATTGTATTTATTAATAAAATGTATAGTATACAAAACAGTACACTGTTATTTTCATTAACGAATAAATGCTTCGTACTTATCCAAAAATTCTGTCAGCACAGGCACTTTCGAAAACAGGAAATTAAACAGGTTGATACCGAGTACAGCAGTGGTAATTCCGGCCAGTACATCAAGAATATAATGGTGACTGGTATAAACAGCCGTAAGCCAGATCCCCACCATAACTGTTACCAAAACTATATTGATCAGGCCTAAACGGTTTTTCAATCCGTAATAAATAACTATAACCGGGTAGGCAGAGTGCAATGAAGGCATGGCCGCAAAAACGTTTGACCCTTTTTGATAAATAGATTGGAATACGTGCACGTTGAAATAAGCGTCAAACCGCGCCAGCCCGCCGGTGTTGCCGGGAGTACCTGCATGGAAAACAAAACCGTGTTCTTGTATATACCATGGCGGTGCAGCAGGGAAGGAGTAATACACCACAAACCCCAGTAGGTTTACCACTAAAAATGTCAATGCGAAAGAAAGAAACTCGCGCCTGTTCTTGAAAAATAAATAAGCTGCAAAACCGAGCGGTACCGGGATCCAGCAAATGTAAAATAGACCGGCAATAACATCTAAAAAGGTAGTAGCATTAATTTTCAGGTATTCGTTAGGCGTTAATAAGTGCCCTTTATAATTTATGCCGAACAGGTGCTTTTCAAAATTGTACAGATCGGCAATATGAACAGTACTGATAGTATAATTTGGGATAGCTTTCATGTAATCGAAAATGATCCAATAAACAATGAAAACCAAGAAGCCGATAATGAACTTGCGGCTAATGTCCGAGATATAAAACAGGCTGTTAAAAATAACCACCAATACAACCTGGTCTGATTTAAAACCTACTATCCAGGTGGATAGCAATAGGTAAGCTACAGATAGCAGCGAAACGATTATTATGGATTTGGCATTAATTACCGGGCTTTGATTAACAGCACCATTCATTCTATTTTTTTATAAAATCTGAACGGAAAATCTTATCCCATAATGGCGAGCTTACACCATAACCCCGGTCAGGACTTTGATAGTGGTGCAACATGTGGTGTTGTTTTATCTTTTTCCAGATATTTCCTTTAAAGTTAAAGTGATGGATGGCATAATGCGATATATCATAAAACAGATAACCCAAAATAAAACCCGGGAAAAATCCGAACACGTAATTGGCCGGCAATATGGCATCAAACAGGAAATAAAAACCTGTAGCCAGCGGAATGCTTACTGATGGAGGTAATACCAATCTTTTGGCATCGCTTGGGTAATCATGATGCACACCGTGGAAAATAAAGTGCAGCCTTAAACCTATTTTGTTTTTAGGCACATAATGAAATACAAAGCGGTGCATAATATATTCAACAAATGTCCATACAAAAAGGCCGATGAAGAAAAACTCGAAATAAGCAAGTACACCGATCTCTTTAACAAACAGCGCCATATAGGTACTAACTAATATAACCGGTACAAAAATAAATACCGGTACCAGGTAATGAACTTTTGATAAAGCTTCTAACAGGTCGTTTTTAAACATCCTGGTCGATTCCTGTGAATTTGATATGAAATTTTTTGCCATGTTATATCAGGGTTTAAAACGTTCTATAATTTCTCTGCCTGTAGTTTGATCTGTTCCTTTTAACTCTACGTAAACAACATTTGGGATCCAAAAGGAGCCGCCTTCAATTTTAACAAATACGCGATCAAGCATCATTTGTTTTTGTGCAACCGTTGCGAAGATATGATATTTTCCGTCGTTTGCCTTCATCAAAAGCAGCGGAAATTTTTTGTATGATGTAAATCTGACATCATACTGATCATTCGGCAATTTTTTGGTTACCACACCATAGGCAAATTTACGCTGAATATAGTTTAGTTCTTCTTTTTGTCCTCTTTCCGCATACTTTATCCAATAAACGTGTAAAGGCTCGTCTTCGTCTAATTGGCCGTTATGATTATTAAGCTCGTAAACTATTGTATTGGCATTCGGGTTGCGCTGAACATAAAATAACCGGTTAATGCTTTCTGGCAGTGCCGGAAACTTCTCGTCCTGCAGATCGTTAGTTATTGCTGTAGCCGGTGTGTTAATTAATTTACCCTGTGTTTTATTTAATGGTAAATAGGTATGAAAGGCAGATAGTAATAGTAAAATTGATAATCTCATTAATTTCCGGCGTTATCGCTCTCTTTTTTTTCTAAGTTGGTTTTTGATTCTTTTAATCTGTTAAAAGCGGTTATGTTGGTCAATACAGCCAGTATGGTTATGGGTATTGTAAATATTGACATGGTTTCAAATACATGGTATTTTATACCGGGCACATACAATTTATAATTTCCCCCAATATATATTGAGCTCATACCGCAAATTATGGCGAATAATCCAATGGTGATCACGCGTTCGGGCCGTTGCATTAAACCGCCTTTACATTCAATGCCTAAACCTTCGGCACGTGCCCTTACATAACTAACCATCATAGAGCCTATCATGGCTACAAAAGCAAATATCGAGCTTAAAAAATAGTGTTGGGCCACCAGGTAATAACAGATGCCGAAAAACATGATCAGCTCGCTATACCGATCTAATACAGAATCATATAAAGCGCCAAAGGTTGATTTCATGTTACCAAGCCTTGCAACCTGCCCGTCAAGCATATCAAACAGGCCTGCAAATAAAATCAGGCCGCCTGCCCAGCCAATATAGCTAAGGTCGCCGCGGTTGCCTTCCTCGCCGCCTATAACAAATATAGCCGCTACACCTATATTTAATACAAAGCCAATGGTAGTAACGGCGTTAGGAGTGAGGCCCAGTTTTATTAAAAGTTTCACAAAGGGATCTATTACCTTATAGATACCCAATTGAAGATTTGTACGTATGGATGTTTGTTGTTCCATTAATTGATTGTCTGCGCCCATTGCATTAAAAATCAAATTTCGCCCTTACACGTATACCATATGGCGAAACGTCCGGATGGTCTAAATAATTAAATCGTTTAACCAAGTCTACGCGTATAAATTTAAAAATATTTTCGACACCAACACTACCCTCAATGTAAGGTGTGTTGCCTAATGCGTAAGTGATGGGTTGCCCTGTACTTGTTACCGGGAATTGATATAATGACGGATGTAAAGCCGGATTGTTTTTATCGCTTAACTGGCCATATATGGCTTTAAATGATGCCACCTCGCGCAATTTAAGTTTCTGCAACAATGGTATCTTGTTAAAAAAGAAACCCATAAAGTGCTGGTCTAAGTTAACAGATGCGTACCGGTCACTTACAAACTCAAGGAAGTTCATTAAGTTGTACGAGTAGATGTCGTAGGCATAAGTTTGGTTGGCACGGAAGATAGTTAATAATGGATAAGGTACCTGTCCGAAGATCTTTCCGCCTTCTGCCACCATATCCATATAACCCAATTGCGACAAGTAAGTCCGTCTCTCCATACTCAGGTGCAATGACTGGTAATTGTAGGCCCCGCCAAATACATTTTTAAAACCTTGTGCATAATCTAAATTCCATATCGGGTATTTACTTGGTATAGGCACACGGTAAATTTTACCCTGGTAAAAACCTTCGTTAGCGGCATAGCGCAAGTTTAATGATGCTTCAGAGGTGGTCAGGTTATTAATTGTACCTGTATTATTTATAAAGTATAATGATCCGGCCGGTGATTGCGTCCATTTTTTTAGCGTTAATGCATATGAAAAATGGTTTTCGTACTCGTGTACATAATCAAACTTGTAAAAATCATTATACAGGTATTTATCATTTACACCCCGTTTAAATGATAACAGGAAGTTATCTTCCTGTACAAATTGTAATGCAGCTCCCGGTATCCTTGTATCACGTTGAAAGCTGGCCCTGACATAATTTTGAGGAAATTTATAGATCGACTTATCATTTAATGAATAAGTAGCGCTTAAAAATCCTTTCCACTTTTCATCCTTAAAACCGTATGCTGCATAAGTTTCAAAGTAATACCGTTTGCTTAGCTCGGGTGTAGTACGGCCGCCTAAACGCAGTTTTAAGCCTTCTATCGGATTAAAACTATAAAACGTGTTTGACGGGCCCACTTCAAACCAGTTGAATGATTTATAGCCGGCCAGCAACAACGTAGCAATATCTAATGTGCGCTTAAAAGACGGCATATTTTTCAAACTGTCAATGTTTTTATAAACCTTTGATTCGGCCGTTGTTAAGGTGTCCAGGCGGTTTTGCTGCCAGAACTGCTCACTTCTGTGTTTAACAGCGTCAGACAATTCCCGGTCTTCCGGAATCGAAACATAAGCAGTATCCGCCTGTTTTTTATTAACAATATAGTTTTTGTAAGTGATCGTCCTGATACCAAAGACACCACCCGATTTCTTCTTGGTTACCCCAAAATCAGCCAGTGTATTACTTTTGCTTAAATGATACCTGCCATCCGGATTTTTTTCAAAATCAAGGTTAACGGTCATCGACTTTACAAAATTAAGGTTGATGTTTTTGTTAATTCCCAGGTTAGCCTTTTGTACGGCGTAGTTACTATCCAGCGTAATGTATATCTTGCCCTCAAAAAGCATATCCTCGGTATTACGCGGAGTGAAACTTAGCTCAACTAACTTCTTTTTATCTTCGGTTTCGATGGTATCGGTGATAAAATATTTATAAAGCTGGGGCCCGCCATTAGCAATCGGGCTCAGAAAATTGTTGGTGATCAGGTTGATGCTGTTTTCATAGATATCAACCTTATTGTACATATATTTAAAAAACTGGCTTATTCCCTCGGCATCAATAGATCCGCCGAAATCAACATTACGCTGGCCTATTATAATGTTTCTTTCCTTTTCAGGATCTTTGCGATAATAATATTGTGATATTTTTTCGTCCAAAAACAGCGGCAATAATGATTTACCGGGTACGGTAGTGCTGTCACGATTATCTAAAACAAACTTATATTTCCTAAAAAATCTCCTCTCGGCAACTTTGGGAGACAGGTTGACTATAGAGAATTGCATTTTATCATATTCTTTATACTCAACATAATCATAATGCCTTGGGCGATTTTGCTCTCTGTGGGCTATAACCTGGCGTATCAGTTCAACCGCCGGGTTGCCCTTGTTACGATAACGTGGTTTTTTGCCTGCTTTTATTTCGACTTCGGTAAGTTCTTGCTGTGAAGGCATCAGTCTGATATTGATTACCTGTGTTTTTCCCGGAGTAATATTGATAATGACATCTTTGTACCCTATAAAAGATGCTTTGATCTGCGAGAATGGTTTATCAGATGAGATTGAGAACTTACCATCATTGTCAGTAGGGGCGCCAATGGTACTGCCTGCAAAGCCAACCGAAACAAACGGCATCGGGTCATTACTTTTGCTGCCACCATCAGTTACAACACCTGTAACCTTGGTAACCTGTGCGAATAACGATGAGGTATAAAATAATAAGAAAGTTAAAAACCAAAACTTTCTGAGTAAACTTTTAAAATCCATGTACTTATATAATACAAACTCTGTTTGTAATGCTACTCTTTGTGCAATCCGGCTTATTTAAAAATAAGTTTAGGAGTAGTACAATGCCGCAGAATAGGCGTACAATTTAGTTCGATAAACAGAGTGCAAAGTTAAAGAAATACAATAGACTTCTGTGGTCAAAAAGTCAAAAACCGTTGTGGATTAACAAAATTTAACAGGTTTTACTAAAATCTGACATTAAGTATGTTTAACCATACAATAATCTGCAGGATGATGTTGGCATATACTCCGGCCAACAGGTCATCGGCCATAACGCCCCAGCCACCGGGCAACGCTTCAAGCCGCCTGATAAAAAGAGGCTTGAAAATATCAAAAAACCTGAAAAGAATAAAGCCGGCTATTATATAAGATAAGGTAACTGGCACAAAAAGCAGGCTTACAAACATCCCCGCAACTTCGTCTATAACTACGCGGTTATGATCTTTACCCCAAATAGGTTCAACTTTGTTGCCGCTCCAAATGCCCAACGCTGTTACAACAACAGTAAGCAGGATAGCGGGCACCACCATTGCACCGTTATGCCAAAGCAGGTACCAGCATATACAAGCAAAAAAGGCCGCTATTGTGCCGACACCTTTACCTAAGTAACCAATGCCAAAAACAGTAGCGGCCAGTTTATGAAACAACATTTTTATTTTGCTTCAACCAGTTCTTCGTAATAATCTAAGCCCAGGTGGGTAATCAGATCTTCGCCCATTAAGTAGCGTAACGTATTTTCCAGTTTTATTAATTGTTTAAATATATCGTTCTCTGCAGGTAAACCCGGAGCTGTTTGTGGTGATTTTAGGTAGAATGATAGCCACTCTTGTACACCACTCATGCCCGCGCGTTTTGCAAAATCGCTAAATAAAGCTAAATCTAACGCGATAGGGGCAGCAAGGATCGAGTCGCGACATAAAAAGTTGATCTTGATCTGCATTTTATAACCTAACCAGCCAAAAATATCGATGTTGTCCCAGCTTTCCTTGTTATCGCCATGCGGAGGGTAGTAGTTGATCCGGATCTTGTGGAAAATATCGCCATATAATTCAGGGTTATCTTCGGGCTTAAAAATATCTTCCAATACCCCTAATTTTGAAACTTCTTTAGTTTTAAAATTATCCGGATCATCTAATACCAAACCGTCGCGATTTCCTAAAATATTTGTAGAGAACCAGCCGTTTACACCTAATGATCTTGCAGCCAGGCCAGGTGCCAAAATGGTTTTCATTAAAGTTTGACCGGTTTTGAAATCTTTACCGGCAATAGGTGTTTCTGTGATACGTGCCAGCTCGATCAACGCAGGGATATCAACCGTTAAGTTTGGAGCACCATTAGCAAAAGGAATACCTAATTTTAAAGCCGCGTAAGCATAGATCATACTTGGCGCAATCAGCTTATCGTCATTTATTAAGCCCTGTTCAAATTTTTCAAGCGAGCTATGAACGTCAGATGCTTCATAATAGATCTCTGTTGATCCGCACCATACTAAAACTATACGGTCAAGGCCGTTGTCCTCTTTAAAGTTTTGGATATCTTCTATAACTTGTTGCGCCAATTCGTAACGCGTACCGGTTTTAACATTGGTAGCAGTTAAGTTTTTTGCATAGTTTTGATCAAAAGCGGCCTTCATCGGCTTTATTGCTTCTAATTCTTCTTTTACAGAATAAAGCAATCCGGCCTCAAGTACTTTTGCATTCATTGCCGATTCATATACGTTATCTTCGTAAACGTCCCAGCCACCCCAAACAATGTCATTCAGGTTTGCCAATGGCACAAAATCTTTAACTTTTGGACGACGGTTTTCTGTTCTTTTACCCAAACGGATGGTACCCATCTGTGTTAATGAACCTATTGGTTGTGATATTCCTTTTTTTACTGCTTCAACGCCGGCAATTAGTGTAGTGGCTACTGCCCCTAATCCCGGTAATAAAATGCCAAGTTTACCTTCGGCAGGTTTAATGGTGCTTTTCATTGTGTAAATTTAATATGTAGATTATTGATGTATTTAAAGCCATTTGTTATCCTTATACCATTTAAGGGTTTCCTGTAAACCGTCGTTAAGTGTGTATTGCGGATAAAATTTCAGATCATGTTTTGCAAGTTCAATACTGCACAACCAGTTAACAGCTGTCAGTTCGTTCAGTTTTTCGATATTTAGAATAGGGGCTTTGTTTCTCAAAGAACTTACTTTTTCTGATATACCTGCAATTAATTTTACAAAGTTTACTATAAGATGAAACTTGATTGTCTTAACATTTAGTATTTGTTTTGATAACTTTCCGAGTTCATGCTTGTCATAAAAGTTTCCGTCAGATAAATTAAAGGTTTGCATGCTGCCATTATTAAGCGCCAGGATGCTTGCCTTAGCCAGATCGGCAACGTATATAAAGCTTAATTTTTGTTGCCCCTTGCCAATATAAGCCTCAATGCGGTTACTTACCTGTTTAAAAAAGATAAAGATCCCCGTATCGCGCGGGCCATATACCGCAGTGGGCCTTAATATGGTATAGTTTAAATTGTTGATCGCTTTAAGTTTCCGTTCGGCTAATAATTTACTCCTGCCATACGCAGTAATAGGGTTGGGGCGTGTCTCTTCAGTAATTATACCGGTTAAGGTTTGCAAAGGGCCAACAGCGGCTAAACTGCTTATTAATACAAACTTTTTTAATGTACTGCCCAACTCAACTGCTGCATTTGCCAGGTTAGCGGTGTAGTTAGCATTTACCAAATCATATTCCTGCGCTGATATTGCACGTGTAATGCCGGCAGCGTGTATGACAAAGTCGAACTGTTTTTCTTGTAAAGCTTGTTTGAGCGATTGCAGGTCTTCGTAATCCAGGTAGATGTATTGAATATCAAAGCCTTTAAGGTGATCTATCCGGCTGTTTTTTCTGACAGCTGCATACACCTCAAGGTTGTTTTGTAATGCTTCAATAATCAGATGGTATCCAACAAAGCCACTTGCACCTGTTATTAAAACCTTTTCTTTCATATTTGTTTTTGGTACATTCTGTACTTCTTATAAGGGTCGCCTTTTATGGCGATAATGGCCTCGTTAATAAGCGTGTTGTTTTCGAGGGTCCACCCGGCTTCTGCCCATTTTAATCCTTTTGCTGTATAATTTTTAATTATGGTGCCATATAAACAGGCTTCAATACCCATTTTACGATACCCATCAATTACACCTAAAGCATAAATGCGCAGGCTTTGTATTTTCTTTTTACCAAACAATAGCTTAAAGATCCCGGTAGGGAACAGGCGCCCTCTTTTAATAGTCCTGAAAATTTCATTGTAATTAAGGAGCGCCAGTCCGAAAGCTACAATTTTGCCATCCTGCTCGGCAACTAAAGCAAAATCCGGGTCAAGTATCAATTTCAGATCTTTAGCCAAATAATCAAACTCATCATCAGATAATGGAACGAAACCGGTGTTCTGGTCCCAGGCCGAATTATATACGCTGCGCAGTTTTACGGTCTCTTCCTTGAAATTTTTTAGATCTACTTTACGAATGATGATGTTATTGCGCTTTAAACGCTCCTGCAAAGCATTAAGTAACCTTACCGATTTATCATCATAATTATTACCATCCCAATGCCAGGCAATCAGGTCCACATCCTTTACAAAGCCAAAAGCTTCAATTAATTGGGCATAATAGGGCGCATTGTAGGTCTGCATTAATACAGGCGGGCTGTCAAATCCTTCAATTAATAACCCGCAAGGCTCGTTAGTTGAAAAATTTACCGGACCTAAAAATTTACCGCTTACGCCTTTGTCCTTTAGCCAGTTAGCAGCAGTAGTAAAAAGCAGGTTGGCCGTTTCCTGGTCATTTATACAATCAAAAAATCCAAAGAAACCATCATTAACATGGTTATATTCGTTATGGCTGTTATTTAATATAGCGGCTATGCGGCCAACTATTTTATCGCCATCATAAGCTAAAAATCCTTGCAGTTTATTGTGTTTATGAAAAGGATGAATGGTTAGCAGGTCTCTTTGTGCTATAAATAATTCAGGTACATAGTTAGGGTCGTCCCGGTATAGATCATGTGGAAAATCAATAAATGCTGTAAGTTCTTTTTTTGAATTTACCGGTATTATTTTTTTCATTTAACTGGCAGAAATTATTGGTATTAAACAAAAAATGCGGCTACTTTTTTAAATAGCCGCATCTTATATTGGTTTTAAATTATATTCTTTCTTTAACGCCCATTACTACACCAACATCTTTAAATGCTTTGGTTATTTTTTCAACAGCCTCATCAATTTGTTCGAAAGTATGAGTAGCCATTAAAGAGAAACGCAATAAAGATGAATCTGAAGGTACAGCCGGGGACACAACCGGGTTAACAAATACGCCTGATGATTGCAGGTGTTTGGTAACCAGGAAGGTTTTATCATTATCCCTTACATATATGGGCAGGATAGGGCTTTCTGTCGGGCCAAGATCAAAACCTTCGTCCAATAAAAGCTTCATTGCATAGTTGGTATTGTCCCAAAGTTTCTGGATGCGCTCAGGCTCAGACTCGATGATATCTAATGCCGCAATAACACTGGCTACAGAACCCGGGGTCATACTGGCACTAAACATTAATGAACGCGCACGGTGCTTCATATAATCAATAGTATCAGCATCAGCAGCAATAAAACCACCTAATGACGCTAATGATTTACTGAAAGTTCCCATGATCAGGTCAACCTCGTCAGTTAAATTAAAGTGAGAGGCAGTACCGGCACCTTTATGGCCGATAACACCCAGGCTATGGGCATCGTCAACCATAATATTTGCACCAAACTGGTCGGCTATTTCAACAATTTCGGGTAATTTAACAATATCACCTTCCATACTGAAGATACCATCAACCGCAATAACCTTAACAGCTTCTTCGGGTAGGATGCTTAATTTGCGTTGTAAGTCTGCCATATCATTATGGGCATACTTAATAACTTTTGAGAACGAAAGACGGCTACCGTCAATCAATGAAGCGTGGTCGTATTCGTCTAATATTAAATAATCGTTACGTCCTGTAACGCAGGATAGTACACCTAAGTTTACCTGGAAACCGGTGCTAAATAACACAGCAGCTTCTTTGCCTACATAAGTGGCTAACCTGTTTTCTAACTCGATATGTATATCAAGCGTGCCGTTTAAAAACCTTGATCCTGCACAACCTGTGCCATATTTATCAATTGCCTTTTTTGATGCTTCCTTAATTTTGGGATGATTGGTAAGTCCCAGATAAGAGTTTGAGCCAAACATTAACACACGCTTTCCGTCTATAATCACCTCTGTATCCTGCGCAGACTCAATAGGCCTGAAATAAGGATACAGTCCTTTCTCCCTGATCATTGCTGCATCTTTAAATTGAGCAATCTTCTCATGTAGTTTTTTAACCATGTATTAACCCTGCTTAAATTTTTTGTAAAAATACCATGAATAAGTTTATAACCTATATTTAGCGTGTAATTTTTTTAAACATTCCACTTTTCTTCAAAATGGAATGAACTTCTCACTCGGCAAATTAATTAATTTTTTTGTTTATTTAGTGTCTAAATTTTTCATTTTTTTTAAAAAAGGGCTAAAAACATGCCATTGGGTAAATTTTGTGTAGTAATTACGTAAAATTATTATTCATGATTTTTATTTATATTTAAATGTTCCATATTCGCATTCTCTAATTTTTTAAACATGCGAAGGACAGGAAAACTTATCTCCTGTTTTTTTTGTTTACCGGATCGTCTGATCATTTCTGCTATATGAAAAAACTACACCTACTGTTAATAATTAATGCTCTATTAATTTTAAATGCTTTTAAAATTTTTGCACAAAACGGTGCAGATACCATACCTAACGTAATAACACTAAGGCAAAGTATACTTTTTGCATTGCGAAATCAACCAGCGGTTAGGCAGGCATCAATAGATCAGCAGATCAATGAGCGTGATATCCGCATCGGTTTATCGGCCTGGTTACCCCAGGTTAATTCATCAGGCACGTATGAGCATTATTTTAAAGGAAGCCCGGTTGCGTCTACAACACCGGGTGTAGTATCAAGCATTGATGAGTATTCAAGCTTAGGATTACAAGCCAGCCAGGTTATTTATAATAATGATGTATTGTTGGCGTCAAAAACTGCCAATTACTCGCGTTTGTACTATAAACAAAATACATTGAGCAGCCAGATCAATGTAGTGTCTGATGTGAGTAAAGCCTTTTTTGATGTGCTGTTATCTGAGAAACAATTAAATATCATTAACGAGGACATGGTAAGGCTGCAAAGAAGCTTAAAAGACGCCTATAACAGGTACCAGGCAGGTGTTGTTGATAAAATAGATTACAAACAAGCTACCATAGCACTCAACAATGAGATTGCGTTACGTAAGCAAACTTCAGAAAGCATTAACGCAAAATTAGCTTATTTGAAACAAATAATGGGGCTTAATACAAAGAACGACATTACATTGTCGTACGATTCGACCACTTATGAAAAAGAAGCTTATATAGATACTAACCAAACTTTAAACGTTAATAACCGCATTGAGCACCAGTTGTTATTAACACAAAAAAATCTTAAAAACTTAAATGTAGATTATTACCGTTGGGGATTTTTACCATCCTTATCCGCGGTGGGCAGTTATAATTTAACTTATTTAAATACGCACTTCTCAGATCTTTATAAAAACGCGTTTCCAAGCGCGTATGGAGGTTTGTCTTTATCATTGCCGATCTTCCAGGGAACAAAGCGTCTGCAGAACCTGAGTAAAGCAAAACTGGACGTTCAGCGTACAGATCTGGATGTGATCAATTCGCAGAATACTATTAATACAGAATATGTTCAGGCTTTAGCCAGCTATAAGAGCAACTATACCAACTGGCTGATACTTAAACAAAATGTCGATCTGGCAAAGGATGTATACAATGTAGTGAGCCTGCAATATCGCGAAGGTGTTAAAACTTACCTGGATGTTATTGTGGCACAATCAGACCTGCGTACATCAGAGTTGAATTATTATAACTCGCTGTTTCAGCTATTGTCAAGCAAAATCGATTTGAAAAAAGCGTTAGGTACGCTTACCGTTGAATAAAAATTGAATTAACAAATAATCATTTAGTATTGCACCCGGTGCAATAAAATATATAACAGACAACAACACCTCTTCTAGTGAAAAAAAGGTACATAATTTGGTTGGCCCCCGTTGCAATGTTAGCATGGGCATCATGTAAAGATAATTCGGCAACGCAAAATGCTGCCCCGCCACCAACACCGGTAAATGTTGCTGAAGCTAAATTAGGTGACGCACTTTACTATGACCAATACCAGGGAAGTGTGGTATCATTAAATAACGTTGAGCTGCGGGCGCAGGTATCCGGTTTTATAACCGGTATCTTCTTTAAAGAGGGCGACGTTGTGCAAAAAGGTAAACCGCTTTATGAAATTGACAAGCGCAAATTCCTTGACGCTGTTGCACAGGCACAAGCTAACCTGGCTAATGCCAATGCAAATTTAGTTAAGGCGCAAAAGGACGTTGATCGTTATAATATGCTGTTAAAGAGCGATGCCGTGGCACGCCAAACGGTAGACCAGGCTGTAGCTACCTATGAAACGTCTAAAGGGCAGGTTGATGTAGCAAAAGCGGCTTTATCGTCAGCTAAAACAGATCTTTCTTACGCTACTATAACCGCGCCTGTTACAGGCCGTATTGGTATATCACAGGTTAGATTAGGTAGCCAGGTAGGGGCCGGCACCACCTTATTAAACACAATATCAAGCGAAAATCCAATTGGTGTCGACGTGGTGATCAACGAGCAGGACATTAATCGTTTTTATGACCTGCAAAGGAAAAGCACCGATTCTACTTTCAGGCTTGTATTGCCTGATGGTGTTTCCATCTATGATAAACCGGGCAAAATTTTAGCTATCGACAGAGGGGTAAATAGCCAGACCGGATCAATAAAGGTAAGGGTACAGTTTCCTAACGAAAAGGCTATTTTAAAAGATGGCATGAGCACCGCGCTTAAGGTGTTAAACAACGGATCAGGAAACCGGGTAATTATACCTTATAAGGCTGTTATTGAGCAAATGGGCGAGTTTTTTGTGTTTGTAACCAAAGATACTACCATGAAACAAAAGGATGGTGGCGATAAAAGAGATACCATCGCTTTACAGCATAAAGTGTCATTGGGCCCGCGTTTAAATAATAAAGTAGTTATTCTTACCGGGATACAAAACGGTGATAATGTTGTTACTGACGGGTTTCAGCGTTTACGTGATAGCGGCAGGGTAACTTTAGGCGTGCCAATGCCGCCGGCCGCGGGTGGTAAACCGGCAAAAAACTAATTACGGGTATTTTTAAAAATGAATTTTAGATGATCGCAGAGACCTTTATAAAAAGACCCGTTACGGCAATCGTTATTTCACTGGTTATTGTGATAGTTGGTATTATTGCTATCAGCAGCTTGCCAATTGGCCAATATCCTGAAATAACCCCGCCAACTGTAACCATTACAGGTACGTATACGGGTGCCGACGCGTTAACGGTTGAGCAAACCGTTGCTACGCCAATTGAAACACAGGTTAACGGTACACCGGGTATGACCTACCTGCAAAGTAACAGTACCAATAACGGTGCACTAAGTATGACCGCCAACTTTGAGGTTGGTACAGATATTAACATAGCAGCGCTCGACGTGCAGAACCGTGTGGGGATTGCTACGCCGACACTTCCGCAGGAAGTACAGCGTTTAGGTTTAACTGTTCGTAAACGTAACCCGAGTATATTGATGCTCGTGGCTATCTATTCGCCTACCGGAGGCCACAACGTTACTTTCCTGGATAATTATGCTAACATCTTTATTAAAGATGCATTGCTGAGAACCAAGGGTGTTGGTGACGTGGTATCGCGTGCGGATGATTTTAGTATGCGGATCTGGTTAAAGCCGGATAAACTGGCAGCCCTCGGAATGACAGCAGCCGACGTAACCGCTGCCCTGAATGAACAAAACGCGCAGGTTGCCGCAGGTACGGTAGGAGCTACCCCGCAAGAAAAAGGACAAACCTTTGAGTATTCTGTAATTGTAAAAGGACGTTTAACGCAGCCCGAAGAATTTGGCAATGTTATCGTACGCACGCAGCCGGGTACCGGTGCCGTAGTACACTTAAAGGATGTTGCACGTATTGAGTTGGGCAAGTTTAACTATGCAGGTAACTCATATGTTGATGGTAAAAGGGCTTCATACCTTTTAATTTACCAGGCGCCAAGCAGTAATGCGCTTGAAACTGCTGATGCGGTATATGAAACTATGACCGAGTTAAAGAAAGCTTTCCCCGCAGGTGTTGACTATGTCGTTCCTTTCGAATCAGTAACCGTTGTAAAAGTTTCTGTAAAAGAAGTAATCGAAACATTGGTTATAGCCTTGTTCCTGGTTATTGTGGTGGTGTTTTTATTCCTGCAAAGCTGGCGCACAACGTTGATCCCGGTATTAGCTATCCCGGTATCTATTATAGGTACTTTCATTTTCTTTATTCCACTGCACTTCACCATTAACACGCTTACGCTGTTTGGTTTCGTGCTGGCGATAGGTATTGTGGTGGATGACGCCATTGTAGTGGTTGAAGCCGTACAGCACTATATGGACGAAAAGGGCATGTCGCCTGCTGATGCAACCTTACACGCCATGCGTGATATATCGGCGCCGGTAATTGCAATTGCCCTGATCTTAGCAGCGGTATTTGTGCCGGTAGGATTTATCCCGGGTATAGTAGGCCGGTTATATCAACAGTTTGCGATAACCATCGCTATATCCGTATTAATATCGGCATTTGTGGCGCTATCGTTAACGCCTGCATTATGTACAATTTTATTAAAACCACATAAACTCGATGAAAAATCGGGAGGTTTGGATAGGTTCTTCTTTAAATTTAATACCTGGTTTGACAGGCTCACCGGTAAATATCGTAACGGTGTTGACAAGGGGATTAAAAACTCAAAATTTGTTATCATCATATTGGTTTGTATTATTGTGGGTACCATTCTGCTTTTCAAGAGCAAACCAACCGGGTTTATTCCAACCGAAGATGAAGGCCGGATCTATATTACTTACGACTTGCCTGAAGCATCGTCTACAGAGCGTACAGTTGCCGTATTACATGCGATGATGGATACGCTGGATAAAGTTCCTGAAGTAGCACATTACGCGGCTTTAGGTGGGTTGAACGTTGTAAGTTTCGCTACAAAATCAAACAGTGCAACCATATTTGTGCAGCTTAAAAATTGGGATGAGCGTAAACAAACCTCATTGCAATTAGTTGATAGGTTACAAAAAAAACTGTCACGATTTAAAGAGGCCAGTGTGGTTGTTATCCCGCCGCCGGCTATTCCCGGTTTAGGTTCAACCGCAGGTTTCTCATTTATCCTTGAAGAGAAACAAGCGGGTGGTGATATTAAGAACTTTGAAAATGTAATGAAAACCTTTATCGCCGCTGTAAATAAACGGCCGGAAATTGGTAAAGCATTCTCATTCTTTACTGCGCGTACACCGGCTTACCAGTTAACAATCGACCGCGAAAAAGCGAAGCGGTTAGGCGTACAGATCTCAGATATTAATAATGCATTGCAAACATATATGGGTAGTGCCTATATCAACGACTTTACCATTTATGGCCGTAATTTTAGGGTATTGGCGCAGGCCGATACAAATTATCGTACTAATATGGATAATCTTGGGCAATACTTTGTGCGTAACCAAGCCGGTACCATGGTGCCTTTAAGCACCGTTACGTCTTACAAGATGATGGAGAACGCGCCGTTGATATCGCACTATAACCTGTTCAGGTCTGCAGAGATAGATGGTAACCCTAAACCCGGTTACAGTAGCGGTGACGCGTTAAACGCACTGGAAGAAGTTGCAGCACAGACATTACCACAAGGGTTTGGATATGAGTTTTCAGGGTTAAGCCGCGAGGAAAAATTATCCGGATCAAAAACGGTTTACATCTTTGCTTTATCCATTGGTTTCGTGTTCTTGTTTCTTGCTGCATTATATGAAAGCTGGTCGGTACCATTCTCGGTACTGTTGGCTGTACCATTAGGTGCTTTTGGAGCGATATTATTCCTGACACTCAACAAAGGCCTTGTTGATAATATTTATGCACAAATCGGTTTGATAACGCTCATTGGTTTGGCGGCGAAGAACGCCATCCTGATAGTGGAATTTGCCAAAGAACGTGTCGACAAGGGCATGGATCTCGAGAAAGCTACGTTAGAGGCCGTACGACTACGTTTAAGGCCGATCATCATGACTTCGCTTGCGTTTATACTGGGTGTTACGCCATTGTTGTTTGCATCAGGTGCAGGTGCCGAGGCCCGTAAAACAATTGGGTGGACCGTGTTTGGTGGTATGCTTGCCGCTACGTCGCTTGCAATATTTATAGTGCCCGTATTATTCTTCCTGATAACCCGTTTTGCTTATGGTAAGGAAAAATTAGCTGAACTGGCAAAAAACTATAAGGAAGATCCTGACGAGTTACATTAAAAGTTTATAATATCCTTAAACAAATGCCCTTGGTTGTCCAGGGGCATTTTTGTTTTAAGGCAGTATCTTATTATCTAAATCAGGTTTTGTAGGCTTATTGATACAGGTATTGGCATTGATACATACTAATAAGGCAGTATATAATAGACAAATTGGCTATTATAAAAGGCAATCTCTCCCGATTTTACAAGTTTGCTTAACTCTAATTTAATATTGTGAATATTTGGCTTATCGATCTTTTTTGCAACTCATTATCAACCTGTAAGCTATCAACAATTGTTAATAAACTTTTATCGTATAGTAAGGCACCATCCTTTTAAATGTTAAAAAAGAATAATTCTGGCACACTGGCAAAGTATTTGTTTAGGTGCTGATAATAATTTAATCTATACTTATTTTTACTAAAGAGAACACAACAATGAAAAAGTTAACAAAATTAGCAGCTGTAGCCTTAACCGGCGTAGCGCTATTTATCGGAACTAATGTAAAAGCACAAACAATTACCCCAAATAAGTTTCGTTTTGGTGTGGGAGTTGAGGGTGGTGTAGTAACCGGAAGTGCACATAATTATTCAAACCTTGAATTGGGTGGTACAGCAAGGTTACAATATGGTTTAGACAAAGACTTAGCTCTTACCCTAACATCAGGTTATTATAATTTCTTCGGGAAATCAGAGCCTAACACCACTACCAAGTATCAGTCGTTGGGTATGGTACCTATTAAAGCTGGTATTAAGGCTTTCTTTACAGACAATCTTTATTTTGGTGCTGAAGTGGGTGCTGGTATTGAAACCAAAACCTTCTTACCACAAGGGATAGATGAGAAATTTGCTAACAAAGACACAAAGCTGATCTTATCACCTGCAATTGGTTATGCCAGCAAACATTGGGATGTCGGTGCACGTTATGAAAACTTTTCAGGCCAGGGCAGCAATTATGGCTTAGTAGGCCTTCGTGTAGCTTACGGATTTGGATTGTAATTATCCATTACGCTAAAACATAAAGAAAGCCCCTTTGCAATTTGCAAAGGGGCTTTCTTTATGTTTGGACACTCAATTAAGATAGTTTTGCTAAAGCTGCTTTGATCCTCGCCATAGCTTCAATCAATTTCTCTTCCGAAGCTGCGTATGACATACGGATAGATTTTTTATCACCGAATGAATCACCGCCAACCGTTGATACATGCGCCTCTTCTAACAAGTATATGCTCAGCTCATCGGCATCATTAATAGTTTTGCCATTATAGCTTTTACCAAAATAGTGCGTAACATCAGGGAAGAAATAAAACGCGCCATCCGGCAGGTTTACTTTTACGCCATCAAGCTCGCTCATTAATTTATAAACAATGTCGCGGCGTTTTCTGAAAGCTTCGCGCATTTCCAATACGGTCTCTAAACCACCTTCGTAAGCGGCAATACCCGCGCGCTGGCTGATAGACGAAGTACCAGACGTGATCTGTCCCTGTAATTTATCGCAGGCAGCAGCGATCTCTTTATTTGATGCTGAATAACCCAGGCGCCATCCCGTCATAGCAAATGCTTTCGACCATCCGTTGATAATAATAACACGATCTTTAACACTGTCAAACTGTGCTATTGATTCGTGTTTATCTACAAAATTAATATGCTCATAGATCTCGTCGGATATGATATAGATCTCAGGATATTTTTCAAATACTTTAACCAAACCTGCTAACTCGGCTTTGTCATATACGCTACCGGTTGGGTTACAAGGAGATGAGAATAAAAACGCTTTAGTCTTAGGTGTAATGGCAGCCTCTAATTGCTCAGGGGTTATTTTAAAATCCTGCTCAACGGCAGTATCAATAAATACGCTTTTGCCTTCCACAAGTTTTACAACTTCAGAGTATGATACCCAATATGGTGTAGGGATGATCACCTCGTCGCCCGGGTTAATAAGGCAGAATAAAACATTGGCAATTGATTGCTTGGCACCTGTTGAAACAACGATCTGGCTGAAATCATAATCAAGGCCATTCTCGTTCTTCAACTTGGCAGCAACAGCTTTACGCAGTTCAGGATATCCCGGTACCGGGGTATAATAGGTGTAGTTATCATCCATTGCCTTCTTAGCGGCTTCCTTAACATGCTTGGGAGTATTAAAATCCGGTTCGCCAAAGCTAAGGTTGATCACATCAACACCTTTAGCGGCAAGTTCGCGGCCCATTTTGGCCATTTTAATAGTAGCTGATTCTGACAGGTTGTTGATCCTGTTACTTAATGCACTCATAGTTGTTATTTATTGTTATCGCGGCAAATATAGGAAATAAGGTGAAAGGCAAAAGGTTAAAGGTTGAAGTTATCTTTTAAGTATCCTTACTTTTAAACTAAGTGACCTTTTACCTTTTGCCTTTCACCTTTTACCTCTAAAAAACTTACATTTGGGCGCTTAATAAAGCTGCTTTGCAAGAACAGAAAAAGATAATCCTGATTTCGCTGATTACCGGTATTGTATTGATGCTGGCCAAGTTTACCGCATACTTTTTAACCAACTCAAACTTTGTACTGACTGATGCTGCCGAGAGCGTGGTAAATGTGGTTGCCAGTTCGTTCGCGTTCTTCAGCATCTATCTTTCATCACAGCCGCGTGACGAGAACCATCCTTACGGACACGGTAAGGTTGAGTATTTTTCTGTTTTTATAGAAGGTACATTGATACTAATAGCAGGCCTGGGTATTATCGTAAAATCGATTGATGGTATTATTCATCCCAATATTATACATGATCTGTTGGTCGGTGCTGTCATAATAGGTATCACCGGTGTTATTAATGGCGCGCTGGGTTACTATATGATCAGCAAAGGCAAATCGATACCATCTATCACCATAGAAGCCGATGGCAGGCATTTGCTGACTGACATGGTTACCAGCGGCGGGTTGGTAGTTGGCTTATTACTGATCAGCTTTACTAAGATTGCTTTATTAGATAGTATTTTATCCATATTGGTGGCTATGTATATCATATTTACAGGATATAAATTAGTCAGGAAATCGGTTGGCGGATTAATGGACGAGGCTGATTTTGATATAGTGAATAAGGTTGTACAGTTTTTGGACGATAAACGCCGTAATGAGTGGATAGATCTGCATAACTTTCGTGCTCAAAAATATGGTAATGATTTACATATTGACTGCCACCTTACATTGCCCTATTATTTTGACCTGAACCGGGTGCATGAACAGGTATCGATGGTGGATAAACTGATTAATAGCGAAGTTACCAAAACCGAACTTTTTATACATGCAGATCCATGTTTGCCCAATTGTTGCCATTACTGTAATATGCCCAATTGCCCGGTGAGGTCCGAGCCTAAAACCGAAGATATCCCATGGACGATGGATAGGGTGATCCGTAACAAAAAACATTTTGAATAATGTATCAATTTAATGTACGTGTTTATGGTCTGCTGATAAACGAACAGCAGGAAATACTGATAAGCGACGAGCAGGAATACGGCATGCAATTCACCAAATTCCCGGGTGGTGGCTTAGAGTACGGCGAGGGCATGACCGACGGCTTAAAACGCGAGTTTGTTGAAGAATGCGATGCGGAAGTAGAAGTTCTGAGCCATTTTTACACGACAGATTTTTTTGTAAAGTCGGCCTTTAATGATTCCCAGATCATCAGCATTTATTACCTGGTGAAAAACAAATCGGCGCTGGATCTGACTATAAAAACGGCTCCCTTTGATTTTGACGGTGAGGGAGAACCGCTACAGGCTTTCCGCTGGATAAAATTGCAGGACCTGAAGGAAAGTGATTTTACATTCCCGATTGACCAATATGTTGCAAAACTTTTAATAGATAAGATATGAGCCTGATAGAGCGTGATTTAAAAGTAATATGGCATCCCTATACCCAAATGAAGACCGCGCAACCACCTGTGCCGATTATAAGAGGCGAGGGTGCTTGTTTATACGATGAAGACGGTAAAAAGTATATAGACGGTGTGTCATCCTGGTGGGTTAATATACATGGGCATTCACACCCGTATATCGCTCAAAAAGTTGCCGAGCAGCTACTTAAATTAGAGCATGTGATATTTGCCGGCTTCACCCATCCGACTGCGGTTGAACTGGCTGAACGTTTATTGGCTATCCTGCCTAATAATCAGCAAAAAGCGTTTTACTCGGATAACGGCTCGACAGCTGTTGAGGTGGCAATAAAGATGTGCCTGCAATACTGGAGCAACCAGGGCAATAGCCGCACAAAGATACTGGCTTTTAAAAACGCGTATCACGGTGACACCTTTGGCGCGATGGCCGTTAGCGGGCGCAGTGCGTTTACGGCAGCGTTTGATTCATTGTTATTTGAGGTAGAGTTTATTGATCTGCCAAATGAAAAGAATATCGAAAGTCTCAAATCTCAGATCTCAAATCTCAAATCTGAATTAGCTTGTTTTATTTTCGAGCCATTGGTACAGGGATCAGCCGGCATGCTAATGTATGAAGCGCAATATTTAAATGAGCTAATGGCGCATTGCCGTAAAGAAGATGTATTACTGATAGCTGATGAAGTGTTTACAGGTTTCGGGCGCACAGGCAAACGTTTTGCCAGCGAATATGTAACAGAGCAGCCGGACATCATGTGTTTCTCTAAAGGGCTTACAGGTGGCACTATGGCCCTGGGACTAACTACCTGTACGCAACAGATCTTTGATGCTTTTCTATCAGACGATAAATTAAAAACCTTGTTTCACGGGCATTCGTTTACTGCTAACCCGATAGCTTGCGCGGCGGCTTTGGCCAGCCTTGACTTGTTTTTGGATGCCGCCACTGCCGAAAATATCGAACGCATAAAAATAGCGCACAGTAAATTTGCCTTAAAAATCAAAGATCACCCTAAAATAAAAGCTGTACGTCAAACAGGTACCATTATAGCGATGGAATGGCAGACAGGCGATAATACCTCTTATTTTAGTTCACTGCGCGACAGGTTGTATAATTACTTTTTAAGTGCGGGGATAATTTTACGCCCGCTTGGTAATATAATTTACATTTTACCTCCATATTGCATAACCAATGCCGACTTGGATTACATTTACAGCAAAATTGAGCAGGCGCTTGAAGAAATTTAAGCCCCACCTAAATCCTCCCCGGTAGGGAGGACTTAAAAGGCTTTAATTAAGTCTCCCCAACCGGGGGAGATTTAGAGGGGGCTGATTAATTAATTACTATAATATGAGCTTAAACAACATACTACCCACCATAATTGCTGATAACCAATTACATGCACGCTGGTTAAACACCTTGTCGTTAATGGAGAATACCGGTGCGCGTAAGATCTCGGCCAGTGAAGACCCTACTACGGTTACCTATATCATATTAAAACATGCTGCCGAAGAGCATCGCCATGCTTTTTATTTAAAAAAGCAGATAGAAAAAACAGGTAAAGCACTTTGCCCGACTTATGCTGATGAATACCTGGTAGCATCAAACTACAGCAAATACTACCTGAATATGCTGGATGTGGAAGTATGCCGATATTTGAAAAAGGAACTGCAATTAACGGGCAGGGAGTTACGTTTTGCCGCCTATCTTTTGGTTACGTACGCCATAGAAGTACGTGCTGACGAGCTTTACCCGATTTACCAGGATGCTTTAGACAACGCGGGTAGCAAAATAAATGTTAAGTCGATTATCTTAGAGGAAGAAGGGCATCTGGAAGAAATGATCAATCAGCTTAAACAATTCTCGCCGCAGTGGCAATTACATGCCAATAAAGCTGTTGAAATGGAAACCCGGTTGTTTAATGATTGGGTAGTAGCGTTGGATAAGGAAGTTAACTAAATTACGCTTGAAATTACGTGGATTGAAACTTATTTAATAAGCTAAATACTCCGTAAATATTTGTTGCATAAAAGCCTTGCCGGTAAGCAAGGTTTTTTCGGTTAAAGCCGGGTCTGCATTTTTATTTTTAACATAGATCATTCGCTGGCCTGAGCTGTCGAAGGATACCGCCTGGTCAGGTAACATGAAGCCAAAACCATTATCCCAGTCAAAAAAAGAAAACCCGGGTGTGTACGGGTTCAATAAGTTTTTTGACCATTTAAACTTTTGCTGCGGCATATCAAGCTGGGCTAAAAGTGTTGCGGCAATATCTACCTGGTTGCCCAGTTTAGTTATCTTAGTGCCGCGGTATTCGGGTTTTATGGCATCACCAAAAAATAAGAGCGGGATATGATATTTAGCCGGGTCAAAAGCGGCAGCAGTGCTTTTGGGCAAACGGTGCCCATGGTCGGCTACTAAAATAAACAAGGTGTTTTTATACCAATCGTGCTTTTTTGCTTCTTCAAAATAAGCATTCAGGCATGAATCTGTAAACCAGGCCGTACTTCTAAACTGATCGGCTACGTCTTTGCCTTTATAGTGCGGTGCGCCGGGCAGCAAAAATGGCTCATGATTGGTTGATGTCTGTAACAGCGAAAAAAACGGCTTGGTTTGCTTGGTAACGTAAGCTATGTGTTTGTCAAAAAGCACATTGTCATACGCCCCCCAGGTAGTGCCGACCTCGTTTTTCTGCATGGTTTTTTCATCAATGATCTGATCCGTTTTATGATCGGCCATGTAAGTATCAAAATTCATGTAATCACTGTTACCACCGTAAAAATAGGAGGTAGTGTAGCCATTATCTTTGAACTCGCCTAACAGCGACGGTAGCTTTCTCTGTTTCGTTGTATCAATAACAATTGTACGGATAGCTTGCGACGGAAATCCGCTCAGGATAGCAATAATACCTTTATCAGTACGGTCGCCTGCCGAATAAATATTGTTAAATAATACTCCGTTTTTAATAAACTTTTCAAAATTTGGCGCAACACCTTTTTCACCACCTAATGATTCGATGATATCGGCTGTGAAGCTTTCCATCTGGATAATAACCACGTTAGGCTTATTCGTATTTAAAATATGAACGGTGCTGTCCTTTTTTACTTTGAATATGCTGTCAATAATGTTTTTTGCCTGCGATGGGGGTAAAAATAAATAGGGGTTATAGGGCTTGCGTAGATTTTCAAATACGTTATTGAAAAGGTTCCATTCCGTATTTTGAGCAGAAAGGTCCAACAGCTGGTTATCAGAAAAATAGCCGGCGCTTTGGTTAATTGGCGTTGGCATTAAAGTGCCACGTAAAATGATAAAATTTATACCAAATAGAAATATCGAAAAAAGGATCTTTAATTTAGTTGTCGCAACCGGTTTTTGAAAAGTATGGTCGAGTATAAAATGCGCTAAAGCAATACCGAGTATTAGCAGAACGGCCATTATCGATAAATTGAGCGCGATAGGCGATGAAGCAGTTGACGACATGGATTCGGCAGGCGAATTGTAAAGCGTATCAAACGCCCGAAAATTAACCTTGGCACCCCATTCGGCAAATATGCCCAGGTCGACTACCGCTATCAGGCTAATACAAAACAAGCAGAACCAGGTATAAATTTTAAGCCAGATGGCTTTAATTGGCTTTTTACCGACAAACCAATTGATGATAAATACCAGTAAAGGCAATATGGCTATGTAGGCGGTGGCAGATGCGTCCATACGGATGCCGTAAAGAAATGTTTTTACGATATCTGTAAATGTTGCCCCGTGAAGTTTGGTATGAAAATATATCTCGAACGTGGCCCTTGTTATGGCGAAGAACAGGAGCCAAAAGATATAAAAACGAATAAAACTATAAAGGCTTCTTAACATTGGGTGGCAAAAATAACCATTTTACCCTAAGGTTAAGAAGCCTTTAAAAAAATGTTAGTTTATTGACTTAGTGACCGCCGCCCATAGCCTTAAGGTCATCTAACGAAATTTTATCAAAACCGGCTGGTATGCCAAAACTCCCTGCAGGCGCTTTTTCATCAGTTACAGATTTTAAAGTAACATCAACCGGCTGACCTTGCTGAAACGTAGTAAACTGTACCGGGAAGCCGCCTGCTTCGCCAAAATATTTAGTTAAGCTGGTCATTGGGGCGGTAATATCCTTAGTAACCCATGCTACATAGCTGCTTCCGCTTTTTGAATCTTTAACATCAACTTTTTTACAGTTAAAACCATTAATCACTTTAGTTTCTGTACCTGGTGTAAAGGTAAGTTTAGGCGCGGCAGCCTGTGCCTGCTCTATTTCATCAGGCGTTAAAACAGCAGCTTTTTTGATAGACGCCACAGGCACATCAACCAAAACAGCAACATATGAGCCTTTTATATTTGAAAGTATTTTTATTGTTGCAGGGCCTGCCTGGGTAATAGCAACACTTGAATCGGCGCTAAAGTACACCTTTGAGTCTACGTCTCCCTGGGCTGTTTTTAAGCTATAAGTAGCTAATCCCTGGGTATATGTTTTTTGCGCGTTAGCGCTAAAGGTAAAAGCCGTAAATGCCAGGCCCAAGGCAATTTTTAATTTGATATTCATGTTTTTCTGTTTAGTAAGCACAATTTAGTTGTTTATGATCTATTAAGCAAACTTTTTGCTTTGATTATATTATTAGTTAGATGAGACTATGAAAGAATTGTTACGTTTAATCACCCGGTAATTTATATGCTGATTTTTAGCCTGGTGTTCAAGGCTGTTAACCAATGCATTGCTATTACTTCCGTCTATAACCAATGATGTGTAAGCATAGTTTTTATTAATTTCATTTAAAGACGTACGCGGATTGCCAGTAACGTACAGATAATCTACATTCAATTTCGACGATAATTGTTTACCCTGCAGGTCTTTATTAAATAGCAATACCTTTTTATTTTGAAATTGAATAAGGTTGTTGTTTTTTACCAGGTAGGCCGACCTGATATTTTGTTTTAAATTACGGATAGTTGTATCGGCCACTTTACAACTATCTAAATAGGGTTGTATCGAATATTGGTAGTTCTTATCGGTGTTGTTGATGTCAGATAATATGATCGCCTTGTCGCCATGTTTGAATACCAGCCCCTGGTGTTTTCGCATGTTTAAGAAAGTGATGCTGTCAGATCGTAAAGCGTTTATTCTTTTTACGCTGATACTTATCCCTAACAAAAGCATTATCGCAAGGCTTAACTTTAATAGCCATTTTTTTCTATCGAACAAAAAATAAAACAGGCAGACGATAAGTATACAGGCTAATACATACTCTGTAGTGGTCAGCCATATTTTGCCGACACTGGCAAATGGGGCATACTCTATCACTACCAATACCTTATTCATTAATAAGATGGATTTTTCCAATACCCAACCTAATGCAGCGGAAACAATCTGTATTTCTGGTATAAGTAAATAAGCCATTCCTACACAAATAATAACTTCGGCAGGTATAATGATAAAAAGGTTGCTCACCAAAAAATAAACCGGGAACTGGTGAAAATAAAGTGCGCTGAGCGGAAATGTAATAGCCTGAGCCGCAATAGATACCGAACATGCCGCCCAAAGCTTATTGGCCCATTTATTTTTAAATGTGACTAATTTATAAACCAGTGGCTGGAATATAATGAGCCCGGCAACAGCCAGGTATGAGAGTTGAAAGCCGACATCGGCAATGAAATATGGATCGTATAGTAACAACAGGAAAGCCGATAGGGCCAATATATTTAAAGTGTTGATGTACCGGCTATAAGTTTTACCCATAATTATCATAGATATCATTACCGCAGCCCGGCAAACGGCAGGCGAGAAGCCGGTAAGCAACGAATAATACCAGATCAATGTTATGATCAGCACTGCTTTAATAACTTTACCATACCGGTATCGCCCCAAAAAGCCGAACACTAAATTGAGCAACATATAAATCACGGCCACGTGTCCGCCTGAAACCGATAGAATATGAATAGTGCCCGTTTTAGAATAAGCCTGCAGTAATTCATTGCTCAGATCTGCTTTATAACCAAGTATTAATGTAGATGCTACGGCAATAGCCGATGTATCTTGCATGTGCAGCTTAAGTTTTTCAATTAAACGCTGCCGTAACCGTAAAGAGTAGGCAATAACCGCATTGCCGGCATTGCGGCTGATAACAACATATTGTTTAGGGTATAAAAAAGCCTGGTGATAAACATTCTGGTTAGCCAGGTATCTTTTATAGTTAAACTCGGCCGGGTTAAATGGTGGGTCAATAGTGTTGTATTTCGCGGGGATCAACAGTTCATCGCCATAATAAAGTTGGTTTGCGGCGCTGTCTTTTATTGCGATGAGCAATGTACCGCTGGTTTTTATCCGTTTGTTATCGATAACCTGTTGTTCTGCGGCAGCGGTAAAACGAACCAGTCCATTTTTAACAGCAGGCTCATTATTGATCTTTACTATTAAGTATTGCGCTGATATTTTTGAAAAATGATTTTGGTTATTTAGTTCATTATAGCGAATTACGCTGGCCCATCCGGCAAGGAAAAGAATTAAAGTCATTAATGAACCGCCTATCCATCTTACCTTGTATAAACCAAACCGGGCATAATTAAGGTTGAAGATTATAAAAGTCAGGCTTAATACGATCGCGGGAATTAGTATCCATGCTAAATAACTGATAGACGAGAAGCTTAATCCCAAAGCTATCCCCAATAAAAAAGGTAAGATCAGAACTATAAACGGTATTTCGCCTTTATGATTAGCTAACATTAACTATGATTTCCAGGATTTTAAAGATTATAGGATTTTAATTGCTAAAGTAATCAAGGAAATTCTTAAATCCTATAAATCTTAGTCCGGACTATAGTTGATCCCTTACTTCCAGTAAAAATTTCTTCAGGTTTTCAAGCGAATGGATAACGCGCTGGCTATCCTTGCTTTCATTTAAATTTCCTTTTAAATGTTCTTTTGCGCCATGCAGGGTATAGCCTTTATCACGGATCAGGTGGAAAATGATCTTCAGGTTCTCAATATCCTCTGGGGTAAAAAGTCGGTTGCCTTTTTTGTTCTTCTTGGGTTGCAGAACATCAAACTCTTTTTCATAAAAACGGATCATCGACGCGTTAACATCAAACATGGCCGATACCTCGCCCATGGTATAATACATTTTATTGATCTCGCGTTCCTTGTAAGGCATGTACAAAGGTAATAAATTTCGGATGTCGGATTTTCGATTTCGGAATTATTTGATATCTCGATTACGCACGTATTTTTTCTTTATTTCGTTCCAAGGTATTGAAGTTGTCCTCCCAGCTAGAAAGTCAGCTTTACGTTCAACCAACATCTTTATCTGTTCATCAGATAATACATGATCGAATTGATTTCTTTCATAGTGATCGTTTTTATTCATTTTTGAAGTATCCATAACCTAAATTAGCTTTTATCAGCGAAATCCAAAAATCAATTTAATCCGCGATTCAGACAATTTATAAAGTATACATATTTTCACAAAAATTTCACACTTTTGCGCTATGTGTATACATTATTTCACACTATTACACATAGCTAAATATGATCGCTAACGAAATACGACAGGCTTTTCTTGATTTTTTTGCTTCCAAAGGGCATACAATTGTACCTTCTGCACCTATTGTTGTAAAAAACGACCCGACGCTGATGTTCACCAATGCAGGGATGAACCAGTTTAAGGATATATTTTTAGGTGAAGCGCCTGCAAAGTCGCCGCGCGTTGCGGATACGCAGCGTTGTTTGCGTGTATCAGGTAAGCATAATGATCTGGAAGAGGTGGGCATTGACACCTATCACCATACCATGTTCGAGATGCTGGGCAACTGGAGCTTTGGCGACTATTTTAAAAAAGAAGCCATTGAGTGGAGCTGGGAACTACTGACCGAAGTATATAAAATAGATAAAGACCGCCTTTACGTTACCATTTTTGAGGGCGACGAAAAAGAAGGCTTACCCAAAGACCAGGAAGCTTACGATTTCTGGAAACAATATGTGCCCGAAGACCACATCCTTTTAGGAAACAAAAAAGACAACTTTTGGGAAATGGGCGAAACCGGTCCCTGCGGCCCTTGTTCTGAGATTCATTACGACAACCGTACGGATGCTGAACGCGCTAAAGTTAGCGGTGCTACCTTGGTAAATGCCGACGACCCGCAGGTTATTGAGATCTGGAACAATGTGTTCATGCAGTTTAACCGGTTAAAGAACGGGTCGTTGCAGCCACTACCTGCGCAACACGTGGATACCGGTATGGGCTTTGAACGTTTGGTGCGCGTGATACAGGGTAAACAAAGTAACTACGACAGCGATGTGTTTACCCCGATGATCGATTTCATTGCTCAGAAATCAGGTAAAGCATATAATGCCGCAGCCGTTCCCGGTGATGCCGATTGGAATACCGCTGTTGCCATGCGCGTACTGGCAGATCATATCCGTGCGGTAAGCTTCACTATTGCAGATGGGCAATTGCCATCAAACAATAAGGCAGGTTATGTTATCCGCAGGATCTTGCGTCGTGCAGTACGTTACGCTTATCAATACTTAGAATTTAAAGAGCCGTTTTTAAACCAGTTGGTGCCGTTGTTGGCCGAGCAGTTTAAAGGTGTATTTGATGAGCTATATAGCCAGAAGGATTTTGTGCAGAAGGTGATTTTAGAAGAGGAGAACTCGTTTTTGCGAACATTAGAACGTGGGTTACAATTATTTTATAATTGGACTACACAGCCTATAACCACAATATCTTCAAAAAGTATTGAAGAGTTCCAAGAGCAAGTGCATCTAAAAAGTACTTTCAGCAATCAATTAGAAAAAAAGATATTACCGGGTTTACTAGCCTTTAAATTGACTGATACTTATGGTTTCCCAATTGATTTAACAAACTTATTAGCTTTAGAAGTGGGCTGGAGAGTTGATATGCAGGGTTTCGATGAAGAACTTAACGAACAGAGAAATCGTTCCCGCGCTGCATCTTTAGTTGATACAGGTGACTGGGTAACCCTGAAAGATGAAGAAACCGAATTTACCGGTTATGACGAAACCCAAACGATAGCGCACGTTACCAAATACCGTAAGGTAACCGCTAAAGGCAAGGAGCAATACCAATTGGTGCTGGATAAAACGCCTTTCTATGCCGAAAGCGGTGGCCAGGTAGGGGATACCGGCGAGCTGGTTTTCCCGGATGGCGAGGTAATTAATGTCACCGATACCAAGAAAGAAAATGGCCTGATAGTCCACTATGTAGACAAATTGCCTGATGATATTGACGATGCCTTAACCGCGATAGTCGACCGTGAGCGCCGCAACAATATCATGAATAACCACAGCGCTACGCACTTGCTGCATGCCGCTATGAAACAGGTATTGGGCACACACGTAAACCAAAAAGGATCATTAGTTAACAGTGATTACCTGCGGTTTGACTTTTCACACTTCGCCAAAGTTACTGATGATGAAGTGGCTCAGATCGAAGCTATTGTTAACGAGAAGGTGCGCGAAAATATCGCCTTGAATGAACAGCGCAATGTGCCTTATGATGTTGCCATCAGCAGCGGCGTTACGGCTTTATTTGGCGAGAAGTATGGCGATTTTGTACGGGTGATAACCTTCGACGATAAGTTTAGCAAGGAGCTTTGCGGCGGTACACACGTAAAAGCTACCGGCGCTATCGGTTACTTTAAAATCATATCTGAAAGTGCTGTTGCCGCTGGTGTACGCCGGATCGAAGCGATAACCGGTATGGGTGCCGAGCAATTTATTATTGATCAAACCAAACTGGTTGGGCAGGTTAAAGAACTGCTTAAAAACCCGAAGGACATCGCCAAAAGCATTGAAGGCTTGTTGGAAGAGAATGCCCGTTTAAAGAAAGAGATAGATAAATCGATCTTAGAGAAATCATCAGGGTTAAAGGATGAATTAGCTAAAAAGGCTGTAAATATCAACGGCGTTAATTTTATCGCCCAAAGGGTTGAGCTGCCTAATGCCGACGCCATTAAAAGCCTGGCTTATAACTTAAAGGATATCGTTGAAGATCTTTACCTGGTATTAACGGCAGTTATTGATGGCAAGCCCAATATTACGGTTATGATTGCCGAGAACCTGGTAAAAGAAAAAGGCCTTAATGCAGGTAACATTGTCCGCGAACTGGCTAAAGAGATCCAGGGCGGTGGCGGCGGCCAGCCGTTTTTTGCCACTGCCGGGGGTAAAGATGTGAACGGGTTAGATGCAGTGTTAGTAAAGGCGAAAATATTTATTAGCCCCTCCTAAATCCTCCCCGGTAGGGAGGACTTAAAAGTAAAAGTCTCCCCAACCGGGGGAGATTTAGAGGGGGCTGCTTGTCTCACGGAAGTGTGTGCCAGATGAGATAAGTGAGACAAGATTTTTTATTAATCTACTGAAAATAAATAGATTAATAGAAATCAGTGAGACAAAATGAGACAAGATCGCTGACAACATTACGTCACCATATTTTACCAATAAATTATATATACAAAGAGACATTTAGAAGGGGCTTTGTATATTTTTATATATTTGAAAATGATTAAGGCAAAATACCTTAATCAAATTATTTATTATGACACTTCTACCAGTAGAAATAGCCGAAAAGTATGAATTAGTTGTTGGATTAGAGGTTCATGCGCAGCTATCTACTTTAAGCAAATCTTTCTCGTCCGATTCGGCCGCTTTTGGCGCCGAACCTAATCACCACATCAGTGCCATATCTTTAGGCCATCCGGGTACTTTGCCGCGGATCAATAAACGTATGGTCGAGTATGCCGTTAAAATGGGCCTCGCCTGTAATTGCAGCATCAACCTGAATAACAGCTTTGCCCGTAAAAACTATTTTTATGCCGATCTGCCTAAAGGTTACCAGATCACCCAGGATCATATGCCGGTATGCTTAGGCGGTTCTGTATTGGTAAGATTAGCTAATGGCACCACAAAAAACCTGGCTATCCACCATATCCACATGGAAGAAGATGCCGGTAAGAGTATGCATGATAACCACTATGCCGATTCGTTGATCGACCTGAACAGGGCAGGGGTACCGTTGATAGAGATCGTGTCAGAGCCTGATATGCGCAGCGCTGAAGAAGCGGGGCAGTTTTTAACCGAGATCCGTAAGCTGCTGCGTTACCTTGATATTTGCGATGGCAATATGGAAGAGGGCAGCATGCGCTGCGATGCCAATATTTCTGTTCGCCTTAAGGGTGCTACCAAATACGGCAACCGCTGCGAGGTGAAAAATCTAAATTCTATCCGTAACGTACAACGCGCTATTGAGCATGAGTTTATCCGCCAGGTAAAGGTTATTGAAGAAGGTGGCCGCATTGATCAAAATACATTAAATTTTAACGCCGATACCGGCGAAACATCAGTATTACGTTCTAAAGAAATGGCTAACGATTACCGCTATTTCCCCGAGCCTGACCTGATGCCTTTAATGCTGGATAATGCCTATGTCGAAAATGTTCGCCGGACATTGCCCGCATTGCCCAATCAGCTATATAAAAAATATTTGGAGATCGGCTTGTCAGACTATGACGCGTCGGTGATCACTGCTGATAAAGAAGTTGCCTTATACTTCGAAGAACTGATAAAACACACTCAGAACTATAAAGCCGCCGCCCACCTGATGATGGGTGCCGTTAAATCGCATTTAAATGAAACCGGCCAGCATATTACCGAACTGGGTATTGAGCCGGTAAACCTTGCCGGGATAATTAAACTGGTAGATAGCGGAGCGGTAAATAATTCGGTTGCTACACATAAGCTGTTCCCGGCTATGTTAAAATACCCGGAGAAAACAGCAGATAACCTTGCCGCCGAATTAAACTTACTGATCACCACCGACAGCAATGATGTAAGCAAATATATCCAGGACGCCATAGCTAAATACCCTGATAAAGTGATAGAGTACCAAAAGGGTAAAAAAGGCGTTTTAGGTTTGTTTATGGGCGAGATTATGAAAAGCTCGAAAGGAAAGATCGACCCTCAGGCAACCAACAAATTATTAATTAAAGAATTAGAATCTAAATGAAATTACATTCAATAGTATATAGCATTATCGCTTTGGTCCTTGTTATGGCATCATGTAAGGACGAATCAGTATTTAAAATTTCGGGTACACTTAAAAATCCGGGTACCATAAAAAAGGCATATTTGCTTGAAGCCGATAGTGCGCAAATAAACATTATCGACTCGACAGCTATAGCCCAGGATGGAAAATTTGAATTTAAGCACCCTGCACTTTACGCCAACTTATATAAGTTACGTATCGGCAGCGCTATTTATGATCTGATCGCCAAAAACGGTGAGGTGATAGAATTTGCTACAGATGAGAATGATAAAACACATGCCTACGAAATAAAAGGCTCTGAAAATTCTGAAAAGATCCAGGAATTTAACAAGCTGAGTAATTTCTGGGGTGAAAAGAACGGTAAGATAGTTGAAGAATACCAGGCAAAAGTACAGCAGTTAGGAAAAGAATCAGATTCGCTGGTTGCAATATACCGCCCTATGTTCATGAAAAATATGGATGGTTATGCTGAAGCTGTTTTAAAATTTGTTAATGATAACAAAACCTCGCTGGCTGCATTCTATGCAATGGCGTCGCTTGAGCCAATGAAGTATGAGCAACAAATGGTTGCCTATGCCGATGAACTAAAAGATAAAGGCAGTTTTACGGATAACCCCGGCGTGCAGCGCTTTATCCGCCAGATGATGACGGTTAAACCAACATCTATAGGCCATAAAGCACCCGATTTTACAACTACTGGTATTGATGGCAAGCCGGTAAGCCTGGCCGATTATAAAGGCAAATACGTAATGCTTGATTTCTGGGCATCATGGTGCGCGCCTTGCCGGGCCGAAAATCCTAATGTAGTTAAAGCCTATGCCGCATTTAAAGATAAAGGATTTAATATATTAGGCATTTCGCTTGATGTTACAAAAGACGACTGGCAAAAGGCGATCAATGCCGATAAACTGACCTGGGCGCATGCTTCTGACCTGAAGAGATTTGACGGCCCTACAGAGCGTTTATACCATATAGAAGCTATCCCAACCAATTATATTATTGATCCGCAAGGTGTTATTGTGGCTAAAAATGTAACCGGTACCGCTCTTGAAGACTTTTTAAACAAAACGTTTAATAAGCCTATATAATATGTTAAGAAAAAGTAGCTGTTAACAATTTGTTAATATTAGCTTTACGCTAAGCTTTTTTTAAGTACATACTTTTATAACAAAATTACAAATGTTCATGAGCAACTCTACAAAACAAAAAATATTGATAGTTGACGATGAGCCGGATATTTTGGAGCTTATTGAGTATAACTTAAAAAAAGAAGGTTACCAGGTATTTTTGGCGCGTAATGGCCAGGAAGCCGTTACCGAAGCAAAAAGATCATTACCCGACCTTATTGTGCTTGACATCATGATGCCCAAAATGGATGGCATTGAGGCATGCCGCATTATGCGTACCATGCCCGAGTTTAAAAATACCTTTATGGTGTTTTTAACAGCACGGAGCGAAGAGTACTCTGAAATTGCGGGCTTTAATGTTGGTGCTGATGATTATATAGCTAAACCGATAAAGCCACGCGCTTTGGTTAGCCGTATTAACGCTATACTGCGCAGAAACGCCCCGTCTGAAGAAGTTACCGACAACAAGCTTGAAATTGGCGACCTGGTTATTGACCGCGAAGCTTACCTGGTTTTTAAAGCAGGTGAGAAAGTAGTTTTAGCTAAAAAAGAATTTGAATTATTATACTTGCTGGCCTCAAAGCCCGGCAAGGTTTATACCCGCGAGGTAATATTAAAAAACATCTGGGAAGATTCGGTAGTAGTTACCAACCGTACCATTGATGTACACATCCGCAAACTGCGCGAGAAACTTGGAGATGATATTGTAGCCACCGTAAAAGGAGTAGGTTACAAATTTGAAGCATAAAACAAAAGGCCCCGATTTCGGGGCCTTTTGTTTTATTGTAAGATTTAAATTTACAATACAGGTTTTTTCTTTGCCTTGGCTGTAGTTGCCTTAACGCTTGCTGTTGTTGCTTTAGCTTTTGTATCAGCTTTAGCTGTAATGTCTTTCGCTTTAGCATCCGCTTTGTTTTTTACATCAGCTGCCTTAGCTTTAATTTCCTTAGCCTTAGTGTCGGCTTTAGCTTTAACATCTTTGGCAGCAGTTTTAGCTTTTGCGGTTACATCTGCCGCTTTTTCTTTAACGGCTGTTTTTGCAGCAGTTACTTTTTTAGCTACAGCTTTCTTTGCCGGCGCTGCCTTTTTGGTTATATCATTGATCTTGTCTTCGGCTATATCTTTTATATCTTCGGCTTTGTCTTTGGTTCCATCCCAAAACTCTTCAATTGTTTCTTTTACCTTCTCGAAAAATCCCTTTTCTTCAGGTTTGGTTGCGTTAGTACTCATAATGTTCTTATAGTTAGATATGATAATTTGGTTTGGTAAATACAATAATTAAACCAATTGGTATTGAACGGTTAAACCACCTCATATCAGGTAAATAAACACTTTTATGCTACGCGATTTTCCTGAATGTGTATAGATTTCTCTCCATTTTTAATAGAAACTGTAAAGCTTTATGATGGTGATCACCTTAAATTTAAAAACCGTATTTTTGCCGGCTATAATTTAATACATGAAGATTCCAAAATTTGCCGACCTGATCTTATTCGAAGATGATGACCTGATCGTAATTAACAAGCCTGCCTTTATCAGCTCGCTTGACGAAAGGGAAGGCGGCGATATCAATATACTGCGTTTAGCAAAAGATTACTCGGACGATGCACAGATCTGTCACCGGTTGGATAAAGAGACTTCAGGCGCGTTAATAATAGCCAAGAACCCCGAAGCTTACCGTACAGTGTCCATGCAATTTGAAAAGCGCCAGGTTAATAAAGTTTACCACGCCATAATTGACGGAACGCATGTGTTTGATAAATTATTGGTTGATCTGCCTATTTTAAACGTAGGGAAGGGCAACGTAACCATCAGCAGGCAGGAAGGGAAGCGGGCAGAAACATGGTTCCAGTCGCTGCGTTTTTTTAAACACTATACTTTGGTAGAGTGCCGCCCGGTAACCGGCCGGATGCACCAGATCCGGATCCATTTGGCCACTCAACGCGCCTCAATAGCCGGCGACGAAATGTATAAAGGCAAGCCTGTATTCCTGTCGGCCATTAAACGCAAATACCATTTAGGTAAAGACCAGGAAGAATTACCCATTATGAAGCGTTTTGCCCTGCACGCTTACCAGGTTACCTTTAAAAAACTGGACGGCACATCTATTACCATTCATGCGCCGTATCCTAAAGATTTTGAAACGTTGTTGAAGTTGCTGGAAAAGTTTGATAGTTAATCTTTAGTCCTAAGTTCTGATTCTTAAGTCTTTAGTCGCCAATATAACTAAGAACTCAAGACTTCGGACTACAGACTCAAAAGACTATCCAATCATCACCCCCGGTTTATTCACTACGGGCAGCTTAATAAAATTTGAATCTATAATACTTTCCGGCAGGAAGATAAATTTCTTATCGTAGATCTGGTTGCCGATATAATAGCTTACCCAGTACTCGTTACTTAAGCCAAAGGTTTGCTCGTCTATCAGTTCAATTTGTTTGTAAGAACCATTGGGCACCACCGGGAACATGTGGCGCAGGGTAGAGGTTTTAACCTGTTCGCCATTCTTTTCGCCATAACCTTTAGAGGTTATCAGCACATTTTCGATAGGCTCTTTTTTTAGATTGATAAGATATACGTGAAATATTTTGCTTTGCACGTTCTCACCTTCTAAAGCCACGGCTACAGCAATATCGGTCACGTTATTTTCGGGGAGGTCTTTGATCATTTTAGTGAGTGGTAAATGGTGAGTAGTGAATAGAGAATATTTACTACTTACCATTCTCTATTCACCACTCACCATACTATTTCTTCTTAGCGAATTTCTTGCCACCTTTTTTAGGTGCTTTTGCATCTGCCGCAGCTAAAGCCTTGCATTGTTCAAACGTAAGGGTAAGCGGGTCTGTTATATCTTTAGGGATCTTGACGTTTTGTTTACCAAATTCAATATACGGCCCCCAGCGACCGTTTAATACTTTAACGGTTGGGTCCTCATCAAATGCTTTGATCAGTTTCTCGGCATCCTTTTTACGCTTTTCTAATATCAACTCTATAGCTTGTTCTTCGGTTACGTCAAGCGGGTCAATTTCTTTTGGCAAGGATACAAAAGCACTGTTATGGCTAATGTAAGGCCCAAAACGACCGATAGCTACTTTCATTGCTTTGCCCTCAAATTCGCCGACAACCTTAGGCAGCTTAAACAACTCAAGCGCCTCATCTAAAGTGATGGTTTCAATACTTTGGCCGGTGCGTAAGCTGGCATATAATGGCTTGTAGTCCTTATTATCGTCGCTGGCATTTTCACCTACCTGAACAAACGGGCCATAACGGCCAATTCGTACCGATACTTTTTCGCCTTTTTCAGGATGAACGCCCAAATCGCGTACGCCGGTAGCTTTGTCCGCAGTTTCGATGGTATTCTCAACATCAGCATGGAACGGTTTGTAGAAGTTGCTCAACATGGTTGTCCATTCTTCTAATCCCTGGGCTATCTCGTCAAATTGCTTTTCTACTTTGGCGGTAAAGTTAAAATCGACAATACCTTTAAAATGCTGTACCAGGAAATCGTTCACAACTGCACCAATATCTGTCGGGAATAACTTGCCGCGCTCGGCGCCTGTGTTTTCTGTGCGCTCTTCTTTAGCTATATGATTTGTTTTCAGCGTTAAAACCCTGAATTTTCTTTGCTTGCCCTCGCGCTCTTCTTTTAACACATAACCACGATTTTGTATGGTAGATATTGTAGGGGCGTAGGTTGACGGACGGCCAATACCCAATTCCTCTAATTTCTTAACCAAACTGGCCTCGGTGTATCTTGCAGGCGGGCGGGAAAAACGTTCTGTGGCGGTCATTTCTTCCAGATCCAAACGTTGTCCCTTAGTTAATGGTGGCAACATGGCGTTATCGCCATCTTGTTGTGTATCGTCTTCTTCGTCGTCAGATTCCAGGTAAACTTTCAGGAAACCGTCAAACTTCATTACTTCGCCATTGGCGGTTAATTCTTCTTTGCGTGTTGATATACTGATCTTTGCGGTGGTTTTCTCAAACTGTGCTTCACTCATCTGCGAGGCAATTGCGCGTTTCCAGATCAGCTCGTAGAGACGTTTTTCGCTGCCATCGCCTTCAATGGTGTGGTTACTAAAGTAGGTGGGGCGTATAGCTTCGTGAGCTTCCTGTGCTCCCGCGCTTTTGGTTTTATATTTTCTGTGCTGATGATATTTATCGCCATAGGCGGATATAATTTCCTGCGATGCCGCTGTTAAAGCGGTTTCTGATAAATTGACCGAATCTGTACGCATATAAGTAATATGCCCTGACTCATATAATTTCTGCGCGATCTGCATTGTCCGTGAAACCGAGTAACCCAATTTACGGCTGGCTTCCTGTTGTAAAGTAGAAGTTGTGAACGGAGCAGCAGGCGAACGCTTTGCAGGTTTGGTTTCCAGTGATCTTACGTCAAAATCAGCGCCTATGCAATCGGTCAGAAATTTCTCGGCGTCTTCCTGTTTGCTGTAGCGTTCGGCTAATTCGGCTTTAAAAGCCTGTTTGCCTTTACCAAAAATTGCCACAATTTTAAACGCAGCTTCCGATTGGAATTTATTGATCTCGCGTTCGCGCTCAACAATAATACGCACCGCTACAGATTGTACCCGACCTGCAGATAACGATGGTTTTACCTTTTTCCATAAAACGGGAGAAAGTTCAAAACCTACTAATCTGTCTAAAACACGGCGTGCCTGTTGTGCATTTACCAGGTTATAATCTATTTTACGCGGATTATCTATGGCGGCCATGATAGCCGGTTTGGTTATCTCGTGAAAAACTATACGTTTGGTAGTAGCGTCTTTTAAGTTTAGCGTATCAAATAAGTGCCATGATATGGCTTCCCCCTCGCGGTCCTCATCGGAAGCTAACCAAACCATGTCGGCTTCTTTAGCTAATTTCTTTAACTCGCTCACTACCTGCTTCTTGTCGGCAGGTACCTCGTAGGTTTGTTTGAAATTGTTGGCTATATCAATTGCGTCTTCTGATTTAACCAGGTCGCGGATATGTCCATAGCTTGATTTGACTGTAAAGTCTTTGCCCAGATATCCCTCAATGGTTTTAGCTTTCGCCGGTGATTCTACTATTAGTAAATTTTTAGCCATTTAGTATAGTTATTTTTTGCAAATAAAGGATAAAGTATGCGAAACGCAATAAGAATATTAAAATGTTTATTTTGTTGGAATGTTGGAATGTTGAAATGTTGCAAGGTTAGAATGTTATAATGTTGTATGTTTTTTACTGTCTAAGGTAACTTTTCAACCTTGCAACATTTCAACTTTACAACAAGTCCCTACATTAAAAATCCACCGCCCAGCAGGTCATTACCCTCGTAAAACACAGCAGATTGGCCGGGAGCTATACCGGATACCATATGCGTAAAATCAACTTTCATATGATCGCCCATTTGTACAATGGTACTTTCTGCACCGGCATCTTTGTACCTGATCTTGGTGATAGCGTTTAAAGGCTCGGTAATGCTTTCGTATTTAACCAGGTTAAGGTTTTTAACCCAGGCTTGTTTTTTTTGAAGCTCATCTTCGGTGCCTAATACTACCGTGTTGGTAACCGGGTCAATGCTGGTTACAAACATGGGGTGGCCCAACGCAATGCCCAAACCGCGACGCTGTCCTATGGTATAAAACGGATATCCCTGGTGTTTGCCCACTATAGTACCGTCTGTTAACATAAAATTGCCACCGGCAACACGTTGTTCAAGGTCTTCTACTTTATGTCTTAAAAAGGCTCTGTAATCGTTATCGGGCACAAAGCATATTTCATAGCTTTCGCTTTTTCCGGCTAATTCTATCTGACCCATATCAAGCGCCATTTGCCTGATCTCTGGTTTAGAGAAACTACCTAACGGGAATTTAGTACGCGCCAGATTTTGTTGCGATACGCCCCAAAGTACGTACGATTGATCCTTATTTTCGTCCTTGCCCTTTGATATTACGTAACGGCCGTTATCCTGTAAACGGATATTGGCATAATGCCCTGTTGCAATAAATTCGCAATCCAGTTTATCGGCACGTTTTAATAATGCTTCCCATTTTATATGGGTGTTGCATAACACGCATGGGTTAGGGGTGCGGCCGGCCAGGTATTCGTCAACAAAATTGTCGATCACAAAATCGCCAAACTCATTGCGGATATCTAAAATATAATGCGGGAAACCATAACCCACAGCCAAGGCCCGGGCGTCATTGATACTATCCAGGCTGCAGCATCCTGTTTCTTTCGAGCTGCCACCTGCAGATGCATAGTCCCAGGTTTTCATGGTAAGCCCAATCACTTCATACCCTTGCTCATGCAGCATTACTGCCGCTACCGAACTATCAACGCCACCACTCATTGCCACTAAGATCCTTCCGTGCTTACTCATAATGGGCGCAAAGATACAGCTTTCAATTTTATGATGGTAAAACAGGATGGTCAGTTAAGCGTAAAGTTAATAGGTGAGACCTATTGGTTAAGTTAATAAACTATTAGTGAGTAATTTATAACAATTATGCAGAGAAATGCGTATAATAAGCTTTCACTCATGTAGTAGTTATATTAATAAAACGCAATTGTATAATTGAGAAATGATATACAGTGGCAAATTTTAGACGAGTTGAGAAGTTTTTTTACGGGCTTATGGAAATATAATATGCCTGAGAAATTATTTGATTGTCATTTTTTTATATAACAAACAAAAAGACTGAAATTATAAAAACAAATACAGGCAATTTGTTAACAAATTGATAAAAATTTATTTGCCTATTGTAAAAATGGTGTTATGTGATAATTTTGATGAACCCTAATTATTAAAGAATGAAGACTATTGCCAATTTATCAATTGAACAAAAGCTACAGGCCGTAATTTTCTTTATCATCTGTGTTTTAGCAGTAGTAAATTACACAAGGTAGTCTTAAGTTTACCGGCTTACCTTAATTGATGAGCCGGTAAACAACAATTATGAACGTATTTGTCCGTTTCCTCTAACCAGCCATTTATAGCTGGTTAACTCATTTAAGCCCATCGGGCCGCGGGCATGCAATTTTTGTGTGCTTATACCAATCTCTGCACCCAAACCAAATTGAGCACCGTCAGTAAACGCTGTCGAAGTATTAACATACACTGCTGCGGCATCAACCCGGTTTAAAAAGGTTTCCATGTTTTCTTCGTTTTCGGTAACAATTGCTTCGCTGTGTTTTGAGCTATGAGATGCGATATGCTCAAGCGCTTTCTGAAAACTATCTACAGTTTTAATTGCCATTTTCATCGACAAAAATTCGGTACCAAAATGTTCGGGACCGGCCTCTTGTAATAAAGAGGCCGGGTAGTGATTTTGTAAAACCGAATACGCTTGTTCATCGGCAAAAATTTCGACACCTGCTTCGCCTAACGGTTTAGCTAATTCTGGCAGATCATTTAGACGTGCCGAATGTATAATAGCGCAATCAAGTGCGTTACACACGCTTACACGGCGGGTTTTCGAATTGAAAATGATATCTGTACCTTTTTTTAGATCAGCAGATTCATCAAAATAGGTATGAACAATACCAGCGCCGGTTTCGATTACAGGTACTTTGCTGTTCTTACGCACACTATTTATTAAGCCCTGGCTACCACGCGGAATAATGACATCAACATAACCAACTGCCTGCATTAGCGCTTCTGCGGCTTCGCGCTCTTTGGGTAATAAAACAGCTACATTAATATCAATACCATGTTTAGCCAACACTTTGTGGATCACAGAAATAATTGCCTGATTTGAATAGGAGGCATCACTACCACCTTTTAAAATACAAATGTTGCCGGTTTTAAAGCACAAGGCAAATACATCAAAAGTAACATTCGGCCTTGCCTCATATATTACACCTACTACTCCTAAAGGCACACTTATTTTTGAAATATGTAAGCCGTTAGGCATTGTCTTTTCTGACAAAATATGACCTAATGGATTTTCTAAACGGGATACGTTAACAATATCTTTAGCAATATCCTGGATCCGCGTAGCGGTAAGTTTAAGCCTGTCATAATTGGGGTTTGCCGGATCCATTCTGTCCAGGTCCTTTTTATTTTCAGCAAGTAAATAATCGGTCTGCGCAATTGCTTCAGCGGCAAGATCTTCTAAAACCTGGTTTATTGTCTCAAAGGTCAGGGTCAGATTTCTTGCAGCTATCTGCGCGTTTTTAAAATATGTTGTATAGCTCATATCACTTAGCTTAATAAATAAAGATAATCATAGTGTACCAACGGCCTTTGCTTTTTCTGGCCGATGCTTTCTTTTGCTTTATCAGCGCCATATTCTGCAATACCTAAACCTATCAGTATGTTTTGCTCGTCAACCAGTTTAATGATCTCTCCCTTTTTAAAATCGGTTAAAATGGTTACAATGCCTACGGGTAATAAACTGGTTGCTTTATTTGATACCAGCGCAGTTTTGGCACCCGCGTTAACCTGTACAACCCCGGTGGCTGATTTTTCTGAGTGCGCTATCCATTTCTTTTTTTCGGACGCTGTTTTATTCGGAACAAAGCGGGTATGCGGCGCCGTGCCATCAAGTACATTCAATAAAATATCATCTTTGGTGCCATTAGCGATATGTACAGCAATACCCAGCTTTGCCGTTTTTTGCGCCATATGAGATTTAGTGATCATGCCGCCACGCCCGAACTGTGAGCGTCCCGAAGTTACAAATGATGCAAAATCAACTCCGGCATCTGCAACTTCAGTGATGATAGATGATCCTTTATCATTTGGATTACCATCATATATCCCATCAACATTGGTTAAAATAATTAGTGCCTGGGCATTTAGCATTGATGCGATAAGCCCGGCCAGTTCATCATTATCTGTAAACATTAATTCGGTTACCGATACTACATCATTTTCATTTACTATCGGGATAACCTGGTGCTGCAATAATATTTCGAGGCAGTTTTTCATATTTAAATAATGCTGCCTGCCTTTAAAATCTTCGGTGGTAACCAATACCTGCGAACACAACATGCCATAATTCTCAAACAATTGGGCGTAGGTATTGATCAATTTAACCTGGCCGATAGATGCCAGCAGTTGGCGGGCAGCTATGGCATCATATTTTTCAGAAACGGTTATTAAGCTCCGGCCGGCGGCAACTGCGCCTGAAGATACCAGCGTAACCTCGATACCTTGTCGTTTTATGGCAACAATTTGTTCAACCAGTTTACTAATGCGCTCCTGGTCGGGGAGGCCGTTGCTTTGTGTTAATACGTTCGAGCCAATTTTTATTACTATCCGTTTGTAACTAAACGCCATTGTTTTATTATATAATCAGCACAAATATTGTATTAATTAATGGTTTTGAATATGTTTTAAACCATAAACAATAAAAAATGACTTAAATCAACCTTTTTCAATTACTTATGATGATGAAGTAAGTAAAAAATGGTCAGAATTGATCAAAAAGTAATTAAAAACGTGTTTATTTAATAAATAGGAGGTGATTTTTTTTGAAATACGGGTTTACGATATTTCAGTCTCATCACTACAAAAAACTTTTTTTCAAAAAAAACTTGTGGATTAAATATTTTTAATACTTTTGTCTACTTATTCTATAGACTTTATGTTATTAATGAATTTTCCAACTATGTCAAATCAAATGCAGTGCTCCCCAGCCTGCTGTTGCAACCCTTGTTGCTGAGCAATTTTCGCCATTCCATTTTCTAAAAATCTATAAATAGTATCCAACTGAATACCAAATCGAACACAATAATTAATTTTACATGAAAAATTTTTTCCTATTAATCTTTTTAATCTATTCTTCAACAGCGGTTTTTGCACAAAATACCATAACCGGCATAGTTAAAGATAGCAAAGGTGCCACGCTACCTCATGCATCTGTAACAATTAGGGGCACCAAAACGGGTGTAAGTGCCGATGAAAACGGGAAGTTCTCGCTTAATGCTAATTTAGAACCACCATTTTATATCCGTATAAGCTCAATTGGCTTTAAACCCCAGGACTTCCAGATATTAAGTATTCAAAACGCTCCTTCTGAATTTATATTGGTAGGAGATGACCAATTACAGGAAATTGTAGTAGTTTCCAGGAGACGCCAGGAACTTTTGCAAGACGTTCCTATTCCGATTTCGGTAATTGGGGGCTCCCAAATAGACAAAGCGGGCGCTTTTAACATTAACCGTGTAAAAGAATTGGTTCCGTCATTACAGCTTTACAGTTCAAATCCACGTAACACAGGTATTAACATCCGTGGTATAGGTTCACCATTTGGCCTTACCAATGATGGTTTAGATCCCGGTGTTGGTTTTTATGTAGATGGCGTATATTATGCCCGTCCTGCTGCTGCAACACTTGACTTTATCGATATCGATAATATCGAAGTATTGCGTGGCCCGCAAGGTACATTATTCGGTAAAAACACGGCAGCAGGCGCTATCAACATAACAACCCGTAAAGCCAGCTTTACACCGGGGGTAGCGCTTGAAAGCAGCTTTGGTAACTTAGGGTACATTCAAACAAAGGCATCGGTTACAGGACCTTTGGCCAAGGATCTGGCAGCACGGATCTCATTTTCAGGAACACAGCGTAACGGATTGATCCAAAATACGGCAAAACAAGAGGCGGTTAACGACATTAATAATATTGGTGGCCGTGCCCAGTTTCTTTATACTCCTTCAGATAAAGTAACCCTTACTTTATCAGGTGATGCATCAGATCAAAAACCAAATGGCTATGCCCAGGTAATTGCAGGTGTTGCACCTACATTGAGGGCCGCATATCGCCAATTTAACAACATTATTGCCGACCTGGGTTACAAACTGCCATCAACCAACGCGTTTGACCGTGTAATTGATCAAAACACTCCGGCAAAATCAGGAAACCAATTAGGTGGCGTGTCATTAAATGCCGATTTCAAAATAGGTTCGGGCACCCTGACATCTACAACAGCATGGCGTTACTGGAACTGGGACCCGTCAACCGACCGCGATTTTACAGGTTTACCGGTATTAACCAAATCACAAAATCCGTCAAAACAACACCAGGAATCTGAAGAGATCCGTTATGCAGGAGATATTTCGAATAACTTAAGCGGCGTAATAGGTTTATTTTATTTAGATCAAAAAGTAACAACAACGGGCAGGGAAGAGGCTGGTTCGGCCGAATGGCGCTTTGCGCAAAGCACAACTAATACAGCTTTATGGCAAACTCCAGGTTTATTCGAAGGTTACGGTATATCTACCAATTCATGGATCAAATCTCAAACCGCGGCAGCTTTCGCTAACGTAGATTGGAAAGTAGGAGACGCCTTCCATATCAACCCGGGCGTTCGTTTTAATTATGATAAAAAGGACGTTAATTACGACAGGGAAGCAAATGGCGGTATAACATTAACCGACCCTGCGTTGATCGCGCTTAGAAACGGCGTATATAGCAGTCAGCAATATGCAACCAATTTTGATGAGAAAAACTTTACTTATCAAATTACCGCGTCATACAGGCCTAACAAACGCCTTAATGCATTTGCAACCTATTCAACAAGCTATAAACCGTCGGGTGTTAACGTAGGCGGCTTGCCGGTTATAAATAACTTGCCCGCGCTTGACCTTGCAGTTATCAAGCCCGAAAAAACAAAACATTTTGAATTTGGCGCTAAAACCAATCCTACGGATAACTTAACTTTAAATGTTACCCTCCATAACTCTGATATTAAAGACTATCAAACTAACGTTCAATCGCCTGATCCGGGTGTAAACCGTGGTTACCTGGCTACTGCAGAGAAAGTTAATGTAAAAGGCGTTGAATTAGATGCTAATTATCAGGCCAGCAGAAACTTTACTTTTTACGCAGCGGGTACTTACACAGATGCTAAATACGTTAAGTTTACCAATGCACCGCTTCCGCTTGAGCTAACAGGCTTAACAGTAGGCGGCAAAAGTGTTTACTTTGAAGATATCTCAGGTACGCAATTGCCCGGTGTTTCAAAATGGACAACATCAGCAGGCGGCGAGTTTTCTACCGATGCGAAATTTGTAAGCGAAAACACAAAATTCTTTATTGGGTTGGATGATTATTTCCGTTCGCGGTTTTCTTCAAGCCCAACTCCTTCGAAATATTTAAACATTGCCGGCTATACATTGGTTAATGCCAGGTTAGGTTATAGGGCTACACGTGGTTTCTCTGCGTACATCTGGAGCCGCAATTTATTGAACCAAAATTACTACGAGCAGTTATTACCTGCCACTGGTAACGCCGGCCAATATGCAGGCGTATTGGGCGACCAAAGAACATTTGGTGTAACCCTACGTTACGTTTTATAATAAGGTCTTTTCTTTCATCTTAGGTTTATATTGGTTAAGCGGGCTCAGATATTCTGGCCCGCTTTTTTATTGTAGTTTAAGAAGTGCTTGTTTCACGTGAGTGTGAAACAAATGAAACAAGATTTTGAATCAAATTACTGATAGTGAGTTTTTTGGATAAAATCGGTGAGACAAAATGAGACAAGTCAAGTCTTTGTAAGATTAGCTGTGAAATTGTCTTATTTTATTGATTTTCACCGCCCATTCAAGTGTCCACACTTGAATGCAAACGATAGTAAGTGTCCACGCTTATTTCAATAAATTATCTTGATCGGACTTTCAGGATTAGCACTGCTATACCAAAATTCGTGCGCCGAGCCAACGAAACCCGCTTTTACCGGATTTTCATGTATATAATCAAATTTTTGATCGATCACTGTAGGAGAATATAGTAGCACGGGGTAATTTCCGTTCTGCCAGAACTGGTGATTTATATTTGCCGGATTGTACTTGCCGGCTCTTTCAAACGCATTGATCATCCATTTGCGACGACTTTCCTGTTCATTGCCTGCTATTATTTCAAACAGCCTTTTAGAGGTATAAGTTTTAAAACTACCTAATACATTACCTAACGAACCATCTGTAACGTTTGCTACCATATGAATATGGTTAGTCATAATTACATAAGCGTAAATGTTAAGCTTTTTGTTTGTTTGCGTCCAGGTAAGAGTTTCTACTATAAAGTCATTGTATATCCGCCTGGTGAACACGTCTATCCAGTCGGTAACAGTTAAGGTAACAAAATATAATTCGTCGGTTGAGGCATTGCGTGACATGTTATAAATATGGGAATTTATTGTTCAATATGCAATGTTGTGGTAAGCGTGGGCGCTTACTGTTTATGGTGTTCGAGTGTGGACACTCGAACAGGCGGTAGGACACAAAAAACCGCCCATTGTAATATAAGGCGGTTTTATAAAAAGTTGATTGATTTGATTTCTTATCAATCAGCCACGCTGCGCAGCATCACTGCGCCCACAGTTACGTTTGTACGGCTATCAATGATGATAGCGCCGCCATTGGCTTTATTTTCCTGGTATGGGTCAAACGCTAATGGATCAGCAGTTTTTATTACGATACGGCCGATATCATTAAGTTTAAAATCTTCGTTATATTCTTTTTCAAGCGTATTGATGTTAACTTTATAAAGCGTTTCCTGTATTTTACAACGGGTCACCTTACTGTTATGCTGAATAAAATAAGTGTGCGTAGTATCTAAAGCGCGGGTATCCATCCAGCAAAGATCGGCCTCAATTAATTGAGACACCTGTGGCTGGAAGCTGCTGTTCACCAACAGGTCGCCCCGGCTGATATCGATCTCATCCTTTAAATGCATAGTAACAGACATACCTGCAACTGCCTCTTCAGGTTCGTTATCCAATACTTCAATTTTTGTAATGGTTGATGTAAAGCCCGACGGTAATACCGTAACCTTATCATTAACCTTGAATGATCCGCTTGACACACGGCCGGCATAGCCGCGGTAATCATGCAATTCTTCAGTTTGCGGGCGTATGACCCATTGTACCGGGAAACGGGCATGTTCGGTACTGTCATCAATACTTAACTCAACAGTTTCCAGAAAGTGTAACAGGCTTTTGCCTTTGTACCAATCCATGTTGGTGGTATTGTTAACCACATTATCACCTTTAAGCGCACTAACGGGGATAGGGTGGACGTTCTTTAAACCCACTTTACCGGCTAAGGTATTGTAGTCTTTTAATATGTTGTTATAAACCTCTTCGCTGTAATCAACCATATCCATTTTGTTGATACAAACCACTACCTGCTGTATCCCTAATAAAGATACCAGGAACGAGTGGCGGATAGTTTGCTCGATCACGCCTTTACGGGCGTCTATCAAAATAATGGCCAGGTTAGCGTTTGACGCGCCGGTTACCATGTTGCGGGTATATTGAATATGGCCCGGGGTATCAGCAATAATGAATTTGCGTTTATCGGTCTGGAAGTATTTGTATGCTACGTCAATGGTGATTCCCTGCTCGCGTTCGGCTTTCAGGCCGTCGGTTAAAATTGCAAGGTCGATGCTGCCATCGTCGTTTTTACGATTTGACGAATGCAGGGCCTCCAGCTGATCAGCTAAGATCGAATCACTGTCGTACAGTAATCTACCTATAAGGGTACTTTTACCATCATCAACACTACCTGCAGTTATAAATTTTAATATATCCATGAATTGTAATTTCGGATTTCGGATTTTCAATTTCGGATTTTTTTATCCGATTTAAACTACCCAAATTCTGTATTGGCAGTATTGTCACTGCTCCGTATTGTAAATTTATCAAACTATTGTTCCCCCTTCAGGGGGTTAGGGGGTTAAAAATACCCGCCCTTTTTTCTGTCTTCCATTGCGGCTTCGGATACTTTGTCATCCATGCGGGCGCCGCGTTCGCTTATTTTAGATTCGCTTATTTCGTTAATAATGTCGTCGATTAAAAAGGCGTCGGATGCTACGGCCGCGGTACATGTCATATCACCAACGGTACGGAAACGTACTGTTCTGCGCTCGATAACGTCATCTTCATCCATATTTAAAACCGGAGAAGCCGCCATTAACTGGCCGTTACGCACAATGGTATCACGCTCATGCGCGAAGTATATACTTGGAAGTTCTATTTTTTCTCTGCGGATATAGTTCCAGACGTCTAATTCTGTCCAGTTACTGATCGGGAACACACGCACGTTTTCTCCTTTATGGATCTTACCATTGTAGATGTTCCATAGCTCCGGGCGCTGGCGTTTTGGATCCCATTGGCCAAACTCGTCACGTACAGAAAAAATGCGTTCTTTTGCGCGTGCCTTCTCTTCGTCGCGTCGTGCGCCGCCTATACAGGCATCGAACTTATTAGCAGCAATGGTATCTAACAAGGTAACTGTTTGCAAAGGGTTACGGCTGGCGTTTTTACCTGTTTGCTCAACAACCTTGCCCTGGTCAATAGAATCCTGTACAAGGCCCACTATTAGTTTTTCGCCCAAACGTGCAACCATATTGTCGCGGTATTGAATGGTTTCGATAAAATTATGGCCGGTATCAATATGTACCAACGGAAAAGGAAACTTACCGGGACGGAAAGCCTTTTCGGCCAAACGTACCAGTGTTATAGAATCTTTTCCTCCTGAAAATAAAAGCGCGGGGCGCTCAAACTGGCCGGCTACCTCACGCAGAATGTGTATGGCTTCTGCTTCAAGCTCGTCTAAATAGTCCAGTTGATTGTGTTTGCTCATTAATTAGTGAATGTGTGAATTAGTGAATGAGTGAGTCGTTTGATTAAAAATCAATAATTCAATCTTCATTAATTCAATAATTATTTATTTGTTGTCTATTATTAATTCATGCAGGCCGCATTCTTTTTTTGATTGGTCTTCCCACCACCAGCGTCCTGCTCTAAAATCTTCTCCCTCTCTTATAGCCCTTGTACATGGCTGGCACCCAATGCTCGGGAAACCCCTGTCATGTAAAGTATTATAAGGTACGTTGTGTTTTTTTATGTATTCTTTTACTTCGTCTAAGGTCCAACTAAAAATAGGGTGGAACTTAACCAGGTTATGCTGCTCATCCCATTCTACATTATGCATATCATGGCGGTTCACAGATTGCTCTGCACGGATCCCGGTTATCCAGCATTTATTGCCGGCTAAAGCGCGGTTTAAAGGCTCAACCTTGCGGATACCGCAGCATTCTTTACGATTTTCTACCGATTCATAAAAACTGCTTGGGCCTTTTTCGTTCAGCATTTTTTCTAAAGGCTCGTTTTTAGGATAGTATGCATGAATAACCTTGCCGTACATTTCCATTGTGCGGTTCCAAACATAGTAAGTTTCCGGAAATATCCGGCCCGTTTCAAGCGTAAATACTTTTATTGGCAGGTTATTGGTAAATATCATGTGTGTTATTACCTGGTCTTCCCAGCCAAAACTACTTGAAAATACAATTTCGCCGGCAAAATGCCCGGCCAATTTAGTTAAAGCGGCTACAGGATCAAGTCCTGTGGTTAATTGCTTTATATTTTCTGCCTGCTCGCTCATTACAATATTTTAGTTACAAAGGTAATAATGCTTTTCAGACTTATCAGTATAACAATCACTGCTACTGATAGCATTATCGCTTTAGTTGATATTTTGTTAGAGATCTTAGCGGCTATAGGCGATGCCAACGCGCTACCCAAAACCAAACCCGCCACTGCTTCCCAATGCGCGCCGTTTATCATGGTGATAAAGGTGATCGAGCTCATTAAAGCTATAAAAAACCTTGACAGTTTTACCGTACCCAAAGAGAAACGTGGATTGCGTCCACCCGCTATCAGGGTTGACAATACAATTGACCCCCAGCCGCCGCCGCCAACAGCATCAATAAAACCGCCGCCGAAGCCTAAAAACTGGACGCGCTTAAATTTGCCACCTGTTCTTTTACGCTTAAGATTAATGGCTTTAGCCAAAATAACTACACCCAATATCAGCGTATATAAAGAAACAAATGGTTTTGAATATTGACTGTAATGCTCTAATGATGATAAAATATAAGCACCTAATACAGCACCTATAATTCCTGGTATCAGCAGTAACTTAAACAGGCGCCAGTTGATGTTACCCATGCGGTAATGCATCCAGCCGGCTATGCCATTGCTCAGGATCTCTGACAAGTGTACACCCATACTTGCCGAAGCAGGAGGGATACCCATTGATAAAGAGAAGGTGGTGGAGGTAACGCCATACGACATGCCAATAGCTCCATCAATTAATGCAAATACAAAACCCGCCCCTAAGAAATAATAGAACACCGGGTTTATTTCCTGCGCATATTTTTTAAACTCGGGCTCGTTGAACCACAAGGCAGTAACAGCTATGGCAAGCGAAAAAACAATAGAGAGCCATATCAGCCATTTCAGGTTTTTACGCTCAGCCCTTTGCTCAACCAATACTGAAGTTACTTTATTTAGTTTTTTAACTTTATGAGTAAAGTCGCCGGTTAACGAGTTGCGCAGATCGTTCATCTGCTGTAATGTAATATCCAACTCGTCAGGCAAGCTTTCGCTCAAAACCTCTTTTAAACGTTTAGCAATGGTAGGCGATTTGCCGTTTGTAGAAATGCCAATTTTAAGATCGCCTTTTTGAACTATCGACCCCAAATAAAAATCGCAAAGCTCAGGCTTATCCGAAACGTTGATCAATAGCTTACGCTGATGCGCAGACTCCCTGATGTAAGCATTCAACTTTGAATTATCAGTAGCTGCAATTACCAGGTCGGCATTGTCCAGGTCACTATCAACAAAAGATTTTTCTAAAAATTTTATATTGGGATTAGTTATTGCCAGGTCACTGATCTCTTTTATAACCGTTTTGCTGATAACGGTGATCTTTGCCTCGGTACTGTTGTGCAAAATAGCAGCCAGCTTCTCTAAACCGACATTACCCGCGCCGATAAGCACGGTATGCAACTCATTCAGTTTTAAAAAAACAGGGAACAACTGGTTGCCGCCGTTCTTTTCGTCCTGAACAGTTGTTAGTTCATTATTTGCAGGCAACAGCGTCATATAAGTTTTTGTAGGTTTGAAAAGAAGGGTGTAATGACACAACCTCGCCTAATATGATAATAGCCGGCGCTTTGATCTCGTTATTCTTAACAGTTTCAACAATACTATCTATTATACCGATAACCATTTTTTCCTGAGGGGTTGATCCGTTTTGGATCACCGCTACCGGCATGTTATGCTTATCTTCTTTTTTAAAGATTTCTACGATCTCAGCCAGTTTATTCAGGCCCATCAGCACAACTACGGTAGCTTTGCTTTTTGCAGCTTCATAAACATCGCCGGATATATTGCCGCTTGAGGTTGTACCTGTTATTACCCAAAAGCTTTCGCTTAAGCCCCTGTGCGTAACCGGGATATGTTGCAAGCCGGGCACAGATATAGAGCTTGAAATGCCCGGGATAACCTGTGCAGCTATGCCATTTGCGGCGGCGTAATCAATTTCTTCATAGCCTCTGCCAAATACAAACGGATCACCGCCTTTTAGCCTTACTACATGGCCATAGTTAATAGCATAATCAACCAATAACTTGTTCACCGCATCCTGCGAGTAGGAGTGATCGCCAGAGCGTTTACCTACATATATTTTTTCGGCATTAGCGGCATATTGCAATAACTCTTCGTTAACCAAAGCATCGTACAAAACCACATCGGCTGACTGCAATGCTTTTATACCTTTTAAAGTGATCAGGTCTGCATCACCGGGGCCGGCACCAACTAAAGTTATTTTTGGCTCTTTGCTCATGATTGTAATACTGCCTCTCTCTTCGCTTTCACAGTTTCTAAAAAGCTGTTTGCAGCGGCTTTATATGCAGTAGCAAACTCTTCTGATGGTTCGTTTTGATTGATCTGTAAGATCAGGTCGTTAAAGCTGGTGCTTAATTCAATTTCGCCTGTGGCGACATATTGCGTATCAAACTCACGGATAATACCAACTTGTGTGCTGCTATTAATTCCTTTATCTAACAATAAAGCTTTAGCTGAATTAATGAAAACATTATAAGAATGATATATCGCATCGGCCCAGGCACCTGCAGCAAATGATTCATTTGCCCATTCCAGCTTCTCGTCTGATTCATATAATAATGTAGCCACCAGGTCAATTACAACGCCGGCACACTCGCCAACACCGATTGCTTTTTCATAGCTTTCTACGTGGCCCCAGTCAACAAAATCTTCGTCGGTTAAGGTGGTCAGGTCAGCCAGGGGCTTTAACATCTGGTAAAAATAATCTTTACCCTGCCTGTCGTAATAGTTATGGAAAACTTCGTTTTCTATCGAGTTGGTTTTGTAATCGTCCAATACCATTCTTAATACATTGGTGGCACGTTTTGCAGGGATCTTGATCACCCTGTCGCCGGCACGGCCAACGCCATCACCAACGGTACCACCACCCAGCATTACCTGCATTGACGGTAATACTTTAGCACCGGCTTTTAATGAACTGCCGTGGAAACCAATGTGAGCCATACTATGCTGTCCGCATGAGTTCATGCAACCGCTTATTTTTATTTTAATATCGCGGTTGTAAATCAGGTCTTCGTACTCGTTATAGATCAGATCCTCTAACACACGCGCGAAGGTCATACTGTTTGAAATACCCAAATTACAGGTATCTGTACCGGGGCAGGTAGTTACATCAGCTACGCTGTCAAAACCGGGGGCAGCCATGCCAAGCTCTGCTAAACCGTTATATAAAGTAGCGAACGCTTCTTTACGTACGTATTTTAACAACAAGCCTTGATTTTGTGTGATACGGATCTCATCGCCGGCCAAAGGTTGCAGTAAAGCAACCAGCTTACGTGCTTTATCGGTAGGGATATCGCCGGTTTGTACTTTAATGTACACGCCATAAAACCCTTTTTGCTTTTGCTCAAATATGTTGGTAGCCAGCCATTGCTCATAGCCCAACGGATTGCTTATAATAACATCGCCAAATTCTGTTTGCGGCGGCAAAGCAGGCATCGGTACGTTGTCGGTATTTATTTTGTAAGATTTTACCTTGTTAGCAATTCTTTCTACTTGTATCAGGCGTAATACTTCTTCCAAACCAAATTTTTGGATCACGTATTTAAACCTGGCTTTGTTACGGTTATTGCGTTCGCCGTAGCGGTCAAATACGCGTATAACGGTTTCTATGTATGGGATCAGTTGATCCTCTGCTAAAAATTCTTCAACTATGTTAGCCAATATAGGCTGCGCGCCTAAGCCACCGCCTAACATTACTTTAAAACCACGCTCGCCGTTGCTGTTTACTTTAGGGATAAATCCCAGATCGTGCGCGTATGAGTAAGCCGTATCTTCATCGCTTGATGAAAAAGCTATTTTAAATTTACGCGGCATATCCTGGTTTACAGGGTTACGCAAAAAGTATTCAAAAGTACCCTGTGCATAAGGCGACACATCAAATGGCTCCTGCGGATCAATACCGGCAGTAGGAGAGGCGGTTACGTTACGCACGGTATTACCGCATGCTTCGCGCAGGGTAACATCATCCTTTTCAAGATCGGCCCATAACTGCGGTGTCCTGTCTAAACTTACGTAATGGATCTGGATATCCTGGCGGGTGGTTAAATGCAGGTTGCGGCTTGCATATTCGTCAGATACATCGGCTATGCGCAGCAATTGCTTGAAGGTTACTTTACCAAAGGGCAACTTAATGCGTACCATTTGTACGCCGGGTTGCCTTTGTCCGTAAACTCCCCTGGCCAGGCGCAGGCTCCTGAATTTCTCGTCATCTATTTTTCCTTCACGAAAAGCCCTGATCTTTTTTTCAAGATTGATAATATCCTGCTCGACGATGGGATTTTCAAGCTCTGTTCTGAAGCTTTGCATAACTCAAATAATATTTTATAAAAGCCAATTCCTAACTAAAAAGGCTCATTTCTGTCCAAAGATATAGATAGTATATGGAAATGGTAGAATATTGTTAAAAAAAGGCATTTTTTAACAATAAAATGAATAAACAGTTTTAAACGTTTATAAGCTTGTTTTCGCGTTTGATGATATCAGCAATGCTGGTTTCCGATAGAATCTTAAGTGTGGCGTCGCGCACATCTATAAAAACATCACGGATACCGCAGGTTGTTTCCTGGTGACACTCATCGCATTTATGATAGAAATTCAAGCTTGCACAAGGCAGCATGGCCACCGGCCCGTCGGTGATCCGCATAATACTTACCAGGTATATATCTTTCGGATCTTTGTTTAAAGCATAACCGCCGCCGGCACCCTTCTTACTGTATAAGAACCCCGCATTGCGCATGTCCAATAATATCTGTTCAAGAAATTTTTTGGGGATGCGCTCCATCTCTGCAATCTTTGAAATTTGCATGGGAGGTTTGTCCATATTCTTCCCAAGAATTACTAATGCCTTGATGGCATATTTCGTTTTTTTAGATAGCATTTTTCTAAGTGAATAACTCACAAAGATAACTAAAGAATTGTAAACCAATAAAAAATACCGATTTGGTATACTTATTTTACAATAGCGTCAGAATGCCCGAGACTTTTGCCCGGGTTTACCTTATCGCGTACTAATTGTTTCAACTCTTTGATGTCCGGGAAACGGCCTTGCAGCTTACGGTCAAATAATATAACATCATTCAGCTTGATAGAATATCTGCCGGCTATCTCGCTGGGCTGCAGTGTTATGCCGTACAGGTCTTCTTCAAAAGTAGTTAATAACTCCTGGGCCATGTAGGCTGCCCGTAACAGCCAATGGCATTTTGGGCAATATTCAATGGTGATGGTAGGTTTCATTTTTTTTCAATTATAAATCGGTCTTCATGATGCCTGGATAAAACAATAAGCTCGTCGCCGACAGAAATGCTACCGGTGGCTGAATGAACAACGTTTTGTCCAAAGTAGATATTATTATTTTTTCGGCGATAGGAAGCCAGTGTTTTAGTTGGTTCTTTGGCCGAAGACGCGTTGTTTTGGTCGATAGTTATCACATTGCACCGGGCGCAAAGTTTTACACCATTAAATGGTATATCGCCAATTATAAAGCTGTCTAAAGTATCTTCCATATACGGCTCGCCGCCGGTAAATACAATATTGGGCCTGAACCTGTTTATGGGCAAAGAGTTGCTTAAGCGCTTATTCAGATCATCCAATGACGACTGCCCGATCAATAGAAAAGGATATGAGTCAGAAAATGAGGTTAACTTACCTGCCGGGGTATATTTAGGATTAGTAAAACGTTTTGTATCATCAGGCATATACACCAGCCGGGCATTTATGCCCAATATATCTGTAAACCATTTGTCGGCTTTATCGCTAACCAATTGTGCCATACAGATGTCGTCCCAGATCTCAGCTGAAACGATACCCTGCTTTAAAGGCACTAATGGAATTTCGATTGAATTATTGTTGGCAGTATTAGTAACTGTAATAAAGTTGCTTGTAAGATCAGTTTTTAACAGTGCCATTACCGCGTGTTCACGCTGCGAAATGAATTTATTGTTATCATCTATCAGCATCCACCTCCTGTCATACTCAAAACCTCTGTCGGTTACAGGTGCCTTTTCAAGCTTTATCCCGCCTAATGATTTAATTGGATAAATATATAATTCACTGACCTGAAGCATAAGTGTTAAAAGTATCGGCAATTACTTATCCAATCCGCCGCGACGGTTGGCCTTAACAGGTTGTGGCCATTTAATGCCCTCCGCCTTTATGTTTTTTGTTTTCTCGGGATCTTCGCTGGCCATATATGCCATTACAGCCAGGAGTACAGCGTTATTGCGCAGGTCGTCAAAAACAATTTTGTCGTATGTATCGCGGTTAGTATGCCAGGTATATGCGCCGTATGCCCAGTTAAGCGATTCTAAAGGAAATCCCGGTGCGCCAACGGCATCGAAAGAAGCAAAGTCTGATCCGCCACCTCCGGGAGTACCCGGGAATTTTGTTTTAATACGGTTCTTAATGGTATCAGGTACGGCAGCTAACCAGCGTGTTAAAAAACCTTCCGCATCGGTAAAGCCTGCTCCCGAAAGTTCTGTTACCCTGCCTGTACCGTTGTCCTGGTTAAATAACGCCTGCAGGTTTTTTACGATATCCGGGTGATCTTCAACAAATGCACGCGAACCGTTCAAGCCCTCTTCCTCGCTGGCCCAATGCCCTACTAAGATGGTACGTTTTGGATGTGGATAGAACTTCTTTAACAAACGCATAGCTTCCATCATGGTCAATGTGCCTGTACCGTTATCTGTAGCTCCTGTTCCGCCGTCCCAAGAGTCAAAATGCGCAGAAAGCATGACATATTCATCAGGTTTCTCAGTGCCCTTAATTTCGGCAATGGTATTAAATGTGGGTACTTCGCCTAATTCTTTTGACTCAGTATGGATGCTTAAAGTAGGAGGGGTGCCCGATTCTGTAAGACGATAAATCACACCATAATCTTCAAGGCTTATATCGACTGTAGGAACTTTTTTAGTGTAAGCGCTAAAGATCTTATCAACTCCAAACCCGGCCGACCAGTAATTGCTGATGATACCCACAGCCCCGGCATTCTCTAAGGCGACAGGTAAGGTGCGTGAGGTGTAGCCGGTCTTTTTAATGCGGCTTGCCCATGCGGTTGTCATGGCGGTACGCTCTGCTTTCATTTTATCAAATGATTCAGGCAAGGCAAACTCTTTCCAGTTATCATCGGGCCTGCCGGTTGGCTGGCACATAGAGATCAGCACAAATTTGCCTTTAACGTTGGGTAACCAGTTCTTAAAAGCTGTAGAATCAGACAGATCAGGTAAAATAATAGTTTCGGCAGTAACGGTTTTTTTGCCCATGCCCGGGCTCCAGGCCAGCTGCGTACCCTCAAGCGATTTTACACGCGGCGAGATCATATCAATATGTGATATGCCTCTTTCCCAGCCGCGCCATACACCCCAGTTTTCCTTACGGGCGGTTATATCCCAGCTTTTATATTTATCTACCGCCCAATCTGCAGCTTTTACCATTTGGGGGGTGCCTACCAAACGGGGGCCTACGCCGTCAAAAAGCTCGTGGGCCAGTTTTTGTAATTGCGAGTTATTGGTTTCTTCCTGCACAATAGCATCAACAACAGATTTGTTGGATTGCGCAAAGATGCTGCTGCAAAGCAGGACACCGGCTAAAGTTATAGCGATTTTAAGCCGGTTGGTAAGGTAGTGAGTAAGATCAGTTTTCATGAACCCAAATTAAAAATTTGGGCCGAGGTATGCTAATTTATTTTGTATTCCCTAAGGTTGTTACACAAAGTTCACCACATCAACCACCGCAAAGACCGATATGCCCTTAAGCAGCAATACTTTATTTGAGCTATAGCCACGATTATTGTAACAGCGATCCTCATCGACTACCGAGCAGAAATGCGAAAGGTCTTCTTCGACCCGCCAATCGGCCGGTACAACTAAAGTTACTTCGCCAAATGCCTGCGAGATATCAAGAGTGACAATACCTGTAATATCTGCATAGGTAAAATCCAATTCGGTGCTGCCAAACAGGTTTCTGACCTTGCCGCCTTTAAAATCTTTTGAAAGTATCGTCCGGTTTATCGAACCAAACAGGGTTGATGTATTGATATACTCTTCTGCGTTGTTGCTTACGGTTCCTGATAATATGTCCATGAGTTTAATTTTCTTCAAAACTAATTGTTGGAACGCAGCAGAAAAGGAATATCCCGTAGACTTGCTAAAGTTGTCGGTGAATGTACATATTATCTCGGTGGAGCCCCCTCTACATCTCCCCCGGTAGGGGAGACTTAAAAAAGCTCTCCCAGGAAGGTGGCTTGAATGTGGTTTCGCAACTAAAAATGACAATTTGATTTGCACCAAACTGTAACTATCTGCAGTATAACGGGTCTAACTTTTATAAATTAGTATTTATTCGTTATGATCATGCGCTACTTTCTTTGTTTATTATTACCGCCACTGGCCGTATTTACCACCGGCAGGATAGGTGCTTTTATACTGAGTATATTTTTAACCCTGTTTTTTTGGATCCCCGGTGTAATTCATGCTATTTTGGTAACCAATGATTATTACGCAGCTAAGCGCCACAGGCAATTGGTTAGAGTGATGAAACGTAACAGGTATTATTGACGGTTGTAATAATCCGTCTCTGTTATTTTATAAGAGGCGTTAACATCTAACCCCCAGCCGGTATCCAATAGACCGGTATAAGTGCTTTGTAGCTCCATATCAGTTTGGCTTAAGGTAATTATAGGTTTGGTTTCGGTTCCGCCAATGGTTTGTTTTAAAGTTAAATTATCACCCATAATAACATAGGTTAAATAAGTTGTAGTATCTGTTGTAACCACATTGGCGCTTATTTTGCGCGGCGGCGAAGTAATATAAGCTGTGCCACCATCATTATAAATTTCAAGCCATGATCTGCCGGCATTTGCACCGGTAAAACTGATGGTCGAATCTTTTAAAAGATCACTGGTATTAATGTCATAAACTTTTATGTTTTGCCGGTTAGATTTCCAGGTACCTACTATCAGCTTTGGGTATTGATCTTTGGTTTGCGCTGCCTTATCCTTTTTACAGGAAAACTGCGCAAATAATAAAGCAGATATAAATAACAGGTGTATCTTTTTCATAAATAGTTTATAAAATCAGCCCCCTCTAAATCTCCCCCGGTAGGGGAGACTTCAAAAAAGCCCTCCCAACCGGGGAGGGTTGGGAGGGGCTAAACGACAGTTTAATTTTACCCTTCTTCATAATACACATAACCAATTGTTATGTTTTATTTAACTTGCAACGGTTATGATACGCTACTTTAATATTTAATATGAACGACGTTTTAGGGCAAGCTATATATGATCACTATCATAACCCCGACGCCGGTAAACTTTGGATAAATAATAAATACGGCCCCAAAGAAGAAATGCCTATAGCTACCTATTTCAGGGCAGAAGATGATATGCCCGATATTGAATGGATGGCGCTTGAACAATGCAGGGGAACGGTGCTTGATATTGGTGCCGGTGCCGGCAGCCACGCCCTGCTGTTGCAGGAACAGGGCGTTGATGTAACGGCTCTGGATGTTTCGCCGCTATGCATTAATGTATTGAAGGAGCGGGGTGTTAAAAAAGTAGTCGAGGTTGATGTATTTGCCTATGATAAAAACAGTTATGATACATTGTTGTTACTAATGAACGGTATTGGCCTGGTGGGTACTATAACCCAATTGAAGGAATTGTTGCGGCACCTTAAAACGTTATTAAATAAAGACGGGCAGATCTTATTTGATTCGTCGGACATTGCGTACCTGTATGAAGGTAACTTGCCGAAGCAGGGCTATTACGGCGAGATCCAGTACCAGTACAGTTATAAAAAATTAAAAACCGAATGGTTTAACTGGCTTTATATTGATGAGCATACCATGTTACAAATTGCCTTAGAAACGGGGTACAATATGGAAGTATTAATTGAAGACGAATTTGGTCAATATTTAACGCGTTTAACATTAGCAGTTTAACATATTATTATAAAATCTGTTAAACTTTAACCGTATTATTTGTTCTATATCAATAAAAATATATTTATGAAAAAGTTATTTATACTCGCCGCGCTTATTGTTATTAGCTATAGCACTTTTGCACAAAATGTTGACCTTCGCCGTAAGATAGAAGTTACCGGGCTGGCCGAACAGGAAGTTACCCCCGATATTATAAACGTTACTATATCCCTGCAGGAATACATTAACGGGAAGACTAAAGTTACTATTGAGCAGTTAGAGAACCAATTAGAAGGGGCGGTGCGTGAGGCCGGCATCCCTAAAGAAGATTTTACAGTTAACAATTTATCAGGCTACAATAATACTTATCAAAAGAAAAAGAACCCTGATTTTTTAGCTTCTAAACAATATGGCATCAGGTTTCATGATCTGAATAAATTTAACCAGATTTTGAGCAAGGTTGACCCTAAAGGGATTCAAAGTACCAATATTGATAGCTATGATTATTCAAAGGCCGATCAGTTAAAAAATGAGTTGAAGTTAAAAGCTTTATTATCGGCTAAATCAAAAGCGGCTTACCTTTTAAACGGGCTGGGCGAAAACCTGGGTCCGGTGTTGAATATCACCGAAAGCGATAACAGTAATTATCCGCAGCCGAGGGCAGTAATGTTTAAAACAATGGCAGTTAGCGATGTGAGAATGCCGGCCGAATCAGACATCGACGTACGGAAAATTAAACTAAGTTTCCAGATAAATGCTGTTTTTGAAATAGGAAAGTAGTAGCGTATTTTATTTATTAATTTGGAGCGCCCCGGTTATAGCCGGGGCGCTTTGTTATTTACATCTTTCCTAATTGTTGCGTGCTAACTCCTGTCGGAATTCATCAAAATTTAACATTTCCGTAATAATAGGTGGTTATTTTCGGACAATGCAAAAAATCCTCTTGTTGTCACAATTATTTAAATTCTGCATTGTTTATCCCTTCATCTAATAGAAAAATCAACTAATATGGAAAATTTAAGTGCCCCTGCTATTGAAACAACGAAATATTTTAATCGTGATCTGAGTTGGCTAAGCTTTAACCGCCGTGTGCTGGAAGAAAGCCTTGATCCGCAATTGCCTCTTGTTGAAAAAATAAAATTCATTGCTATCCACGCATCCAATTTGGATGAGTTTTATAGAGTTAGAGTATCTCATTTAGAAACACTAAGCAAATTAGGGGAGTTTAACGATGAAGAGAACAGTTCTTATCACGATATATTAGCCGCGGTACGTAAAGAAGCAAGCCATCAGACCAGTTACCTGCGTTCTATTTTAGCAACCACTGTGATTCCCGGTTTAGAAGCAAGTAATATTATTCTTTACCAGGATCACAAAGAGGTGCATGAGGAGCATCTTGAATTTATTTATGAATACTTCAATACCCAGGTAGCTTCATATTTGCAGCCAATTTGGTTAACAAATGAAACCACCCCCTTTCTTGAGGACAGGCAACTGTATTTTATATGGCAGGTGTCGAATAAAAAAAATCCCGAAAGCCTGATCTTGTTAAATTTGCCAACCCAGCACCTTCCACGGTTTATTTCGCTGCCGAAGATAGAAGATAAACATTACGTAATTTACCTGGATGATATTGTACGGATAGGGGGAGAAAAATTCCTGGAAAATTATACCGTAAAGGGTTGTTATTCTGTTAAGCTAAACAGGGATGCCGAGCTTAACCTTGACGAATATTCAGGAACTATTGCCGACCAAATGAAGATCAGGTTAGCGCAGCGTGCGTTCGGGGCGCCATCGCGGTTTCAGTACGATGCAGCAATGCCAAAAAAACTGGTATCGCAATGTGTGGATCTGTTTGAAATAGAAAGCGACGAGTTAACCCCTACCGGGAGATACCAACAAATGAGTGATTTTTTCTCCTTTCCAATTCCGGCTAACTCTTTGCCATCGCTGGCAAAATGGAAACCATTAAAACATCACGAGCTGGCATCTTACAAGCATTATTTTAAGGCATTGGACGATAAAGATTTCTTATTACATTTTCCTTACCAGTCTTATGACCATGTATTGATATTCTTTAACCAGGCAGTACTCGATCCTTATGTGACCGAAATCATGGCTACCTTTTATCGCGTTGCCTCTGACTCCCATATCGTGAATGCGTTGATCAGTGCTTCAAAAAACGGTAAAAAGGTTAGGGCCTTTGTAGAAGTGAAGGCTCGGTTTGACGAGGCTAACAACCTGCTCTGGGCGGAGAAAATGGAAAAGGCGGGGATAGAAATTTCTTACAGCCTTCCGGAAATAAAGGTACATGCCAAAACAGCCTTGATCACCCGGGTTAAAGATGGCAAAACCAAAACTTACGGCTTTTATGGTACCGGGAATTTTAACGAAAGAACGGCAGGGATCTATTCTGATATCGGTCTGCTCACTTCTAATCCGGTAATGAATGGCGAATTAAAAGATATGTTTCTTTATTTGTATACCGGTAAGCAGCCCGCACCATTTAATCATTTGCTGGTCTCTCAATTTAACATAATTGACAGGTTTAAAGAATTGATAAATAACGAAATAACGATCGCTAAAAACGGGGGTGAAGGAAAGATCATTATCAAACTAAATAATCTTGAAGACAGTGAGATGATCGATGCACTTTATGAAGCATCAAACGAAGGGGTAAAAATAGATCTGATCGTACGTAGTATTTGCCGTTTAAGGCCGGGTGTACCTGGTTTAAGCGAAAATATTACATTGACCCGCGTTATAGGCAGGTACCTGGAACATTCAAGGGTATTTATCTTTAATAATAACGGTGAACCAAAGATCTTCCTTGGATCTTCAGACTGGATGGAGCGTAACCTGCGGTCTAGGGTAGAAGTGGTGTTCCCGGTGTATAACGAAGCCTGCAAAGCGGAGATATTCAGTTTTATCAACCTGCAATTAGCATCTTATCGAAAATCAAGCTTAATAGATCAACATCTTAAGCCAATACCATTTGAGCCCGAAGCCATATGCGGAGATGATACCCAGGAAGCTTTTTATGAATTGATGAAGAAAAAATAATAGGCTATTTAATAAAATTTGAAAAAACAAAACGCTTTCAGATAGCTTCTGAAAGCGTTTTTATTTTTCGTGTATAATGAAAGAATATCTCCACATCCCAAATGTGGCGATAATTTAATTCGTATTCAATATCAGCCTTGGCTCATCATAAGCTATCATTTGCTCGCGCTCTTTTGCCGGGATAGGTATTGATTTATTGGCCTTATAATCGTAGCTTATACAAACCGTCTTGCCTGTGGTGCAAATTTCTTCACCATGGGGGGTGATCTTAACCAGTACGTGCATCACATCAAAACTACTGTTACCAATGCGGACAACGCGCACATAGCAGGCAATCTGGTCGTGCAGCATGATAGGTTTTAGATAATTCACTTCAGATTTGCCCACAATAACACCATTCTCGCTAAGATTCCAATTGATAGCTTCTTGCCAATAATTAAACCGCGCTATCTCAAAATACGTTAAATAGATAGCGTTATTAACGTGGCCCACGGCGTCGATGTCCGAAAAGCGGATAGAGATATTAGTGCGGAACTTATAATCTGATAGTTTTTCAGCCATTTTGTGTCATTATGTCTGTTAAAAATTAGGTTTGTGGACAGATTGTCATTTAAAATAACATAAAAGCCCATTGGTATACCAATTGATTAAGTACTTGCGAAGTTAATAAAAGAAAAACTTAGGAGGATATAAAAATGACTTTAGTAAAATTTGGCAAAGATCAAAAAAGTATAGTGAATCCATTTTTTAACGATGTGTATTCATTATTGAATGATTCGTTTTTAAACGAAAAAGTAGCAACACGTACACCGGCAGTTAATATTTCTGAAACTGATAACCAGTTTGAAGTTGATTTGGCTATTCCCGGTTTAAGTAAAGAAGACATTAAGATCAATCTTGATAAAAACGTATTAAGCGTTTCGGCTGATAAGAAAACTGAAACCGTTGATGAGAACAAGAAATTTACAAAACGCGAATACAGTTTTAATTCATTTTCAAGATCATTCACTTTACCAGAAAGCGCAGATCATACAAAAATCGAAGCTGATTATACAGCCGGTATATTAAAATTGACCATCGCTAAAAAAGAAGAAGCTAAATTTCAAACAAGAGAAATAGCTGTAAAATAATATATCGGGACGTTCCAAAAGTCCGTGGCAGTGCGTAAAGCTTTATGTGGGATAGGCCCGGACCCAGGAAACACCGACAAAGAGTGTTTTCATAATAAGTAATGTTGGTTTAGTTTGAAGAGAGGGCCGCCCTGCGAGGGGCGGTCTTTTTTTATGTCGTTTAGCCCCCTCTAAATCTCCCCCGGTAGGGGAGACTTTTAAAGCCCTCCCTTCCGGGGAGGGTTGGGAGGGGCTGCTAATCCCTCATATTGATATATTGCAAAGGCTGGCCAAAATCTTCCTTGCGGCAAAGAGCGATAACAGATTGCAGGTCGTCTATCTTTTTGCCTTGTACACGTACCTGGTCGTCCATAATGCTTGCCTGTACTTTAAGGCCGCTATCTTTTATTTTCTTCACTATCTTTTTTGCTGCATCCTGGTCAAGGCCTTGCTTTATTTTTATCTCTTTGCGGATCATGTTACCTGATGCCGACTGTTCCTTGCCAAAATCCATCGCTTTGGGGTCAAGCTGCTGTTTTACCATGCGGCTGATAATGGCATCCTGGATAGCTTTGATGCGCATATCATTTTCGGTCACGACAGTAATAACGTTCGTTTTTTTATCAAGCTCTATCGTGCTTTTCGAATCGTTAAAATCGTAACGATTCAGGATCTCTTTTTTAGCTATATTAATAACATTGTCAAGCGTTTGGCCGTCTATCTTACTTACTATATCAAAAGTTGGCATAAGGAAAATGGTTATAATTTTGAAATGCAAAATTACTGTTTATTAACATATAAAGTCAAATAGTTGATTTTATATGTTAAAACAACGAGATATAGTAATCTCTTAATATTAACTTAACAAATAAATAAGCAGTTTTGTAACAATGCTGCTCAGCATTTAAATATATGGATATTAAAAAGGCGCCTTTAATTAACAGGGAAATAAGCTGGTTGTATTTTAACGAACGTGTTTTGCAGGAAGCTGCAGACCCGACAGTCCCGTTGATTGAGCGTATAAAGTTTTTAGCCATATTTTCGTCAAACCTTGATGAGTTTTATCGGGTAAGGGTTGCCACCTTAAGCCGCCTGGCCAATTTAAACGAAAAAGCCAAAGAGATTTTAGGCTACAACCCCAAAAAGGTATTAAACCAGATCAAAAATATAGTTGTAAAGCAGGAGCGTAAGTTTAATGATCTATATGAAAATATAATTGTTAAAGAGCTTGCGGAAGAAAAGATCTTCCTGTTGAATGATAAACAACTAAACGTTGCAAGGGGTACGTTTGTTAAGAATTACTTTCGCGAAAAATTACTTGCTACGCTGGTACCCATCATGTTGGATAACACCAATGTGTTACCCGAATTACGCGACCGCGCCATTTATTTCTTTGTTAAACTAACCAAAGATAAAAAGCAAACCTTTGCTTTGATCGAGATCCCGGATAACCTTTCAAGGTTTATCGTACTGCCGGAAACGAATAATCTTAAGTTTATTATTTTACTGGATGATATTATCAGGTACAGTTTAGAGGATATCTTTTTTATTTTCGAACATGACAGCATTGAAGCGTACTCGATACAGCTTACCCGTGATGCCGAACTGGACCTGGATAAAGAAGTAAGCGGAAAATTTATAGATGCGTTATCAAAAAGCCTGCAGAAACGTAAAAAAGGCAAGCCCATGCGTTTGTTATATGACTCTGAGATGCCACTGGATATGTTAAAGTACCTGGTAAGCAAAATGGGTTTGCAAGGCGAAAGCCTGATCCCCGGTAACCGCTACCATAACTTTAAAAACTTTATTGCTTTCCCTAACGTTGGTTCGCCGGAACTGGAATATGCCAAATACCCGTCGCTGCCTGTTAACGGGCTTACATTTGAGAAAAGCTTGATGACCATGATAGCCAGGCAAGACTTTTTGATCAGCACACCATATCAAACTTATGACTACGTTATTCACTTTTTAAGGGAGGCTGCTATTGATCCAAAAGTGCAGGAGATCAGCATAGCAGTATATCGACTTGCAGAAAACTCTCGAATAGTACACGCCTTAATTAATGCAGCTAAAAACGGTAAAAAGGTTAATTGTCTGGTAGAATTAAGGGCACGTTTTGATGAGCAGAATAACATAACCTGGAGCCGCCGCCTGGAGGAAGAGGGTGTTAATGTAATTTATGGTATAGATGAATATAAGGTACACTCAAAAATTTGCCTGGTAAGCCGTACCGAAAAAGATAAGCTGGCTTACTATGCCTGTTTATCTACCGGAAATTACAACGAAAAAACAGCAAGGATATATGCAGATCATACTTTGCTTACTGCTAATAAAAAAATAACTGCAGACCTGGTAAATATATTTAAGGCTATTAATAAAGGGATACTGGCAAAGGGCTTAAAACACTTAATTGTATCGCCAATTGATTCACGTCCGGCTATTTATAGGCTGATAGACAACGAGATCAAAAATGCAAAAGCTAAAAAGTCGGCTTACATGATCTTGAAAATGAATAGCCTGGCTGACGAGCAATTGGTTAATAAACTGTACCAGGCAAGCAACGCCGGTGTTAAAATTAAAATGATCATCAGGGGTATGTGTTGCTTGGTCCCGGGCATGAAAGGCTTTAGCGAAAATATCGAGGTGGTTAGTTTGGTTGATAAATACTTAGAACATGCCCGTGTGCATATTTATTGCAACGGCGGCAATGAGCTTATTTATTTAACCTCTGCTGATTTTATGTCACGTAATATTGATACCCGTGTTGAAGTTGGTTTCCCGATCTATGATCCGAAGATCAAAAAAGAAATTCGGGATATTATTGATATCCAGTTAAATGATAATACCAAATCACGCGAGATCAACAGCCAAAATACCAATAAATATCACAAAACAGGATCAGAGTTACCCGTTAGGGCACAAATAGATATATACAATTACCTAAAGAATAAAGTAAAATAATTTGAGATACGCAGCTATAGATATAGGTTCAAACGCGGTAAGATTACTTATTGCAGATATAATTGAGAATGATGGGTCGGTTTCATTTAAAAAAAACACACTGATCCGGGTACCGCTCCGTTTAGGAGACGATGCGTTTTTAAATCAGCATATCTCAGATAGGAAAACTACTGACCTGGTTAAAACCATGCAGGCGTTCCGTAACCTGATGGATGTGTACAAGGTTACAGAATATATGGCCTGCGCCACTTCTGCCATGCGTGAAGCAAAAAATGGAGCAGAAGTAGTGAAACAGATAAAAGACGGCGCAAATATTGATCTTACAATTGTTCATGGGCAGGTTGAAGCCAAGATAATTTACGCAAGCCACGCGGAGCAAAATATAGATAGAACTAAAAACTACCTATACATTGACGTAGGCGGCGGCAGCACGGAACTTTCGCTGTTCTCGGCCGGCGAACTGGTGGCTTCGAAATCATTTAATATAGGCACTATCCGTATCCTGGATAATCAGGATACCGAAGAATCTTGGAATACTATGCGTGATTTTATCCGCGAGCATACCAGGCATTTTAAAGGCGTATTGGGCATTGGCACGGGCGGAAACATTAACAAATTGTACAAACTATCTGAGGAGAAAAATAACGCACCTTTAACCTTTGTTAAGCTAAAATCACTTTATGATTATTTAGATTCATTTTCTTTAAAGGATCGTATTAATGTGTTAGGGCTAAACCAGGATAGGGCAGACGTGATCATCCCGGCGTGCGAGATCTATCTATCTGTGATGAAATGGGCCGGTATCAAAAACATATATGTACCCAGTGTAGGCATGGTTGACGGTATTATCCAAACCCTGATAGATGAAAATTATGTGAAAACACCGTTAAAATAATTTCAATTAATTGTTCAATAATTAAAAAACTGTTATTATATTTGTAACGCCCTCTCAAAGGGCATGTTTTTCATAGGTAGATGTAGGGTCGGGTACTTGTATTCGACCCTTTTTTGTGCCTGTAACTTTAATCCCTTTGGTTTGTTAACCAATAATCATGAAGAAAAAAATTGTAGTTGCTATTACCGGTGCCAGTGGCTCCATTTATGCTAAGTTGTTGTTAGATAAGCTTCAAAACTTGAGTAGTCAAGTAGCCGATGTGGCAATCGTAATGTCTGACAATGCGAAGCAGGTATGGCAATTTGAATTGGATAATGAAAAATATAATGATCTGCCTTATAAATTCTATGCCAAAAATGATTTTATGGCTCCGTTCGCATCAGGATCGGCTAAGTTTGATACCATGGTGATCATCCCATGTTCGATGGGTACTTTAGGGAGGATTGCCGGCGGAATATCTGATGACCTGATTAGCCGGGCTGCTGATGTTATTCTGAAAGAACGCCGTAAACTGATACTGGTAGCCCGTGATACCCCATTTAACCTGATCCATATCCGCAATATGGCCATCATTACCGAAGCCGGAGGTATAATTTGCCCGGCTGTGCCATCATTCTACAACAAACCGCAAACGGTTGAAGAAGTTGCATTAACGGTTGTAAACCGCGTTATTGACCTAATGGGATTGGAAAATGAAAGCTATAGGTGGGGAGAGGGGCGTAATGAGTGAATTAGTGAGTGAGTGAATTGGTAAAATGAGCGATTGAGTGTTAGATATTGTTCACTCTTTTCAATATAAAATTCACTCATTCAATCATAAACAATTAGGCTATAAACCGTAACGCTGTAGTATTATTCTGTATTGCTACCGCTATTTTTTCTATCAGGTCTTTTTCTAAAAAAGGTTTAAGTATAATATCATTGGCACCTGTGCTCAAATAAATATCTCTGTCCTCTTTCATTACATTAGCTGTTAAAGCCATTATTATTACTTTAGATTTTATGGGATCAGAAAATTCCCGGATATGTTTGATAAGCCGTAAGCCATCCATTACCGGCATTTGTATATCGGTAATTACCAAATCATAAGTTTTAAGTTTAAATAACTCAAATGCTTGTTGGCCATCATAGGCTATATCACAATTGATGCCCCATTTTTTTAGTATAGTCCTGGCAAGCAATATATTTAGTTTGTTATCATCAACCAGTAAAACAAATTTACCTTTAACGCAATCGGTCATTAAATCATCACTCATTGATTGTTCAATAATGCAATCATTATTTTCCAACTGTGTAAGCGGCAGCTCAAAACTAAATATAGAGCCAACACCAGGCGTGCTGGCCACCTCAATGCTGCCGCCCTGCAACTCAACTATTTTCTTACAAATAGCAAGGCCCAAGCCTGTGCCCTTATGCCTGGTAACATTTTGCGCTTTTGCTACTTGCGAAAATTCATCAAAAACATGAGGCAGGTCTTCCTTGTCAATACCTATACCCGTATCAGTAACACTTACAATTAAAATTATCTTGTCCGGCAATATCATTTCAATGTTTGTGTTTAGTGTAACCTTGCCATGGCGCGTAAACTTAATGGCATTACCTAACAGGTTCATTAACACTTGTTTTAAACGCATTTTGTCGCCTTCGCAACAAATGTTCTCATCAATCTGACTTGTGCGCTCCAGGAGGATATGTTTTTTTTGCGCGTGAATATTTACAGTGGAGAAAACCTCATCAATAGTTTGATCAAGCATGAACGGCGCGCTCTCGAAATTCATTTTGCCGGTTTCATACTTAGAAAAATCAAGGATCTCGTTCACCAGGTCCAGTATCATTTCGGACGAGTTACGAATAGCAGCCACTTGCTCTTTTTGTGATGGCGGCAAATCTTCCTGGCTCAATTGTTCAGAAAAACCAATCACCGAATTTAACGGCGTACGTATTTCATGGCTCATCCCAGCCAGGAAATTGCTTTTTAGCTGGGCGTATTCTTCGGCGCTATTGCTATAATCAATAATTTTCTGTTCGTTCCTGAATATCTTCCAAAGGTTGTAAAACACAACGATCAATAGTAAGGTCAGGAGAATAAAATTAATAGTTGATCCTTTATTAAAATCAGCAAATACATTAGCCATGTTTTCCCGTAATTCGGATTTACTATGATCTATATAAGCCTGCTCAATCGCCTTATAGCTTTTTAGCCCGGCAATGATCTCTTCGGCGAGATTGTTATTTAATACTAAAATCTGCAATTCGCCTTTTTGCATTTTACTATTGGCTAGATAAAGTTTTTTATAATAATTATAAGCTTCTTTACCTGATTGTATAGTACTTTTAGCTATTTCATGCGAATAGATCACCGTGTCTTTAGTTACAATAATCGGTTTGGCTTTTTCTTCTTTTTTCTTTGAAATCGCAGAAAATAAGCGCCCAAAGAAGCTTTTTTTATGTTTTGCGGGAGCGGGGGTCCTGACAGTATCAAATGTGGTGATATGTTGAGCAATTACGTCGGGCTTGGCTTTTTGTATCCGATTAAGCGACCGGGTAATATTTTCAGACGATCTAATTAAACTATCAGTTAAACGACGTAATTTAATATAGTTAGTGGTTTTAACGGTTTTTTCCAATACCAGTTTTAAAAACTTTTCCGAATTAGGAATATCCTGGTCACTAAATTTTATTTTATTGATGGTGACCAATACGTTGTCGATATCAGCCGAATATTTATGTAGATAGGTTTTGTTGCCTGTAATTGTATATAGACGGCTGTTGTTGTCTGCACTGTATAATTCATATATACATGTATCTATTAAGGCAGAATTTTGATGCGAACTGATTACACGCTCAATATTACTTCTAAGTAACTGTGCTTTTTTATAATGAAGATACAAGTATTCTGTACCAATAAAAAGCAAGCTAAATAGCACTATTACAAGACAATAGCGTAAAACGGGTATTTTTCGGGCAGCAACTATCATACAGTGATAGGGGTGTTATTCATTTTCATTCATTTTTTGGCAGATGTTACTATTAACGAGAAGTTAAAAGAAAGGTTCTCAAGAAATTATTCCATTTGGTTGTATCAAGTATGGTTTTGTAAATTAAATAAGATTTTGATTTTATATTAAAAATGTGACAAACCGCGTTAGCATAGCAATCTGTATTTCCCACTAACTAATATTTAAAAATATTATCTTTGCACCGCGATAATGAACAAGAAAGTAGCTTTTTATACATTAGGGTGTAAACTCAATTATTCGGAAACGTCAACGCTGGGCCGTCTTTTTAGCAATGCCGGCTTTGATACGGTTGACTTTACAAATAAACCTGATGTGTTTGTCATAAACACCTGTTCGGTAACTGAAAATGCTGATAAGAAGTGTAAAAAAGTTGTAAAAGAAGCGTTAAAGGTATCGCCTAACGCTTACGTGACCATAGTTGGCTGCTATGCGCAACTAAAACCTAAAGAAATAGCCGAAATACCGGGTGTGGACATGGTTTTGGGTGCTGCAGAGAAATTTCAGATCATAGACCATATTTCTGACCTTACCAAAAAGCCTAAGGCAGTTGTTTATAATCAGCCAGTTTCTGAGGCCAATGAATTTGTTCCAGCTTATTCATTTGGCGACCGTACCCGTACGTTCTTAAAAGTGCAGGATGGCTGTGATTATTCGTGTTCATTTTGCACCATACCGTTGGCGCGTGGTGCAAGCAGGAGCGGCACCATCGGGAATGTGATTGAACAGGCAAAGCAAATTGCCGCGTCTGGCGTAAAAGAAATTGTTTTAACCGGCGTTAACCTGGGCGACTTTGGCATCATCAATGGCAAACGCGAAAATAAATTCTTCGACCTGGTGAAAGCGCTTGATGAAGTGGAGGGTATTGACCGGATCCGGATCTCGTCGATCGAGCCTAATTTACTGACGGATGAGATCATTGAGTTTGTAGCGACCTCGAAGCGGTTTATGCCTCATTTTCATATCCCACTACAATCGGGATCCAATAAAATATTGAGCCTAATGCGCCGCAGGTATAAAAGAGAGTTATATGCCGACAGGGTCGCCAAGATAAAACAACTGATGCCTGATTGCTGCATTGGCGTTGATGTGATAGTGGGTTTCCCAAATGAAACCAGGGAAGATTTTATAGATACCTATAACTTTTTAAATGAACTTGAGATCTCGTACCTTCACGTGTTTACTTACTCTGAAAGGGAAAATACACTTGCCGCTGAAATGAGCGACGCCGTACCCGGATCAACACGAGCCGACAGGAGCAAAATGCTGCATATCTTATCAGAGAAAAAGCGACGTGCTTTTTACGAAACCCAGTTGGGCAGAACAGAAGAGGTATTGTTTGAAGGCGATATAAAGGAAGGATTTATGCATGGCTTTACACGTAATTATGTAAAAGTTAAAACAAAATTTGATCCTGTATTAGTAAACGAATTAAAAGCTGTCCACCTGTCAAATGTTTCTGTTGACGGGGATGTTGAAATAACTGAAAGCGAAGAAATATTGGTACATTAACTCTATATTCGCAGCAAATTAATTACCTATGTTTCCAAGCATTAGCTCGCTTATAAAATATCTCACCGGCTTAGATATCCTGCTGCCTGTTCAAACCTTCGGTTTTTTTGTAGCGCTTGCATTTATGGCTGCATATTGGGCTTTTGCACAGGAATTTAAGCGCAAAGAAAAGCTGGGCTATATCCATTCTTTTGAAAAAACAGTAACCGTAGGCAGGCCGATCAGTACAGCAGAATTATTGGCTAATACTTTATTTGGCTTTGTATTAGGTTATAAATTATTGGATATGGTATTTAACTATCATGTCATGATCGATGATCCGCAGGCTTTTCTGCTGTCCACCCGTGGTAACTTTATCGGAGGTGTTATTTTAGCAGCTGCATTTGGTTATTGGGCATACGCCGAAAACAAAAAACAAGTTTTAGATAAACCTGTAACTAAAACAATAAAAGTACACCCAGACGAATTAATGGGAAGTATTTTATTATGGGCCGCGGTTTTTGGTTTTGCAGGCGCTAAATTGTTTAACGCCCTTGAAAACTGGAATGATTTTATGGCCGATCCGGTAGGGATGCTGATAGGTTTTAGCGGACTGACTTTTTACGGTGGATTAATTTGCGGCGGCGCGGCCGTTTTATATATAGCCAATAAACACGGTATAAAACCATTAACCATGTTGGATATTGGCGGGCCGGGTATGATGCTGGCTTATGGTGTTGGCCGTATTGGCTGCCAGATGTCAGGCGATGGAGATTGGGGGATACCTAATACCGCGCCAAAACCGGGTTGGTTAAGTTGGGCTCCGGATTGGATGTGGTCTTTTAAGTTTCCGCATAACGTAAGTATGGAAGACCAGGGCAACAAAATAGCTGATTGTGTTGGCAAATACTGTAATGAGTTAAGGCTACCTGTGTATCCCACATCGTTTTATGAGTCAGTTGTATGCTTATTATTGTTTTTGTTTTTATGGAGCATCCGCGACCGTATTAAAATGCCGGGCGTAATGTTTGGAATCTACCTTGTGCTTAACGGCGTTGAGCGTTTTTTAATAGAATTAATACGTGTGAATACGCGCTACAAAGTAGCCGGTATCTCATTTACACAAGCCGAAATGATCTCGCTTTGTTTAGTAGCAGGGGGGATAGTCTTAATTGTATCAGGATTGAACAGAGAGAAAAAAGCAGCCGTTAAACATGGCTAATGCAGTATTGAAAGATAAGCTTTTTAAAAACCAGGTGATCAGGTTTGTGTTTTCGGCTGGCGTTGGTTTCCTGGTTGATATCGCGGCATTTTATTTTCTTTATCATAATTTTCTGGAACAGCCGAACTATAATGTGCTGAACTACCGGTTCGATAATTATACGCTTTCATTGGCAATTTCATTCTTTTTGGGTGTAGTTGTTAATTTCTTGATTACCAAATACATGGTTTTTAACGAGTCGGAATCTTCACCGGCCAAACAATTTTTTCGGTTTATTTCTGTAGCCATCATAGGGTTTTTCGCCAATCTTACTTTGTTGGATATATTTATTCGTTCGTTTCAGATCTATCCGCCCGTAGCGCGTGTAGCAGCTGCGCTGAGTTTGTTTTTTGCCAGCTTTTTTATCCATAAGTTTTTCTCATTCAGCTTATCATTAAGACACCATGCAACTGGAACAGATAGCAAAACAAGTAATTGAACTTTCAAAACAGGCCGGAGATTTTATCCGACAGGAAAGAAAAACTTTTAACGCTGATAAAATAGAATATAAAGGCCTGAACGACCTCGTATCGTACGTAGACAAAACTGCCGAAGGCATAATAGTTACTGGCTTAGAGAAAATATTACCTGAAGCCGGTTTTATTACCGAAGAGAAAACCAAAAGCAAAATTGCAGACCGTTATAACTGGATCATTGACCCGCTGGATGGAACAACCAATTTTATCCATGGCGTACCCTCTTTTTCTGTAAGTATCGCGCTCAAGGAATATACTGAACTGGTGATAGGTGTGGTATATGAAATCAATCTTGACGAATGCTTTTACGCGTGGAAAGGTTCGCCTGCCTATCTCAACGGTACTGAAATTAAAGTTAGCAAAGCTCCTAAAATAGCCGATAGCCTGATTGCTACCGGCTTCCCGTATTATGATTTTACCAAGCAGCCACAATATATCGAGCTGTTTACTTATCTGATGAAAAACTGCCATGGCTTACGACGTTTGGGTTCGGCTGCTGTTGATCTGTGCTATACTGCAGCAGGCCGCTTTGACGCTTTCTATGAGTATAACCTAAATGCGTGGGACGTAGCCGCAGGGATTGTAATTGTAAAGCAGGCAGGAGGGCACATAGTTAATTTTAGCGGTGGCAATGAGGTTTTGGATACCCGTGAATTATTGGCTACAAACGGTAATATAACCAACGAAATGTTAGAAGTGGTTCAAAAATATTTCGCCTGAATCACAAATTAGGCAGATTTATTTGATTTCACAGAAACTTGATCTTTAAATCAGTTTAATCCTTAAAATCAACGATTCAGACAATAAAAAAAGGATCACACAATTTGCATAATCCTTTTCCAGGTTAACCGATCTCCAATTAAACCAATCTCTGATCTCTAAGTTACACCGCTTCCGACACTACTTCCTGAACTTCAGGAACCATGCGTTTAAGCAAATTCTCGATACCTGCTTTTAGCGTGATGGTTGATGACGGGCAACCACTGCATGAACCGCGAAGCTCAACAGTAACTACACCTTCTTCAAACGAACGATAAGAGATAGCGCCACCATCCTGCTCAACAGCCGGACGAACGTAATCATTTAGTATCTGCTGGATCTTTATTTCAATATCTGTGCCTTCAAAAGCAACATCTTCTGCTTGTTCTTCCAATTGTACTTTAAGTTCAGACTCAATCGCGCCTTTTACAAACTCTTTTAATATCGGCTCAATATCTTCCCAGTCTGTGCCTTCGGTTTTGGTAACCGTAACAAAATTACTGGCGAAAAATACGCCGTTCACAAACGAAAATTTATATAACTCTTTAGCAAAAGGCGATTTCTCTGCACTTTCCTTAGTAGCGAAATCGGCACTGCCATTGATCAGCAACTTGTTCACAATGAACTTCATTGTTGCCGGGTTAGGCGTTGATTCTGTATATACGTTGATATTCATCTTGGTTTCTCTTTTATTGATTAACAAAGTTAAATAGCTTTTTTGTTATTATACTATACTAAATTAGTTATGACCTGTTGGTGACTGTGCTTAACCACTACAATATCAAAACTTATACGTAAAACCCGCGCCTAAAATTTGTTTTACCTGTAACGCCGTGTGGAAACCCGGTACACCATTGTTTATATAAGGTATCTTTGTTTTATCGTCATATATTAATTGAACGCCTGCATTAACAGTAATGAATTTATTTACTTTCATAAATAAATTAGCGGTATAATCCGTGTAAATATTGCCCGGTTTGTTCAGATAATCAGAGTATAATTTTAAGATGTTTTCAAAGTCGACATTTTGAACCAGGGTAACCTTGTAGTAAGCATCTAAAGACGCGCCGAATTGGTAAAGGCTTTTCTTGCCCGGCGTAACACCAAACGCGCCTATTGAAGAAAGGTAATTATCCTCAACTAAAATAATACGTGAAGCCAATGGTGAAATATTAATCCTGAAATTATCAGATTTTTTGTAAGCAAAACCGGGACCCAGGGTTACGTAGGCAGGGGCAAAGGCATTGGAAATTAATGTGCTCTGTGTACCATTGTAACTATATCCCTTGGCAAACTGGCTTTGAAAATTGGCGTAAAATGTATACAACCAATATTGCGCGGCTTTATAACCCAATAAGCTGTTTAAAATTAGCCGGTCATCGTTTTTACGCACCCCGATATCTGATTGCCTGCTTAAGCCGTAACCAACAATTACTTTATTATCCCAGCTCCATTTATCATGTTTGTAATCAAAATCATAATTTAAAACCAGATTACCATTAAATGAATTTACACCACCGGCAGACCAGTTAGAGAACGAACTCTGGCTCAGCAAAATGGTGTTTTCGCCATGGATAGTCCACCGTTTAGCGGTATCAACAACTTTGGTGTCCTGGGCATAACCTGTTATGCCGCCACTTAGCAACGTAAATAATAAAATAAGTTTTTTCATGGGAGTAGATTTTGAATGACTCTTATATATAATTTGTTTTAGATGCCGGTGTAATTAGATGGTGTGATCTTTTTGATCTCTTCCTTAACACTACTGCTAACTTGTAATGTATCAACAAATTCGGCAATAGTTTGTGCATTAACCTGTGTATTGGTGCGTGTAAGTTCTTTTAACGCCTCGTACGGATTTGGATAGCCTTCGCGCCTTAAAATAGTTTGTATGGCTTCTGCAACCACGGCCCAGTTAGCTTCAAGGTGAGCGTTTAACGCGTTCTCGTTCAATAATAGCTTGCTCAAGCCTTTTACGGTTGATTTAATGGCGATAAGAGTATGTGCCACAGGCACGCCGATATTGCGTAACACGGTCGAGTCGGTTAGGTCGCGCTGTAGCCTTGATATGGGCAGTTTAGCAGCCAGGTGCTCAAACAGTGCGTTCGCCAAACCCAGGTTACCTTCAGAATTTTCAAAATCAATCGGGTTTACCTTATGTGGCATAGCTGATGACCCAACTTCGCCGGCTTTAATTTGCTGCTTGAAGTAGTTCATAGAAATATAGGTCCACATATCACGGTCAAGATCTATCAGGATGTTATTGATCCGTTTCAACGCGTCGCATTGCGCAGCAAAATTATCATAGTGCTCGATCTGCGTAGTGTATTGTGACCTGCTTAAGCCAAGGACATTGTTTACAAAGTTGTTACCGAAAGCTTTCCAGTCAATTTGCGGATAGGCGATATGATGTGCATTGAAATTACCTGTCGCCCCGCCAAATTTGGCAGACGTTGGTACTTGCTTTAATAAGTATATCTGATTCTCTAATCGTTCAACAAAAACCCGGATCTCTTTGCCCAAACGCGTAGGCGATGCCGCTTGACCGTGGGTATGGGCCAGCATCGGTACTTTTTCCCAGTCGCCGGCATATTGCTTTAACATACTAACCAGCTCATCAATTGCAGGATAGTAAACTTCATCAAGCGCCAGCTTAAAGGTAAAAGGTATGGCGGTGTTGTTAATATCCTGCGATGTTAAGCCGAAATGAATAAACTCTTTAAATTCCTGAAGATCAAGCGCGTCAAACTTTTGTTTAATAAAATATTCAACCGCTTTAACATCATGGTTAGTTATTTTTTCAATGTCTTTTATGCTTTGCGCATCGGCTTCGTTAAAGTTTTTGTAAATATCCCGTAACTTTTCTATCAGATTTTTATCAAAACCTTGTAATTGTGGTAACGGGTGCTGGTATAAAGCTATAAAGTATTCAATCTCCACAAATACCCGGTATTTGATCAATGCATACTCAGAAAAGTAAGCGCCGAGGTCGGCAGTTGTTTTTCGGTAGCGGCCATCAATAGGTGATATTGCAGAAAGTGGAGTAAGCGTCATAGTTGGTTTTATTTTTTTGCAAAGGTAACAAAATCGGCATTATATGAATTAACGGCAGGCCAATCTATCTGTTGAGCAAACAGATGTGGAAAACATTTTTAAATGGAAACTTTGAAATCTAAAAATGTTTCCATAGTTTTGACCAATCAAGTCAATGGGTCAAATAGATAGAATAATACAAGGTGGAGAGGACCTGTTTTTAACAGCAGGGATCAAGAGTGTAACGATGGACGACATAGCTAAACATTTAGGCATGTCAAAAAAAACCATCTACCAGTTCTTTAAGGATAAGAATGAGTTGGTGATAGCTTTAGTAAAAAAGAAGCTGCAGGAAGATGAGGATCAGATGTGCGCGATCATTGATAAAGCGGGCAATGTGATAGAGGAAATGATCAATATGATGAAATGCTCTGAAGAGATCTTTTCAAGGATCAATCCCATTGTTATTCATGATCTGCAAAAATATCATCCCGACGCGTGGACGCAATTCCAGAATTTTAAAGCAGATGTTATTGTGCACACGTTAGAGGAGCTGCTAACCAAAGGCATTCAACAAGGTTATATACGCCCTGATATCGATGTTAAAATTATGGCGAGGATGCGGGTAACACAGGTAGAAATGGGCTTTAATGCTAACATTTTCCCGATTGCCGAGTTTAGCACCTGGAAAGTTCAATACCAGATGCTGGAGCATTTTAATTTTGGTATCTGTACACTAAAGGGATATAAATTATTAAATGAATATAAAAATATAGATAACGAATAAATTTCCTGTTGACACAGGGTTGTCATACGCAGGCCGTTTCTTTGGAAGACAATTAAATAAGTAATAAACTAATCACACAACAACACAATGAGATATATTTTTTTAACAGCGACCTTAATTTGCACCATAGCTTTAAGCGGCTATGCGCAACAAGCGCCGCCACCCAATACGCCGGTTAGTTTTAGCCTGGCAGATTGTATAAAATATGCTTATGAGCACCAGGACTCAGTAAAAAATGCGGATCTTGATGTACGTAGCGCAGAATATAAAATAAAGGAAACCATTGGTACAGGGCTGCCGCAGGTAAATGGCTCTATCAGTTTCCAGGACTATATTAAAACACCAACACAGGTTGCGCCGGTGTTTGGTTCAAACTTTCAGATAGCTGACCCCAATGCGCCTTTAGTACCATTGCCCTTCGGTCCGGTTAAGTATACAAATAATTTTGGCCTGCAATTGAACCAGCTGGTTTATAGCGGGACTTTTTTGGTGGGGTTACAAGCGGTAAAAACATTCAAAGAATTATCGCAACGCAGCCTGGTTAGGTCAAAAATTGAAACCAATGTTAATGTAACCAAGGCTTACTACCAAGCGCTGGTTAATAATGAACAAATTAAATTATTAGACGCCAACATCGCGCAATTAAAACAAACCCTTGATCAAACTACACAGCAAAATAAACAGGGCTTTGTCGAAAAAATTGATGTTGACCGATTGTCGGTTCAGTATAATAATTTGGTCACTAACCGTGATAATGTAGAACGTGCTTTAATTCTAAACTATCAGATGTTAAAATTCCAAATGGGAATGCCGGTTGAGCAAGAGCTTTTATTAACCGATAAACTGTCTGATGTAAATATTGAAGGACAAACAGCACAAAACTCGGTTGATACGGCTTTCTATCATAACCGTATTGAGTATAAGTTATTAGAAACTAATATCACACTTAATCAATTGGATGTAAAAAGTAAGAAGGCTAACTTTCAACCTACGGTAGCACTCGTAGCCGGTCTGGGTAATGTGTTTCAGGAAAATCATTTCAAATATTTGTATAAGCGTAACTACTATAATAGTTCTATTGGTTTAAATATAAATATCCCAATTTTTACCGGTGGCCAGCATCTTAACCAATTACGCCAGTCGCAAATTAGCGTAATGAAAGCTCAAAACGATCTGCATAACGCAAGCAACGGTTTCAAGTTACAGGCTAATGCCGCGCAGATAACTTTTACGAATAGCCTGCAATCCCTTAACAACCAAAAACGCAGCCGCGAATTAGCGCAAGAGGTATTACGCGTATCAAAAATTAAATACAGCCAGGGCGTAGGCTCAAGCATAGAAGTTACGCAAGCGCAAACTGATCTTGAAAACGCAGACAATCAATATATCCAGGCGTTATACAATGCTTTAATAAGCAAAGTAGACCTGGACAAAGCTTATGCACGAATCAACTAAAACTAAAATCACTATAAAGAAAATGAAAAAACTAATATATATACCAGCCATATTATTGTTAGCAGCTTGCTCAAACAAGCCAAAAGACAAAGCAGCAGAATTAGCTGATCTTAAAAAACAACAGGCAGATATTAACTCCAAGATAGCGGCCCTGCAAACCACTGGCGTAGGCCAGGACTCTTCAAAGAGCACTGATGTTAGCATATTAAAAATTGCTGAAGGCAAATTTACCCACTATGTTGATATACAGGGTAAAATCGATGCCAAAGATAACGTGACCGCTTATCCGCAATCGCCGGGTGTAATTACTGCAATCTATACTGCGCCGGGTAAACATGTAAGCAAGGGCCAGTTATTGGTTCAGTTGGATAATAGCGTGTTAAAAGAAAACATTGCGCAGGCAGAATCACAGGCAACACTGGCTAAAACATTGTTTCAGCGTCAAAAGAACCTTTGGGACCAAAAAATAGGTACAGAGGTGCAGTTTTTACAAGCACAAACACAAATGCAAAGCGCCCAAAAGCAAGTTGACGGGTTACGCGAACAAGCTGATCTGTACCGCATTATATCGCCTATCAGCGGTACAGTTGACCAGATGGATCTTAAACTTGGACAAGTTGCTCAGCCGGGCACCACAGGCATCCGCATTGTAAATGCTGATGTGTTGAAAGTTAAGGCTGACGTACCCGAATCATACTCAAGCCGTGTAAACCAGGGTGACAATGTAAAAATTGTTGTACCTGACGGCAATGATTCATTAACCGCTAAATTAACATTTGCTGCCAAGGCTATTGACCCTACATCACGCAGCTTTGCTATTGAGATTGCATTACCTACACGTAAAACATTACGCCCTAACATGACAGCTTTAATTAAAATAGCCGATTATAATAACAGCAAAGCTATTGTAATACCGTTAAATGCTGTTCAGAAATCAGAGCAGGGCGATTATGTTTATGTTAACGATAATGGAGTAGCCAAACGTAAAAATGTAAAAGTGGGCATAAGCTATGGCAGCCAGGCCGAAATTAAATCAGGCCTGACAAATGGAGACCAGTTAATAACAGCCGGCGCCAGCGATTTGAATGATGGCGACAAGGTGAATGTTTTACAGTCTGGTATTTAATTACACATAATTAATTTGATCTAAAATGAAAGATCTTAACAAAGAATTTGGGCCATCAAGCTGGGCTATTGATAATAAAACCGCAATATATGTACTTATATTTTTAATTACAGTACTGGGGTTTGTCAGCTACAATAATTTGCCTAAGGAAAACTTTCCGGATATAGCACAATCAAAGGTGTTTGTGAGCACGCCATACATTGGCCAGTCGCCGCAAAATATCGAGTTGTTGGTAACCAGGCAGTTAGAGAAACAATTAAAATCACTTAAAGGATTAAAAAAGGTTACATCAAACTCAAAGCAAAACATGTCGGTTATCACTGCCGAGTTTAACGCTGACGTTAAGATCCGCGATGCTAAGATCGATGTTAAGGAAGCAGTTGATAAAGCCAAGCAGGACCTGCCGCAAAACGACGATAACCTTAAAGAATCTATCATATCTGATATTAACGTTGCTGATATCCCTATCCTTTATGTAAATATTTCGGGCGATTATGACCTGAAAAAATTAAAGGAATATGCGGATAATTTAAAGGATGATATTGAAAGCTTTAAAGAAATATCACGGGTTGAGGAAGTAGGTGCTTTAACACCTGAGATCCAGATCAATGTCGACATGAACAAAATGGCGGCGGTACAATTAAGCTTTAATGATATTACACAAGCAATTGGTAATGAAAATATTATCGCGTCGGCAGGTAATGTTACTACAGACGGTATCCGTCGTAGTATCGACATCAAAAAAGACTATAAGAGCGCAGATGAGGTATCTGAAATGGTTGTCAGAAACCCCAAGGGCCAGCCAATTTACCTGCGTGATATTGCCGAAATAAAGGACTCATTTTTAGAGCAGGAAAGTTACGCACGTTTAAAAACAAACGACAGCAAGGACTTTAAAAATGTAATTACCCTTAACGTGAGCAAGCGTACCGGCGAAAATCTGATCGAGGCTTCTGATAAAATAAACAGCCTGATCTCGCAAAAGCTGAAAACTGTTTTCCCTAAGGGGCTTAAGATAACTGTAACCGGTGATCAGTCTGACAAAACACGCACAACGTTAAATGACCTGATCAATACCATTGTAATTGGCTTTATATTGGTTACCATTATCCTGATGTTCTTTATGGGTACCACCAACGCCATATTTGTTGCGTTGTCTGTACCACTCTCATGTTTTATCGCATTCCTGGTAATGCCGGCTATCGGCTTTACGCTTAACATGATCGTGTTGTTCTCCTTCCTGCTTGCATTAGGTATTGTAGTGGATGATGCCATTGTGGTAATAGAAAATACGCACCGGATCTTTAACAATGGCGCTATGCCTATTAAACAAGCGGCAAAAATGGCTGCCGGGGAAGTGTTCCTGCCTGTATTTTCGGGTACTATGACAACCCTTGCACCATTCATACCATTGGCATTCTGGAACAGCCTGATCGGGCACTTTATGTTCTTTCTGCCAATTACGTTGATCATAACCTTGTTGGCATCGTTGGTTGTGGCTTACTTGTTTAACCCGGTATTTGCGGTTGATTTTATGAAACCACATATCGAAGGCGAACATGATAATCCAAAATTCGACAAGAAATTTGGACGTTCGTTGATCTATTTAGGCATAGCTACGGTTATAGGATATTTGATAAACTTTGGTTTTGGTAATTTTATGGTACTTGTTGTAGTACTGTTCACATTAAACCATTTTGTTTTATTACGGGTGATAGACAGTTTCCAAAACAACTTATGGCCACGATTTAAGGATTGGTATGCCAGATGGCTTGAACGTGCCGTTAAAGCTCCCTGGGTGGTATTAGGTGGTACTATTGTGTTATTTATATTCACAATATTCTTCCTGGTAGCGCGGTCGCCAAAAGTAGAGTTTTTCCCTGCGGGCGATCCAAACTTTGCATTTGTTTATGTAACCATGCCTATCGGTACAGATCAGGCCTATACTAACCAGGTTACCCAAATATTAGAGAAACGTGTTGCACAAGCTGTTGAGCCTGATAAGGACATCGTTTCATCTATTATATCAAACGTAACAGCCAGTGTTGCCGACCCAAGTGACGAAGATCAGGGCGATTACGAGAATAAAAGTAAGATAACCGTTGCTTTTGTTGAGTTTGGCAAACGTAATGGAAAAGACACCAAGGCAGTACTGGCAAATGTGCGTAAAGCCGTTGATGGGGTAGTGCCGGGTGCAAAAATAGCCGTAGCGCAAGAGAACGGCGGCCCACCGGTGCAAAAAGATATCAGTATTGAAATTGCCGGTGATAACATTGATACATTGGTGAAAACTGCTAATAATTTAAAAAGTTATCTCGCCAGGCAAAACATAGCCGGTATTGAAGGCCTGATTGCTGACGTGCAAACTGATAAACCGGAAATTGTATTTGACGTTGACCGCGAACGCGCAAACCGCGAAGGTATTAGCACCGGGCAGATAACGCAAAATTTAGGTACTGCGGTATTTGGTGCCAAGGCGGGCGATTTCAGGAATACGCGCGAAGATGATTACCAGATCAAAGTGCGAGCTTTAGAAAGCCAGCGCAGTAACCTGGATGCTTTAAAGAACTTAAAGATCACCTATCGCGACTTAGCTACCGGTGGTGCTATACGTCAGGTACCCATATCAGCTTTTACTGATGTAAGGTACACTACAACGTATAGTAACATTAAACATAAGCAACAAAGGCGGGTATTGACTTTGGGATCTAACGTTATCAAGCCTAATAATATTAACGAGGTTAACGCCAATATTTTAAGAGCGATAAATAACTTCAAAAAGCCTGCTAATATCACCATAAAAATGGGCGGCGGCCAGGAAGACCAGGCTGAAGCAGCAAACTTCCTGATGGGCGCGTTGATTACCTCGTTTGGATTGATCCTGATCATTCTGATGATTCAATTTAACTCGACTGGTAAAACGTTGATCATTTTAAGTGAGATCCTGTTTAGTATTATAGGTGTATTGCTGGGTGTAAGTATATTTAAAATGACCATATCAATAGTAATGACCGGTGTAGGTATTATAGCGCTCGCGGGTGTGGTAGTACGTAACGGTATATTATTGGTTGAGTTTACGGATATGCTCATGGAAAGCGGCGCAAATATTCACGATGCTGTTGTCGAAGCGGGCCATACCAGGATGACGCCGGTATTGTTAACTGCGACATCGGCTATATTGGGACTTATCCCATTGGCGGTAGGCTTTAATATTGACTTTGTTGGATTGTTTACACACTTCAAGCCGCATATTCACTTTGGTGGTGATAACGTTGCCTTCTGGGGCCCGTTAGCATGGACAATGATATTTGGGTTAGGTTTTGCAACCATCATTACCCTGATATTGGTGCCATGTATGTATTTGATCCGTTACCGCATCAAAGCAAGATTCAGCAAGAAAGAAAAGGTAAAAGAACCTGAAGTTGAAGTAGCTACTGTATAATTTACAGTTTAAAACAAACAAAGAGGCCGGCCCGGATAACAGGCCGGCCTCTTTGTTTGTTTTTTTAATAAGCCCCGCATTGGTCTGGCAAAGCTGGCGTAAATTTTAGCTTGTAGATACAAGCTTTTTTAATCTTAATGTAAGATTATGCCTAAATTTCGTGAGTTTAAACACTTATGACGTTGTGCAAGACTAATTATATAGAATTTTTGATAATTTTGTTTAAATAGTCAGTAATTGCAATAATTAGTCTACAAATGAGCTCAGGAAGCGATCAGCAGGATATCAAACGCGAGAAGATTTTAGATGCCGCATACCAAAGGTTTTTGCATTATGGTTACTCAAAAACCACAATGAACGAAATAGCAGGCGATCTGTCGCTGTCAAAGGCGCTCTTATATTATTATTTCCCGGATAAAAGCCAGCTGTATATAGCCGTTATGCGCAAGCTGGCAGGTGAGTATATTGACAATCTGCAAAGTAGGCTTTGCAAGTTTGATGATTTAAAAGAGGCATTTGTTTCTCAAATCAACATTAAACATGACTTTATTGTAAAAAATTATAATTTCTTCGATTTTTTTAGGGTAAATGAGCAAAATTTACCTGATACTATCTGGGAAATCATCACCGAAATCCACCAAACAGAAATGGTGCTGTTAAGTGCCGCCATCAAGATAGAAGCTAAAAAAGGTAATATCAAACCTGTTGGCAACCCCGGCGAAATTGTCGATCTACTGCTGGACGCTTTGCATGGTGTAAGTGTAAGCGCGGTATCACATAAAAAGGTAATGTTCCCGCAAAAAGAACATTTGGACGAGATCCACAGTAAGCGTTTGTTATTGCTTGATATCTTTATAAAAGGCCTCATGTATTAGCCTTTTGCCTACTGTCACCTTGCCGTAAAAAAGACTGATTTACAATTTAAAAGGGTAACTTATGAATACCTTTGCAGAATATTATTTAATTAGACATAATTAATATTATATATATATCAATTATCAAAAATACTTCTAAAGTTAAGAGGTGATTGTTTTAGAGTGATTAAGCAGGTTAAAAGTAAAATTTTAGCCTGCTTTTTTTATTTAAGGCGATTCTTAGCCAAAGAACAGGTATGATATCAATATAGCCGTCACAATGCCAAAAAAATCAGCGATCAACATTGCAGGAATAGCATAACGTGTTTTTTTAATACCTACCGCGCCAAAATAAAGGGCTACAATATAAAAAGTAGTATCGGCTGTACCATATAATACACTTGACAAATGGCCTGTAAAGCTATCTACACCAAAAACTTTCAGGTTATCCAACATCATAGCCCTGGCACCCGATCCGCTTAGTGGGCGTATAAATGCAATTGGTATTACGTCAGTAAAACGGGTGTCCATATTATGGAAATGCCCAAACACCCATTTAAAAACATCGCCGAGATAGGTAAGTGCACCGCAGGTCCTGAAAAGGCTCACGGCAACCAATAAACCAACCAGGTAGGGGATAATTTTAACAGATATCTCAAATCCTTCTTTTGCACCATCAATAAAGGCCTCAAATACATTTATTTTCTTTCGTAATCCGCCTAAAATAAATAACGTGGGTATTGTTAGATAAACTATATTGCTAAACACTTTTGAAAACTCGCTTATTTGCTGTTTATTTAAAATAGCTACAAAATACCATATCATTAAACCAATTGCGGCTGTTATACCCCCCAGCCAGGTTATTACAACTTTATCAAAAAGATTTATTTTTTGTTTAATGCTTACTACTATCAGCCCGGCTAATGTTGCTACATACGTAGCAATAATGCATGGAATAAAAACATCGGTCGGATCAGTAGAATGATAAATGGCCCGTTGCGCTATTATAGCTATAGGTAAAATGGTTAGTCCCGAAGCATGCAGGGTTAAAAACATGATCTGCGAATTTGACGCAGTATCGTTGCTTTTATTAAGCTCTTGCAAGCCATTCATAGCCTTTAAGCCAAACGGGGTTGCGGCATTATCCAGTCCCAATAAATTTGCCGAGAAGTTCATCATCATTTGCCCTATAGATGGATGATCTTTAGGTACTTCTGGAAATAATCGATTAAAAAATGGCCCTACAATGCGCGACAGGAAATTTATAGCTCCGGCTTTTTCGCCAATTTTCATAATACCCAACCATAACGACATTATACCTACAAGTGGTAAGGCTATATCCATAACAGCAGCTTTTGAGGTATCAAAAGTTCCTTCGGCCATGAGTTTGAATATCTCTGTGTCGCCAAAAAATATTAGCTTAACCAGGCCTATAACAAACGCAATTAAGAAAAAAGCAACCCAGATATAATTTAAAGCCATGTGTTGATGTACAGATATGCAAATGTGAAAATATGCAAATGATTTTGATTGATGTATATTTTGTTAGCTCATTTTTTAATTATCTTCAGATATAATTATACTTATACCAATATGAAAGACACTGTGAAACGATTGACTTCATTAATTGACGACTTGTTAACCCGTGACTTGCAGGCAATTGATTGGGATAGTAAACCAGCGCCCGATAAATGGTCGCGTAAGGAGATTATGGGACATTTGATTGATAGTGCACAAATCAACCTGCAGCGCTTTGTAAGATGCAGTTACCAGGAAGGTTTTAAGTTGACTTACGACCAGGTAGAATGGGTAGAAATACAGCATTACCAGGATGAGGATATTAACGAAATATTGGAGTTATGGCGATTGCTCAACTTTCAGATAATTCGAGTATGGAAAAATTATCCTGTGGATAGGTTAACGGCGCAATGTGATAACAGTAAAACCGAAATAAGTATGCATACTGTTGAATGGCTGGCCGTTGACTATGTTGAACACATGAAAAATCATTTAAATAAAGTTTATTAAAATGGCACAGTTAGCGGGATATTCAGGTACGCCTTTAGCCAAAAAGCTCGGAATTAAACCGGGATTTAAAGTTGAATTGATAAATGGACCGACCCATTATTTTAAATTATTTACTGATTTACCAGTAGATATTGAAGTAAATAATGATCTTTTAATCAGGAAGGATTTGATTCATTTCTTTATAAAAGATCAGGCAGAATTTAAAATGTTATTGCCGCAGTTAATGTCTCAGATCAAAATAAACGGTATTATATGGGTTTCGTGGCCAAAGAAGTCATCCAAAGTACTAACTGACGTCACCGAAGATATAATACGTAACTATGCCATCAGCATCGGTTTAGTGGATGTTAAGGTTTGCGCGGTTGATGAAGTTTGGTCGGGCTTAAAACTTGTAATTCCGGTAAAGAATCGCAAGTAATATATTGCCAAAATCATGGCTTGATCTATTTAAAATTACACTATTCTTGCTTTTTAGCCGATTTTCCTTGTCCAAAAAGTTATAACTTAGCACACTTCTTTATATACACTATGGCTACAATTAATTTAGAACGTGTGCATGGCGATTTTGGCTTTGCAGCGAGTGATGAGAATGGACACACCGTTAAAATGGACAGCAGCCCCGAAAGCGGCGGCGAAAACTTTGGCGTACGCCCAATGCAAATGTTGTTGATGGGCCTTGCAGGTTGCTCTGCCATTGATGTAATTGCTATTTTAAAGAAACAACGCCAGGACGTGCAGAACTATAAAATGGTTGTGAACGGTGATCGCGAAGCGGGTAAGGAACCATCTTTATGGAAAAACGTGACCATCGAGTTTCATTTATATGGCGATATAGATCCGGATAAAGCAAACCGTGCTGTAGAACTTTCAGTTAATAAATATTGTTCGGTTGCGGCTACTTTAGAAAAAGCCGGCGCCGAAATTAAAACGCAGGTATTTGTACACCCTGCCGAATAACTAATAAACTAATACCAAATGTCATCTAAATTAGACCCTATAAGCCAGGCTATCCGCATTCAAACAGAAAGAACGCAACAGCAGGAACATTCAACCCCACTATATTTAACCAGCAGTTTTATTTTTGACGAAGCAGAGGCCATGCGTGCCGCTTTTGCCGACGAAAATGAAGATAATATATACAGCCGTTTTAGCAACCCAAATGTTGATGAGTTTATAGCCAAAATGTGCGCGCTTGAAGGCGCTGAGGATGGTTTTGCTACCTCGACGGGAATGAGTGCCATATTCGGGTCTTTTTTTGCCTTACTTAAACAAGGCGATCATATTATAAGCTGCAGCTCTGTTTTTGGTAGCACATTTACTTTGGTTACCAAATATTTGCCGCGTTATGGCATTACCTGCACTTTGGTGCCGGCCAATGATGAAGCGGCCTGGGAGGCTGCAGTACAGCCAAATACCAAAATGATCTACCTGGAAACCCCTACAAATCCCCAATTAGAGATTTTGGATTTGGAGTGGGCCGGTAAATTCTCAAAAAAGCATAATCTTATTTTAAATGTAGATAACTGTTTTGCTACGCCATTACTGCAAAAGCCTATACAATACGGTGCAGACCTTGTTGTGCATTCGGCTACCAAATGGATTGACGGGCAGGGCAGGGTACTGGGCGGTATAATTGTGGGCCGTGCAGATCTGATAAAAGAAATTTACCTGTTTTGCCGCAACACAGGCCCGGCATTGGCACCGTTTAATGCCTGGGTTTTAAGCAAAAGCCTGGAGACCTTAGATGTACGCATGCAACGCCATTGCGAGAACGCGCTTAAAGTTGCCCAAACTTTACAAAGCAATCCGCATGTAACATCAGTGAAATATCCTTTCCTGCCGGACCATCCGCAGTATGAGATCGCTAAAAAACAAATGACAATGGGCGGCGGTGTATTTTGCATGGAACTGAAAGGCGGATTAGCCGCTGGCCGTAAATTTTTAGATGCTTTACAAATGCTCTCAGTTACTGCTAACTTGGGCGATACCCGTAGCATCGCCTCGCATCCGGCAAGTACCACACACTCCAGGTTAACTGATGCCGAAAGATTAAATGTAGGCATTACCCCGGGATTGATCAGGATATCTACCGGGCTTGAAAAAGTTGAAGATATTATAGCTGATATTACTCAGGCTTTAGAGAAAAGTGCAGGTTGATCCTGCACTTTAAATCTATCTCACATCATACAAAACTGTATGTTTTAATGGGCAGTACCGTGCCTCTTCCAATAATTCTTATTCGTTGTAACACAGGGCATTTTAGTTGATTTTTATGTATGGCATTGCAATTGCCTATACAGGTCAACATCTGCCTTATTTAAGGCAGATCAACTAAAACAACAATTATGAAAACAGATTTAAAAAAGACCGCCCTTATCATCACAGGGGTACTGTTAAGCGGGGGTGTATTTGCCCAAACTACAGACTCTATCAAAACAGAGTACGTTCAGCCTTTTTCACCGGTTTCGTCATTTCGTACATGGTCAATAGGCGTAAATGCAGGTGTTTTAACCCCTTATTCAATTTTTAGAAGTAAAACAGAAGATTATGTTCATGCTGGTACCGATCTTGGCTATAGCGCTTACATCAAAGATCAGGTTTTGCCTTCATTGGGTTTCCAGTTAAGTTATTTAGGAGGAAAGATTTCAGCTACCCAGGCACAGGATCCTACTCTTACCAGCTACACAACAAAGTTAAAGTATGCTGTAGATCTGAGTGCTAACTTTACCTTAGCAAATATTAGCTGGAGAAACAATAAGAACGCAATACAGCCTTACCTTACAGCCGGTTTTGGTATGATGGGTTACACTCCAACTACCGTTTTTGCTAACGGGCAACCAAATGATTTTGGCCACATCGTTAAAAATGGTTACGTACCTGTAGGTGCAGGTTTTAAAATTAACTTGTCGCAAGGTATAAATCTTGATCTGGGCTACCAGGTTGGTTTTGTTGACGGGGATAACCTGGATGGTTCTAACTTTGGTACCACCAATGATAAATTTTCGTACGGACACATCGGTTTAGAGTTTGCATTAGGTGGCAAATCAAAACCACAATTAGCTGTGCATAATCCTGTATCATCAATGCGCCATGAATATTTAATGGACGAGCAAAGGCTACAATCGCAGGTTGATGCACAAAAAGCAGCAAATGATCAGTTAAGAAATGATTTAAACGCTACCAAAAATGATCTGAGCGCTACAAACGCCAATCTTGCTAAGTTTACCGCCGATAGTGATGGTGATGGTGTTCCTGACTTTTATGATAAATGCCCGGGTACACCTGCCGGTACTAAGGTAGATGGTTCAGGTTGCCCGCTGCCTGTAGCAACAACAAAAATATATGTTACAGAAGAGGATAAAAAGGTAGTTAAAGAAGCTATCAAGAATCTTGAATTTGATTTTGGTAAAGCAACTATCCGTGAACACTCTTTCCCAAGCCTTGATAAAGTAGCTCAATTATTAATTGACAAAAACTTTAGCTTGAAATTAGCCGGTCATACAGATAACGTAGGTTCTGATGCCGCTAACCTTAAGTTATCTAAGGACCGTGCAGAAGCTATCAAAACCTATTTAGTAGGTAAAGGTGCTAATGCATCACGTATAGAAGCTACCGGTTATGGTAAAAATCAACCTATTGCATCTAACAAAACGGCAGCAGGCCGTCAGATAAATCGTCGTGTAGAATTTACATTGTTTTAATCTGCAATAACTATAAAAAAGAAAACCCCGGCTATTTCGGCCGGGGTTTTCTTTTCTATAAATATTTCTTTATCAGTTATATATAAACTCACCAAATTCAGACCGAATTGTTACTTGCTTAGCCTCTGCAGCTTCAACATGGCCGATGATCTGCGCCTCAACACCAAAGTTTTTTGATATGGCTATCAGGTCTGTAGCAATTTCTTGTGGTACATATAATTCCATGCGGTGCCCCATATTAAATACCTTGTACATTTCCTGCCAGCTGGTTTTTGATTCTTCCTGTATCAGTTTAAACAGGGGTGGGATAGGGAATAAGTTATCTTTAATAATATGTAGCTGATCAACAAAATGCAGCACTTTGGTTTGTGCGCCGCCGCTGCAATGTACCATGCCGTGTACCTGGCTTCTGTATTTATCTAATACCTGTTTAATGATAGGAGCATAAGTGCGGGTTGCTGATAATACCAGCTTGCCTGCATCAACCAACTGGCCATTGCCAATATTTATTGGATCCGTAAGACCTTTAGTGCCCGAGAATATCAATTCGTACGGAATAGCCGCATCATAGCTTTCAGGGTATTTATCGGCAATGGTCTTATTAAATACATCATGTCTTGCAGAAGTTAATCCGTTTGAGCCCATGCCTCCATTATACTCTTTTTCGTAACTGGCCTGGCCGTATGATGCAAGGCCAACAATAACATCACCGGGTTTTATGCGGTCATTTGATATCACGTCACTGCGTTTCATCCGGCAGGTAACGGTCGAATCGACAATTATTGTACGAACCAGGTCTCCCACATCAGCAGTTTCGCCGCCTGTCGAATAAATGCCGATGCCTGCATCCCTCAATTCTGCCAGTATCTCTTCCGTACCGTTTATTATAGCGGCTATAACCTCGCCGGGTATCAGGTTCTTATTCCTGCCGATGGTGGATGATAATAAGATATTATCAGTAGCGCCTACACAAAGCAGGTCGTCAAGGTTCATGATAATAGCGTCCTGTGCAATGCCGCGCCAGACGGAAATATCGCCTGTTTCTTTCCAATAGGTATAAGCAAGTGATGATTTTGTACCGGCACCATCTGCATGCATAATGTTGCAGTAGTCCGGATCGCCGTTCAGGATGTCAGGAATGATCTTACAAAAAGCTTTCGGGAATATGCCTTTGTCTATGTTTTTAATTGCGTTGTGTACGTCGTCTTTTGAGGCAGATACGCCTCGCTGATCATATCGTTGCGAAGAAACCATGGGCAAATATACGCTTAATGTCGATATTCATTGGTTTAACGCATTGCTTGTTTCACGAAAGTGTGAAACAAATGAAACAAGTGAAACAGGATTTTTGCTTAATCAATTGAAAATTAAATAATTAATAAAAATCAGTGAAACAAAATGAAACAAAAAGTCAATCCCAAGAGGCAACCCGGGTGTTGATAACTTGATTTATCTCGTCATTTGCCATTTAAACACCACTTTTTTGCAAGCATTCATTTTTGTGCAAAAAATTGCAATATCCGTCAAAATAAAGCAGAAAAAGTCATTATTTGCACGGATTCGTCATTATGCTTCTGGATTGCATATCTCATCCGTTCACTAACTATATATTCCAACAAAAAAGCCCCGCATCGCGGGGCTTTTTATATTATTTAATAAATAACAATTCTCTAAACTTTGGTAGCGGCCATAATGAGTCGTCAACCAGTTGTTCCAACTTATCAACGTGGTAACGTATCGGCTGGAAGTATGATTTTACTTTTTCATCATAAATGATCGCTTTTTCGCGCAGATCCTCAATATCATTTGCTTTCTTGCGTTCGGCAACCATGTTGTCTACGTTCTCTTTAATGAAATTAATGTGCTCAGATAGTTTATTGATAATATCCAGTTGAACCTTGTAAACAGAACTGTCTAAGCCAAGGTCTTTCAGGCCTTTTGCATTTTCAACCAGTTTGCTCTGATAATCAATTGCCGATGGGATAATAACGTTCATTACCAATTCGCCGATAACGCGTGCTTCTATCTGTAATTTTTTGAAAAAGCTTTCTAAAAGTATTTCGTGGCGGGCGTGAGCCTCGCGCTTGGTGAATACGGCGTTCTCGGCATATAATACTTCAGATTTCTCCGAAATAAAGGCGTCAAGTGCTTTTGGCGTGGTTTTAAAGTTTGACAAACCTCTTTGCATGGCTTCTTTTTCCCAATCCTCGCTGTAGCCATTACCTTCAAATCGGATGCTTTTTGATTCTTTAATGTATTTTTTGATCACCATTAATAAGGCAACGTCTTTCTTTTCGCCTTTCTTTAATAATTTATCTACATCATATTTAAATTTCTTTAGCTGGTCTGCAACTATAAGGTTTAAAATAGTCATCGGGCTTGCAGAGTTGGCTGACGAGCCTACCGCGCGTAACTCAAACTTATTACCTGTAAATGCAAATGGCGATGTACGGTTACGGTCGGTATTGTCCTTTAAGATCTGCGGGATCTTAGGGATCCCCTGCCATAACAAAGCTTCGTCCTTAACTTTCTTGCTGATGCGTGAAGTCTCTATCTCATCCAATAATTCGCTTAACTGGCTTCCCAGGAATATAGATATAATAGCGGGAGGGGCCTCGTTGGCGCCTAAACGGTGATCATTGTTTACAGACGCGATAGACGCACGTAAAAGATCAGCATGTTCATATACCGCTTTAATGGTATTAACAAAGAAAGTAAGGAACATTAAGTTGTTTTTTGGCGTTTTGCCGGGCGACAACAGGTTTTTACCGGTATTGGTGATCATTGACCAGTTATTATGCTTGCCTGATCCGTTAATGCCTGCATAAGGTTTTTCGTGAAGTAATACCTTAAAGTTATGGCGTTTTGCTACGCGATCCATCAGGTCCATCAGCAACTGATTATGGTCGATAGCCAGGTTTATTTCCTCATAAATAGGCGCGCACTCAAATTGTGATGGTGCAACTTCATTATGGCGTGTTTTTAATGGGATCCCTAATAATAAGGATTCCGTTTCCATATCCTGCATAAACGCGTATACGCGCTCTGGGATCGAACCAAAATAATGATCCTCTAACTGTTGATTTTTAGCCGACATATGGCCAAACAGGGTACGGCCCGTTAAATAAAGATCAGGACGTGCATTAAATAAGGCGATATCAACCAAAAAATATTCCTGCTCTATACCTAATGATGCATTTACTTTCTCAATACTCTTATCAAAATAATGACAAACATCTACCGCTGCTTTATCTAAAGCGCTTACTGCTTTTAATAAAGGTACTTTATAATCAAGCGCTTCGCCGGTGTACGAAACAAAAACAGTTGGGATACATAAGGTACGCGCCATTAAAAATGCCGGCGATGATGGATCCCATGCGGTATAACCCCTTGCCTCAAAAGTATTACGGATGCCACCGCTTGGGAAGCTTGATGCATCGGGCTCTTGCTGGGCCAGCGCATCGCCCGAAAATACTTCTATTGCACCACCGTCAGCAGTAGGTTCAAAAAAAGCATCATGTTTTTCGGCGGTGGTACCGGTTAGCGGTTGGAACCAATGTGTATAATGAGTGGCGCCTTTACCTAAAGCCCATGATTTCATCGCTGTTGCAACCTGTTCGGCCATATCGCGGGGGATAGGTTCGCCTTTTTCAATGGAGTTTACTATACTATTATAGGCTTCTTTTGACAGAAGCTCTTTCATTTTTTTTATATCGAACACATTTGCACCGAAATAATCAGAGATTTTTGGAGAAGGTGCTTTTGTTTCAGGAATTGTGCGGGTTAACACCGCCTGTAGGGCTTGAAAACGAATATTGGGCATGATTTGCGTTTTATTTTGATGGTTTAGCTCAAAATTAGAATTATACTTTAAAATAAAGTGCAATTATTAAAGGAAATATAAACGTTTAAGGATTTTTTTTACTTTTTTCTATTGGGTTGCTAATTATCGGTCGATATGATGCTTTATTTGGTTTGTTTTGAATTTATAGGAATAAAAAGCTGTAATTTTCAATAAATTCTGCTTATTAATTCTTAAAAAAGAGAAAAAACTGTCAATTTTAATTGAAAATTAATTTTTTTCGCGGTAAAAAATTATATAAATTATATTGTTTACGGTTTTTCAATTAGAAATTATTCAAAAAGTATATTAAATAATAGTGAAAATTTATATTATTGGTAATAATTTGAGATTAAATGCAATTATTTTAATCAAACACTTGGTTTTTATAAAATTCATACATAATTTTATGAAAATATTAACAAACTGTTATTTCATTAACCAGAATGCTAATATTTAACAGGAAAATTTGCAACAACACATATTAATTACATAAAAAACAAAAATCACATTTAACTAATTAACTAAATCAACAAACAAAATGAAAGTAAAAGAACCAAAATTCACCCTGCTGAGCGCGTTTCGCGGATTGACGCGGGAGAAATGGGCGCTGGGTGCGACCATTTTAACTGGAAAAATGATTGGCTTGGGCTTGGTAGTGGCAGCAATGTTCACAATTCCGGGTTTATTGCCTACTGCAGCACACGCTGCCGCTGCTCCTGCAAAACCAACTGATATTGAAACATCGATCATGAATTCGATCAATACAGTTTGGACGTTGGTTGCCGCGTTTTTAGTATTTGGTATGCAGGCTGGTTTCGTAATGCTTGAGGCTGGTTTTGCTCGTAAGAGAGAAACAGTTAACGTATTAATGGAGTGTATTTATGATACCTGCCTTTGCGGTATCTTATTTTACGCTGTAGGTTACGCATTTATGTTTGGACATGGTAACGGTTTTATAGGATGGGCCGGAGCAGATGGTAAAAACTGGTTCTTTTTGCAAAATACACCGTTAACTTACGAAGCTACAGGTATTCCTATCCTGGCACACTGGATCTTCCAGTACGCTTTCGCTGATACTTGCTCAACCATCGTATCTGGTGCAATGATCGGTCGTACAAGTTTCCGCGGAGATATCCTTTACAGTATAGGTGTTACAGGTTTCATTTACCCAATCATCGGTCACTGGGCCTGGGGACCTGATGGTTTCTTAGCATTAATGGGTTCTGCCGGTCACTTCTTGCCATCTTTAGGTCAAGGTTTCCGTGATTTTGCAGGCTCAACGGTAGTGCATACTATTGGCGGTATAGCCTCACTGGCGGGTGCCATTGTATTAGGCCCGCGTTTGGGACGTATTTTTGCACGGGACGATAAAGCTAAAGGAGGAATGCCACCGGGACACAATATGCCTTTAGCTGCATTTGGTACATTCTTACTTTGGTTTGGCTGGTACGGCTTTAACCCTGGTAGCTCACTTTCTGCTATGGATATGCAAGGAATTGGCCGTATTGCTGCAAATACAACTATTGCCGCATGTACAGGCGGTATGATGGCTATGTTAGCTGCCTTATGGTGGGGTGCAACAAAAGGTAAATTTGATTTAGGTTATACATTAAATGGTGTGCTTGCCGGTTTAGTTGCTATTACCTGCCCTTGTTACTGGGTTAGCCCGCTTGGTGCAGCTTTGCTTGGCGCAGTTGCCGGTTTAGTAGTGTACTTAGGTATGAACTTTATTGAGTGGTTACGTATTGACGATCCGGTTGGTGCAGTTTCAGTACACGGTTTTGCCGGTATCTGGGGTACATTATCATTAGGTTTCTTCGCTTCAGGCCAATATGGCGCAACAGGCCCTACAGGTGCAGACAATAGTGCACCGGTAGCAGGTTTATTTTACGGTGGCGGTGTCAGTGTATTAGAAGCGCAAGCTATAGGTACATTTACGATCGCGATAGCCGTATTTGTAGTAACAATTATTATGATGTATGTTATCAATAAATTACCTAACCCTTGGAGATTACGTATCGAAGAGCACGGTGAACTGGGTGTAGGTGGACTTGATATATTCGATCACGGAATCGAAGCTTATCCTCCGCAAGACGATGACATCAGCTTAAGCGGCCTGTTTGACAAAGGTGCTAAAGTAACAGCTTAAATATATTGAATAACCCTTGTATAGTTTATTGTAAACTATACAAGGGTTACTAAAAAGGTTTGTTTACCCTGTCAAAATGGTAGGATTGATATTTTATTGATTTATAAAATTGGAAATTAAAAATATAAACCTATGAAAATCAATAAGATATAATAAATTAATAATTAATGGCAGCCACTTTGTTAAAGGCTTTACAAATTAATTAATAATGGAAATAACAAATAATAAATTAAATCAAACACAACAATTATCAATTAAACACTTATCAATCAAATCATGAAAAAATTATTACTATTATTACTATCTGTATCTGCATTTAGCCTGGCATCCAAAGCGCAGGATACCGTTAAAACAACGAGTGACGCCCCACTGGTTATCTCCGGATCAGTAGATGCTTATTACAAATACGATCTTTCCGGTCACAATAACATCCCAACCAGTTTTGCATCAGACAACAATTCATTTTCTATCGGCATGTTTGATCTTGCCCTGAAAAAGAAAGTTGGCAAAGCATCATTCGTAGGCGAGGTGTCTTTTGGCCCGCGTAGCGATCAATCTATACCTACTACTGCCAGTACTAATAACCATATCCAAAACTTATATGTGTCTTTTGATGTAACCGACAAGTTTAACCTTACAGGTGGTTACATGAGCACGTTTATAGGTTATGAGGTAATATCTCCGGCAGCTAACTTTAACTATTCGACCTCATATTTATTTAGCTATGGCCCATTCCAAAACGCAGGCTTTAAAGCGACTTATACTTTCACTCCGGCTGTTAGCTTAATGGTTGGCGCATTTAACGATCAATGGAATGTTTACACATCTGCACATAATATCGGTGCATTTGGTGCTCAGTTAATGTTGGCCCCTGTTAAAGGATGGACAGCATATTTGAACGTATTAACATCTAATAACAGCACGCCAACATCTGGCACTGTATTAGACTTAACAACTACGTACCAAATAACTGATGCCTTTAAATTAGGTTTAAACGCAGCCGACTATAAAGCATCAAATGGTGCCGGTGACGGTGGTTACAGCGGTGTTGCCTTATACCCACAATTGGCAGTTTCAAAAATTGTTACTATAGGTTTAAGAGAAGAGTATTTTAAAACTAAAGATGTAACATCTGGTGGTACTACAACTCCGGGCAATTCAGTAATCGGATCTACAATTACTGCTAATATAAAATCTGGCCCGCTAAATATTATGCCTGAATTCAGACTTGACCACGATAAAAATATCGGTTCATTTATAAACAAAAGCGGCGATCCATCTAAATCAGCTTCACAATTCTTGATAGCTGCTGTTTATGCATTCTAATTAAGAATCAAGACTTTTCATAATTTACTGAAAGCTGTCCCGATCAAAATCGGGCAGCTTTTTTTGGTTTAAGTGATTTTTTACCAAGTTTTAGTTGCAATAATGTTGCATTATTATAATGATTTATCAATAATATATGCTAAATGTTGCAGCTCCATCTATTAAAATGCAATATTGTTGCAAAAATAATAAAAAGCAATATTGTTGCAACAACTTATGTTTGGCAAGCGTTATAGAATAAAACTTTAAATTTTATTCACTATGTTAATCTCAAACTTTAATTTGTGCAAGTCCGAGTGGCTCGAACTTGTATTTGCTAAACGCAACAAAGAATATGGCGCGTACTACATCAGGCAGCATTATGCTGATAACGTTGTAAAGGCCATGGCCTTTACTTTTTTAGGCATCATAACTATTACGGCTGTCGTTGGCATTGCCATCAGGACAAAGCCCATAACGGAACGAATGATCAACGTTGACAATAATACTGTTTACGTAATACCACCTGCGCCGAAATCTGAACCACCAAAACCAAAACCGGCATCTGTAAAGGCAGCTGCACCCAAACTTGCTGCGCCGGTAAATACTACAAAATTTATTCCGATGGTGGTGACATCTGCGCCGGTTACAGAAGAGCCTCCTAAACTTGAAGCTCTACAAGGTCCCGTTGGCCCTGTGGAAATCAAGAACGCAGGTACAGGCGTAAGCGGCGGCCCGATTGACGGTAAAGATCCCGGACCTGGTGCAAGTACAGGAACCGGCACGTCGGACGAAACCGTTTATAAATCGGTAGAAATTTTTCCTGAACCTGTTGGCGGTGCTGCAGCCTGGTCAAAATTTTTACAAAATAACCTGCGCTATCCGGGCGAGGCATTAGAAAAACAAATAAGTGGCCGCGTATATGTTAGTTTTATTGTGGAGAAGGATGGCCACTTATCTAATATTACTGTCGACCGCGGCGCAGGATACGGGATGGACGAAGAAGCGGCGCGTGTTTTAAAAATGTCCAAAGCCTGGAAACCCGGTATGCAAAACGGAAAACCCGTACGTGTGAAATTTACCCTGCCTGTTAATTTTACAGTAGACAATTAATTTTCAGAATGTAAAAGGCGAAAGGTAAAAGGTTTTGATTAGCAAACCTATCTTTCGCCTTTTTACCTTTCAACTTTCACCACCCGAATCGACCTTTTACCTTTGACCTTTTTTCCTTACTTTTGGCCATCCTTTCAAATAAACAAATAACATTGGAGACCCAGGAACTTACCACCGTCGCGACAGCAAAAGATTTAGGCTTACTACCCACCGAATACGAACGTATCATTGAAATATTAGGCCGTGTGCCCAACTTTACCGAGCTTTCTATATTCTCAGTAATGTGGAGCGAGCATTGCTCTTATAAAAACTCAATTACCTGGCTTAAAACCCTTCCGAAAGACGGGCCGCGCATGCTGGCAAAAGCCGGCGAGGAAAACGCGGGCCTTGTTGACCTGGGTGATGGCATTGGTTGTGCCTTTAAAATAGAATCGCATAACCACCCGTCGGCATTAGAGCCATACCAGGGTGCTGCAACAGGCGTAGGCGGTATTAACCGTGACATTTTTACGATGGGTGCCAGGCCGATAGCACAGCTAAACTCGTTACGTTTTGGCGATATTACACAAGATCGTACTAAATGGTTAATAAAAGGGGTTGTTAAAGGTATCAGCCATTATGGTAATGCGTTCGGCATTGCTACCGTTGGCGGCGAGTTGTTTTTTGACGATTGTTATAATGTTAACCCGCTGGTTAACGCCATGTCTGCAGGTATTGTTAAGGCTGGCGAAACCGTATCAGCCACATCATACGGCGTTGGCAACCCTGTTTATATAGTAGGGTCGGCAACAGGTAAGGATGGGATCCACGGCGCGGCATTCGCGTCAAAAGATATTACTGAAGATTCTGTAAATGATCTTCCTGCTGTACAGGTGGGCGATCCGTTTCAGGAAAAATTATTATTAGAAGCTACTTTAGAAGTTATAAAAACCGGTGCTGTTGTAGGTATGCAGGATATGGGCGCGGCAGGTATTATCTGCTCAAACTCAGAAATGTCTGCCAAAGGCGAGCATGGTATGCGCATCAATTTAGACGCGGTACCTACACGTCAGGAAAACATGAAACCTTTCGAGATCCTGTTATCTGAATCGCAAGAGCGGATGCTGATCGTGGTGCATAAGGGCCGCGAAAAAGAGGTAGAGGCCGTTTTTGATAAATGGGACCTAAACTGCGCTATTATCGGCGAGGTTACTGATACCAAGCGTCTTGAGTATTATGCCGGAGGTAAATTAGTGGCCGATGTACCAGCCGACGATCTTGTTTTAGGTGGCGGTGCCCCGGTTTATGAGCGTGAATACCGCGAACCTGCTTACTTTGCAGAAAACCAAAAGTTTAAAATTGAAGATGTTAAAGAGCCTGCTAATTTATTAGACGTGGCCGAGCATTTAATATCTCATCCAAATATCGCATCTAAACGTTGGGTTACTGATCAGTATGATTCTATGGTTGGTGTTGCTACCATGACCACCAATCGCCCAAGCGATGCGGCTGTTGTAAATGTTATCGGTACAGATAAAGCCATTGTTTTAACGGTTGATTGTAACTCGCGCTATGTATATGCCGACCCGCAGAAAGGTACAGCCATTGCCGTTGCCGAAGCTGCACGTAATATTACCTGCGCCGGTGGCGAACCTGTCGCTATAACCAACTGCCTGAATTTTGGTAACCCATACAAACCCGAAGTATTTTGGCAGTTTGTTGGCGCTATAAAAGGAATGGGAGAGGCCTGCACCAAATTTGAAACACCGGTTACAGGCGGTAACGTAAGTTTTTATAACCAGTCTACAGATGACGGCCCGGTTTTCCCGACACCGACCATTGGTATGCTGGGTGTGATGGATGATGTAAGTAACATCATGACATCTGACTTCAAACAGCCTGACGACCTGGTTTATTTAATTGGCGAGTCTGTTAATGATATTGCTTCATCGCAGTACCTGGCTTCATGGCATAAGATATTGGCAGCACCTGCGCCTTATTTCGACCTGGAGAAAGAATATGATATGCACCAGGTGATCAAGCAGCTGATCAAACATAAAATGATCCAGTCGGCACATGATGTGGCAGATGGCGGTTTGTTTATCACGTTGATTGAATCGGCTATGCCAAATGGTTTGGGTTTTGAAATAGCATCAGACAGCAACATTCGTAAAGATGCTTTCTTGTTTGGCGAAGCGCAGGGCAGGGTAGCGGTAAGTGTGGCGCCGGCTGACCAGGAACGCTTTATAGAACTAATGGCCACCAGCGAGGTTGAATTTAGCCTGTTGGGAACTGTAACTAACGGCGGCTTAAGTATCGATGAAGAATCGTTTGGCCATATAACCGATATTAAGTTGGTTTATGACAACGTATTACACGCTATATTAGGAGAATAATGCTTAAAATTAACCGGGTACATCATATTGCTATTATATGTTCTGATTATGAAAGATCAAAACACTTTTATACGCAGATACTCGGGTTTAAAATAGTGCGCGAAGTTTACCGCGCCGAGCGCAAATCATACAAGCTTGATCTGGATGTGAACAACCTGTACCAGATCGAGCTTTTTTCTTTCCCTGAACCTGCGCAAAGACCATCGCGGCCGGAAGCAGCAGGATTACGTCACTTAGCTTTTGAGGTTGACAATATCGATGAGGCCTTAGCTTCAATTACTGCGGATGATATTTTTGTTGAACCTATCCGCATAGATGAATTTACCGGCAAAAAGTTTACCTTTTTTGCTGATCCTGATGGGTTGCCTATTGAATTTTACGAGAAGTAAAAGGTTTCTTTCCGTTATTAAATCAAGTTGCACCATAAAGCAACTACTTTCGATCCTTTAATTTAAATTTTATCTTTTTGGATACCTGGTCTCTGAATACCTCCATATTTATTTCTGCACCTGGTTTTATATTTTCTTTAGCTTTAAGCAAATCATTAATATTCTTTACCGGCATTCCCTGCAATGATAATATGACATCATTTGGAAATACATTTCCATGCAGACTACTTGTTGAACTAACCTCCAATACAATAACACCGGTTTCAGAGGCCATACCGGTAGCAGATCGTTCACCAAGCGTATTTAGATTTTTTATTCTGGCTCCAATAAACTCTTGAACAGGCTGATTGCTTTCTGTTGATCTGTAAATTAATGCCGGGATCACTATATTATGGGCAATGGTTTTTAAATTGGCAGAAACTACGCCGAACTGATCCATCGGGAAGTTTTTAAACCCTATTTTTAAAGCTGCCGATCCGGGCCTTACCCGGTAATCTGCCTGTGAAGGATCGATGAAACCGGGGTCGCCATTTACAGAATGCTTATCTGTGCCCCGTTGTTTGGCTTTTTTTAGTGATACAGAATCAGGAAACATATTATAGTCGACTTCTTTACCCCAATATTTTATACCTATCGGGAAATAATCGGCCATTACTATATTACGTGTAAATACATCGGCGCTATTTTTAAACCATACATGCGGATGGAAAGAGTTGTTGATGATAACGTTATTATAAACTGTACGATGAAAGCCCTCCCTTAGCTTTAATCCGCCGTTAAGGCAAACATTATTATATATTTCATAATTACTTGAGCCGTCATCAAGGTCAATATCCCACCCATGATCACATCTGAAACGGTTGTTCCTGATAATGATAGGCTTAATAACATCCAGCAAAGCCAGCCCGGGGTGAGCTATATTGATGCTATCCATCATTTTACGGTCAGGGTACCAAAATCTGTCCCGTCCCCATGAATTAAATGAACCATGATCGCCCGTTTCTAAAACTGTATTAAACACATCATTATATTCAATGATATGTCCTCCCCAGGTTCCTTCGCTTATGTTAATACCCGATCTGGGTGTTTTATCAATAGTGTTATGGCTAACCGTAATATTCATAGCCATTGATATTTCTATCCCGGCTACCTGTTTTTCAACACAGCCAATATTTTCTATCAGGTTATTATAAACTAAACAATCGGCCGGGTAATTACCGGTTTTAGGGCCGGGAGTTTGGTCTACGCCATTTGGGTCATTAAACTGCTCATATCTGAACAAGGCAGAACGCACCGCTTTTGGGTCGCCGGTAAAAACAACGCCGCTGCTACCAATATCAGCAATATGGCATCCCGAAATTTCATTATGCCGGTTATAATCAGAACAGACTATGGCATTGCCGCCAACAGCATTAAAAAAGCAATTTTTAACCGAACAATATTCAGCACCTTCCATTGTTAAAGCTCCCCGGCGATAGATCATCCAATCGCTGCGTAACAGCGGCTCGTTAGTTTTCATGAATGTCCGCACCGTTTGCGTAAACTCCAGTCCTTCAATGATGATGTTTTTTACCGGCCGCTGTTCTGTGCCTTTAAATTCAAAAAGAGTTTCAAGCTGGGGTATCTCTACTGTCGCTTTATTAAGGTCGATATTTTTAGGGGGATAAAAATATAGTGTATGATTAGTTTTGTTATAATACCATTCGCCAACAGTGTCCAGCTCTTCAAAAATATTTTCAACATATCTGAATTCTTTATGCATTGCCGCCGGGCGATTATTTTGATAACCTCCTTCCGTAGATAAATTGCCTTTATCATCTTTACCGGTTATGAGGTAACTAAAACCGCCCCATTCGCTTTCATGTAAAGCATGAATATAGCCACCGGAGGGATCGTGCCATTTATTAACCCTTTCGGCACTGATAGCATCAGCTGCAAAACCGCCATAATGCGCAATTTCAGGATCATAATTTGGATACCTGGCCATATGCTGCAAACGGCCGTTAACAAACAATTCATCAAACACAATATCCTGGCTAACATGGGCTTGTTTAATGCCATTTTTATAGTCACTCCATTGCAGTTTTAAAGATCTTGCACTGCTTACAATTACTTTTTCGCTATGATAGGGCCGGTAAATAACAGTAGCACCTTTTTCCCGCGAATCTTTTGATGAAAATTCTACAGGTTCAGTTAAATAATATACGCCCTCCCGTAAATATACAGTAATGGCGCTTTTGCTTTTCCGCACTTGTTGTTGCGCCCTTTTTATGCTGAAAAATGGTTTTGCTTTAGTACCGGGATTATGGTCGTTGCCATGTGGTGAAACATAAATATCTGCCGCACTACAGTAACTAACAGTCAGCACAATAGCCATTAAAAGATATATGGTTTTAATTGTTGCCTTCATATTTCTTGTTAATATTATGCATCTATTGTTGCCGGTAATAGGTTAGGATATGTGTTATTGGGTTGTTCAAACTTAACTAATTTATATAGATTAGCCTAATGTTCCGCTTCAAACAATTTAACGTTGACCAAACCGGCTGCGCCATGAAGATCAATACCGATGGAGTATTGCTTGGTGCGTTAGCGAATGCAGATCAACCCAAAACTATATTGGATATCGGCACCGGGACAGGCGTTATCGCGCTAATGCTGGCGCAGCGCTTTCCGCAGGCTAAAATTGATGCTGTTGAGATCGATGAAACAGCCGCAGATACTGCTAAACAGAATTTTGCAAACTCAAAGTTCGCCGACCGGCTGAACTTATACCTTTTAGATTTTGAAAACTATTTTAAACAGTTTGACAAGAAATACGAACTGATCGTTTCCAATCCGCCGTTTTATATTAATTCATTAGAGTCGCCGGGCGAAAAGAAAACGTTAGCCAAACACGCCGACGCGGATTTCTTTGAGCGTTTAGTTAAATTGACGGCTGATCATCTGACTGATAATGGTAAGTTTTGGTTGATATTGCCTTTGCAAACGGCTCAATTAGTGAAAGTTATAGCTGTTGCAATTGGTTTAAATCTCAGGCAGGCAATAAATGTTTTGTCATATCCTGATTCTGAACCCCACCGCGAAATATTGGTGTTTAGCCTGGGTAATAGAAAAGAACTTGATAATTGGTTTGTTATTTATAATGAGCCAAAGGTATATTCGCAGCAATACCAGGACACATTAAGAGATTTTTTTACCATATTTTAAATTCGAAATTGAACATTCGACATCCGAAATCAACATGACCCGCATAGGCCTTATATCAGACACGCACAGCTACCTTGACGACGCCGTATTCAAGCACTTTGAAGACTGCGATGAGGTCTGGCATGCCGGCGATTTTGGCAATATCGAACTGGTTGACAAGCTTGCCGCATTTAAGCCTTTGCGCGGCGTATACGGCAATATAGACGGCAAAGAGATCAGGCAAATCTATCCCGAAAACCTGCGTTTTAAATGTGAAGACGTTGATGTGTGGATGACGCACATTGGCGGCTACCCGGATAGGTACGACCTGCGCATCCGGAATGAAATTTACGCTAACCCGCCACAAATATTTATCTCGGGGCATTCGCATATCCTTAAAGTTATTTTTGATAAGAAGATCAATTGCCTGCACCTAAATCCGGGCGCGGCAGGTAAGCAGGGCTGGCAAAAAGTGCGTACACTTATGCGTTTTAATATCGATGGAAATAAGATTAAGGATCTGCAGGTGATAGAGTTGGGTGTGAAATAAACCCATGTCATCCTGAACTTGTTTCAGGATCTTAATGAAGCGACTAACTTAGCGTGTGGGATGCCGAAATAAATTCGGCATGACGTTAAAGAGGTTCAAAACATATTAGTCTTAGCCGCTTCCATTTCAAAAACAGAGTCGATCAACAAGTCTTTTTGTTTGCCGGCAGCCACTGCCAGCTCGTCGCAGCGCTCATTTTCAGGATGCCCGTTATGGCCGCGTACCCAGGTAAATTTAATATTATGTATTTTGCTGATATCTAAATAGCGCAGCCAAAGATCTTTGTTCTTTTTGTCTTTAAAGCCTTTTTGCAGCCAGCCGTACACCCAACGCTTTTCAATAGCGTCTATCACGTATTTCGAGTCAGAAAAGATGGTGACATCCTGATTAGGTTTGTTGATAGCTTCAAGCCCTTTAATAACAGCCAGCAATTCCATACGGTTATTGGTGGTTTTGCGGAAACCTTCAGACAGTTCTTTATAATGCTGCCCCGAGCGTAGGATCACCCCATATCCACCCGGACCCGGGTTGCCACTTGATGCGCCGTCTGTATAAATTTCGATCATATTGTTAGTCCATAGACCATGGTCGATAGTCCATAGCCTGCGTTCAAAAATATGAAAATTAATCGAGGCGCTTGCGTTTTAACCTTAGTGAATTGCCAATTACTACAACATCAGAGAAAGCCATGGTAAGCGCGCCAACCATCGGGTTTAAAAAGCCTAATGCAGCTACCGGGATAGCTACTACGTTGTAAGCAAAGGCCCAAAACAGGTTCTGTTTAATGGTTAACAATGTATGCTTGCTGATCTGCAGGAACTTAACCACCGAGTTAAGATCGGTATTCAATAAAATTACCCTGGCAGATTGTATGGCCACCTGGCTGGCGTCGTTCATGGATACACCTACATCGGCCTTAGTCAGCGCAGGGGCGTCATTAATGCCATCGCCAATCATTACGGTTTTACCTTTTTGTTTGTAAATATCAATTACCGATAGCTTTTCATCAGGTAGTTTCTCGGCATGTACTTCGGTGATGCCTATGGTTCGGGCTACTTTAATGCAACGATTTTTCCGGTCGCCGCTTAAAAGTACCGGTACCACGCCCATGCTTTTCAACTGAGCCACTAATGACGCCGCTTCGGGTTTTATGGTATCGTCAATAGCTATTTGCGCCAATAATACCTGGTTTTTATATAACGATAAGTTAAAATCGTCTTCATTTGTAGTTTTCCCCGTCCCCAGGAAATAGGTATTGCCATCTACATCTTCAGCGCGCATACCTAAACCTTTTTCCTCGGTCGCAGATTTTAATATCAGTTTGCTTTGCGGTAATCCTTTTAAGCCGTTAACCAGCGATTTAGCAATAGGGTGGTTTGATCGTTCCTCGATAGCGACAATGATCCCGCGAATATGCTCCAGGTCAACACCGTCTTCAATCTTAATATCATTAATGCTGAATTTGCCGGTGGTAAGCGTGCCTGTTTTATCAAACACTACAAATTTGGTGTTAGCCACGGCTTCAATGGTATCACCGCCTTTAATCAGGATGCCGTTTTTAGCAGCACGGCCCAGACCGACCATCACCGCCGTAGGTGTAGCCAGGCCCATAGCGCAAGGGCAGGAGATAACCAGTACGGCTATGGCGTTCATCAGTGATTTTTGTAAGCCTGCATCGCTTAAAAAATAAGTGGCTGCAAAGGTAATCAGCGCGATCAAGATCACCGCGGGCACAAATATGGAGGCAACTTTATCTCCCAGTTTCTGTACAGGAGGTTTAGCGGCCTGCGCTTTCTTCATCAGCTCGATGATCTGCGACAGCACCGTATTTGAACCAACCTTGGTTGCGATCATGCGGAAGTTGCCGTTTTGCACGATGGTACCGCCGATAACTTTATCATACTTTACCTTATCAACGGGCATGCTTTCGCCGGTTAGCATGGCTTCATCAACAGCGGCGCTTCCTTCAAGGATATCACCATCTACAGGTACTTTATCGCCATGGTTAACTATTAAAATATCGCCGGGGCGTACATCGCGCGCGTTAATAACTTCTACCGTGCCATCAATTATACGGTTAGCATTTACCTGCTGAAATTTAACGAGGTCCTTAACAGCGGATGTAGTTTGATTTACCGAACGTTTTTCGAAAACGTTACCCAGCAGTACCAGTGTAATAATTGTGGCGCAGGTTTCGTAAAACTGGTATTGTTCGCCAAGATTCTGTATCGTACCCACCAAACTATACACAAATGCCGATGTTGAGCCGATAAAGATCAATACATCCATATTAGGCACGCCGCCCTTAAGCGAATGAAACGCGCTTTTACCAAAATGCAGGCACCCAACAATAAAAACAGGCAGGCATAACAGCAATTGCACTATTGGCATATGTAACACATGCCACGGCAAGATCATGTGCAATAACAGGGGAGCGGTAAAGATGGCGCAGAAGATAAATTTGTTCTCTACCTTCTCATAAAACTTAGGCGCATGCAGCGCAGGGTCATCAACAACCTTAAAACCTAATTGCTCAATACCTTTTATAATTTCGGGTAATTGAACCGTGCTGTTGTTTGAAAATTTAACCTCTTCGCCGGCAAAATCAACCAGGATGTTGTTTAAGCCTTTCTTCTCCAGTAATTTATGAATAGATAGGGCGCAGTTATTACAGTGCATCCCCGTTACATTTAACTCTACCAATTGCTCTGCCATAGTATACAAAGCTACCTTATTATTTAGAGCCGTTCTAAATATTAGCGTAAGCAAATTGTAATTTTAAAATTTAGCTTGATATTAATGACCAATTTTATACATTTGCACTCTCCAAAACGGTAGATGTAGCTCAGTTGGTTAGAGCATCGGTTTGTGGTACCGAGGGTCGTGGGTTCGAGCCCCATCATTTACCCTTCATGGGGCAGGTCAAATTTCATTGACTTTGCCCCATTTTTTTTTCCTTGTAATTTCCTGTTTATCAAGTGGCTAAGTGCCATCGCTTCGTTCAATTTTCCGGTTCGATGTTCCTTCCCGTCAAAAACGATTTTTTCCGGGAACATCGAACCGATGATCTCCCTTTTTTTTGCAATATCGGCCTTTACGTATATAGAATCGATGTTTTCGAAGGTTAAAACTGCTTTATTGACAATTTCGTCCAAATCAATATTTATAACTGGTTTCTCAGCAATTTCGCGCAGTTCAGCCTCCAGTCGAATAATACGATCCTCACAATCTTTTTTGATGATTTTATAATCATCGCCATCAATATCATTTAATAACAATAACTCCCTGGCTTTGCTCATACGGTTGTTTTGTTCGGTGACAGCAGTTACCAGTCTTCGCCGGTGATCAATAGTGGCCCTTGTCATGTTATGGAATTGGTCATGAACCACGCGGCAATAAATGGCACCCATCGGACGCCTTAGTTTATATTTTTGCAATTCTGCCACAAAACTATCGTTAACCAGTTCCGCCCGGAACCGTGTTCCACAAGAAGAACTACAATGATAGTAATGAAAATACTGATTTCTTCCTTTGGTAGCACTGCCGGTAAGCAAGCGGGTGCATTTAGGGCATTTCAGAAACCCCCTAAGCGGTAACATTTCGGGCACATAAATTTGTTTACCTGATTGCCGCACGCGCCCATCCATTACATCCTGCACCTTATAGAACAATGCTTCTGATATTATAGGTTCATGTAAGCCTGGCACAAAACAAGCCGCTTCGTTTTTAAATGCGGCCAGTCTTATCTTTCCCATATAACAGGGATTACGCAATGCGGTCAGGAAATTGTTTTTACTGCAAACGAGCCCTTTTTCACGGGCAGCTATCAAGACTTGTCCGGCCGCGTAGAAACCTTCAGCTAAAGTTTCAAAAGCCCATTTCATTAAGGATGCGTCCGGTTCATTGATGGCAATATATTTTTTACCGTTTTCGTGTGCTTTGTTTTTATAGCCAATAGGGGCGACGCCCATCCAACGGCCTTCCTTTTTCGCTTGCCGGATTCCATAAAACGTGTTAAGGCCCCTGCGGTCGTTTTCTATTTCTGGCGCGGTCAGGTAAACAGCCAGCATCATTTTATTTTCCGGCACTGAAGTGTCCAGCGGCTGCTCGATGGCGACAGGCTCGATGCCTAACTTTTTCAATACGCTGATCATGTAATAAGCGTCGCTGGCATTCCTGCTGAACCGGTCCCACTTGGTAAATAAAAGCAAGTTCGTTTTACCTTTGTGTTTTTTGAGGTCAGCGAGTAATTTGTTCCACTCCGGACGGATAAATGTTTTGGCGGAATGGTCCTCATAAATAACCTTTCGCACGGTTATATTATTTAATTCGCAATACCTCCTTAATACGTCTTCCTGGCTTCTTTGGGAGTAGCCTTTATCCGCCTGTTCGTCTGTACTAACCCGTATATATAAATCAGCAGTTTTCATCTTTTAGCAATATTTCTAATGTTAATTTACTGAATTTATACATGAAATCCAACACAATTTGCGCCTCTTGCAATGAAATTATCAGGCCTTCCCGTCTACATATTTCTACGACCTCCTGTGCATTAATCGTTCTTATCTCTCTCTCCATCTGCGCAAATTATGCTGTCGCAAACGGATGTTTTACCAAGTTTTCAAACTTGGTATTTAATTGTTTTTACTACCATACTTCCAGCCGTTAAAGTCTAATTGTCAATCAAATATTTTTTTTGAAGTAAATATTTTGTAAATTAGTTTATAGATTTGAGGTCATGTCAGCCCTGCAAAATTTTACCGATAGTGAATTAATCGCTCTTTTAAGAGAGGGCGATCAGGCTGCCTATACCGTAATATACCGTCGCTATTTTAAGCTGCTTTACCTTCATGCTTTCCGGAAGTTAGGTAATGAGGAAAATGCAAAAGATGTTATCCAGGAAATATTTACCGTGTTGTGGGTAAAACGTGAGGAGATTGGCCAGACTAATTTAGCGGCCTATTTATACACCAGCGTTCGCAACCGTATCATCGATCTTTATTCCCGCCAGCAGGTAGCCGGCAAATATGTTCAGTCCATTCAAAAATTCGCCGAAACCTATCATGAAGCCACTGATCACCTTGTTAGGGAAAGGGATATGTCTGCGCTTATCGAAAAAGAAATACAAGCCTTGCCTCCCCGGATGCGCGAAATATTCGAGCTTAGCCGTAAGGGAAATTTATCTCACAAAGAAATTGCCGAACATCTCGACATCTCAGAACACACAGTCGCCACTCAAGTGACCAGGGCATTAAAGACCCTTCGGGTGAAATTAGGCATTTTTACCTTTATTCTCTTAATTTTAAATCACTGACAATAAAGCACTTAAAAATAAAGTGCATTTTTCATCCCCCACCTTGTAATTGTTGCATTCGACTTGGCCGTCCTACTTTATAAACGGTAAGTTCTTCATCATGCGACAAGAAGAAGTAAAAGAGTTATTAAAGAAGTACAGCACTGGCACGGCTAATGCTGAAGAAAGAGCATTGGTTGAAGCCTGGTACGAGCAATATGAAACCCAGGAACAAATCATCAATGAGGCGCACCTGCAATCTATTGAGGACGAGGTATTCCAGCGTTTGCCAATTATTTACGAAAAACCGGTCCGAAGCCTGTGGCCGCGTATTGCTGCTGCGGCATCCATACTCCTTTTTTTGTCCATAGGCGGGTATTACGTCCTTCATAAAAAACCTGTACCACAGAACCAGGTTGCTCAAAACAAACTGCAAGATTTAAAGCCTGGTCGTAATCAGGCTACGCTGACCTTGGCAAACGGTAAACAAATAGTTCTCTATAAAGGACTTTCCGGTAAACTTGCCCAACAAGGCAATACATTAATCCAAGTGAATGGCAGCAATGCGATTGCCTATACTGTTGGTGCAAATGATGCGACAGCCAGTATACAATATAATACTCTGACGACAAAAAACGGCGAACAGTCCCCTTATCCATTGGTGTTAGCTGACGGTTCAAAAGTTTGGCTGAACGCTGCATCCTCAATTACTTTTCCAACTGCTTTTGTTGGCAATAGCCGTGAAGTCAAAATAACAGGCGAAGCTTATTTTGAGGTGGCCCATAATGCAGCCATGCCGTTCCGCGTCAATTCGAACGGTCAGACGGTTGAAGTTTTGGGTACTCACTTTGATATAAAAGCTTATACCGATGAAGCTGGAATAAGTACAACCTTACTGGAAGGTAAAGTAAGGGTTTCAAAAAACAACCAAGTTGCCACCCTAAAACCAGGACAACAATCATTTATTTCATTTAACGGACACAACATTCTGGTAAAAAATGCTGATACAGAAATAGCCATGGCGTGGCATAATGGATTGTTTAAATATAACCTGGCGGATATCAAAACGGTCATGCGGGATTTTGCAAGATGGTACGATGTAGATATCCAATATGAGGGGAGGATACCTAATAAAACATTTACCGGGGAACTTTACCGTGATATAAACGCGTCTGAAGCCCTGCAAATACTTTCATTAACAAAAGTCCATTTCAGGATAGACGGAAAGAAAATTATCGTAACACCTAATTAAATTATTGATACCCATAGGAGAGCAAATATGGAAAAACAAATACTATAAATTTAAGCCGGTTAACGACAAAAAACCGCAAAAGTGGTTCGAAGCACTTCTGCGGTCAACGTCCGGGTTAACCCTTTCATCCCGACGGATCGGGATGGATAAACAATTTGGAGAACCATTTATGCAATTAACCCAAACACCGTAAAAGTAAATGAAATTTAACTTTAATGCTATAGCTATAGGCCCCGGCGGACGGCTATTCTCTAAAATATTGCTGGTTATGAAACTGACTACCCTAATCATACTCATAGCCTTTATGCAGGTCAGCGCCAAAACATACAGCCAGATCACGCTGCACGTAAATAATAAGCCGCTTACTGAAGTATTGGAAACCGTAAAAAAACAGACCGGCTACGTCTTTTTTTACGAAGGCCATTTATTGGACAACATTATCGTCAGTCTAGATGTCAACAACGTTCCACTAAACGTGGCGATGGATAAATGCCTCAAAGATCTACCGTTAAGTTACAACGTGGTAAAAAAGAATGTTGTAATTACCCAAGCGAATTATCCTGTTCGAGATAATCATAAAGCTATTTTATCGATTGAAAAAACAATTATTGGAAAAGTTACTGATACCACTGGTACCCCACTAATTGGTGCAACTATATTAAATAAAAATTCGGGTAAAACAGTAATATCTGACGATAAAGGTGAGTTCACGATTTCAGCTAACGAGGGCGACGTTCTTTCAATAAGCTTTATAGGATACAAAACTAATATCCTAAAAATCGGCGAGCCCACTGGTTATTTCAACATTCCAATGCATCCTAATATCAGTGGTCTTAGCGAAGTGACAGTAAGTACAGGCTATCAAACTTTGCCAAGAGAACGTGCAACGGGCTCTTTTGCCACGCTAACAAATAAACAATTTAATCGTAGAGTCAGTCCGACGATAATTGATAAATTAGAAAACCAGATTCCTGGTTTACTATTTACCACTAACGTGACTGACCCTTATGGCTCAGCTACTGGCGGATTTAATATTAATATCCATGGTCATAGTACGCTTTTTTCAAATGCCCAGCCGTTAATAGTTATAGATAATTTTGCATATGATGGTAATATAAATGATATTAATCCGAACGATATCGAAAGCGTAACAGTTCTCAAGGACGCGGCTGCAGCTTCAATCTGGGGTGTAAGGTCAGGAAATGGTGTTATTGTATTCACTACAAAAAAAGGAAAGCGAAATCAACCATTAAAAATTAATTTTAATTCAAATGTTACTATTGGAGCACGGCCCAATCTATTTTACAGTCATAACTTTCTTGACGCAAACGATTATATTAACATTGAGGAAAAGCTTTTTAATCAAGGATTTTTCACAAATAATTTAAACCAGCCAAGTTATTTGGCATCCCCGGTTGTTCAATTGCTTAATAATGAAAAAGCAGGATTGATATCTAGTACGGATGCAACCTCACAAATAGACCAATTGCGAAATAATGACGTTAGGAACGATCTTGCTAAATACTTTTATCAAAAATCAATTAATCAACAATATAATTTAAATCTAAGTGGAGGAAATGATAAAAGTGATTATTATTTTTCATTTGGTGAGGATAATGGTCGCTCAAATCAGGTGGGTGCTAGCAACAATCGAATTACAATTAATTCCACCTATAATTTTTATCCAATTAAAAATTTACACCTGTATGCAAAAATAAATTATGCCAATTCATCTGCGGAAGCAGGAAATCAACCTGCTTTAGCATCCTTTTTTCCTTACACCAAATTAGTTGATGCAAACGGAAACGCACAAATAGTCCCACGTGACTTTTCAGAAAGCTATAAGGCCAATATGGTTGCAAAAGGATTTCTAAACTGGGAATATAAACCTTTTGATGAATTGAATTTTGCAGATAATAAGACTTCCGCCATAGACAATACAATAAACGCAGGTGCTATTTATTCCTTTTTAAAAGGATTAGACGTTAATTTAAATTACCAATACCAAAAAATCTCTTCTTTAATATCTAACGACAATAGCGTCAATACCTATTATTCAAGGAATCTAGTTAATCAATACACACAAATTGGAACAGATGGAACTCTTAGTTACCCGATACCCGTTGGCGGTGTTCTAAACGAAGCCACTTCAACATTAAATTCACAGCAATACCGATTACAATTTGATTTTAACCACGATTGGAACAGCCAGCATCAAATTGCTGCAATTGCTGGGATGGAATTGCGCCAAGCAATTAGTAGCACTAATAAAACTATTGATTACGGCTATGATAAAAACACTGACATATCAATTCCTACTATTGATTTCTTCAATTCGTATCCATTAAACCCTTTAGGAAATCAACATATTCCCAATGGTGGTACAATACAGCGAAATACTAATAATTTTGTGTCTTACTTCGCTAACGCTGCCTACACTTTTCAAGGTAAATATATTTTTGACGTTAGTGGCCGAATTGACCATTCAAATCTGTTCGGTGTTAATACAAATCAAAAAGCCGTCCCGCTTTATCATTTAGGTTTTGCCTGGGACTTGACTAGAGAAGGCTTTTATCATGTTGATTGGCTAACTCAAATTAAACCAAGAGTAACCTTTGGTTATACAGCTAATATAAATACCTCAGCTACAGCAGTTACAACCATAGGTTTACGTCAGCCAAATGATTACGATAATTCAAGTTTTGCTTACATTTCAAATCCTGGAAATCCAGAATTACAGTGGGAAAAAACAAAGAATATAAATTTTGGGGTTGATTTTTCACTAAAAAATAACCTGCTGTTCGGAGCACTTGATTATTTTACAAAAAAGGGGATAAATCTTTTTGGATCATCCCAACTCGCTCCGTCGGTTGGATTTACAACCTTCTTTGGGAATACGGCTAACACAGCGGGCAATGGCTTTGACATTGATTTAAGTAGCAACATTATCAATAAACAAAATTTCAGATGGGTGAGCAGAATAATAATAAGCCACGTGATTGACAAAGTTACAAAGTATGATGTCAAACCTGATGTAAACACATTGTTGACTGCATCAGGCGTGGGTGGAAACGGCACAATTGTACCGATTGTAGGAGCGAATGAATTTGGTATATTTAGCTATAAATGGGCTGGATTGTCGCACGATGCGGGTGATCCACAGGGTTATTTGAACAACAAACCAAGCACCGATTATGCTACTATAATTAACCAAAGCACGGTTGACAGTTTACAATACAATGGATCGTCGCGACCTACTATATTCGGATCTTTTAATAATACATTAAGCTATCACAATTTTTCAATTTCATTTATAATATCCTATAAATTAGGTTATTATTTTCGTAAATCAGCGGCTTCCTCTATCCTAACAGGTCCCGGACAATACCTGAACGAAGATATTCTGAAAGCATGGACTAAACCGGGAGATGAACTCAAAACTATAGTGCCTTCAATCCAATATCCTCCTTTCAACGGTTTACGCGATTACTTTTATAGCTATTCATCAGCATTAATTGATAAAGGTGACCAAATCAGATTACAAGATATTTCTATAAGTTATGATCTGGAACGGGCGAAAATGAAACATTTACCCTTTTCTCATATTCAAATTTATGCTTATGTCAATAATATTGGGATTCTTTGGCGCGCCAATAAAGATCATCTCGATCCGGATGTGTTTAGTACTACTTCTTTTGGTGCATATCCTACGCCTAGGACGTATTCTCTTGGTTTAAAATGTAGTTATTAACAATATTTAAGTTAACATATTATGAAAATGAAAAATTTGTCACTTATCGTGATTACTATAGTCGTTACAATTTGTGGTTGTAAGAAACAAGACGAGTTTTTAAATAAAAAGCCCAACCAATCATTCTCAACTATAACGACAATAGCAGATATAAATAATCTACTAAATAATCAGCAATATTTTAATGAAAACCTTGCTCCATGTTGGGGCCAAGATTTTTCAGATGATCAATATCTTCCTGCAGGAGGTGAACAAAACTTATATGCAACATTTAGTATTCCTGAATACAAGTTTGCTAAGGATATTTTTACAATTAACGATACCGACTATGGTTGGAATTTTAGCTACCAAACTGTTTACATAGCAAATACAGTACTGGACGCTTTGCCCAATATTAAAGGTACCTCCGACGAATTAAATAAAGCAAAAGGAACAGCCTTATTTTGTAGAGCATATGCATTCTATGATCTTGTACAAACGTATGCTATGCCATATGATTCATTGATCTCAAAAAATGAACTCGGAATTCCGCTAAGAACCACCTCTGATTTAAATGTAAAGTCCGTACGCGCGAATGAACAAGATTGCTACGCTCAAATCATAAGCGATCTTAAAACGGCACTAAGTTTATTGCCAACAAATAGCCAAACTGTTACCTTGCCTAGTAAGCTTTCCGTAAACGCTTTGTTGGCTAGAATTTACTTCGAAATGGGAAGCTACAACCAGGCTTATAATTTTGCAAATTCTGCACTATCAATCAATGGAAATCTTACAGACTTCAACAAATTAAATATTCAAGACTATTACATTTCGTCTCCAGACCAGTTTCCTTTTAATGAAGTTATCTATTTAAAAAGCTTGGCATCTCTAGAATTGGATGGATTCGCAAGCGTTGTTGCAGATTCAACTTTATATGCTTCATATGAAAATAATGATATAAGAAAAAATGCTTTTTTCACGACCTATTATGATGTTCTGCCGCATTTCCGAGGCTCATATGATTTTAAACGGGGGAGCATCTTTTGCGGATTAGCGACCGACGAAATGTATTTGATTAGAGCAGAATCAAGTGTACGAATGGGTAATATATCGCAAGGAATGGCCGACCTTAATAAATTACTCGTTAACAGGTATAGAACCGGAACGTTTGTCGGGAGAACAGCAGCTTCGGCTACTGATGCGTTAAATCAAATTATGTTGGAAAGAAGAAAAGAGTTATACAGCAGAGGTATAAGATGGCTTGATCTTCGAAGATTAAACAAAGATCCTAATACAGCGGTCACCTTGGTACACGTATTAGCTGGGGTTAGATACACTTTGCCGCCGAATGACCCGAGATATGCAATGCAAATACCTCCTATTGAAATTCAGTTTAGCGGCATTCAACAAAACCCGAGATAGTAGATTAATAAAGATGAGAATTCCATTATTATTTTTTTTCGCATTGCTGGTATTATTATATGCAAATGTTTACGCAGGAAATGCTAAAACTGCATCAATTAATATTTTAATTAAATATGACAACCAGTCAAACAAAGACAGAACAGTTCTAAGATTATTCAGTTGTGATTTAGGTGCATATGGTAATGAAAAATTTACGATCCGTGATGTTGAAAATGAGGATGAATCAGTTCATATTTTTGATGATTTTATTTCGCCCGTTCGAAACAATGTCAGTAAATTTTCAATTAAATCAAGGAAATCCCTGACAACTGCCCAATTGTTAATTCGTCAAGAGGATGGAACAGAAACACAGTTGCTCACATTCAATTTTGTTGTAAAGCCCGGTGACAATGTTCATATTACGCAAAAAGAAGGGCGTTTCATATTTTCTGGGCCTGGCTCCCAATCCCTTTGTGTTGCTACTCAATTGCAGCATTTAGAGAAAAAAGAAATAGTACATAGTTTGACGGGAATAGATCCTAATCGATTAATTGAATCTTTTAGTAAAGTAGATTCCTTAGCAAAAGAGAAGTTTAGCTTGCTTAATTCATTTAAAAATTTATCAAAGGATCGATATGATTACCTTAAAACAGATATAATAATTTCTTGTGAAAAGCTAAAAATGGATTTCTTGAGTGCCTCAACAAATGAGTTTACGGACTTAAACAAATTCAAAACTTACTCGTCATTATTAAATGAGTACAATGATCCAATATGGAATGAGCAAACTATAAAAGAACTGCGACAAAATCGCACAACCATTCATGATTTGGCATATCTTGATTTTTTGGTAAGTAATCAGCTGATATTTAATACTTGTTTCAGATATTGCGAAAAGCCAAGCCTTGAAAAATGCTATCACTATTTGGTCGCCAATTATTCGGGTGCTACACGTGAATGGTTAATATATCGTTTAGTCCATAACTACCTCATGGACTCAGTACATTCTTTCGGGGAGTCAATACCATATTGCATCGACAACTCCATAGGTAAAGGATATGTTCAAAGCACTTCAATTAAAAAATATTTTAAGTACGTACTAACCACAAATATACCTGGGAAATTAGCTTACAACTTTTGTCTTCCAGACACTAATGGAAAAATAATACAACTTTCTGATTTTCGAGGTAAAGTGGTTTTGCTGGACTTCTATTTTCAATTCTGCGGATCGTGTGCACTCGTACATCCATACTTAGACACAATTAATCGCAAAATGAAAAATAAAAATTTTGTCCTAATTGCTATCATATTTGACAATATAAAACCTTTAACAAGACGAGAATGGATGAAAGTGATTCAAGGAAATGTATACGCTAGTATAGACAATGTAAATTTAATCGCTAGAAAGATTAATGGCGATGACAGTAAACTCAGGTTAAAGTTCGGAGGTAATATTGGAGGGGGGAGTTTGATTTATATTGATAAACATGGGAAATACTTACCAACCCCAATGTTGCCAACATTTGACGGCGGCAAATCTGCTCTAAAGCTAATTGAAGAAAATCTCTAAATATCATTTAAAATGCCAATAGGCATTTCCATCATATCAACTTTAAATTAAATATCATGAAAAAATTAATTGGCTTATTGTTTCTTACATTCGTAACGGTTTCAGTTTTCGCCCAAGAAAGAGATGTTGAGGTCATCAAAAAACTAAATAATGATTGGCTTAACGCTTATCCCAAACGGGATACGTCAACACTTTCCAAAATACTTTCAGACGATTTTATTTTAATTACATCTCATGGAGCAAAAGTAGATAAGAAGAGCTTAATTTCCGCCATAGGGAATTCAGCAGAGGATTCGATTGCGTTTGAGAATAAAACTGTGGAAGTAAAAATATATGGTGATGTCGCATGTCTTACCGGATACGGAATTTCGACGGCTTATGAAAAAGAGGGGCCTGATATTGGCAATAATTGTTATCAATCCATATTTGTGCGAAGAAATAATGTGTGGAAAGCTACCGAGACATTTATCATGTTATTAAAAGACGACGACAAATAGGGCCACTACTAATCCTTTCTATAACTAAATTCTTCAAAATAATTAAATAGCTCAATGGTAAGAAGACCAATATGTAGCTGTCTTTTTGTGATTTTTTTTGTTCGTACCTACGGTCAGAGTAATCGAAATGATGTCACAATAAACGAGCACGTAAACCAAATCATTTTTCAAATGACCTTGAATGAAAAGCTGGACTACATCGGTGGTGAAGAGCCATTGTACATCCGTGCGATTCCGCGGCTGGGTCTTCCGAGAATTGTCATGTCAGATGGTCCAATGGGAGTAAATGAATATGGAAAATCGACTGCATATCCGGCCACAATTTTATCTGCATCAACCTGGGATACATTGCTAGTTAAACGGCTAGGCGCGGCGATTGCTACGGATTCCCGTTCAAGGGGCGTGAATATTTTATTGGCGCCTGGTATAAATATCTACCGGGCTCCGATGTGCGGACGAAATTTTGAATATTTTGGTGAAGATCCTTACTTGGTCTCCAGGTTAGCAGTCAACTATATTAACGGAGTACAAAGCCATGGCGTTGCCGCAACCATCAAACATTTTGCAGCGAATAATCAGGAATATGACCGCCACAATATTAGTTCCGATATCGATGAGCGGACTTTGCAGGAAATTTATTTGCCGGCGTTTAAGGCTGCCGTACGGGAAGCGCACGTCGCTTGTGTAATGGATAGTTACAACTTAGTAAATGGTGTGCATACGACTCAAAATGACTGGTTAAACAACGAGATACTTAAACAGCAATGGAAATTTAACGGATTGCTGATGAGTGACTGGTGGGCTACATATGATGGAGTAGCGGCCGCACGTGGAGGGCTTGACCTAGAAATGCCGTCAGGCAAATTTATGAACAGGGATACATTGCTAAAAGCTTTAAAATCCGACAGAATTTCGGAAGCGATGATTGACGACAAAGTTCGCCGGATTCTGCGCGTAATATTCCGTTTCGGTTTTGACAAGCTAAAACCGGACTTAGCGATTCCTAAAGACAATGCTGAAAATGCCAAAATAGCCTTGCAGGTTGCCAGGGAGGGTGTGGTATTGCTTAAAAATGATGGCCACGTTTTGCCGCTTTCCGTTGCTAACGTCAAGACACTAGTAGTTATTGGTCCAAATGCAGGCACTTACATTGCAGGTGGTGGCAGTTCTTATGTGTCACCTTTTCACACTACAAGTATTCTAGACGGCATCCGGAAAATTACAGGTAACCGTATTCAGGTAAAGTATGTTCCCGCGCTGTACAGCTTGCAAGATTATATAGATTCATCAAGGTATTCATCATTCGGTCAAATAGGTATTAAGGCGGAATATTTTTCAAATCCTGATCTGAATGGCAACCCATTGGTGACAAGAGTTGAAAAGACAATTGATCATCAATGGGGTAATAAACCTGATATTGAAAGTTTTCCGGATGGTGCATTTTCAGTTCGCTGGAGCGGAAGTATTAAGCCGTCAAATACCGCTACCTACCGGTTGACCATTCGCGCAAATGGCGGCGCCAGATTATTTATAAATGGGCACCTTGTTTATGATGCATGGGATAAAGTTTCCGCTTCGTTGCATACGATAAAAATAAGGTTAGAAAAGGGAATTGAATATGATTTGCGGTTCGAGTATAGTAACAAAAGTGGTTTCGCAAACTGCGCCTTTGCCTGGTACGATAGCCAGCCGGATTTACAGAAGGCGGTTGACGTTGCCAAAGAATCAGATGCGGCCATTGTATGCGCAGGGTTTAATGCCGACCTGGAACAGGAAGGTTATGACCGGACCTTTGAATTACCTAAGTTCCAGGATAGCCTGATCAGTCTGATTGCCGCTTCGAATCCAAAAACCATAGTGATATTAAATGCCGGAGGAAACGTGAATATTCAAAGATGGCTACCTAAAGTGAGCGGCTTACTCCACGCGTGGTATCCCGGGCAGGAAGGTGGTCAGGCCGTTTCGGAAATTTTGTTCGGGAAAACGAACCCCTCCGGCAAGCTACCAGTCAGTTTTGAAAAAGAATGGAAAGACAGTCCGGTATACCACAGCTATTATGACGAAAAACACACTGGTCACGTCTACTATAAAGAAGGTTTATTTTTAGGCTACCGATATTGGGACACAGCACACGTTCAACCAGCTTTTCCGTTTGGCTTCGGGTTATCTTACACGTCTTTTCAGTATAAAAGCATTTGTATCACCAGACAAGGGAAAAATAGGATTAAAGTTAGTTTCATCATAAAAAATACCGGGCCGGTGGATGGAGCAGAAATTGCGCAAGTATATGTCCACCAGCAAAGCTGTCCCGTAGAAAGGCCTTACAAAGAATTAAAAGGCTTTGCCAAAATTGATTTGAAAAAGGGAGAAAGCAAAACTGTAACGGTAAACCTGGCCACGCGATCATTTTCCTATTACCAGGTTGATAAAAAGCGATTCGGTTATGACCCAGGCAAATTTGACATTTTAATTGGCTCCTCGTCGAAAAATATCCGGTTAACGAAAACAGTGTATATAAATTAATAACGATCAAATCAAAATAATACCATGAACATAAGCAAAGAGCTCAAATTTATAGGAGCCATTTTAAGTTTCTTTTTTTATCAAGAATCTTCTTCAGCGCAGATCCTTCACCCAGTTCACTGGAGCTACGCGGCAAAGAAAATCAGCAAAACTGAGGTAGTTATTTATATTAAAGCAACAATTGATGAAGGCTGGCATATTTACTCGGTAAATCAAAAAGACGGTGGACCTCTGAAAACAAGCTTTTCATTTATACCATCAAAATCATTTAAGCTGACCGATAGTTTAACAGAGCCGAAACCTGTTACAAAATATGAAAAGGCGTTTAAAATGGATGTTCACTACTTTGAAAAAAGTGTCATATTTCGGCAGAAAATAGAACTCCGGAACGCTAAAGTTAACGTGCGGGGCTCAGTTACTTTCATGACTTGTAATGATGAAAAATGCCTGCCACCGGATGAAGTAGAGTTTCAAATCCCTGTCAAATAATTCGTCTCCCCAAAATTCTTAATAATTGAAATGAATAATAGCATATTTAAACTATACCTGTTGCTGGCTCTTTTTACCGTTCCTAATGCTTTGTTTGCCCAAAAAGTAAATTGGCAAAATATGGACTTAAAGGCGGATAGTGTCTTTGGCATCAGTACTGAAAAAGCATATAACGAACTTCTCAAAGGGAAGAAATCGCAAACCGTTATTGTTGCAGTAATCGACGCAGGAGTTGATACAATGCATGAAGATTTGAAAAGTGTGTTATGGGTAAATCCTAAGAAGAAAGCATTTGATAACGGCACCTATGGCTGGAGTTTTATCGGCTCTGCTAAAGGGAACGTTCGTTATGACAACCTTGAACTAACCAGGCAGGTTCGCCAGCAGCAAAGTCAATTTGAAAATAAGGACAGTTCAGATTTCCACGGGAAAAATCTAGCCGCCTTCAAAAAATATCAAGTCGAAAAGAATGAACTCAACCTGAAAAGGCAACAAGCAGTCCAAATGGTTCAAGGCATGAGCAACTTTGGCAATATCCTTAAAGTAATCATGCAAAAAATTGGGAAAGACACACCTACGCTAGCGGACTTTGAAGCTTATTATCCTATTGATGAAGGCGAGAAACAAATAAAAAGCCTGATGATGACTGTTTTACGCAAAAGAGATGATTTTGAAAGTTTTAAAGAGAATGAATTTAACAAGGCTTTTAAGCGTTATAAAGAGCAAGCAAAGTACCAGCTTAATATCAATTACGATCCTCGGCCAATCGTAGGTGACCAATACTTTGATTCAAAACAACGAAATTATGGCTCCCCTGATGTTATGGGACCTGATGCAACTCATGGTACTCATGTATCTGGTATCATCGGCGCGTTAAGGAATAATGAAATAGGTATGAACGGTGTAGCGGACAACGTTCAAATTATGAATATTCGCACGGTGCCTGATGGCGACGAGAGGGATAAAGATGTTGCCAACGCGATCAGGTATGCTACCGACCATGGAGCGAAAGTCATTAATATGAGCTTTGGCAAGGCTTACAGCCAGGATAAAAAGATAGTTGATGAGGCCGTTAAATACGCAATGAGAAAGGACGTCCTGCTGGTACAGGCTGCCGGTAACGAAAATTCCAACATCGATAGCATTGCTCATTTTCCAAATCGCAGATATTTAAATGGGAAGGAAGCCAATGCTTATATAGTCGTCGGTGCATCCGGAATGCGTGCTGACAGTACAATCAAAGCATCATTCTCAAATTACGGCAAATCATCTGTGGATGTCTTCGCGCCAGGCGTACAAATATACAGTTGCATACCAGGATCGAAGTATGCTTATTTCGATGGAACGAGTATGGCGAGTCCCGTTGTTGCGGGACTCGCCGCTCTGATTAGGGAGTATTATCCAAAACTGAGTGCAGCCGAGGTTAAAAAGATTATCGTTCAGAGTGTGCAGACTACCCCCTTTCTTAAAAGCTATTGTAAGACGGGAGGAGTGGTAAATGCTTATCTAGCTTTAAAGATGGCTGAGAATTTTAAAAATAGAAATAGACCCTGATGACTATAAGAAATGCAACCTATAAGGACGCGCCATCAATTAAAATATTGCTGGAATCGCTTGGATATAAATCAAGCATAAGCATTTTGGTAAACCAGATAGAGATGTTATTTGGTGTCAACAATAACGAACTTTTAGTCTGTGAATCCCATCTCGAAGTAATAGGATTTGCCTCACTGCATTATTTTCCGCAGTTAGCGTTTGATGGTGAATTGGTCTTTATCAGCTATTTCGCTGTTGCTCAGCCGGACAAAAACTCAACAGTTGCAAAAACACTAGAGGAATTCATAACAGCCAAATCCTTTAAACGGAAATGTGATCGGATACAAGTACACTGCCATGACTGGCGAACACCAGAACATAAATTTTATAGCGAACAAGGTTATCAACTATATCCCAACTTTTACACCAAAAGATTGGTTTATGGCGAATAAAGAATTCAAAATACTGACTCGTTCTTTATATCAGTTAATAGTTAACTTTTAGAAGTTAGTTATGCGAAGCGTTACTCTCCAGGAGTGGAGAGAACGTTTTAAGATTCTAAATTACTTTAGAATTTAGTTTAGTTGATTAATGAGGTGCACCGGGTCTCCGGCTGCACTTTTTTTGGCGCAAAATCGCCTTTTAACCAATAGGCAACACTTTAATTTTTAATATACCTAAAAACAAATCATATGAGATATCAAATGAACCAATGGATGATTATTAGTTTATATTTGCCAAAAAAAAGAAAAGAACCGGATATATATTTTAGACATATAAGAATTTAGCGTTTCACTGCGCTCCCCACTCCAAGAAAACGACGAACTTTCAAATATAGTAACGGGATCAAAGTGCAACGCCTGCCACAAGTGCGGGCTTGCATTACTGTTACTATACGTATTCGTCGTACGTCTTGGATGGTGGTGTATTGTCCCGCGCTTGTGGTTTAAACACCGCCGGTCAAATACGCCTGTACACCGTCCCCTTCATTTCAGGATTATGCCCGGCATATTCATTTACTGTTTAAAATGAGAATATGCATACTGATACCGAAGTCCTGAAATCCATTGCCGAAGACATAGCCGCCCGGCCAAACCCCGATCCTATTTACGAACCAAAGGCCGATCACCGGCTGATTTTGGAGGCCAATAGACTCGAAAAAGCTATTGTACATGCGTTGCGCTCAATCGATAATGATACCCAACGTGATACGTTTCGCAACGACACCATAGGCAAACTCGTAAATATCTGCGATTTATTATATGAGGTTCATCATAAGGTAAGCCCCGATACAAAAGTGCTGCTGGATTTGCTTACCGCAGTCAAGACGGTTTTACCGAATGAAATCAGCCCGCTGCTTCGTTTGCCAAAGGCATTTGTACACTCCCAAAAGGCATTGGTGAAAACGCAATGGCAAGCATTTGAGGGCATCCTTCTCAGGTATCAGATTGGCTCGGAATTGATCGCGATTGCAGCGATTCCATTTCGACGTTTTATCGATGGTAAAGAAAAGCTGTTTTGGGCCGACTATACATGGCTGAAAGGGTATGCTGCCAAACTGGATGCCGTAGATTGGGATCATGCGGACTGTAATAGTCCGGCCGAAGCACTGATGTCATTACTGATCGGCCGCGATTTCAATCACGACCAGTTTTATGTTTACTGTAAGAAATATATCCAGGAAAGGGTTGGGCAGGTAAACACCAAACAGCGAAAGTTGCATGAATACACCGTCTGTCAAAAACTGGTGCTGGAAGATACACAAACCGGTCTGGCAAGGTTTAACCGCCATGACAATTCCCTTTCACCAAGACTGCTGAAACTGATCAAAGAGGAAACGGATGCCTTTAAAAACGCGGCGGCTTATGAAGACGCACCCCAAAAGGTCGAATTTAACTGGGATGCTGATACATCGGCCGTGTTTTATAAATACCTTATGGATAAGGGCATCACCAAAAAAGTTGATACAAAAACTTATGCCAAGCAGATTGCGGCAACAATATCGACAGTTGGCAAGGAGGACGTACAATGGGACACGTTTCACAAACGGTTTTACAGTAAGGATGAAAAGTATTTGTCGAAGATATACGAACCTTTAAACAGCATAGTAGAAGACATCAAATTTTTCCTGCGAAAGTAGCACACGTAAGCTTCGTGGCTTTCCGTGGATACGTTTTTTTGGCGTTTTACAGTCCATTTCCTTTGCCGGAATAAATCTGTAAACACATGAAAAATGACTTTGACCACAACAGTTTCCGGGATTTCGAATACATCCCCGGAATGGATGCCTGGGCGCGTGCGCGAATGTTTCAGGCTTATTTGAACGACCAAACCGCAAAAGGCCAATTGAATTACCGGCTGGTGACGACTACAGGCTGCGGACCTGTAATCGAAATGAACGGCAGGCAGGTCATCAGCCTGGTGTCTAACGATTACCTCGGCTTTACGCAACACCCTGCCGTAAAGCAAGCGGCAGTTGATGGGATAATGAAATATGGCTCCGGAGCCGGGGCATCCCCTGCTATCGGCGGACACTATGATTACCACGCTTTGTTAGAACGAAAGACCGCCCGGTTTTTTAGAAAACAACACGCCATCATTTTTACCACCGGCTACACCGCCAACAGCTCTCCGCTGCAAGCTATCCTTACCAAAGACGATCACGTCATATTGGATGCCGGTGTGCATACCAGCGTAATGGAAGGCTGCCAGTGCTTTAACCGTAAAACCGTAAAGCACAATGACCTGGCCGCTTACGAGCACGCCTTAAAACTATCCAGAGGCAAGCATCCGCTGGTCTTAGTCATTATCGACGGTGTTTACTCGCAAGACGGTGATCTGGCACCTTTGAAAGAGATCATTGCGTTGTGCAAACAATACGGTGCAAAGCTTATGGTGGATGATGCCCACGGCACCGGTGTTGTTGGCAAAACCGGCCGCGGCCTGATTGAGGCTTGTGATGCCTGGAACGATGTCGACTTAATCACCGGCACATTCAGCAAAACATTCGGACACATCGGCGGCTACGTAGTTGCCAGCGAAGAAATGGTCAATTATTTAAAATACCAAAGTAAACAGCACCTGTTTTCCGCCAGTTCCACACCCGCCGCGATGTCCATTATCAAAGCCATTGAATTGATTGATGAGGAACCTTTATGGATGTCGGTATTGCGCGACAATATTAAATACTTCCGTCATGGCTTACTAAGCCTGGGATTAAATATTGGCGATACCCGTTCGGCAATTTTCCCGGTGCGAATTGGTGACAAGATCAAGAATGCTAAGATCTGTCATGCCATGCAGGAAAAGGGTGTGTATGCGAACCAAATCAATTACCCCGCAGTATCGCTGAAAGATGCCCGGATACGGATGGGCGTGACAGCGTTGCATGAGCGTGCACATCTCGATGAAGTGCTGAACGTTTGGGAAACCATTAAAAAGGAGTTTAACTTATGAACTGCCTGAGCCATGTTTTCCGGCAGGCGTGTCGGGAGATCGGGCTGCCTCCAGCCGAAAAAGCTTTATTCCTGAAACTGCTCCGTGAACTCAGCGTGAATGCGGTTAGACGCCATAAGGCCTGGCACATCAAAGAAGACTTTATCACGCTTTGGTTTATTTCAGTCGGCCGCTTCCCGGAATTAGCCGCTAATTCTTATAGTAAAATGATCAGCGAGTGGGTTGCACAGCAATTGCCATTTGACCTGAATGAAGAAGAACAACTGCTCCTGTGGAGCTAAATTTTTAATCTCATGAAAAAATCAACATATGAACGCGGGCTTGCGGAGTTGCAGGCCGAAATAGCGCTGCTGGACGGCGAAGTCATTGCGCCGATTGAGCGCTTAAGGCATACGCTGCCGCTAATCGCAGGTATCGTAAACGATATTAAGGCGGAAGTAATGAAAGATGGTTTTGAAAGCCCTGAAGCCGAGATTCATTTCTTTAAGATTGTTAAGCCAGGATATTATGCGCTACAGCTTTTTGAGGTGGAGTGGTACCATATCAGTATCAACAAACCGGTGGGTACTACCCAAATGCTCAAAGCATTCTATGAGGAAGAATTGCTGTCCCTGCTTCGTTTTTTCCGTAATCAAGCTTTTTATTACCAGTATTACCGCCTTCAGGCCACTGAACTGGATGAAAAGTATTTTTTGAGGGATAGCAGGCAGGGCGATATACCGGTTTTGGATGTCATCGATCCTTTGCCGGGTTTTTCCAGCGCATTGGACTACCTGTTTGCCAAGTTCATCGCCTATGAACGTTTGCGCGATCACTTGCTGGACCAGCTGGCCATGCTTTACTTCGAAAAGCGTGCCGATAAATCCTCGCCAAATCTTCGCTGGACAGGGGAGAAGATCAACCTGGTAGAGCTGGCCTACGGCATTCATTTTACCGGCCAGGTCAATAAGGGCAAAGCAGAAGTTAGTGAAATACTGGCCTGGCTTACCGAAAGCCTCGGTATTTCCATATCGCCCGACCAGGCTTACCGGATGTTTCTGGATATCAAGCGCCGGAAGACGTTTAGCCCGACCCGTTTTATCGACCGGATGGCTGAATCGGTAAAGCGCCATATCGAAAATAGTTTCAGCCTGAAAAAGGTAAGGAGATCAATTCGTGAGCAATAAATCGATACCAAGTTTTAAAACTTGGGAAAGCAGCCTCTTGCGGTTCCACAATTTTGGACCAGCAATTAGGCTCTTTGACATCGGGGAATGAAGTATTATCCTGCTAAACCCAGGAAATATTGCGAAGCTGAGATCATATCAATAAGGCGAAAGCGCAATCGCAGGCGAGGGCCCGGTTTGTAGAAACTGAGATGAGTAATTCCGAAAAATATAAATCCTTGTTCGAGTTCAGCGATTGGTTCAAAAAGCAAGGTCATAGGGGGCGCAAGCCCCCTTTTGCGTTTGGTATGGCCGGTAATTATAAAAACCATTTGTAATGAAACCAGGAACAAACGCAAGGGACCTCAAAGAGCAGGTGGCCCTTACCGACCTATTATCCCGGCTGGGTTACCAGCCGCTGCGCCGTTCAGGCAAGGAACATATCTACTTAAGCATGTTACGAGATTCAGACACCAAACCTTCATTTTGCGTTAATGACAGCCTGAATGTATGGTACGACCATGGTACCGGCAGGGGAGGGAACCTGATCGATTTCGGTATGGCCTACTGGCAGCTTTCGTTTAGAGAGGCCATCGGGAAAATAGCCGAAGTGATCGGGCAGGCTTTAACCATCCCGCTTAGCCCCAAAATTGAGCGGCGCCACGCGCATAAACTGCCGCATTACCAGGTGGAAGATATTCGTGAACTTGGCAATAATGAGGTAATTGCTGCCTACCTGAATGAACGAGGCCTGTGGCACGTTGCCCAGGACCGGCTCAAGGAGATTTACTACTATGTCGAAGACGAAAAGAAACTGCGGAAGCAGTTTTTCGCTGCCGGCTGGCAGAACGAGCAAGGTGCCTGGGAAGTGCGCAATCCTTACTTTAAAGGCTGCCTGGGTCACAAAGCCATCACCTACATTCCCGGCTGCGACGACCGGGTAGCTATATTCGAGGGTTATTTTAATTACCTCAGCTGGCTCACCGAAAACAGCTTTGCACCGGACAGCATCATCGTGCTGAACACCGCGACATTAGCCCAATCGGCGATCCGTAAAGCGACAACGTTCGACGACATCAGCCTTTATTTTGACAACGACCCGACCGGCCGTCAAATAACGGCAGGGTTCATTCAGGCGCTGCCACGGGCCATTGACCGCTCGTACCAATACGAGGGCTACAACGACTATAACGACAAGATCAAACCCAAATACCGCAGGGCTAAAGTATCCCGCTATTAAGTAACGGGCTATCCCCGAAATGGCGCTTCAGCGCTCCAAAGTAGCTGGCTATATATTGGTTTTTCCCACAGCAAGATGTCGTTTTGTCCGACAAAAAACGCTCCCGCTAATTTTTGACCGCCAAAACGATTCTCGCCTTAACCATCCGCTCCGTACCTCCGCGGAAGATTAAGGGAGTATCGGAATTTCGCAACTCAATTCCTCTTTTATGAATACCAGTGAAAAACGTACCAAAAAGATTGATGCGCGTTTTACGGAGGAAGAATATAAGCTGGTGCTGGAAATGGAAAAGACACTCGGCGTCCGTAAGACCGACCTGGTCAGAAACGGATTGCTGAAAAACAGTAAATCAGTCGTTATCAACGCTAAAGAACTCATCGGCCAATTAGAAAAGGCAGGAGCGGAAATAAGACGTTCCGGCAATAATATCAACCAGCTGGCGCGATATGCCAATATGTTAAACAAAAAGGATATCCTCTCGCCTGCAGTGGCAGAGCGGTTCAATATATTATTGAGCCAGTACCTGGACAATCAAAAAGATCTCGAAACGGTATTGCGAAAAATCATTCGCATGATGATTTAGTAGCCCGCTCAGATTTAGCTGGCTCAAAAATAGCCCGATACTTTGTTGCCCGATCCAAAATAGCTAAGAGCCGGCGATAAAATAGCCCGCTCAAAACTAGCCAGCTACAAAATAGCCAGCGAAATTATAGCCCGCTTCTAAGTTGCTAAGAGCCCGCTGCCAAATAGCGGGTTAGCTTATCGCCGGCTACTTAACAGCCCGTTACCAAATAGCCCGCACCATGATCGTTCGCTTTTTAAGTTCTGCCGCATCGTTTCACGGTGTGAGCTATAACACGGATAAAATTGACCGTGGACTGGGTGAGTTAATGAAAGTATCCGGTTTTGGAGCGTTGCAGGGCTTATCCGAATTACGGCCGGAAGATTACAAAAACGCGTTGAAAGCCGTATCGGCGCTCAACAAGGGCGTGAAGTCACCGCAATTCCATGTTGCTATTTCTGCGCCCGGAAAAACCCATGACCGTTACCAGTTAACGGCTATTGCGGAAGAATGGCTGAAATTGATGGGCTATGCTGACCAGCCTTACCTGATCGTATTTCACCAGGACACGGCGAATAACCACGTTCATATCGTGAGTACGAGGATCACTAAGGAAGGCAAAACTATTAGCCGGGATTTCGAGCATATCCGCGGGATAAAGAATTTAAATAAGGTGATGGGCCTCGACGAAAAGCAGGACGTAAAGGCCCACATCGCAAAAGCTTTGGCTTTTCGCTTTTCGACTATGGCGCAATTTAAAATGATCCTGGAAAATCAGGGCTACGTGTTGAAGGAAAAAGACGGGATTTTAGACGTGATCAAATTCGGAACCAAACTGGCCGATATAGCTATTGCGGATATCGCTGAACGGTTGGATCAAAATAAACCTGATGCAAAACGCACCGCGCAGATCAGGGCCATATTGATCAAGTACGCGAAAATTTATAACAGTAGTTTAAAGCCCGAGACCATCCCACTGCCCAGCAGGTATGGCAAGCCTACGGGGGCTTACACCTCTGAACTGGCCGCCTATTTAAAAGAAAAACACGGGCTGTTATTGATATTTCATTCCTCGGAAAACAAGCCGCCTTATGGTTATTCACTGGTCGATAACGCTGGTAAAGCAGTTTATAAAGGCAGTGAGATACTATCCCTCAAAGACCTGCTGTCTATTGAGGCACAGCCGATCCACGAAGAGCAAGCTGAAATGCCGAAGGATTTGGATAGCCTGGATCGGCTAACGCTCGATTATTACAGCGCCTTACTCAAGGCAGTTTTATATAATTATCCTGATATCCGGCAGGGCCTGCACCACCAGGGTTTGGATATCCGCTATTCTGGCGGTGAGTTAAAACTTATTGATTTCAGCGCGAATACTTCGATACCCGTCAGTGACCTGCTGAATGAAATTGATTACGGGCACTTGGAAAGAGAGCTGGCGCAAACGCAGGAAATATCCAGGGAAATACAGCAACAACATATCGTCTTGCCATCGATTAACCTGGCATCCGATGTCGACGACGAAGCCATCCATGGCATGCGGCGGCACCGCAAAAAGAAAGCGAGAACCAATTTAAGATAAATCATGATCATTATTATAGGAAACCAAAAAGGCGGCTGCGGTAAAAGTACGCTTGTTCTGCTGCTGGCCAATTACCTGACGCTGATAAAAAAATGTAAGGTTACGGTACTCGATACCGATTACCAGCAATCCGTATCGCAAAAGTTTCAAAAGGCAAAAATCCTGGAGAACGTTGAGCCTTATGAAGTCTTAGCGCTGGAACTGGAGACTTACCCGGATATGAGGGAAGTGATCGCCGCTAATCCTAAGGATATCGCGCTGATCGACTTGCCGGGAAAACTGGACGACGATGGTTTATTGCCGGTTTTCAGATCGGCAGACCTGGTCATCTGTCCGTTTGCTTATGACGAATTCAGCTTTGAATCCACTATCCTGTTTTCGGTGGTGCTGCGTAAGATCAACCCTGAAGTAAGGATCGTTTATGTGCCGAACCGGGTTAAAGCCAACGTTAAATATGAAACCCAAACTGATATAGATGCACAGCTGGCCAAGTTTGGCAGCGTTACACAAGGTTTGCCGGACCGTATCGATTTTCAGCGCATCAATACCTTTCAAATACCATTATCGGTTTATCCGGTCATTCTGCCCGTGTTTGACAAAATATTCAAGGACCATATTAAAAAGTAACATGAACCAAATCAAAACACTGGCCGACCAGCTGCGCGACAAGATGGCCAAGCCCGACACGCCGCTGCCCGAAGAAAAACCCGTAAAGAAAAAAGCGGTCAAAGCGGAGCTGATCCCACCGATTGTCGAACAATTGCGGGCTTATGACCTCGGCGATCACAAAACCGTGGTACACGCCCGTTTCGACCCTGGTACAGCGCAAACGCTGCACCACTTTAAAATGGCGACAGGGATCGAGGTCACCCGCCTTATCTGCTATTCGGTCAAACAACTGCTTGACCAAAACCCGGAAATTAAATCGATTGTCAAACAATATATCCAAAAACTCGAATTATGAACTGGTTACACTTCAGTCTATGTGTATGCGGTATCTATATGCTGTATTACCTTGTCATCATTTTAACAGACCTGGCCCGTGGCAGGTCTCCCACCAAAACAAACGTACATGAACTTAGCTTTTCCGGGGATGTCAGGCCGGAATTGCTTAAAGCGGAGGATCATGCCCCAACCAAAAAACCAGAGACGTCCATGATCGGTTCGGGAGGGGTCAGCCTCAAGGAAACCTTCGGACTTGCCCGTAAGGATATGCTGGTGTACACCCGCGCAGTCAGTTTCGGATGAAGCATTTATCGATCTTATTATTCCTGGTCCTGACTTTCCCGGCCTTTGGCCAGCCGGGTATAAATGAAATGAACCAGGCCAGTCAGCAGCTGACCTCCAGTTTTTTTTCCGCATTTGACTGTTCCCTCGTGATCGCCGCCATATTGGGTTTGACCGGCGCGGTTCGTATCTACCATAACTGGCAAATGGGAAAACGCGAGATAACGGCCGATGTGGCTGCCTGGTTCTATGCTGCCATTTTCATGGTGCTGGCAGGCGCGTTTCTGCGTGCTTTGTTTGGCATCTGAATAAATTTTAATACCCCTTAATAACCGGGCGGTTCTGTGATGGAACCGCCTATTTTTTTACCAACAATTTAATACCCCAATTCAAATGAACAAATTAAAAAAAATGTGGGCAACGGCCGTGCTGTTTGTCCTTGGAACAATTTCAGCCTTCGCCCAAAGCGGTGTTAACGGCCTGAATACCGCTACTTCCACCTTGAAAACTTACATCGCCCCGGTCACTACCATTACACTGGTCATCGGCGGTATCGTCGGGATTATCGGTGCGATACGGGTTTACTCCAAATGGAACAGCGGTGATCAGGATATTAATAAAGAATTGATGGGCTGGGGCGGCAGCTGCGTATTTCTCGTGGTCTCGTCTCTGGTAATCAAAGCATTCTTCGGTTTGTAATGAAACGTTTCCCGGTATATAAGGGGCTGCAGAAGCCCCTTATATTTCGCGGCTTCCGCGGAAAATTTATCTATTGGGGGATCGGCTCCCTTTTGGCGGGCCTAGTTGTCGGCGCGCTTACGATGTCGCTTATCAATATGTGGCTGGGCGCCATCTTGCTCATCGGCTGCATAACCGGCGGCCTGTTATTCACCGCTTCCAAACAGAAGCAGGGCCTGCATTCCAAAAGCCGCAGTAATAAAATATATATCATCAACCAGATCAATCATTATGGCCGCAAAAACTGTATTTGAAATGCCTTTTATAGGCGTGGATTCCAAGGGCGAATTTGATATGCTAATAGGGTCGGGCGGTGAATATTCGGTGATCCTGAAAATGATTAACCCGGTCATCCGCTATTCCGCGTACCCCGCAGGCTATGATGAATTTCATAACAGCCTGATCAACGTGGTCAAGGTGCTGGGGGACGGCTATATCTTACAGAAACAGGACATTATCAGCCGGGCGAGCTACAGTCCCGGTAAAGCAACGGGTTATTTGCAGCGGCGCTACAACGCCCATTTCGAGGGCCGCGAATGTATGCAGGTCAGGACCTACCTGACCATTACGCGCAGGATCAAGAAGAGCGCATTTTATGTGTTTGACCCGAAATTGCTGCGGGAGTTTCGGCAGGCTATTGTTAAGATACTGGATATCCTGCCGGGTGCCAGGGTTATGAAAGAGCGGGAGATCAACCTGCTGATGCTGCAAATGCTCAGCATGGATTTTAAAAGCCAAAATATCAGCCTGAATAATCTGAGCCCGAACGATACCGAGGTAAAAATGGGTGGTTGGGCTGCCCGGAGTATCAGCCTGGTCAACATCGACAGTGTGGACCTGCCGCCGGAAGTCGCCACGCACATCGAATTGAATGACAAGGAAAGCATGAAGGGTTTCCCGGTCGATTTTTTTTCCTTCCTGTTTAAAGTGCCGGGCTGCAACGCTATCGTTTATAACCAAGTGATCGATGTCATCGGGCAAAGTACGATGATGCGGAAACTGGAACAGAAAAAGAAACGGCATTCCGGTATCCCTGATCCGGCTAATGATTTGTGCGTCGAAGACATTGACCTATTACTTAATGATGTCGCCAGGGAAAATCAACTGGTCGTCAATTGCCATTTTAACATGCTGGTCGTGGCAGAGCCTGAAAGTTGGATAAGGCAAGTAACTTTATTGAAAGTTCCTTATTCGGATTAGGCATCCAGCCCAGCAAAGGAGCATATAATCAACTCGAATTGTTTCGTACGGTTTTACCCGGTAATGCCGTGGAATTGAAAGAATACGATTGGTTCCTTACTACCTGCGATGCCGCGGCCTGTTTCTTTTTTAAAGAATCGCTGTCCAAAGACGAGCCATCGGATTTTTTGATCCGTTTTACGGACAGGCAGGGCATCCCCGTAGGAATGGACCCGGCAGATTTGCCGATGCGGACGGGCAGAATCAATAACCGCAATAAATTTGTGTTGGGGCCAAGCGGGAGCGGCAAGTCTTTTTTCATGAACGCCCTGGTCGAGCAGTACACCAATTACAATATGGATGTAGTGATCATTGACGTGGGCCACTCTTATTCCGGACTTTGCGCGTATTGTAAGGGTAAATATATCACCTACACCGACCAAAAGCCGATCACGATGAACCCCTTTGCCATGAAGGCGAATGAATATAATATCGAAAAAAAGGATTTCCTGATCACGCTCACGGCACTGTTGTGGAAGGGAGCGGACGGGACCTTATCCAATATTGAACGGGATGTGCTTTCCGCGCTGGTCAGCGCTTATTATATCGAGAAGTTTCAGCAGGATAATCCGGAATTGAACTTTAATACCTTCTACGAATTCGCGCTGGCCAAAATACCGGATATCAAAAAGGAGGAATCCATCCCCTTCGATCTGGACGAGTTTCGCTATGTGCTGAAGAAGTTTTACCGGGGGGGTGAGTTTGATGCCATCCTGAATGAAGCGGTAGACGATTCCTTGTTCGGCGAGCCTTTTATCGTGTACGAGATCGATAATGTGCAGAATCATAAGATACTTTTTCCTATTGTCACGCTTATCATCATGGATGTTTTTATCCAGAAAATGCGCTATCGCAGCGGCCGCCGAAAATGTTTAATTGCAGAGGAAGCCTGGAAAGCCATTGCAAGCCCGATCATGGGTTCGTATTTGGTTTACCTGTACAAAACGGTTCGTAAATTCTGGGGGGAAGCGATAGTGGTAACACAGGAGTTGGGGGATATTATCGGGAACGCAGTGGTGAAGGATAGCATCATCAGCAATTCAGATACGATCTGCCTGCTGGATCAGACCAAATTCAAAGATAATTACGATGCAATAGCTGCATTATTGTCTATCAACGAAACCGAGCGCCGCAAGATCTTTACCATCAACCAGTTGGACAATACCGAAGGCCGTGGCCGCTTTAAAGAGGTCTATATCCGGCGCGGAGCGGTCGGGGAGGTGTACGGTGTAGAAGTATCCATTGAGCAGTATCTCACATTTTCAACGGAAAAACCCGAAAAGTCTGCCATTGAGATTTATGCGGCGGCACTCGGCTCTTATCCGGCAGCGCTGGACGAATTCGTGCGTGATTTGCATCATAGTAAAATGGCGCTCCCCGCTTTTGTAAACCATATTAATTCGATTAAAAAAACATTCCAATAAGATGAAAAAGCTAATTATACTATTGCTCTGCCTAACGGCAGGCAGCGCTTTCGCGCAGGAAATTGTCGTCGACCCGGTTACTTCCGGTGCTATTGTCGGCAGCACCATTGCCATTAACGGCCAGCTGGGTACGACCAACGATAAGCTGAACCTGATCCAGAAAGGCCAGTTGGCGGTGACCGGGCAGCTGGTTATCGTGAACGACATGCAAAATAAAATTTATAAGGGGCTCAGCGAAGTCGCCTCCGTCATCAATAACATCACCACCATAAAAGAGATTGCCGAGTGCGGCACCGATATCGTCAACGATGTGGGCCAGGCGATGACCTTAGCCAAATCCAACCCGGTATTACTGCTATTCGCCGAACAGGGCGCCAGGGATTTTGAAACCCGAGCCGCAACGCTGGCGGCTGACGTCGGCGCCTTTGTACTCAAAGGCGGGAACGGGAATCTCATGGATTCGGGTGAACGCGGCAAACTGCTTAACCATATTGCCGACGAGTTGCGCATCCTGCGCGGCATCGCCTACGGCATGGAACGCTCGATGTACTGGGCGAAGATCAACGGTATTTTCCGTTCGCTCAATCCCTGGGCCGAATGGCAGAACCAGGATGTGCGTATCGCCAATGATGTATTAACGAATGCTAAATACTTAAAGCAATGAAAACTTATCTGAAGTTAATCATCATCCTTTTGCCTTTCACCTTTAAGCTTTCGCCTTTATTGGCACAGCAAAAAACACTGGACATCCCGAGCATGCACCTTTTGATCGATCAATCTATCGATGAAAACAAGCAGCAGGTAAAAGCAAAAAACCAGCAGATCGCTACATCCGCCAATGAGCAGGCCAACCTGACTTTGCTTGACAAGCTGAAAGTAAAGTACCGGCAGTTACAACAACGGTATAATGCCCTCGGCACCGCTATTAATGTGGCTGATATCGGCATTTATGCCACGCCGATGGTTAAACGTATTGTCAGCAACCAGGCGCAAATTATCCAATTGACCGAAAAGAATCCGGCGCTGATTGCGCTCGGCTACCAAACGGAAATCGAGTTTGCCGAAAAAGCAAAAGATTTGGCGGGTTATGTGGCCGGCCTGACATTAAGCATCGGAGATGTCAACCAGATGAAGGCATCCGACCGGAAGCTGCTGTTTGATTATGTGATCAGCGAATTAAGCAGTATACAGGATCTGTCGGGAACAATGGTCAATAACCTACAATACGCAACACTTAAGGACCTTTTAAAAGCCGCTAATCCCTTCCAGAATTTCGTCAATTCGGACATATCGATCAGTAAGGATATTATTCAAAACGCTAAATACCTGAAACAATGAATACTTTTTCAAAATTCGTTTTAAGCCTTTTACCTTTCTGCTTTTACCTTTCACCTTCCTTCGCTCAAGAATACGTTTTCGACCCGCAGGTCTGCGAATCGGTGATCGCCAACCAGGCTGTCCGCAGTTCCGCTGAAATTACCCACCAGCAATATCTGGGCAAGATCAATAACAACCTGGATAACATCAATACCAACGTCGGCTCGGTGGTACTGGCGCAGACCATGATCTATGAAGCATTGGCTAATGTGAACTCCGCTTTAAAAGATGGTTTGGCAGTAAAGAACCTGGCGGTTATCGTTGCCGATATGACCGGCTATATCAACCAGGCCTTAACGCTGGCTAAATCAGACCCGGCATTGCTGTTATTCGCCTCGAAGATCTCAGATGAAATGCGGACAAAGTCGATTGCCCTGGTTACGGACGTTTCCGGTTATGTTTTAAAACAGGGGAATAACGTATTGGCCGATTACAATTCGCGTGATGAACTATTAAAGAAAGTCACCACCCAATTGCAACTGCTCGACGGATTGGCCTATGGTGCCTGGCGGGCCATGTATTGGGCCAAAGAAAAAGGCATCATCGCTTCGCTTGATCCCTTCGCCGGGTTTGTCTACAGGGACAAATTATTTGTACAACAAATTATCGCTAACGCTAAATACCTACACCAATGAAAAAACTTCATTTTCTATTTGCTTTCTGCTTTTACCTTTCCGCTTCTTGCTTCGCGCAATCTGAAGTGAACGACGAAGCCCTCCGCTACCAGGAGCAACGCATGGTGTTCCAGCAATGGGACCAGAATAAGTTCAAACCTTCGCCCGGCTTTTTAGGCCTCAATCCTTACTACTGGCTGGTTTGGGGATTTTTTCATCCGGATTATCATAAGACAGATTTGCGGCCATTGAGCGCAAACGGCCCGCAAACCCAGCGCATCGCTTTTGTCGCGGCGATGAGCAATACGGATAACCATTATAAACTGCAATCGGATACCGTCAGAAACACGGCCCTGTCACAGATCGCGGCCACATCGGGACTGGTCAGCGAGGCCGATCCGTTGTGGCTGCTCTATTATAAAAGCCAGTTTACCCCGGTACTCAACAATTCACCGCTAACCATTTTAAACGGTTTGTCGCCGCAGGTCAGCGCGAAACTGGTTTCGGAAGGGATTTACGCCTGGTACAAAAATGAACTGGATATGCTGAAGCAGCGGGTACAGGGTGCCCACGACGCCGATATGGACAGGGGCGCCAGGATCATGGCTTATTACCGGCTGCTGAATGACTATCGCAGGCTGGCCGGGGTTTGGGCTATCCGTACTTCGTCCGCGCAATCCACGCTGGATATGGCCAAACAACAGCAGCAATTAAAAAGCGGCTTTACCGGGGTGCCGGACTGGACGCCGCAAAGCGATATTTCCATTGCGAACAAGATTTTACAGAAAGTACAATGAAGAAGAAAATAGTAATGCTATTGCCGCTGCTGCTTACGCTGTCAGCGGCATTTGCCCAAACCACTGATAATACTGATGCCAAAAAGACTTTGCAGTTCTTACAGGGCGACGGCGTTTACGAGGAAGGGGTCATGACTTTTTTGGGTGGTCTGAAGGATTCGATCTGGACACACTTTGATCTGTTCATCACGGATGCCAAGGCATTAGCTGCCATATTCATGATCATTTATTTCGCGATCAGGTCATACGAAATGATGGTAGGTGATAAACGTATGGAGATCATGCCGCTGCTTCGGCCCTTCGGCCTGGCGATGGTCATTTTGTGGTGGGGCGTGTTTGTGAAGATGATCGCTTTTCCGACCGACCTGGTCGCCAATCAAACCGAGCAAATGTTTGAAAGTGAGCAAAGCACGGTCAATGACCTTCGCTTCAACCGGGCAAACCTGATGCTGGCCGTAGCCAATTCCCTTTATACGTTCCAGGCGCAAACCGAAGTGGCGGAAAAGGAAAGTGATACCTGGTACGGGCAGGCCTGGGATGCTGTGACCAGCACGGTAAAACAGGGCATCGCCGACGTGGTATCGCCGCTGCTGGAATTGAAAAACCGGCTGACCGTGGGCATGCAATTGTTGTTTACGCAGTTGTTGGAATTGCTTGGCATCTGGATTCTCAGAATTGCGACATATATCGTATTTATGATTCAAATTATTTATTCCAGTATCCTCATTATCTTGGGTCCGTTCGCCGTAGCAGTCAGCATACTCCCGGCATTCCGGGATAGCTTCAGCACCTGGATCGCGCGTTTTGTATCGGTCAACCTGTATTCAGGTATCGCTTACCTGATCATGTATTTATGCGGCTTAATGCAGGAATACGCACTGGAATCCGAGATCAGCAAATACCAGGAACTGGTGGGGCAGAACGGGACAGCGGCTAACCTGGAGAAAATGGCCTGGTTCGCCAGCAACGGAATTCTTTCTTTCGGAACGGTGATCATTGTGTTCATTATCGGCGCCATTTGCATGTTTACCGTACCGAGCATTTCCACCTGGATCATTTCAACCTCCGGCGTGAGTTCCGCATCATCCAATTTTGGCCGTGGCGCTACCACTATTCACGGTATGGCGCGCGCGGCGGGCACATTCCTATAAAACCTCAATTTTATGATCATAAAAAATATTGAAGCCAAAATCCGCCTGGCCACATTCGTGGCAGGCGGCAGTTTTATAACCGCCATCATCATTTCCGTTATTGCCTGTTCCTATGCCTATAAGCAGGTGGTCAATGCGAGGCAAAGCGTATATATACTGGCTGATAATATACCTATCCTGGCACGGCAGACCGATGTGCAAATGAACCGGCCCGCAGAATACAAGGCCGATGTCGACCTTTTTCACTCGCTTTTTTTTTCGCTTACGCCGGACGATAACTATATGGAGTACCAGATCAAAAAGGCGATGTACTTGGTGGATGAGTCGGGGATGCAGCAGTATAACGACCTGAAGGAGAAAGGTTTTTTTAACTCGATCCTGTCCTCCAGTTCGGTACTGACCCTGCAAACGGACTCTATTTTCCTGGATATGCCTAAGAAATACTTTCGCTATTATGGCAAACTGAAGATCGACCGGCGTAGCAGTACCGTAGTTCGTTCACTGATCACCGAAGGCTACCTGAAAGATATCCCGCGCAGCGATAACAACCCCCACGGCGTACTGATCACCGGCTGGAAAACCCTCGAAAATAAAGACCTGCAAGATGTGGAAAAAAATACGTTCTAACCGCAACCCGGAGGATACGCTTTACTCGGAGATCAGGAAGGAATTCAACCCTTATTTTGCGAAAGCGGGCGCGGGCTTAAATATATTCCTGCAAAAGTTTCCGAAAGGAGTATTTGGGTTGATGGTTGTTTTAATGACAGCATCCCTGGTCATGACCTTCACCGTTTTTCGTCATCCTGAACAGAAGACAAAGCCCGCCCCCAAAATCACCATTCAGCCGCTGCACGATGGTTTTGACCAGATCCTCCGGGCTGGTGCCCAGCTCAAGGAAACTATCCGCTTAAAAAAAATCGTGGATAGTATATCCGCTAAGAAGCACCTTTCGGAAACCGATAGCATCGCGCTGGTGCAGGCTTTGGACAGCCTTCAGAAAATTCATCCATCCTTAAAATAACATTTTATGAAAATTAATTTTAAACAGCCCAAATATGTGCTGCCTTTACTGGTATTGCCGTTTTTGTGCCTTTTCTTTTATGTGTATCACGGCAGCGCCGCTAAGAAGACGCCCTTAACCAAACAGCAGGCCGGGCTCAACGGCGCGGTAGGCGAAGTTTCTTCCTCCGTTCGCAAGGAAAATTTGCAGGATAAGCTCGATGCCTTTCGCAATACCTATAAGGAAGCCGATGGGAACACGGCCGTTAATGTCATCCCCAAAGAGCAATCAACGAACGCGACCTTTAAAGACAACTACTCCCAGGCGGAAAAGAAAAAGCTGGACTCCATCGACAAGGCGATGAAGCGGAAATACGGCGATCAGCAAAATCATGCTGAAAAACCGGCGACAGACCGCGCTTACGCAGAGGCGATCAACCGCATGAGCCGGAGACCGAAGCAACCGGTAGTTAGTGGTGAAAAGCCGGACGACCCCATGGAAACCTTTAAAAAGCAGATGGCTTATATGGATAGCCTGGGTAAAATGAACGACCCGGCTTATAAAGCGGAAAAGCAAAAAGAGTTGGCCGAAGCCAAACGGAAGCAACTGGCGGCGGATCAGAAAGTACTTTCCGTTGGTAAGGCAAATGCTACGGATGAAGGGTTTAATACGGTCATGCCCGCCCAGGACAGGTCATTTATTAAAGCGGTCATCGACGAAAATGTGACCGGCTACGCAGGTTCGCGTTTACGGCTGCGCCTGCTCGACGACATAGTGGCGGGTGATGTATTAGTGCCAAAAGATACTTATATCTATGCTCTGATCAGCGGCTTTTCCGAACAGCGGGTCACTTTGTCGGTCAAGTCAATTCTTTCCGGTGGTAAAATCCTGCCCGTTAAGCTGGAGATTTACGATATCGACGGATTGCCCGGCCTTTATGTGCCGGCTTCGGCTTTTCGGGAATTCACCAAAGATTTGGGCACCAATTCCATCCAGGGGGTTGACATCGGTTCAGGCACGACCAATTTCGTGATGAGTACGGCCAGCAAAATGTTCGAATCGAGTTCCAGCGCCATAGCCAATGCGATCCGCAAGAATAAGGCCCGCCTGAAATACAATTCCTATATCTATATCATTGACACCGATGCCTTACAAAATGCTCAAAAAAACTATTAACATGAAAAATCTATTTTTATCTATTCTGCTGCTTGTTGGGCTGATGGTCCATGCGCAAAGCGGTTTACCGACGGTCTATTTACCGGAAGGACTGACCGTTCATTTTATATCACCCGAACCCATTCAATACGTGGATATTTCCTCCAAACATATTGCCGGTGATTTGCCGCTTAAAAATGTGCTGCGTATCCGCTGCAAGGATACGTTAGCGGAAGAGGATGACGCCGTGATCACCATCACGGGTGAAAAGTATATCGCCCAATACCACATTATTGTCGGAGGGACGAATGTGCCCACCGAAATTGAGATCAAACCTGCGGATTGCAAACCCCTGGATATTGAAGGAATTGGCCTTTCTGTTAACCAGCTTAAATCGATATGCCAGAACATCGCCGCACAGAAACCGGGTAATCGCAGGGAAAAAGTTAAAGCCTTTGGTATCATCGGTATGGCTAACCATGTTTACAGCTTTGGCGACTATCTGTTCCTGGATATTGCTTATGCGAACACGACCAACTTGCCATATGATATCGGCGCGTTGCGTTTCAGGATAGACGATAAAAAGGTGACCAAGGCATCTAACGTACAGTCACTCGAACTCAAACCTGAATACGTATTGTTCTACCAACCTTCCTTTGCTAATTATTACAGGAACATCTTCGTATTTAAAAAGCTCACTTATCCCGGGAACAAAGTACTGCACATCGAACTGAGCGAAAAGCAGGTCTCGGGCAGGGTGGTTACGCTCACCATTCCCTATAAAGACATCCTGGAAGCCGATCAGGTAAATTTGGGCAGGTAGTTATGGAGGAGAGCCGCGACCAGCAGAAACTGCATGGTTTTTTGCAGTGCTGCATCTACCTGTCTATAGCATTGGAAGCCTGCATTTTTATTTACCAGCCCGCGCCTGTGTGGGGCATATTTGGAAATGCTTTATATAAGGTTGGTCAGATCATTATTTATCAAAACCTGGTTTACAGTAAACTGTCGACTCTGCTCATCATTTGCCTGGTGAGCATCGGCACACTGGCTAAAAAGAAAGTTGATCTTGATCCGAAAAAACACATTGTTTACCCGCTGGCAATAGGGTTGGTATTATTCTTTGGGAGCCTATATTTTTACAACCGGCCGTCAGCAATCATTTTGCCTTATACTTCAGCCTGTAACCTGGTTTATCTGGTTTTTTCGTTTTTCGGCGCGATCCTGACCAGTATGGCTATGGACAATGTGTCCAAAATGATCCGTTCGGGTTTAGGAAAAGATAAATGGAACGTGGAAGGTGAAAGTTTTATGCAGCCGGTCAAGCCGGTGATCACGCCTTATTCCGTGAACATACCGATGCAGTTCTATTTTAAAGGGCGGGTTCGCGATGGCTGGATCAATGTGGTTAACCCGTTCCGCGGTACGATCCTAATCGGGACACCGGGATCAGGCAAGAGTTATGGCATCGTCAATCCGTTTATCCGCCAGCTTATTTCAAAGGAGTTTACCGGTGTGGTTTATGATTTCAAGTTCCCTGATCTGGGCAAGATCGCCTATTACCAGTATTTAAAAGCCAAGCGAAATGGGGCGTGCAAAAAACACGTTTTTCATGTAGTTAACCTCAACGATGTTGAAAAAAGCAGGCGGATAAATCCCTGGCGGAAAGACTACCTTAAATCGCTGGCGGATGCGTCAGAAAGTGCCGAAGCATTGGTAGAAGCGCTGAAGAAAGGGGATAAATCAGGAGGTAGTGACCAGTTTTTCACGCAGTCCGCCATCAACTTTCTTTCGGCCTGCGTTTACTTCTTTAGCAAACATGCCGACGGTAAATATTCCAGTTTCCCGCATGTACTGGCATTCCTGAATCATTCCTATGAAGATATTTTCAATACGCTGTTTTCCGAACCGGAACTGGTGCCTTTGCTGTCACCATTCAAAAGCGCTTTTATCGCCAAGGCTTTTGACCAACTGGAGGGCCAGGTCGGGACATTGAAGATCTTTATCAGTCGCCTCGCCACGAAGGAATGTTTTTGGGTGTTTTCAGGTGATGATTTTGATCTGAAGGTGTCGAGTCCGGCCAATCCGGGTATTGTGGTATTGGCCAACGATCCCAACACGCAGAATATCAATTCGGCCTGCTACTCGGTCGTGCTGAACCGCATCACCAAACTGATTAACAGTAAAGGGAATTTGCCAACGGCACTGATCATCGATGAAATACCGACCCTGTATACTTACAAGATAGAAAACCTGATAGCAACGGCGCGGTCGAATAAAGTGGCGATCCTCATGGGCTTACAGGAATTGCCGCAGTTCAATCAACACTATGGTAAAGAAACCGCTGCTACGATCACCGCCGTTGTTGGCAATGTGCTGGCAGGTTCGGTACGCAACAAGGAAACCCTTGATTGGCTCGAAAGGCTGTTCGGTAAGTCGAAACAAATAGGGGAGAGCCTGTCTATTGACCGCAATAAAGTTTCCAGTTCCCTGAACGAGAAATTGGAGGCGCTGATCCCAGCAGGCAAAATGGCGGCCTTAAATACCGGCGAAATGGTAGGTATCATCGCCGCCGATGTCCAAGATAACTATACGGGCAAGTTTGATACCTCGGCCATCAATTGCAGGATCAACCTCGACAAAAAGGAACTGGATGCCGAAGAAAAAGGTTACCGGGACTTACCCGTCTATTATGACTTTGATGGCCAAAAGGAAGAAATACTCCGCGGCAACTTCATGAAGATCAATAAAGAAGTCGAAGGGGTGATCGGGCAATTTCGTAAGAAAACGCCGGCAAGCCCGCCTGCCAAGAGCAATCCGAAAAACGTCATCAGGAAATAAGTTGTGCGCGTTATAAAATTGGTGCTGTTGTTCCTCACGGTTCTGTGGGGGCGCAGCTTGCAAGCGCAAAGTTGTTTGCCTTTAAAACATTTAGATCTCACTTCGGGCTACGGTTACCGAATCCACCCGGTAACCGGGAACCCGGGCTTTCATGCAGGCGTCGATCTTCGCGCACACCATGATACGGTGTATGCGGTCGCCAGCGGTATTGTCGCCGCAACCGGCTACCAAGCTTTTCTGGGGCTATATATCCGCCTGTACCATGACGGCATACAAACGGTTTACGGGCACCTGTCCCGCATCTTTATCACTACCGGCGATACCGTTTATTCGGGCGAAGCTATCGCGATTTCCGGATCAACCGGCCGCGTGACCGGGGAGCACCTTCACTTCAGTGTACTGTTCCAAAATAAACCCGTCGACCCTCTTAAATTTTTGTACCACCTATTAAAATACAACAATCATGAGTAAAGAATTCAAACCACTGCCGGAACAGATTTCCGACAAAATGATCGCTGCCATCAAGGATGGCAAATCGATCTTCCAAAAGCCAATGAATGCCGATGGCACATCGCAGTTTACACAGCCCTTCAACGCAAGTACAGGAAAGAATTATACCGGCCCGGCCGCGCTCATCCTGATGATGCAGGACAAAGCCGACCCGCGCTGGATGACGTCCAACCAGGCCTCTTTTAATAAAACCCATGTCTTAAAGGGTTCAAAAGGGACGCTGATCAATTTTTTCAGCAATAACGTCACCCGCCCGGTCATGGAGAACGGCGAACAAGTGAAAAAGGAGAACGGTTTCCCGAAAACTGAACGCGTCACCCTGGACAAACCGCAGTTGGTCGATGCCTGGCTGTTTAACGGCAGCCAGCTGAACGAAATGCCGGCATATGAACCTGTTGAGTATTTGTTATCGCTTCCGGAGCGGGCGCAAAAAATTATCGATGCAAGCAACGCTGTGTTTGAGGGCGAAGAATCGCTGATGACTTTCAGTCCGCACACCGATACATTTTTGCAGGAAAAAGATGCGTTCCCTTCGCCTGAATTATATTATGCTGCCGCGCTGCACGAAAGGGCACACTGGATCAGCCATGATAGTAAAATCAATAAGCAAGCAGACGGTCCCGACGCAGATAACCTGATTAAAGAGGAACTCCGTACCAATATCGCATCCATCCTGATTAGCGCCGAACTCAATTTGCCTTACGATCCGGCGGTCCACGCTGAACGCTTCGATGCTTTTATGCAATTAATGAAGGATGAGCCAAATGAGCTGTTTAAAGCAGCATCGGATGCTCAAAAGATTGCTGATTTCGTTTTGGGCCTTGAGCCGAAGATCGGACTGGAACAGGAGGTAACTGCATCTAAAGGTAACCCGGACAAACTGGAAAAAGGTGATGTGATCAATTATAACGACGCCCAATATACCGTGGTTAGGCCTTTGAAAAACAAGGTGTTTGAAATGGAGAAAGACGGCGAGAAGTTCAAACTGAGCGCCAAAGACGGTTTGTACACTTCCTTGCTCGATGCAAAAAAAAATCCGCAGGAGCTTGACCGATCGGTTTCGGCGGAGGAAAATCAGGAACAGGAAGAAGAACTGGAAACCTCCCTGGCTGAAGAAGAAACGGGTGGTTATAAAAGGAAAAGATAAATCAGTACGATATGAATCAGCAAATATTTGACGTGCAGGATCTTCCGTTGGATGATCTTGCAAAAATCGGCCTCATCCAGGAAAGCGGGCTTGTACTTGACCGTGAGGATATAGACGCCCTGCTTTCAGGCAGGCGGACGGGGATGTTACGTTTTGAAAACCTCAGCTTAGACGGCTTTAATATCCCGGCATTGGACGCTAAAATATCGCTTAAACAAGGGGCCAATGGTGAATTGGAACTCATGATGCACCCAATTTATAAGAAAGCGGAATATCCTGCCTGGCTCACGGACACCGAGGCGGAAAAGCTTGAAAAAGGCGAAGCCGTAAACCTGGAGAAAATGATCTTCGATGATGAAGGACATTTGAAGGATGTTCTGGTGGAGTTTGACAAGGAAACCAACGAGTTTATTGTCACCGACACCGAAAAAGTCCAGGCACCTGATAAGGTAAATAACGAACCGCTCACGCCCGAACAAAAAGAGCGCTTTCGCAAAGGGAAAGAGGTTGAGCTTTCAGACGGTACTAAGTTCCAGTTTTCGGCTGCCGACCCCAAAGGGATGCGTTCGAACCGGCTGCAATTGATCGCTTCTGTCGTTATCGATGGCGGGCTTTCTTATGTGTTATTTAAGGGATTGCATGCACTTTTCGGGCATAAGCAGGAAAAAAGCGCTGAGGTCAATAACAGTAAAGGATTTCAGACAGCCATGCGCGAAATGGAAGAGAAGGAACAAAAACGCGGTCTTGGTGTGGAAAGCCAGCCCAAAGGCGAATACAGCCGGGGTTATAACCGCTCAGGAAGTTCCCGTTGATGCATCCTTATTTAACACGTCTCGGCGTACGGCCGGAAGTACAGGAATTCTTTGCACCTTTTTATATGGAGGATGTGCAGGGCAACCTTTTATTTGATTACGGGGATGCGACAGAGCATTATGGTTTTGCTTTTCACCGCGTCCCCGTTTCTGAAAACTGCTGGCTGGCCGGGAATCCTGATTTGAACCTGGTCAGTAAGGTGTTTATTTGTTCGTCTGCCATGGAAGCTATTGCTTTCTACCATTTTAGGTATGCTGACTACCCGCAACCCCAGTGTATCTTGTTTCTTTCGGTTGGCACCCAGCCAAATCCTGCACAGTTCAGGTGGATCGCCGAAGTGCTTTCGGGCAGGGATTACCGCCTCGTTTTTGGTGATCCTTTACCCGATAGAGCCGGGGAATTGATAACAGCAGCTGCGCTGTCTAAATTGCCACTGAAGATTTCGATTAATGAAAACCATGTACTGGTTGAATTCAGGTTGAAACTTTATAGGATGTCCTTAACAGCATTCAGCCTCCACGCATTCGAAAAGCTGTCACGTTATCGCTTTGGGGTGAGAACCCTGCGGCCAAAAAATGTCGACAGCTATTTCTCCCAGCTCAAATCAGCCTCTTTTAATCATTAAAATTATGGAAATAGAAAAATTTGAACCACCTGATCTGACGATCAGGCCATCGGCAATATTTGCCTTCATAAAAGTATTGCCGCTATTCATTTGTTGTTTAGGGTTTTTGTATCTCTCCTGGATGTTCCTGCCCGGCTTTTTATGGTTGAGCATTGCGATCCTCTTTTTTGGCGTTTACCGGTATTTATTTATCCGCAGGACGATCTACCATATTACTGCGGAGGTGCTTCGGTTTTCCCGCGGTTTATTTTTCAGGCGAACCGACACCGTGGAATTGTTCAGGGTCAAGGATTACATTGTTACCCGGTCATTAATTCTCCAGCTTTTTGGCTTAATGGATGTGACGCTCAAAACAACCGATCCGGAAAACCCCGTAGTATGGCTGCGGGGAATACCTTGTTCCAACCTCATTGATACACTGCGGGATAGGATAATCGAAACCAGGAAGCACAACAGAATTTACGAAATCAATTAAACTTTTTTCTAAAAAATCTTTCAAATAACTAACTATTTTAGTATATTTATGTAGCTAAAAAATCATGAAAACCTTTATTTATTTCGTCTTTACCTGTTTTATTTCTGTAGGTGCGCTCTTTGGCGCGATGCATGCGCACAATCCATTTCCCGCGTTCGGAGTTGCCTTTGGCATCTGGGCAGTGTTTGTTTGGGGCTATATCAGGCGGGCAAAAAAAGACGCGGAAAAACGCTCAAGAGAACAGTTGTTCGAAAATTATATGCGCTCCAAAATCCGGAGCAATGATCGTTATTAAACTATTTATCGGTATTATTGTCTATTATTTAACAGGCATTCTTGCCTGTTATTGTGATAAGGTTTAGGTTAAAATCCCCAAGCAGCGAGTGCAAGGGGATTTTTATTTATGCTTTATTTGCATTTACTAACTAATTTAGTAAAATTTGTATTGTGAATGATCCAAAAGCTTTTGATATTGAACTAAACGGCCTGGTTGCCCATGTGACCGACCATACGATAAAGTCTGCCAAAGTCTTTCATATAGTTTATCCGAATAGTAAGCCGGCGTTAAATATCACCGTCGCTGAAAACAGCGATGGGGTCAAGTTTTGGACATCAGTTCCCGAAGGACGGCAGGAAGAGGCGGAATTTGCTGGTAAGGTAATTGCTGCGTATATTCGTGGATACAGGAGGAACCAGTTATGTGTTACTATAACGGACAAAAAGTCACCCGCGCCGAATTTATTCGGTTAAAGGGGTTGGAAAAAGCCATCAGGAACTATAATTTCCTGAATGTCGGAGTGCACAATGGCTTCAACTATGCGCCGTGTGCGATCCTGATACCGTCTGAAGATGGTAAAGACTTTGAGATCGTCCAGGCTGAATGGGGTTATGTGCCCGGATTTGTGAAAACAAGGGCGGAAGCCAATATCTTTCGGGCCAAATACACCACCCTGAATTTTAAATCAGAAAACCTTTTCCTGAAAGAGGACGGCAAAAAGTCCATGTGGTCATCAGCCGCCAAAAACCGCCGCTGCCTGGTACTGTCGACCGGTATCGTGGAAAGCCGCCACGTACCTAAGATCGGCAAAAAGGGGCAAGAACTGAAAGAAACCATCAAATACCCGTATTACGTGACGGTAAAGAATCAGGAGTATTTCTTTATGCCTGGTTTATATAATGAATGGCTGGACCCTGAAACCAGCCAGTTTGTAAATACCGTCGCCATCGGCATTACCGAGGCTAATGCCCTCATGCGACAGGTGCACAATACTAAATTGCGGATGCCAACCATCTTAACGGAGGATCTGGCTTATGAATGGTTACTGGAAAAACCAAGTGAGGAACGTTTAAGTGTTATCGCGCGGACACAGATACCGTCACGTGTGCTGGAATTCTGCACCATCGATCCCGATTACCGTACAGCCAAAGAAGCGACGCCCCGTGATTTCCCGGAATTAGCGCCAATCGATACGTCTTACCTGGACTTCGCTGAGGAACTGCAATTTAATCATTGGCCGGATGACCTGGAGCCGGTAATGGCAGGTGCGGAAAGGCCGTCAGGCACAGTAGTAGAAAGTACGGTCAGAACGTATTATCCGCCGGGCATGAACCCGCAAGGCGATTTGTTCAACTGATCTTACTTAAAATTCCTTCCTTTATGCAGGTAATCCGCTGATTCATTGTCCAACGTTTTGAGCGGCTTATCCATGGGAATGAAAGGCGAGGCTTTTTCATCGGCACGGGATAGCGTGAGCACAGGTTGTTTTTCATTACGTATCGCCGTGAGGTCGCCCAGCAATTTGGTGATATTGAATACCCTTCTTACAATAATATGGGTCACTTCGGTACGCTCCACAACTCCCTCCACCATCAGTAAACGGGAGTGCAATAATTCCCTTCGGTATTTATCAAATAATTTCGGGAATACCACCAGGTTGGTCGTTCCTGTTTCATCTTCCAGGGTAATGAAGCAGACACCTTTTGCCGTGCCCGGCCGCTGACGAATCAATATCAACCCGGCAGTTTTAATCACCTTTTTATTTTCAGTCCCGTTAGCCTCCTTAGCTGTAACGATATGCAGCAGTTCCAGCTTATGCCTGATAAAGCTCAGGGGGTGTCCTTTGATCGAAAGCCCCGTAGTAGCGTAATCCTGCACGACGTGTTCTGACATCCGCAAGCTTGGTAAATTTACTTCCGGCTCGTACACGCTTTCCGAGGGCTGGCCCTGCATGAGTTGCACCGGCCTGTCGTGCAGTGCCGAAACCTCCCAAAGGGCCCGCCTGCGGTCAAGCCCCATCGAACGAAACGCATCCGCGTTCGCTAATTTCTCCATCGTAGCCACGCTCACACCGGCATCGCAAAGCTGGTGGGGCGCTGTATAATGCTTCATTCTCGCCCCGACTAATCTCTCCACTTCTTCTTCCCGGATACCATTGATTTCCCGCAAGCCTAACCGCATCGCGAAATATTGCCCTTCCTTCGCTTCCAGTGTATTATCCCATTGCGAGTGGTTCACATCAATCGGCAGTATTTTAACACCATGTTCCCGCGCGTTTCGCACGATCTGCGCAGGCTGGTAAAAACCCATCGGCTGGCTGTTGAGCAGAGCCGCACAAAATACTTCCGGATAATAAAACTTCAGCCAGCAGGAAACATAGACCAGTAACGCGAAACTGGCCGCATGGCTTTCGGGGAATCCATAGCTGCCAAAGCCTTCCAGCTGCTTAAAAATCCGCCGCGCATACTCCTCGTCATAACCGCGCGAAGTCATGCCGGTTATCAGCTTATGCTCGAACTTGCTGACCATGCCATTGAATTTAAAGGTTGCCATGGTGCGCCGCAAGAGGTCAGCTTCGCCGGGCGTGAAACCGGCTGCAACAATGGCCAGTTCCATGGCCTGTTCCTGGAATAAGGGAACCCCTAATGTACGCTCCAAAATAGAGCGTATTTCGTCGGACGGGTAGTGAACTTCTTCTTCGCCGTTACGTCGCCTGATGTAGGGATGCACCATATCGCCTTGTATCGGCCCCGGCCGAACGATGGCGACTTCGATCACCAGGTCATAAAAGCAGGTGGGTTTCATACGCGGCAGCATGGACATCTGCGCCCGGCTCTCGATCTGGAATACGCCGATAGTATCAGCTGAGGTAATCATTTCGTAAACTTTGGGATCGTCCTGCGGGATATTGGCCAAAGTGAGTGTAATGCCGTAATGGTTTTGCACCAGGTCGAATGCTTTGCGGATGCAGGTCAGCATACCTAAAGATAACAAGTCCACCTTCATAAAGCCGAGCGCATCGATATCGTCCTTATTCCATTCGATATTGGTGCGTTCCGCCATCCGGGCATGAAAGATCGGGCACAGGTCGCTGAGCTTGCCATCAGTAATAACAAAGCCGCCCGTATGCTGCCCCAACTGGCGCGGGAACCCGATAAGCAGGCCGGTCAGTTCGATCACCTTCAGCAAATGCGGGTCCTTCGCATTCAATCCCAGCCTTTTAATCTGCTCCGCGGTGATTTCGTCGTCCGAAAGGTCGCCATAAGCATCTGATAATTGCTTGACAACATCTACAGATAACCCCATCGCGCGGCCTACATCCTGGACTGCGCCCTTGTAATGAAGGGTGAAAACCGTCGGCAGGATCGCTGCCCGGTCACGGCCGAAGCGGTTATAAACATACTGCATGACTTCTTCCCGCCGTTCATGCTCAAAATCCACATCGATATCCGGCGGTTCATTGCGCTCTTTGGAAAGGAAACGGGCGAACAGTAAATTAGATTTGTCCGGCGCGACCGAGGTAATACCCAATACAAAGCATACGGCCGAATTCGCCGCTGAACCACGCCCCTGGCAAAGAATATGCTGGTTCCTGGCCCAAGTTACATAATCCTCCACCGTCAGGAAATAATCGGCAACATCCAGTTCTGCAATGATGGCCAGTTCGTCTTGAATCGCCTTTACCACTTTTTCCGTTACATGGTCGGCATAATAAGCGTTAGCACCTTTCCAGGTAAGATATTCCAGTTGCTGCTGCGGCGTACGGCCGTCCGATGTCAGTTCACTGGGATATTTATATTTCAGCGATTTCAGGTCGAAGCGGCAGGCGTCGGCGATAATGCGGGCATTCGAAATGGCTTCGGGATAATTGCGGAAAAGGCGCTCCATCTCTGTTTTTTCCTTGAGGTGTCGCTCCGCGTTTTGGTGCAATTTATATCCGGCATTGAAAATGGTGCATTTCTCCCGCACACAGGTCAGGATATCCTGCAATTCGCGGCGGTTTACCTCATGATAATGCACATCGTTTGTAGCCACTAAAGGGATACCCAATTCTGCCAATAAGAAAAGGCGTTTGGCATCATCGCCGGTATAATATTTGGTGGCTGCTATAAACAGGTTGGGCAGGTTAGCCCGGTAGTCTTTAACGTGGTGGGTGAAAACCAGTTCAAATTCAAAATCCTGGGTGATTTTATCCGGAGGTATGATGATAAAATAGGAGCCCGTTGCATGCTGGTAGACATCTTTTTTTGAGATATAACATTTTTCTTTTTCTGCCCGGAGATTGCCCAGGGTCAATAGCGCGGAAAGCCGGGCATAGGCTTCTTTGTCGGTAGGGTAGGCCAATAAACTCGGGCCGTCAAGCAGGTCGAGTCGCACTCCTGGGATCAGGCGGATATTGCGGTCTTTAGCGACCTGGTAAGCACGGACTACACCCGCGAAAGTATTGCGGTCGGTGATGCCGATGGCATCATAGCCCAGGTCAGCCGCATGGTCGACGAGTTCCTCCGGATGGCTGCCGCCGCGCCGGAAGCTGAAATTGCTGGTGACCTGTAATTCTACGTAACTCATGCGAAAAAGCCATGTAGATACCAGTGCTGGTTGTTTGCTGCATTATAGTGGCCGGAGCGGTAAAGCCAGTAGCGCCGCCCTGCTTCATCTTCGGCGATATAATAATCGCGGTGCTCACCCGGTTCCAGCCACCATTCGCGTTCAATACGCTCAGGCCCGTCAGCGCCGACGATAATATGCTGCACGCCTTTCCAGATAAACAGCTTGGGCGGATAATCCGGCGTCAATGCCATCGCTTCAATGGGTTCGGGATGAGCCAGTAGTTGCATAGGCCTCGGCTTATCCGTGCGCCATTCGCTCCCTGGTTTTTCTTTAAGGCTGATATCCGGTTTAGGCGTGCGTTCCGGCCAGTAATGTTCCCCCGGCAAATACCGGTTGATCGCTGCGTTACCGATGCGGCCCGCCACCCGGTCAAGCAGTTCGGCGACTTCTTCGCTGTCCGCGCCGCTTTTTGCCGACCACAATTCACTTTGCTTGTCACTGACAGGTTCCGTTTTAAGCGCATCCAGCGTAAATAGTTCGATGCCCAGACCCGGCGCGACGGTATCGAGTTTAATAAAAAAAAGCTTGAAGATATGCTGCACGCGGTTACTGGCGTGATTGGTTCCGATAGTGATATTCCCGTTTTTACCATCCACTCTGTACCAGGTCAATGCGGCGGAACGCAGGCCGAGGCCTTCCCCGTAAAGCCTTTTGCATAGCCTTTCAAGCAGGTTGTTCAGCGCGATCTCGATGGCTGGCCGGGTCTTGACAGGCTCAAGGCATTCAAGCCGCTCGGTATAGGACACCGGCTCTTTAAGCGGAAACAAGTATTCAGGTTCCTGCCCCAATGCCTGGTGTAAACGTAAAACCATGGATTTACCGAAACGGCGGCGGATCACGGTATCCGGCATATGAATAAAACTGCTGATCTGGTGTAATCCCAGGTTGCGCAATTTTAGCAGCTGATCCATAGACAACCGAAGTGCAAACGGCGGTAAAGGCATAAGCGCGTTACGATGACCACCTTCTGGAACGACCAGGCCGGAGGTGGCGCAACGGGCGACGCCCCAGGCAGCGCCGATAGTGTCGGCAATAGCCGGGCGAACATCATAGCCCAGCGCCTTTAAACGGGAAACGATCTCCTGTAAATAAGCTTTTTCACCGCCTTTCAGGTGTGCACAACCCGTTACGTCCAGTAACAAACCGTCGGGCGGATCAAGCTGTACCAGCGGTGTATAGCGCAGGCACCATTCTGCCAGCCCGGTCAGCAGTTTCAGGTTGTGGCCGGGCTTTCCGTCGAACACCTGGAGGTCCGGCGCAATGACCCTTGCATCAGCTACGGTCATACCTTCCGTAACGCCATACTGACGGGCTGCATCGGTCAGCGCGGTGATCAGCATACGCCCATGGTCGGGTTCGGCAAAGACATACGCTTTCCCTTTCAGCCCGGGCTGGCGGATCGCTTTCCAGTCTGTGAGTAAATGCCGGAACCATATGGAGGCAAAGCGCTTAGGCATAACGACGCGCTGGTTCTTTAATCGAGGGTAAAATAATCGTTTGGAAACTTTGTCTTTTCCATTCGACGGTCCAGTTTCCCGGCTTGCCGTTTCTTACTTTCAGCAGTTCGACTTGCCAGCGCGGATGACCCACACCCGGCATTCCCATTCTCAACTGACTGCGTACCGGGCGTATTTGCCACCGGGCAACACAGGCCGTCGTATTCATTTTACGGACATCTTTACGCAGCACAAATCCCGTAACATGACTTTTTTCCACGGCCAGTTGCAGTCGCTGGGACTCTGTGAAGCTCAAATCCTTGGTTTCGCAGATCACGGTCGCCACGCCTTCGCATTTAAGCGCTTCTTCCGTTACCCACAGCACGTCTTTTTGCAGGGGAACATCGATAAAAATTACACGGTCCGGGTCAACGCCAAACAGTTTCAGGGCGGGCGGATAAATGCGCCGCGTATAGCTGATCCAAAGGCATGCGCCGCCGCTGCTCAACAGCTTTTGGACGAGACCTGCTATAAATCCGCCGCTGGCGGCGGTATCTTCAGGACTGCTGCTGATAAACTCATGAATAGCGCCGGTCGGGAATACCCCGTTAGGAAATGCCGTTTCCAGCGTTCCCAATCCGAAATGATTATTCTTGCCCGGCTGCGGAGGTTTGAAGCCTTCCCAGGTCAGCAGTTCCCCGCGAAGTTTGTCAATAATTTCCTGTTTTGTCGCTTGCATATCCGTTCAGTTTTGGGACTATAAAGTTATGCTAATATTTTTAGCATTTTCTTTTACTTTCTTACATTTTTTTCTCCACTTTTGTATTTATGAGAAAAAAGTTATTTGACGACCTGCCCAAATCGCTGAAACTCAGCAGCGGCAGGTGGCTTCACATTTTTCCGGATAAAGGCGATGGATACCGGCTGTTTGATCCGCTGGAAGGCGAAGAATTAGGCCGTGTTCATTTTGATCAGCATCATCATTGGATCTATGACGGAGAGGTGCTCAATATCGAAGAGCAGGAACAGGCGGCGGGTGCCATAAGCGGCTACCAGAAAGAAATGGATGAATTATTAAACATTCTGAAAAAATGATGGAGCAATTGTGTTTTTTCCCGGAAGCCGGTCAAAGCAAGGGCCTGCCAAAAGAAATGCTGGAATACATCCCTGGCTTGTTCAGCAGGGAGGAAAGCGACTACCTGATGGCGAAATTTATCAGGGAATCGCCGTGGAAACAGCGGACCCAGAAAATGTGGGACAAGGAAGTGCTTACGCCGCGGCTGACTGCCTGGTACGGCGAGCGGCTTGAGGAGGAACCGATCCCCTGGACTCCCGAACTGCTGATGATCAAAGAAAAGGTCGAGCCGTTATGTGGCGTTACCTTCAACAGCGTGTTGCTGAACTATTACCGTGATGGCAACGATTCGGTAGCCTGGCACAGCGACAAAGAAAATGTATTGGGCAAGCGCCCGGTCATCGCTTCGGTAACTTTCGGGCAGGTGCGCAGCTTTGACATCCGCCGTAAAACCGACCATAAGGAAATTTATTCCGTCAGGCTGGAGCATGGTTCATTTCTCTTGATGAAAGCGGGTTTGCAGGAAGCATTTGAACATCGCATAGCGAAATCAACCCGTCCGATGAAACCGAGGATTAATTTAACATTCAGAGTAGTCAAACATGCTGCAGCTTATTGAAAAATCCGGTGATGAAGGTGTTTGGGTTGAAGGCTGGTTCGACCTGCCCAACGGCAATTGCGTCGTCGAAAGATTTGCGGTAACCGAGGAGGCAACCTATGCCCGGATCAACGCCGCACTGGAGCATTTTGGGAAAGAAGCATTAGATGCCACCTTAAATACCGTGCAAATGTCGCCCGAATTCGCTGAGCGTTATCTCTATCCCGCTGTCATTCTGCATCACAGGCAAAGCCGCTGCAATTAAATTATTTGTCCGGCGGCCCATTGAACAAGTCAAACTGCGCCAGGCCTGGCGTGACCTCTCTGAAGGGATATTTATCTTTGATGTGGCGGTTGAACCAAATGCCTTTGACCATCGTAGAACGCATTTCTTTAAATACTTTTTCAGGAACGTTCAGGTAATGATAAACCTTACCCGAATGATAGCGGACCTCCAGCGTTTGCTGGCCGGCATCATACGAATACCCGGCGATAACAGCTGACGGCATATCATTTCCGTTTAGCGGGCACCTCCTCCGGGTGGTTCTTAAAATGGGCGCGCGCCTGTTTCAAACCGGTCGCAATCGCCTCGCCTTCATTACCGGTTGTCTTTAAAACCTCGTTAGCGATCTCGACCGCTTTTTCACGCAGGTATTTCGGTTGGTTTTTATAGGATGGCGGATAATCGCCTTTAGGCCATGGCATAGTATCGCTATTTTAGTTAAACTTCTGTTCGGTTAAACTCTGAACCAGGTTGATCCGGCATTATTTCCGGCTGGGGATTTGGCTGCTGCGGAACTTCCTGTGGTTCATTTTGCGGCGCTTCCTGTGGTACCGACGGTCCCTGCGGATCGTTTGGTTGCTGAACTTCCGGACGTGACGGCTGTACCGGTGCTTCCTGCGGTTCGTTCGGTATTGTATCGTGTTGCTTGCCCATAATCAGATGTTTTTTAATTGATAACTAACAGAATGCCTGGTATTATTTTTTTAATTCACGTTTAACATCAGGCACTGAATTACCGGCTGCCATCACAGCAGCTTTTAGCTTTTCCTTGCTTACATTGAATTCCCTCGCCCAGAAGTCCAGCGTGTAGGCATCATCGATATCCACCGTGCGGGTGTCTTCGGCCCTGGGTTTTAATTTTCGTTCCATTACGTTCAGCTACAAAGCCCCTTACGAGGCCTGTTAATTATTTGTTTTTTTCTTTGAGATATTTCTCCAGAACTTTCCGATCGTTTGACCCCGTTGCCCTGATAGCTCCGGCAACTGCCTGGCCGCTGACACCCATCTTCTCTTTGAAATACTGTATCTCGTAATTCTCGCTGCCGCTCACTTTGGAGCGGTCCGCTTGTCCTTTTTTGGTTTTATCGTCTGCCATAGTTGTAGATTTTAGATGTGAGGATATAACAAATTCGATACCAATGGGTTTTAATTAGAACGATAACGGTTATACTAATGGAAAAATTTGAGATAAGTGTCACAGGAACTGATGAACTGTTTAATTTTCAGGTCGTCAATAAAGGAACTGAACATTGCGAATATGAAGTTTATGCGGGTGAAACACTCGTAGCAGTATTTGAACCGGATGAGGACGAGTACATCCACATCTGTCGCAACCCCGGCGGGCTCGATGAAGAAGTTATCGTAAGGATCGCAGACCGCATTGAGGCACATTATTTGTAAGGATTCTCAAAATCATCCATTCTCATGAGTTCAGCATTTGTAAAAGAAGGGGAATATCAAAAGTTAAGCGACGTTGCGCCATCGCTTAGCGCACTGTCGTTTTATTTACGTCAGGAAAACATCGGCCAGGTTATCCGCGAAATGAAAAGTTTTTACAGCGAAAAATGCGGACGGCACGTTTATGAAATGAGTGACGGCCTGACTTATGCGCTCGATGATGAAAACAAATGGACGATCATTCTCGACGCCTGTTAGTCAATGAGCTGGACCTGCCCGAAATGTGAGCGCGAACTGCCCTGGGCCGACTTCCGGCATTATTGCAAACGGGTGAGTCTCGATAGCCTTTTCGAAGGGCGGTCGGAAGAACTGATACTGGTTTTCGACAAATTATTGGCGGAGGTTGCTGACTGGCCAAAAGTGCTCATCAGCACCACACCTAACTGTATCGTATTTTACCGGCGCACTGGTTTCCTGGTGATCCGGCCGATGAAAAAGTGGCTGGATATCAAATTCTATTCTAAAGCGGTCCACAAAGAGAAACCGGTGATTAAAAGTGTGGCCGCAGGTAAAAAGTTCGAGAACCACATCCGGCTTACCACATTGGATGAGCTCAAGCCCGGAATTTTTGTTTACCTGCGGGAATCATATGAACTTACTTAGCCAACCGTTAACGTACTATTTGGGAGGCTTGAGTAACCACGATTTCCGGCCTGCCTTTATAATCGATGACTGTTCCTGTTACCGTGATATACTTCCCGTCAATTTGTGATGCAAGGGGCTTCGCGTCGCCTTTGAGCGCGAGTGTCAGCAACTGGTTGGGATAGGCTGCCCCGAGGTTAACCAACACCATGCTGCCGATATCTTTAATGCCGTTAACTTTACCACCTGTTGTAATCGTCTTACCCACCAGATTTTTGACTTCCTCCAGTTTTACAGGAACCTGCGGGTTTTTTACCGGAGGGGGAGGGGTCAATGTTACGCCGGTCACCTTGACCTTTTCATTAATGAAAATCCTGTTCAGTTCACCTGCCAGCCGGATACCCGCTTGGTCAATTCGCTGGTGAATTACGGGTATGTATTTGCTATAATAAATATCATCGATTGTTTGTCCGGCTTTTGTTTCGGCATAAAGCTGGCTGCTGATCTGGTAGCTTTCCCAAAGCCATTCCATCGGGCCGTCCGCCTGCCATTTCTTGATTTGATCAGGTGTTGCCGTGTCATATTTTTTGGAAATATCGTCCTGGCTCAATCCTTCATGGTCGATCAGTTTGCTGTCCCACAAACTGTGCAGGTTAGTTCCTTTATTGTCAAAGCGTACCTGGATGGTATTGCCGCCTTTATCTTCCTTCCGCGAAACATGCATCGGCTGGTGGGCATCGCCAACTAAATGGATCAGGTATTTTAATGCCTCGTTTTTTTCATCGAAACTGAGCATGTTATCTTTCAGGCTGGCCTCGGTTTTTAATATAGCGGTATACACATTGTTGTCGCTAGTCGATACCGCTTGGACAAACTGGTCGCGGGTCAAACCTGACGGGAGGTTTAAGAAATGCCAGGGGGCTGTAGTCCGGTTCTTATTTTCATCGGCCCAGGTACTTACATCCGCCATGCTTTCCCCTTTCAGGTATGCTGAAACGACGTAGGCTGTGTTACTGGTCAGATGTCTTTGCGCGATTGTCGCTATCGCGCGGTGCCCTTTATAACCCCATGAGATTAAAACTAATACAAAACCTACGCATGATAATGCCCGCAAAAATCTTTTCATACCGCGAATATGGCAAGATATTTCCTATCCAAAAACAGAAATGTCTTATCATGCTGAGTGCCAAAATCAATGATTTTTATTTGCTATTTCCCCGGTAAACGGAAATCTTGTGCAGATTCCCCATAGGCATCACCATCGAGATAAACAACCCTTAAGATTTCGATCTTTTGTTCAGGAGTATAAATGATATTATATTCTCTTTCATTTATACTCATATAAATTTCCCAATCGTCGATGCTGAGTTTGTCCTGGTTATCGAAAAGTAACTTCCCGAGTTCGAGTTCGGCCGGGTCGGCTTTAAGCATATCGGTCCATTTATAAAAGCCCGCAAGCCGGGCGATGACATGCTGCGCCTTCATCAGTGTGAAGTCTTCTTCGTCAAGATCGGTGAATGCCAGGAAGATACCGAGGATGTCAAAATACTTCGGATGATACTCGTAGTATTCTTCACCGGTGGGCGGAGTTTGCGTTTTGTAATCTTTGAAAAGATTTTTTGCCTGGAGTTTGAAATAATCGATAGGAGTCATAATACATACCTTTTTGTATCACACTTATTATCTGATTGTTTGCGTTCGTAATCTTGCTTAGATAATAAGCATGATGGGTTTGTATTATTAACTATTGGCTGATGAAATCTTTGCACGAACGGGCCGGCTTGCCAACAAGCACATACAATTATAGCGATAAAAATTAAAAAACAAAAATTAATAAGAGACTTTAAGTTTTTCGGGAAGTGCCCCGATCTTGTCGGGGCCCGCGCTTTCCGCTGTATCTTTTTTTCAAAAAGGATGCCGCTGTAATCGCTACTTCGGGCCATGCCCGGAAATAAGGTTCGTCATTCCCGCCCTGCTTCATTCCTCACCACATTTCCGGGCCGCGCTGCAATAGCCTGCCGCCATCCCGCCTCCCGGTTTCCCGTTCCGTTTCACTCACTGGCAAACGCGTACAGCGTCCTGTCGGCAGGCACTTGCATTATCCCTGATTTGCCGATACAAAGTGCTATGATCAGCTTTTTTCAAAAAACGAAAAAAAGAGCCGCAAAGGTTGTGTCCCCGGCAGCTGCGAGCGCATAATGGTTTGACGCCTGCGGTATCCCGTCAAACCACCCTGCGGGACTTATAGCTCTCCGCTGCCTTTACGGACACACTGAATTGGGCTTTCTTTTTTTCCTTTTTCTTTGAAAAAAAGCTCTCAAGGGACAGGGACGAAAGAGAAAAAGAATTAACAAAATTTTTTAACTCTTTAATTTTTTAAAAATGCAAACCGCAGAAAAAAATGCAAAAACCGCACAAGGTGCCGAAGCAAAAAACAACAGTTCAGTTAAAACCCAAATCCGCCCAAGCCTGACAGGCAAAGAAGCAAAAGATGAAAACACAAAAAATGAGCCTGCCAAAGGTGAGGAAACCGGGGCGGCAACTCCCGCAGCGGCTACGGCCGGTGGCCCCGCTACAGTGGATAACCAACCCGCAAACGCTGAACAATCCACAGCAACCGAAGTAAAGGACGAGCCAAAAGCAGAAGCCAAACCCGTTTTGTCATTGGATGCCAAGTTAAAAGCGGTAGACGACCTGCACCGCAAAAGCTTACAGCGTTTAGCGCTTATCGGGCGTATCAAAACTTTGGAAGCCTTCGAGGTGAAACTGATCGAAGAACAGGACGAACTCGAAAGTAACCCTTACCAGGGCTGTAAACTGATTATCAAAGATGACAAGAACCGGGAATTCGTGACCAACACCCCGAACTTAATCCGCATGGTGACACAGTACATTTTCGATGCCTGCAACGCCAAACTGGAAGAAATCGAAGCAACTATCAATTTCCCGCAAGCCTAAAACAGAAATGCCCTTGCCATCCCGGCGAGGGCATTTTTAATGTTTCACCAAAAAATAAGAATTAAGATGTACGAACTATTTATCGAGCTGATGAACCAAATTTTTTGGGAAGGCTACGCAGAACAATTGGCACAGGATAACCCGGCAGAATTCCGGTTTGAGTTTAACGAATTCCTTAACGCTTATACCCTTTAATCATGGAAGACAAAATCTTTTTACTGGTTAAGGTTACCGTTCGGACGACTTATAAAGACGTTCACGATGCCATTAAGGAACTTCAATCGAAAACGGAACTGCAAATCAGCAGCACCAAGAATGTAAAGGTGCTGAAACACGAGATCATGCAACTGAAAACAAGGACACACTAAATTTTAACATCATGGCACATCAAATAAATTTCAACCAAAACACAGGCAAACACAGCTTTTTCAGCGTAAAGGAAAAGGCTTGGCATAATTTAGGTCAGATTGTTGACCGTTACCCGACCAGCGCAGAGGCGATACAATTTGCAGGGCTGGATTATATCGTGGAAAAGCGCCCGATTTTTACTTATGATACGGAAAATCATACCGCAGACCCGGACACCGACATTATCATTCCCGAAGTATCCGTTCCGAATTATTTTGCAACGGTACGGGCAGACACCGACCGAGTTTTAGGCGTAGTCGGCAATGACTACGAGGTGGTACAAAACCGGGATGCATTTACTTTTTTCGATGCGATAGTAGGAGGGGGCGACGGTATTTTATACGAGACCGCCGGGGCATTGGGTAACGGTGAACGCATATTTATTACCGCTAAACTGCCAGGCTACATCCGGGTAGGTAAAGACGACCTTATAGAAAAATACCTTTTCCTGACGACCTCGCATGACGGTTACGGCAGCATCACCGCCGCTTTTACACCTATCCGCATTGTATGTAATAATACTTTACATGCTGCTTTAGGCAACATGACCAATGCTGTCAAGATACGCCACACGCAAAGCGTGAAGGAGCGTTTGTTACAGGCGCACCAGGTCATGGGCATTACCAACACAATGACCGAACAGCTAAACGGCATTTTCAACCAATGGGCGCAGGTGCATATCACGGACAAGGAATTGTTGAAACTGGTACAACAGGCGATGGCGCCGAGCAAAGAGGTATTGCAGAAAGTGCTGGACGATGAAAATATGGACGAATATTCGAGCCGTTTTTTAAATACCGTGGAGCGGGTTTGTGAATATGGTTTTTCCAATGAAACCCAACAACTGGAAACCACAAAGGGAACGTTGTTTGGCGCATACAACGCCATCACGGGCTATTTTCAAAATGTGATGCACCACAAGAATGACGAGGCGAAATTAAAATCCATCCTGTTTGGCAACGGCTTTAACAAAACACAGGCGGCGTTTAACCTGTGCAGGAGCTTTGCTAAAGAAGGTATCGGCTTTTTAAACTAATCCCCATGAGCTATATCGTAATTGAAACATTTGGTGGCGCGGAATACGCCATCATTGTTGCCGACGAAGAAGGCAATAATTTGGTATTCGACACGCTTGAAGAAGCCCAGGACGAAGCGGATGAATGCCAGGGTGGAATGGTCGTCGAAATAGATTAAGTGCAATAGGAGGGGCGGAAGCCCCTTTTTTTAAATTATTTGATACAATTATTATTTATAAATTTGAATATGGAAAATATAATAATTCCTACACAATCAGGACAGATTTGTAAAACCATCGTTCCGCTTGAAAATGAGCGAGAGGGCGATGTTTACATTTTAACAGGTGATCCTGATTTAATAACGGATGGTGTAACTATGGAAGCCGTAAGTCTGAATGATTTACAACGAAACGTGAAAGACCCTTCGAAAGCGGAGAAAAAACGAATACCGATTGATAATCTTACCGTAGTGGGCGAAGATTTAGAGGATTATGTAGCCTCGTGGAATAAGGCGTAAGACCTCCCCGAAAAATCCTGCGCACGCAGGATTTTTCGGTTTAAAATGCTTATTATTTCATTAGAAATCATCGAAAATCAGTTGAAATGTTCGTATTTTAGTATTATCTAAAACAGTTCATTTATGATTAACTCTATCCAAAACGTCGACGATGTGACCGCCTTTTCAAAGCTGTTATTTGCCGAGGGATGTAACTTTCATCCCGATGATGATTTCCATAATTATATCAATTCTGAAACGAAAGAACCATCCTATACTTTTCAAGATGCGGAATTGAGGAATAACCTGATGGCGCAATGTTTTGAAGTTTGTGAACGCAGCGGGACGGATATCTACGACTTAACCATGGAAGTATATCTTAAAGAAACAGGCCTCAGCGAATTTATTCCTTTGCCTTCTCAAAATCTTGAATAACAATTAATTTTCTCAGACTGTCATACCTTAATGGCCGATGTACATTCAAAGGAAGCTCGGAGCTATAATATGTCGCGAATTCCTAACAAAAATACCAAACCGGAAATTATTGTCCGAAAGTATTTGTTTGCAAAAGGATTTCGATATCGTTTACACGACCGAAAGCTGCCGGGTAGTCCTGATATCGTATTGCCAAAATTCCGAACGGTAATATTCATTAACGGATGCTTTTGGCATGGTCATGAAAACTGTAAATATGCTGCTATCCCCAAAACCAGGACCGCCTGGTGGGAAGCCAAAATCAAAAAGAATATTTTCAACGACGAAATGGCGCGTTCCAGACTAACGGAAGGAGGGTGGAAAATAATTGTCATTTGGGGTTGTGAACTTAAACCTAAAGTTGAAACGGCGACGCTAAATGATGTTGCCGAAACGATAATTGCCAATTCATTAGATTAAATATCGACAATCGACTAACATTTCCACAAATGTTGCTATCTTAATGCCTTTTTCGGATAAAATTTTATACTTTGGTATGAAATTTTATATTACCTGAACTGTGCCTGAAAATAACATATCTGAAAATATCGAACAAAAAGAATTAAAAGCGGTCGACTTCTTTTGCGGCGGCGGAGGAATGAGTTATGGAATGCTTCAGGCCGGCATAAAAATCCTTGCCGGAATTGACTGTGAGCCAAAATGTAAAGAAACCTACGAGGCAAATATCACAGGCGCTGAATTTATAGAAGCTGATGTTTTTAAACTAAAACCGTTTTATCTTAAGCGTAAGTTAAATCTGAAAAAAAATGATGACAATTTAGTGCTGATTGGTTGTAGCCCCTGTCAATTTTGGAGTATTATTAATACCGAAAAAAAGAAATCCAAAAAATCCAAAAATCTTCTCAAGGAGTTTACCCGGTTTGTTAAATATTTCAATCCGGGGTATGTTGTTGTAGAAAATGTTCCGGGAGTTCTTCGTCAGAAAGAAGAAAGCGGATTGCGAAAGTTCATTGAGTGGCTGGAATCAAACGGCTACAAGGTTCATTTTAACGTTCACAATGTGGTTGATTATGGGGTTCCCCAGAATAGAAAAAGATTTACTCTTATTGCCAATAGGGTAAGTAACGTTGAAATTGTTCCTCTTAAGGTTGAAGGCAAAAAATTAACTGTACGTGATGTATTAGGAAATGCCAATGGATTTCCGACCATTCCTCACGGGCACAATGATAATTCCCCTTTCTTGCATAAAGTTATGAGATTGGGTGAGGTTAATCTCGAAAGATTGTCCTATGTAAAAAAAGATGGTGGAAATCGCTTCAGTTTTGCGGGAATTCCGCATTTACAACTGGCATGCTTTATAGGACGCGATAATTCTTTCAGAGACACCTTCGGGCGTTTATGGTGGGATCGGCCGTCACCTACAATTACAACTAAATTTTACAATATATCCAATGGCCGCTTCGTCCATCCTGACGAAGACCGCGCTTTGTCACTGAGGGAAGGTGCTGTTTTACAATCATTTCCCATAGAATATAAATTTTTGGGAAACGGGATTGATTCTATTGCCCGAATAATCGGTAATGCAGTACCTCCGGCATATGCACAGTCTATCGGCTTAGCTATAAAACAAAACGCTGATGCAGTTTAAAACGAAAGCAAGAGCTGTCGACCTTTTAGGTAAGGGACAGATTGCTGATTTACCCACGGCAATCAGTGAGCTATGGAAAAACGGCTATGACGCTTACGCTGATACTTTAGGCGCTGAATTATATACTGAAGGGTACGAAGACGTCAACAGTCCTTTTTTTGTTATTTCGGACAACGGGAAGGGTATGTCTCATGATGAAGTTGTGAACAGATGGCTCGTTTTGGGAACTGACTCCAAGAGCCGTGGCAAACTACCGGAAAAAGGAATTGATACTTTGTGGAAAGAGCCCAGACCGTTGATGGGCGAAAAAGGTATCGGGAGACTTTCCGTATCGTATCTCGGGTCTCCTATGTTGATGCTCACCAAAAAGATTGGACATCCTTTACAGGCCATTTATTTTGATTGGCGAACATTAGAAAATTACAATTTATTTTTGGATGATGTTAATATTCCGATAAGGCCGATTCCCGATATTCAATCCTTTAAATCAATATTTGAGGATCTGAAAACTGACTTTCTTTCTAATTTTAATGACGAGGATGAAGAGATAGATAAACAGAAGAAAGAATATTGGTCAGATCAGAAAGAAGAATTAGCAGAGATTCTTCATAGCACTGCAAATATTTCATTGCCCGCTTTTTTTGAAGATGAAGTAGTTAAAGGCCTCATCGGTGACACAAATGAAATATGTGGTACCAGGTTTGTCATATTTAAGCCTAATGATCAGTTTCTTATTTTAAAAAAATGGTCCAGTCAGTTGAATAACAGCGATGACCAGGATATAGAAACTGTAGAAGACATCCGAACCGGCCTCATCGGCTTTTATAATGAATTCAAATATGATGTTGAACACGCGCCAGTCAAAACGTTCTTTCATATAAGTGACTCGACAGGTAAGCGTGATTTCATAGGTAATAACGCTTTTTTTTCCGAAAGTGATTTTACTGATTGTGACCATTTGATCACAGGCGCGTTTGATGCATTGGGTTCATTCCGAGGTAAAATTCGGATATATAAAGAAACTGTTGATGATTTCTTTTTCCGCCCAAACCGGCCAGAGGATAAAAAGACCACCTACGGCCCGTTTTCATTAAAGCTGGGTTATGTGCCCGGAAAGTCCTCTTCAATGTTAGATGATTCGCAATTTGCATATTATGACGCCAAATTACAAAACTCGGGAGGCCTATATATTTACAGGGATGATCTGAGGGTTCTGCCTTATGGTCGGCCACATTCCGATTTCCTGGGATTTGAAGAACGCAGAACAAAAAATGCAGGCACCGCTTTCTTCAGCTATCGTCGAATGTTCGGTTATATCGAACTTACCAGAGACGCGAATCGCTCTTTGCAGGATAAGGCTGGGCGTGAAGGCTTTATAAACAACGCCGCTTTTAGGGATTTCAAGATTGATCTTAAAGCTCTATTTAACGATCTGGCTCGTCAGTATTTCAGTACGAATGCTACCGAAGATTATAAACAAAAGCAGCTTGACGATTTACATACGGCAAAAGCTAACGAAGCACAGGAAAAGGCTAAAGAAAAGGAAGAACGAACAATCTTTAAAGACGTAGTCAAAAATACACCTGTTCTGTTGAAGTCTGTCAAAGAACGATATCTGAATGCTAAAAATGCGTTAGAGAAAAAGATATCGGAAACTAATATCGCTTACCAGGACATTCAATCATTGCTTCGGGAAATAGATAATCTTAAGACAGAGTTTGACAAATTAAAACCTGTCAAACCAAAACGATTCGCCCTCAATTCACGAGAAAAAGAAGCTTTTGAAGACCTTGAAGAACTATATGAGGCAGAAGGCCAAATTGTAAACCTTACTCAGGAACTTGCTGAGGCCGCTTTAAGAAAAATTGAGGAGGGGCAATTATTGACAGAATATGAAAACAAATACAGTCAATACACCAATTTCCTTGATCAGATAACTTCGGAAAGCAAGGAGCAATTACGCGTTGCTTTTTCTAAAATCGATGCAGATTTCGGCACAACTCAGTTACAATTTACTGCAAGATTAGAGGATCTGTACAACAAAAATCTTCCAACCCCACCGACCAGGGCCAGTCTTGAAACAGCATTGCGTAATTTGGAAACTGGTTTCTCTGAACTACGTGGAAATTACGAGGGGTTATTAAAGGCCAAGACGGATCACTTGCTTGGATTAAGCTTTGACGTGGATGATGACGCTTTGGTCGGCCATTATAAAACCCAGTTTGAAGAAAGCAACCAGCAACTTTCTGAATTCAAAAGTTTGGCTCAACTCGGTATTGCTGTGGAAATTATAAACCACGAGTTGAATTCCATGTACAGCCAATTGAATACTACTATCGGCGGATTCGGCAAATTCTTGACAAATTCATCCGAAGCTCAAAGGCAATACAAATATCTTAAGAATGCTTTCGAGCATCTTGACAGCAAATATAAATCTTTAAATCCCTTATACCGAAAATCACGCCGTACAAAGCAATATGTCAAGGGAAGTGAAATCACTAAATATTTACAAATCTTTTTCGAAGATGCTTTTAAGGATGAATCGATAAAACTTAAAACTTCACCGGCTTTTGATCGGAGCGAAACCTACACGTTTGAATCGGTATTATTGCCGGTTTTCATCAATGTTATCAATAATGCAATTTATTGGCTTAGGTCAGTAAGTGTCAGAGAGATTTTACTTGACTACGCTGAGGAAGATAAAACGATCATTATTTGCAATTCAGGTCCCGCCATAAAATCCACTCAATTGCAAGAAATATTTGAACTTTTCTATACTCGCAGACCCAAAGGCCGGGGTATCGGCCTCTATCTTGCCAAAGATATACTCAAAACAGTTGGCCTTGATATTGAGGCAACTAATGACCCCCGTTTCAACCTGTTGAACGGTGCGTGTTTCATTATCAAACCTAACTCTTAACGCAATTCACCTAAATCATGCCTTTAGTTTTCGACGACGTAGCAAAAGAAATAATAAGAGAAGCAATCAGCAATGCGCTTTTCATTGATGATAAAGCCTTAGCACCCTTTAAAGGCAGGAGTAAACTTGCTCATTTGAAAGATGATCATGACCGTTCAAAAGCTCTGTATAAGGATTTTATGGATAACGACTGTTTACTTCAAGTTACTAAATTCTCTAAAGCCTCTTGGAATAGAAATAAAGCTTTTAATCTTAACAATAAAGATCTCCTTATACTCGACTGGCAATTAATCCGCGATGAACATGAAGAATCATTGAAGATTTTGGATGAATCGGTAATAAAAAAGGGATTACACTTCTGTTGTATTTATACGCAGGCTGCATTACAGGAGGTCAAAAATGAATTGAATCGCTACTATTGGGGTAATGTCTCAGCCGAAGTTATTGCTGGTACAAAGCAATTATTGCACGGCACTGAATTGGATGATTATTGGACTATAAATAATCAGCATCCTGATTGGACAGAATTCGATGAGCTGGCCAACAATATTGTTAACGCCAGGCCAGCCGACATTGACGCACAGATAACAGCATTTAAAGATCGGTATCATTTGACTGATGAACAGATCGCTGCGTTGAAAACGATAGACGCTATCTATGGTACTCGGTCATCTTTTATTAAGTTAAAAACAGTTCTGAATCAAACTCCCGGGACATTCAGTAGAATTTCTCAACAGGGTTTAACTTACCGGCTTTCAGAATTAGATGATACTACAATTTATATCAATCATACCATCGTTAAACTATTTCAAAAAGGAAATGTTAACGGCAGCCAACTTTATGAGTCGTTTCTTCAGTCTATAATCGGAGAGGAAAATATCTTCCTGACATTGATGGGGCTGGAAATGCGGAACCGATTCCGTGAAAATTCGGCGTTTGTCGGTAAAGACCTTGACAACGTCAGTGAGGAGGCGTTCTTTTATCATAGAGTAAAGAATAAAGACACCTTACATATTTTTGAAGATTTTCTCCGCGAGATTTTGAAAGATCAGGTTGCTTCATTTCTGTATGAAAGAGACCTTAAAATCTTCGGAAGCTTAGATGATTATTTCGCAACTAAAGGAATTCAGCTAAAAATTGACGAGCTCCTAAAACCGGAGAATGCAGATAAGTTTAAAAAGCAATCTTTTAAACTGAATAAATTCTACAATCTGTATAATCTTGATGCCAGGAAAACAAATGATTCACTCCGCTTTGGCGATATTTTAAAAGGAACAGTTAAAAAGGAGATCAATGGTGCAGAATCGGATGTTGTCCGTTATTTTTTATGCATTACTGCGCTTTGTGATTGCCTGCATCCTAAGAAGATAAATAATCAATTTTGGTTTGTCGAGGGGGACATTTTCACTAATCAAAATAAGGCACTCGAAAAAACAGACGGCAGATTTTTATCGTTTCTCGTTAAAGAAAATGAAATAGTAGCCGTTGACTGGGAAAACAATAAAGAATTTTGTATTCCTTTTGCGATGTATGTATATGAAAACAATGTGAGCAAAGGGATAAAGGCGCAATATTATCAACAAACTGTTCAACTGGAATGGGTTGCCAGCCTTAAAGAAAATTATGCTCAGCGAATAGCGAATGACGCATTCGGCTACCCTATTCGGGTAGGAATAGATTTTGTAAAAAAGAAATAAGCTCATATCTCGTCAATGGATTTTGAAGATTGGACCGATTTTGAAGTTGAATTGATCGTTGCTGATTATTTCCAGATGCTGAAGAAGGAGTTGAAGGGAATTACTTTTAACAAAACCCAACATAGGAAGGCGATTATGCCTTTGCTCAACGGCAGATCGCATGGGTCAGTAGAGTTCAAGCATCAAAACATAAGCGCTGTACTTAGTGAAATGGGCTATCCTTTCATAAAAGGATATAAACCCAGATTCAATTTTCAAAAGACGAAATTGATCAGAATTGTAGATGGATACATACGACTTGATTTAGAATTAGAGCCGCTGTTTAAGGCTTTTTCGGATAAGGTTCCTGATGTTCGACCACTATTTGAATATTCGTCCGTTTTAGTTTCAGCGCCCGAAATTAAAGAACCGAAACATAGGATTCAATTGGATCGTCGCCCCATAAAAACAAATTTCCTTGAAAAGGAACAAGAGAATAAAAAGCTCGGTGAGAAAGGCGAGCTGTTCGCTTTAGAATATGAACGCTTGTGGTTAATAAATGCAGGTAAAAGTTCATTAGCAAGCAAAATCGAATGGGTATCTAACGAGCGCGGCGACGGTTTAGGATTCGACATACTTTCCAAGAACCTCAACGGCACTGATAAATTTATTGAAGTCAAAACGACCAAGCTGAGTAAAGAAGCTCCTTTCTTTTTTTCGGTGAATGAACTGAATTTTTCCATTGAAAACGAGTCCGATTTCAATTTATACCGAGTATTTAATTTCAATAATCTTCCGCAAATGTTTCAATTGAAAGGGCGTTATGATAAATTCTGTCGGATTGAACCACAACAGTTTATGGGTAGGTTTAACTGAATAATAATGACATCGACTTACGACACATGACTCAATTTTCGTTTTGCCAATAAAATTTGATCGTGATTAACTGGGTATATTTCTGTGAATATAGCAAGCGACTTTTCAAAAAAATCCAATGACTTTCCTTTTTCATTCATCTTTAAATAACATTCTGCCATATTAAAATAAATCATACCCTGATTTTGAACTATATTAAGCTCAATTGTTATCGGTAATGCTTCTTCAAGTAATATTACAGCACTTTGAAACCTGCGAAGCTGCATATACAATGTTGCTAAATTCGTCAGCGCCATGCTCTCATTACGTCGGTCTTTGATCAGCCGTGTTATTTTTATGCTTTCCGTAAGGCAGGTTATTCCTTTATCTACATTTCCTAAACTAAAATAGGCTACGCCTAATGTAGATAATTGACTGGCTTCCGATTGCTTAACCCCAAGCTTATGCGCAAGGGACATGCCCTCCTCAGCAGCGTCGATCGCCTTGTGGTAATCGCCGGTTAAATTATATACCAGTGCGAGATTTCCCAAGCCGGTGCAAATGTCGAAGGGCTCACCATCGGTCCGAGCTAGCTTTAGTGATGAAAGTAATGATTTCTCCGCCAGTACATATTCACCCAAATTTCGGTATATATTGCCCAGTGTTTGTAAACGGCTTAATTCACCGTGAATATCGCCGATTCTCCGATAGATGTCTAACGAAGTGATAGTACCTTGTATTGCTTCCTCGTAGCGACCCAATGCATTATAGTTCATCGCTAGATTTCCGATCTCACTGGCGACCGTTCGATATTTACCAAGGCTGTAGGAAATCGCTATTCCCTTATTATAATGCTGCTCAGATTCATCATATTTTCCTAAGTTATAGAAAAGCCTCCCGCATATATGATGTTTAAAACCTGCCGTATTATCGATTACAGTGTTAGCGTACCATGTGTCTATATTATTCTGCCAATCCGTCGGGGCGTGTTTAATGTACTCGTACTGGTCGAATTTTGATAAATCCCAGATACGTTTTATAAACAAGTCCGTTGAAAAAAAAACTCTTTTACCATCGGGAAATCTTTTAAAAGGGTTTTTATCATATCTTATTGCAATATCTTCTTCGCTTTGCTGTGAAGGATTGATAATATGTTCTAAAAGGATGACTTGACTAAAATCATTATAAAGCGACTCGATGGCAGGTGAAATATCAAAAACATCGGAACAACTATAACCTAAGATTAAGATCAAAGGGTTTAACTTTTTATCAAAGAAATGATTGATAACGGCGTTTTTATTGACAGAATCGGTTCGATTTGCAACCATCTCCATATTGATTGCCATGCTTTTGAAGTCTGAGGCGCAGCCGTGAATTTTAATTAGATTTACGCAATCAGATGACCAATCGATATTCGCAAAACTTTCTTCGGTGCGGAAAACTTTAAAATCGATATTTTCAGTTAGGCCGAGCCTGCCACAAGCTTGCTCTATCAGCTCATCAAAGTTCGTAGTTATGATGTTTTGTAATAATTTATTTTTGATCAGCCGTGCAAGAAACAGATGATTGGTGTTATACTTTCCCTGGGTAAATATTTTTAGCAATTCATCCGTGTTACACTCAGTTTGAAGCATTTCGAAAAATGCTTCGAAAGGATAACCCGAATTATGGATAACTTCTTTCTCGTTATCGGTAGCCTCAAATTTCTTAAATATTGCTTCGACAAATTGATAAACTACGGGCAGTCCGGAGTTGTATGAAATTCCCGCTCCGCATAGAACGGAAATTTTTTTATCTGTCAATCGATTCAGAACATCTTGTATCGCATCTTCAATTTTATCGTCTTTAAAAGTTTCGTCAGTTACCATTTCAATAAAGTTGAAGGATAAATATACATGCGTAATAGAAAAATAGTGGAATTTAAATTGGCATATTGCCACTTAATTAGGCTCTTTTTGCGAGCTGAAGGCGAAATGATGTTTCAAGAATTTGCCTTCAAGTTATGATATTGTGGAGGACACGATAGGAAATAGTAAAATAGTTGTCTGGTTTTCCCTAGTGGCCAAATAACTTTTCAACGTCAAAATCTTTACTGAAATATTCCTTGTAAACTCTAATGGCATTTTCCGGGATGCCGTAATCGTATTGAAATCTCTCAACTATTGCATTAGGGTAGGGATTTACAATAAATATTTTAGGAATAGTGCTTCTTTTAATAAAGGCTTTCTTCAACAGAGTGTCAGTTTGAATATCCGTAACGGGAAATGAATAACCAATTATATATATTTCATCAGCCTTCGTAAGACTTTCTTCGGCCTTTTCCCATAAATTCTTAAATAGGCCACCGAAAAAATCATATTCCTTATGTTTCACAGGAGGTATGATTAAAGGCATAGAATCTAATCCTTTATCTTCAGTTATGCCTTTTGGCACATTTTCAAAATTCGGATTTAACCGAGTTAAAAAATAACCTTCGGGCAACGATTTTCCATTAATAGGCAAATTAGGGGGATAGTATCCATATGAATAATCCTCATAACCCGACATATATCTCCCTTGAAAACAGGAATAGGGTGTGTTATTGCTTTCATAGCAATAAAATTCGTCTGGCTTACTCTCTTGAATGAGATTCATTTGACCATCTTCCGCCACCATATAGCTGGTAAGCCAATTGGTAGAACCATGTAATTTTAACAATAACGGCGAAGTAGCTGACTCAGTTGTTTTGTTTTTTTGCCAGCCGTTCCTGAAAATTAATGCGGGCGTTACAAAATATCCGGTTTCAGGTTTCCAACTTGTTCCAACGTTGAGCGCTCTATCCATTAATGTATCCCAATTAAATGTAATTATTATGTCTTCATCATTTAGACACTTTGATATTCGTAAATGCGTCTCGGATACCGGTCCATTTTGGATTTCATTAATCACTGACGTGAATAGAAATAGAAGTTGAGTATAGGCGGAGATTACAACAATATCATTTGGTTCATAATTTTCACTTCGTGAAAGAGCCAACGTTAACTTCTCCTGGATTTCACTATGAAGCACTTCAATGTCTGTGTTATAATTTAAAAAGTTAATAAACTCAACGTTATGAAACGTTTTCAAGTAATTCAAGATCCAACCGATAAGTACCCATGGATTCTCAGAAATTTTGAGGTTATGAAAAGTAGCAAAGAAATCATTTGCTATCGGCATTTTCAATTTAGCTTTCGAATCTTCGTAACTCTTTGAAGCACCGGCACCGAGAATAATTATCTTCATGACCAAATATCGTCATAAATCAGCATTCGATAATTTTTAATGGTTCGATCCTACACCATTAACGTCCTCAAATTCGAGCTATTTTTTTCAAATCAGCTATAAACTGATGGGAAATAAGACCTATGATCGACCCTTTATGGGGCAAGGTCTTTAAAACAGATTTTTGCCCCATTTTTTTTTGCCTGTAACTCCTTGTTTTTCATATATACATTACAGACGCAGCCTCGTTCATTTTAGTGGTTCGACATCCCCCTCAGAATAGGTCAGTTTTTCAGGAAAAAGCATCCCTACTAAGTATCTTTGACCCCAATTGTCGAATCATCAACCCGCCAATTAAAGCGCATAGGTTTAGTTGGCTTTATAGACGTATTCATCACTTAAAAGGGGAACTTGGTCGGAAAATTTAGTAAATAACATTCTTTAAGCGGAAATTAGCGCAATGGACCTGGAAAAACTAAGCGAAAAGATATATACTCATAAACAATTTAGGATTAGCGCGCATTTACTTTTCTGGCTAGCCGAGGGGCTGTTAACCTGGTATATCACCATCATATCATTCAATACCTATCGCAACCTGGGCGATCTGCTGGTCTGTGAGCTGTCTTTTGTCAATACCCTGAACCTTGCACTGTTTTATTATCCTTTGATTTACATGTTTATCCCACAGTTGCGGAAAAGAAAGTATTTCGCCGGGTTGACGGGGATCGTTTGCTTACTGTTGCTCTATACACTGATCAATTCGCTCGCCGAAAAAATGGTGCTGCTTCGCTGTACTGATTGTATGCAAATGCTCAAAAGCAGTAATAACGATTATTACCAGTTTCTGCATCGCGACCTGCTCAGCCGCCTGTTGGCTAAATTAGCCAGTATGGGGATGCTGATCGGTTTGGTTTTTTCTGTAAGCGTACCATTAGCGATCAAGATCGCCATCCAGTCCTTCCGCCAGCAGATCGCTGCCGTTAAACTGGCCAAAGAAAATGTGGAATTGGAGTTTAATTTTCTCAAATCGCAGGTGAACCCGCATTTTCTGTTCAATTCACTCAATAATATTTACGGTCTGATCTTGAAAAAGGAAAATGATAAAGCCGCCGGCACTGTTGCCCGGCTGGCGGAGTTTATGCGTTATACCCTGCAGAGTCCCGGTAGCGACCAGGCTCCGGTGCAAATAGAAATTAAACTCTTGCAGGATTATATCGATCTGGAAAAGATCAGGCTAAACCATACCGAAGTGAACATTGAACTGGAATCTCAAAACGAAAATCAGGTATTACCTTCCTTATTATTGATCCCGCTGATAGAAAACGCGTTTAAATACAGCGCCGATCAGCCAAAGGCCGCAATAAACATCCGATTGACTATCAAAGCAAACAAACTTCAACTGAATGTAACCAATACCGTAGATGTGGATCGGCAACTCCATACTGGCGGCGGCATTGGCTTGCAAAACTTAAAGAAACGGCTGGAGCTTTATTATCCTGATAATTATAACTACGAGGCGACTGATACGGGCCAGTTATATACCACTCATTTAGAGATCAACTTATGAAAAGTAAGACACATATCAATTGTATGGTAGTTGACGATGAACCCATCGCCCGGGATATCCTGGCCAACCATATTGAGCAAACACCCGGCTTAGAACTGGCCAAAAGCTGCATGAACGCTACTGAAGCCTATGAAGGTTTACACCAGTATAAAGTTGATTTAATATTTCTGGACATTCAGATGCCGGTTATTACCGGCACCGATTTTCTAAGGTCTTTGCGTAACCCGCCATTGGTAATTTTTACTACCGCTTACCAGCAATATGCGGTAGAGGGTTTTGAACTAAATTCGGTTGACTATTTGCTCAAACCCATTACCTATGACCGTTTTTACCAGGCGATACAAAAAGTAAGAGAACGGCTAGCCTGTAAGGCGGACAAACAAGTATCTATACCAGGTCAAACAGCACCCGTCGATTACATTTTTATTAAACAGGACACTAGGTTAGTTCGTGTTAATTACAGCCAGATCAACTATATACAGGCGGAAAAGGATTATAGCTCTGTGTACCTGGAGGATAAACGCTTACTAGCCAGTATGCACCTCAAGCTTTTTGAAGATACGTTGCCGAAAGAAAAATTCATACGTGTTCACCGTTCTTATATTGTCAATCTATCGAAGATCTTATCAATCAAAGGGAACATAGCAGAGCTGGGTGATATAGAGATTCCGATAGGTGCAAACTACCGGGATGATCTCTTGGCGACGTTACGGATATAAAGGTGCTTGTGCCGGTAAACAACCTGATGGTTTGTTGGCAAAATACAAGGGTTAGTTGCCAGGTTCCGGATTCTGGTCGAATATATTTTAAATAACCGATGAAATCCTTGCTATTTACAATAAAAATAGAGCAATGACTAATCAAAATAGCTTCAAAGAAATCCCTGCCTGGATAAAAGTAACCGGTTATTTTCTGGTCATTATCAGCGCCCAGTATGTGGCCAGCCGTGTTTCGATATTAGATAGTATGTTTTATTATTTCGTCATTGCATTGGCGATGAGCTATTTGATGCTGCGTGCAGAACATAGCTCCTTATTCAGCCTGGGCTTTGTGCCCGTAAATGCGACTGACTGGAAAAAATACTTTAGTGGGTTGGGAATAGGTGTGATAGCCTTAATAACGAGTGCGGGGATTACCATTTGGCTGAACAATAGCCGGCTTGAATTTACCGGGCATATCGATCCTGTTTATTTATTGATATTGATCTTAATTAATTTTTGGTCGGCTTTTGCGCAGGAATTCGCTTATCGGGGTTATCCATTTCAGCGGCTGCTAAAATCTTACGGGCCTTGGATAGCTCAACTGGTTATTACACTGCCATTCGCTGTTATGCATATGAAATTAGGAATGCCTTTTACCGCACAGCAATTTTTAACACTCTGGCTGACTACAGGCCTTGGTTCTATCCTGTATGGGCTTTGCTATATTAAAACCGGGAAATTATTATTATCCACTGGCTTACACTTGGGCTGGAATCTGGCACAGGCACTCATGCCGCGTTCGCCGGCAGAAAGCAAAACCATGCTATTCAATCTGGTGCAAAAAGATCAGGGTTATCATTCACTAAATGTGTTGTTGCCTTATATTGGGGTTACGCTTATCACTATGGCATTTATTGGGTGGAACAGAGCTATTTATAAGAGAGACAATTCTGCTAATAGCTGATAGCAACATAATGTAATACGTCATATATTGTCGATGAACAATAATATCAAATTATCGGTAGTACTGATTTTTAAAATCAGTACTACCGATAAAATCCTGAATGCATTTATAACACGTCAAATAGGCTGATTATAGCCTTCTCCCAGCTCATTATATTCTTTTAATTTTTCAGGAAAATCGGCCAACCATTTCAAATCAGCGATAAACTTCGAAGTAATTTGTACCGATAAGCACCGACACTAAAAAGCAGCTTGAAAAGGCTGCTTTTTTAGGTTTCAGACACAACTCCGTACGTTTTTAAGAAAGATAAGGCGTATGAGATCACCAGGGGCTTTTTCAACAAGCTATTTCTTTTCTTTTAGTGCATCTTCTATCCGCAGGCTTTCTTTATGAACGGCATTTAGTACCTCTATGATAAATTCGGGCGACAGGTCTTCTTTTTTACCTGCTTCTATCGCCTTATCAATTACCTGCTGGAAACGTGCGGCTTGCAGGGACGGTATATTGTTTTTTGCTTTGTAGATCCCTATTTCCTTTACCACGCGTTCACGTGCTCCAAGTATTTCAATTAATTTTTTGTCGAGGGAGTCGATTTTTTGACGGGCTTTTTCCAGGGTAGGGTCGGCGGCTTTAGGTTGGCCGGATTGTGCAAACAGGTGACTTGTCATTATCATCATTAAAAAAGTAAGGGCAAATAAGCGATTGATTTTATTTTTCATAATTGATGTTTATATCTGTTTGTAACGGAAAACTTTTTGAAAATGTTATAATTTATTACGTTTAATTGGCTTCACTAACCTGGAAATAAGCACTTATACCATTTCTTAAATATTTTTAAAAAAGAGTTAAAGATCGTTGGAGTGGTGATGCCGGGCGCGTAGGTTCTAACACCATCATTTACCCAATTGCTAAAGGCTGTCTGAAAAAGACAGCCTTTTTTGTTTCATAATATTAATTAATAGCTAATTATAAATTCAGTAAAAAAATTATTAAATTATATGTTCATACATTATTACATAAAATATATCTTTAACATCACAAATCAGATTAAATACATGGCCCTGATTATTTAATCTTAAAACTATTTTACAATGAAAAAACAAATTTACACAGCTTATTTAATTTTTGTGTTTTCTGTTCTTAGCGCACTTTCGGTCTTCGCTTTGCAAGATCAGCACCGCAGAGCTACTTCAGATTTCTCCACAGGGCGCGCCGAAGTATTAGGTATTCCAACACTTGATAACCTGGCCGGCGACTGGGTGCCGATGGCTCAGGTTGAAAATATGCCGGCTGTTCATAACTTTAATCATATGTTGGTTGTCAACCGTGATTTGACTTCCTACTTCTATTATCCGGGCGGGCTGTATCCCTGGAAAAAAGGACATCCTATGACGAGATTGACCATAGATGGACAGGAATACCAGGCAATGGAAACACGCTGCTTTCCCTATAAAGCTCTTCGCCGCAACCGGTATTGCAATGGTACATCTGTGGAGACAGATACACGTATGCTTAATGAGTCAAGAAATGTAATGTGCCGTATTACTGCAACCAATACAACCATACAACAGCGGTATATTACGCTTGCGCTGCGTGTGCCGGGCAAACTTATGGCCGATGGTGTTGGTGTTTCAAATAACAGGCAACGTCCGGGTGTGGTATCTATCGTGCGTCCGGCACGTAAGCCCGATGCTGTATCAGTGGAAAAGGACACTGTAGTTTGGCATTGGACGGTGAAACTCTCTAAAGGGGGCTCTACACAAATTGAATTTGTTGCAGGAGATGAGGCTTCAGCACAAAGTGCTCAAACCGATGCCGACGTTACCAAATGGGCCTCCAGCTTCAATATCTATTTTGATGATTGTAAAACGAACTGGGAGAATCGGTGGGCTGATGCCTTCACCCCCGGAAATAAACATTTTTCCGGACATTTGCCCATTTTAAAGAGTAGTGATGCTGCACTTATACGTAACTACTATGTGGGTGCCTGGACAATGTTGGCTCTGGAACGTACCCAGTTTCCTGTCTATAAACGTTCGTTTATTACAAGTGGTGAACGTGAAGATGGCACCCAGTATTATTGGGATGCATCTATGCAGGCAACCGCATGGGCACTGCTTGAACCCGTTGGTATGAAAGCAACGCTTCGCCGGTGGTTGGTACAGAACCCGCGGAGTGGACAAGCCAGCGGATATGCACTCGATTTAAGGAATGTTAAAGGGTATGATAAAAATCATTACGACAAAATAAATGGGTATGCCTTCAACGCATGCACAATTTTCAAAACGATAGATGAATATTTGCGGGTGACAAACGATCATGCTTTCCTTGATGAAAAACTGGAAAATGGCAAGAGCGTTATAGAAACGTTGGATGCGCTTGCTACTGATTGGGAAACCCTTCCAAAGGGGCATGATGGGTTGGCCAATTACGGCGAGAATAACAATCTCCTTGAATGTGCGCCGGCTTATATCAATTGTGTATCGTCCTGTAATGCACAGGATATTTGGATGATGCGGCAAACAGCAAAGTGGTATATGCTGCATAATAATATGGTACGCGCAAAAGAACTCGAGGCAAAAGCTGCCATTTTACTTCCTAAAGTAATGTCGCTTTACAAGCCAGGTACAGGTGTATGGAATGCCTGGCAGTTAAATGGTAAGCGTGTGGAACTACGTCACTGCGTCGACTTTATTTATACGGGCAACGCTTTGAAAAGAGATCTCTCTGCAACACAAAAATCAGAAATGGTCTCATTTGTTAAACATGAACTACTTACCCGTGATTGGATGCGTGCAATGAGCTTGAAAGACTCTGCTGCGATTAATTCAGACCGGCCGGATCATGGGCCAATGGGAGCCTATGATGGTTGGATTCCGCTAACTGTTAATACCATGTGGAACCTGGGCGATCCCGATGGGGCCTACAAATTCTATTGTCGTACTGCAGTGGTTACAAGTGAAGGCCCATTTGCCCAGGCCCGTGAGTTTTTTGGTCCTGACCGTACAGGATATGATGCACCTGTACGCATTGCAGCAAGGCAGGGCTGCATGAAAGAATGCATCAGTGGTGTGGCCTTTAGCGATGTTGTGATAACAACGTTCTTCGGCTTTGTTCCCGAAGCAGGTAATTCGCATTTCCTTGCTGATCCATCTACGCCACGCCCGTTTTCGGGCGAGTTACGTAATGTTCATTTTGCCGGTAAGGAGTTTACGCTTGAAGCAGGACACAAAGGTATTAAGGTGATTTCGGAACGGTTGAATAATTAGAAATGGAAACATTAAATGTTACTATATCAATTAGTTTGGTTTTTGTGCTTGTGACATTAATTGTCTGGCACAAAACCTTGCAATCAATATAACAGAGTTAGTCACTATTTTAAAAGCTACTATACCCGGTATAAATTATCGGTACGTTTCGCGCGGCAGATGCGCGAAACGTTAAGCAGTTACCGCAATAAATTAAACAGGAAACATGCGGATGAACAGTAACCGGCCGCGCTGTTAAGAATTATTTTTTATACTGGCTAAATAACCATTCCATAATACGCTGATCGCTGTAAACAGATAGCCATGACAGGTGGCCCGTTTCGGGATAGAGCGTAAAACCCGGCCGGGCGCCTGCTTTGCGTAATTCTGTCACCATGTCAAACGAGTATTGGTTGTTTACTGTCGGATCATCCGCACCGGCGCAGATCCACATCGGCACGTGTGCGGCTATGCTGATCTTAGTCGCATCACCACCACCACAAACCGGCAGGGCTGCAGCAAACAGATCGGGATAACGTTCCAGCGCGTCGAAAGTACCGAAACCACCCATACTTAATCCCGTAATATAAATACGCCTGGTATCTATATGCTGCGTTTTGATAACCTGGTCGATCAACTCGCGCAGTGCCTGCATAGATTTGGAAGGTTTAGCATTCAATGTTCCTTTTACGCTGTTTTTTGCCCGATCCACATTGGCCCACTGCTCGTCCGGAGGGCATTGCGGGGCTATGACAACAGCCGGGTGCATCGCCATCATTTGGTCAGTAGCAAAGTTCATGACGCCCCATTTTAACTGTGCCTGGTTATCCAAACCGCGTTCGCCGCTACCATGTAAAAATATTACCAGCGGCGTACTCCGCATGGTGTCCCGGTCGGGGTCAAGGATACAATAACGCAGGGTGTCTCCCGCCTTATCTACAAATTTTTTAGCAGTAAAACGCTCACGCTGAGCAAAGCCGTTTAACGCCAATAGGCAAAGCGCAAAACAGAAAGATGCAGTACGCACAAGTCTGAAAGTTTTCATAGTAATAGCTTATGGTGAATTTTGTATATAAAACTAATATTTTTTTTATAGTTAACTTCTCTTCGATTTATTTTCATCACTACTCAATAGCAACTGACCTGGTTGCTAATTTAAGAGTTTTTGTGCCCGGTATAAATTATCTGTACTTTGCAGTATCTTATCTTTAAGCTTTGGGTTATAGTTAAGATTTTCCTTTAAAAACAAGCTTACTGTTTGTGCCGCATGTTTATCCCGGTAGTTGCCGAAAATTGCGCCTAACCACGATTGCGGAAAGAAAATATCGCCAGTCTTTTGTAATTCTTCAACCATATCAAGGCTTTGGCGCAGGTGTTTTCCGGCAGTTTTTTGTCGTAGCGGGTGGTGCAGGTAACTTAAGGCCGTAGTTACCCAGGCCTCTTTTTCGCGGTTTTGCCGTTGTTTTAAACTCTCAAAAAAACTATCCCTGTCTTTAGCGTCAGCTGATAAAGCAGGCATTAAAAATTCAAGTCGCTTTTTTCGGTCGATATTTGTGATACGGGCTTCCTGTTGCCTTAATACATGGCTGGCAGTATCATTTTTTAATGCGATGGAAAGTGCAAGCGAGATATAATCGTCCTCCGTTAGTTTTACACCTGCCGGCGCCTGTTGGTTTTGCCAGATAGTATATATCATATCATTAGCGCTGTCGCTTAAATAGATATCCTGGTAAGTTTTGAAAAGGATCTTCTTGTTATTAGCTGCTGTTTGCTGCTGCATAGCGCTCCATAAATTCTTTTCAAGATCTGCCGATGCTTGTTTTCTAACTTCAGGTGTAATAAATTCCCAGTAAATCGTACTGATGTAGCCGGTTAGCAGCCTTAAATTTGTTTCCTCTTTTTCGGCGACTATGCCTTTAGAAAAGATATCGAGTAACTCTTTTGGTTTATAATACCTGCCTGATAACATGTTCTCGTAAGTGCTGATGTACAATGAAGCCCTTTGTAACGGGCTTTTTATAGCAAATAAGTTAGGGGTAACGTTTTTATCCCGAGAACATCCCGTAACCTATACCATCCGAATTGAAAATAATAGAAGATGGCTTTTCAAGCCCGACTGCCTGTTGCAGATCGACCTTTGCTGTATTCATATTTACCGTTATATCCTTACTATAACTGGTATATACTAAAGTAACGTTAAATGATTGCGGCCAGATACGCCCGTCGTTAAATCTTGCAGCGTGTTGGGTTAAAGTAAAATGGCTTATTTTATTACTACTGTAGGATATGGTATAATCAAATACAGGCATTCCCGGTTGGTTTACCCAAACCTTGTTCCAATTGTAAAGATCGACCTTGGTGTATTTACTTAAAATAGCGATCAAGTCGTTCCAGGTCGCGTTATTATAAGCATACTTTTTAAGATACAATTGCACACCTTCTCTAAATTTTTCCTGCCCGATCAACAATTCAAGTTGCCGCATCATTATGGGTGCCTTATGGTAAATAATGTTACCGTATAATGAGCCGGCATCCTGCAAATTTGAAAGCTGTTGCCGGATAGGGTTGGCGCCCGCGGTACGATCAATAGCATAGGCTGCCGGGTAATGATCCTGCAGAAATTTCAGGTTAAATGTTTCCTTGCCCAGCAGCTTTTCAGTGATCTTATCGGCCATGAAATTGGCAAAAACTTCTTTCATCCATACATCATTGAACCATTGCATGGTTACCATGTCCCCAAACCACATGTGCGCTGTTTCATGCGATATCACATTTGAACGGCTGAGAAATTGATCTTTCGTAGCTCCACCATCTAAAAAGAGGGCAGAGGCTTTATATTGCACCTCGCCCGGATGTTCCATCCCGCCAAACTGAAAATCAGGTATGGCTACAAAACCCACTTTTTGAAAAGGAAAAGGAATACCCGTCCAATTCTCCATAAAACTAATAGCATCCTGGTGAGCTTTAAATACCGAATCAACACTCAGTTTAATTTTTACAGAATCCGTTTCCCGATATAAAAAAGTTGCCCACCGACCATTTATAGGCCTTGTGGCTTCTGTATATTTTCCCGCTGTAAATGAAAATAAATAGGTAGGTATCTTATCGGAGTTCTTAAAATGATAAATTATTTGATCATTGCTAATGATGGAGTCCTTTTTGATCGCGTTAGCAAGTGTTTTCCATCCTGATGGTACACGTAAGGTCAATAAAAAGTTAGCTTTCAGATCAGGCTGATCAAAACAAGGAAAGACGGCTCGCGCGCGGTCTGGCACGAATAAAGCATACAGGTAATCGGTATTTCTGTTAAGCGAAGCATTACCTGCTGTAAATTGAATACAAATTTTGTTAGTGCCTGCCTGCAGGTATCTTGTATCGATAATTAAATGTTCTTGTTCAAGTTTGACACCGATCGATTTATCATTAACTATAATTGATCTGACATGATCGGCACTCTGTTTAAAATCGAGCTGCAGAGGCTGATCAACAGTTTTGAGCTTAAAAATTAGCGTATCAGAACCGTTAATATCGGCACTTTTTTCGGCAGGTATATTGAAATCAAGTCTATATTGAATGTCGGTGATCAAGCTATGCCTGTAGTTGGCCAGCGCTAATGATACCCCGGTTTGAACAGCCGGGCCAATTTGTTGCGCAACGCTTATTTTGAATAAAAACAGGGTAAGAAAGATGATGAGGTTTCCTTTAATCGACATACGGTAATTTAGAAATAAAAAATGGAAGACGAAATTATTGAAACGAAGCTTTAAACACTTTGTAAAAATAAAACTGTAACTACATAAATAAGGGCAGCTTTGGTTGTTACTTATATCAGGTAATATTAGATTTGTTTACCAATGTCGACCTAATATTAAAAATCATGAAAAAAATATTCCTTTTTGTATTCACCATTATGGTGATACAGGCATCTGCCCAACAAGTAACAACCGCTAACGGTGTATTAGCAGGAGTCACACTGCCAGGCGGGATAATGGCTTACAAGGGCGTTCCGTTTGCGCAACCGCCTGTAGGTGATTTGCGTTGGAAAGAACCACAAGCGCCATTAAATTGGAAGGGAGTACGTAAAGCGGATAGCTTTGGGCCGCAGGCTATGCAACGTTACATTTATAGCGACATGATGTTTAGAAGTGCCGGGAAAAGCGAAGATTGCCTTTATTTAAATGTGTGGACCGGAGCTAAATCGGCAAAAGAAAAACGCGCTGTGCTGGTTTATTTTTATGGCGGAGGCTTTAGTGCCGGCGATGGTTCTGAATATCGTTATGATGGCGAAGCTTTAGCTAAAAAGGGTATTGTTACCGTTACTGTAAATTATAGGTTGGGAATATTTGGTTTCCTTGCACATCCGGAACTAACTGCCGAGTCGGCACACCATTCGTCAGGCAATTACGGGCTAATGGATCAGCATGCAGCATTGGCATGGGTTAAGAAAAACATAGCTGCCTTTGGCGGCGACCCGGATAAGGTGACAATTGCCGGCGAATCTGCGGGATCAATGTCTGTATGCGGACAAGTAGCATCACCACTGTCAAAAGGTCTTTTTGTTGGGGCGATAGCGGAAAGTGGTTCTTTGTTAGGAAATCTTTCACCAACACCATTGGCAGATGCAGAACAGACCGGAGTAAAATTTGCAACAAGCATCGGCGCCGCCTCATTGGCTGACTTAAGAAAAATCCCTGCCGATACATTACTTAAGCTATTAGCACGAGCCCATTTCCCTGTTACTGTTGATGGTTATTTTTTACCGGAATCGCCGCAACAGATATTTTCTGCAGGTAAACAAATGCATGTGTCGCTATTGGCGGGGTGGAACTCGGCCGAAGGCGGACCTGGTAACATATTGGGTAATGCTGAACCAACTGTAGGTAATTATAAGGCTGCTGTACAAAAATTATACAACGAGCGTGCTAATGATATACTAAAAGTTTACCCCGCCAATACTGATGCCGATGTATTACAGGCAGCAACAGACCTGGCATCAGACCGCTTTATTGCCTACGCGACCTGGAAGTTTACAGATCTGCAAAATAAAACCGGAGGTAAACCTGTTTATCGCTATTTTTTCACAAAAAAGCGCCCGGTTATGGTTGGCGCCCCGCAGGGAACAGTTGACCATTCGATGGGCGCTGCACATGCTTCAGATATAGAATATGCATTAGGCAACCTGGCCACAAATAAAGTTTATGCCTGGACACCAGACGACTATAAAACATCAGAAACTATGCAAAATTACTTTGTCAATTTTGTTAAAACAGGTAATCCCAACGGTACAGGTTTACCAACCTGGCACAGCCTGCAAAATAATGATTCTGAAGTAATGGTCATCGGCATAGAAAGTAAACCCGAGCCACAAAAGAATTTAAACCGTTACCTGTTGATGGATACTTTTTTCAATAAGTAAGATCTGTATTGTTTAACGGCTGTATCGGGCTTAATTTTCTGTATATCTTTTAGTTATAAAAAATATTATCGGTTGGTGATATAAATATATAATAGTAAAGTCGTAACTTGTTATTAGTAAACCAACCTGCAATATCATGATACGCTACGAAAATCAACGAGAGCTGATCAGTATACTATATCAGTCTTTTCTGAATGTTATGGTGGAGAAGCGTATCTACGCCTTTTCAGGATCTGGTAAAGATGTTATTCAACTTATTGAAAATAGTGTCAATTATGCTGTAAGCATAGGCGATTTACCCGCAAGTAATGATCAGATGGTTCCTATTTCCCCCATTTTAGTTAATCTTCAGCGAACACAGGATAATATTATTTTAATGGCCAATGCAATGGTTAATGATGCAGTTGAACAAAGAGTAGCAGAATTACATGAATGGTCAATTTCCAGTGTCCGGCGAAAGCTTTGCCCGCTTTATCCTTTTTTTAGTGAGCCCTGTATTTAAATAATTATGGAAGAACCCCTGAAAAAAGCATTTGATGGCGCGCTTGACCTAATCAAACAATTAATTACCCTGTCAACCGGTACATTAGCTTTAACGGCAACATTTATCAAAGACATATTAAAACTTCCTGACGGGCACGCCATACCCCATAAAGCTGTACTATTTATTACCTGGGGACTTATGCTGCTCAGTATTTTTTGCGGGCTGCTGGCACATGGGGCTTTAACCGGTACGCTGGAGGGAGCTGATATAGTAAAACTCCAAACCGGAACAACGCCTAAAAGAATATCGCCTTATAACCCAAATATTCGGATCTGGGCCATATCTCAATGTGTTATCTTTTACCTTGGTATTGTTATGCTGATTGTTTATGTGGGTTGTTGCTTGTAAAGCTTTCTTTTTGAGTAGCTTAACATGTGCTTTCGATAAACTTGCTTTGTTTTAACTCTATATATGCTAAACTATAATGCTTAGCTTTGATGTTCAATAATTTTAAGTGATGAGCAAATTTACAATACCTGATCAAACATTGTATATATGCACAGGTAGCAAATGCGGTAAACGTGGGGGGAAAGACACTTATAAAGCAGCCAAATCTTTTCTGAAACATCAGCCAGCAGGCCGGCAAATAGAACTGATCCGTACAGAATGCACAGACCGCTGTGATTTTGCACCGGTCTGTGCATTTCAACCCGGCAATACCTGGTTACATGAATATAAGGAAAAAGATGTACTAAAACTACTTAGTACAATGATGATCCACGATTAAGCCTGGCTATCGTATTTGATCTCGCTAACATGTTTGTCTATCTGCCATCTGCCGGTACCCTCTTCGCCTATTACTTCAAATAATTCAAGCGCACGGCGGGCTTTATATTCTTCTTCGCGTTGCTCTTTCAGGAACCAGTTTAAAAACTCCATGGTTACAAAGTCCTGTTCCTTAAGGCAACGGGCATAGATGTTTTTTATAGATTGGGTTACATTGATCTCCTGGTCAAGTGCTTCTTCAAAAACTTCGCGAAACGAATTATATTCTTGTTTAATATTGGCAATGTCAGGCGAAACGGAATTGCCACCCATATCTAATACATATTTAAAGAATTTAAGTTGGTGCTGTCTTTCTTCCTCGGCTTGCTTAAAGAAGTAGTTCGAAGAAAAATCATAACCATTGCGGTTACACCATGATGCCATAGATAAATATACAGAAGAAGAGTAAGCTTCCATTTTGATCTGCTTGTTAAGCAGGGCTTCAATATCAGAAGAAATAAGGGTTTTTACACGAACTAAATCTTTCATAACAGTGGTATTAAGATTAACAACAATTGGTTGTATAACAATAATAATACAATTATTTAGTATTCAGTTAAAATAAGGATAATATGAAATCAGTCTAAATATAGGCTGGTACGCGGTGCAGACGATCATAAATGATCTGGTTGAGCTCCAGCATCACAAAAGTGCCCTCCAACAGGTCCCTTAAGGCAATGATCTGAGCCAGGCTTAGTACGTAGCAATGATCGCAGGCGCAGATGAAAATGATCTCGACATCAGGCGATTGTGTACTGTCTAATAGACGTTGTTCGATGTCGATACGATAGACTGCAGTGCGTAATTTTAAGAGGCAGCGATAATCAAAACGGGCATTCTTTTCGGCAAAATCAACCTGCCAACATCTATCAATATCATTTTGAAAAACAGCACCATGGGCAGTTGTAAAAACTTCTGTAAAGTGAGGGTGATCGGATAAATTTGAATTCATGTTGTGCAAAAATGCAGGTTATTTAGAATAAATCCAAATATTGTTTGTAATTATTCTAAATAATACGATCGCCAGGTAATAAATAAGATATTGCTTCAAATAAATTACAATTGATTTTCGCTGTTTTTTTGTTTCTTTACGATTGAATCCAAAAAAACCAATCCATGATTAAACTTAAACATTTGTTGGCCTTTGCCGGCGTAATGGGTACATTATCTGTATCGTACGCAATCGACGGGCCGAAACCTAAAAAGCCTGCCGTTAAAGATCCGGTTGACTATGTTAACCCTAATATTGGCAATATCAGCCATATGCTGGTACCAACGTACCCGACTACACATTTGCCTAACAGTATGATGCGTGTTTTCCCGGTACGTCATGATTACACCACCAACCGTATTGGCGGACTGCCATTGATCGTTACCCATCACCGCGAAGAATCAAGCTTTAATTTTTATCCATATCAAGGCGGCGAAAGCGGTATCAAACCGACTACTACGTTGAGTTATGACCAGGAAAAAGTTACACCTTATCGGTATAAAGAATACCTGGACGAAGCAAATATTGCGACAGACTTTGCGCCGTCGCACCAAAGTGCAGTTTACAGCATTACGTTCGACAAACCGGGTGCGCCATATCTTGTATTTAATTGCGGCCGCGGCGAATTGAAAGCCAGCGGAAGCGTGATTAGCGGGCACAAATCATTAGGTAATAAAACCTCAGTTTATATTTATGCAGTGACTGATGTTGCGGCGACAAAATCAGGTACATCTGTAAAAGACGGTGGCGTTGAATGGAACGGAGCTGTATCAGGATCATTAGTTGTAGCCTACCCGGCAGGTACTAAAAAAATAGGCATGCGCTATGGCGTGTCTTTCATCAGTGCAGAACAGGCAAAGAAAAATCTTGACCGTGAGATCCATAATTTTGATGTAAACGCGGTTGCCGAAGCTGGACGTAAGATCTGGAACGAGGCTTTGGGCAAGATAGCTGTTTCAGGTGCATCCGATAAAGAAACCACCGTGTTTTACACATCGTTATACCGCACTTATGAGCGGCCTACTGTTATCAGCGAAGACGGCAAATATTTCAGCGCGTCTGACGGCAAGGTTCATAGTGATGAAGGCCACCCTTTTTCTACCGATGACTGGACCTGGGATACTTATCGCGCAGCACATCCGCTTCGTGTATTGATCAATAAACAAGATGAAAATAACATCTTAAACTCATACATCCTGATGTCAGAGCAAACCGGTAAGGGTTGGTTCCCAACTTTCCCCGGGGTAAGCGGCGAGCAGCACTGTATGAACTCAAACCATGGTATTGCCAGCGTAGCTGATGCTTATGCTAAAGGTTTGCGCGGGTTTGACCTGGCTAAAGCTTATGCGGCTTGTAAAGCTTCTATCGAAACTAAATCGCTGCTGCCATGGTCATACGCGCCATCAGGCGAGCTGGACGACTTCTTTAAAAAGAACGGTTACCTGCCCGCACTAAAACCGGGCGAAAAAGAAACCGTGGCCAATGTAAGCGAATGGGAAAAACGCCAGCCGATAGCGGTTACTTTAGGTACTTCGTTTGACGAATGGTGCTTATCACAAATTGCGCAGGATCTGGGTAAAACAGATGAAGCTAATCATTACCTGAAAAACTCATATAACTACCGCAACGTGTTTAATCCAAAAACAGGTTTCTTCCATCCAAAAGATAAAGACGGTAACTTTATTGAACCGTTAGATTACCGTATTGACGGCGGTCCCGGCGCACGTCAGTACTATGACGAAAACAACGGTTACGTTTACCGTTGGGATGTTCAACATAATATAGGCGACCTGGTTAAAATGGTAGGTGGAAATGAAAAATTTGTTGACGCGCTTGAAGATATGTTCAATACCGGCTACCCGGGTTCAAGATGGGATTTCTATGCCACGCTGCCTGATCATACCGGCAACGTAGGTATGTTCTCGATGGCTAACGAGCCTGCTTTCCATATCCCGTATCTTTATAATTATGCCGGTGCACCATGGCGCACCCAAAAACGCATCCGTTCGCTATTAGACCAATGGTACCGTAATGACCTGATGGGTATCCCCGGCGATGAAGACGGTGGTGGTATGACCGCATTCGTGGTATTCAGCGAAATGGGCTTTTACCCGGTAACTCCCGGTTCGCCAACCTATAATATTGGCAGCCCATGTTTCCCATATGTGAAAATGAACGTGGGTAACGGCAAATATTTCGAGATCAAAGCGCATAATGCTTCGTTTAACAATAAGTATATCCAATCGGCTAAACTTAATGGCGTGGTGTTAAACAAACCATGGTTTAAGCACAGCGATATTGCTAACGGCGGTGTACTTGAATTAGAAATGGGGCCGATAGCTAATAAGACCTGGGGCGCAAATTCGCCGCCGCCATCGGCAGCGCCAATGCCTTAAAATATACTTTCATAAAACAAAAACGCCCCTCAGGAAATTGAGGGGCGTTTTTGCTTGACTTTTAAATGAAAATGTTACAAACTTTATAGGTTATAATATGTTTATGAATAGTTATTATGAATGTATTATAATAACTAAGTAATACCTACAAGATCATGAAAATTAAAATATTATTATCATTAGTATTAGTAGCCGCAGCACTTACTCAAGGATGTGTGAGTAATAAAAAATATGCCGAACTTCAAACTAATTACAACAATTTACAGACTAAACAAGCCGAGTTAAAACAAAGCTATGATGTAACCCAACGCGAACTGGAAGGTTCAAGAACAAGGGTCAGAAGTTTAGAAGAACAAATAGCATCCGAAAAATCAAACCGCGATGCTTTGCAGGACGCTTTAAACAAATGTTTGGCCGGTAACAACCAGGGCAATGTCAATATTGCTAAACTGGCCGATCAAATCACAGCATCTAATCAATATATCAAACAATTGATAGCCGCAAAAGGCAAAAGCGACTCGCTTAACATGGTGTTAACCAATAACCTTACCCGCTCATTAAGCCAGGCAGAATTGAAAGATGTTGATGTGCAGGTGTTAAAGGGTGTAGTTTATATCTCGTTGTCAGACAATATGTTGTATAAATCAGGCAGCTATGAAATCTCGGACAAAGCAGGTGAAACATTAAGCAAAATAGCCAAGATCATTATGGATTATTCTGACTATGATGTGCTTATTGAAGGTAACACTGATAATGTGCCTATTAAGCAAACCAATATCCGTAACAACTGGGATCTGAGTACGCTAAGAGCATCATCCGTTGTGCAGGCACTGCAAAACAGCTATAACGTCGATCCTAAACGCTTAACAGCAGGTGGCAGGGGCGAATATAATCCAATAGCAGATAACAGCACTCCGGACGGTAAAACTAAAAACAGGCGTACGCAAATTATCATTACACCTAAATTGGATCAGTTTATGGATTTGATAGGTAAACCTGTCCAAAAATAACACGGTAATATTTGTATTACATTAAACGCCTTTGTAGCAATACAAGGGCGTTTTTTATTTAAATGACCTGCTTTATTTTCTATATTAGCCCGTCAAACCCAATTCATAATGAATCAACTACTACCGGCTAATTTATCCTTTAAAAAGATTGCCATTTGTTTGCTTGTTATAGCGGCAAGCTTTTTATGTTTTACAACCGCCAAGGCCGTTACAAAAGTAGACGGCCTTAAATGTGAATACCTAATTAACCCATTGGGCATCGACGCTGTTCACCCGCGATTTACCTGGATGATGAACGACACCCGGAACGGGGCTTTACAAACGGCTTACGAAGTAACTGTCGGTACTGATTCTGTAACTGTAGCTAACAGTGAGGGGAGTGTTTGGGATAGCAATAAGACAGAATCGAGCAGCAACCTGGTGATTTACAACGGTAAAACCTTACAGCCATTTACAAAATACTACTGGCGCGTAGCTGTTTGGGATGATGCGAATAAAATCACGCAATCATCTGTAGCAAGTTTTGAAACCGGTTTAATTGAAAAAGCAAACTGGAAAGGCACCTGGATTAGCGATAATAAAGGTCCTGAATTTAAGCCGGCTCCATATTTCAGAAATGTATTTGAATTAGGCAAAAAAGTAAAATCTGCGAGGGCCTATATTGCGGTAGCAGGTTTATACGAACTTTATATCAATGGCGAAAAAGTGGGTAATCACCGAATGGATCCGATGTATACCCGGTTTGACCGACGCACGCTTTATGTTACTTATGATGTAACATCACAGCTGCAAACCGGTAAAAACGCAATAGGTGTGTTACTGGGTAATGGCTGGTACAATATGCAAAGTACAGCGGTTTGGGATTTTCATAAGGCTCCGTGGCGCAACCGCCCGACATTTAGTTTGGATCTGAGAATAACTTACGATGATGGTACAGTTGAAACTATCACGTCCGATAGAAAATGGAAATCATCTTCAAGCCCCATCACTTTTAACAGTATTTATACTGCCGAACATTACGATGCCCGTAATGAACAGCCGGGTTGGAACACTACTAATTTTGATGATAAAGGCTGGAAAGGCGTGATCATCAGGCCGGCGCCATCTGCAAATATTGTTTCGCAGGCCATGCAGCCTATCCGTGCTATAGAAACTATCAATTCGGTTAACATGAAAAAGATCGATGATAAAACTTACCTGTTTAATATTGGCAGAACCATTGCGGGTGTGAGCAAAATAACTGTTAAAGGTGATTCAGGTACGGTTATCCGCCTTAAACATACCGAGAAACTTGATAAAAATGGCCGCGCGGATATGACAAACATTGATGTTCATTATCGTCCAACAGATGATACAGATCCTTTCCAAACAGATATATTCATTTTAAGTGGTAAGGGCGAAGAAACCTTTATGCCGCGCTTTAACTACAAGGGGTTTCAGTACGTTGAGGTTACCAGCAGTAAGCCCATCACTTTAACAAAAGAAAGCCTTACCGCTTATTTTATGCACAGCGATGTGGCGGTGTTAGGTAATGTAAATTCGTCAAACATCACGTTGAATAAAATATGGGCTGCGACAAATGCCTCGTATCTTTCTAACTTTTATGGTTATCCTACAGATTGCCCGCAACGTGAAAAAAACGGCTGGACGGGCGATGCCCATATAGCCAGCGAGACAGGCTTATATGGGTTTGACGGTATCACCATTTACGAAAAATGGATGGCCGATCATCGTGACGAGCAACAACCAAATGGTACGCTTTCATCTATTATCCCGTCAAATGGCTGGGGATATGAATGGGGTAACGGCCCCGACTGGACAAGTACGGTAGCCATTATCCCATGGAACCTTTACCAGTTTTATGGCGATAGCAAAACATTAAATGATAATTATGATGCTATTAAACGTTATGTAAACCATATTGACGACCTGTACCCATCAGGCTTGACCACCTGGGGTTTGGGCGATTGGGTGCCGGTAAAATCGGTATCGCCGGTTGAGTTTGTGTCGACCATTTACTATTATACCGATGTCAATATTCTTGCGAAGGCGGCCAAATTATTTGGCAAAGCTGATGATGAGCAAAAATATACTGCGTTGGCACTGAAAATAAAAAATGCCATCAACGCTAAATATTTAAATACGGTTACCGGAATTTACGATAAAGGTTACCAAACCGAACTAAGCATGCCGCTATACTGGGGCATAGTGCCTGACGAATTAAAAGCCAAAGTAGCCGCCAACCTTGCCGAGCGCGTTAAACAAGATAATAACCACTTGGACGCCGGGATCTTGGGCGCTAAAGCCATTTTAGGCGCGCTAAGCGACAATGGGCATGCCGATGTGGCTTATGCGATAGCCTCGCAGGAAACATACCCTTCATGGGGCTGGTGGATCGTTAACGGCGCTACCACACTTTACGAGAACTGGGACGTTTTTGCCAAAAGCGACCTGTCATTAAACCACATTATGTTTGGCGAGATAGGGGCGTGGTACTATAAAGGCATCGGCGGTATCAATATTGATCCTGCCAACCCGGGCTTTAAGAATGTAAGGCTTACACCAAATTTTGTAGCCCCGTTAGATCATTTTGAATCAAGCCATATCGGCCCTTACGGTAAGATCGTATCTAACTGGAAAAGAAAAGGTAAAACCGTTATCTATTCAGCCGTGATCCCGGCTAACTCAACAGCCACCGTTATTTTACCTGCTGATAAAAAAGTTTATCTAAACGGTAAAGAAGTGGCTATCGGCGATGGGTTGAAGATAGCTTCTGGCAGTTATGAATTTATTGTGAAGTAATCGATATAAAACATTTGGAAAAGCTGTCATGGGTGAATAACTCATGGCAGCTTTTTTTTTGTAAGTAGGAAAAGTAAAGATAGGATAGTGTTACCCGTGCTTTTTCTTCTTATTCATTTTAGCTTTTTGGCCTGAGCTAAAATTATAGTTCTTGCTATTGGCTGCTTTTTTCTCATGAAATGCTGCGCCGCCTTCCGGTTCGTTAGCCTTTGCCGGTTTTTTTGCCGGTTCTGTTCTTGATTTGGGGTCATTTACAATTACCAACTCATCGGGTAGGGCAGATAGCTCCATTTTGTTCCCCGTTGCCTGTTTTATTTTCTTAACCTCGCTCAGTTCCAGGTCGGTGGCAAAGGTTAGTGCCAGTGTTTCATCATCACCCTCGGTATTTGTATTGACAATGCGGCTGATATATTGGTCTTTATCCTGTGGCAAATCAAAGTGGATCAAAAATGGTATCCCGTTTAAATCAATTGTTTCCTGGTTTTCGTTTACCACTAACAGTACCCGTGCTTCAGCATCCGCTTTAAATTCATCAACAGATTTAAAACCCTTTACATCAAAAAACTGCGGATTTAAATAGCCAACTGCATCATGCATGCGGCGGTCAAGGCTTTGAAATACTTTCTCGGCAGTGGCACTATTGTTTACAAATACTACGGACTTAGTGAATACTTCTTCATCGTACATAAACAGATTAAGCAGGTTTAGCTTGGTAGCAAAATTGGGCACATTGTACAATAATTGCTGATAGGTTGCCAGGGGTGTTTCTTCTAATGCTTCTACCTCAATGGTGGCCGGCAGTTTCATAAAAGGGGCTATCATCTTTTCCAGGCGGCTATGCATCACATCCGTAAATACCAGGTGCTGAGCTTTGGTTATGCTGTTGGCAAGCTCTGCAATGGGCAATTGCATGCCTTTTTTTATCATGCGGTCTGCATCGTCAATTATCAGCAGTTCCATTTTGTTCAGGTTAAGCGCCAGTTTCAAATAAATGGCGCGCGCCCTGTCGGGTGTGGCCACCACAATGTCTGCACCATCTGCCAAAGCATCCATTTGCGCTTCAGTACCTGGCGTAACATATAGGCCTACTATTGTTATTGATTTGTTTTTATTTAAGCGGTCAAAGAGTTCAATAACGGCCAATACATCTTCTTTTTCGGGAACAAGTATCAATACTTTAGGGACGCCCTCCGGCGCATAGTTGAACCGGTTTAATGTGCCCAAAACGTAAGTGGTTGTTTTACCGGCCCCTTCGGGAGCTATGGCAATGATATCTTGTCCGCCGATAATTCGGGTCAGGGTTTTTTGCTGTATTTCTTTAGGTGTAGTATATCCAAGTTCGGTTACAGACCTTATGAGTTGTTTATTCAGCTTTAATTTATCAAACCCTGCCATTGCGTATTTTCTAATTATTTGAACCGCGAAATTACCTTTATAATTTCGGAATAGGGAATTTAAGCTATAATTAAGATATCGGTACAGTTGTTGTGGCTGTTTTTATAACCAAGTTATAGAATATGAAAACCCAGGATTTCAAAAACAACAACAACGGTCAGGGCAGCACAACTGCCGACCGGGCTTTTAACGATCAAAACGAGAAGTTAAAAGAAAGAGGTATCAGTAATGCCGGTGGTCAACGTTCATTCCAAACCTCAAGTAGAGACAGCGCCCACAAGCCTGAAAGACGGAAGCCGGTATTGTAATCTAAAACGCCTCTTTATTATTTATAAAGGGGCGTTTTAGTTATTTACGGTATTATCCATATTTTTGCAGCCGTATGAAAAAAATGCTTATTCTTTGCCTGGTTGTACTTACCGCCTGCCACTCAAAACCCAAAACTGCTTATAAAATATTGAAGTCTGAAAAAATAAAGGACGGCACAAAAATGGATGTGCAGGTAAATAGCCGCATAAGTAAGCAAGAGATGATAGATATTGCGGCTTATATAAAAAGCGATAGCTCGCAATACAATAACCTGCGAATAGATTATATATTACCCGGCAACAGCTATCAAAACAAAGGTGGCATAACGGTTTATGCCACAGCGTCTTATCATGACAAGGCGGTTGTCGCTCCGGCTGACACAGTGACAGATAAAGACAATAACCTGTTAAGTTTTGAGTTTGTTGGTTTTACTCCGGCAAAAGCAAAAGAGCTACTGGCTTTGGATCCCAAAGAAATGGCCAATAAACACATCGTCGGTAAATTTATTGACGATAATACCAAGACCATCAGCATAATATATACCGACAAGGTAGAAAACAACCAAACCTATATTTTAGAACTGGATAGTGCCGGCACGGTAGTATCTGCTATTGCCCCGATGGAAGTTACCGCAAACGGCATCAGGAAACTGGTTGTTAGCCAGCAAGGCGATTACATGGTTTTAAAAGACAGCGTACTCACCATGTACAGCAGCACCGATACCGACAAGCCATTTAGAAGTATTAAACAGGATCTTTAAAAACTACGCTTATTTTGATGAGGGCGATGTTGCCGGTTTAGCTACCGGAACCGGCTTATTCATAGCAAAACGTTTGCTTATAATAGCCAACTGTTCATCATTAAGTTTTGAGGTCGATTTTAATAATTGCGCAAAGTAAGCCACTTCGCTTTCTTCGGCAGGGCAACCCATGCTTTCGCCCGGTGTATCAAGCGACGCGCCTTTGGGACGGACCTGGCTATCGGCCAGTAATTTACCTTTTGCATCTAATATCACCCAAAACGGTAAGCCGCTTTTCTCGCCTTTAAATGCCTTTAACTGATCTAATGATCCCGGATTTTCCAGACTGGCTTTAGCGGGTTGTTCCAATACATCAAGTTGGGTTACAATATAATTATCGTCAATAAATTTTTTGCAGCTGGGGTCATTCAGGCTGGCATCCATTTTTTTACACCAACCGCACCACGAGGCATGAAACATCAGCAATACGTTTTTATGCTCTTTTTTGGCCTGCGCGTATGCCTGTTTTAAAATGGCATCGCTGGTTGGCAGGCTTTCCTGGGCAAAGCTTAAAGTTGCGGCAGAAAACAATATGATGGAAAGTAATAGCAGCTGTTTTTTCATGGCGAGTTAATTTATACGCAAGTTAAAATAATATCCGGTTATTTTAAAACCAACTGTGCCGTATTACGGCTAAGCTGTTCTAATAAAATAGTTTTACCGGCGGTAAGGCTTTTAATAGCACCATCTGCATAATGCCTTACGGTGATAAGTGTTAAGTTATTGTTATACTTGATGTTATAATCTGATTTTAAATTATCCAACAGCCTGCTAAAATACTCGGCTTTATAATCGAAACACACGCTGAAGCTTAAAGCTGAGGTTTGCATCACATTGATCTTAACATGGCTTTTGGCAAACTTGCTGAAGATATCGCTCAGGTGATCTTCGGAGATAAAGGAGTAATCTTTGGTAGATACTGAAAGTAATACCTGGTCTTGCTTAATAATGATAACCGGTTTTTCAAACACATGCGCCGCGCCTTCTTTAATCACAGTACCGGCTTCTTCCGGATGATTGAACGGTTTTACCAACAAAGGTATTTTAGCGTTTTGTAAAGGCTTGATGGTTTTAGGATGGATAACCGTGGCGCCGTAATAGGTCATTTCGATAGCCTCGGTGTAAGTTAGCTCATCAAACTTAACAGTGTCTTCAAACAGCTTAGGGTCGGCGTTTAAGATTCCGGGTACATCTTTCCAGGTAGTAACCGAATCGGCACCCAGGCAAGCGGCGAATATGGACGCGGTATAATCAGAACCCTCGCGACCTAAGGTTGTAGTAAAGTTCTCAGACGTTCCACCAAGGAAACCTTGCGTTACAACTATGCTGCGCTCTAATTGCGTGGGGATGCTTAGCTTAATGCTTTCGCGTGTTTTATCCCATTGTACTATGCCCTCACGATAGGTATTGTCGGTATGGATATAGCCCCGAACATCAAGCCATTGGCTTTTTAAACCTGCTTCGCTAAGATACGCATTAACGATGCGGGTGGATACCAATTCGCCAACGGACACGATCTGGTCATAAATAAAATCATAATCGTCGTGCGGTTCATCCTCGATCATCCAGTCGATCTCGACAAACGTATTGGCTACTTCGTTAAAAACGGGGTGGCCGGGCTCAAACAGTTGAGACATGATATCATAGTGATATTGTTTAATGCTTTCGTAGATTTCATGCATATCATCGGTCTGATCTGCATAGGCCTTAGTCAGTTTCTCGAGCGCGTTGGTAGTTTTACCCATTGCTGAAACCACAATGAGCAATTGCTCGCTTTTATATTTGCTGACCACATTGGCCAGGTTAATGATACCTTCTGCATCCTTAACCGATGCACCTCCGAATTTAAAAACAAGCATTTATTTAAGATATTGGGTTATGACCGTGTTAGGTTTTAAAATTGATTTGATCTTTGAATAGGGGATAAACAAATCTGTTTGACCGGCAGCGTAAGGTTTTATTTCGTATTGATTGTATAGAAATTTGATGCCCAACGGTGTGATCGAAAAATTTTCATTCAGCGCGAATTTATTGTCTTTAAAAAAGTAATTATTAGCTAATGATGTCGTATCGCTTAACTTTTCCTGCTTCCTAAAAATGGTATCGGCTATCGCGGTTAATTTGTTATTGTAATTACCAGCAAGTATGTCGTCCAGGTGAATATCTTTTCCCGCTTTGGTGTTCCAATTGATAAAAGTGGTTATACTGCCGCCATGTGCGCCTCCCTGATAATTATAGCCGTTTAATTCTAATGTGGTAAAGCTTGAATCTTGTCTCAAAACTTTAACTTTTAGATCAAGCGTATAAAACATGTCCGGGCTATATTGCTTCGGATTATCATTTTGGTAGCCTTTGACAAAATTCATTACATATTTTTGCAGGTTAGTATCTGGTTTTTTGTCAGGATTATTGTAGCCGAAAAGCGCTATTATTCTCTTGTTTATTGTGTCATTTAAAACGCCTTGTCCATTAAATACAGGATATTTTACCTGCGCTACAGTACACCCGCTATCCGGTTTATTGCCACAATCAGTCGCACGTTCTTTTACAGTTTTATATGTATAAGCAAGCGTATCGGTATTAATAGCAGGCTCAACTTTCTTATTCACACCCCATTGACAAGAACTTAGCACCAGTACAATCCCCAAAACCAATAAATAGACCGTTTTCATAACTTAATAATTTAATAGTTGATCTTTTGATAAGGCAGCGTTTAACCAACCGGCCTCAATGGATGCCTGGTACTTGGCGTAAAAATTCAGCGCCGGCTCGTTCCAGTCCAGTACCTGCCATACCATGCCCGAAAACCCCAATTCCTTAGCCTCAATAATTAACTGGTCGAACAGTAATTTACCTATCCCTCTGCCACGCATAGGTTCGGTAACTATAAAGTCTTCCAAGTACATACGGCAGCCCTTCCAGGTCGAAAAGCGAATATAATACAATGCGAAACCAACCACCAGGCCGCCAACTTCGGCAACATAAGCTTTCCAAACCGGTTTTTGGCCAAAGCCGGCTTCTTCAAACTCTGCTAAGGTTACGGTTACTTCCTGCGGGGCTTTTTCATAAAGCGCCAATTCGTTAACCAATTCTAACAGGCGTACACAATCTTCTTTTACGGCTACTCTTAAATGGATATTGGTCATTGGGTCATTAGTCATTCTGTCATTTTTAAATTCGAAATCGAACATCCGAAATTCGATATCCGTTAATTATTTTTCCAATGTTTAATAACCCGGCCGCCAAAAATTGTACTACCAACCCGTATCATTGTGCTGCCTTGCTCAATCGCTATTTCATAGTCGGACGACATACCCATCGATAGCGTATCAAAACTATCTTCCTTTCTGAAAAAGCTTTGTTTAACGCCATCAAAAAATGTTTTCAACTCGTGGAACTCGTCCTTTAGTTGTTTTTCTTTATCAGTGTTGGTTGCAATACCCATTAAACCCCTTATGCGGATATTTTTTAACGTAACAAACTCGTCGGACCGTAATAGCTCTATAGCTTCGTCAAAGCCCAGGCCAAACTTGGTTTCCTCGTCCGCAATATAGATCTGCAACAGGCAATCTATAACGCGGTTATTCTTTTCGGCCTGTTTATTGATCTCCTGCAGTAGTTTAATACTATCAACAGATTGGATCATGCTGATAAAAGGCGCGATGTATTTTACCTTATTGGTTTGCAGGTGGCCTATCTGGTGCCATTGGATATCTTTGGGCAGTTGTTCCTGTTTTTCAACCATCTCCTGTACGGTGTTTTCGCCAAACAGGCGCTGGCCTGTATCGTAAGCTTCCTGTATATCGGCAACAGGTTTTGTTTTTGATACTGCTATTAAAGTTACCTTTTTAGGTGTAGTTTCGTTTTTTAAGCTTATGATATTATCTGCAATGCTCATTTATCCGTAATTTTGCTCAATTTAAACCGCTAAATTACAGAATGCGTAAACATATTATCTTGTTTTTTTCAGCTTTGCTTTTTTTGTCTGCCTGCGAGCAAAGTGATGATTCCCGTGGCGTTATCCAACAGGATAAAATGGTGCGCTTATTAACCGATGTACACATAGTGGACGGTACCCTTGCTTCACAACCCAATATGGATAGCCTGTACACACAGGGTACGGGTAAATACATGTATTTATTTGAGCAATACCATACCGACTCTGCACAGTTTAAAAAGAGTGTGAAATACTATGCAGTACATCCGGATGTCTTACTAAAAATGTACGACGAAATTACCAAGCGGATACAGGCAAAGGCTGATTCTTTGAATAAGATAATTGCCAGTGAAAACGAAGTGGTAAGGAAAAAAGAAGCAATAAGATTAAAAAAAGAAGAAAAGTTACGCAAGGATTCTTTATTGATAAAAGCTAAGGAAAACGCATTGAAAATTAAAAAAGACTCTTTAGCTAATGCTGTGAAAATTAAACATACGCATAAACACAAAAAGAAGTCAAAAAAACTAACAACAACACCAGTAAAATAAATGCTTTACCCTGAGAATAGTATTGATAAACTGGGATTTACCGAGGTAAAGGAACTAATAAAAGCACATTGCCTGAGTGTGATGGGTCAGCAGATGGTTGACCGGATACAGGTAATGAGTAATTACGACCAGATAAGTAAATTTTTAAGCCAGGCGCACGAGTTTAAAAATATCCTGCAAAATGATGCCGCTTTACCCATTCAGCATTTTTATGATATTAAAGCGTTGGCCAATAAAGCCAGGCTTGAGGGCGCCTTTTTAACTGAAGAAGAATTTTTCCAGGTGCTGGCATCATTAACTACTGTGTTTGCAGTTATCGCTTATTTTAATGAGCGCGAGGGTCAATACCCAAACCTTGAAGCCTTGTTTGAGCATTTACCGATCGAAAAAGCCATCATCAAAAAGATCGAGCAGGTAATTGATCCTAAGGGAAAAATAAAACCAAACGCCTCGCGCGAGCTTGCCGATATATCAGCAGGCATAGCCAAAGCGGAGCAGGAAGCACGAAGAAAAATAGACCAGATCTTTAAAAGCGCGTCAGGCAACGGCTGGACAGCTGATGGCTCATTAACCGTACGCGATGGCCGTTTATGTATCCCTTTGCTGGCCGAAAATAAACGAAAATTAAAGGGCTTTATTCATGATGAATCAGCATCGGGGCAAACTGTTTACCTGGAACCCGAGGAAGTTTTTACGCTAAATAACCGTGTCCGCGACCTTGAATTTGAGCGCAGGCGCGAGATCATAAAGATCTTAACCACGCTGACGGACGAATTGAGGCCCTACGTGCCGCTTTTGTTATCTTACCACAGTCTGCTTACCAAACTGGACTTTGTACGTGCCAAGAGCCTGTTTGCTATTGATATCGAGGGCGAATTGCCACAGATAGTAAACGAGGCCCGTTTAAAACTGGTTAATGCAAGGCACCCGCTATTATTTCTGAATTTTAAAAAGGAGCGTAAAACGGTAGTTCCGCTTAATTTGCAGATTGATGACGGCACGCGGATAGTAGTGGTATCCGGCCCTAACGCTGGTGGCAAATCTGTTTGCATGAAAACCGTTGGCTTACTGCAGCTAATGGTGCAGGCCGGTTTATTGATCCCTGCGGATGAGGCCAGCGTGGTAGGCGTGTTTAAGCAGTTTTTTGTGGATATAGGCGACGACCAATCTATCGAAAGTGATTTGAGTACCTACAGCGCGCATCTTTCTAAAATGAAGAATTTTGTTGAGAACGCTAACGGTAAATCGTTGATACTGATAGATGAGTTTGGTACCGGCACCGATCCGCAATTTGGCGGACCGATAGCCGAGGCGGTTTTAGAATCGTTGAACCATAAAAAGGTGAGAGGTATGGTAACCACACACTACTCGAACCTTAAGATCTTTGCCGGCAATACCGAGGGGATCGAAAACGCTTCAATGCTATTTAATAACGTGGAGATGAAACCACTCTATATGTTGGAAGTAGGCAAACCCGGCAGCTCATACGCATTTGAGATCGCCCAAAAAATTGGCTTGCCGCGGCAGGTGCTTGACCTGGCTAAAACCAAGATAAGTGCCGGACAAAAAAACGTGGACACCTTGTTGGTTGGTTTGGAGCGCGAAAAAAAAGAGATCCTGGATACCCGTGTAAAGCTGGACAGGCAGCAAAGACAGGTTGATGCATTACTCGCCGAAAACGAAAAGCTGAAAAGCTACCTCGAAGAAAACAAGAAGGTGTTGATCCGCGAAGCTAAAGATGAAGCTAAAAATATCATTCTTAACGCCAATAAACTGGTTGAGAATACCATTGCTGAAATAAAAAACAACAACGCCGATAAAGAAAAAACAAAAGACCTGCGCGAAAATCTGAACCGCGAGCTACAAAAGAACACGGTTAAGCCGGAAGTTGTAAAACAAGCTGCAAAAGATGAAGAGCTAAAAGTTGGCGATTGGGTAAAACTGACCGATTCTGAAACTACCGGGCAGGTAATGGAGATAGTTAAAGATAATGTCATTATCGCCATTGGGGACATCAGAACTGTGGCCAAGAAAAAACGGGTAGAGAAAGTTTCAAAATCGACAGTACCTAAAAGTATCCGCAGAAATGCGACCGGTTTGACAAGTGATATAGCCGGTTTTAGCCCTGAGATTGATGTGCGCGGGATGCGTACAGAAGATGCCCTGGCTGCTATTGAAAGATTATTTGACCGCGCCCTGATGATGGGCTTTGGTAACCTTAAAATTCTACATGGCAAAGGCGACGGGATCCTGCGTAAAATGATCCGTCAATATCTTAAAAAATATGACCAGGTTGACCGCATGGAAGATGAGCATGCGGACAGAGGTGGCGACGGTATTACTTATGTGTACCTGAAATAATAATTAGAAAACCGTCGTCTGTGTCCTCACAGACGACCATGTCAGGCTGTCTGTGAGGACACAGACAGGGAATTTAGACAGGGCTATAATTTTAGCTAATATAAGTTCAGCATTGCTCTTACCTTCATTATCCACCATGGCTTCTTCGTAATACTACATAGGCTTTGGTTTTTAATGCACAGATTTTATAATTGTTTTTCTGTGTTGGCATATTTAGTAGCTTTACTTTATCAATTATAAACAATGAACAAAGTTTTTAAGGATGCTGACGAGGCCATTCATGATCTGAAGGATGGGATGACGCTGTTATTGGGTGGGTTTGGCTTATGCGGTTTGCCTGAGAATTGTATTGCCGCCATTGTTAAAAAAGGAGTAAAGGAACTTACCTGCATATCGAACAATGCAGGGGTAGATGATTTCGGGATAGGGCTCATGCTAAAGCAGCGCCAGGTCAAAAAGATGATAGCATCGTATGTCGGCGAAAATGCAGAGTTTGAGCGCCAGCTATTAAGCGGCGAACTGGAAGTTGAGTTGATTCCACAAGGGACGCTGGCAACACGCTGTATGGCTGCCGGTTATGGTATGCCTGCCATATTTACCCCTGCCGGTATAGGTACAGAAGTAGCAATAGGTAAAGAAGTGCGCAATTTTAACGGAAAGGACTACCTGATGGAAATGGCCTTTGATGCCGACTTTGCCATTGTTAAAGCCTGGAAGGGCGATACCATGGGCAATTTGATCTACCGCGCAACCGCGCGCAATTTTAATCCGGTGATGGCCATGGCAGGTAAAATAACCATTGCCGAAGTTGAAGAACTGGTTGAACCAGGCGAACTGGATCCGGATCATGTCCACACCCCGGGAATTTATGTGCATAGGATATTTCAGGGTGTTGATTATGAGAAAAGGATTGAACAACGAACCACACGACAACATGATCAGGAAAGCTAAAATAACCGACGTATCCGAAATCAGCGCACTGTTAGGCCAACTTGGCTATCCTGTGGATGAACGGTTGATTAAAGAAAAGTTAGTTTTATTAAATGACCATGCAGATCATGAACTATTGGCTTATGAGCAAAATGAGAAGGTGATCGGTTTTATTTCGATTCATTTCGTTCCGCAAATAGCCATGACCGGCGATTTTGCCAATATTGCCTATTTCTGTGTTGATGAAAATATTCGCGGCAAAGGCGTCGGCGCCGCGTTGCTGGCACGGGCGGAAGAGTTAGTCGCAGAGAGAAAATGCGACAGGATTTTTGTTCATTGTAATGGACACCGTATTGATGCACATCGCTTTTATGAACGTAATGGTTACACTAATTCGCCCAAATACTATGTCAAGAAATTTAATTAGCCATGTTAGATAAAACAGGAATAGCAAAACGCATTGCCAAAGAAATAAAAGACGGTTATTATGTGAACCTGGGGATTGGGATACCTACACTGGTTGCAAATTATATTCCTGCTGATATGGATGTGGTGCTGCAGTCAGAAAATGGTTTATTGGGCATGGGGCCGTTCCCGTTTGATGGCGAGGAAGATGCTGATTTGATCAACGCGGGCAAGCAAACCATAACCATGCTACCGGGATCAGCGATATTTGATTCGGCCATGAGTTTTGGTATGATCAGGGCACGCAAGGTAAACCTGACCATATTGGGCGCTATGGAAGTATCAGAAAACGGCGATATAGCCAACTGGAAGATCCCCGGTAAAATGGTGAAAGGAATGGGCGGTGCAATGGACCTGGTAGCATCAGCAGAAAATATCATCGTCGCCATGCAGCACGTTAACAAAGCCGGCGAATCAAAGCTTTTACCGCAATGTACCTTACCATTAACAGGCGTTAATTGCGTTAAAAAGATAGTGACAGAACTGGCTGTGCTGGACGTAATGCCCGAAGGCGGTTTTAAATTATTGGAGCGCGCACCGGGAATAAGTGTGGAAGAAATAAAAAATGCGACTGCCGGAAAACTGATAATTGAAGGTGAGATTCCGGAAATGGAAATTTGATTAAAAAAGCAGGTCATGCTGAACTTGTTTCAGCATCCCACATGCAAAGTTTTCGTCGGATATCATGGGATGCCGAAACAAGTTCGGCATGACGGTACTTTAAGAGAGCACCTTTTCTCTCAACTCTTTCGAGATCTCATCAGTCACCGCCTGTATGTGTTCGGCGGTATGGGTATTATTGACAACGGTTTTATGGCAATCGCTTTTGTATGGCAATAAAAACTCTTTGTAAGCAGGCACTACATGATTTTCCCATTTGTACATCACATCATCATGCGAATAGCCGCGCTCTAAAAGGTCGCGTTTTAAACGGCGCTGAAGGGCGATCTCTTCGTCAGCATCAATAAATATGCGCATGTCCAACAGGTCGTCTATCTCCTTAAAATGAAAAATAAAAAGGCCCTCAATGATCAAAATAGGGGCCGGCTTTATTTCTAAAAGCTGCGGGGTAATATTAGGGTTATTAAATGTGTATTCTTTCTTGTAGATCACTTCACCATTGATCAGCTTGTTAATGTCATTTTCAAACTGTGTATGGTCAATGGTTGACGGGATATCAAAATTATAAAGTTTATTTTCCTCGGGCGTCATGTTATGCGCTACCGGGAAATAATAATCATCCTGTGATATCAGGCAAACTTCATTAGCCGAAAAATGATCCAGGAAACGGTTTAAAAAAAACGTCTTTCCTGATCCGCTTCCGCCTGCAATACCTATAATAAAAGGTTTATTCATTCGGGCTGCCGTAGCTAATGTTTACATGAATACGTTTATCTAATCCGCCGATAGATTCGGCAACATTTTTAGTCATAACCAGGATAACATCCTTTGTGCTTTCATTATCAGTAATATGGCCCACTACCTTGGCAAAGGTAGTACGGTTTGTCATTGGGTTTGTAATTTTTATAACTGTACCTATTGGCGCGGTGCGGTGCAATACCAGTTTTTTATTAGGGTCAAGGCTGGTGTCATCTATCCAGGTAGCAACACCTTTCTCATCTTTTTCATATAAGCCATACCGGTTGGCATTAAACTTACGTTCGGCAATACTGTCAGATGCAGAAACATAAGTTGTCGAATCGCGTTTTGCTACCGGGTTTACAGGCGGCGGAGTTGCATCGGCAGTACCCGATTGCACTTTTATAATTTGTCCCGGCGTTACGGTGGTGCTTGTTAAACCATTCAATTTGGTGATATCTTCAACGGTTGATGAAAATCTTTTAGCTATCGAATACAGTGTTTCTCCGGCTGATACCTTATAATCCTGTGTTACAATACCGCTATTAGCCGGCGATTGGTTTGTAGCCGATTGTTGCTGCTGTTGTTGTGTTACAACAGGGGGAGTAGGCACAGGTTTGTTCGGCTGAATTATTGCAGGCTTGTTTTGCTGCACTACCGCAGGTTTTGTTACTTCTAAAAATGACCTGTCTGTAGGTACTTTAATAATATCACCTATTTTTAAAGGGGCATTATTGTTAAATTTTATAATATCACCCGGTTTTACATTATAGCGTCGGCTTATTGAATAATAATTATCTTTAGGATCAAGCTTATGCAATATCACTTTTTTCCCGTCATGGTTTTCAATACCAACAGAATCGGTTAATATATTTTTAGCAAAAAGCGATGTAGATAATATTAATAGGGGTGTTATGAATAATAAAGTTTTTAATTTCATAATAAATTCTTATTCAGTTCTTTACAGGTTGATAACCTTTAGTTCTGATTTGTTTTTTATATAAATGAGCCAATTTTTATACAAGATAAACGACTCAGGCTGCATTTTTTGTATATCTGCATTTAATAAATCTTCATAAACCGGGCTGGCTTCATTCATAATATATAGATATTGTTTTAGCTGTCCCGCAATGAAAGTGTGCAAAGATACAATTCTGAAAGTATTGTAATCAAGAGAATGTACAATGTTTCCGTGGGCTTCAATTGGCAGTGAAAAAGTCAGATCAGCAGCATTCAAAATGTGCGGAGCGCTGATGTAATTTTTAGGTTCCCCATCAATAACCTGCTCAAATTGCCTTATAACTGTACCGGTTTTAATATCGGCCAAAAATAATTTCGGGGGTTGTATCTGGGTATTGTATAAAACAGGTCCGTTTGCAGAAAGATGATCAAACGCATAGGTGTAGTTGCTCCAGGCAATTTCGCCTTTAGTATCAACAGCTATAACCCCTTTGTGTACCGGCGCGTTTTCTGATTGGTAGTTATGCAGTAATAATATACCATCATACGCGGCCTCCATTCCGGTTAACCATCTTTCGGGAGAGGTGTAATCAGAAAAATTGATTCTTCCGCTGTTAAGATCTATTGAGGTGAACGAAACCTGCTTGTCGGTCGTCCTGATTTCGAGGCAAACGGTGTCGGTTAAACTATCAATTTCGATGCGCCAGATCGCCCCGCCAAACTGCTCATTAATGAATGGTAATAGCATAGTCATAAAGGGTACAAATATGCTATTAAAATAAGAAGGATTGGTATATTTATGCAACAAAAGCACATAACACCTGTTATCACTAACACAACAATTTTATATCATGAACGCAAAAGAAATCAGCCTGAAAGAAGGTAAAGTAAAACCGGTAGTTGACCATTTAAACGACCTGCTTGCAAATTATCACATCCATTATCAAAAGTTAAGGGGCTGCCATTGGAACGTTAAGGGCACCAGCTTTTTTACCCTGCACCTTAAGTTTGAAGAACTATATACAGAAGCGCTTACAACCATAGACGAACTGGCAGAGCGGATCCTGACTTTGGGTAAAGCACCTTTGAGCACTTTTCACGACTATATCAAAACGTCAACGCTAAAAGAGATCGATACCATCGGCCTGAAAGATACCAAAATGGTTAAAGAACTGATTGACGATATGGCTAAGTTGATTGAAATGGAGCGAGAACTGTTAGACATTACCGCTGATGCAGGTGACGATGGTACCAACGATATGGTTAACCGGTTTATGCAATTTCAGGAAAAAAACACCTGGATGCTGCGTTCATTTGTTGATGAAGACTAACCATCTAAATAATATAAAAACAAAGAGGGCCTGTTATATTTTAACAGGCTCTCTTTGTTTAAGCGTAACTTTTAATATCTAAACCCAATGGTCAGGAAGAAATTGTTGTTTGTAGCATTTGCAATGGCTGATGGGGTAGTGTCGCCAATATCATAAGGCAAAATAGTTTGCCTGCCGTTTAGATGCACATAGGTGGCATCAACATAATAATTCGCGAAGCGATAACCTAAACCGCCCGTAGCAATTTTTGTAGCAATACCATTTGTTTTTAACGGGCTGCCCTGTATGGCGTAACCACCGCGTAAGGCAAAGGCGCCGGTCACTTTTATTTCTGCGCCTGTGTGGATATTTACTGTCGATTTATAATTGTTTTCTATGATGCCCTGGTCATATGAATTAGTATAGTCGTCATTACTGCTGATATGTATACTCGCGTAATCTACATATTCAACATCGCCAGTTATAAAGCCAAACTTGCCAATAAATACAGATAACCCGCCTGCCGCTTTAAATGGCGTGCGCATATTGTAAGTCAGCGGATACTCTTGTGGCCCGTTCGAAAAATTACCGTTATTGGCTATGTCAGTTTTTAACCCTTCGCTAAAAGAATCATCAACCTTAATAAAGGTAGGGCTGGTAATTACAGCACCAACGCGGAGGCTCTCCAATATTTTGTACATAATCCCTAATCGCGCATTGAAACCCTCGCCTTTGGTGTTTTGATATTGTGTATAGGTTGAATTAAAATTGCGGTTAACCGCCACATTATTTTCTAATACCGACGCTGTTCCTGTTTCATTAAAGCTGTTTGTTGATTTATAGCGTAATTCTGTGATCCCGAAACCAAAACCCAGGTATAATTTATTGCTATAATTTGCACCCACAGAAAAATCATAAGCACTCTGGCCGCCTACACGTGTAATATTGCCCACCTGTTGTACACCGGGGATGGCATTACCCTTATAAGTGTAATTAGAGCCGCCACCATATGCATCGATCAATTTCTGATCAAAGGCCCAGGCCTGTAAATTGTCTGAGCCTATACCCAGGTCATTCGCGAGTTTAGCATAGTAATCGGCAATAGAATTATTATTGTTTTTAGCACCGTATTGAACGCCTTCATAAAAATTATTTGTGCGGTTATAAGCCATGCCAAAATTTAAGCTTAACCAACCCTTTGTTTTATCGTGGCCCGGTGGCGTATTTAAACGGCTATAAAAAACAATGGCGGCGTTACTCAAATTAACACTATTATCAGTGGCAGATGAAGTTTGCCCCAAATAGGTAGCTTTATTGGTATTGCCGTCAAACTCTGGTGTTATGCTTAATTCAGAATGGGTAAAATAGCCTAAGCCGGCTGGGTTGCCGCTGATCGAGCTCAGGTCGCCACCGACGGCTGTTCCCGCGTTACCAATTGCTTTTATGCGCGATGTCGAACCTGTTTGAAAGGTAGAAAAACGGACAGCATCCTTAGCATATTGGGCAAAACTGGTATTACTAACTGCTGCAAGAGCAATTACAAATAGTAGAAATTTATATTTCATAAATGTAGTATATTATGGCCTTACAGGTCTGCCGCCACCGCCGCTTGCAGCGCCACCGCCACCGCCACCACCGCCGGAACTGCCTGAGCTACTTGAACTGCTTGATGAGCTTGTGCTTGGTGGGGGAGAGTAACGTTCGACAGTTGGTTGCTGGATCACCGGCCTTGTGTTTTGGTTATCCTGGCGGATGATACGACTGCCATTACCGGTTGGATTAACATAGGCTGTAGAATTAGTGCCCGGGCGTCCCGGATAAACGGCATAACTGCCACCCGGGCGCCTGCCACCTGAATATGCTGTATTGTTATTATTTGCCGATGTGCTGTTTGACCGGCTGAAACTTAAACCTGTAGAAGGTGCCGGCCTGCTACCTGAGGATACACCTGGTTTGTTAAACGCCAGGCCGCCTGAACCTTTGGCCCGGTTGAAATAACGACCATTTGTGCTGCCGCCGTTATCATTAGATCTTTTATGGCTGATCCGGCCACTGCCACTATATATGTAGCTTGAGTAAGCTATGCCGTAACCATAATTATCATACCCGCCAAAATCGCCATAGCCAAAATCAAATGCTGAGTAAACGCCAAGGTCATCATAAGCATCTGCATAATAACCATCGTCTACAGGTTCAGCGGCTGATGTATTTGCAGGTGCAGAATAGTCGTTTGATGTATAGTCGTAATAAAAATCGTCGTTATAGTCAAAAGGGGTAAGGTAGCTAAACCTGTCTATGCGCGATTTATAATCGCCATAATAATAGTAATCATCATTATTTGTGTAGCTGTTTTGGGTGTATTGAGGTACTGGATCGAAGGAATCCCCGGCCTTTGCTTTGGTATAATAAACATCATCCCCAATGGTTTGTGTTTTGGATAGATTATTCATTGAGGAGCAGGAACTCAGTGCAATAGCGCTGATAAGAATAATTCCTAAAGGCAGGATGCTTTTCATTTTTTCAGGCGTTGGTTGTAAAATACGACTAATATTTACCGGCAAGGTTTAATTTGACGTTCTAATAACGTATAAATTTATAAATTTGACCACAATAATAAGTAATTAAACAGTCAAAATCTATTCCACAAACAAATGAGTAAAGGCGTTATTAGTAAAGATGAAGATTATTCGCAATGGTATAACGATCTGGTTATAAAGGCCGATATGGCCGAGTATTCGCCGGTTAGGGGTTGTATGATCATCAAGCCGTACGGATATTCTATCTGGGAAAAAATGCAGGGCGTATTAGACAAAATGTTTAAAGACACCGGCCACAGCAATGCTTATTTCCCGCTGCTGATACCCAAATCCTTTTTCTCAAAAGAAGCCAGCCACGTAGAAGGTTTTGCAAAAGAATGTGCGGTAGTTACCCATTATCGTCTAAAAAATGACGGCAATGGTAATATTATTGTCGACGAAGATGCTAAACTGGAAGAAGAGCTGATCATCCGCCCAACATCCGAAACCATTATCTGGAACACTTACAGGGGTTGGATCCAGTCATACCGGGATTTGCCTATATTGGTTAACCAATGGGCCAACGTAATGCGCTGGGAAATGCGCACCCGTTTATTTTTACGCACCAGCGAGTTTTTATGGCAGGAGGGGCATACCGCCCATGCCACTTCTGAAGAAGCTGTAGCCGAAACAGAGCAAATGTTAGAAGTATATGCTGATTTTGTAGAGAACTGGCTTGCATTACCCGTAGTAAAAGGACGTAAAACGCCAAACGAGCGTTTTGCCGGTGCTTTGGATACTTATTGTATTGAAGCATTAATGCAGGATGGTAAAGCTTTACAAGCCGGCACGTCGCACTTTTTAGGGCAGAATTTTGCCAAAGCATTCGACGTTAAATTCACCAATAAAGAAAACAAGCTGGACTATGTTTGGGCAACCTCATGGGGTGTTTCAACCCGTTTGATTGGTGCGCTGATCATGGCGCACTCGGACGACGCCGGCCTGGTACTGCCTCCAAAGCTGGCGCCTATACAGGTAGTTGTTGTACCGATCTATAAACACGATGAAGAACTGGACAATATAACTACTTATGTAAATGAGCTTAGTAAGGCGTTGAAAGCTAAAGATATATCAATTAAATTTGATAAGCGCGATACGCATCGCCCCGGAGCTAAATTCGCGGAGTATGAGTTGAAAGGTGTGCCTTTACGCGTTGCGATCGGCAGCCGCGATATGCAAAACGGAACCGTAGAACTGGCACGACGCGATACCAAAACCAAGGAAACTGTTAACCAGGAAGGTTTAGCCGAACATATTGAAAAACTGTTAGAAGAAATTCAAATAAACATTTACCAAAAAGCCGCTAACTTCCGTACCGAAAATACTACTGAGGTTGACACTTACGAAGAGTTTAAACGTTTGTTGGATGAAAAACCGGGCTTTCTGTCAGCACACTGGGATAGCACAGCAGAAACCGAACAACAAATAAAAGACGAAACCAAGGCTACCATACGTTGTATCCCTTTAAATAATAAGCAGGAAGAGGGTAAATGTATATTAACAGGTAAACCAAGTAGCCAAAGGGTACTGTTTGCAAGGGCGTATTAGCCCCCACCCCCCAAGGGGGAAGTAATGGAGGCAGTTGAAATAAAATATAAATATTCACCTAATAGTACCCCCTTTAGGGGGCGGAGGGGGCATGAAATTCGCAACAAAAGCAATACACGCAGGGCAGGAGCCCGATCCATCAACCGGCGCGGTAATGACGCCGATATACCAGACATCCACCTACTGGCAAAAATCGCCGGGAGATCACCAGGGGTATGAATACTCGCGCGGGACAAACCCTACGCGTAAGGCACTGGAGAATTGTTTGGCAGCTTTAGAGAACGCAAAATTCGGGCTTGCTTTTTCAAGCGGGATGGGCGCTACCGATGCCGTAATGAAATTGTTATTACCAGGCGACGAGGTAATTACCGGCGATGATTTGTATGGCGGCTCGTACCGCATGTTCACAAAGATCTTTGCTAACTATGGTATCAAGTTTCATTTCCTGGACCTGTCTGACCCTGAGATCATCCGTGAACACACAAACGCCAATACCAAACTGATCTGGATAGAAACACCAACCAATCCGACGATGCAGATCGTTGATATTGCGACTATAACCAGTATCGGCAAAGAAAAAGGCTTGCTTACGGTAGTTGATAATACTTTCGCTTCGCCGTACCTGCAAAACCCGATAGACCTGGGTGCTGATATCGTGATGCATTCGGTTACCAAATACATTGGCGGCCACTCTGATGTAGTAATGGGCGCTTTAATGATGAATGATGAGGACCTGTATAAACGCCTGTTCTTTATCTACAATGCCTGCGGCGCTACACCGGGGCCCATGGACAGTTTTTTGGTACTGCGCGGCATAAAAACACTGCACCTGCGTATGAAAGCTCATTGCGAGAACGGTCGTAAAATAGCCGAATTCCTGAAGACGCACCCAAAAGTGGATAAAATATACTGGCCCGGTTTTACCGATCATCCTAATCACGAAATAGCCAAAAAACAAATGCGCGATTTTGGCGGCATGATCTCTATTACCTTAAAAGGTGCCGATCTGAAGGAGACATTCCGTGTAGCATCCTCATTTAAAGTTTTCACGTTAGCCGAATCATTAGGCGGTGTTGAATCATTGATCAATCACCCGGTAACGATGACGCATGCGTCGATACCAAAGGAAGCGCGTGAAAAGGTTGGTGTGGTTGATAACCTATTGCGCTTAAGCGTAGGGGTGGAGGATGTGGATGATTTATTGGATGATTTGAAACAGGCGCTTTCCTGATATTTATCCGTCATTGCGAGGAACGAAGCAATCTCTGCACATGCTAATTAATTGTGCAGAATGTTTTTTTAGTTCGCTATTTAACATCCGTTTTATTGAATATCCTACGTAGAGATTGCTTCGTTCCTCGCAATGACGTTTAATATAGTTTAGATGATAGAAAACCTTCGTTCCTTTCTCGACGCAAAAGTCCTCCAATACAACCAACCCGGTTTTATTGCCAACGACCCCATATCCATTCCACACCTGTTCACAAAAAAACAGGATATCGAGATCATGGGTTTTTGGGCGGCTACTTTAGCCTGGGGGCAGCGCGTTACAATTATCAACAAATGCAAAGAGTTAATTGCTTTGATGGATGGCGCGCCTTATGATTTTATCATCAATCATGAAGAGATAGACCTGAAGAAACTACTGCACTTTAAACACCGCACCTTTAATGATATCGATACGCTGTATTTTATAAGTTTCTTCCGACATCATTATACCAATTACGAATCTTTAGAATCGGCGTTCATACCCACGCCCCCCGACCCCCTGAAGGGGGAGCAAAATCTTATAGTAGAGGATTGTCTCAACAGCTTTCGCTCATATTTCTTTTCGCTGCCCGATTTTCCGCACCGAACCAAAAAGCATGTATCGTCGCCATCGCAAAAATCAACCTGCAAGCGCCTCAATATGTTTTTACGCTGGATGGTGCGTAAGGATAATAACGGTGTAGACTTTGGTATCTGGAACCGGATCAAACCATCGGATCTGATTATGCCCTGCGACCTGCACGTTGATCGCGTAGCTCGCAAACTCAACCTCATCACCCGAAAACAAACCGATTGGCAAACCGCGGTTGAACTAACAGAACGCCTCCGCGAATTTGACCCGTTGGATCCCGTTAAATATGATTTTGCTTTGTTTGGGTTGGGGATAGAAGAGCGTTGGGGTGCTAACGAAATTATTTCGATATTGTAATAAACTAAAGTACCAGGAGCGCTGACACCCCTTTTTTATATTTGAGATATGCAAGACAACAACTCCATCTCACAATTCCTAACCGGCAAATCCGAACATACATTGGCGCTCTTTCATCATTTTATCAATGAGTTTGAAAAGATCGGCGACATCACTGTCGAGCCTACCAAAACCATGATCGGTATCTCCAATTCACACAAACGCATTGCCTGGGTAACGCAATTGGGCAAAAACTTTATTCACGTGGTTTTCCCTTTCAAACAACCTTACAACGATAACTTATGCTTTCAGAAAGTAGGGCAGGTGCCGGGCCAGCAGCAGTTTAATCACCACTTAAGGGTATTAAATGCTGATGATATTAATGCGGAAGTTTTGGGATTTATGCAGTTGGCGTATAATGAGGGCTGAAATAAATTCAGAGCAGGTAATTATTCGGCGTTGATAGCTGGTAATTAATTGATTTGATTTATATTTGGTCATGCCTGCTTCTTATCCCATAAAATTTACTTGTCAAATATTATTGTCTGTCTTGTTATCGCTAATACCAGTTGTTGTATTTGCCCAGTCAGGTTACGATGTATCCGGAATTGTTACCGGCGAAAAAGGGGAGCCTGTTAAAAGCGCCACGGTTTTTATCGGCGGATCTGAACGGGTAACCCATACCGGCGAAGATGGTCGTTTTAATTTTAGCGGCGTGCCCCAGGGTACTTTCCAGCTTTCTGTCCAGGTACTTGGCTACAGCCCGTTAACCCGCAATATCATAGTTAAATCGGCGCCCCTTAATGTCGACTTGCAGCTAACCGTAAAATCTATAGTACTTGAAGGCGTACAAATAGGAAAGAAAAGCGCATGGGCAATTAACTTCAAAATATTTAAAGAAAATTTTTTGGGTGAGTCTGCCAATGCCAGACAGTGTGTTATTGTTAACCCAAAGGTTATAAACTTCAGCACAAAAAAAGGTCTGCTATTGGCTGATGCCGATGATTTTTTAATTATAGAAAATAAGCGCCTGGGTTACAGGCTTCGTTACCAGTTGGAAGATTTTGGATACAATTCGGTAGAAGATATAGCATTGTATCATGGCGAATGCACCTTTGAAGAACTTGACGGAACAGATGAGCAGAAGAAAGAATGGGCGAAAAATCGTTTGGATACTTATAAGGGCTCATTTACGCACTTTCTGCGGTCGGTATACAGTAACAAAGTTTTAGAAAACGGCTTTATAGCAAGGCCGTTATATGGATATGGATCAGAAAGAGTCAACCCGGACATCGAGGATCGCGATAAACTGGTCATAGACGACGCTCCGGTAAAGTTTGACTCGCTGGTAGCTTCTATTGATACCAGTTTTAAATCATTTAAGTTTAAACAATTATACGTTCTGTATGATCCCCAAAAGGCTCGGACTTTTTTTGCTAACGCATCTAATACAACAAAAACTATAATAATTGATAATAAAGCAACGGTATTGAAGCTGGCATCAGGCGGTGCCGTAATAGATAGAAAAGGAAGTTACACAGATTACCGGGATTTCTTTATTTACGGCAACTGGGCAAAGGCAAGGGTAGCCGACCAATTACCTGTTGAATATCAGCCACCTTTTATCCCTTTAGGGCAAAAAGATTATCCTACCGACAAGTTGGTAGCCAAACTTCAAAAGTGGAGGGATAGCATCCCGCAGGAAAAACTATACCTGCAACTTGATAAACCTTGTTATGCGCATAGCGATACCATTTGGTTTAAAGGTTACCTTACCATTGGCAGCAGGCATGAACGTTCTGCCTTAAGCGGTGCTGTTTATGTAGACCTGATAGGCCAGCAGGATGAAGTGATCAATGAATTGAAACTACCGGTTGTATCAGGGATGATGACCGGCAACTTTGTACTTGACGATACCTTGAAAGATGGCCGGTACCGCATACGCGCCTTTACCCGGTGGATGCGAAACGCGGGCGAAGACTACTTTTTTGACCAGGCAATAAACATCGGTAATCCGGTTAAAACCGGCATGCAAAAAGACAAGAACAACGATTTGCAAAAAACAGATGTGCAATTTTTCCCGGAGGGTGGAAGCTTGGTAAACGGACTTTCTTCAAGAGTAGGTTTTAAGGCGGTAGGCGCAAACGGACTCGGACAAGCTATCAGCGGTAAAGTCACTGATAATGAACATAAAGAAGTAGCCGATATTATTACCTTACATGCCGGTATAGGCAGTTTTTTGTTGAAGCCTTTACCCGGCAAAACCTACACGGCCAACATTAGTTTTACAGATGGAACAACCAGATCTGTTGCGTTACCGGCAGCATTGAATGAGGGTTACGTACTTAATGTATACCAGCCCAACCGGGATAGTATATTGGTACGCGTACGTGCATCTGCTACCCTGCAGTCGTCAACCATTTATTTGGTGGTACACAGCAGCGGCGAGGTCATCTCTGCATTGCCGATAGTGTTTAGTGGTGCTGTGTCATCTGTTTGGCTGGATAAGAGGGCGTTTCCGAGCGGTATAGCCCAATTTACCATTTTCAATACCAATAATGAGCCCCTTAATGAGCGCATCGCATTTATCAAGACCGATGACCAAATGAAACTAACAGTTAAAGCAGCGAAACCCAGTTATAAAGGCAAGGAGCATGTGCAACTAAATTTAGATGCGAATGACAGCGACGATAAACCAACTTTTGGCAATTTCTCTGTAACGGTGACAGATGAAAGTAAGGTGCCTGTTGATGAAAATACCGAGAGTACCATCTTCTCTAATCTATTGCTTAAATCAGACCTTAAAGGTTACATAGAAAAACCTAATTATTATTTTACAACCGATACCGACACCGTAAATATTGCCTTGGACAACCTGATGCTGACACAGGGCTATCGCAGGTTTGAATGGAAGTCGCTGGATAATATAGTGAATATTAAACCGGCTTTCGCTGCCGAAGGCCTGGGCTCTACTGTCTCAGGTTTGGTTACCACATTAAGTCATCAACCTTTAGCTAAAGCCAACGTCCTGATCACATCTATCAGGGCCGGATTTAAAAGAGATACGGTTACGGATGTTAACGGCAGGTTTAAGTTTGATAAAATGTTTATTGGCGACAGCCTTAAATTTGTGGTGCAAGCCCGCGATGCCGGGGGTAGCGATAAAGTAATTATTGCTATAGACAGTCTTTCGCAAATTAAGCTTGACGGTAACAGCGGAAAAATCAATAAAATGATGTCCGCGACTAACGCTTATCCAAAAAATGATGACCAGGACAGGCAAACAATAGTTAATTTAAAAGGAAACACCTTGTTAAAACAGGTTAACATCAAAACACAGGACAGAAAAAAAGCAGATAAAACCATAGCACCTCAGAGTACCTTTCAGGTACCTGAACAAGGCGCGGATCAAACAATTACTATTGCTAACCCTGAAAGTTATACCGACCTGACGAGGGCTTTGGAAGCCAATTTACCGGGAATACGCATTGACATTGACGAAAACGGTTATAATGAATTGGTAAGTACACGGCCATCAAATAGTTTGATCAATGCAAATAACAACGCCAACAAAAATCAAGGTAAAGAAATAGGCCTGATAGTTAACGGAAGAAAAATAACAAGCAAAAGTGAGGCTGATGAGATATTAGAAGGTAGTATCTTACCTGAAGATGTTGCAAAAATAGAGATAGTGAGAACTAATGTAGCTGTGATGAATTACCTGCACAGCCCTGATGAACCTGGTGGAGGTTATGCTGGTTATGTTTTACTCTTCACAAAACTTGTATCGTCAAAAAGGCAGTATAATCCAAGCATTGCCAACATTACCCCTAAAGGCTTCAATAGGACACGCACTTTTTATTCTCCACGCTATAACCATCCGGAGGATAACAATAACAAATCGGACCAGCGCACTACCATTTACTGGAATCCTTACCTTAATACGGATGCGACAGGAAAGGCAACGTTTGATTTCTATAATGCCGATGGCCCTGGAATTTGCCGGGTAGTGGTGGAAGGCATTAATGCCACAGGCCAACTGGGCAGACAGGTATATACTTTTAAGGTTGAATGATCTATAAAATGATGGTATGCATTGGTTGTTTTGCCGTTTCATTGATCAAAAAAACCGACAAATCACAAGAGTCTTATATACAGATATTTATGCATTTTTTAAGTATAGATTTACTGACTTATCCTTTGTTTCATTTTGTTTCACCGGTTTTTATCAAAGAACTTAATATCAATTACTTAACCCAAAATCTTGTTTCACTTGTTTCATTTGTTTCACATTTTCGTGAAACAAAACAATGGCCTTACTGCTCTTCTTTAAAAAACACCTTGTAGTAATTCATAGCCTTCTCATCGTCAAAGCCTTTTTCAATCAGCTTGTTGTCGCCGTGTATGTAAATATGAAAGTTCTTATCCAGCTTTAATACGCTTTTATAAACGCGGGCCTGCTTTTTAACCGCGTTGTTCGAGATCTCGAAAGTGTCGCCTATCCTTGTATCAAACTCGTCCTCATACTGGCTCTTAAACGTTTTAAATGATTCGATAGCCTTTGGGTTAGCGATAACCTCGTCCGCAAACTCGTCCATATCAAAGGTTTCCTTTTCCTTAAAATACTTCATCGATCGGTTTAGAAGGTCTATCTTATCGGTCCTGGTCATGTCAAACTCTTCGTCGATCTTATTGGTAACGAAGTTCTTGTAAATACCCAGCGCATTACTGGTTTGATTATAGCTATCGTTACGGATCTTTAGTTGTAAGAAATCGTCCTTCCAGTAAACAGCAGCATCCTGCCCGCGGCTGGCATTGTCAATTACCACAACTTTATAGCCATTCTCTTTTTCGATATTGAAGATCAGGCAGCCTTTGTCCAACTTGTTAATGTTAATGGCGTTTTCTTCATAATCAACCGCAAAACCACCTTTTTCAGGGTAAACCTTCAGGTAAGTTTCTTTATTCTCTGATTTAAAAATGCCGACAGCATCCAGCAGGTTACCTTCTATCTGCACATTATTAAAGTAAGCCACATACAACTCGCCCGATTTGATGTTGGGATGGTTGGCAACCTTATACAGGTGTTTGGCAATCTGCTCAGACGCTTCATGAAACTTTTCCTTGTCCTCAAAGATCTGCGATGCGAAGTGATGGATCTCGTTCAGTGCCAGGTCGCCGCTGCTATGCATCAGGTGATAAACCTCGACAGCCTTAGTGAACGGAGCCAGGAAATACTGCTTTAACAGGCTTGTTATCAGCTCGTCTTTTAAAACAAGCGGATGGTCTGACAAAGCATACATTTCACTTAGCGCCTGGTTGCCAATGTGATGTACAGAAATAGTATCGAGTGAAGCTTCAAATGAGGTTACCATAATTGGGGGGCAATTTACTTTTTTTACTTTAGGGTTATAGCTATTGTTGCCGCTAATTTGCGACCTTTGGCGCTAATGACTAATACCGAAGAAACCATTGTTGCGTTAGCCACCCCGGCAGGTGTAGGGGCTATTGGCGTTATCCGTCTATCAGGCCCGGACGCCATACTTATTGCCAATAGCGTTTTTAAGGGTAAGGACCTGGAAAAACAGGAATCGCACACCATCCATTTTGGTAATATAGTTGATGGCGATGTGATATTGGATGAGGTATTGGTTTCGCTTTTTATCGCGCCCAAATCATACACCCGCGAAAACGTGGTAGAGATCTCCTGCCATGGGTCTAATTATATCATAGAGTCAATTATAAAACTGCTGATCAAAAAAGGGGCACGGTCTGCCAAAGCGGGCGAGTTTACCTTACGCGCTTTCCTGAACGGGCAAATGGATCTTTCGCAGGCCGAAGCGGTTGCCGACCTGATCGCGTCAAACTCAAAAGCGTCGCAGCAAGTGGCTTTACAGCAGTTGCGGGGCGGATTTAGTAACCAATTACAAACATTGCGCGAGCAATTGGTTCAGTTTGCTTCATTAATTGAATTGGAACTTGATTTTGCAGAAGAGGATGTGGAGTTTGCTAATCGCGACCAGCTAAAAAAACTGATCTACGAGATCAGTAAGGTTATCGGCGCGCTGATACAATCGTTCGAATTAGGAAATGCTATTAAGCAGGGTGTAAACACCGTTATTGCCGGCAGGCCAAATGCCGGTAAGTCAACCTTATTAAATGCATTGCTAAATGAGGAGCGTGCCATTGTAAGCCATATACCCGGTACCACGCGTGATACTATTGAAGAAGTGCTAAACATCAATGGCATTAACTTTAGGCTGATAGACACCGCCGGCATCCGTGAAGCTACAGATGCTATTGAAAAGATAGGAGTGGAGCGTACCATGGAAAAGATCGAGCAGTCGGCACTACTGGTATATGTTTATGACGCTGCTCAGATAACGATAGATGAACTAAACAGTGACCTGGAAAGCCTGCAACGCCCGGGTGTGACCATGCTGGCAGTAGCCAATAAAGCTGATCTGCTCACACAGGAGCAATTAGAGAATTTAACCCAATCGCAAACACTTGCAATCTCCGCAAAAGAAAAGACACATATTGACGAGCTGAAATTAAAAATATACCACTCGGCAGTAAAAGACCAGTTAGATGGAAACGAAACCCTGGTAACCAACATCCGCCACCTGGAAGCTCTTCAAAAAACCGAAGAAGCCCTGGCAAGGGTATTAAGTGGGATAGATACGGTTACATCTGATTTCCTGTCGATGGATATCAAACAGGCCCTGCACTATTTAGGCGAGATAACCGGTGTGGTTACAACCGATGATCTGCTGGAGAATATATTTAGTAAGTTCTGTATCGGCAAGTAATTGTATTCCATTTATTTAAAAATAGGCGCTATTTAATAGCCATTTAGTTTCCATTATTTTCTTGGTATTCCTGTTTTTGCAGCAAATCTGTAACTTATTTTTCTGGTTAGAAAGTAATCTGTGTAGAAATTCTGGAAAACACGGCACGGAGTAGTCCGGCTAATCAAAAAATACACCCCTTGCTGAATACAAATAATACGATTAGGAAAATATAAAAAATACGGAAAAATATTTTTTTATATAAATAGCTTTTTACGAATATGATAAGAACTTTTACATAGATTTAACATAATATTTATACAACCAATAATGCTCCGCAACTTACTCAGCGATTCTCAATTAGCTGACCTTTTAAAGAAAGGCGATGAAGGTGCGTTTAATGAAATATACCAACGCTTTTGGAAAAAAATTTACAATGAATCACACAAAAGACTACGGAACAGTGAATTGTCAGAAGACCTGGTGCAAGATGTCTTTTCTGATCTTTGGTTAAAAAGATTTGACCGGGATATTGAAAATTTAGAGGCTTACCTGGTAAGTGCAACCCGGTACCAGGTATTTATGATATACAAAAAAAATAATAAACAACCTTTTTTTGAGAAACCGTTAGATCATATAGCTGATCTGTCAAACGCTTGTGATTCTTTTTATGAAGTAAATGAATTGAAAGATTGCATAAATGAATGGATGAATTTGCAGCCACTAAAGCGCCGGGAGATTTTTAGATTGAAATTTATAGAAGACAAGTCTACTAAAGAGATAAGTGAAGTATTAAATATCTCACAAAAAACAGTACAAAACCAGTTCACAACTTCACTGCATAGCTTACGGTCCACGCTAAGTAAATTACTAATGTTCTTATTGCTTCTCATTATCAGGTAAAATGGGTTTTTAACAGTATCATAAGAAATATTTTTTTTGGGATGGGATATTATCGGGCTTTTATATACTGTAATAATATAGTCCTAAATTATGTCAGCCCAACTGAAAAAAGAATTCCTGGAATTAAGGAAAAAGTACTTGAACGGCACGGCTTCGCCCGCAGAAATTCAATTACTTGAACAATACTATGAGCTTTTCTCAGAAGAAGCAAATTCTACCGACCAATTAACACACCAGGAAATTGCCGACCTGGAAGAATATCTGAAAGAAGGTATTCAAAACAGAATCATTGCTAAACAAAAACCTGCGATCTCTTTTTATAAAAGAACATTTATACGCGCTGCTGCGGTATTGGTCTTTGTTTCGGCGGGGATTTTCTATTTATTATATAACAGCCATACCCCAGCACAGATCGCAGATAATACGCTTAAAAACCATGACATAGCGCCCGGCGGCAATAAAGCTATTTTAACACTTTCAAATGGCTCTATTGTAACATTAAATAATCGCAAAAATGGCTATTTGGTTACACAGGCAGGTGCTATGGTTGTTAAAACCGATAGTATGTTATCCTATAAAGCAACCAGACCTAATTTAAGCCAGGTTAGCTACAATACTATAACTACACCTAAAGGAGGACAATACCAGTTAATGCTGGCTGATGGTACAAAGGTTTGGCTAAATGCCGCTTCATCTTTAAAATTCCCTACAGAATTTAATGGTAAAGACAGAACAGTTGAACTAACCGGTGAGGCATATTTTGAAGTAACCAAAAATAAAGCAAAGCCATTTAATGTAAAAACCTTTAATCAAACTGTGCAGGTATTGGGCACACACTTTAATGTAAACTCATATAGTGATGAAGCTGCAGTTAAAACAACCCTGCTTGAAGGCAGCGTTAAAATATATTCTGCGAACGGTGCTGTATTGATCAGTCCGGGCCAGCAAGCTGTTTTGTCCGGGAACAAGCTTTTAGTAGAGAATGACTTGGATATAGATGAGATTATTGCCTGGAAAAATGGCATGTTCCAGTTTGATGAGGCCGATATACAAACAATTATGCGCCAAATTGCCCGGTGGTATGCTATTGATGTAGCATTTAAAGGACCAATTCCAAGTTATACTTATCACGGAAAAATATCTCGTAATTCAAACGTATCACATGTGCTTAAAATCCTTGAATTGAGCGGTATAAACTTTAAAATAGAAGGAGGGAGAATTATTGTAGGATCATAGCTGCTAAATCATAAGCTAAGGGGCAGGGCCCTTTGGCTTTTACCAGCAAAAAAAAACCGGAAAGTGTTGCAGCACTTCCGGCATATACGGCTGGGGAAAATTAATGACATTTTACTAACCATTGTTTAACCCAAAACCAAACAAATGTATGGAAATTTCTACTATTTATCCGTTGAGGTATAAATACCCGCGGATTAAAACCACCCTATTGGTTATGAAGCTAACCATCTTATTGATCACTATTACATGCATGAATTTAAGCGCCGGCACTTTTGGCCAAAGTATAACCTTATCTGCGAAGGGCGCTCCGCTTGAAAAAGTTCTGAATGAAATTGAAAAACAAAGCGGTTATACCTTTTGGTATAATACAAATCTGATCAAACAGTCACCAAAAATTTCCCTGGATATCAAAAATTCATCCATCGAACAAACACTTGAAGCATGTTTTAAGGATAGGCCAATAACTTATACAATAGTTCAAAAAACCATCGTATTAAAGCCAAAAGTACCTGAATCTGCGAATGTTCAGATCCGGTACGCCGATCCCATTACCATAAAAGGCAGGGTTACAGATGGCCATAACGCGCCACTTACTGCCGTTACGGTAAAAGTAAAGGGAACGCAAACAGGCACTTTCACCAATGACAACGGCGACTTTCAAATCAGCGTCCCGGATAAAAGCGCGGTGCTTGTTTTTACGTATGTTGGCTACACCACAAAAGAAGTGCCTGTCGGAGATCATACAAGTATTACCGTTAGCCTTGAGGAATCTGCCAATGCTTTACAGGACATTGTCGTAACTGCTTTAGGTATAAAGCGCGAAAAAAAGTCTTTAGGTTATTCTGCGCAAACTATCTCAGGAGCAGATATGGATAAGGTAAATCCACCAAATATTGCCACAGGCCTGATGGGGAAAGTAGCAGGTTTAAATATTTCACAGCCCAATGGTGTTGAAGGCTCGTCTACCCGTATAGTGATCAGGGGTAATAATAACCTTGCCGGAAATAACCAGGCATTAATCGTTATTGATAATGTTATCGTTGATAACGAGCCGGTACAGCGAAATGGTGTTGTTCAATCCACTAAAGACGCCTTATCGTTAAGTAGCGGGGGCGTTGATGTTTCGCAACCACCTGTAGATAACGGCTCTTTTTTAAACAGCCTGAACCCGGATGACATTGAAAGTATTAACGTATTGAAAGGGCCTACAGCGGCAGCTTTGTATGGTGCACGCGGTGCAAACGGGGTTATACTGATAGTTACAAAAAAAGGCACAAGAAAAAAAGGTTTCGGTGTTGATTATAACTATACCTATCGTGTTAATGATCCTTATCGTTTTATTAAAACCCAGCATGAATATGGTAACGGTATGACCGAAGACCTTTATTCGGCCAATCCCTTCTTTTATAAAGATGCTAATGGAAATAACAGGCAAGAGCAAATAGGCGGCGACCCATACGGTCCGCTGGGAAATATACCGGGCGCTTATGTAAGCCCGGGAGTTACAAGCGCGGCTGGAGGGCCCTTCTATAATTATATCGGTTTCCCCGGCGACGGCGCATCATGGGGCCCAAAAATGGAAGGCCAGCCCCTGGTATGGTGGGATGGTACGACCAGGCCATATACCGGTAATTCAAATATCTTCCAAAGTTTTTATAAAAAAGGCAATACCCAAACCCAGAATGTATCAGTTTCGGGTGGAGGCGATCTGGGTACACTGCGTGTATCATACACAAGGAGTACAAACGACGCTATAACCTACAATAGCAATAACGCTACCAACACTTTTAACATGGGATCTTCTATTAATATTAGCCCCAAAGTAAAGGTTGACGCTACAGCCAGCTATATTAACCTGAAAAAATTTAACCCGGCAAACCTATATGGCGAAAATGGGAGCGGACATAATATTGGTGTAGGTTATATGACTGTTTACAATCTGCCTGCCGATTATAAGCCTATTGAAAGGGGCCTGAGCACATTGCCTGACGGATCACAAAATCCATTATTAAAGCAATCTCCATTTGAATATGGGCAGCAGTATTACTGGTGGAATACTTTTAATGACAACACTACTATTACGCAAAATCAATTTGTGGGCTCTATTTCGCTTAATGCCGAAATTACCCCGTGGTTAACCGCTATAGCCAATGTTGGTTTGGATTACTATACAAACGAATTTATAACCCAGAATTATCCTACAGACGCTGCAGGTTTGATAGGTTCATATAGTTATGACCTGGCAAGGACGTCTACAAATAACCTGGATGGTCGTTTGTTTTTTCATAAAGATAAAATAGTAAAAGATATCAATGCCAGTCTTTCACTTGGCGCCAGACATTATTATACCAATATGTATGATATAGCGCAAAATAACCCGGGGCCGTTCAACTATCCGTTTATTTTTAATTTGAACAATTATAATGGCAACTCGCCAACTGCACTTAATGCTACAGAGAACAGGAATGTACAGGAAATAAACTCTATATACGGTTTAGTTAATCTTTCATATAAAGATTACCTGTATTTAGATCTGTCCGGAACTAATGACTGGTCGTCAACCGTTCGCCCTACAAACTGGAGCTATTTTTATCCTTCGGCAAGTTTGAGCTTTGTGTTTTCCGATGCATTTGATATGAGCTCGGTAAAAGATTGGTTCAGCTATGGAAAATTAAGAATAAGCGAAGCGGAAAGTGCCAACGCGTATCTGCCTTACCAAAACGGGCTTACTTACGTGCCTAATGGCACGCCAGGTTTTACAACAGGTTTGAATACACCGGGTACATATCCTACCGATATACAGCCGCAACGTTCAAGGTCGTTTGAGATCGGGCCTGACCTGGGTTTCTTTAATGACCGCTTAAATGTGAATTTTACCTATTATAATACCTATTCCGATCATCAAATAATAACAAATCCTGTCGCTAATTCATCAGGGGTTGCTAACATTTTAATTAACTCCGGGGCTTTGCGTAACAGGGGTATTGAATTAACTGTGAGTGGGAAAGTAATTAAATCGAACGATTTTTCATGGGATGTAACCGTGAACGCGGCACATAACCAAAACAAAGTTGTGGCATTGGCGCCGGGCTTTGATGCCCTGCAAATAGGTTCATGGTTTGGAGCCAATGGTGTTGCGATGAAAGTTAAAGTTGGCGATAATTACGGCGACATTTACGGCAATGATTACAAATATGCCCCTAACGGCCAAAAAATAGTAAACTCAGTATATGCTGATGGGTATAATACAGGAAATGGGCCTGTTATTGGTTCGCAATATGCAACCACGAGCGATATTGTTAAAATAGGCAATGCTACGCCAAAATTAACAGGTGGCATTTCGCAGAATTTCCGTTACAAAAGCTTCAGTTTGTATGTTTTAACTGATTTTAAGATTGGCGGCCAGATCTGGTCTGGTGATTACGCTACCCTTATGGGACAAGGCATGGCACCTGAAACAGTTTATGAAAGGGATGGCCACGGCTTACCATATACCTATCCTGACGGAACAAAAGCCAATGTTGGTGTAATTTTACCGGGTGTTGTACAGGTGCCGGGAACAAATAATTATGTACAAAACACACACGTTGTAAACGCATGGTGGAAATATGCCGGCAATTATCAATCATGGACTACTGTTGGTAGCCCGCTCCCTCGTCCCAACTCCATATTCAACGATTCATGGGGAAAATTGCGTGAGTTATCTATTACTTATACTTTGCCAGCAGCATTCGTGCAAAAAACTAAAGTGTTTCAAAGCCTTGCGATCTCATTAATAGGCCGCGACCTGTTTTACCTGTTTACCACTTTGCCTGACAAAATAAACCCTGAAAGCCTTGTTGGCAGCGGCAATGTTCAGGGCATACAATTTGGCGGTTTACCGGGCGTGCGTTCTTACGGTTTCTCGGTGAAAGCAGGATTTTAACATAATTCAAAAAACTTAAAACATACTATTATGTCAAAATATCATAATATGAAAAAATGGGCGGCAATAATGACCATTATCGTTTTTGTTACCATGTTTCTTGCGTCTTGTACCAAGAATTTTCAAAAAGAAAATGCTCCTTACAGTGGGCCGGCAGCAGCCAGCCTGCCACAGCTTTATACGGGTATTGGCGCTAACCTGGATGCCAATGCCGAAGGCATGGACAATACCGGTGCAAGATGGTTGTACCCGATAACACAATTGGGCGCTGTGTACGCTACATCTGATTATCCTTATGGTAGCGGTGCCAATTGGAACGGGTTTTATCAAAATTTGGTGGCCATCAGCCAAATGCTTACCAGGATGACAACAAGCCCCGATTCGGCAACTTATATAAATGCCGAAGCTATGGTAAAAACGTTGCGGGCCTACCAGGCTATCGAGTTGTCAAACCTTTATGGCGATATGCCTTATTCACAGGCCGGCAGAGCTTTTTCAGGTTCGAGCCAGGACTTTGTCGTGCCTTACGACAAGCAACAGCAAATTTATTTATCCTGTTTAAATGACCTGACCTGGGCCGTTAATCACTTTAACACCAATAGCAACCAGTTCACTTTCGGAAATGAATTCCTTTTACAGGGCAACATTGCTCAATGGAAAAAATTTGCCAACTCGCTTCGTCTGCGTTACGCGCTTACTATGTATGACAAAGACAATGCAGATGCCGGGCCAATTATTGCAGATGCGTTAACCAAGCCATTGTTGTCAGACCCTGTAATGGACGTAATAGGTCTTTATCAAACAAATATCCCCGGCATAAGCTATGACTTGGGTGGCGGCGGACGTGCCGCTTTTTTCCGCCAGGAAAGTCGTGCGCGTATGGGAAGTACGCTTTGGAACTTATTTAGTAATAACAACAATGCTGACGGCAGTGGGATATTTGACCTAAGGACTAAAATATTTTTTGAAGTGAACGGAGCTGGAAACTGGGTGCCATATCCGCAAAACCCGGTTACGCCTATATCAGACGGCGGCGATCCATATAATACCGAAAGAGACCCTGATAACAAAGGTTGGTCGGCGCACAAGACAGGAAATTTGTATTCCGATTACAACTATTACTGGGGCAGAGACGGAAATATCGCCGGATCAACCGGAGCAGTCCCTGAAATTTTCATTTCAGCTGCGGAAGTACATTTTCTAAAAGCTGAAGCATATGCCAGAGGGACCGGGGTTGCATCCAATACGGCTTCGGCACAAACCGAATATGAGGCAGGCATAACTGCTTCGCTTACTTTCTGGAAAAACGCGGCTTATAATTCATCAGTTTGGATCGTAAATAAACCAGCTTCGGGTACGCCAACCGCTACAGAAATCAGCTCGGTATTAACCAATCCTAAGATTGCCTTTAATGCTGCCAACGCAGTTAACCTGATATATGCGCAAGAATGGGTCGACCTGTTCCGCCAGCCATGGGTAGCCTGGGCTTTATTAAGAAGGACCGGCAGCGCTACACCAATGGATCAAACAAACCCGGCAGGGTACAAGCAAAATTATGGCAGCTTGCAACGGTTCCAATACCCAGGCGATGAACAGCAGTACAACAATGCCAACTGGAAAGCAGCTACCGGAGGCTCTGATTTGACAAGTACAAAAATTTGGATAGCGAAATAATTATTGAGGCTCTTTATAATTGTAAAAGCTAATACGACAAATAATTATCATTCTTCCTGAATTTATAAGTAAGCAGCCTGGTATTTGCCAGGCTGCTTTTAATGGATAACTATAACAGCTAAACGGTTTTTAAGAATTGAGAAAACGGGAGTGATAGTAATCTATTTTACGATCTTATAAATAGCGCCTTTAGCATCATTTAACAATGTACCACCGTTTGTTATCACGTACAATTCGCCGGACGAGTCTTCGCCCCAACTGGTGATCTTTAAATTTTCGGGATAGTTTTTTAGCTCAATTTTTCCTCTTTGCCATTCTGCACCCTTTTTTTCGATATAGTAAATCGGGCCTGTCCAATCTGCAAAAAAATATTTGCCTTTAAGTGCTGGTAGCTGCTTACCGTTATAAACATAACCGCCAATAATACAGATACCGCTTTTATGATCGTATTCACTAATTGGTTTTATGGTACCTGTAAAGTTGCAATCCTCTTTGGGGTTAAAACAATGATCGCCCTCAATCATACGCCAGCCGTAATTGCCACCTTTTTCTATGATATCGGTTTCTTCCCATGCGCCTTCGCCCACATCGCAGGTAAACAATTGCTTAGTAGCCTTATCAAAAGAGAACCGCCACGGGTTACGCAAACCATACGCCCAGATCTCCGGCTTAACATCAGTTTTGCCGACAAAAGGATTATCTTTAGGTACGGTATAGGTAGAATCGCTGTTAACATTGATGCGGAGTATCTTGCCCAGCAGGGTGTTTTTATTTTGTCCGTTACCGATCGGGCCGTGCTTATCACCGCCACCGCCGCCATCGCCCATGGCAATGTATAAGTAGCCGTCAGGGCCAAACTTCAGGCAACCGCCATTATCTCCTTGGCCGGGTTCATCAGCGGTAAATAAGATCCGTCCACTGTCGGGGTCAACCTGTGTTGAGTTATTTGATAATGTATACTCGGCCACTACATCTTTATGATCTGATTTATCTGCCGTCGCCGGTGCACTATAAAAAACATAAATCTTCCTATTCGAGTTAAACTTCGGGTGAATGGTAAAGCCCAACAAACCCCTTACATCAACAGGCATAGTTTTAACCAGTTTGCTGCCGATATCCAACAAAGGTGCATCTGTTAATTTACCATCTTTTATCAGCCTGATCTTGCCGGTTTGTTCAGCTACAAGGATATCACCATTACCTGAGAAAGCCATATCCAAAGGCGATTGCAGATCTGCAACAACCTGGCTGGCTTTTACCGTTAACGTAGGTGCTGGCAAATCGGCATTAGCTCCTTTAGTTTTTCTGAAAACGTACGAAGGGAGCAGCAATATGCTAACTCCCCCCGTTAAAAGAACAATAAATAGTTTAATGCTAAAGCGTTTCGTCATGCTAATTTTTTATGATCTTATATATACTTCCGGTAGTGGCACCCGCAGGTCCCGGGCCTGTTTCTGTATTGGTTAAAAAATACAACTCGCCAGATTGATCTTCACCCCAGCCCGTGATCTTAGCATTTTCAGGATAGTTTTGTATAGTGATCTTACCACGTAACCATGAATTGCCCGCCTTTTGCAGGTACCAAACAGGGCCGGTCCAATCGCCAAAAATATATTTGCTTTTTAATGAAGATACTTGTTGGCCATTGTAAACATAGCCGCCAATAACAGATACACCTTCACGGTGATTATATTCGGTAATTGGCGGGGTAAGCCCGGTAAAATCACAGCCCTGGGCAGGGTTGTGGCAGTGATTGCCTTCAACCAGTCGCCAGCCGTAGTTGGCACCTTTTTCAAGAATATCAATCTCTTCCCAGGTATCCTGGCCAACTTCGCCGATGAATAACTTTTTTGATACTTTATCTATCGAGATCCGATATGGGTTACGGAAACCATAAGCCCAGATCTCCGGTTTATAGCCTGTCCTACCTACAAAAGGATTGTCTTTTGGCACGGAATAAGTTGAATCTACATTTATATTAATACGCAACACCTTGCCTAACCAGGTATCCATGTTTTGTCCGTTGCCGATAGGGCCATGTTGATCATGCTGGCCACCACCGTCACCAAATGTTACGTACAAATAGCCGTCGGCGCCAAATACAATGCCGCCGCCGTTATGGTTACCATCGGGTTTATTTTGCGTTAATATAATACGTTCGCTATTAGGATCTGCCTGGTCAGAATTAGGGAGCATTTTATATTCGGCAACTACATCGGTATGGTCAAATTTACGATTGTTTGCAGGGTTTTGAACAGTTGTTGGCCTGCTGTAAAAAACATAAAATTTGCGATTCGTGCTAAATTTAGGGTGCACCACCACGTTTAACAAACCGCGTTCTTCATAGCCGCTGTTAACCTTTATCATTTTGCTTTTCAGATCGAGGACAACGACATCGGTCAACTTACCATTTTTGAGCAGGCGGATCTTGCCCGTTTGTTCGGTAACCCAGGCTTTGCCGTTCTCCGGAAAAATCAAAGCAGTAGGAGCCTGTAAACCGTCGGTCACTTTTTCTGATTTAACTGTTATTGTCGCGGGGTCACTGTTTTTTGTAAAGGAGGGCAGTATAAATACAGTTGCCAAAATCAATAGCGAGCTTATTGATAAGTAAGATATGGTTTTAGCCGGCGTAATTTTCTTCATAAAATTAAGGTATGGTAAATTAATGTTTGTTATTGGTATGAACAACAATTTTACAATATATCGCTCATATTAAAGCTAACACACCTATATTTTTATGCAAACGATGTCGGGATTTACCTAACACACTTTGATATATTCAAGGCCGAGCAAATTACCCAGCTTCTGTATTTTTGACGCGATGTGGCCGTTACCGATAGCACAATGGTGCGCCGGGCCATGCGAGTTCCAGGCCTCAACAAAACCCCTGACGCCAATGCTGAATTTATACCGGCTATTGGTATTACCGATCTCAAGGATCGGCCCGGCTACAGATTCGGCTTCAGCTACCAGCAGCATAATTTTGCCATCTACCGTTTCAACAACAGACAATAACGTCACCGGTCCATATTTTACCGACATCTCTACCGATAAACCTTTACCTACCTTACCGTGATAAACCAGCAGGGGCTTAACTTTTATTTTACCTTCGGCGATGGCGGGATGACATGGGCCGTCGTGCCCCATTAACACTACATCATCATTAAAATCCATAGCATAGTATTCGGTGAATGAGCCTCCAGCACCAAAACTATCCATGATCTTCATGGCCTGTACATTTTTTATCTCGTATTCGCCTGCCACGGGTACGCCGTGTCCCGTCAGGAGCGAAGTACCTAAGATCACTGAACTCATAGTATCCTCATTAGCCGGGATGCCGGTTCCTTTATGATAGTAAGCGATAGACCCCAAATTATATTTAGCCACCAGTTTATCTAAAGCCACTGCGGTTGAGGCTGCCCGCTTTACTTCATCTTCAGGACAATCGCTTTGCACATCAAACCATTTATTGATGGTTTGGATCTTGTCGTCAATCTCTGAAGACGTTACTTCATTACGTAAGCCTGATAGCTCATCTACTTCAATGATTTCAATATGTCCACCGAAAGTAGCGCACTGCAAAGTCAGGTTTGAATAGATATCAAGCATGCCACCATAGTAGTTACCCATCACACCTAAAGTATTATTGTACATAGTATGAGCAACTTTAGCCGCCGCCACCCATTCTTCAACTTCTTGCCAAACGTGTGGGTCGTCATTCAATATTCCTGTTATTTGATGGAACGGGATATTTGAACGCTTAAAAACATTTGCTATCTCGGGTACCGGGCAAGCCGAACAATAGGCCAGCCACTCGCCGGTCATGGTGGTGCGGTTGTTTAATTTGTTAAAGGTTGAATAATCAATGGCGGCTTCCGGCGCCAGGTTTAAAACAATAACCGGCACTTTGGCTTTTTTTACCACCGGCAGCACTGTTGACGACAGGGCATAGGTGGTGACATATAAAAATATCAATTCGACATCTTCACGTTTAAACTGGCTGCCTGCTTCAAACGCTTTTTGCGGTGTATCTATCAAACCAAGATTAACAACTTCTGCGCCATAATTACCCAATTTGTTGCTTACAATGCCTATATAACTCCGAAGTCTTTGTTCCAATCCTTCAAACTGTTCCCAATAGGTACCCAAACCTATACCGAATAAACCGATCTTAATTGGCTGGGGTGTTTTTTGTGCAGATGTCATTGTTATTTTTTTTTAATTGCTTTTCTGAATAGTTACCGGCCCTAAAAGCCCTGACCTGTATAAAGGTGAATTTTTATTATAGAAATGATGTGTGGCGAATGTATATCGTTTGCCCGGCCTTGGTGTGCCTTTTGTCAGCCAATCAGGCCATTGACCGTTCGCTATGCCATCATCAGCTGTTTTATCATCGCCAATCAACCGGTTTGGCCAGCGGTTGGCAATTTCAATTTCGAGTTTATTCTGCTTTTTCAATGCTGATGCCGGTATTTCAATCCGCCATGGGGCGGTCCATAATACACCCAGGTTCCTGCCATTTAATTTGACCCTTGCCAGGTCTTTAACTTCGCCAAGATCAATAAAGAACGTAGCTGTTTTATCAGAGCTTATATTTGCAGGAAGATCAAACGTTTTAGTATAGGTAGCTATGCCCGAGTAATATTTTATACCTTCTTCGGGTCTTGAGGTCCAGTCGCTTAACTCATTAAAGGTAATGCTTTTAGGCCCGCCCCATTGGGGATCAAAAGAAATATCCCACGAGCCATTTATCGTGGCTACCGTTGTTGTGGTATTGAAGTTTTTATTTTTCGATGATGCTGCCGATGGCGCATCTTTTGCAAATACAACAAAATAACTTTGGTACGCGTCTAACCGGATAGGGATGATAGTATGTTCATCTTGCTTTTTAAATTCACACAATGCTCTTGTTTTACCGGTCAGCGGATCCCAAAGTTGTGGTGAACCTTTAATACTGCGGAACGAAGCATCTGCAATAATAGAGTGACCAGACTTATTTGCAATAAAATAAGCATCCCAATTTGTGTTGGTGCAGTGGGTATAGCGGACAGGCCCGTTTGATTCAAAATCCTGGCCGATATGCATTTTCTTTAAAATGTTGGCCGTTAACTCATATTTTGGATAAAGATTGTCTAATTGCTTGTCCAGTTCGCCACCCCAGATAGCTTTACCTTTTCCATAATTGTGAACGGATTGTGTGGTTGCATCAGTATTTGTTCCCCAAACTAACTTTACAAGCGTTGCGATCTGTGTATCACAAGCCGGATAATGTGACAATCCCGGCGATTTTAAAGGCGGCGAACCTACGACTGTCGCACCTGCCTTAACTAATTGCGCTATTTTTGTTAAAAGGGCAGGGGTCATGGTTTTTATAGCCGGCAATACTAATAAGTGATAACTGGCACCGCCGGGAAAAATAATGTTGCCATCGATTACACTGGCTTTATAAAGCAGGCCCGGCGCGCATCCGTCAAAATTATAGCCTTTCCTGTCGGGGATGGTATCATTGCCTTCCATGGCTGAAAATGGCGGACGGAATACATGTGGCGAACCTTCAGGATTTAAATACAAAACATCTGCCACCGTTCTGCCTTGCTGCAAAATGTAGCTACACCTGGCGATATATTTATGATAATCGCCCACCATTGGCCACCAGGTTTGGTTACGGTCCCAATGTACGCCGTATGGCCCCATAGTAGCACCGGGGCGTAAAGAATCAGGCAGGAACTGGTTTTCGAATGTATGATAAACAAACCTGTTTACGCCTGCGGCAAAGGCCCAGTCGCCCTGGTTCTTCATCGAACCGGGATATTGTTTCCAGCCTTCATCGTTCTGTGCTGTAAACGATTCGGCAGGGGTTAATGATTTGCCATTAACGTGTGCGATAGATGTCGCCTCGACAACACTAAAAGACGAATTGAAACCTAAGCCTTTACTCCAGAATTCGCTCATAGGTACATCAGCTATCGATCCAAGCTCAAGATCGGCAGTTGGGTTCATATCATATGGTTCGATAGATAAACTCATTCCATTTTTATGCGCATATTTTTTAACCGCCGTTGCATGATATTCCAATATCAACTCCTGCGAGGTTTGGCGCAGATCCCATAAAAAGCGTTCGCTTATTTCGCGGTTGCCGACTATATTACCTGCATAAACCGGGTAATAGGGCAGCGGGTCATACCCTCGTCTTTTTATAAATTCGGCACGAAAATGTGGCGTCCAGTTTTGCGAACCCATTTCCCAGCTATCCATATGCAGGCGTTTTAACCCGCCAGTCGATTTGATATCAGGGCTGCCTACTTTACGTAATAGCTTGCCGATATAATTATCCAGGTGATCATTTAAAGCCACCGTATCAAACTTATCAGATTCAAACCCTAAACCGGGGACAGGAGCAGGGCGGGTTATCGCGCCGTTATTGCGACGGCCAAATCGCATGATCGTCCAGTTGCCCGCAGGCGGGGTCCAGTTTAATGTGCCATCAGGTTTTAAATATTTTGTCAGGTCAAGGATTTTATCTTTATCGATCACCGCTTGTTTATCGGTCTGCGGATAATCAGCAACCGAGGGCAGGAACTGCTTTACACCCGGCGCCGAGGAATAAGGCGCCCGGTAATACAATGCCTTTTCGTCAATATCCTTTATCTTTTCTGAAACCTCAGGCGTGGGATAAGCCAGCACGGCTACATCTTCGTAAAAGTCGTTCCATTGCTTTTTTAATTCAGGTGTAAAAGCGCCGTCGCCAAAGTACGGGCTTTTTGGAGGTGGCACCGGCAGTACAATTTTATCGGCCTGGCCGCCTTTTACATTTATCGAACTTGAAACCAGGTGTTGCATAGATTGCTCCGGCTTCACCCAGGGGCCCCCGCTGCCTGTCCAGCCCGGGCCGATGCCTAATGTTATCTCAATACCCAAACGTTCACTTTCACGTACCGCATGTTTAAAAAGATCCTGCCATTGGTCGCTTAAAAAGTCGACCGGCCCACGTGGTATGCCAACGTTAACCTCCAGGAATATCAGGTTGCCAATACCGGCTTTTTTCATCGCCTCTAAATCTTCGGTTATAGATCGCTTATTCATATTGCCATCCATAAAATACCAGTAAACGCCGGGCTTAGCGGTGTTAGGCGGATTTACAAACCCGGATTTTAAAGCTGTAGTTGTAAGGTGAGTAATTTGCTGGCTATAGCTGCAAAAGCAGCAAGTAGATAATATTACGGTTAATAAAACTCTGTTTTTTATAAACAACATCAGGAAATTGGTTTATCAGGTATTGGTTGATGTAAAGATAGTAGGTTGTATTTAAACAACTATCCCTAACAGTCTAACCAGCGCTTAAATCGCCCAGGCAAAAAAATAATCGGTTAGATATAAGCTATTTAGATAAAATTTGTGATATTTTTGAGTTATGTCAGATATCGTATCCAATACAAATGCCAATATAAAAGTTACTGCCAAATCGGGCGATCTGGAGGTAATAGGAAATGGAACCGTAGTAGTTTCGACAGAAAGGCCGCTGTCACTTTCGGTGGACGACTTTGAAGTTAAATTTCATTTTGAAAATGACCCGACCGATAAAGCCCGAAGATATTCGGCAGATGTGACGGCAAGCGTTTTAGGCATTAAGATGATCAATTTTAGAAATCCCTTAGGCGAAGGCATAATGGATCCATGGAAAATTGGAGTTGCCTATAACCGTGCCTGCTATTTAACATTTTGGGTATGGACACCTGATGAGAACGCGGAATCGAGAATTATGAGTTACGCTATATATTTAGGAGAGCCTGCAAATGGGTAAACTTTCAGACATATCATTTGAAGAGAAAAAGCCTGCCCGCCAACCCAGGTTAAGCAGCGATATAGCAGGTAAGGTGACTGAGACATTGGGCACAGGCGCAAATGCCAAAGACTCGATCGTGTACTATACTATAAAGTGGGCCTTTATTGCAGGTACGGTAATTTCTGTTTGTGTGATGATCAATTATTGGGAATTCAGAGAGAAAGAAAAAGTACCCGATTTTACAAATGATATCAAAATGGTTTGGGAAATAGTGATCCCCGTTATTACGTTAGCATTGGGGTATCTTTTTGGTAAATCGCAAAAATAGGAAGATAATTATTAAGCGTAAACGTGTTTTATGCTCGGCCGCCTGTTCATCCTAAACAAAATGCACATCACCACACCCGACAATAATATAAATACCAGGTAACTATAGCCCAAGTTAAGTTCGTCTTTAGCAGGTATAACGGATACCACCACATAGGTTAGCAAAGACAGGATAACGTAAACCATTCCGCCTGTTAACCCGCCGGACATACCCGCGTTTTTAGGGAACCTGCTCAGGCAATAAGTAAAGTAATTATTATAGGTAAACCCGGCGCCTACATGTATAATGAACGCGAACAACACCATCGTATAAATATTAGTGATGTAGTTAATGCTGACGATCATCAACAGTACAAATACTAACTGGAATATGATATTTACCGACAGCTTGCTAAAAAATGGCCGGCTGATCAACGCCTTGCCGATAAAGCCGCCAACCATCCAGGCTAAACCCAGTATAAGCGAGCAATAACCGGCAACTACAGGTGTAAATTTAAAATGGTGCTCCACAATAAAAGGCCCGGTCATGTTGTACATGATCACCATCGAGTAGGCAAAGCTCAACATCAGTATACCTAAACTAAAGGTTGTGGTTTTTATCATTTCGGCATACAACCCGGCAATAGTTTTTAAATGGAAGACCGTTGGTTTGGTCAACGTTTCGCCACTGTAAATGATCTCAAGGATAGCTATAACCAAAGCTATAGCTGCCAGGAAGTAAAAATTTGACTGCCAGCCCAATGTGCTTTGAAAATAACCGCCAATAAACGGCGCCACAATAGGGCCAGCCGACCAGATAATGGTGAACATGCTCAGGTAATTTTTTAGCTCGTCACCTTCATATACATCAACAAAATAAGCACGTTTAGCTACTACGATCATAGCGACGGTAATACCATGAACTATCCGCATAGCGTAGATCAGGTAAATATTATGTGTAACCGCAATAACTACACTGGCCAGTATAAATACAATCAGCGCGGCTAAACTAAATTTGTAACGACCGTAAGAATCTAAAATACTACCGAGGAAAAGCTGTGATGTGCCATAACTGATCAGGAATAAAGTAAGCGTTAATTGCACTTGTATACTACTTATGTGCATGTCCGCGCCCATACTTGGCAGCGAGGGAATATAAATATCAGTAGCGAAACCTGATAATGGTAACAACGCAAAAGCAAGTATAGTAGAGATGCGCCGGTTACTTTCTTTTAGCATAAGTAGTAGTATTAAAGTGGCGCAAAGTTACAAATAGCAAAAACGGCTATTGTTGGCTGGAAGTAAATTATAACACCTGGTTTATTAAAAGTTTAACGGAAGAAGTGTTAAGGCTTCTTCCGTTTTATCACTTTATTAAGATAAAGCAATGTCACTTTTGTTTTCGGGTATAGATTTAAATTTGGCTGACCAATTCGGCAATCCTGTTAGAAATACCTACTTCGTTATCATACCATGCTACAACCTTTACCATTTTTCCGATCGCTTTGGTGAGGTTACCATCAACTATGGAACTATGGGTATTACCCAATATATCTGCAGACACATATTGTTCTTCGGTATATTCTAATATTCCTTTTAAAGAATTATCTGAATAGTGTTTTAATAAAGTATTAAGGTCTTTAGCTGTAACTTCTTTTTTTAGATTGATTGACAGATCAACGATAGAGCCATCGATCACCGGTACCCGGTAAGAGAACCCGTCCAGCTTGCCTTTCAATTCCGGTAATACGTCGCCAATGGCTTTTGCCGCGCCCGTGGTGGTAGGGATGATCGAATGGGGGGCAGACCGCGCTCTTCGCAAGTCTTTATGTGGTGCATCCTGTAGATTTTGATCGGCTGTGAAAGCGTGTACAGTTGCCATATAGCCCGATTCAATACCAAATTCTTTATCCAGTATATATAAAACCGGCGCTATACTGCCTGTTGTACAAGATGCAGTCGAATAGATATTATCATCGCCGATGAGGTGATTATTTACACCATGAACAATTGTTTTTATACCGCCGGTCGCCGGGGCGGTGATCAGTACCTTTTTAGCACCAGCGTCGATATGTGCTTGTGCAGCCGATCTGTCCGTAAAGCGGCCGGTCGATTCAATCACTGCATCAATACCCAGATCTCTCCATGGCAGATTTTTCGGATCCTTTTCGTTTAGTAGCTGTATTTTGCTGCCGTTAACTATTAAAGCGCCGTCATGCCCGTCAACCGTGCCCGGAAAACGCCCGTGTGTGCTGTCGTATTTAAGAAGATGTACCAATGTTTGCAGATTGGTCAGGTCGTTGATAGCAACAACTTCAATATCCGTTTTATCCTGTAAAGCCCGCAGCGTCATACGCCCGATACGGCCAAATCCATTAATTGCAATTTTCATATTTCTGTAGTTTTAAAAATCTTCTGTAATCTGATGGGGAAACCATCAGATGTCTTAAAAATAACCGCCTCATGGATACCAACCCGCCTAATCCACAGCGCAAAGCTATCTCTTCCAGAGGTTCATCACTTTGTTCCACATAAAGACGGGCCTGTTCCACACGCAGTTTTTCAATAAATTTTGCCGGGGAAATGCCGGTTTGCCGGGTGAAGACACGGGTAAAGTTGCGCGGGCTCATATTCATTTTTTCGGCTAACCGTCCAACATCCAGTTGCTCATATAACCGCTCTGACAGTTTTTCTTTTAAAGCTACGGCCAGCGGCGAAGTATCAATTAAATTGCCAAACTGTACCTGGTAAGGTGGCCTGTTCAGATAAAAAAATATGAGCTTGCGCGCTATATCGGCAGCAATACCGCGTCCGCAATCTTCTTCCACCATAGCCAGCGCAAGGTCTATCCCTGAAGATACACCGCCTGAAGTATACAACTGACCGTCGCGTGTATGAAAAAAATTCCGATCGGGCTTTAATCCCGATTTTTCCAAAATTGCTGTGCCGACACCAATGACGCCAATCCTCCGGATATGGTTATGAGCACCGGCCAGCCAGGTATAAAATTCTTCAAAATTTGCATCAGGGTCATTACCTGTGATCAGCAGCGTATCGATATCACCGTCCAAATCCTTTAAGCCTGCAAAATCGATCTTGATACTGCCTGTGGCCGTCACTGCCCCTATGACCGGCGAAATCAATAAGATCTCGTACATGTCGCGGAGTCGGTTTGCATGATGAAAAACATCTGCGGGCCCTGCAAAATCCATTAATATATTGCCGGACATCACCACGATAGCTATCTTCTTCTTAAGCATGCCCAAAATTATAGATTAGCAAAACTGTCTCAAAGGACATAAATTATACAATTTACGCCATATTCCCACCAATAGACATAATTTAGCCACGAATGCTCAGGTAGTTGATACCAGGAATATTAAAAAAGGTTCATAAAATAACAAAGCGGCTGGAATAAAAATTAATTCCTGCCGCTTTGTTATTTTATGTAGCGTCAATATTAATTAGATGCAGCACTAACCGGATCAGGCGGTGCCGGGTTAGATGGGTCATAAACAGCTACTGCTACTCTTGAATCAGCGCAGCCGTAATACAAGAACCATTTCTTTTTAAAATAAACCATGCCCTCAATAAAGACAGTACCGTTTACATATTGCCCGCTTTTTTCAAATGGTTTCATGGGTCGTAAAAAGGGGAGGTCTAACCGCGTTAAAACTTTTGATGGATCGTTACGGTCAAAAAGGGCTTGCCCTGCGCAATAAGAGTTGGCGTTGAACCTGTTATCGCGGCCGGCAGCGGGTTTGTTTTTCCCGTTATAGAATAGGATGATCCCATTTTTTGTCATCAATGCAGGCGGGCCGCATTCGGTAAGGTCGCTGTCAAAATAGCCATCTCTTGGCGACATCAATTCTTTTAGCTCACCTTTGGCGTTAATAACCGGCTCCCAGTTAACCAAGTCTGTGGAGGTAGCCGCATAAACATGGTGTTCGCCCCAATACAACCAATATTTTCCGTGAGATTTAACAATAACCTGTTTACCGTTAATGATTTGTGTTAAAATGGAAGCAGATTTACTGGCGATATTAAAAAATTTGCCATTGTAAGCCTTTTTAAAGATAGGCCCATACTTTTTCCAGTGGATCAGGTCGGTTGATTTAGCAACGCCTAAGCGGGGGACGTCGCGGTTCCATTCTGTATAAAAGACAACATAAGTGCCGGTTGACGTAACCGCTACTCTTGGATCCTCACAGCCACCCGGCCATTCATATTTCTTTGCGATATCATTATCCGGGAATAACACCGGGGTCGGCCTTCTTTTATAATTTATTCCTTCGGCACTTTCGGCATAACCTATCCGGGATGTACGAAAACCTATGCCTGTACCGTAAAGATCCTCGGCACGGTACATTACTACAATTTTACCGTTTTTTATTGCCGCGGCGGGGTTAAAGGTGTCATTGGCCTCCCATGCAACCTTTTTCTTACTTACAGGGTCAAAAAATCTTGAAGCCGTATCAGGAGAAATAATTGGGTCGATATCCTCCGAACGTACAAAACCGCCAAATGCCCACTTGGGTAATTTATTTTCAACCTGCTGCGCTAAGCAGTTTGCAGAAAATGCCAATAACAGGCCGGCCAGTAATATCCTTGTTTTTGTCATGATGTTATAGATATTAAAATATCGGAACATTATGTGATCTTATGGTTCACAAAATGTTCCGGTTTTATTTTTAGTTTGTGCTTTCCATAGTGAAAAGCGATTGGATCTCTGTAGTTGTTAATGCTTTGTTATAAAGACGAAGATCATCAATGGCACCCATAAAATAGCTTGCGCCATAAAAATAGTTTGGATTTGAAGTATCCGTAAAATTATAGGCGGATTTTGGCAATTCATTACCAATACAAAGATTTACAATTGTTTTAGGGGCGATAAGGTTGCCTGTTGCATTAACAGTCCTGGTTAGTTTACCATCAATATAAAAAGTGGCATTGCCGCCGGTCCAGGTTACAATGATATGGTTCCATTGATTTAACGTTACTGCGCCCGGATTATCATCAATATCATGTATACCGGTATCTGTCGATACAGTTAAAAAAGGAAAATTATTGCTTTGTAACTGGAACTTATAGCCAAAGTAATGATCGACGGAAAATATGTAATTGCCATTACTTGCGGTTTGCGTTTTTACCCAAACACTAATAGTAAAACTACTCGGATATAAAGATGCGTCATAAGGCACTTCAATATATGCACCGTTGTTAAAAGTATACGCGCTATTGGCTGCCCCATAACGGTCGGCCGTTAATATAGGTAAAGTACCACCATCAGTAGCCGCAGCTGCTGTTGACCCTACATAATTTGTTTTTAAAGTTCCATTATGCCCATTACCTGATGAGTCGGCGGCATTCCCTGTAAATTTCCAAAATGCAACCAGGTTAGCGGGCGAAACTGATTGAACCCGGTTGGTTTGATAGGTATCTATCGCACGCCCTAAATTACTCAAGGCGTTATTAACCTGTTGTTGCGTAAAAGAACCGGTTACAACACCATTTGCCAGATCTATCGCTGTTTTAAGAGCCGTTCTGGATCCAGTAGGATAGTGGCCCTCTTGTTTACCTGCTTTAGTAGTGTCATACAACTTTGTAGCGGAATCTATTTTTAAGCTTAGCTTTGATTTATCCGAATTTAAATTTTCCGTATTGTTATTCTTTTTACAGGACGATATGGTGAATGCGACAGCTATCACAATGGTGATCATTGCCGCTATTTTATGTATTTGTCTCATTTGCTTTAAATTATAAGATTTACAAGCCTAATTTTGGATTACTATCTCTTTCGCTTTGCGGGATAGGGAAAAATTTATTGGCGTTATAGTTAAATAACGGCACATCAGACAAGGCTGAATTTGCGTAAGCTGATCCATAACGGATGATGTCAAAGAACCGGTGAAACTCAAGCGCCAGTTCAGAGCGTCTTTCCTTGCGGATAATATCGCGTAATTGTGACTGGTCTGTTGTCGTAATATCAGGCAATAAACCAGCTGGTACGGTGCCATATCCTGTTAAATCCTTATCAAACAAATAGCTTTCCCTTGCGCGTTTTCTTACCCTGTTAAGTGGTGCCAACGCACCTGAGCTATTACCCGATTCATTTAAAGCCTCAGCCTCGATCAATAATACTTCAGCGAACCTGATTGCCTGGTAATTTAAATTACCATCGCCTTTGGTAGTCACCGGTATTTCTGATAATGGCTGGCAATCTTTTTTGCTCAAATAGCCGGTGGTTGTCCAGGTTGGGTCAAATGCACTATCAAAATAAGGGTGCCCTGCACGAGCTACGGTATAGTCAAGCCGCGGATCATCTACGCCCCCTGCTGATTTTTCGAAATTATTAACCAGGCTTTGTGTCGGGTAAAAGAAACCATAACCGGCTATAGAGCGTGGCGCGAACCAAACATTTAAGTTATTACCTTGAAAAGGTACTAAGCCTGTTTGATGTTGTATTGAAAACACACCTTCAGCGTTATTTTTTGTGGCTGCGCGAAAATTATCGGCAAATACAGGTAGTAATGTATAAACTCCAAGATCATCAACGGCTTTGGCTGTTGATGCTGCAAGAGCCCATTTCTGTTCAAAAAGATAGGTTTTAGCCAATAAAGCTAATGCGGCTCCTTTGGTCACTCTACCTAAATCGGCGCCGGTCCAGCTTGGCGGTAAATCAGCAGCGGCATCCGTGCAATCTTTTTCAATCTGCGCATAGATAGCTGTTTGCGGCGATACCGGTTTTTGTGCTTCAGTTGGTGTTTCCACTTTTAAATGTATCGGGATATTGCCATAGCAGGTAGTTAAAATAAAGTAATAGTAAGCTCTTAAAAATTTAGCTTGCGCTATGGCCTGTGTTTTTACGGTTGGCGAAATGCCAGATGCAGTACCTGATAAACCATCGGTAACTACATTACAGGTAAATACACCCTGGAAATATCTTTTCCAGACAGCTTCAACAGCCGAGTTTGTAGGGTTAATGTTAAAATCGTTGATCAATTGAAAATCACCCTGATCTCCGGCGCTGCCGCCTTTTATCGCATCATCAGATGCCACATCACCCAATACCCAAATAGCATTTGATGAAGCGTCAGTAAAAGTTAACGAGCTGTAAGCGGCATTAACCGCCAAAACTGTATTGGCATCATTTGTAAAAAAATTAGTGGTTGAATACTGTCCCAAGACAGGTTGATCAAGAATTTTTTTGCATCCCGTAACGGTGAAAAACAGGATAGCCACTAAGAATATATAGTTATATTTTGCTTTCATCTTTCTATAAATTAAAGGTTAGAAATTTGCGTTAATACCGGCAGTTAGCACTTTTGCTGTTGGATAAGTTCCCCAGTCAATACCTACCGCTCTTACACCATCGCCTGCATTATTATCGTTTTGGTATTGTTCAGGATCCAGACCTTTATATTTGGTAAAGGTGAGCAGATTTTGACCGCTTACAAAGATCCTTACAGATGATAGCCCAAGTGTTTTTAAGGTGTTTTTACCTAATGTATAACCCAACTGAACATTTTTAAGCCTTAAATACGAGCCGCTTTCAAGGAAACGGGTAGAAGCCTGTTTGTTGTTTGTAGCGTCAGACCATGAAAGTAGGGGATTGGTGTTACTTGTACCCGGACCGGTCCAGCTTCGGGTTGCTGTTTGTTCGGTAATATTAAATGGCCGGTAAAAGCCTTCAAGCTCGGTATTTACCTGGTCATACAACTTATTACCATAAACTCCCTGGAAGAATAAACTCAGATCAAAGTTTTGGTATTGAACATTAGCTGTAAAGCCGTATGTAAATTTTGGCAATGGACTGCCTGCAAATACGCGGTCATCCTGGTTAATAACGCCATCGCCGTTCACATCCTTATACATCACATCGCCGGGCCTGATGCCCGGGCCCTGGTAAGCATGGGTAAATACTTGCTGGGCATTTTGGAAAATGCCTTCCTGTTGCAATAAATAAAATGAACCTATAGGATGGCCCACGTCTGTGCGGGTAGCAAATATATTATTGTCAATCCGTCCACCAGATATAAAAGGTGAACCCGCCAGTGAAACGACCTCATTCTTTAACGTTGCAAAGTTTCCGTTGATCCCAACGTTCCAGTCACTGTTAATTTTGTATTTATAACTGATATCAAGCTCAAATCCCTGATCGCGGACCTTGCCTGCATTAATTACAGGAGGTGATGCTTGCCCGGAGCTGCTTGGTGATTGAAATGGCAATAAAACATTATTCGTATTTTTGATATAATAGTCGGCAGTTATTGATAGGGAATTATTAAAAAATCCCATATCCAAACCAACATCTTCCTGGGTGCTTACTTCCCATCGGATCTTTGGATTGCCTATTGTATTTATCGTATAACCCTGGTTAGTTGTACCCCCAAACGGATAATAGCTATTGCCTATAAATGTGGATAAATAAGGATAGGCACCTAACCCTTGTTCGTTACCGGCCTGGCCAACGTCCACTCTCAGTTTAAAGTTTGAGATAGGCTTAATGTCCTTCATGAAATCTTCCTGGTCTATACGCCAACCCAATGAACCGGAATATACCGACTGTGATTGAGCATTAGGATCAAGTTTTGAAGATGCGTCCCACCTGTAATTAAAGCTTGCCAGGTATTTATTGTCATATTGGTAATTAACGCGGCCAAATAATGATGAAAACGCGTAATGCGTTTCACTGCCGCCATTCAATGCGCTCGTTAACGTCCCATTGTCAAGGTATTGAAAATCTGGTGTCTGATTTACATAACCTGTCCTTGAGCCGCTAAGTCCTTGCTGGTCGTTTTTTATGATCTCTGTACCGGCTAAAAACGTAAACTCGTTCTTGTCGAAATTTAGATCATAAGTAGCTGTATTTGTCCAGTTATAATTAAGATTATTATTATGCGATTGTGCTAATGAACTTGGTGTGTTAAAGTGACGGTCTGCACCGTAAGTTTCAAAAAACTGTTTATAATCCGTTTGGATTAGGTTTAATCCCAGATCGGTTTTTATCTTTAAGTTTTTAATGGGTGTAAGTTCAACAAAAATATCACCCAATATGGTGTAATTGTAATTGTTGTTATCAGTTGTGGCTGCTTGCTGAACAGGATTTATGCCGTCACCCAAAAAGTTACCTAAAACTTTGTCTTGTTTAGGCAGATCCACAAACTGGCCGTTGGGGCCGTAAACAGGTGTACCCGGTGTGCGGAATAATGCATAGCGTACAACGCTGGCAGCTGCGCCGGAGAAACCATCGCCTGAAGAGCCGACAAGCCGGGTTTTTGAATAAGCCAAATTTACATTAGTACCTATTTTAAGATATTTGGTTGGGTTGCTATTAATAGCGGTACGTAAATTATAACGGTCAAATGATGAATTTTGGATCAAACCGTCCTGGCTAAATACATTGCCGGAAACCATGTAATTTGAATTATCATTCCCTCCGCTTACCGATAAATTGATATTGGTAACGGGTGCAGGTTTAAGTACTTCTTTTAGCCAGTTAACATCAGATAGAGTATGAGCAAGGCTGTCAGAAATAATTGGCCTGCCGTCGTTTATTGCAGCCATATTATAAGCACTTACATATTGTGCATTATTAGCCATCTTGATAAGATGTGTGGCTGATTGTACGCCTGTATAAGCGTTAAGGCTAAGTTTGGCTTTGCCCGCGCTGCCGTGTTTTGTAGTAATAATGACCACGCCACCCGCCGCTCTTGCGCCATATATAGCTGCAGATGAGGCATCCTTAAGTATATTTATACTTTCAACATCGTTAGGGGATATTTCATTTATTCCGTCAGTTGTAGGTACACCGTCTACAATATACAATGGATTTGTGCCATTAATGGTTCCTAAACCACGGATATGCACAGCTATTCCGCCACCCGGCGCACCGGTATTTTGTGTTACAGAAACGCCGGATGCTTTACCCTGGATGATCTGGTCGACACCTCCAACCGGGATATTATTAATATCCTTACTGTTAATAACAGAAACAGCGCCGGTCAGGTCTTTCTTCTTTTGTGTACCGTAACCGGTAACGATTACTTCGTTTAGGCTGCCGGTCAATTCCTTCAATGTAACGGTTACTGTTGATTTTCCGGCAACAGGAACCTCTTGTGAATCAAAACCTATAAACGATACCACTAATATTGCATCATCCGGAACAGTAACTGTAAAATTTCCGTTGGCGTCGGTAACTGTTAACGCTTTACCGCCTTTAATGCTTATAGTAGCACCGGGCAGTGTCATACCCGTCGCGTCGATAACTTTACCTGTAATGGTAACATCTGCTACTTGCGGAGCAGAGTGCCGGGTAATTACGATCAGGTTATTAGCTAAAACACGGAATGATAAGCCTGTGTTTTTAAAAGCGTTATCCAGAATTTGAGGTACGGTAACATCTTTAACATCGATGCTTACCTTCCTTTGGGCTATGGCCTGGTTATTATATAAAAAAGTATAACTGCTTTTCTGTTCGAGCAACTCAAATAGCCTGTCGAACTTGACGTTTTTAACAGTTAAGTTTAGTTTGTCTTGTGAGCGTACCGCCGCAGAAACTTGTATTAAGGCGATAAGTATAAAGAATGTTGTTAGTTTCACACACAATAGTATTTTTTTGCCAATAGCAGGGTCAATGAAATAACTTAAAGTTTTTTTCATACTTTTGAATTGTTGAGGTTAATAAAATCTAAAAAAGCCTGGTATCCAGTCAGATATTTGGGTAGCATCGGATAACCCCAATAGAGGAAGTGTTCCCGCACTTCCTTGTTTTTTTTGAGGTTAAAAAGCTGTCGTGAAAATAAATTTACGTCATGTGGTTTTTCCTTTCTTCTCCTTTAAGTTTATGGTTAATATGGCTGGTTACCATATATGTATTTGGTTGTTTTTTATGCTATAGTGAAATGGTTCGGTAAATTGCAGATCGCGCATTACCTCATTAATATCTTCATCTTTAAAAGCCCCGGTAAACTGCTTTGCTGAATAGTTATCGTTGTCAAATTTTATTTCAACATTGTACCAGCGCTCCAGTTGCCTGGCCAGGTCATTAAAATTCTCTTTTTTAAATATTAACTTATCGCTTACCCAAGCTGTTTCCGTAATGGTGGCGTCGGGTAATTGGGGCAATAAAGTTGTTTTGTCAGTAGATACTGAAAGAGAATCGACCGGCTTATTCTTAACTGCAAGTTTTGTTTTAAATGATACCGCAGCATTAGTGTTGATAGTAACCTTCTCGTTAGGATATAAGATCACGTTATCGCCGGGCTTATCATTATTTAAAACTTCAACTTTTCCGCGGATAAGCGTGGTTTCCATGTAAACATCGCCCTGGTAGGCCTTAACATTAAAAGCTGTACCCAGTACCACCACATTTAGCTTGCCTGCGTGTACTATAAAAGGATGCTCAGTGTCGTGTTTAACATCAAAATAAGCTTCGCCATTTAAGGTCACTTCTCTTTTGCCATCAACTACTAAATTTTCAGCATATTTAATGGTCGAACCCGAGTTGAGCCAAACTGTAGTGCCGTCAGGTAGAGTAGTATGTATACGTTTACCATAGCGTGTGGCCAATTGCTGCTGTGTATTTGTCGGCACTGTTTTAAAACGTTTTAATATAATAGCACCTGCGGTAAATAATACAAGTACAGATGCAGCAATCATCCACAATGCTGGCCGTTTGCTGCTTAATGGCGTAGGTTCATGGTTAAAAATATGTCTTTCCATAAACCGGCCCTCATTGGCCAACGAATAGTCAAGCTTTTTTAATCCTCTTTCAAGCGCACCTCGTTCTTCTATTGAGGCAGCTACCGGCGCGTCCAGCTTTAGCCGTTTTATGTTATCATAATCGGCCCTTAATTCAGGCCGGGCAAGAAAAATAAGTTCCAATTCATCAACTTCCTGTGGTGAAATATCGCCCGATACCGACCGCGCAATTAAAAACCATACTCTTTCTTCTGATGTCATAATAGTAAGACACAGAAAAGTCAAAATTCCCCCAAAACAAAATATATTTTTTTAAAACGTTTTTTATGCCGGTTGGTTTATTAACTAAATACTATACCTTTATTTTCTTTTATAAACCATGCAGTTCCTATGCAAGTTATCCTTCATGAAGAATTAAGTCATTCTGCGTTGCATGATGAACAGGTCTTTAAAGAACTGTATAGGGAGTACTTTGTGAAATTATATAGGTTTGCAGTCTCACTCGTACATAGCCGTGAATCAGCCGAAGAAATTGTACATGATGTATTAATTAACCTTTGGAAAAAAAGAAATTCTTTCCAGGAGATAGAAAATTTAAATACCTACCTGTATGTGTCTGTAAAAAACTTGTCGTTTAACTATTTAAGAAATCAGGGTAATCGGATTTATGTTGATGATGAGGTTCTGTACAATAAAACGGCTTATTGCACTGTCGATCCTGAAAGTGTAATGATCAGCAAGGAAAAGGTAGAGGCCCTGAATTGTTTTATTAATAACCTGCCTTTAAAGTGCAAGCTTATATTTAAGCTTATTAAAGACGATGGTATGAAATATAAAGAGGTTGCAGCACTTTTAAATATATCAGTAAAAACTGTCGAAAATCAGTTAGTGATAGCTATAAAAAAAATATCCGCAGCTATCAGAAAAAGCGATGCGCTTTAATTTAACTGACATAAATTCAAAAAGACTTAATGTAATTATTTTAACATTGCAGAGTTGACAATGTAGGGCTTATTAAATATCTTTAAGCCCAAGCCAATTGTGGCAAAATTCACTATGTTGATATTATAATCCAACTAAATGACTAAATATTTCGTTTATTAGCCTAAGTCACACATGGATAGCTTATCAACTAAAAAGATTTTGTTTGTACTTGATCATGATGTGATTTTTCACCGCATCTTGACATTTGCCAACAAAAAAAGTAATTATAAGGGTATCTATTTTTATACGCAGGCAACTCATTTACTTAGTTATCTAAAAGAACACCGAAGTGATACAGCAAACCTTCCGGATGTGTTGTTTTTAGACATCCCGCCCTCTAATGACGGCTGGTTATTTTTGGACGCTTACAACGAGCTCAGGACAGGTATGAGCAAGAATATTGCTATTTACGTCGTTTCGGCATCGGTACGGCAATATGACAAACAACGTGCCTTAAGCTATGGCTTTGTCCTGGACTATATCCTCAAACCACTTCCTATGGAAAAATTCCGTGAAATTGCCGGCGTTTCTACCCCAATCTGACCAAAATATTAGAGTGTTTTTAGATTTTTTAAATAAGAGTGTTTGCCTGAGATAAATCGTTTAGCAAGGATAAAATAATAACAATATGCTTTTAAAACACAAATGGATAATAATATTAGGACTGATGATGGGGTGGTCACCACGTTTGTTGTTGGGGCAACCGGTACGGCAGGATCTCAATATTAACAGGGACTGGAAGTTCCTGTTGGGCGACAAGCCAGGTGCAGAAGCCTTTTCATTTGACGAAGCGGGGTGGAGCAATATTAATATTCCACACAATTTTAGCGAACCTTATTTTCAGGAGGCAAGATGGTATGTTGGTTATGGGTGGTATAGAAAACACATTACTGTCCCTGCTGCCTGGAAAAACAAATCCATATTCATTGAATTTGAAGGTGCTTTCCGGGAAGCGGAAATATTTGTGAATGGTCAAAAGATAGGTGAGCATAACAGTGGGTATACCGGGTTTTCGTTCGATATCGGTCATGCTCTCAAAACAGGAGATAATGTACTTGCAGTGCGGCTTAGTAACCGGTGGAACGCCAGTTTAGCGCCACGAAGCGGGGATCATAACTTTACCGGCGGTATCTATCGCGATGTACATCTCGTTGTTACCAGCCCCGAACACGTTACATGGTATGGTACTTTTGTAACTACGCCAAAGGTGTCCAAAAAATCCGGACAGGTAGTGGTAAAAACAGAAGTAGAAAACTCATCCGCCTGGCCCAAAACCTGTATTTTAAAAACATCGGTAATTGATCCGTCGGGCTATATCGTAGATGTTTTTTCCTCTTCTCTGAAAATCCCTTCAAAGGGAACAGTCACTTATAATCAAACCGGGCATGCTATTTCCAATCCAAAATTATGGCACCCCGATCATCCTTATCTGTACAAATTGAAAAGTGTTTTGTACAATGGTAAAAAGATATTAGATGAATCTGAAACCGATTTTGGTTTCAGATGGATGGAGTGGACGGCCGACAAAGGTTTTTTCCTTAATGGCGGACATTATTATTTTCGGGGTGCAAATGTTCATCAGGATCATGCCGGCTGGGCCAGCGCTGTTACCAATTCCGGTATTTTCAGGGATGTGAAACTGGTTAAAGATGCCGGAATGGATTTTATTCGCGGTTCGCATTATCCGCATGACCCATCCTTTGCCGCTGCATGTGATTACTTAGGTGTGTTATTTTTGTGCGAGAATAATTTTTGGGGATCTGGCGGTTATGAGGGGGAAGGCAGTTGGTTTACCCGCGCAGGGGCGTATCCGGTAAAAGAGGCTGATCGGCAGAGTTTTGAAACCAGTGTAAAAAATAGTTTGAGAGATATGATCCGGATAAACAGGAATCATCCGTCCATTATTACCTGGAGCATGTGTAATGAGCCCTTTTTTACAGAACAGGGTACTTTACCGAGGGTACACGAATTTTTAAAAGAACTGACAGCATTGGCGCATGAGCTGGATCCAAGTCGTAAAGTAACGGTGGGAGGTGTGCAGCGCGGCGATTTGGACAAGACCGGAGATATTGCCGGTTATAACGGCGATGGTGCAAGATTGTTTATCAACCCCGGCGTACCCAGTATAGTAAGCGAGTACGGCTCCACCGTTACTGACCGCCCAGGCAAATACGATCCGGGCTTTGGTGATTTAGCCAAACAACCACAGTTCGATTGGCGAAGTGGGCAAGCGATCTGGTGTGCTTTTGATTACGGAACTACTTTCGGAGAACTTGGACACATGGGTATTGTAGATTATCAGCGTATCCCCAAGCGGGCATGGTACTGGTATAGGAATGAATATAAAAAAATTGCACCGCCTGAATGGCCTGTTGAAGGTGTAGCTGCCGCTTTACAATTAACTGCTGATAAAAATACCATTGCGCCAGCTGATGGAACGGATGATATACAATTATTGGTAACAGTAATTGATGCTAAGAGCAAGCCTATAAGCAATTCGCCGGATGTAACACTCACGTTGGTTTCGGGCCCTGGCGAGTTTCCAACAGGTTCCGCTATTACCTTTTCGCATAACTCAGATATACCCATCCGTGACGGAAAAGCCGCTATCGAGTTTCGTTCTTACTATACCGGCAGGTCCATCATTAAAGCCTCTTCACCCGGGTTAAAAGATGCTTATATCACTATTGTTTCAAAAAACGCGCCCGCGTTCGTACCAGGTAAAACTGTAGTAGTAACAGAACGCCCTTATCAAAGATTTGCAAAAAATCCGCCAGAAGAAGGAGCAAAGTTAAAAGGGGACGCAGCGTTTAACAAACCCACACAGGCCAGTAGCGAGGCAGACAGCCATGCCGGACTTTTTGCCAATGACCGTGACGCAAAAACATATTGGTCGGCCAGGAGCGGACAAAAAGGCGAATGGCTCCGGATTGATTTGGAAAATTCGTTTAGTATCGCTAAAGTAAAATTGAGATTTCCTATAGAGAAAAATGGTACATACAGTTTACAAATTAGCGCCGATGGGAATATATGGACAGTTTTAAATGGTGAAAAAAAATTAAACATAGAAGAAAAGTCGAGCGAGTATATAATCAGTACTATGACAAAAGGGAGATTTTTGCGGGTTTTATTTTCAGATATGCCCGAAGGACAAAAAGCGGCTATATCAGAAATTGAGATTTATCCACAATAGATGAAAGCGAGAAAGATATTTAAGCCTTTTTAAGTTTGTTTTTTAAAATTTATAATAGCAATAAGACTATATTTTTTGTAAATAGTAGTGATGATACCTCCCTCCTTATATAAAGAAAATCTTGGGCAAGATCATCAACCAGCCGAAATGCGTGTTTTTTGGCGCCTATAAAATTATTATTGATTAAAATTTAAACAGTTCTAAAATACCTGGTTGATTATAAGCATCACGCGGTATTAATTAGTTTTACCAGAAGCTTTCTTTGTACTTCAAATAGAGATACGACCGTCTTTATTTATTGCTTTATGTTATATATTTTTACCTGTCAGATAAAGATAAATTTCATGTAACATTTTTGATATCAGATAGTTACGACGAATTTGCTTTTGGTATATTTGGGTCTGCTTATACCTTGAAACTTTGCGATTATGAAAATTTGGGAAATAACCTTGACCAATTATGTGCCGATGATTACATTTGGCTTAATTAGCCTGCTGGCAACTTACCTTTACATCTATCTCAAACATAAGTATAACAATCAATTAGACGGATTAAGTAAAGTTATATCAGAAAATCAAATTGCTATCATCCATGCAGAGCTCAACCGGCTGGAGGTCAACATTGATACAGCAAGCTTTACCATTAAGCAAAAATATGACCTGCTGGCAAAAGTACTTTCAGTTAAAGCGGGCAAATTTTTAACCCTTTCAATTACCTTTACTATCCTGGCAATTATTGCTGTGTTTTTACTTGGTTTTTCGGTATTAAATAAGTTGCCTGAGGGTGGTTTTCTGAAAACTGTAACTTTAAATTTCATTTAAGGTAAACGCGTCCCTGCGTTTAAATATTAATACTTGTTAACTTTTTTTAAATTAATTTGCATTTGTGTGTGCGAACACACTATATTTAGAAAATATATTATAAACTTGTATATAGCATTTAAGTGTCCGAACACATAATCCTATTTATTAGTAAACCAATAAAAATGCATTTAATGAACCCACATGATTTTGATATAGCCACTATTGCGCTAAAATTCCAAATACATCAGGCCAAAATATGGAACTGTTAACGGGTTTATGTACGCTTAACAAGCTGTATTTCAAATTGGTTTAAATATATTGGGATACTTTTAATTTATAATTAGCTTTATATTTAGATGACAACAATCCAACTTCCGTTGCAACAGGTTAAAAAAGCAGTATATCCAATAGTTAAAATCGGTTCGCTCTTCTTCGTTTTTGGTTTTGTAACCCGGTTAAACAGTACACTCAGTTTAGACAGATAAGAATATTGCTGTCCATTTAATTAATATGATATTATCTCAAAACTTATAACTATGAGCTCCAAAAAAACGGAAAACCCAAACCCGCGTAGGGATTTTATAAAAAAATCAGTAATTGGCATAGCCGCATTCACTATAGTACCACGATATGTGTTGGGTGGGACCGGGTTTACCGCGCCAAGTGATCAGCTTACCAAAGCCGTGGTTGGGGTTGGTGGTATGGGGCGTAATCATTTTGAGTACGAGGGTACCCGCGTTGTCGCAATTTGTGATGTTGACAAAAAACACCTGGAAGAGTGCGTACCGATGTTAGATAAAGGCGTTAAAACATTTCGCGATTACAGAGAGTTGCTGTTATTGCCCGAAGTTGACATTGTACACATTGCCACGCCACCGCACTGGCACGGTATCATCAGTGTTGATGCAGCCAATGCAGGGAAAGATGTCTGGTGCGAAAAACCCATGACACACACCATAGGTGAGGGGAAGCGTGTTATGGAAGCAATGCAGCAGCAGGGCCGGATATTTCGTATCAATACATGGTTTCGCTTTAAAGACGCTTTTTACGGGATGGGCACCACTGTACAGCCAATAAAAAAATTAGTAGATAGCGGTTTGCTGGGTTGGCCTTTAAAAGTTACTGTGGGCAAGCACACCGGTTACGACTGGAAATTTTACTGGGTAGGCAAAGATCACCTTGAACCACAACCGGTACCTCCCGAACTGGATTACGATACCTGGTTGGGTCCCGCACAGTATAAGCCTTATAACGTTCACCGCGTGCACCAAACGTTCCGTGGGTATTGGGACTATGACGGCGGTGGTTTGAGTGATATGGGACAGCATTATATTGACCCCGTTCAATATTTTTTAGGCAAGGATAATACCAGCCCTGTTTCTGTCGAAGTAGATGCCCCGCAACAACATACAGACGCTGTAGGAACATGGAGAACAATTACTTATACTTATGCAGATGGCTGCCAGATAGTTTTGGATGGTGAAGGAAAAGATACGGACGTGCCGTACATACAGGGCCCTAAAGGGAAATTATATCCCGGTTTTAAATCTGATATTCCTGATCTTGAACGCAAACTTGCCGCATTTCCTGAACCGCCTCCGCAATTAACCACCTTTACTGATGCGGTTAAAACACGACAAAAATTCGCGCTTAATGAAAAGAATGCTTTCCGTTCTTGCACAATTGTCAATATGGGGATGATTGCCCTAAAATTAGGCAGGTCTTTAAAATTTGACCCCGAGAAACTGGAATTTATAAACGATGAGGCAGCAAACAGGATGATCAACCCGGTAATGCGCGCGCCTTTCAGTATTTAAACAGCAATTCAGAACTAATATTTCAAAACTATCATTATGATAAAAAAAATATACCTTATCCCATTGGCCGTTGCTTTGCTCCAAAATATGGTTCAGGCGCAGAATACTAAAGACACTAAAATTGCCGCTGTACTTGCGCAGATGCCTGCAAATAATGCCGGTTTTTTTAATAATAATGCAAGCAATGTAGCAAGCCTGGGCGAGGATGGTTATGCGACATTGATAGAAGGCCTTACCGCACCGGGCAAAGGTAATAATGCATCTATTGAATACACTGTTGGCGGCTTTACTGCTTATGCATCACAAACCGGCAAAGAAGATCTGCGAAAAATGAGCGTTAACGCTTATATAAAAGCATTGCAAAAACTAACTGATAAACAAAACAAGTCGTTTATCATCAGCCAGTTTGATATTGTTGGCAAAGATGATGCTATTGCTTGTTTGCAACCTTATTTAACCGATAACGACCTTGCTGACCCTGCGGCCCGGGCATTGGTCAAGATCAATACACCTGCTTCAAAAGCAGCTTTATTAAATGCTTTGAGAAAAACTAACGGGGCTGCTAAACTTTTCATCATCGAAGCATTAGGCGATAGCCGCTTTAAGAATGCCGCGGCCCCACTTAATACTTTGGCTACAGGCAATGATGCATCAGTTACTAAAGTAGCGTTATATGCTTTGGCATACATTGCAGCACCATCGTCAGAGCCGGTAATAGCTGCTGCCGCTAAAAAAAGCGGCTATAAATATGAAAGTACCAATGCAACCAAATCATACCTGATCTACGCCGAACAACTGGCGAAAAATGGCAATGCTTTGTTAGCTAAAAAAATTGCTAACAACCTGGCGGTAAAAACAACAATCCCTGTAAACGTTCGCGCGAATGCTTTGCAATTACTGGTTAAAACAACCCCAAATCCACAACAATTGCTATTAAACGCATCAGGTGACGCAGACCCGAAATATCGCGCAGCCGCGCTTAGATTAGCGTTGCCTTATCTTACACCTTCGACTATTGGTCTATGGGTTAAAAAATTGATAACTTCAAATGACCAGGTAAAAGTCGATATTCTATATATGTTCGGTCAAAGCACAGCCAAAAGTGCGTTACCTGCTATCCTTGACCTTGCTAAGAGTAAAGATCCTAAAGTTAAACAAGCCGCTATTAATGCTGCTGTTAATATCGGTCAGGAACAAGTATTAGGCAGTTTCATTAAATTAATGGGCCAGGGTGATTCGGACGATATAGATGTTATCACGGAAGCAATATCCCACATGAAAGGCGCTACCGTAGCCGCACAGGTTGCTGCTGCTATTCCGGATGCTAAACAAAGCGTGCAGGTAGCATTGATCGGCATCCTTGATACACGCGCTGCAAATGCGCAGATCAATACTGTTTTCGATCAGCTTAAAAGTAAAAACCCAAGAACCAGCCATGCCGCCTATTCAGCTCTTGCCCATGTGGCGGTTAAAGAAAATGCGCCACAGTTGTTCACATTGCTTAATGAGACTAACGGATTAGATGAAGAAGCTGTACAGGATGCTCTCATCGCTGCCTTAAGCGGCAAGGGTGATCATACACAAGAGGTTGATCTTACCTTACAACAAATGGCTTCGGCTCCTCAAAATAAGAAATTACTGTTTTATAAAATTCTCGGCAGCCTTGGTGGTGAGAAAGCCCTAAAAGTGGTAACTGCAGGTTATGATAGTAATGATGCGGAAACTCAAAAAGCGGCATTAACTGCGTTAGCTGCCTGGCCCAATGCCGGCGCTGCTGCAGAGCTAATAAAAATAGCACGCGAAACCAAAGATGAAGCCGCCCAAAGCAGCGCTCTTTACGGTTACTTACGTTTGATTGAACCAGGCACAAATCCTGCGGAGCAGCAATTATTGTTATTACGTAATGCAATGGCCGTAGCGCAAACGCCCGAGCAGAAAAAACAGATCTTGAAAGATATGGCGAAAGCCAAATGTTTTAATACTATTGTTTTTGCTGGGAAATACCTTGATGATTCCGACTTGCAACAACAGGCTGCCCGTACGGTAATGAATGTTACACTTGATAGTACGTATGAAGGCGATATCATAAAAACGTTGCTAAACAAAACTATCCAGGTTATTACCGGCAGGGATGGCGGCAAACAGAAAGAGGCCATGCGCAAGTATATCGCTGATATGAAACCGGGTGAGGGCTTTGTTTCTTTATTTAACGGCACGGATCTTACCGGCTGGAAAGGTTTGGTAGCCGATCCGATCAAACGCGCGGCTATGGATGCTAAAAAGCTTGCTGCCGAACAGCAAAAAGCTGATGCCGAGGCAAGGGTGGATTGGAAACCGGTTAATGGTGAATTATTGTTTGAAGGCAAAGGCTTCCAGAACTTATGCACCGTGAAAAAGTATGGCGACTTTGAGATGTATGTCGATTGGAAAATTATTGACGACCATAAAGGCGAGGGTGATGCCGGTATTTATCTACGCGGATCGCCACAGGTACAGATTTGGGATACTTCACGCAGAAATGTAGGCGCTCAGGTGGGATCGGGCGGTTTGTACAACAACCAGGTGAACGAAAGTAAGCCGTTAAAAGTCGCTGATAATAAATTAGGCGAATGGAACACTTTCCACATCATTATGATAGGTGATCGGGTAACCGTTTACCTGAACGGCCAACTGGTAACCGACAATATCATTCTTGAAAATTATTGGAACAGAAAGATCCCGATCTTTGCGGAAGAGCAAATAGAATTGCAGGCACATGGATCGCCTGTGGCTTACCGTGATATTTATGTAAAGGAATTACCAGCCGTAAAACCTTATGAATTAAGCGATCAAGAAAAGAAAGAAGGCTTTAAAGTATTGTTTGATGGTACAAACATGTTTAACTGGACCGGTAACACGGTTGACTATACAATTGATAGCGGGAATATCGCCATACACCCACGGCCGGGAAAAGGATCGGGCGGTAACTTATATACTAAAGAAGAGTTTAGTGACTTTGAATACCGTTTTGAGTTTAAGTTAACGCATGGCGCAAACAATGGCTTAGGTATCAGGGCGCCGCTTGAAGGTGATGCCGCCTATGTAGGTATGGAGCTGCAGATACTGGATAACGAAGATCCCATGTACAAGGATCTGCATGTTTACCAATATCATGGCTCTATTTATGGTACCATTCCGGCAAAAAGGGGCTACCTGAAACCTGTGGGCGAATGGAATTACGAAGATGTAGTTGTTAAAGGACCTAAAATAAAAGTGATATTAAATGGTACTACGATATTAGATGCCGATATTACAGAAGCGCGTAAAAATGGCGCTGCCGACGGCAAACCGCACCCGGGCTTGCAACGCGACAGCGGCCATATAGGTTTCCTGGGGCACGGCGATGTAGTATATTTCAGAAATATCAGGGTGAAGGATCTAAGTGAAAAAAAATAACGAAAAAGAAAGATGTCTGAAAAAAATATACGTGTATTAGTGGTTGGATGCGGTAATATGGGAGCCTCACATGCCACTGCTTACCATAACCTGGATGGATTTGAGATCTGCGGATTAGTATCTACAGGAAATAGCAAGGTAGTGCTGAATGAAAAGTTAGGCGGCGGCTATGAGTTGTTTAATAATTATGATGAAGCATTAGAGGCCACAAAGCCCGATGCTGTTTGTATTTCAACTTATCCTGATACCCATGAAGAGTTTGCCATTAAAGCATTTGAAAGCAACTGCCATGTGTTTATAGAAAAACCGCTTGCTGATACTGTAGAGGGCGCCGTACGCGTAGCTAAAGCAGCAGAAAAGGCGGGTAAGAAATTGGTGGTAGGCTATATATTGCGTTATCATCCGTCGTGGGAAAAATTCATTGAGATCTCCAGGCAAATGGGCAAGCCGCTGGTTATGCGGATGAACCTCAATCAACAAAGCCATGGCCGTAAATGGACAGTGCACCGCAATTTAATGAATAGCCTGAGCCCGATAGTGGATTGCGCGGTGCATTATATTGACGTGATGTGCCAGATGACCCGCTCAAAACCGTTACAGGTAAGCGCGATAGGCGCAAGGCTTACCGATGATATACCCGAATGGAATTATAATTACGGGCAATTACAGATCCGTTTTGAAGATGGTTCGATAGGTTGGTACGAAGCAGGGTGGGGGCCAATGGTGAGCGAAACCGCCTTTTTTATTAAAGACGTTTTCGGGCCGAAAGGCGCGGTGTCAATAGTTGCCAAAGAAGCAACTAAGGAAGGCAAATCTGATTTGATAGACGCGCATACAAAAACCGAATCGTTAAAAGTACATTATGCAGACCTTGATAAAAATGATGAGTTTGTTAAGGCGGACGAATGGATCGATCTGCGGGATGAACCCGACCACCAGGAGCTTTGTAACCGCGAGCAACGCTTTTTCCTTAAAGCTATCCGCGAAGACCTTAATTTGGATGATCCCACCGCAGACGCAATTAACAGTCTGCGGATAGCATTTGCCTGTGATGAATCGGTAAAGACCGGAAAGGTTGTGGTATTATAGAGTTTTCATAATGGGGGATAAAATGCTATAAGCTGTTGGCTTAAAAAACGGATCAATTGTTGCCGACCAACACAATCTAAAAAGAAGCCGCCTCATAATTACCCATGAGACGGCTTCTTTTATTTAGACAGGTTAAACCCCCAGGTCTTTAATAATTGAATCTATTTTTTGTTCAAGTTGCAGATCTGTTTCTTTGTATTTATCTGTACTGCTTAATTTACCATTAACACTGCAATAAAATTTAATTTTAGGTTCGGTGCCTGATGGGCGGGCAGATATAATGCTGCCATCTTCGGTAATAAATTGCAATACATCTGATTGTGGCAAATCAATTGCTTTGGTGGTATTGGCGGCCAGATTGGTTTCCATACGTCGCTCATAATCCTTCAGTGTAACCACTTTTGAGCCGCCCAATGTTGCAGGCGGGTTGGTACGGAACGTCTCCATCATGGCTTTGATATCTTCAGCCCCTGTTTTACCTTTTTTAGTGATCGAGATCAGTTTTTCTTTAAAGAAACCGTATTTAACGTACGTTTCAAGCAAAGCCTCAAACAAGCTGCTGCCCTGGTCTTTGTAGTAAGCAGTCATTTCTGCAATAAAGGCGCTTGAAACAACAGCATCTTTATCGCGCACCAGTTCGCCTATCAGGTAACCATAGCTTTCTTCGCCGCCGCCTATAAAGGTTTCCTTGCCTTCTAACTGGGTCATCAGCTCACCGATGTATTTAAAGCCGGTTAAGGTATTGAAACACTTTACATTTTTTGCCGCGGCAATCGTATCGATCAGGTTTGAGGTTACAATGGTTTTTACAATGTACTCTTTGCCTGTTAATTTGCCGGCTTCTTCCCATGCGCTTAACAGGTAATTGATCAGCATACTGCCGGTTTGGTTGCCATTAAGCAATATAAATTCGTTGTCGGTATTTTTAACGGCAATGCCCACGCGGTCGGCGTCAGGGTCGGTAGCCAGTACCAGGTCGGCATCCACCTCCGCTGCTTTTTTCAAAGCCAGCGTTAAAGCTTCTTTCTCCTCAGGGTTTGGATAAACAACGGTTGGGAAATTACCATCAGGCGTGGTTTGCTCGTCAACCAGGATCACATTCTCAAAACCAAACATCTCCAAGGCTTTGGGCACCAAAGTGATGCCCGTACCGTGTATTGGCGAATAAACGATCTTTAGGTCTTTCTGACGTTTGATAGCCTCTGCAGACACTGACAAAGCCGTGATCTGCTTCAAATACGATTGGTCGATCTCATCGCCGATCAATTCGATGTTTTCGTCAACCCGCTCAAATTTAACCTCATCAATGCTTTTGATCGCAGCCACTTCGTCCATAACCGCTGTATCTTCAGGGTGCACAAACTGGCCGCCGTCGGCGCCGTATGCTTTATAGCCGTTGTATTCTTTTGGGTTATGCGATGCAGTAACCATTACACCGCTTTTGCAACCTAACTGCCGAATGGCATATGACAATTCGGGTGTGGGCCTAAGCTCCTTGAAGAAATAAACATGAATGCCATTGGCCGAAAACACTTCGGCAGTAATGCGGGCAAACAGATCGGAGTTGTTTCGACTGTCATGCGCAATGGCCACGCTTACTTTTTCGCCGGGATATTTCTTTTTAAGATGATTGGCCAGGCCCTGTGTGGCAGTACCGATAGTATATTTATTGACACGATTGGAACCGGGCCCCATGATACCGCGCAAACCGCCCGTACCAAATTCAAGATCGCGGTAAAAGGCGTCGGTTAGCTCGGTGTAGGCGCCTTCATCAAGCTGTTTTTGAATTTGTTGTTTTACATCCGTATCGTAGCTTCCCTGAAGCCATACGTTTACTTTCTGGAGGATTATTGGATCTAATGACTGCATTTTTAAAAGTGGAAATAATACTGCGGAAATTACAAACTATTGTCTGAATTGTTGTGATAAATAAAAAATTTGCAGATATAAACACAACCACTCATGTACGTCAGCAATGACGTGGTGAATAGAGAATAGGTATATAGAAGCGTATTGAGGCGATAACACCCACTACAGGCGCAAGTATCATTTTCGCATCAGTGAAAATTCCGATATTTTTATAACTTAGTGAAATTAAACCATTATCTAAAGCCTAAACGCTTACATTAACCATTCTGTACCTCGTCATTGTATGCATAAACAGTTTTACCATTTCGCCAATTTTCTTTTAGGACTTACGGCTTTTTGTGCCTTGCTAAGTAGTTTGCTGCTAATCTGGCACCCGCTGATTGTGCAAGCCGGCGAATTTACTGCCTGGTTTGTTGTTACATCTTTAATTTCACTAACAACTACTATTTTCCTGCTTCGATATTATTACTATAAGCGCTTTATGCTTGTGTTTGCAGGTGCAATAATTTCAATTCTGGCACATCTGTGCTCTTCCTTGGTAGTTGTTATCATATTGGTAAACAGGGAATTAATAGCATATTACATGCCTTCGCAAATTATTTACCTGGGGGTAACTATATTATATGTTATTAGCCTGTCGTTTTCGGTTGCAGGGAAACGGTTTTGGTTAAAACTTGCCGGCCTATATGGGCTGTTAATTGGTCTTCCGGTAATTATTGTACTGATATATGGGCAGCCTCAACCTCAACATATCCAACTTAATATAATAGGCCAGTGGGTAATGGTTGCGGCCAGCTTTACGCCGGTATTGTTTATCATGAACTTTATTGACGAACTGAAAAGCCCGGACACCATTAAAACTGTACGCGAAACGGGAGGTATTAGCCTGGTGGTTTTGGGAGTGGTGATGTTACTATTTGTGGGATACGCCGGGATTGGAATAAAAACACCTATAAATTGGGAGAACCGAAATTTTGAAAGTGCAGAAAAACTCTATCACTTAATGGAAGGCAGAACTTTTGTAAATAACAAAGGCGACACCTTGTTTTATAGAATACTGAAACCATTAAATTACGACCCGCATAAAAAATATCCGCTGGTGGTAAGCCTGCCTTATGGCGGGCAACCTGGCACTGATAAAATAAGGCAGACTGAGGGCGCTGTGGCTGCCGAACTACTCACGACCGACGAAAACAGGAAAAAGTATCCCGCGTTTATTTTTGTGCCTAACTGCCCGGCGGGATCAGGTTGGGGAGGTGTGCCTAATTATCCGTCAGTAGATACTTTGGTTTACAAGGCGATAGAAGCGCTTGACACCGCGTTTTCAATAGATGTGAAAAGACGCTATGTTACCGGGCTATCCAGGGGCGGTTACGGCAGCTGGCACTTTATCTGCACACGGCCAGATCTGTTTGCTGCCGCGATACCTATAAGCGGGGCCGAAGATCCAAAGTTTGCTCCCCGTATTATCAACGTAGCCGTTTGGGCCTTTCACGGCGCGCTGGATAAAAATGTCCCGGTTAGCGGCTCGCGTAATATGATCAAAGCCATGCAACAAGCCGGCGGGCACCCCAAATACACAGAATATCCTAAACAGGGACATGGCATTTGGTACCCGGTCAGTATTACTCCAGGGTTATGGGATTGGCTCTTTGCTCAAAAACGCAGTTGATTGTCTTTAGACCATTTCAGCCTGTGGTGGGGTAGTTTTTATTACATATTCAAACTACTTTTGGTGCAAACATAAACTGTTTCCGTCCAAGTCTTTCATCCATGCAAACCTGCCCCAGGGCGTGTTGTCAATTTTTCCGACCTCAATGCCTTTTGCTTTCAGTTGTTCAATTTCATCCTCAATATCATCACATTCGCATATCAAGGCCTGGAAACTGGCAAGAGAAATAGTTGTATTACCCCCTGGCAAACCCATTTGTATCCAGGCTTCGCCGTGTGGATCTGTAGCTTCTACAATGATCTGAAAGCCAAGTTTTAAATAAAATTCTTTGGCCTTTTGTCTGTCCTCTACCGGGAGCATAATAATTTCTAATGATTTCATATGTTGATTTTTAATATTTGAATTTGTCTCATTCCAAAGTTAAGCGCATCTGTTTACCGTATAACCTGGTAAATACGACAATCTTACCTGTTGATTGCGACAGTAGGTTTTCATAAATTTAACCAATGAAACACGTCTCCATACTGCCGCTTTATGATGCAATGCTCACCAGCATTGACAGCGCTCATCAGCTATTTAACAGAGTAAATGATTTTATGCATTACCAGGGTAAGCCGGATTTTTACCAGGTTGAAGTTGTGGGAATAGAAAGAAATATCAACCTAAATAGTGGCCTGTATGCTATTTATGCCGACAAGACAATTGACGAGGTGAAAAAAACCGACGTAATTATCATCCCGTTACTTTGTGGCGATTTTGAGGAGGCAATTTTTAAAAATGAAAGGTATATAGAATGGGTAACTACTCAATATACTAACAAGGCCGAAATTGTCTGCCTTTGCGTCGGTTCTTTTTTCCTGGCATCTACAGGTTTGCTTAAAGGGCGAAAATGCGCAGTTCATTGGGCGGCAAAAAACGAGTTTAAAGCCAGGTTCCCTGATGTTATCGTTATTGATGATACCATCATTACCGATGAACAGGGAGTTTACACATGTGGTGGTGGATTTTCTTACCTGAACCTGCTTCTTTATATAATTGAAAAGCATTTAGGGCGAGAAATGTCAATACTCGCGTCAAAGATGTTTGAGATAGACATTGAACGGAAAAGCCAAAACCCCTTCGCGATATTCATCGGCCAAAAGAAACACGGTAATGAAGTTGTACTGAAAGCCCAGGAATTTATTGAAAACAATCCTACCACATCCTTTACCATTAATGATGTTTGCGAAAAGTTTGGAGTTGGCCGGCGAACATTTGAAAGGCATTTTAAAAAAAACACGGGTAATTCAGTAATGGAGTATATACAAAGGGTAAAAGTTGAATTTGCGAAAAAGCACCTGGAAGCCGGTCGAAAAACAGTGAAAGAGATCATCTTTGAAACAGGCTATTCTGATATTGATGCTTTTAGGAAGATCTTTAAGAAGTTCACGGACCTGTCACCAATTGATTATCGGAAAAGATTTGCCGGGTAATAGTGAACTGCAAACCAAAAAGGGCGTTTATGCATAGTTTATTTTGGACAAATCTTTTAGATTTGATAACCAATCATCAAATCATGAATAACCGTTTAGTAAAATGTATAGGCATACTATGCATTGTTGCCTTAATCACAACTTCATTTAAAACCTATGATGGCTGGCAATCAAAATTGGTTACCTTAAATCCCGATGGCTCACTAACCTATCATCCCGATGAGCAGGGAAACATATTGCCGGATTTCAGCAGAGTTGGTTACCATGAAGGCGATAAACCTATCCCGGATGTAGCGGTTGTTAAAACTATTGAAGCGCCAAAAGACGGCAACGCTTCACAGTTAATCCAGGACGCTATAAATGAAGTTTCAAAACTTAATCCCAATGCCGATGGATATCGCGGAGCGGTGCTGCTAAAAAAAGGCATTTATAAAGTTCCCGATAGTTTACGCATCAATACCAGCGGTGTTGTACTTCGCGGCGAAGGCTTGGGCAAAGGTGGTACGGTTATCGTTGCTTCAGGCACGGGACAACGTACCCTGTTACATATTGGTGGTAGCGGGTCTGCAAGAGAAGTTAGTGGTACAAGAGTAAATATCACAGACAATTTTGTGCCTGTGGGTGCAAAGTCTTTTAATGTGCAATCATCTGCGGGGTATAAAGTTGGGGACAGGATTATTTTATATCGCCCGAGCCCGGAAAATTGGATCCACGATTTAAAGATGGACCAGATACTTGCCAAAAAAGACACCAAACAATGGAAGGCCGGCGAATATGACATGCACTATGAGCGAACCATTACAAAAATTGAAGGCGATAAAGTTTATATCGATAATCCCGTAGTAATGCAGTTGGATACACGCTACGGCGGCGGAGCGATATATAAATACACTTTCAATGGCCGGATTAAAGAAGTGGGCGTAGAAAACATTGCGTTTCAATCTGACTACTTAAAAGACGACGATGAAAACCATGGATGGACAGCTATCGATCTTAGAAATATTGAAAACGGCTGGGTGCGTAATGTATCATCAAAATATTTTGGTTATGCCTGCGTAAGTATAGATAACGGCGCTCGGAACATTACGGTCACTGATTGTAAATGTACCGATGCCAAATCACAAATAACCGGCGGCAGGCGATATTCATTTAATGTAACCGGCCAACTTAACCTGGTGATGAATTGCCAGGCCGAAGATGGCAGACACGACAACGTAACAGGTGCAAGAGTATGCGGGCCAAATGTATTTTACAACAATACTGCCAAACACACACATGCCGATGCCGGTCCGCACCATCGTTGGGCCACGGGAACACTATACGACAATATTATAACAGATGGTGAGATCAATGTACAGGATCGCGGTAATATGGGTAGCGGCCATGGCTGGAGCGGTGTAACCCAGGTGTTATGGAATTGCACTGCATCAAAAGCGGCCGTGCAAAAGCCATGGGTTAGCGGACAAAATTATTGCATAGGGCTTCACGGCAGTAAAGACGCGGGCCATTTCAAAGATAGGGACGAGGGATATTGGGAAGGCCAGGATAGAAAAGGACTTGAACCGGCATCGTTGTATATGGCTCAATTTAAAGCGAGACATTTAACTAAGTAAAAAGGGAAAGGTCCCGGTGATTGACCGAGAACCTGCCTTTTTGTTTTTCAATATGAGGACATTTTTGAGGCAATTTGCAAGTGTTGCGGTTATAATGCTAAAAACTGTTTTTTAATGCAATTTGTTGACGGATATTGACGCAAATTGTCTTGTTTTATTATTCTCCGACAGTACCTGTCTTAACTTCGCCGGCCCGTTTGTAATTGGCCATGATCACGCCGCTTGGAGTAGTCGTACTCTCTGTCAGGGTAAATGCTGCCGGCATCGCGTTGTCATCAAACAGCCTTTTGCCTTTACCCAATATTACGGGATGAATGTTAAGCCAGAACTCGTCCACCAGATCATGCTGCAATAGTAACTGAACCAGTTTGCTGCTGCCCCAGATCTTAATGTCAGGACCTTGCGAGTGTTTAAGCTCTTTGATATCTTCCACACCGGTAAGGAACTTGCAGTTTTGCCAATCAGATTTATTGCGGGTGCTTGACAGAACATACTTGGTAACTTCGTTAACTCCTGGCCAATGCTCGGCGTGGTTTGGCCAATAAGATTCAAAGATATCAAACGTATGCCGGCCCAGCAGCAGGTCTGCTGGTACCAGTTGTTTCTCCATAACCTTGCCTCCGGCTTCGTCGCCATAGGGTGCGGTCCAGCCACCATATTTAAAACCGTTTGATAGATCTTCTTCAGGTCCGCCGGGTGCCTGCATTACGCCGTCTAACGTAATGAATGATAAAACAGTTATCTTTCTCATGTGATTTTACCTCCTGTTATAATTTATGTTTAAAATCAGTTTGTTATGATACAAATCTCAATAATAAGATGATATGGGTTGCGGTGTATATGTGACTAATCGCAGGGTTAAATGAGACAAACGGCAAAGAAAAAGCCCCAAGCAAGTTTGCTAAAGGCTTTTAACTTATAAAAGTGACCGATAAGGTACGGATGTCGAACTCTTTTATAGAGGATTGTAAGAAAATTGTAGCTTTAAGAAGTTAAAGCAATTATAAAAAACTCGAATGACTGAGATTAAAATTCCATTAAGCAAGAAAAAAAATTTGTTAATGCTGCTGGGAGCGGCAATATTCGTTGTACTGGGAGTTTTGTTTGTTGTCAGGCCGGAAAATTTCACTTCGCAGTTTCATCAAAATATAGCTTTAATAAGATTAGTGGGAATGTTAAGTGTTGTGTTTTTTGGTGCATGTGCTATTTATGGAATGATCAAAATTTTCGACAAGAAATATGGTTTGATAATTGACAGAGAGGGTATCATCGATAATACAAATGCTTCAAGTATTGGCTTAATAAACTGGGCAGATATTTTGTCAATCGAAACCCAAAACGTTATGTCTACAAGGTTTTTGCTCATTTTTATTAAAAATCCTGAAAATTACCTAAACCGCGCAAAAGGATTGAAACGAAAGCTTTTGTATGCCAATATGAAAATGTATGGTACTCCTTTATCTATTATATCAAATTCTATAAAATTCAATTTTGATGATCTTGAAGACTTGATAAAAGCTAACTTGAATGAATATCAAAAAACTAATTCTATCTGAATTAAAACTGTTGTTATTATGTAGATAAACAAAAAGCACAGTAATATTGAGTACTACTGTGCTTTTGTGACCTGGGAGAGGATCGAACTCTCGACCCACTGATTAAGAGTCAGTTGCTCTACCGGCTGAGCTACCAAGTCTGATTTTTAACCGGGTGGCAAATATACAGCAATATAGTAAATTGTCAACTCTCTTTTTGCTGTTTCTTATTTAAACCATTTAAACAGCATGTTTGCTACTGCTATTTATTTTGTATTATTTGATTTAAATATATTTATGCTTCCTTATTCAGGAGGATAATTAATACTTTTAAAAATGAATCTTAAACAACAGATTAGTTTATGGTTGGCGATATTTTGTCTTCCTTTCTCATTACAAGCGCAAACTTTTAACAACTTCAATAAAAAAGGCGAACAGGTAACCAAGTTCAGTAAACTTGGCGATGCAGTTGACGCACATGATGGAGAGATAGCCTACTTTAACGGTACTTATTACCTGTATGGCACCAGCTACGGCTGCGGATTTGAATGGGGGCATAAAGACGCACCGTTTTGCGGATTTGAGGTTTATTCATCCAAGGATATGGTGACCTGGACAGATAAGGGTACTTTATTTGATGCAGGCACAACGGTTTGGCAAACACGCTGTAATGGTAATACTTATGGTTGTTTTCGCCCGCATGTTATTTATAACAAGAACACTAAATTATATGTGCTTTGGATAAACGTTTATGACAATCAGGTAGGGTATAGGGTGTTTACCAGTAAAACACCTATCGGGCCGTTTGTTGAGCAGACACAACCTAAACTGGCCGTTAATAGCGATGCCGCGGTTGCAGGCCTGAACAACGGCGACCACGATACATTTGTCGACGACGATGGCACGGCTTACTTAGCGTACACCGACTGGCGTGCAAAAGGCGCTATAGCTATTGAACAGCTAAGTGCCGATTATTTAACCGGTACCGGTAAAGTTGTAAAAGCCATAACAGCAGCACAAACAGAAGCACCGGCCTTATTTAAACGGAAAGGAATTTATTACCTGATTTATTCTGACCCTAATTGCGGCTACTGCTCGGGTACAGGCGCTTCGTATCGCACCGCTAAATCGCCATTAGGGCCATGGTCTGAGGGGATCAGGATCAGCGATAACTCTTGCGGTGGGCAACCATCATTTGTATCATCGATCAAATTAAAATCGGGCGATATATTCTTATTCGGAAGTGATTTATGGAACAATGCAGCTAAAAATGAATCGCTGGCTAATTATTATTGGGCTCCGCTAACTTTTACTGCGGATGGTGCTATCAATCCGATAGTGTGTCAAAACACTGTAGCTGTCCTAACAACTGCAAGTGCTAAGAACGATAAAGATCTGAATTTTGCACCCGGTTGCGATATTAACAACGGATTTAAACGTTTGCAAACATTTAAAGCAGCCAAAACAGGAGTGTTAAGTACTGTTAGTATTTCAACTTTTAAAAGCGCTTATCCAGATGCTGATCTGCAGGTCAGTATAACAGAAGCCGGTAATGATAAATCGCTAAGCACAACAAACGTCACGGTGGCTAAAATAAGCTGGTCCCCAAAAAATGTAGTTATTCACCCGCATATCAAGGTAACAGCAGGCAAAAGTTACGTAATAACCATAACCTCAACTACCGCCAAAGGCTGCTACGGATTGGAATACGACAGATCAACAAAAGACAGTGTAGAACCGAAATTTATTTACAGCATTACGATAAAATAACGGCTTACGCCATTGCGTAAAGCTCATCTTTTTGTTTTTGTACCGCGTCGCTGTTAATATATTCGTCGTAGCTCATTAATTTATCAATAACACCGCCCGGCGTTATCTCAATAATGCGATTAGCAACGGTTTGTACCAACTCATGATCTCGTGATGTAAATAGAATAGTGCCTCTGAAGTCCCTCATGCCATTATTAAGCGCGGTGATAGATTCAAGGTCAAGGTGATTGGTAGGTTCGTCAAACATCAGCAAATTGGCCGATTGCAGCATCATGCGGCTAAACATGCAGCGCATTTTCTCACCGCCTGATAGTACATTGCTTTTTTTCAATACTTCTTCGCCCGAGAATAGCATACGGCCCAAAAATCCGCGGATGAACTGATCATCCTTTTCGCCCGGCGAATACTCGCGCAGCCAATCGATCAGATTCTCATTTTTATCTTTAAAATATTCGGTGTTATCCATCGGGATATCGGCAGCATTAATGGTTACTCCCCATTTAAATTCACCTTTATAATCTTTATCTCTTCCGGTTAATATGTTATAGAAAGCGGTGGTAGCCAAACTGTTGTTTGATAGCACCGCGATCTTATCGCCTTTATTTACCATTAAACGGACGTCGCTAAACAAGGTCTCGCCGTTTAATTTTTTGCTTAAACCCTCTATCTGTAAAATTTGATCGCCAGCTTCACGGCCAAGGTTGTTAAATATAATTCCGGGGTATTTACGGTTTGATGGCTGGATCTCGTCAAGGTTGATCTTATCCAAAGCTTTTTTACGGCTGGTTGCTTGCTTTGATTTTGAAGCGTTGGCGCTAAACCTGCGGATAAACTCCTGCAATTCTTTAACCCGGTCCTCGGTCTTTTTGTTCTGATCAGACCGTTGTTTTAAAGCCAACTGGCTCGACTCATACCAGAACGAGTAGTTACCGGTATAGATGGTCATTTTAGCGAAATCGATATCAACCACGTGGGTACACACTGTATCCAAAAAGTGCCTGTCGTGCGATACTACCAATACAATAGCCTCATATCCCGCCAGGAAATCTTCCAGCCAGCTAACGGTGTGAATGTCCAGATCATTGGTAGGCTCATCCAGTAGTAAAATATCGGGGTTACCAAACAGTGCCTGGGCCAATAACACACGTACTTTTTGTGTATTATCCAGATCCTTAACCAATTGGTAATGAAATTCTTCTTTAATGCCTAAGTTGCTCAATAGGGTAGCGGCATTACTTTCTGCGTTCCAGCCGTCCATTTCGGCAAAAAGGTTTTCCAGTTCGCCTGCACGTTCGCCATCAGCATCTGTAAAATCCTCTTTCAGGTAAATGGCGTCCTTCTCCTTCATTACAGCATACATCTCTTTGTGGCCCATCATTACGGTTTCAATAACCGTAAACTCATCAAACGCGTAGTGATTCTGGCTCAGCACCGCCATACGCTCGCCGGGAGTAAAGCTAACCTGCCCGCCGGTTGGGTCAATTTCGCCCGAAAGGATTTTTAGAAATGTTGATTTACCTGCACCGTTGGCACCAATAATGCCGTAACAGTTACCCTGGGTGAATTTTAAGTTAACATCTTCAAATAAAGTACGCTTACCGTAGCGTAAAGATAGATTGGATACCGAGATCATGCTGCACCTGTAATTTGCGGCAAAATTACGCTTTTTTTAGCGATTTGAGCGCAGTTAATTAGAGAATAGTTATTTTGGTGAGTAGGAGATGGTGAGTGGTGAGTAGCTAATTTATGTTAACACCTGGTGCTTTTTAATAACAATTCACCAGCCCACTACTCAACTAATCATTGACCCATTAAATCCGTAAGGCTTTCCGTTTCATGATCGGCCAATTTTTGGAGCGGGCCGGATGCCACCAGTTTCATCATCATATTCAGTTCGGCATTGATGGTGAATGTAACTGCCGTACTGCTGTTTTCATCAGCAAGATTCCAATTAAGCTGAATGCTAAACGGTGGGTTATCAACCGCTATAATGTTAATTGTTTTATTTTCAACCCTTTCATCGATCTTTAATGAAAGCTGAACCATATTTTGAATACTAAAACTTGCCTCATTAAAGGTTGAGGCCCAGTTTTGCACGCTGTCAGGCATAAGTTGGCGGTGATTATTAAAATCAGATAAGAAGTTATAAACTGTTTCAGGAGAGGCGTTTATAACTTTTTTACTTTCGAAGGTTGTCATGATATTATTGAGTGGTTTCTGTTCCCCAGGTTGACGGGCTTTCGCGCCATTCTCTTAACATCTCTACATCTTTACGTGATATATACTGGTGGTCTTCGGCATATCGCAATAACGCCGTATAGTTTGATAAGGTAATGAATGGACAATTAGCTGCTTTAAAGTTTTCTGTAGCTACGTTAAAACCATAGCTAAAAATAGCAGCAAGCCCTGCAACATCATAACCGGCATCGCGTAAAGCGGCAACCGCCTGTAAACTGCTTTTACCTGTTGATATCAGATCTTCAATTACAACTACACGTTTACCCGTTAAAACATCGCCCTCAATTAAATTGCCGGTACCATGCTCTTTAGGCTTGGCGCGTACGTAAATAAATGGTAAACCAAGCTCTTGTGCCACCAAAGCGCCTTGCGGTATACCTGCGGTTGCAACACCGGCAATGCAGCCTACCGAGCCAAATTTTTCCTGGATAATAGTAGTAAGCTGCTGCCTGATATACGTACGAATGGTTGGATATGAAAGGGTAATACGGTTATCGCAATAAATTGGCGACTTCCAGCCTGAAGCCCATGTAAAAGGATTATTAGGTTGTAATTTAATTGCTTTAATTTGCAACAGAAATTCCGCTACCTGTTGTTCGGTTTCACTAATATTAAACATGGCCCAAAAATACAGAATTTATATTAACCAAAAAGTTATCTTATTAACAGAATCTGAACCGATATTAACAGCTAATTATCAAAAGATTGATAGCCAGACATTTGATCTTAAAATAATTTATACCTGGATACTGGCGCATAAAAGCGATTTGTTTTATGTTTTATGTAAAGATGCCAAGGCATTTTTAAAACAGGTTAAGCAAAGTGTTACTGTTATTGAAGCGGCGGGCGGACTGGTAAAAAATGAAAACCGCGATCTGTTATTTATTTATCGTAATGATAAGTGGGACCTGCCCAAAGGTAAAATTGAAAAAGGCGAAACCATTAGAGAAGCCGCCGTGCGCGAGGTAGAGGAGGAGTGCAATATCGTTGTGAACAAGCTTGGCAAAAAGATCTGCAAAACTTATCACGTTTATATCTATAAAGATGAGGTGGTATTAAAGAAAACCCATTGGTATAAAATGAAAGCAAAGGGCCAAAATAAGCTAAAACCGCAAAAAGAAGAAGGGATAACCGACGTGCGCTGGTTTAAACCAAATGATATTGATGCCATATTGGCCAATACGTTCCCGTCTATTCTTGATGTGCTGGCAGCAATGGATCTGATTACAGATAAGCCAAAGCTTCTTTTGGAATAAATTGGCTTACATCGCCATTGTAGCGCAGTATTTCGCGCACGATGGTTGAACTGATGGACGAGTAGCCCGGTTTGCTTACAATAAAAATACTTTCAATATCAGGCATGAGCGAATGGTTCATTTGCGCTATAGCTTTTTCATATTCAAAATCTGATACCGTACGGATGCCGCGGATCATGTAAGCAGCACCTATGCTTTTACAGAAATTAACGGTTAAACCCTCGTAAGCGATAATATGAATTTTTGGCTCGGTGTCAAAAACAGCCCTAAGCATTTGCTCGCGTTTTTCTATACTTAAAAAGCCGGGCTTGGCGCTATTGCTGCCAATGCCAATGTAAATTTTATCAAATAAGCCTACCGATCTTTTCACAATATCAACATGAGCTTTGGTAACCGGGTCAAATGATCCCGGGAAAAGGGCTGTTTTCATGGTCTGCTGTATTTTAAGTAAAGATAAATCTAATATAGCTTAGTTCTATCGTATTTTTTGTATAAATCCATAATGTGGCGCCGGCGATTTTCCGTTAGGTATACGGTCATAAGCCTGGTAAAATACGTTGTTATTATTTTGGTCGATGCCTTTAAACAGCGTCCCGATAGCTTTTTGAACTTCCTGGTTCTCGGCTTTTAAAGCAGCGGTATCAGTTAATTTAATTGCCGACTTATAGCTGATCAGCGGAGAAATGCCTTGATGACCTGCCTCTTCCATGATCTCCGGACTGATAGAGAAAATCTGGGGATTAGATTTAACCTGGCTAATTGTTACCGGGAACTGATACCTGGCATTTGCTTCGTCAATTACTTTTGAATAAAAGATCTTCATTTCGCTATCGTTCTTGTACACCAGGCGACCGCCACCCGGGTTAACCAGTTGTGATACCAGGATCATATTATTTGTAGCGTCCAGCAAATCGCCGCTATTGTAAAGGCTTAGCGCAGTTTTGTAATATTGCTGCGGTGTTTTATTGAAAATATTATAATCGCCAATTTGCAGGATGTTTATTTTCCAGCTGTCTCCATATTTTCCATAAATTGCCAATATTAAAGCGTTAACCGGCAGGTTTTTAGTCACCAGCAAGGATACGTATGTCTGCTCATTTACTGCCTTGTAAGATATTGTATAGTCAGCATCGTTTCCTTTATTTGATATTAAGGTATCGGGTATATTCTTAGTGGCATTTATTTTATAATACTCATCAACTATCTCGTAATCTTTAGCAGCATATTTATTAGCCGTTCTATTTAAAATAGTATCTATGTTGCTTTTTGTTTTTTTTATCAATTGGTCAGATAATAATGCTTTTACCGCATCGGCATTTTGGGTCATTATGCCGGTAAAAAGTTTCTTATTTAAATTGGCTATTTGCTTTTTAACGTCGCTGTCTATGTTATCATTAACCCAGGTGCCGGTTTTGTTTGAATGGCAGCTTTGTACAGAAACAATAAAGCAGATCACAAATAATGCGTATAGAATATTTCTTTTCATTTGTTAGGATTGGTATGAGCCGGGATTAAAAACGCAAAATTATTAATTTTTAAAGAATGAGAATGACGAATGGCCATATTTACGTTGTTCGACAAAAGCCGGGTGATTACTCAGGTTTTGCATGGACTGATGTTCTACGATCAATAAACCATCTGGCAGCAAAAGGTTTTTGTCAAATATGATCCTGGGAATTTCGGGTATTTGGTTTAGGTCATAAGGTGGGTCGGCAAAGATCAGATCATATTGCTCGGTCTCCAGTTGCAGATATTTAAAAATATCAGCCTTATATGTCTTTATTTGTGATAATCCGTGCTGCCGGGCAATGTCTTTAACGTAATTAATGCAATGGATGCTGCGATCAACAGCTATCACCTGAGCCGCTCTGCGCGACGCAAATTCATACGTTATATTACCTGTACCACAAAACAGGTCAAGCACTTTAATATTATCAAATTCTATTTGATTTTGCAGGATATTAAATAACGCCTCCTTTGCAAGGTCAGTAGTAGGGCGTACGGGTAAATTTTTTGGCGGATTAAGCCTTAATCCTTTTAAAGCACCTCCGATGATCCGCATAGAGTCAATGCCGCTAAATTCAGTATTTGTTGTGAGGCGATGTGTCCGGGTAATTCTAATAATTGCGGGTCGAAGAAAGAAACAGCTTTAAAAAATTTGCTTAAAAGGATGCTGTATTTTTCTTCGGATGCTATGCTGCCGCTTAATTTAAGACGAACACTACCGGTGGATAAATCTAACTCTTCAACTACAAGTGCTGAGAAATAGGCAATATCGTTCTCATCGATAAACTCAAAACTGTTGTAAAAACGGATATTATTATCCTTGAAATATAGAAATTCGGCTTTACCATTGTCAGTATGCAGGTAAAGGTCATAGTTTGACGGGTTACTTTGCGCAACAGCAGTTATACGGCCTTTGCTTAAATAAACGGTTTTATTCAGGCCAAATCGCTGTATAGTCGATATTGCTTTTTCATCAACTTTATAAATAATAAAGTTTTGTTCATTCAGCTTTTGCGCCAAAATCTTTTCATCAGCTTTTACATCCAGCAAGCGGGCATAGTTAATTAATTGGTCTTCGCTAAAAAGCGGTGCGGGCACCAGTGTAAAACCTTTGGCGGCTAAACCAATAATTACTTCCTTATAGTTTGCAGTCAATTCGCCAGCCAATTCCTGCGGATCTGAAAACTCATTTAAGCTGCAATTCATTCCCAGGGCAACTAATTCTTTTTCAATTATGGCATACGAAAAAGAATCCACATCGATTTGTATCAACAACTTATAGTTAAATGACCGGTTAAGGTCAAATGAAGGATCGCGGAAAGTGTAGATTTGTTCGCTCATGCTGTTAACAAAAGTAATGAGATTTACCTTCTAACAAATACAAATACAAATTTAATTTCGATTACGCTATAATTTAAGATGAGGTTAGCGCCTTGAAAACAACAGTAACTTAAACATCCCCGGAATTATGGGATCAGCAATTGACCGTTGAATGTTCGTTATACATTTGTACTACTTAATAAAGTAATGTGTTTCTTTATTTTATGTTGTTAGGATGTAAAAGCTACCCAATTATATAAATTTCCTATAAATTATGGGGAAATCCCTAATTCTGAAGCTCGATAATAAATTGCCAGGGATAATATAGTAACAGATTTATTACAATAATCGCAAGCTTTTTTATATATAATTTGGAGAATAATCATAAAACAGTTAGCCTAATTAATTTTTGCTAAATCTCACGTTATCAGTACGAAAAGTAAAATTAATTTTAACTTTAACCTCACAATTAACCAGGTATAAAATAAATAATATTGATATGTCAGAAGTATTTGCATCCCCTGCTTACACTGAAAAAAAATCATTTGAAAAGGATTTTTTTAACAACGTTGCCGACTATGAAACAAGTGTTACAGGTAGGATAGAGTTAAGAGAGCAAGAAACGCTTAGAGCAGTAGAGAACATGCGTAGATTCGGATTTCGTGTAGCGTTCTTTGGTGTTGTTTTATGTGCAGTACTTAGCTATTTTTTAAAATAGTATTTGCCGGGGGTATATCAGAACATATAACCCGAACAATTGTTGAATATAAAGCCAATTGAAAATTATGGGAGTTGTTTTCAAAAAAGCATTTTTATTTTAAAGCGAGACTAATCTTGAAACAGATTAGTCTTTTTACTTTCAGTAGATCTTCACAATTATTTAAATCACAAATGTGTGGGGTACTCAAACAGCCATTGTCCTTTAACTTGATTTACTGAATCTTTCTTCAAATGGTAATTCGTTTTCGAGTGTATTAGTTGTACACTATTAGCTGCATTTGTTTTATGTGAATTGATAAATATTATCAATAAACCTAATGCTGTAATTATTCCAAATACATATATTATTGACATTTGGTCAAAAGTCTTAACATTTTTCATTACGTCTTTCTTATAGGTGTGCAGCAAAGATAATTTACTTCACACACAATATTCAATCGTAACAGAATAGATATAAACCAGGATATTGTTTGATACTCAAACAAACCCCAAAGCTTTTAAGCAGAGGTAAGAAATGGAAATCATCATAAACAGCGCAAGCACAAAAATTAGTAAATCTTTCCAGGATTTCTTTTGACCATCGATGCCTTTTAGGATTAGACCAATTAACACATACGAGACACAAAGAAGAAATACAAGAACAACTACAATTAACTTAAAGATATTCATTGAAACAGTAACGAATTGTGGTAAGGCTTGTTTCTCATTACAAACTTTTTTTATTAAACGTAAATAATAGCGACTTGGTTACTGCAACATCGGATAAAAGATGGCACATAAGGCACTTTTTTATTTGCAATTAAGATAATATTTTTTGAATTACTTAAGCTAGTAATCTGCATTTTTGCTATGTGTCAACATCAGATCAGATCCGTAAGGCTTTTCCGCACGAACCTACACCCCAGCAACAGGAGTTATTTAGCCGCCTGAATACTTTTTTGCTGAAAGATGATGGTGACGAATGCTTTATTTTAAAAGGATATGCAGGTACCGGTAAAACCACCATTGTCGGTGCGTTGGTAAAAGCGTTGAAAAGCTACAACTATAAATCAGTACTGCTGGCACCAACCGGGCGCGCCGCTAAGGTGATCACCAGTTATTCTGGTCGTAAGGCGTTTACCATCCACAAACGCATCTACCGTAAAAAGACAGCGCTAAATGTTGATGAGTCATTCATGATCTCTGATAACCTGGCCAGTAATACCTTGTTTATTATCGATGAAGCTTCTATGATCTCCGACCAGATCAGCGGTAATAATCGTGACACTTTATTGCATGACCTGGTTAAGTACGTTTACAATAAAAAGAACTGCAAACTAATGTTGGTTGGTGATACCGCGCAGTTGCCCCCTGTGGGCTCTGATAACAGCCCCGCATTAGATGAGGAGCTAATGAAGTTAGATTATAACCTAACTGTATTTAGCTACGAACTGACAGATGTATTGCGGCAGGGAAAAGATTCGGGAATATTGTACAATGCCACCCGGATCCGTGATATCATCCGGCAGGAACAGGAGATCATCCCGCAAATAACTACCAAAGGCTATACCGATGTTTTCAGGATGACCGGCGAACGGTTAGAAGAGGGCCTGGAATATGCTTATAACAAGTATGGCAATGAAAACACGCTGGTAATTTGCCGGTCTAACAAAAACGCTAATCTTTACAACAAGCAGATCCGTGCACGCCTGTTATGGCGCGAAGAAGAGCTAACCGGCGGAGACCAGTTGATGGTAGTAAAGAACAACTACTTCTGGTTGCAAGACCAGGAGGAGGGTAGTACGGGCTTTATTGCCAATGGCGACATAGCAAAGATCAGGAAGGTACGCCGGATCGAGGACATGTACGGATTCAGGTTTGCAGATGTGCAGTTGGAATTTACTGATTATGTCGAAGATCCCGTTTTAGATTGCAAGGTATTGCTGGATACTTTGTATTCAGAATCGCCGGCTTTACAGCCGATAGATCAGAAGCGGTTTTACCTGGAAGTCATGAAAGATTATGACCATATCACTAACAGACGCGCTAAGCACCAGGAATTAAAACTCAATCCTTATTATAACGCCCTGCAAGTAAAATTTGGTTACGCCATTACCTGCCATAAGGCCCAGGGCGGGCAGTGGGACGCGGTTTTTGTCGATCAGGGTTACCTCACCGACGAAATGGTTAATACTGATTTTTTACGTTGGTTCTATACAGCGTGCACGCGTGCCACTAAAGAATTATACTTAGTGAACTTTAATGATAAATTTTACGGCGGACCGGTTGAACGACCGTTTTAACCTCATTTTATTCCCGCAAATTTTTTAGTGTTTTCTGTTAACTTTTGATGAATTGATTTGTTATTAACTTACAGAAAGAAATCAAAATAGTTAATTGACAAAAAGGCATAATACTTTACAAGTAAATGCCATTATTTCATAAATTATACTCGTGGCAAGTAATTTGACTGTAGGTTATACAACAATTAATCATCATGAATTTTAACAATTTTACCATAAAAGCCCAGGAAGCTGTTCAAAAGGCTTCAGAGATTGCAACCGGTAACCAGCAGCAGGCTATTGAGCCTGCTCACCTGCTTAAAGGTTTATTACTGGTTGATGAGAATGTTATAACTTATTTACTAAAAAAACTAAACGTTAACCTCAACAGGTTAAATGATATTTTAGATGAGCAGATAGCGTCGTTCCCGAAAGTTAGCGGCAGCAATGTTTATTTGTCATCTACATCTAATTCATCTCTACAAAAAGCTACCGGTTACTTGAAAGAATTTAAGGACGAGTTTGTATCCGTAGAGCATATTTTGTTAGGTATTTTAAGCGTGAGCGATAAAACCAGCACTGCGCTTAAAGATTTTGGCGTAAACGAAAAGGACCTGAAAAAAGCCATCATCAGTTTGCGTGGCGATAATAAAGTTACCGACCAAAATGCTGAAGCAACTTACAATGCCCTAAATAAATATGCACGTAACTTAAATGAGTATGCCGAATCAGGCAAGCTTGATCCGGTTATTGGCCGCGACGAAGAGATCAGGCGGGTTATCCAGATACTATCGCGCCGCACAAAAAACAACCCGATTTTGGTTGGTGAACCCGGTGTTGGTAAAACTGCCATCGCCGAAGGAATAGCATTCAGGATCATTAAAGGCGATGTACCCGAAAGTTTAAAAACTAAAACGGTTTATTCATTGGATATGGGTGCGCTTATCGCCGGCGCTAAATACAAAGGCGAGTTTGAAGAGCGTTTAAAAGCCGTCATTAAAGAAGTTACCCAGGCTGACGGCGAGATCATCCTGTTTATTGACGAGATCCATACGCTGGTAGGTGCCGGAGGCGGCGAGGGCGCCATGGACGCGGCGAATATATTAAAACCTGCCCTGGCACGAGGCGAACTAAGAGCCATAGGCGCAACGACGCTGAATGAGTATCAAAAATATGTTGAGAAGGACAAAGCCTTAGAACGCCGATTCCAGATGGTGCTGGTTGATGAACCAGATACTGCAGATGCTATTTCTATCCTACGTGGATTAAAAGAACGTTACGAAGCACACCATAAAGTGCGGATTAAAGACGAGGCTATAATTGCCGCGGTTGAAATGTCGCAACGGTATATATCTGATCGTTTCCTGCCGGATAAGGCAATCGACCTGATGGATGAGGCTGCTTCTAAATTACGTTTAGAAATGGATTCAGTACCCGAAGTGGTTGATGAACTGGAGCGCAGAATAATGCAGTTGGAGATCGAACGCGAAGCGATCAAGCGTGAAAAAGATGATAAACGGGTAAAAGAATTAGGTGAAGAGATCGCTAATCTATCTGCCGAGCGTGATTCTTTACGTGCCCAATGGCAAGGTGAAAAAGATGTTGTAGACGGCATTAACCTGAAAGTTGAGCAAATAGAAAACTACAAACTGGAAGCCGACCAGGCCGAACGCGCAGGTGATTATGGCAAAGTAGCAGAATTACGCTATGGCCGTATCCGCGAAGCACAGGAAGAAGTTGAAAAACTGAAAGAGGCATTACTGAATAATAAATCGGACAGCAGAATGCTGAAAGAGGAAGTTACTTCGGATGATATCGCAGGCGTGGTATCGCGCTGGACAGGCATCCCCGTTTCAAAAATGATCCAGAGCGAACGCGAGAAATTGCTGAGCCTTGAGGATGAGTTACATAAACGTGTGGCAGGCCAGCATGAAGCTATTGAAGCGATAAGTGATGCAATCCGCCGTAGCCGCGCAGGTTTACAGGATAAACGTAAGCCCATAGGATCTTTTATCTTTTTAGGTACAACAGGCGTTGGTAAAACAGAATTGGCAAAAGCATTGGCCGAATACCTGTTTAATGACGAAGCCGCCATGGTACGTATTGATATGAGCGAGTACCAGGAACGCCATGCTGTGTCAAGGCTGATAGGTGCGCCTCCGGGATATGTAGGTTATGATGAAGGCGGACAATTAACTGAAGCTGTTCGCAGGAAACCTTACAGTGTTATCCTGTTAGATGAGATAGAGAAAGCACATCCTGATATATTTAACATATTGCTGCAGGTATTGGATGATGGGCGCCTGACCGATAATAAGGGCAGGGTAGTAAACTTTAAGAATACCATCATTATCATGACCTCAAACATTGGTTCAAATATCATACAAGAAAATTTCCAGGATTTTGATGATAGTGATAAGGACGAAGTAATAGCCAAAACTAAAAATCAACTATTTGATTTGTTACGGCAAACCATTCGCCCTGAGTTTTTAAATCGGATAGACGAGATCATTATGTTTACACCACTTAGCCGCGACGAAATAGGGGATATCGTTAAACTGCAATTTAAACAGGTACAGCAAACGCTTGCAGAAATGGGCATAGTTATAGAAGCATCAGACGAAGCGTTGGATTGGCTGGCACAGTTAGGCTACGATCCGCAATTTGGTGCAAGGCCGTTGAAACGGGTGATCCAGAAAAGAATATTGAACGAATTATCCAAGCAAATACTGGCCGGAAAGGTTGATAAAGACAGCAAGATCAAACTTGATATGTTTGACAACCAGTTTGTGTTTCTAAATACCAACGAGCACGCTACTGCGGATAAATAATAAATCCATCATATAATCAAAAAGCCACCTATATATAAATGGGTGGCTTTTTTGTATATGTTAAATTACCGGATAGCAACAATCACTTTGCTTTCATTTCGACTTTCCCCGAATCAAATCCGGTTACTTCATATTTAGCACCCAGCTTTTTGCTTAGTTCATCTAAAAAAGCATCGGCTGTGCCACCGTAGGTTACTGTAAAGCTGCCAACACCCGATGATAAAGCTTTCTCCATTGATTTATAACCCGGCATGGTTGAGATCATACCGGCAAGGCCGTTAAAGCTTGCATAATTAGCATTTGAAAGCGTTACTTCAATTTCATTTACACCGCCATTGTGACTGGTATTTCCCGGGATGTTATCTGAGGTAATATTTAACGAATCGCGTACATGGGCAAGGTATTCTACCGCGTGTATAACGCCATCTTCCATTACGGCCGCAACAGCAGGGTCACTATTACCGGTAGACACCAAGCCTAATACCGAAACACTATTGCCGGTTTTTGATTCTACCCTGATAACTTTAGACGTGATCACATCACGCGTTTCAGGATTTACCAGCTTTAAATTAAAGCCAATCTTTACAACTTTTTTACTCGTGCCAACGCCCATTACATTTACACCTTTTCCTTTAACACTGTATTCAATTACCTCACCGGTCGCTACTATTTGCGCGCCAAGCTGTTTACCTGCCTTTGGTGCTTTTTTGCTGCTAAGCGCGGTAGTCCCGGCATTTATTTCCTGGGTCAGGTCGTCATTATTTTTAAGTGTCTCTAATACCCTGAAACAATTCACACCCTGCAACGCATTGGTAAGCATCGTAGCCATGTTATCGCCTAATGTAACCGGGATTTCGTCTGCCCTTGGCGCGTTACCGCCACCGCCGGTAAGCATGGATATAGCTTTAAGGCTGTTATTGGCATTAGCGTTTCTTTGCACGTTCCTGTCGTTTACACTGGTAGTAGTTACATTAAAGCGCGTGACACTAATGCGGGCTCTTTTTTCAAGCGCCATCCCGGAGCATTGTTGTTTAACTTCCTCATAGGTAACTTTTTCATCTTTTTGCGCATAGGCTTCAGCTGCCAAAATAATTGCGAATAAACATAATAATGCTTTTTTCATGATGGTTTAGTTTTTTAGGGATAAATAATTAATAATTAATGTTTCTTAATTGTGAAATAACAGGAACGTCGTTTGGAGCAAGTGGTGACAGTCCCTATTTAAATTTATATAATTATTTCATAATCAAAGCATTATTGTAAAAATTTAAAGTTTTGTAAACCTTATTTTAAACAGTATCAATGCTTATTTGTCGCTTAAATTTTTACGGGACCTAAAGATCTATAAATAAAAAAGGGGCCTTGTTTAAAGCCCCTTTTTTATTTTAAGTTGATATGCTATTTTATGCAGTTGTCGCTAAACTAATACCGGTTAACTGGTCGGCAAAGGCTACAAAAGCTTTATCGGCATTTATGCGATCCTGGTGCTCGATAAGTTTTTTCAGGTTTACTTTACCGGTAACATATTTATAGGTACCTGAATAATAACGCTCATTGATGGTTTTAAAATCCAGCAATTCAACTAATTCCTCGTTGTCATAACGTAAATAGATATTCAACTCGATATCATTAGTGAAGTTTAGGCCCTTGCTTTCCTTGGTTTTCTTGTATTCATACTGGTAATCGTAGCGTAGTGCAGCAATATCAGATAATACAGCCGATCCGGTAGGGTGACCACCTGCACCTTTGCCAAAAAAGAATTGCTGATCGGCAAACGCAGCCTGTACCGTTACGCCGTTATATTCGTATTCAACGTTATATAAAAACTCAGCCTCAGTAACAAACTTTGGTAAAACAAATAAGGTTACGTGGGCGTCATCCAGTTCTTTAGCCACCGGAACCAGTTTAATTTTCAGATTCTTCTCGCGGGCATACTGGATATCATTAGCCGCTAAATTCTGTATGCCGAAGTTAAATACCTCTTTAGGGTTAATCACTACTCCGTAAGCATGTGCAGAGGCTATTACCAGCTTATATTTAGAATCGAAACCGCCAACGTCCGAAATCGGGTCGGTTTCAGCAAAGCCGAGGTTTTGGGCCTGTTTTAAAGCAGTACCATAATCCATGTTCTCTAAAAATCCTTTTGAGAGGATATAATTAGACGACCCATTAAAAATGCCGCTGATAGAATGCAACAGCTCGTTATCATAATACTCTTCCAGGTTTCGAATGATAGGGATACTGCCGCAGACCGCGCCCTCATATAGTAAGGATGTACCATATTCGTTTTGCAGTGCAATCAGCTCATCAAGGTAGGTAGCTATCATTTTCTTGCTGGCAGATACCACGTTTTTACCGGTTTTTAAAGCGGTAGAAACAATATCAAATGCAGCTTCGGTATCATTGATCAACTCGATGATGGTATTGATCTCGGGGTTGCCCAGTAATTCGTCTTTATCAGTAGTAAAATAATGCGCCGGTAAGGTGCGCTCTTTAGTACCGTCCTTAATGGCTATTTTTTTTATTTCAAGATTCAGATTTTTTGTTTTGATGATATCGTATAAACCCTGGCCAACAACTCCGAAGCCAAACAGGCCTATATTTAATTTTTTGCTCATTATGCGGTTTGCTGTAATTGGATGATCTTTCCTTTTACGTCTGTTTTAAAAAATGATGTAATAATATTAGTTAATGCCTCTGTTTCTATTAAAAAGCCGTCATGCCCGTAATACGAGTCAAATTCGGAATACGCAGATTTTGGGATATGCCTGAACAGGTACTGCTGCTCTTCAATCGGGAATAAAAGATCTGATTTAATACCGATGACCAGTGTACGGGCCTTGATCAGGGCCAAGGCCTTATCAATACTGCCGCGATTACGGCCCACGTTATGCGAGTCCATTGATTTACTTAAATACCAATAGCTATAAGCATTAAAGCGGTTAACCAGTTTGTCGCCCTGGTAGTTTTGATAGCTGGATGCTTTGTAATTATCGGTGGCATTGTCATTATCTTCCTGCTGCCTGATGCCATAGGTTTTATAACCACGATAGGAGAGCAGTGCCATAGCCCTTGCAGCTTTTAACCCCTTTGATCCGCCCTCAGGCGTATTAGAATTAAAGGTATCATCGGCAGCAATGGCAAGCCGCTGTGACTCGTTAAAAGCGATTCCCCATGGCGAATGGCGCGCGTTGGCAGCTATAATTATCAGGTTTTTTATAAAGTCGGGTTCTATAATGGCCCATTCCATAGCTTGCTGTCCACCCAGTGAGCCGCCGATTAAAGTATGGATGCCTTCTACACCTAAATGTTTAGCCAGTAATTGCTGCGTTTTTATCATGTCCCTTACAGTAACCTGCGGGAACGATAAATAATAAGGCTGGCCGGTTGCCGGATCAATGCTTAATGGCCCGCTTGTACCATAAGCAGAACCCAGCATATTGGCGCAAACGATAAAATGTTCTTCGGGATTAAAATAGTCCTTTTCGCCAAACAAGCCCTTCCACCAATCCATTACGTCAGAATTTGCCGTAAAAGCATGGCATACCCATACCACATTATCCTTAACAGGATTTAATTTACCATAAGTATGATAAGCTATTTCAAGTTCATGCAGTTGTTGGCCCGATTCAAGCTCAAATGGTTGTAAATGTTTATATATACCTGTACTCATTAATTATAAACCAACACTCAAAGAGTGTATAAAAATTAAAAATATTGTAAGCCCCCGCCATCGAGGAGAGGGCTTTGTTATTATACTAATTCAGCTTTTGGCTGTTTTATTTTATTGAAAGCCTGTTCAAAATCGGCCTTAATATCATCAATATGCTCAATGCCCACCGCTACCCGTAACGAGGTAGGCGTAACACCTGCTGATAGTTGCTCTTCGTCCGAAAGCTGCTGATGTGTGGTGGCTGATGGTTGTATGATCAGTGTTTTGGCGTCGCCTAAATTGGCCAGGTGGCTCACCAATTTTAAACTATCTATAAAGGCACCTGCAGTTTCTTTATCACCCTTAACTTCGAATGACAATACCGCGCCGAAACCATTTTTCAGGTATTTTTTAGCCAGCTCATGATATGGCGACGATGCCAGGCCGGGATAGTTAACTTTAGCTACCTGCGGATGCTGCTCTAACCACTTAGCCAGTTCTAATGAGTTATCAACATGGCGCTGTACACGCAGCGACAGGGTTTCTAATCCCTGCAGCAACAGCCATGAGTTAAATGGCGATTGTGCAGGCCCGAAATCGCGTAAGCCTTCAACACGTGCGCGGATAATGAATTGGATGTTACCAAACGGCCCGTTGACGCCAAATACATCGGCAAAAACCAATCCATGGTAACCTTCTGACGGTTCTGTAAACTGCGGATATTTACCATTACCCCAGTTATAATTACCGCCGTCAACAATAACACCGCCAATGGTGGTACCATGCCCGCCGATCCATTTTGTAGCCGATTCGACTACCACATGCGCCCCATGTTCTAACGGGCGAAACAGGTATCCGGCAGCGCCGAATGTATTATCTACTATTAAAGGCAGATCATGTTTTTTTGCTACTGCAGCTACTTTATCAAAATCGGCAACACTAAAGCCGGGATTACCTATAGTTTCAAGGTAAATGGCTTTGGTTTTATCATCTATTAAAGCTTCTATGTTTTCGGCAGTATCATCTTTTGCAAAACGTGCCTCAATACCCAAACGCTTAAAGGCAACTTTAAACTGGTTGTACGAGCCGCCGTAAAGGAAAGGAGAGGTTACAAAGTTATCGCCAACACCTAATATATTATTTAATGCCAGGAACTGTGCCGATTGGCCCGATGCGGTTGCCAGCGCCGCTACGCCACCCTCTAATGCCGCAATGCGTTTTTCAAACACATCGGTAGTAGGGTTCATGATCCGGGTATAAATATTGCCAAACTCTTTTAGCGCGAACAGGTTTGCACCGTGTTCGGCATTTTTAAATACGTATGAGGTAGTTTGGTATAAAGGCACCGCGCGTGCACCCGTAGTTGGGTCAACTTCCTGGCCGGCATGTAATTGTAAGGTTTCGAATTTTTGAGCAGACATGATCTTTTTGTTTTAAAGGTTTGTAATTTTTAACAATTGGTTTATGTTTTGGCAATGGGATAAATTATCCATTGACAGTACACGTAATTTTTTCGGGATAGAAAAAAGAGAAACGTATTAACTGCGTATCAACAACAGCAACACATACAGCAATAAAAATTGTTGTATGCAGGTGAAGTGCCGCTAAGCGCGTTAATAATGTTTACAGGGTGGGTGTTTGTTAAATTTTCCATGTTGTTAATTTATATTTCCCGGGATATTTACCGGGCCAGGAATTGGCACCTTCTCTAACCTTAGAGGGTTGCCAGCGGGTCACGGAGCCTGATCTCTCGCCGCTTCTTTATAAATCAAAACCTTTATTAAGGGAATTGATCATGATCGGTATTACTACCGATTTATGTTGCAAAGATAGTTTATGTGTATAAACTTCCAAATTATTTTTTTTCGGGACAATAGACTTTAGGTTAACGTGTCATAAAACACCCTTAGAATTGTCCGGTTTTACCTTTGGTACGTATAAAAGTCTGGCATAGGTTTATATATTAAATCTGGTGACTTATTGTATAGCTTTTTGGCTTAAACGCCCCTTTTTTTGTCGCGGATCGCCCTCACCGCGATGGACGTAGTATTTTATCTTTGACCTTTACGCAAACCAGATCAGAAAAATCAAACTAAAACCAATTAAATGAGAAATGTAATTTACGCGATCAACACAACCATAGATGGCTGCTGCGACCATGACAAATTCTTTCCCGACGAGGAAATAATGACGTATTTTACACAGCTCACGCGGGATGCTGACACATTCATCTATGGGCGTAAAACTTATCAATTGATGGTTCCTTATTGGCCCGATGTGGCGAAAAATCCTTCCGGGGATAGAAAAGTAGATATTGAATTTGCCCGGGCATTTGATGCCATCAATAAAATTATTGTTTTCTCGCAGTCATTAGACGGCCCTGAAGGAAACAAAACGAGAATTGTTAGCACAAACCTTCGCGACGAAGTAGTTAAGCTGAAACAAGAACAAGGCAAAAATATCTTAACAGGTGGTGTAGCCATTCCTTCGCAACTTGCAGCGCTTGGCCTGATCGATGAATATCATTTTGTGGTTCACCCGATAGCTACAGGAGAAGGCAGGCGGCTGTTTGAAGATATCAACCTGCAAGAGCAATTACAATTAAAATTGGTTGGGTCGACGGTTTTTAAGTCGGGGGCGGTTGCGCTCCGGTATTTAAAACCGTAGCGGGAAAATCTGCTACATATCCGGACAAAATTAACTTTAACAAACAATAAAACAAATAAAAATTATGAGCAAAATTATCTTTGACTGCGGAATATCACTTGATGGCTTTTTCGCAGGCGATAACAGGAGCCCGGACAACCCAATGGGCGGTGTTGCAGGAAAAATTCACACGTGGATGTTTAAACAAAAAGCATTTTGGAAAAACGTCAATATGGAAGGTGGTAAAGAGTATGGTGCAGACAGTAAGTTAATTGATGATGTGTTTGAAAGAACAGGTTCTTACATTATGGGAAAACGAATGTTTGAGGAAGGCGAAGTCCATTGGAAGGAAGATCTGTACAAAACAGATGTTTATGTGCTGACACACGAAAAACGCGAGCCCTGGGTTCAAAAAGGGACAACAACTTTTTATTTTATTAATGACGGCATACAGAGCGCATTAGAAAAAGCAAGACAATCAGCCAAAGGAAAGGACGTAAGGATACAAGGTGGCGCCGATACTATTCAGCAATATCTCAATGCAGGGCTTGTGGACGAATTTTTCATTCACATTGCTCCCGTTTTTTTAGGAAGTGGTATCCGACTGTTTGACGGCATTGACAAAGACAAATATGATCTTCAGATTGTAGAAGTAATACCATCAGACTTAACAACACACCTGAGATACAAACTGACGAAGCAATAAGAACAACCACTGCTACAAGGTATTGCGTGGTTCACCCCTGGCAATTATTACAGTTTAGTATAGGTTTGACAATATAAAAATTAAACACATGTCTGTAAAAAACATTCTATTGGCCCAGTATGATATCCATACTGCCTTGTTCAACAATGTTATTGCCGGTATAAGCGATGAAGAATCAAACCAAAAGGTGGCCGGGATGAAAAATGATGCAAAATGGATAGCCGGTCATACGCTATGGGATCAGGGGATACTGGCAGTTATTGGTAATATCAAAGTTGATATACCATGGGCATATCATTTTATGTCGAAAGAGGGCGCTACTGAAGATGACCTGAAAGCCCCCGCTTGTGAGTTGCCGACATTGCAAATGATCCGGGACAAATGGGAAGAGATATTACCCGTCATCAGAAATGGATTAGATAGCCTTACTGACGAACAATTAGCGCAAAAAGTGAATATGCCGCACCCTATGTATAAATTTAACGATACGTTAGCAGGCGTATGGGCATATGCCAATCATCACCATGCATATTCAATAGGCCAGCTCAGTATATTCAGGCGTGCCCTGGGTAAAGGCCCCATGAGCTATGCCATTGCCTGAGTAATATCGGCTATCAAATCATCAATATGCTCAAGCCCAACCGAGATCCGCAGTAAATTAAAAGGTGTTTTGGTATCCGGGCCTTCCATGGTGGCACGGTGTTCTATCAAGCTTTCAACTCCGCCAAGGCTGGTGGCTTTGGTAAACAGTTTCAATTTATTAATTACACGGTTAGCCTCTTCGGGCCCGTCTTTTAAACAAAAAGATAATACACCGCCAAACCCGCTCATTTGCGTTTTAGCAACGTTATGATTGGGGTGGGTTGATAAACCGGGATATAATACCCGCTCAACTTTTGGATGCGCATTTAAAAATTCGGCCAGTAACTGTGCGTTATGAATATGGCCGCGCATGCGGTACGGCAACGTCTTTATACTTCTCACCAAATAATAGCAATCGGCAGGCGAGGGGATGGCGCCGCCCATTTGCTGTATGTCGCAGATCTTTTGCCACCACTCATCGTTTCGAGCCGTAATTAACGCGCCGCCCATCAGGTCGCTGTGTCCGCCAAAGTATTTGGTAGTCGAGTGCATTACCAGGTCGGTACCCAAAGCTAAAGGCTGCTGGCATATTGGTGTGGCAAAGGTATTGTCGCATGCTACTTTAATACCGTGTTGTTTGGCAATAGCGACAATTCTTTTGATATCCGTTACCTTAAGCAGTGGGTTTGAGGGCGTCTCGATCCAGATTAAACCGGTATTGGGTTTAATGTGTGCTTTTAAGACTTCGGTATTATCAACATCGATAAAATCAAATTCTAAGATCCCGGCAAAAAGTTGCTTAAGCTGATTGCGTAAGCCATGGTACATATCATCAGGAGCAATAATATGTGTGCCCGGCTTTAACGACTGAAAAACGGCCATACCCGCAGCATTGCCCGACGAAAACGCAGCAGCGCCAACTCCGCCTTCCAATTGCGCCAATACATTCTCTAAAGCTGTACGATTAGGGTTTGACGACCGGCTATAAATATAACCTTCGCGGAAACTGCCATCGGCCAAACGCTCGAAAGTGGTTGATAATACAATAGGTTGTATAACTGCACCTGTTGTGTTGTCGGTATGGTTGCCGGCATGTATGGCTATAGTTTCCGTTTTCATAACGCAAACTTAGTTTAATCGCTGTAGAAGCACAAAATAATACGTTGTTACAACAGATATTACATCAGCATTACACTAACATTTCTTACTTTTGAAAAAAGTTTTTTTGATGGGAGCTGAAAATAATTTACAAGTATTATTGCAGGATCCGGGTTTATCTGCTGATTTAAAACACATTGCCCAAAAGGTGCTCGACCATGAGCGCATAACTTTTGACGAAGGCGTTTTACTTTTTGAAAAAGGTGAGTTAGGATATCTGGGTGTTTTAGCCAATTACATTCGCGAGGAGCGCCACGGCGACAAAACTTATTTCAACCGAAATTTTCATATCGAGCCTACCAATCTTTGCGTTTACGATTGCAAGTTCTGTTCGTACTCACGCCTTCTGAAACAAAAAGAAGAAGGGTGGGAGTACACCATGGACGAAATGTTTGACATGGTAACCAAATACGACAATGAACCCGTTACCGAGGTCCACATAGTAGGCGGCGTACTGCCACAATATGATGTGCCCTTTTATGTCGAATTGTTTAAACGCATAAAAGCGCATCGCCCTGAACTGCATGTTAAAGCCTTAACACCGGTTGAATATCATTATATATTTAAAAAAGCTAAGATAGACTATGCTACCGGCATGAAAATGATGCTGGATGCAGGGCTGGAATCTATCCCCGGCGGCGGAGCGGAAATATTCCACCCCGAAATAAGGGAACAGATCTCAAAAGATAAATGTACTGCTGACCAATGGCTGGCCATACACGAAGAATGGCATAAATTAGGTGCAAGATCAAACGCGACAATGCTGTACGGCCATATTGAAAAATACTGGCACCGTATTGACCACATGGACAGACTGCGCCAGCTACAGGATAAAACAGGCGGATTCCAAACCTTTATTCCGCTAAAGTTCCGTAACAAGGATAACCAGATGTCAAACGTGCCCGAGTCGACCGTTGTTGAGGATCTGCGCAATTATGCTGTCGCGAGGATCTACCTGGATAACTTTGATCATATCAAAGCTTATTGGGCCATGATCAGCCGTACTACGGCGCAGTTGTCATTAAACTTTGGGGTTGATGATATTGACGGTACACTTGACGACACCACTAAAATATACTCGATGGCCGGCGCCGAAGAGCAGAACCCGGGCATGAGCACCAGGCAACTGGTTGAGCTGATAAAACAGGTTGGGCGTTACCCAATTGAGCGGGATACACTATACAATGTGGTTACCGACTACAATGACCACCAGTTTGCCGATGAGCCAAAGCCGCAGTATTATAAGTTGCCGGTGATAAATTAGAGCCCCTCCTAAATCCTCCCCGGTAGGGAGGACTTTTAAGAAAGGGTAATACAAATAATAACAAAGTCTCCCCTGCCGGGGGAGATTTAGAGGGGGCTGAATGATAAAAACGCTATATATTGTCCGTCACGGACAAACAGATCTGAATAAACAAGGTATTGTACAGGGCCGCGGAAGAAATACCGACTTAAACGACGAGGGGCGCAAACAAGCTAACCAGTTTTTCAACGCCTATAGATCAGTTCCTTTTGATAAGATCTATATTTCAGAGCTTAAGCGTACACAGCAAAGTATCCAGCAGTTTATTGACCTCGGTATCCCTTACGAGAAATTATCAGGCCTAGACGAATTAGCCTGGGGGGTTTATGAAGGCATGCCCAGTTCGCCCGAAACCAAGGCCGCCTTTTTAAAAATAATGCGCGATTGGGTAGCCGGCAATCTCGACGTTAAGTTTAAAAACGGCGAAAGCCCAAATGAAGTCAGGCTAAGGCAGATAGAGGCCTTGCAGATCATCATGAGCCATACCGAAGAAAATACTGTGCTTATTTGTATGCACGGCCGTGCCATGCGACTGCTTTTATGCTTGCTTACCGGCAAACCACTTACCGAGATGGATACCTTCCCGCACCAAAACCTGGTGCTGTATAAAGTTACTTTTGACGGCGAAAAATTTGAGATAACCAGCTTTAATAACGCCGAACATCTAAAAAACGACTAACACTTCTGTGAAAAAAATTAAAATATCAGCTGTAAGCTATACTAATACCAAACCATTTCTATACGGTATACAACGTACCGACATCATTAATAAAATAGACCTGAGCCTTGATATACCGTCAGACTGTGCCCAAAAACTGATAGATGATAAGGTTGATATCGGCCTGATCCCTGTAGCAGCAACGCTTAATCTGCCGTACTGGGAAATTGTAACCGATCATTGTATCGGTGCTGTGGGCGCCGTAAACTCGGTATTTATATTCAGCAATTCTGATATCAAGGGCATTACCCATTTACAACTGGATCCCGAATCGCGCTCATCCAATAACTTAGCTTTGGTACTGCTTAAAAACTTCTGGAAGATAAAGCCCGGGTTGATCACCAATGCTGCCGACTATTCTGTTAGCCCAAACCAAACTACAGCATTTGTACAAATAGGCGACAGGACCTTCGGCAAAAAAGAAAAGTACCCGTTTGTGTACGACCTTGCCGAAGAATGGCAAAAGTTTACCGGCCTGCCGTTTGTATTTGCTGCCTGGATAGCCAATAAACCCATTCCAAAGGATTTTGCTGACGAATTTGACCAGGCATTGAAGTTTGGGTTAAACCATCGTGCAGAGTTGCTTAAAGAGCTTCCAAAAAGGCTGGATTTTGATATGGAAGATTACCTGATGCACAAACTGGATTTTAATCTGACCGAAGATAAACGCAAAGCACTCTACCTTTTCCTGGATTATATTAAAGCGCTGTAATAAATTATCGTTCAGATTTTTAGATCGGTTTAAACCAAGCGGCTTTAAATTAATCATACGGATACCATAAATACTATGGTTACAATTGGCTATGGCGGGATTTAAGAAGATCAGTACAAGCTTTAAGGTTATATTAACATTAGTTGCTTTACTTTCTGCAGGTTATATTTTCAAATTATCTACCGGGCATAAGCAAGTCATTTTGGCTGATACTGATACAGTAGCAGTAAATCATCTTCCGCAAAAGTACAAGAAGCATCACAGGCTTAAAAATCATGCTCAGATAACAATATCGCCAAAACCTGTTACCGATATCCCGCAAATTGCGCGAACACCAACAACACTGGCTAAGCCCGAGATAATTAAACCGCCGGTAGCAGTTACCCGGCCTTTACCTGTTAGAAACCAACCGGACAGCATTGCTGCCAACAATAGCTTTATATATACCACCTATGTACAGCCTAATGTAACGGGTGTAGTAAAATTAAGAGAGCAGGATAACTTTTACGCAAATACTCTTGTAAACATTCCTGCAAACTCAAAAGTGCAGGTATTAAAAAGAGGGGAGACCTATTACCAGGTGTCCTATGATCATACTATTGGCTTTGTGCCAAAATGGACACTACAGGTAAAATAGGAATAATATCTTTTTAAATATTGATTAAACCTTCCGTTTTTCAGGTCGTTTTGTCTAATATTATTGTAAACAGCGTGTTACAATGCAAATTTGGCACTTTTTTGTCTTTTTTAAGATTACCATATTGTATAAAATACACTAAGTAATTTTAAATATTTTCAATTTAATATCAGATAAAGTTATTAATTATGAAATATTCATAAAAGTTCAACAATATTTAAATATAGTTAAACCATGCAGTACTTTTGTTGTCAATAATAAAAATTAAAAACACTATGAAAAAATTATTTATAACCGCAGTGATCGCTACCATGTTTAGCGTAACTGCATTCGCGGATGGCGGAAAAAAAGCATCAACAGAAACAGGTGAAAACAATGTATCATATACAGCGCTTACTCAATTCAAATCTGACTTTGAAAATGTAAGTAATGTAGTTTGGACAGTTACATCTACCTCACAAAGTGCAAGCTTCACACAAAACAACGTTAAATATACTGCTTACTATGATTCTATTGGTCAATTCTGGGGTTTAGCTCAGGATGTTAATGTATCAACTGTAACAAAAGCAGCAAAAACAACTATCGCTAAAAAATATAGCGGTTATGACGTTGTAAAAGTTACCAGGTTTGAAGCACAAGATGCTGAAGAACCGGTTGTATACTTTGTAGACCTTAAAAATGCTACAAGCGAAGTTATTGCAACTATATCACCTGTTGATGGTGAGTTGAAAAATATTGATACGATCAAATAATTAATCAATCATTAATTTTAAGCCCCGTTAGACAATTGTCTAACGGGGCTTTTTTATGCTTAAAGAGTAAGCTATGTAATGTCTATGTAAATAGTAGATTATTTTTAAATTAACCATTGTAAATTTGATCAATCACTGTAACTTTAAAAAAATAATTCCATTTAAAAACGTATTATCATGAGTTTAAGATTAGGCGACAAAGCCCCAAATTTCACAGCACAAACCTCACTTGGCGAGATCAATCTTTATGATTATCTGGGCGATGGGTGGGGTGTTTTATTTTCGCACCCGGGAGATTATACACCCGTTTGTACCACAGAGCTGGGCAAAACGGCAGCTTTAAAAGACGAGTTTGCAAAACGTAATACAAAAGTATTAGCGTTAAGCGTTGATTCGGTCGAATCACACAAAGGCTGGATCAATGATATTAATGAAACACAAGGTGTTGACGTTACTTTTCCTATCATTGCAGACCAGGACCGTAAAATATCTGAAGCGTATGATATGATCCACCCGAATGCGTCTGTAAACGCTACAGTGCGTTCATTATTCATCATCGGCCCCGACAAAACTATCAAGCTGATCATTACTTACCCGGCATCAACAGGAAGGAATTTCCAGGAGATATTACGTGTAATAGATTCATTGCAACTAACTGCATATCATAGCGTAGCAACACCTGCCGACTGGAAAGACGGCGAAGATGTGGTAGTTGTGCCTGCTATAAAAACTGAGGATATCCCGGCCAAATTTCCGAAAGGCTATACTGAAGTTAAACCATACCTGCGTTTAACCCCGCAACCTAACAAATAATTTTATTTGGATAATCAAATAATTTTATATATTTGAAAAAGCAGGGTATATTATTCCACTGATTATTAATACCATTTTTGTATTCAGCCTGGTTTAGCTATATATCTAAAACAAATTTTTTAATACTATTATATTATTATGAAAACTGGAAAAGTAAAA